>Ga0155901_141_pt1 | contig 2498 bp, 1 predicted proteins | sample RifCSPlowO2_01_FD_107555 | JGI IMG/M metagenome (GOLD analysis project Ga0155901, IMG submission 107555) | Candidatus Roizmanbacteria bacterium RIFCSPLOWO2_01_FULL_37_16 | reverse complement strand
TCGGTGCCACAGCTCCAGCTGGTCGTTGATTAACTAATTCGTCAAATTCTGTTATTATATCTTGTCTCCAGGGCGTATCTTCGGTCTCACCCATGGGATAACGTGTGATTGACGGTAGAAAACGACCTCCAACAGTCCTATTCGGCTCAAGAAAATAGTCAGGGAGAGCTCTTATTTCACCCGGTGGAAGGTGAAAGACCTGGTTAAGTATTTTAAAACGGGTATAAAGATTATCAAGCAACTGCTCTTGTCTTTTTTCAGGATTAAGCGACGGTCTTCTAGTTTGGTCAAAACTTATTCCATAGGCTTGCCACCAATATTCAGCTTCAGCAGGATCAGCCATTATAGCAGCTTTAATTTCGTTATTTGCTGTCAGATTCAAAGTCACACCGCGGCGAAGTCCTCGCCAAATTCCAATTATTCCCATTATTCCGATTGAGTCAACAGCTGCTGTTCCTAAACCAACTGCTGCTCCTATGGCTGGATTTGCGGTTAATAGTCCTGCTATTGTCCCTTTAAAAAGACCTGAGCTAATACCATGAGATATGGCAGCTGCCGCTGTAGCAGAAATTTTGCCTGCTTCAACCAAGGTATGTAAATGATTATCTACCCATCTTCGCAAAAATCCTTCATTGATACCTGTACTTAGCATCTTGTTTCTCCCCGCCTGTGTTCCTCTTAGAGCCTCAGCTGTTAACTCCATAGCAGCTAAACTTCTCCAACTAGCCTCTTCAAGTAAAAGGACCGAAGCTGCTTTTCCCTGGGAGGTGGAAAGGAATTCTCTAATTTTTAGTTCATCGGCTTTACCACTACTTGAGAGTTTATTTAATAGTTCCCATTCGTGGGCATGCAGATTACCAGGCGCTCCTGCTGCTAATACATCAAAAGGATTTGTTAAGGATGGTTGTCCTCTGGCAGCTCGTTCAGTGTTAATTCTATTAATACTTGTTTGGACTCGATTTAGAGCGTTGATGTGATTTACCATAAATTGGGTTAGCTCAGAGGTAAGCTCGCCAGGTATGGCATATTCTTTCTGGGCACGAGTTGAGATATCTAGTCCTGGCAAAGCACCTTCAGATCTCTCTATTCTAATTGGTTGGTATTTTGCTCTGTCACCCAGACGGGAAAGATGTAATGGGCCTGCGGTAGCAACTATTTTTACTGGAGTTTGTTCAACTTGAAGAGTGGTATCAGCCATATATTAACTAAATATATTTGAATTTGTCGGAAAATGCAATTATTATAGTAATATGCTACAAGGACCAACAGAAGGACCACCAGTTTCTTCATCAGCATCGGTGCCGCCACCACCGCCTGAACCGACGAGGGCAAAAGAAATTAAAGTTGTTCCAACAACTCGTGAGGCAAGAGCGATCGCCAATGTAGCAGTCAGAAGTCGGGCAAAAAGCGAACTAAGGCAGATTAAAGATAGAAAAGAATTAAGAGCTAGGCCGGCAATTATAAAAGAGATCGTAACCTATGGCGATTTAGCTAGTCTGGCTGAACAGCCAAATGGAGCTTTAAGCCAAAGAATAGAACTTAGTGGTGGTGAACCAATTAGGGTAATAGAAAATCTTGACGGATCCTTGCGAGCAGCAAGACCAAGTGAGTCCGACCGTGTATTCACTTTAGCCACCATCACAGGTAGAGCAACAGATAATGGTATTGCAGTATTTACTTGTTACACAGCATCAGGTAGTCAATTAAGTGTCCCTGTAGAAGTTTTACTTGATGCTCAGCTAGTCGGAATTGCTAAATTGGAAACGGCGGCAGGCGAAAACAGGGTTTTAACCGCAGAACAAACAACCGTTTTAAATGCATATTTGGAAACTCGCTACACTGGTAAAAATGATGCGGTTGAGAATATGGATGTTGATGTGCTTCGCCAAGCTGGTGAAGCTAGCGGTTTGGTTACAACCGATTCTCTTAGGCAGTTTCTCACCCAACACACAGTAGAGCACCAGGCAAAAGAAGGAGAAACTCTTACTCCAGCCCAAGAGACAGCCAATCAAATCCGTCAGGAACTACTTACCAGACTTGAGGCGGGAACTATAGCCTCAGCTGCTGATATTGCTGATTTGATAAAAGTATATGGACCAACCCAGATTGGTGAGGCGGTGCAGGAGCTTAGGACTCGAGCACAAAATCTTGCACGAGATGCTAATATTGCCTCCGGTGAGGTAAGAGAAGCTACACAAAAACAGATTAATGAATTAGTAGAACAGATTCAAGCATTAGAGAACTCACAGTCAGGTCTTCTTTCACCCGGAGATCAACAACTTGAGCAATTCTTTGTAGGTATGGAGAATGGAGATATACCAACTGAGGTAGGTCAGAGAATAAGCGGTGCATTAAAAAGTGGAAATTTGGGTCAAGCGGTCGAAGCAATAATCGAGGAGAAAGTAAATCAGTTGCCAAAAGAAGATCCTAGAAAGAAAGCCTGGGAGGAAAAAGTCAAAAATATTACAAGAAAGACTCTTTTTGCCGGTGGCGGGATT
>Ga0155901_141_pt2 | contig 5553 bp, 3 predicted proteins | sample RifCSPlowO2_01_FD_107555 | JGI IMG/M metagenome (GOLD analysis project Ga0155901, IMG submission 107555) | Candidatus Roizmanbacteria bacterium RIFCSPLOWO2_01_FULL_37_16 | reverse complement strand
CATGGCGCTTAAGGAAAAGAATTTTTGACTTTTTTTCGTAAAAACATCAAGTAGATAAAGAGAATATATAAGGACATAATGGTTAGTTTGGCTAGGCTGAAGTTTTGTTCGAGGCCGAAGATGTTTTTGGCCAGATGTCCGATGAAGGTAGATTTTTCGGGAAGAAAGGTTAGGTTAATTGGAAAAATTTGGGCTAGGTGAATATTGAAGTAGATTTCAAAAAGTTCGCTTAATCCGTTTTTTACAAAAGAAGCGCCTAAAATGACGATTAAATATTCTGTGAGTTTAAATACTTTGCCAATTGGGAATTTGATATAGGCGAGGAAGGTGAGAATCCCAAATGTTGAGGAGGCAAGAAAGCCGATGGCAAGACCGGCAAGATTATCAATAAATTTTGAAAAGAGAGAGGTTGTAGCGGTAAAGAGAGCTATTTCAAAGCCTTCACGGATAATAAAAAACACAATTGTCAGAAAAAGCGAGATGTCAAAGATATTCTGCTGGAGTTTTTGGTGAGCCGTGATAAGATGCTTGGACCTCTTAAGAACAAAAAAGTTATGCAGTGAAAAGACAACATAAGCGATGAAAAATCCGGAGAAAATCATGAGATAACCCTCAAGAAGTTCGGCATTTTTTTCATTTAGGATGATTTGCGCCCTTTCACCAACTGAAAATGTAAAAATGGGAAGAAGCAAAGAGATCACGATTCCAATCGCACTCGCTAAGATAATTTCCCTCTCTCTTTTTAATTTGAGTTTTTTGGAGATACCTAAAAAGACGCCGATTATAAGAAACACCTCAAGAAACTCGCGAAGGGAAATAACCAGGGTTGTGATCATAAACACAATTATATAAAAATAATAAAAGCAAATGGTTTTGTCATCCTGAATTCATTTCAGGATCTGTTATTCAAAAATCAGATGCTGAAACGGGCTATAGTCCTGAGCGATAGGGAACGGATTCAGCATGACAAAAAGGAAAGTAACAAATAATGTTACAATAGAATTTTATGTACGATCCACGAATCAACAAAGTAAGAGAGACGCTTCGTGATAAAGGCATTGATTCACTATTGATTTCGAATTTTTTTAATATTCTTTACCTGACTGGATTCAAGACGCTTACTAAAGATGAGAGAGAGGCGTTTGTTCTTGTTACTAAAAAAAAGATATATCTGTTTAGTGATGAGAGGTATCTGGACGGTAGTTCGAAGTTTGAAGTCGGAAGTTTGAAGCTGGAGTTAAAGTTGATTAAGCCGGAAAAGGGATTGATTTCTCATCTGCAGGAGATCGTTAAGGAAGAGCAAATAAAAACCTTGGGATTTGAAGCAGAGGACTTGAGATTTAATGAGTATCAAAAGTTAAAAGAGTCGCTTAGTAGCTTAGCTCTTTTAGCAATGGACAGATTGATAGTAAAAATTCGTGAAATTAAAGACGAAGACGAGATAAATTATATCCAAAAAGCCTGCGAGATCGGCGACCAATGTCTTTCGGAAATCACAAGAATTATTAAGCTGGGGACGACGGAAAAAGAGATTGCTTTTAAAATTGAGATGTGGTTGAAGGAGAAAGGCCACGATATTGCTTTTGATCCGATTGTGGCAATCGACGCCAACTCCGCAGTTGCCCACTACAATACCAAAGATGGAGAAGGAGTTGTTAAAAACGGTTCAGTAATCCTTATCGATTTCGGAGTTAAACACAAGGATTATGTTTCGGATATTACACGGATGGCTTTTTTTGGCAGGCCAAGCGATGAAGTTAAACATGTTTACGAAGTCTTGTTGCAGGCGCAAGAAAAAACTGTCGAAAAAGTGGCATACTCTGATCTATTGAAAGATATTGATGATTTTTGTCGAAAACTGATCACTAATAACAGATTTCCGAATTATCCTCACTCCACCGGACACGGTGTTGGACTTGAAATTCATGAATATCCGAAAGTTTCTTTCAACTCAACTGACCGCAAGCAGGTTAATCAGATCTTCACCATCGAACCGGGTGTTTATTTTCCGGGAAAATTTGGCATGAGAATTGAAGACACGCTTGTCGTCGAAGAAAATCTCAAAGCAAGAACTTTAACAAAATTTCCGAAATCTTTGTTAATTATTTAGTTTTCGGCTTTTGTTGATTTTAGCGAAGATTCTGTCTGGCTGATTATATTCTTTAATTTTTCTCTGATTGCCGACAGGTTGTGAGTGGTCGACTTTTCTGTTATTTCTTTTTCAATCTCCTTTCTTGTTTCTTGGCGAATTTTTTTATAAAAATCAGCTCCAACCTCTTCCTCGTTACTGCTTACTCTTTCGATAGCACTACGTAAGTTTTCCTGAAATTTAAGTTCAAACAGTTCATCAAAGGCTAACCATAAGTTATCCACGATCTCAAGTCTTCTATCGGGATCCAGAGTGTCGAGTTTTTCCTCGAACTCTTTTTTAAAGTCAGGATCAAGCGGTAAGTAAGCTATGATGTCTTTGGTTGTGATTTTCATAACTTTAATTTATTTAATATGCCAATACTCGTCTTGATAAATTATAAATCATTTCGCGGAATGATCTTCTTAAACCTATATCGTCTACATTTCCAAGTTCAAATTCAGTTCCAAGCGCAGTTAAGAAATTGTTGATTGCTAATGGAGGAAGCCCGAGATTTAGACCAGCGTTTAACTCTTGCATTAATAGTTGTGGTGGTAATACTTTAATTATTTGTTTAAAAAATTCTGCTCGATTAGGCTTTGATTTATACTGAAAAATTAGATCATATATCTCGCTCATGCCAACGGTAAAACCAGCCAAGCGGTGTTCTGGTTGAGTGAATTCTTGTCTTACTGCTTGAGTGGTAACTAGAGTTGTATCTGTAAATCTCTCAATCTCATCGTTGATTCTCTGACTTTCTATCAATAGCGTTTCTCTTGAGTTTAATAAGGTTTTAGTTACTTCATAATGAGTTCTAAGAGTATCGATATTGCTGGTTTGAGTATTAATTAAGTCACTTATATTTCGAAGTCTGTTCTCATTCCCAGTTATGGTTTGAATCATAGCCTGTCTTCGAGCATCGAGGTGGTTGTTAGCCTGTGTAATGATAGTAGTTATAATAGTTCGATGCAGAGGAATATTGGGATCTAAATCACCTCCACCAAGAAATGTTGCTGCGGCTGGGCCAAATACAGCTACTCCCCCAACCCGATTAATATCTCTAGCCACACTTTCAACTGTACCAGTTCTTAACTGGTGTTCATTGAGACGGGCTATAACGTCACTCATTGGAGGAGTAATAGTAGCTACTGTGGGATCGATCTGCCTGGCTCTGGCCTCTATCATAGCATGAGCTAGCCGCATTCTTAGTGCATGATCAGTATTATGACTTTCTGACCAACCGACGTCATCAATAGGAGGATGTAGTCTTAGACCTCTAGTATGTGCTTGATTTACCAACCTCATTAAATCTTCAAAGTCTTGAGTTTGCAATGCAGCCAAATTCAGCCCAACTTGTCTTGCAGCAGGTAACGCGGCATCCATAGCAATGATAAAATCAAAATCTGTTGTCAGTTGAGTTAGGGTGTTATTAGTATTATCAACCAGAGTCTTTTCATTAACAGCTGTTTCAGCATCTTTTAGGCTGTCTCTTAATTTTTCTCTATCAGCATGTTGTGCTTTTTGTGTTGTAATAAACTGATCTAGTTCTTCAAGGGACATTTCTTCCACAGCATTAGGTCTATTGCGCACGTAGGAAAAAACACCTCTTCTGGCGGCTACCAAGGCTTCTTGTTTGCTTCTATAATCTTCTAGGGCAGATTTAATCGGATTGAGACTGGCTTCGATTGATTCAAACTGTTGATAATTGCGTAGTTCAACCTCAATTGCCCTGATCCTTGCGTCGATATTATCAATAGTCGGATCAGTCCCAACTGGAACGAGAAGATTTCCCTGAGCATCCGCTCTTCTTCTAATATGTTCTTTTCGTGTATTTTTATAAGTCTGATTGAGTCTAGCAAAGCTGTCGGCTGCATCAGGTGTTGTTGGGATAAGATTATTTAAAAATTCTATTCTGTAGCCATAGCGAAGCATGATAATGTCGATAGCTTCCTGTAAATGCTGTTGTGTTGTTGGATCTTCAAAATTATCTGGATTGTATCCACGTTCAACCATTCTATGAGCAACAGCTCTAATATCTCCAAGTCTTCGTATTTCATCTTCAGTTATACCCAAACCAATAATTTCACCAATTATTTGTGTATCAGTAAATTGAGCAGGAAAGTTGTGGCGGGCATTTGCCTCAGCTATGACTGAAAGTAGCATTCTGATATTTTCAGGTCGGGTATCGCGCGCATCGCCAACTGGCCAGCCAACCACTCCTGCCGAATCAGTATGAGCATGATGTATGCGGTTTAAAAACTCATTCAGGTCGATAGAATGCAAATTATCTAGATCTAATAAGGTATTATGCGCAGCCATTATGCTTACAGTGCGCAAAGCTTGTCTAAAATCAGGATCATAGTTATGAAAAAAATCAGCGGCCAGAGCTTGGGAATCGTTTCTTACTTCCCGCATGGCTGCTTCATCGGATCTAAGCTGACCTACAAGTTGGTTTAACTTTTGTGAAGCGGAATTAAGCTCATTTCTGTTTCTTTCAATGATTCTATTGTGTGCTGCGGTTCTGTTGGCTTCTGCATCTATTTCTGTTATTAAGCTACCTTCTCTGGTTCTGAATCTGCTTCTTCCTTGTGTAATAACAGTAGGAAGATCGGCTGCGGTTAAGGAAGCGGGAAAAGGTGTGCCTGTGTCTGCGAAAAGGCGTTGGAGTTGGTCTGCTGTCATTGACCAGAGCTGTTCTTCCCGAATAAATCCAGGAATTGCCAAAACACTCTCAAGAGCCGCAGTAGCACCAGCAGTAAATATGGGGTCCATCCTTGCCCGGGCTTCACTTATGGCATATATTAAATTCAATCGATTTTCGGGTTCATGATTGGCGCTCGCTGGCCAACCGTTTGGGCTGGCGTTGATTCTTCTAAACTTTTCTTCTAAAGACAGGTTTATCAAATCATCTCTTGTAAAACCTAATCCTCCGGCTCCTACCGTCATAGTAAATCGATCAAATTGCTCACTGGCACTAACGAAATAAGTCTGAATCTGTCCCGGATTAAATGCATCAACTACATTTTGAGCCTCATCTAGTGATTTTCTCAGGTCTTCTAGGCGGGTATCACTCACGAGAGAGAGTTGTCTATTTATTTCTTCAAGGTCGTCAGTGCCAAAATTTCTTCGGGCTCTGCATTCCCGGCGGATAGTTTCTAATTCGTCGAGTTTAGTGTAATAAGAATCCAGAGCAGTTCTTTCTGCGGAGAGGCCATTATTTTGTCCTTCTTCACCTTGGGTGATTTTTTGTAAAGCGACTTGAGCATCGGTTAACTGTTTAACCCTTCGATTGTACTCATCACCATTCGTTTTCAGACTTGTTATTCTAGCATCAAGTGTAGCTATCGCATTAGTTGACGTTGTTGTAACGCGTCTTTCGTGAAGAATCCGATCGTTAGCTTCATTGGTATAGCGTAAAATTACGT
>Ga0155901_151_pt1 | contig 5644 bp, 6 predicted proteins | sample RifCSPlowO2_01_FD_107555 | JGI IMG/M metagenome (GOLD analysis project Ga0155901, IMG submission 107555) | Candidatus Roizmanbacteria bacterium RIFCSPLOWO2_01_FULL_37_16 | reverse complement strand
CTGCGAACGCAGCTCGAGAGAAAAATAAAAAGCGAGATGGAGTTCCAGATAAAAGATAAGAGTGAAGAGATAGGAGAATTAAGAAAACAAAACAAGACACTCCAAGATCAATTATTAGAGCTTAGTCGCTTAATGCGGCAATTAAAGACAGAGAATGAACAAAGACAGATAGAGCTGGAAAAGAGACTTGCCCAACAGCAGGATAAGATCCGGCTGGAAGAGAAAAGACGGATTGATGAAGAATACAAATTTAAAATTTTGGAGTATCAGAAAAAAGAAGCAGCCGCACTTAAATTAGCTGAAGACTATAAAAGAAAATTAGAACAAGGATCACAACAACTGCAAGGAGACGTCTTGGAAGATGAGCTAAAAAATATTTTAAAAAGAGAATTCCCCTATGACGATATAAAGGATGTGCCAACCGGCATAAAGGGTGCAGATATTTTACAGGTTGTTAAAAATAATTATGGAAAATCCTGTGGCACGATTATCTGGGAGTCAAAACGAACCAAAGCCTGGAGTGAAGGTTGGATAAATAAGTTAAAAGAAGATCAGAGAAGAGTCAAAGCGGAAATAGCAGTTATCCTTTCACAGGTTCTTCCTGATGGAGTTAAACGATTTAGCCAAAAAGCTGGAGTCTGGGTCGGCGATTATGAAAGTATTACAGGCTTGGGATTGCTGTTAAGAAATACATTGATTGAGTTGTCGACAGTGAAATCTTCCGTCGCTGGCAAACAGGAAAAGAAAGAGATTTTATGGAATTATTTAACTAGTATAGAGTTTCGCCAGCGTCTGGAGACAATACATGACAGTTATGAACTAGCTAAAACCTACCTTGATAAGGAAAAAGAATTTTTCCGAAGAAAATGGGCGAGAGAAGAAAAAAATATCCAACTTCTCATGGAGAATCTTTTTGGTATACACGGAGATTTGCAGGCAATCATCGGCAGATCGCTACCGGAGATAAAAGGTATTGAGATGCTTCCTGAGGGTGTTAAGGAAAAAAGTGATAGATTATTTTAGATTCAGATGAAAGATCAAAATAGGGGATTTGACTATTTTCTGCAGACAATTTCTCGGGCAACAATAATTATACCGATTATTATTGTTGTCTTAGCAATTTTATTTAAGTTGACCGACGCTGGTGTCCAACAAAAAAGCTTTTTAGAATACAACTTAAAACCAACTCCGACACAAACGCAAATTCGAGATGGTTTAAATGTTTTCAAAAAAGCCACAGGATCAGCTAAGTTCAATTTAACAGGACCACTCCACTGTTCTTTCTCAACCGATACTGCAGTGTTAAGCGCAGATATTAGAGATAAAAAAATATATCTTAAGGTAGATGAAAAAAAGGAGATACAAAACTATCTTCTAAGTGGTGACTGCCTATATATTTGGAAGCAGGGAAGCTATTCGGGAGAGAAAATTTGTGGTATCTCAAAACAGGTTGCAATGATTGAGGGTTTATTATCATCAAATATCCTTGACCCAAATTTTATCTTTTCTAATTTAAATCGAGTTCTGCCAATTCCTTCGGTGGGAAAATCTAAAAACCCCCTTTCTTCGTTATTGAATTCATGCAGTAAGGGAGAGGCCCCAACCCCAAGCTTATTTGAGATTCCCAAAAATATTTTGTTTAAAAATAAAACTACTTATAAATAGATACTTTTAACTTTAAAGGTTAGATGGTATAATAATTATTGCTCTGGTTACTGGAGCGACTCGGTCCCACCCTTTCCCATCCCGAACAAGGAAGTGAAACGAGTCAGCGCCGATGATACTGACCCGCTTAGCGGGTAGGGAAAGTAGGTCGTAGCCAGGGCATTTTGTTATATAATAGTTTTGATGAGTAATCTTCAACCGTCTCACAACTTCCTACATGCATTTTGTATTAAACCAAGTTATAGATTTGAGACACAGCATCCAAATGAGCAAGTAATTTTGGTGCTTAGAGCGCATCCAATTACACTGCTCCCTTGGATTTTCAATAGTCTAGTACTCCTGATCTTTTTAGTATTCATCAATTTTCTCTTTCTCAAATTTTTAACACCATCTCAGACAATATTTGCTAATTTTTTTGGCCTCGCTTTTATTTTTGCTTATATTTGGTTTAATTTTTTAAGTTGGTTTTTTAATTTGGGGATAATTACCAATGAGAGGATTATTGACATTGATTTCCACGCTGTAATTTATAAAGAAGTCACTGAAACTCAACTTACAAAAGTAGAGGATGTAACAGCCAAAAGTAGTGGTTTTTTTGCCTCGATTTTTAACTTTGGTAATGTCTTTGTCCAGACAGCTGGGACTGAAGTAAATATAGAGTTTATTAATATTCCAAAACCCTCCGAGGTAACAAAGATTATCAATGAGCTAGTCAGTTAATATTATGGAATTTAGTCAACTTATTAACTTTATTACCGGGCAAGAGATTTTTAGCTTGTTTTTTAAAATTTTTGCCGTTGTATTTGGATTTTTATATATTATTTATTCACTGGTAATCTTTAAGCAGACTCAGATTATGACAAGAACTGTTGAAACAGCAGGTACTACTTTTATTCTTCTCATATCTATGATACAAATAGGTATAGGGATCGGTTTATTATTTTTTTCACTTCTTTTGCTTTGACTTTCTCTTATGCTGCAGCCAAATTTCGCAGTCTATCTTGGTAAAGAAAAAGCGGGAGGATTTTTTGGTGTTGTGGCACAAGATAATCTATTTCTGATTATTGAGGTTGAAGATGGGATGGACGCAGAGGTAGGAAGAGAAATTATTCAAAAAATAAAGGATGAGGTGGCAAGTTTAACAATAAATAAGTTAGCCTCATTTGATCAGTTTATTTCTCAAATTATCACTAAGTATAATTTTCCAACTTCCTTAACACTAGCAGCTGTATACGTTAATGAAAGAATTCTATATTTAAAAACTGTGGGGCAGGGAAAGATATTTCTTAATCGCGGAAGAGACTTCGCCCAGATAATCGAAAAAGATAACAGCGCTTCAGGATATATAGAAAATAGTGATTTTTTTATTCTTACCAATAAAAAACTGATTGATCTTTTGGGATCGGATATAGAACTCAAGACGATATTTGATCATAAAAACCCGCATGAGATAGTCGAGGAATTGGCTCCACAACTTAAAGGAAAAGGTGATGAGGGTATTGTTACTTTATTTATTCAGTTTGAGGAAGTTGAGATTGAACAGGATAAAATACTCGATACAGAAAGTCAAGAAAGTAAAGAAGGACATGGTCAAATCAAAGATGCGGGGAAAACTTTTTTTGAAATGATTAAATCTTACTCACAAAGCTCGAGTAAAAGCAAAATAGCGACTTTTATCGCGGTCATCATCATTTTTTTTATACTCATCTGGAGCGTGGTTTTAGGTTATAAAAGGAGAAATGAGGCAGAAGCCGTAAAAAAAGTTAAAGTTGCAAAAGAATTGATAATACAAAAACTTGACCAAGCAGAAGAGGGGGCTTTTTTAAATCTCCCAAAGTCACAAGTTTTAATATCAGAAGCAAAACAAGAGATCGATAGGCTAAAAAAACAGTTAGGTAAACAAAGAGAAAAAGAGATTAAGGAATTAGAAGAATTAATAAAAGACAAAGAAGGTAAGATTGTAAAAAAAGAAGAGAAAAACTTTGAAGAGTTTTATGATTTGACAATTGATGGTAAAGAAGCCAAGGGTAGTGTATTTTTTTTAGAAAAAGACAAATTGAGTATTATAGATAGGGGGAAAGGCATAATCTATCTTTTATCTCTCAGCAAAAAATCCTTAGAAAAAAAAAGTGCTTCGGAGATAAAAAAAGCCGATTTAGTTTCTACCTATCAGGAAGATATTCTATTTTATGTTAGAGGGGAAGGGATATATAAAATTTCAGGGGATGAAAAAGCAAAAAAAGCTATAGATAAAGATAAAGATTGGGGGAATATTGTGGATATGTGGATTTATAATGGCAACGTTTATCTTTTGGACAGAGATAAGGGAGATATATATAAATATCTGGTGGCTGAGAGCGGTTACTCGGCAAAAAGTTCATATCTCAAAGGTGAAGCGGGCAGTATTAAGGGCGCAAATTCTTTTGCAATCGATTCCTCTATCTACGTAGGTCTGGATGACAGTATTATGAAATACACAGCCGGAGGAAGGGACGAATTTTCCACTTCCTGGCCGGAGAAAAACGTCAAATTGACAAAAATTTTCACCAGTGCTGAGGTTGAAAAAATTTACGGTTGGGATAAAACTAACGAAGCCATTTATATTTTAGGAAAAAACGGCACTTACGAACGGCAGATAAACTCAAGTATTCTAGCCAAAGCGTCGGATTTTGTTGTTTTCAAAGAGGCTGTATTTGTTTTAGCCGGAGAGAAGATTTATAAGATTGGACTGGATTAGTTTTATGTTAAATTTATATTCTATATTATTTTGTTTATAAATCTTTGTAGGTAATTAATTGGATATTTCTTATTAAGAAGTAATTTAATACTGCATTACTGGTCAGTGTTTTTAGATCTGTAACTCTCCAACTATCTGCTTTTTGACCTTGGGCAGGATGGAACATAACTTCAACAGCTTTACCATCCTCAATTTTATCAACTACTTGAAGAAAAGATTTTATTGGATCTTTTTCATTAAAAAAAAGTTTAAGTACATAACTATTCGCAATTTTAATTCCCAGTGTTTTTATTTTATTAATATCAACTTCTTTTACGATAAAGTCTCCTCCATAGACAGGTTTTTCTGAAAGAGGAGCAGCCGGGCGGACTGCCAACCTATATTCCTTTGCAAATTTTTCATAAACGCTTTTTAGTGGGTCATACGCAGCTGAAAAATGGTGACTATCTAAATGATCAATATCACCGAAAATCTGTATTCCCAGTTCAATTTGTCTTCTATATTCGTCCTCAATTTGGCTAATGGTAAATTGTGAGAAATATTTTTGCCAAGCGCTGCCAATCCATTCTTCTGGGTTTCCTGATCCTTTATGGGGACGCGTGAATTCTAGTTTTGGCCAATTGGGCGACAATGGCTTTCCGTAAGTTACATTTAGGTGAATGCCGATTCCTAATTTTGGTTTGTTTAAACCAGATTTATTTTTTAAGCTATGGAGGCGACTTTTATATTCAGATTTTTTATTGATATCAAGCAAGTTTACCAATGCGGTTGTTTCGGTTAAAATACCGTATTCATAAGAGTATTCAATTCCTGCATTTACTTCTTCGGAATAACCCCAGTCATCTCCCTGAATAATAATTTTTTTCATAGTTAAATTTTATCACTAGTTACAGTAAGAATTGTTATATTATTTTTAGTATGTCTATCAAAATAAGTCCTGAATTAAGAAAGCTTTATGCTGAAAAAGTTTTGGAGTTGGCAAATATTGGCGCGGGAGCAACTTTATTTAGTCAGTTCTTAACGGATAAAGGATTTTCTGTAACCGTTCAGGAGTTATCAAAGAAAATGTCATTGCGAGCATAGCGAAGCAATCTCATGAGATCGCCACGGCTACTTCGTAGCCTCGCGATGACAAAGTTTTGTCAAATCCTGAACGGTTACGATTTTCTTGGTTGCTTACAGCTGTTGGATTTGTTATCCTAATAGTAGGTTACATAGTAAGTTATTTATTGTATCCAAGGA
>Ga0155901_139_pt1 | contig 6353 bp, 8 predicted proteins | sample RifCSPlowO2_01_FD_107555 | JGI IMG/M metagenome (GOLD analysis project Ga0155901, IMG submission 107555) | Candidatus Roizmanbacteria bacterium RIFCSPLOWO2_01_FULL_37_16 | reverse complement strand
ATTGAGAGGTGGTTTGAGAAGTGGGGATGGAAGCAAGTTTTGTTTTGTTCAATTCTTTATTCAATCTTAATAAGTTAGATCCTACCCATAAATCTAAGGCAATAAGATTAGCTATGAGAAGAAAAAAGACGATAACGAAAACTTTGTGGTGGAGCCAGTGTTGGGGAGGTTCCATATATCTTAGTCTAACAAATTCTAAAGTGTATAATAATAAAATACCTCCACCGCTTCGTTACGAGGTATTTTGTTGCTAGTTGTATTATTTTTGTGCTCATCCCCGCCCATGGCGGGGTATTCGCGTAGCGCAATAAGGATGAAAAAAGCTTTTTCGGAAAAAGTTTACGAACTCTGTCGTGTAATTCCCAAAGGCAAAGTCGCAACCTACAGCCAGATCGCTAAATTAGCTGGCAATCCCAAAGCCGCAAGAGCAGTTGGAGCGCTTATGCGGATTAATGCTGATTCGCCTAATACTCCCTGTCATCGAGTGGTTGCCAAAGACGGAAGCTTGACCGGTTATTCCGGACAGGGAGGATTAGCTGGTAAAAGGAGAATGCTTCTTAAAGAAGGAATTCAATTTAAAGGAGCTCGCGTTGATCTTTTCCGATCGCAGTGGAAAAATTTAACATGATACAAATTACAGGTTTATTATTTAAAGTAAATACTTATGAAATTAAAATATGATTCAAAAGTAGACGCAATATATATAGAGTTAGCTAAAGGCAGATATAATAAAACTAAAAAAATAACTGACTCTATTTTAGTGGATGAGGATTCAAAAGGTAGAGTTTTAGGGATTGAAATATTGGATGTAAAAAAGAATATCTCGGCATTTGATCCGCAAAACACGAAATTCATCGTCCAAACTTCATAAATAGATTAGCTTTTTTCTCCCAAAAGTCGTACAATCGATGAAAATATGAAAAGTAAAAGATTAACAATCCAGATAAATAAACCTATTAATGACGTTTTCAAATTCACTATAACTCCTCCAAATTCTACTTTGTGGATTGACGGCGTTGTGGAAGAAAAAACAAATGAATGGCCAGTTCGTGTAGGAACTGTCTATAAACTCAAAAATAAAAAAGGTGAATATTCTGAAGTCAGTGTAAATACTATAATAGAAAACAAAGTTGTAGAATGGATTTCTAAAGACCAAAATTATCATTGTAGATATACATTTAGGTCTTTAAATAAAAACCTTACGGAGCTTAAATATTTTGAATGGGTTGATAAGGGAAATCTGGAAGATCCTTTTACCTTAGAAATTTTTCAAAAACTAAAAGTTGTTTTAGAACAATGTAAAGGTTTAAGTTGGACAGTTGGAGAAGTTGAAATTTTTCAGATAATCGAGATACAAGCTGGAGAGTTGATACAAAGCACACTAAAAAGCGCGACTCCAGAGAATATCCAAAAGATACAGTGGCTTTATCCGCATTTTGCAGACGAGAAAGGAAATCTTAAAGCTTTGGTCCAGAGTTTATTAGTAAAGTCCGAAGGTAAATATATTCTGATTGATACCTGTAATGGAAACGGTAAGACTCGACCGACAATTCCAGAGTGGGGAAATTTAAACACGGATTATTTAAAAAAACTAAATGATTTAGGAGTTTCTGAATTAGAGATAGATTTTGTTATCTGTACCCATCTTCATTTTGATCACGTAGGTTGGAATACCAGATTAGAAAATTTTACTTGGGTACCAACTTTTCCAAATGCAAGATGTCTTTTTTCTAAAAAAGAATACGATTATTGGATAGAAAAACCAGAGAAAGAAATTGATGACGACAAATTTGCCTTCGATGATTCGGTAGCGCCAATCGTTAAAGCAAGACTTGCAAAGCTGGTAGACAACAACTATAAAATTGATAAGAATTTAAGATTAATATCAACTCCTGGACATACGCCTGACCATGTAAGCATTATGATTGAGTCGGAGGGAAAAAGAGCAATAATTTCAGGAGATTTTCTTCATCATCCCTGTCAGATTGCAAATCCTAACTGGACTATGGATGCTGACACCTTACCCGATATAGCTTTGCAAACACGCGAAAAACTACTAAATCATGTAGCTAACTCCAGCATACTTCTTATTGGTTCCCACTTCTCAAATCCGGTTGCAGGTTTGATAAAAAAGGCAAAAGACGGGTTTATTTTTGAAGTTTGAAGATCGCCTTTAAAGCGAGAATATATGCTAACAAAATATCTCCAGGCTTTTATCAGCGCAGAAAATAAAAAACAAGCGAATAAAATACTTGATGTTCTACTTAAGAAAAAACTTATTGCGGGTGGACTAATACTTCACGGTCCGACCAGATTTTGGTGGAAGGGAAAGATAATAAACACGAATTACTACAACATCTCAGCATTTACAAAAGACAGCCATAAAAAAGCGATAGTTGAAGGTGTTAGAGAAACTTCTAGCGAAGAGGTTCCGATGGTATGGTTTGTGCCTTTTAAAGGAAACGAAGAGTTTATTAGCTGGATCGATGAAAATGTGGTTTAGAGTAAAAAATGAATCTATATTTCACCTTTAAGGTGTAAAAATCATTTAAATCTTTTCCTGATTTTTAGCTGTGAGTTTTGAATCTGTTATTTTACCCGTATTTAAAATGGTAAAATATGTTTTTGCATAGATGAAAAAATTTTTGTTGCTGCTAACTGCAATTTTGGTCGGAGTTTGGATTCTAGCATCTAGAGGCGAGAAGAAAAATAACCTAATTACTCCTTCACCCCAGTTTGTTCAAAAGTCAACCGAAAATCAAACTATTACAACTGAAGCGCCTCTAACTTCTATTATAGCAGAGGGCTTGGACACTCCCTGGGCAATTGCTTTTCTTCCAGACGGAGGAATGCTAGTTACAGAGCGGTCGGGAAAAGTTAGGTACATCGACAAGAACGGAAAGTTGAACCCAGAGCCAGTTGCCATTTTAGACAGGGTTAAAGAGATTGGTGAGGGGGGGCTGTTGGGAATTACGCTTCATCCCGACTTAGCTGACGCTACGCCGGGCAAGCCTGATTTTTCTTCAAACAGCTTCGTATATTTTTACTATACATATAACAGCGAATTCAACAACACCTTTAATCGGGTAGTGCGGATGAAATTAGAAAATAACAAATTGAGCGAGGAAGAAATAATTGTTGACAATATTCCTGGCAACTTTAATCATAATGGCGGAAGGATTAAATTCGGTCCTGACAAAAATTTATACATCACAACCGGTGACGCTCAAGATCCATCCCGCGCTCAGGACAAAACTTCTCTGGCAGGAAAAATATTGAGAGTAACCGATGCAGGTAAACCTGTAAGCGGAAATCCGTTTGGAAATCTTATTTTTTCATATGGTCATCGCAATCCCCAAGGCATAGATTGGAATAAAGACGGTGGGCTTTGGTCCACAGAACATGGTAGATCAGGTGTACAGTCAGGACTTGACGAGCTCAATATTATTGAAGCTGGAAAAAATTACGGCTGGCCAGATATCCAAGGAGATGAGGAACGAGCTGGGATGGTAACACCGGTTGCTAATTCAGGTCCAACAAACACCTGGGCTCCAGCAGGCGCAGCCTTAGTAGGCGATTCGTTATTTTTTGGAGGGCTTAGAGGAGAAACTCTATATGAGGCGGTAATTAAAAGTGAGAATGTAACGATTAAAGAACACTTCAAAGGAGAGTTTGGCAGAATTAGAGAAGTTATAAAAGGTCCGGATGGTATGCTTTATATCTCAACCAGCAATAAAGACGGCCGCGGTAATCCAGCTTCCGAAGACGATAGAATTGTTCGAATAAATCCAAAAAAATTATGACTCGGTTATATATCCTGTTTTTAATGTCATCCCGAACTGGTTTCGGGATCTGATTTTAGAAAATACAGATGCTGAAATAAATTCAGCATGACAATTATATCTCAATTAGGAATAAAGAATGAATAAGCGCTCTCAAATTTTTATAGTTACATTTTTATTTCTAATTATTTTTGCTGGATTTTTTATCTTGCAAAAACAAAACCAAAAAGAAAAAGAGATCCACTATCATGCAGGTTTCCAAGTCTATTTTGACGGAAAGCTGCAGGATTTTTCAGGGGCAAAGTATATGACAGTTAATCCATGTGGGGAGGAAGAGAATGGACAGGAGAACGAACAGCTTGAAAAAGCTCATCTGCATGATGGAGTGGGAGACGTTGTTCATGTTGAGGCAGAGGGAGCAAAATGGAAGGATCTGTTTGTGAATATCAGGTTTAAAATAGATCCAGACAGACAAACAACAGGTTATGTTAACGGCAAAAAAGCTAAAAATATAATGGACTATCCAATAAAATCTTACGACAGCATGGTAATTTTTTTCGGAAAAGTCGACGAAAAACTTCTCAAAAACGCGGTTACAAAAAAAAGGATTATTGAAGTTGAGAATGAAAACCGAAATTGCTAAATAGTTAAAAAATTATGGAGTTGGTGTAATAGTTGTTGTCGGTGAGGGAGTTGGGCTTTGTGAAGAACTTACGGTTGGACTAGGAGTAGAAGTGATCGGTGGAGTAGGAGTAAGAGTATAAGTCGGACCTGAGGTTGGAGTTGAGCTGGGAGGTGAGGTAGGAGATTGGGTGTTGGTCGGATTGGGTTTTGAGGTGGGAGTTGGCGGGGGAGTTATTGAGGCAGTTGGCGTAGGTGAAATATTTACATACGACTCGGAGATGATAAAATTGGTATAGGTTATTCCAAATGGATAGTTGATGATCTGACCGTTTCGATCAACCTCATAAGTATCGTTGCCTTCTTTAGTTGCAGGGTCATGAAAGGTAAGAAATTTCTTCCCCTTTTTGTTTTTGTTTGCGGCCACCACAGTTACAGCGTGTCCTTTTTCAGCTTTTGCTTTTGGGCTTTGTTTAAAATCGATAAGAAGTTCTACATCTTCGCCGGCATTTAGTTCTTCTGCGATTCTATTCCAAAGCTGACTTTCGCCTTCGACTATTTGATTGTCAATTTTTTTGTTTTTCAAGGAAAGCTTGCGGCGTTTGGCAAATGCTTCTTTTCCGGCCAAAATATTTTCATTTTTCACTCCATTTTTTGTCCATTTAAGATCTTTGGCAAGTTCGTCAATTAGATCATCGCTTGTAGCTGGCATCTTGTCCTCAAACTTATATTTTTTGGCAAGCCAGAGAAGGGAGTTGGCAAGGGAGATTTGTACACATTCGTTGGGTTTACCTCTTCGACCATTTAGATCAGGAACACTTTTGTGGAACACGGGAACTCTTGCTTCAGAAGTGGAAGGAATTTCTAAACTGCTTCCGCTAAAGCCTGGCATCGGATTAAAGATTTCTCCGATTTCAACATTGACTTTTTTTACTTTTAGCTCTTTCATGCTCTCGCCAACCTTAATTTTTACTTTTACTTTACCTTCTTTTGGAAGTCCGGCTAGTTTCTTTAGTAATTTAGAGTCGGTGAAAGTTACAGGAAAGGTGTTTGGCAGATTTTTCTCAATTGGTGCAGGTACACTATCAACAGCCCGTTCGTTTGGTTCAAATTTATCATCGGCATTCATATCAAGATCTATAGTAAAACTCGAGGAGTTTTTTAGATCTTGCAAGACTGGAACCGAGATTAAAATTGATTCAAATGGTTTTTTGTTGTGAAAGAATTGGTATAACAGCACGTTACTCCCTATAATATTGACTGGAGTTTTTTTGGGTTTTGAGACTGATTTTTTTCTAAGAAGGAAAGTAAAACCAAATATTAAGGCAAGAATGACTAAAGCGGGGATTATTTGCTTTCGATATTTTTTAAATTGATCCATAGGTGCGGATTATTTTTACGGTATTATACAATATCGCTAATGTCTAAAGGCTCATTGCTTGTAGTAATTTTGACTTCGCTTATTTTTTTAGGCTTTTTCTTTAAACGTGGATTTGCTTATTTCGACGAAGGATTTATTTTACATGCTGCACAAAGAGTCGTACAGGGAGAGATTCCCTATAAAGACTTTGATCTCATCTATACACCGGGAACGATTTTTTTAGTCGCGGCAGTATTCAAAGTCTTGGGCGAGAGCGTAGTGATTGGGCGTATTCTGACGATGGTGGTTGGCTTATTGACGTCGTTTCTAATATATTTTATAACTCTTAAAATTTCGAAAAATAAATTACTTTCTTTCCTCTCGATGCTAATTTATCTTTCCTGGGGTCCGTCGCATATAAATTTTCCCTGGCCGACGCTTTTTGCATTTTCTTCGGGGTTGTTTGCCACTTATATTCTTGGTTTAACCATGAAGGGATCCTTCAACTCCCCTTCGACTCGCTCAGGGTCGCTCAGGATGGCCCAGATAAGCGGGGTCACTTTAGCTGGTGCTATGACATTTATTACGTT
>Ga0155901_152_pt1 | contig 6609 bp, 3 predicted proteins | sample RifCSPlowO2_01_FD_107555 | JGI IMG/M metagenome (GOLD analysis project Ga0155901, IMG submission 107555) | Candidatus Roizmanbacteria bacterium RIFCSPLOWO2_01_FULL_37_16 | reverse complement strand
CTTTTATCAGCGCTCTTTTGCCAGTCAAATCGTTGAGCCCAAGATAAACCTTCAATTGACATTTTTGCCCGCAAACTGTCGTCTTTTATTAACTCTATAATCTTCGTGCTGAATTCGTTTATACTGCCATACGGTACTAAAAATCCGCTGTGGGGATTGTTGACCGAATCCCGAAGACCCGGCACATCTGCAGCCACTACCGGCGTAGCGCAGGCGTTAGCTTCAATCGTTGTAATCCCCCAGCCTTCCATGAACGACGGATTGACAAACACCCAGGCTTTTTGATAAAGTTTAATTTTCTGCACCTCGCTAACTCTCCCTAGAAATCTTATTTTTTCAAAAATATTCAACTTTTTGGCCAGTTTCATCAGCCCGTTTTTTTCCTCTCCGTCTCCCGCAATAATAAATTTAACTTCCGGCAGTTTTTCCAGTATTTTTTTGGCGGAATGGAGAAATATATGCAGGCTTTTGTAATATTTCAGCCTTCCGATATATAAAACCAGCGGTATACTGCTTTTCTCTGCCGGTTTATAGGTTTTAAGATCAACACCGTTATAAACAATTATCGGCTCGACTTCGGTCAGCTGTTTCTCAAGAATCTCCTTTTTGGATGAAGGAGATACTGTGATCGTCTGAATATTCTTATAAACACTTGGCATTAGCTTCATTTCCAAAAATTCAGCGATCCAGGAAAGCGGCGGGACCAGAGTTTTTCTGAAAACTTCCTGGTGCACATGATGAATCAGTAAAAATTTCTTTTCACCCGAATAGAGGGGAGTAAAAAAAGGTATTCCGTTTTCGCTGTCGATAATAACATCATAACGTCCCCTGAATTTCAAAACATAGTAAAGGAAAGCCCAAATATAGACAAAATAAAACCCGCCTCTTCGAATAATCTGTACACCGTCTATCACTTCGTTTCTTAGGCAGTTTCCATCATTGCCGCAGAACACGGTGACCTGGTTGCCGGCTTTTACCCAGCGTTTAGCTAGCTCATGTATATATACCTCTGCGCCGCCTGCGAATTTATGCTTGGTATCACGCCAGTTGAAAATTAGAATTCTTTTTCCTGTTCCGCTTACTACACCGACCTTTGGTAAAGGCAAAAACAATCCAGCCAGATCGACCAGATTCTTGATAAAAAATTTTCCCTTCCGCATCAGAAGGTGCAATAATACCATCATATCGAGGCTGATCATGCTGGAAATCAAGACAACCATAACTATGTCGGCGACCGTATTATGGAATAAAATTATTCCGATACTCATAATAAACGACAACAAAAGAGCAGTCGCAGGAAAAACATAGTGATATCTAGTTAAGTGATAGCCTACAATTGTGCTCGTGATCACATACATCGCAATAGCCAGAGAGTAAAGATTAATATAGGGAAGAATGGGGGAAACTTTTGCTCCAAATATCAAAGGAAGGAAATACTTTCCGAAAAATCCAACAGCTATATACATAGCAGTAGTAAGCAAAGTTGTTGCGGTGAGAATTCGGTAGAAGCTCTTATTCGGATCGCGGTTGGCTCCCAGATCGCGGCTGACAAAAGGAATGATAAAAGTACCAAGCATCGATCCGAAGAAATATATCATTTTGCCCACCAGAGATAAAAATGCGTATTCACCTGCCAGGCGAGGTGAAAGAAAATGCTTGGTAAGAATTACGTCAAATGTAAGAAAAGCGTTTACCGAAAATCCGCTTACAATTGATGCGACAAAAAATCTTTTGGGGAAATTAAAATGTTTTTTATTATCTGCTTGAATTTTTCTGATTTTGGTATAAAGAAATATTCGTGCAGCTATTGCCGATATGACGATTGAAAAAGGTATGGCAATGTAAGTTAAAGTAGACTGATTTAAATTAACTAATAAAACCGCAGAGCCTATTTTTACCACCGCCGTAATAATTACGATTATGCCGATTACGGCAAAATAAAAACTTCCGTTTAGGTAACCTTCGCTCATACTTCCCAAAAAGGCAAAAATGATCGCGGGAGTAAAAAGCAAAATCGGCAGTACATTCTGCAGTTTGAAAAAACCGGCTAATATGGGCGATGTCAAAAACCAGACAACCGAAACAATCAAAGAAATCTTTGTTACTTTTTTAATTGACGATTTAAAAAAGCTTACAGCTGAACCTTGGCCGTATTTTGCGGAAATAAAGGCCGTTCGATGATTTATACTGGCTCCGAGCGGAGAAGCAAAAATTCCCAGCAGATACCAGAATGTATTAATTAAAGTGATCAAACCAAAATCCTCAAAAGAAATCGTTCTGCCAAGATAGACATTGAACAAAAGGTTGAGAAAATTTCCCAGCATCATTGAAACAAGTAAAAAGCCTCCGGAAGTGAGATTTTTTTTCGACCAGGTTTCGAATAGATTTGATTTTTTGGCTTTGGCAAAGGCAGGCGCTAAGCTAACCGGAGCTGTCGCAATACTCCTGTCGATCAGTTTTTTTTTGATTATCTCGGTTGCCTGCTTAAAGGCTCGATCGCTGTCAAAATGGAAGCCGTGGACTGTTTTTGGCCAGAAGTGGGGACGTCTGATAAGCTGGACTAATGCTTGCCAAGCGGCAATACTCATGCATAACCAGTAGAAAGGTACTAAAAATACATACTTAACCAGATCGTAGTGGCCTCGTTTAACGCAACCGATCATGTAAGAGTACATATAGAGAAAATTACCGAATACCAGCGAGAAGACTCCCAGATATAAAACAGGCCCGGGGAAAAACTGTTCGATAAAAGGGCCGGCAATTGGACGGAAGGCAAAGTAGAGAAATGTCGTAATCCACATCAGGGGATTGAAGAACAAAAATAACACTTTTCCTCCTACAAACATCTGGAAGATAAACATTTTAATTTGTGAAGTATTTTCCACAAATTCTTTTGGATTTCTCATATGTACAAGATAGGTTTGGATGTAGCCTTTGATCCAGCGAGTCCGCTGTAGGAACCAGTTCTTAAGATCGGAGTTTGCTTCCTCTAAGGTTACGGAGTTTATTAGCGCCGTCTGATAACCGCGTTTTGCCAGGCGCATGCCAAGATCGCAGTCCTCGGTGACATTAAAAGAGTCCCAACCCCGAAGCTTTTTAAGGTCTTGAAGTTTGAAGTGATTGGAGGTCCCGCCAAGCGGGATCGGTGCAAAAATTGATTGCAGTCCGGTTAAGACCAGGTCAAACCAAAGTGAGTACTCGGCGGTAAAAATTCTGGTCAGTAAATTATGATGAGGGTTATAGAAATTTAGTTTCGCCTGAATACATACGGTCCTTTTACCGGCTTTTTCAAAAGCAAGGATGACTTTTTTCAGTTGTCTTGGATCTGGGACATCCTCTGCATCGTAAATCACCACATATTCACCGATTGCCATCTGAAGCCCATAATTTAGAGCCTTTGGTTTGGTTTTAGGTAGTGAGTCTGGGACAACTACAACTTCAAAATAGTCTGGCAGTTTATAACTTAGCGCATGTCGAATCGTCTCCTTATCATCCTCCTCCAATAAAAGAAGCACCTGGAGTTTATCTTTGGGATAATCAATCCTAGATATGGCTGTAACAAACTGGGGTAAAACTTCCCACTCATTATAAAGAGGGCAAAGAATCGTGTACTTTGGGAGTTTTTTCTGGTCTAATTTCTCAACTTCCTGTTTTAAGACATGAATTTCTGGCTTTTTGACAAATCCCCTCAAAATCAGAAATAGATTCAAGAGGAGGTCGACAAAATAGATAGCAGTGATAATAGCCACAAGAATGATTGAGGTTATACGCCAATCAGCAACAAAACCTATGATAATAACTAAAGCTAGATTCAGCAAAATTAGCTTTTGCTTAAGTACGAGCGTTCTAAAGGCAGTTTCCAAAAGAGGCAGATTGCTATGATGTATAAATTTAACTCCCTTAAAATGAAATCCCTTGCCTTTTTCTTGTTTTGGATGAAAGGGGATGGTATGAGGAGATAGAAAGGCAAGTTTAAGAGCTGATATTCCTATCTCCCAAGTTGCCGGCAACAGAGCTATTTTGGGTTTTTCTTGCTGGCGTTTTTCAAAAGTGATTTGATGATTTTCGATAAGGTAGCCGGCATGTTTGGCTTTGATCAGAAATTCCAAATCAAAAGACCATGGACCTGGGTTAAGATCAATCCTTTCGATGATTTCCTTTTTGAAAACCTTTAGTCCGGACTGAACATCATGATCTAAACCGTGAAGAAATCTAGCAAAAAAAAGAGAAAAGCCATAGCTTAGAATCTTACGAAGAAGTGACGATTTGTGGATTTTTCTATCTGCTACCACAACCCCGACCGAATCGTTGATTTTTTCAACCATCTTTGGTATTTCTTCAGGCGGATACTGAAGGTCCGCGTCAATCATTGCTACCAGACCATATTTTGCATAAGTAAATCCTTCAAGGAGAGAATAGGCTTTGCCCTTTTTGCCTTTTTTTTGGTAAAGTTTGATGGGGTATTTTTTTGCCAGAGATTTGATCAGCGATACGGTTTTGTCGGTCGAATGATCATCGATGATAATAATCTCAAAAGAGTATTTTTTGGCATTTAAAGTGGAGGTAATCCGTTTCACTAGCTGAGTTATATTCCTTTCCTCATCTACTACAGGAACTATTATAGAAAGACCTTTTTCTATATTTTCTGATGTATTTCGTGTATTATTCATATTACTATGAGCTGGTTATAAAAAAAAGTTATAGCCTGCAATTATACAGCATTTTTACCGATATATCAACCTAATGTGCTAGTTTTATCTAGATTGTTACTCTTTGATTGTGTGATTTTTCTCACAGAAGAAGAGCAGCTACCGCAAATCTTTTTTCGTCAAAAAAACCAGTGCAGGTATAGACGGTAATTCTTCGATCCTCTGACTGTCTAAGAACAGAGACTTCTTTTGGAGATACTGTAGCGATTGTATTTACTGTAAAAGTATTTTTAGACCCGTTGCTATATCTTATCTCAATCAAGCTGCCTGGCTTGATGCGGATCAACTTTCCCAAAAGACTTCCCCAGTTGTGTCCATAAATAATGCTGTTGCCTTTCTCACCGGGCAAAGGTGAAGAAGTGAGCCAAGATACTCCCTGAGTTGTCGTTTCCCACTTTTGGCCATTTACTTTGGCTGGAACTATCGGCAGATCGATAGCCAAATCTTTTATAACCAATCTGGTAGGAAGATTTTTTTTAGATGAATAAGATCGATCTGTTTTAAAAGGCACGGAATAAAAAGCAATTCTTTTCGGATTATTCCTCTGGAAAAGAAGAATTCCTGCCAAAATTAAACAAATTAATCCAAAGTTTATAATATATTTTGACATAAAATTCCAACCTTCAACTTATAAGATACAAACAAATCTCAATTCCCAAAATTCAAAAATCAAAAATTGGAAATTGGAATTTACTTTGAACCACGACTTTTAAGCAGATGTCCAAACATCATGGAAAGAAGTCCGATGAAGATCAAAGTGTAGATTAACTTAATATTTCCCGTCGCTGCCAAACCCAAAACTTCTCCAGCTCCTCCGGCTCCACGGCAGGCGTATTTGGAGTTTTTAGCCAGATATGAGGTATTTTCAAGACCCCAAGCCGACCCATCGGGTATAAAAACCCAGCCTTGCGTTTTTAAACTTTCGACCTCCTGAGAGGTTAGAGAGGAAGCCTTCCACCAGTTTGTCTGTATACCTTCACCACTATCGGTACATAAACACTGAATCAAGGTATTATCCGATACAGAGTAAACAGTATCAGATCCCTGGTAAGAAGTTGCATCTCCCGGTACTCCGTGGGTTCCTGAGTTATAGCTTGCCTTGACGGTCCCTTGCGGATTTAGACAGGAGGGGAAACTGGGTGGATTAACATTTCCGGAGACAGAAGAAACGAAAACTATTAAAAAAAAGGCAAAGGCAAGAATAATTCGTGCGAGAAAATTTCTTTTATCCATAAAGATCTTATAGAAATTTACTAGCGGATTATATCATATTAAAAAATAGAAGTCAATATTTACCAATATTATATATAGTATTTATTATTATGCTCTTAATTAGTTAATGAAGAAAATAATAAGTGACTTTTTTATATTTTTATAGGTTTTTAGTTCACTTAAAAAATGTGAGATAGTTGAATATTATGTAATCTATTTTGACCTCTTGACAGGATTTACAGACAATCCTAGACTCAAATTAAATAGGAAGTTGACTTATTAATATGGAGCCTCATATTAGGCTAAAGTTCGTTCGGGCTTTTATAAAAACCAGCTCCCAGATGGAGCTGGCTTTTTTTATGTTGTGATAAAGATCACATATACGAGCGGTACATCGTCATTCTAGCCAGTACGGAAGGGTAGTTTTTTAATTTGAACAAGTGTCATCCTGAATCCATTCGCTATCGCTCAGGACTATAGCTCGTTTCAGGATCTGATTTGTCATTCCCGATCTAATTGGGAATCCAGAAATTTAATAAATAAACGATCCACCTATTCTTACTTCACGACTTAACTCAACGCTGTTCGCTCGACGTCGTGAAGAGCGAATCTAGGTGGACATAAGAAACTGTAAAACTCGTTATAACTCGTTAACAGTTTCTAATGAAAGGAGGTGATAACAATGAAT
>Ga0155901_148_pt1 | contig 6884 bp, 10 predicted proteins | sample RifCSPlowO2_01_FD_107555 | JGI IMG/M metagenome (GOLD analysis project Ga0155901, IMG submission 107555) | Candidatus Roizmanbacteria bacterium RIFCSPLOWO2_01_FULL_37_16 | reverse complement strand
AAGTCATCGTCGCCCAAACCAAACAGGGGAGGGGAATATTAGGGGTGATCGACGGAGGACCCCCTTTAAGTATAGAAAAACTAGATGAAGTAAAGGATCGGAAAGATCTTCTTAGGAAATTTGGCTACAAACTTTAGTCAAATTTTCTCAATCACAGGAAGTCCGCCAAAGTCTTCTTTCATGATTTTTTTATACCTTCTATTCTTAAGTAGCGTAGGTTTTCCTTGGTATTCAACAACATAGTAAGCAAATCCTTGCATCTTTTTTACAGGTTGATAGTCTGCATGTCCAGGAAGGCTTACAGCATTCTTCTCTCCAAAGTCAACTGGGCTGTCGTCGGCTGTGACGAAGTAACTAGCGCCGGTATTTGCCACAAGGTGTCCGTAGCCTGATGGCATATATGCGCTATCGCCCTTTTTTACTTTTATCGCTTTAAACACTTCAACAACGTCAGGGATCATATTTCCTTTTGCATCGAGAGCGAGTTTTTGTAAGAGTGCAATTCCTTCTCCAAAAAGCACCCAATAAGTTTCATCAAGTTTTCCCACGTGATAGTGTCCGTAAGTTTTAATATATTCACCACTAATTGTTCCCGGTTCCCAAACGGTGATATTTTTTTGTTTGACTCCACCCCGAATCATATAATAATGGATGGCAGGACCAATTCCTTTTGGATCCATCAAAACCTCTTTCATTTTCTCATGGGGTCTAGCCGCGTAGTGTTTGGGGACAGATTTGAAGTTTATATTCATATTTATGAATTAATTTATTTTTGTAAATTTTACATTCCCTTTCTTTCTTGTTTTCTTACTTCTTCTGTTTCATCCGGTCTTTTAAAGTCATCTTCTAAACGGTATGTTATTCCAATTTCAGGCGTTGATACTTCAACAACATCGCAGTCCGTAATTCCTACTAACCGGTGTCGTTGGCCAATTAAACAACTATAACCTTTACCTTTTTCTAATTCAGTTTCGACGAGGTTGCCTTTATTATCATCCCAGACAACCTTTACTCGACCATTAATTAAGAACCAGGATTCTTGTTTTTGAGTATGATATTGGAGGCTTAAACGGCTACTTGCTTTAATATGAAGAATTTTTCCCATATATGGTTTATCTGCGGGTGTCCAATGGATTTCATACCCCCATGGTTTATCAATTTTTCTAACGTACGGAGTATTCGCGAAATTTTTTGGATCAAAGACGTTTATCATGAAAAAGATAATTCTAACACAACATTATTTATATAGTATAATGCAACTTGATGAGTAGACAAAAAGTATTTGTTCTTTTGAGAGCTCTTCGCGTCAATCAGTGGATTAAAAACTTAGTTGTCTTTACCGCCATTATCTTTTCAGGAACGTTATTTATAAAAGAGGCCTTTCTTCAGTCTGTCTATGCTTTTTTTATATTTTGTCTTCTTTCCTCGACTTCCTATGTTTTAAATGATATCGTTGACTATTCCTATGATAAAAAACATCCGATTAAAAAATTTCGGCCAATTGCGGCAGGAAAGATCACCATACCTGAAGCAACCTTCATTGTTTTCATTCTTACGCTGATATCGCTTATTGCTTCTTTGTTTTTTTCGCTTCCTTTTTTTTTCTTAAGTCTGATTTTTATTCTTTTGCATTTTTTTTACTCTCTCTATCTTAAAAGACAGACGGTTATTGATATTTTCACAATTTCTATCTCATTCATGATCAGGACGCTGGCCGGTGAGATTGCTACAGGCTACCACATTCCTATCTGGCTTTTGTATACCATTTTTTTTGGCTCGCTTTTCATTGCCTCAGTCAAACGCCACGCCGAGATGGTGGTGCATGGCTCAGAGACCAGATCTTCTCTTGGTTATTACAAGGAGCACCTCCTGGATTTTTTCACCAACACGTTTGCCACCGGAACGATTCTTGCTTATGCCTTTTTCACCTATGTTGACAAACCGCCGCAGATTAAGACTTTATTTTCGGAGACGATCAGTCAACTCTTTCCACTGTTTGAAATTAGAAGATGGATGATGGTGACTATTCCCTTGGTGGTCTATGGCATTTCGCGCTACGCCCAACTTCTATACGAGAAGGAGGAAGGAGAGCGACCAGAAAAGATCGTGACGACCGATCGGCCCTTGATCTTTACTATTTTTTTGTGGGGACTTATCGTGATAGGAATAATTTATGTCTTCTAATTATACCCCTTTGCTTTCAAATTGCAAGGGTTTATACCTAACGGAGCTTTGATTTTGAAGAATAGTTTTGACTGTAAAGTTAACCCAAACTCTCATTTGAAAGCTTCGGTAGGTATATACCTAAAAGTTGCAAAATCAAAGCAGAGTGGTATAAAATGTAGCATATAAGCGATTGAAATTTTCGGAAACATAGTAAATAATATAGGCACTATAAATTTAAAAATATTTTTATGAGAACAGCAGGCAAAAATGACGGGCAGTCACACTTGAGCCCGAAAAAACAGGCGGTGATGCTTGCTATAGAGCAGATTCAAAAACAGTTTGGCAAAGGTTCAATCATGCGTTTGGGAGATACAAGCCATGTTCCGGTCGATGTGATTAAAACCGGGATTCTGCCTTTGGATATTGCTCTTGGTGTTGGCGGAATTCCCAAGGGAAGAATTGTGGAGATATTCGGACCGGAAGCGGCAGGTAAGACAACGGTCTGTCTGTCGATTATTGCCGAAGCGCAAAAATCCGGAGGAGTGGCTGCTTTTATTGACGCAGAGCATGCTATGGATCCGGCCTGGGCAAAAATATTGGGAGTGAATCTGGATGATCTTCTGGTTTCTCAACCCGATACCGGAGAGCAGGCCCTTGAGATTGCCGAAGCTTTGATTCGCTCAGGCGGAGTAGATCTGGTTGCGATTGATTCTGTCGCTGCCCTTGTCCCCCGGTCGGAAATCGAAGGCGAGATGGGTGAAGCACAGATGGGACTGCAGGCGCGACTGATGTCTCAAGCCTTGAGAAAATTAACCGGTGTAGTTTCCAAATCAAAAACAACCATCGTTTTCACCAATCAGATTAGACTGAAAATCGGGATAATGTTTGGTAATCCGGAGACGACACCGGGAGGCCTGGCTCTAAAATTTTATTGTTCGATCCGAATGGATGTCAGGAAAATCGAGACCCTGAAGAAAAATAATCAGGTCTACGGCGCGCGTATCAGAGTAAAAATAGTCAAAAACAAAGTAGCGCCTCCTTTTAAAGAAGCGGAAATAGTGATCACTGCACAAGGAATTGACAAAGAAGAAGGATTGATTGATGCGGCCATCGCGTCTGGGGTTTTGACCAAAAGCGGAGCTTTTCTCAAGCTCGATAATAAAATTGTAGGACAGGGAAAAGACCAGGTGAAAATACTTCTTTCGGGTGATCAAAAAATGAAACAGCACATAGCTAAAGAAGTGATGGAGAAAGTGATGGGGAAAAAGTAAGACATTGTTAATTGTTCCATTGTTAGATTGTTAAATTGTTTTTCATGGATGACGATCTTCAGACTCTTCTTAATTATGCTTATTTTTTCTTGAAGTTCCGTCCCAGAACAAAAAAAGAAGTCCGCGCTTATTTACTGAAAAAAATCAAGAAACGGCATTGGTCGACAGACGACGTTGAAAAGGCAATAAAACAATTGGAAGAACAAAATCTAATCAACGATAAAGAATTCGTAAAATGGTTTGTTGAGCAAAGAATAAGAGGTAAACCAAAAGGAAAGTTCGTCTTGAAGGCAGAGCTTCTGCGTTTCGGCATTCCAAAGGAACTGATCGATGGTTACCTGGAAGAACATCCATTAGAAGAGGAGGATCTTGCATTTCAGGCCTTAAAACCTAAATGGTACCGCTTTAAAAATCTGCCCAGTAAAGTTCGCTTCGAAAAATCAGCCGCCTTTCTTTCCCGCCGCGGATTTCCCTTTGATATTATTCGGAAAACCATTGAGAAGATGGAGTGATATAATTTGCTTAATTATGGCTATCAAATGGCAATGTGTTTTAGTTAAAACTAAAGCATCAGTTCTTTTTCAGTGGTATGTATTTAAAGGTCACCAACAATCATTCTTCAGACGGAGTCTCGGGTTGAATTTCGGTCTTAAAAATCAAAAAATCGTAGACGGTGAGATTAGTATTGATTTAAATGAGTTTAACAATTTAGAAAAACTTCTTCATGAGAAGATTAAAAAAGAGCGGGATTTTTTATCTGAATATATAGCAGATTGTTATAAATATGCGAACCTACTATTAAAAACATCTCATCAATTAAAAAACCAAAGTTATAATTTAATCAGTAATTCCCATTTGTTAGATCTTTATTTATCTTATCAACAAGCGGTTTTAAACCTAGTTCCATTTCTTAACTCCATTCTTGTATTAGATACAATATTAAAAAAGGAAATTATTAACTATATAGTTAGAGACCTAGAAATAGTAGATAAAAGTAAACAAGAAATATTACTAAATAAGCTTTTAATCCCTAACAAAAATAGTTTTTTTGTCCAAGAAACACAGGAGATTGTTAAAATTGCATTATTATTTCAAGAACATAAAAAGGCCGATATTAATAAACACGTTGAAGAATATTTAGATAAATTTGCCTGGATAAACGAAATTGCGTATGTAGGTAAATTCTTGACTAAAAAAGACGTTTATAATAAGCTAAATAAATTAATAAAAGAAGATATTCCCGAAAAAATTAAAAAAGCAAAACAAGTAAATACAAAAAAACTTATAGATTATAAAATTGCACGACAAGAAATTAACTCCTCACCAAAACTTATCTATTCTATAGAAAAGACGCAAGAGTTTATTTACTTACTGACTTATAGATTAGATGTCTTTTTCTTGTCATTTTTTATCGCCTACCCTCTTTTTGCGGCTATTTCGGAAAAGTTAGGTTTAAGCGTTGACGAACTTGTGTCCTTAACAGGTGATGAAATCGTAAATTACCTAAAGGGAAAGAAGGTACCTCATGAAGAGATTTTAAGAAGACTCAATAAATACGCCTTAATATTAGAAAACAATAAATTCACGCTTCTTTCCGGCTCTAGCGCGCCAACTGTTAGTAAAACAACGTTAATGGAAAATGAAGTCCGAGGGATGATCGCAAATAGAGGTAGAGTCAAAGGACGAGCTAAAGTTATTTACGGGATAGATGATATAGAAAAAGTAAAATTGGGAGATATTGTTATATCTCCGATGACTGAACCGGCTTTGGTACCTGCTTTAATAAAAGCAGCCGGAATAATTACTGATTTTGGGGGAATACTATCTCATGCCGCTATTGTTTCCAGAGAATTTGGAATTCCCTGTATCGTTGGAACCGAAAAAGCAACTAGAGTTTTTAAAGACGGAGATTTAATTGAGCTCAATGCATACGATGGAGTTGCTCGAAAAATTAGCAAATAAGTTACTTATTATATTGGCGATTCTTTTAATAAGCTAAAACTATGAATTAAATGTCCAATCGATTAATCGATTGGACATTTAATTATAAAATTTATTCGCCATGGGAATAATTCGTCCACCGTGGATTTCGAGGGAATGGTTTGCACAAGGCCCTTTTAATTATTGCGATCATTTTGGAAATAAACTGCTTCTAGCTACAGTCTGCAAAATCTGTGATGATGAACTTAAAAGAGACATGTTGTATAAAAAAGCCGGAAAAAATCCTAACGATTGGAATAATGTTTTTAAAGACGTGGTAGAAAGTTTGGCAAAAGTTAGAAAAATGCTTGAAAAAGATGCAAAACGACTAGGTATCGATTTGAGTAATTTACCAGACGATTATGATGAAGGGCCTGAACCAGAATCTTACCCAATTTATCGGCTTATTCGAAAATATGGAGATAGAGTTGAAAAAATTATAAAAATGTTTGAGGCTGTACCAATTGATGCAGATGAAAAATTGATTAAGAAGGCTTTAGAAGCATTATCCCACTCCCGCTATTACATTTGTGCAAAAATTGCTAGGACATTAAATAGTCGTTATGAAGAGCAAAAAGACCCGGAAGATGATCTATTTGATTCAAAAACCTCTGCTTTTTTTGCCTTTATAGCTATAGAGAGAAATTTACGAGCGCTTTTAGCTCTTGCTAAACATAAACCCTTAGATAGTTTAAGGGAAAAACTTCTCCGATTTGCAAAAATTAGTCTTGAAATGGCAGATTTAATCAGACTGGAATTTTTTCCTGACAACAAACTTGAATATAGAGAATTCGGAGGAGTAGAATTTTAAACATACCTATATGAAAAACAAAAAATCACCTTACGGCATGTTTTCAGGTGTAAAGATTTCAGAGAAAGAAATAGATGAAACTACTACAAGCCTCGACAGGGAAGTTAAAGATCTGATTAAAAGAAATAACAATAAGAAGAGGTTGCATCGTTTATTTCACCGATCCCGACAGCCGCGTTGGGAGATAAATAAGTGGGTTAAGTAAAAATTTATGGTTCTATGTCGAATTTAGTGGTAACGATTTGACTTATAGTCATCCTGAACGAAGTGAAGGATCTAGTCCCGCTTAGCGGGACGTAATATTACGCTTCGCCACTTCTAACGTGGCTTCGCTAGATTTCTCCCCCGACGTAACGTCGGGGGCGAAATGACAAAAAGTGAGTAAAAAACATGCTGGAGCAACTTTTAAAAGAACTTTAGTATATTGCATATTTCTAAAGTATCGTTTTTATACCACAACATTCTTCATACAACCAAATTTATTTGTAAATTTCTTTTCGATCGCCTAAAGTTAAGATAATAATTTTTTCACCTTCCAGGTCAAAAATCACACGATAATCGCCAATTCTAAATCTGAAAGAGCCAATTTCGAAATGAATCAATTTATCGGCAAAGCTAAGAGGATTTTCAGCTGAGATAAAATAATCGAGTTTTTT
>Ga0155901_155_pt2 | contig 7245 bp, 6 predicted proteins | sample RifCSPlowO2_01_FD_107555 | JGI IMG/M metagenome (GOLD analysis project Ga0155901, IMG submission 107555) | Candidatus Roizmanbacteria bacterium RIFCSPLOWO2_01_FULL_37_16 | reverse complement strand
GCCATCTTTTAAAGCAGACGGTGGCATTTTATAAAGTGTATCAATATCTGTAACCAACCTGACAGGGACAGTGGCAGGAACCCAGTCCCCGTCGGTTAATCGTATTTCATTAGGTTTAGGCTGTTCAGACGAACCTAGTGTTGCGTCCATAAATAATAGATAATTGTTAATTATCATACTTTAGCATTTATATTTATTAAATTCAATGATTTTAAATACTTCCCCTAAGATTTAAACCAAAGCAAATTTTGTTAAGTTATCGTTGAGTAAAAAGGTTAGTGACTTAAGGCTTTAGCTTATTTTAGTAGGCCATCTTGTATAATATAGGTATGGATATTCTAGGGATGGCAGGCAGGATTCTACTTGGTTTTGTCTTAGGATCGGTGATAGGTCTTGAGCGGGAAGTAAATGAAAAAAAAGTCCTCGGTAAAAATAAAGTACCTACGGCGATTTTGGGAGTGCGAAGTTTTTCTTTAACAACAGTACTTGGTGTAATTGTCGGATTTATTTATCTAAAATTTTCGACTTTGGCTCTTTTAATCGGTTCAGCTTTTTTGGCCTTGTTGCTTATTTTCTACTACATTGATAGCCGCGAAACCAAAGATCACGGATTAACTACCGAGCTGGCAGCGATCTACAGTTTCGTCATTGGTTTGCTAATTGCCACCCAAGTATTTCCTATTCAGTTAATTTTGGCTGTTACCATTATAGTGATCTTATTTCTTTCCCAAAAAGCAAAGATCAAGGATGTAGTTGAAGATGTCAGACGGACAGAGCTGGATGCTTTCGTCAGCTACGCTATTTTGGCCTTGGTTATCATGCCCTTTCTTCCCAATCAAAACTATTCGATTTCGGACTTTGGCGTATTAGCCACTTTTCTTAAAAATGTTGGGGTACCTGTCGCTAAAATTTCGCAGATCGATCTAGTCAATCCTTTTAAAATCTGGTTGGTTTTAGTCTTAGTAACCGGAGTAGACTTGATAAGTTATATTTTGGCTAAATTGATCGGAGAGAAAAAGAGTTGGCTTTTGACGAGCGCTATTGGAGGATTTGTTTCTTCAACCGCCACAACTCAATCAATCGCACAAAAAAGCAAAAAAGTTAAACAGACTGATTATCTGGTGGCTGCAGCTATTTTGGCTAATTTATCTAGCTTCATACAGATCGCTTTCCTTATCGGTTTGCTGAATGGTAAATTTATATCGAGTCTAGCTTTAATTTTAATTCTGATGCTGGCTGTTAGCGGAGTTTTGGTTTTCTTTTATTTGAGGAAAAGACAAAAAGGTAAAGTTGTAGAAAAGGAAGGTCTAAAGCCAGAAGTTGCCATCATTGATCTATCGGCCGCCCTGAAGTTTGCCGGACTGTATTTGACTATCAGTATTTTGTCCAGGCTTGGATTGGCGTTGTTTGGCAAGAGCGGCTTTTTGGCAGCTACTGGTTTGGGTGCCTTGATTGGTCTTGACGCTGTCATGGTTAACACTGCGCAGTTGGCCGGAACAAAAGTTGCCCTGGATCTGGCAATCCTGGCATTTATCATCGCTAATGCGGTTAATCTTGCTGCTAAATCAATCTATAGCTATATCCAAGGCAGCAGACAATTCTCTCTTAAATTCACTTTCAGCATGCTTCTTGTTATTGCAGCCACAATAATCGGCTATCTAATTTAACTGGAGACTTTTTTTGTCTCGAGGCTTAAAGATTAATTTTTTGTTTAACTCATAAAAAAGGAGAAAAACAAGGGCAAAACAGGTAAAGTGAGGAAAACCATAAAGAAGAAACTCCAGCATGATAAAAATACAGACAGTTTGGATGATAAAATAACCATAGCTAAAATACTGCCAAAATTTCTCCTCCATAAAATTCAGGTAAAAAATTGAAAATATATGGAGGTTTATTGTCTAACCAACTCCGTCTTTAGGAAGAGTGAATTGTTTCTACAATCTACCGTAAGTATCTGTTTCTTTTAACCTTTCTTCGTAGTTAATATCAAGCACATAAACTTGCACGATTTCTCCTGTTTTAGTACTGATATCGCTGTGGGAGCTAGTTACATTTTGTTTGGTGACAGCTTTGATAATGGACATTAAACCCGGAACGGTTATTTCATGGAGAATTTCACGGATATTTTTAACTAGCTTAACACCCTGTTCGTACTCAAGGAGTTTTTGTTCTATTGGCAGAAGTTTTCCTTTGAGTCTAATGATGATCATGTCTTCGACAAGGTAAACACGAGTTTCCCGCGGTCCTACACCCAGCGCTTTAACATAAAATTTAGTGACTTGTTTGGCAATGCTATCTTCAATTTGACCTTTGCTCAACTGTGTCATATAAAAATTAAAAAAACCAGCGTTTGCTACTAATAATCCGCTGGTTTACTGTATAACTTCAGCCACTGCTGAACTTTTACCTGTCTACCAAAGATGGTATATATAGAGTATTATAAAGTGAAAGCGGTTTAAATTCAAGAGAATTTTAATTTACTCCCGCTTTAATTCAACTGCAACCACCATATTTTTAGGCATAATGATGCTTCTTTGAAGAATTCCTCCAGATGGAATTGATAGATCTTTAACCGGGATGCTTCTTCCGTCAACATAGATGGTATTCATCGTATATCTGCCAGGTTGGAGGTTATAAAAAGTGATGGGCACCAATTCGGTATTGCTGTCTTTTGGATCATAGTTAACAATGATTAGATTTACAACATTATCTGACACACTGGCTAGGGCTTTGACAAATGTTCCCTCGCCTTCGACAAAGACCTCACTGCCCCGAAGTTGGTTGAGGAATTTTAGAGCTTGATAGCGTGGTTTTTCTTGTCCATCATGAGTTAATATGCCCCAGCGGGGTATTGGGCCATCTTTAATCTCAAAGAGGAAGGCAAGTTCAACATTTTCTCTAAAGAAATTTCTAATCGAAGCAATGGTATGTGCAGCGCCAATATTAGTATCTGCTATGGGATTGGGGTCTGAATCATATGCCCATTCACTTATGACTTTAGGAATTTGGCGATAGGTTTCGTATTCAGGTGAAGCGAGCCAGAAGTTAAGATCCTGGCTTTGAGAGTCAAAATCTTGAGTTTTTTGCGAATAATAATGCCAGGAGATAAAATCAAGGCGCAGATTGTTTTTCCGTACAAAATCGATAAGCTGAATAATCCAATTTCTATAAAGGGCGGTTGTCGCAGGTCCACCCAAAAGAAACCGATTGACATTTGCGGCATTCTGCGCGCCCAAAGAAGAGTAAAAGTACAAGGTTTTATAGTCTTTGTTGCTGTCATAGAGACTCCACTGGCCAAATGTTTCCAGATCAGGCTCATTCCAGACTTCATAGTAAATGTCTGTGAGCCAAAAGCCTGTTATTTGGCCACACAACCTTGTACCTTGTCCACTATATCTCTCGATTGTCTTTTGTACCACCAGAGCCCACTCGTCCCAATTTTTTGGTTTTGACACGAGTGATCCGTCTTCAGATAAAGCAGGGGGCATATAGCCTAAGGAGAAAAAAGGTTTGGCTCCACTATGGAAAATGTCGCAGACGGTTTCATCCAACCTTTGCCAGTTCAATTGTAGATTGCCGCTGCTGTCCCGCCTCACCACATTATAATAATCGTAGATGTGATCGATCCTGATATAGCGTGGATATAAAGCCGCGACCTGTGGGATGACATTTTTGAGCATTCGCACACCCATTTCTTCCCCGCCCTGGGCAAGGGCTTTCCATCTATCGGGGACAGGCCCGATGGTTTTTTTGACATCAATGACAAGGTTGGCTTTGACTGGCGCAGCTACGCTTAAATATTGGGTGTAGAGGAGTAAGAAGATAGGAAGAAAGATGATAATAAGAATTATAAAACCAGCGATGACGGCAATTTTTAGACTCATGCTATTTAAGTCTATTGTATACCAGACTTTTTCTATTTGCTAATTTTTATATAATATGTGATATAAATCACAACAATTAAATGTCAATTCTGCTTTTATTCGCTTTTATCTCGGGCCTGGTTACAATTTTAGCGCCATGCATTTGGCCACTTTTGCCGATCATACTTTCTGCCACGGCAACCGGTGGAAGAGCTAAGCCGCTTGGGATAACACTAGGCGTTGTTATCAGTTTTGCCTTTTTTACGCTTTCAATTTCTTATCTTGTCAAAATTATTCCCTTTGATCCGGACATTTTGAGGTTTTTTGCGGTTTTGCTGATTGGATTTTTAGGCTTGACTCTGGTTAATCCGCTACTGGCGCAGATTGTCGAGGGATGGATTAGTAGAATAAGCGGAAAATTTTCTGGATTGGCCAAAGGTCAAGATCAAACCATGTCTATCCGCAGGCAGGGATTTAGGGGAGGATTGGTTACGGGTCTGGCACTTGGAGTGGTCTGGTCTCCCTGTGCCGGCCCGATACTGGCAACAATAGCAACCTTAGCTGCAACTCAATCGGTCAATCTCTCAATTATCTTTGTGACGATAGTCTATGTGACAGGAGTTGGGATACCTTTATTTGGTTTTGCGACATTGGGTTCGAAATTCTTCTCCCAAAGCAGGGTAATTTCTCCCTACCTAGGTCAGATCCAAAAAATTTTTGGTGTGATTATGATTCTAACTGCCATTGCGATATTTACCAATTATGACAAAGTAATCCAAGTCAAGCTTCTTGACGCTGTCCCTTCTTATTCAAATTTTTTATTTAAACTTGAGGGGAACAAAGATGTAAAAGAACAACTTGATTTTTTAAGGGGTAAAAAAGATATTTCAAAGGATGCGCCGATGAATAAAAACATCATCATGGTGACTCCGCCCTCTTCGCTTCCCAACTTAGGGCAGGCGCCCGAGTTTGTTGGAATCTACAGATGGTTAAATATAGATAGGTCCTTAACAATGAGGGAGCTACGAGGAAAAGTGGTGCTTATAGATTTTTGGACCTATACCTGTATCAACTGCATTCGAACGCTGCCATTTGTTACTAGCTGGTATGAAAAGTATAAAAACAAGGGGTTGGTAGTTGTTGGAGTTCACACGCCAGAGTTTGAGTTTGAAAAAAAGACAGAGAATGTGCTTGCAGCGATAAAACAGTACGGAATTCGCTATCCTGTACCACAAGATAATGATTACAAGACTTGGAGAGCTTATGACAATCACTATTGGCCGGCAAAATATCTGATAGACAAGGATGGCAATGTCCGCTACACCCATTTTGGCGAAGGCGAATACGAGCAAACAGAAAAAAATATCCAGATACTTCTTAAGGAAGCAGGAACTCAAGTAAAAGAAAGCATAGTGAAGCTGGAAGATCAGACGCCAAAAACTCGTCTGACTCCGGAGCTTTACCTTGGAGCGGCTCGGCGCATACAGGGAACCTTTAATTTAGAAGGTGATTGGGATGTCCAAGATGAATATTCTGCATCAGCTCAAGGATCAGCCTTAAATTTAAACTTTTATGCCAATAAAGTACATCTGGTTATTACCCCCAAAACTATGGATGATGAGATCAAGGTTTATTTGGATGGAAAGATTGTTGATGAATTTAATTGGGGAAAAGATGTAAAAGATGGATTTGTTATCTTAAATGAAGACAACCCCCAGACACTTTACAATCTAATTGATTTAAGAGGAAAGACGTCAGACCACCTGCTTAGATTGGAGTTTGAGACAGAGGGAACAAAAATATATGCTTTTACTTTTGGCTAGATTTGGGAAGAAGCTTTTTTGCCTCGTTAAGTATCTGTAAGAGTCTTTTATCTTGCAATCTTTTTTCTGTCCAAGGAAGAATTTCTGGTAATGATTTATTGATAAGGTATTTATCTTTATATTGAATTTTGTAGATTACCTCTTGAAGTGCTGCTTCAAGTAAATCTATCTGTTTTACAAATTGGGCTTCTTTAGTTTTAAGTTCTTCGTATTCTTTCCATAAATTTATATATTCTTTGCCATTGGGAATTTTTGAAAATAATTCAACGATAGCCTTAAATTCCCAGTCATATTTTAATTTTTTAGGGATGAAATCGCTGGGTGCGACATCACCAATGTAGATTTCTCCCAATTCGTGGATGAGCGCCATCTTTAGTAGCTTTAATATATTCAGGGATTCAAGTTGCGCATCAGATAAAATAAGAGTAAGAATTGCTGTTCCAAGCAAATGATCGGCAACGCTTTCAGCTTTGTCTTCTGGGATTTTCCTTTTAATCCAGCCCTGGCGGAAGAGTTGTTTCAGGTGATTAAATTCAAAGTAAAATTCAATAATAGGATCGACTTTTTCCCCCTCCAGTAGTAGCGCCGGATTTCTATTTTTTATTTTCATACCACTATGCTGTTATCCATCAATAATCAATTTAACAGCTTCGTTAGGTATAGCCTACACTGATAATCTTCTTGTATGATGCCAACGTAGCTATTAAACTTTTCTTTTGATAACGAAATGGCATCATCTATTGATATTTTACCACGTAATTTGCTGATAAATGTTAAAATTCCAACTATGAAAAGCAAGGTTGTCTTTTTTGACTGCGACGGTGTTTTGATTTTTGGTAATCCCTGGGGAACCTTAGAATTGGCACTTGATATTCCCGTAGAGTTCAGTCAGAGACTGTGGAATGATTACTACTTAGGAAAGATAACTATGGATTATTGGAACTCGCTTGTTGAGGAGATGTATCGAGGCAAAAGTCTTACTAAGGCATTTTATCAAGAGCAGATGAAAAAGTTTCATATCAATCCTGAAGCTTATGAAATTATTGCTTATTTAAAACAAAAAGATATAAAGACTGCAATCATCTCAAGCGGTACTGATTATTATGTTAAAAAAGTGGCCGAGGAGTTGAAGGTTGATTTTTGGCGGGCAAATTATCGGTTTTTATTTGATAGGGAGGGAAAATTTATAAAATTTAAATATGATATAGAGGATCCAAAAGCAAAGGTTAAACAAGTAAAAGAGATTTGTGAGTCGTTAGGAGTCAAACCGGTTCAGACGATTTTCGTTGGTGACTCTGATAATGATTTGGAGGCTTTTAAACTAACTAAGCATGGAGTTTTATATAAAAGCAGCAACGAAATTCATAAAAAAATTGCTTGGAAAACCATTGAGAATTTAGTGGAGATAAAAGATATTATTGAAGTTTTTTTTTAAGCCTCTATTATTAATATTAAGAAAATCTATAGATATCTTTTCGATAGCCGATTTTTCTGATCCATATGGTTTTAGTGTTGTGATCAACTTCAAAAATAACCCTTATTTTATTTATTCTTAAGCG
>Ga0155901_158_pt1 | contig 7455 bp, 10 predicted proteins | sample RifCSPlowO2_01_FD_107555 | JGI IMG/M metagenome (GOLD analysis project Ga0155901, IMG submission 107555) | Candidatus Roizmanbacteria bacterium RIFCSPLOWO2_01_FULL_37_16 | reverse complement strand
CTCGCTTGGTCAAAATGATTCTACATTAGATATATCAATTGATGGAGTCAATAACTTATACACCGCAAATAACGGCATTCTTACAGTGACCAATAATAATGGAAGTTTTCAGCTCAATGGTGCTAATTCAAGTATTTCAAACCTTGATTTTTTACGTTTGGGAAATCCAGCTGACACTGAAAGAGAAGACACATTAAGAATTAGCTTTACAGTCACAAGTAGAATTGTGAGAAGCTCGGGTCCAGAATCAAAAAATTTTCAGACAACTGTAGGACTCAGATTAAGATGAAAATTCTATCTTTATTAAAAAAGCGAAGATATATGAGAGGTCAGGTTCTCTTGATGTTGTTAGTCTTTTCTGTCATTGGTCTATTGGTAACCTCAGCCGCGACAACCCTTGTTCTGGTTAACTCAGCTAATGCGCAAAAAACTCAAGCAGGTTTAACGACTCTTCATGTTGCCGAAAGCGGAATGGAAAATGCCCTATTGCGCTTCTTAAGAAATCCAGGTTATACAGGCGAAACTCTTACTGTGGGAGAAGGAACAGCCACAATTACAATCTCTGGGTCTGGTCCCTTCTTAATAACGTCAGTTGGTAGGGTTGGAAGTTTTTCCAGGACAATCCAGGTCACAGTCGATTATAATAATAATATTCTTACCGTAACATCTTGGAGAGAAATCTTTTAATACCACTCCGCTATCAAATATAAAAGTTTGATAGCTTCGAGGTATTATACGATAAACTAATCAATGTAGGTAATACTTCCGAAGCTCTATAATTTGCTATAGTTAAGTATTAAGAGCGAAGGAGTATAAAAAATATGCAAAAAATAAAAGGTAAGGCAATTGTTTTTATCCAAAAAGATAAATTCGAATATTTCGATGAGTCCTTATCAAGGATTTTTTATTTTCTTTTTCAGCCGACTATTATCCATGATTTAGAGCTCGTGGACAAAGATCAGTTGATTGCTAAAATAAAATTTTTTGTCGAGTCCAACAAAATCCAAAAAGCTAAAATCATTTTTATCATTGCCGACGCGATCACCTTTGAGAAGACTTTCCCAATAACTCCAAATATTAATAAAGATTTAGAAATAGAAAAATTTTTAGAAAATATTCCCTTTGAGCACGTTAGTTACAAAGTAATCGACGGCCAAAAAGACTATAGAGTACTGGCCACAAATAAAGAACTTTTTCAAGCCATAGAGTCTTCCTTTGAAGTTTTGGGATTCAACTCTCTTGCTATTATTCCCCAACTTTCGCTAGCTGACCCATTCCGCTTAAATCCAAGTCTTAGTGCCGATATGATTAAGTTTATTTTTAGCCATCTTGACCTGCTTAAAAAACAAAGTTTTACTCAGGAGGAAATGAAACCTTCTCCTCAACCAAGCTCAGAAGAAACGCCAGTGGATGCAAAAAAAAGTCAGCTTCCAGTAAATAAGTATCGACTTCCAATTTTGCTATCGGTATTTGTCCTCTCACTCTTGCTCCTTTCAATTTTTGTCTACCTTCAGTATCCACGAAAATCTAAAGCTACACCTATTCCTTCGGCAGCAACCACTCCTTATCCATCGCCCTCTCCTGAACCAGCCATTCAAGAAACACCTATAAGTTCCCCCTCAGCCTCGCCAACATAGATTTGTTACTGTCTGTTTTCAAATAATTGATATAAGCTGTATTATAAAATTTGTTTCAAAATGAATATTTTATTAGCTTATAACAAAAGGCTATAACAAAATCGGCAAAAAGTTTTTGGAGTTACCACTTGACAAACAAATCAATTGAGTATACTCTAAAAATATAAGAGTTTAATATTTAAAAGCGAGGGGGTGAGTCAAAAGATAAAATATGAAAAAACTCGTTTCTTCTGGTTTCACACTAATAGAACTTTTGGTCGTCATTGGAATTTTGGCGATTCTTTTGGCAATTACTCTAATTGCAATAAATCCAGCAAGACAGTTCTCACAATCAAATGACACAAAAAGAAATAGCGATGTAAGTGCAATCTTAAATGCTATAAACCAATACATGGCTGATAATAGAGGGTCTCTTCCGACAGGAGTCTGGTCTGACACAGCTCAAACTATCGCATCAGGTGACTCTTCTTGGACAACTTTTTGTTCGGAGTTAGTACCTCAATATATCGCTGCACTTCCGGTTGATCCGTTAGAAAATAATGGCACGCCGGTTTCGGCCACCGATTGTACAGGAACTACAGCTTGGGATACAGGTTATATTGTTGCAACCACTACGAATAACAGGCTGACGGTGTCAGCACCGCAAGCCGAAATTGCAACCACAATATTTGTAACTAGGTAATTTGTTTAAGACTTTTGAACTTAGAACCCCGTCTCTTTTCTGGGACGGGGTTTTTATTATTTTTTTTATTATTAAAGTTCTTTTGTAGACTTGACAAACTCCCAAACAGTATGTCTTTTTTTTGCAATTCTATAATCCCACCAGCCTAAAAATCTACAATAAGCTTCTAATAAAATCACAAAGGGCGTATAAAAGATGTATCTCAGCCTCGGATTTTCCCTGAGGAAAAAAAATAGAGCTTTCAAAATTGAGAAGATATCCAAAGTCGCCACCTCATAACTCTGTTCATATTTTACAGCCAGATGACCGCTATAGATTCTCTTTCGTTGTTTTATATAATCAAAGATTGTCTTTGCCGCTTTATTATAGATTTTTGCTTCAGGAACATAGACTATCTTATATCCCTGACCACGAATCAAAGGTTCAATATTCGCTTCATCAACGCTAGATAAAACGGGGATCCTTCTAAAGATCCTTCTGAACGCGACTACCTCGCCCATTTTAGGATGTGTTAGCGAAATCTTGTGGTGCAGACCCCATAAAAGATGTGCAGCGTAACCAATCAAACCATCATTGATATCATTTAGGGGAATTGGTCTAACGCCTGTCATCCCGACTTCACTATCTTTAAATTTTGAGACTAAATTTTCGATTGTATTTAAGTCTAGAATTATGTCTCCGCCCAGTAAGACTAAAACCTCATTTTCTGCTTTGCCAACAAAAAGATTGACTGCTGATGCTTTTCCTTCGCGCCTTTTTTGACGGATTATTTTGATTTTGCTCTCTTTTAAAGTATATTTTTTGACAATTTTATATGTATTATCTGTCGATCCAGAGATGATGATTAGAACTTCATCTATTTTTACTCTTCCTAACTTCTGACTCAATAGCGACTCTAGAAATTTTCCAATATTCTTTTCCTCATTATAAACACAAACTCCAATCGAACATTTGATCATACTAAAATCGATTTTAAACTCCTGTAATTAACCACATTGTCAAATTAAAATAAATACTCAAATTGTGAGGAACTTGCTGTCTGAGCTGTATTTTGAGGAGTAAATTAAAAGATTTTCATTTAAGAAAAGCGTCGAGTAAACATGCGTCCGAAAACACAGCGAGTTAAGTTCCTAACAATTCTGAGTATGATTTTAAAACATATTTTATAAATTTTTAACAGTTAAAAGTGCTGCGGCTTTAGTGGGATGATTAAGAGTATAGGTCCACTGGATAATATCAGAGATGAGAGCAAAGATAAATTCTGGTTTAAATCTAATCTGGTGATATTCGCTCCTCATTGATTTTGGCCCATACATGCCGTAAACCTTATAACCCAATTTTTTAAATTCCTCACTTGTCCATCCTGATCTGTGGAGGTCAAAGGTTGAATTACCCGACTGAGCGATGAAACCGTTCGGAGTAAAAATAATACTTTTTTTAATGGCTAATTTTTCCATGTCTGAAAGTAAGTTGTATCCATCTTCCTTATTTAGATGTTCGATTAAATCAAGGGCAACCACAGCCTCGAACGATTTTGGCTTAAAATATCTGATAGCTTGTTTAACTTCCATAACTTTTAAAAGATTGTGGGTTTTATTCTTTCTGGCAGCTTTTATTGCGCTTATACTTGCGTCAATACCATATGTCTTTGTCTGCAAAAAACGCAAAGGCGAATTGCCACCACATCCCAGATCTAGAATGGTTTTGCAGTCAGAAAGAATATTTCGCAAGAAAATATAAAAAAATATCGTTGGAAATTTGGGAAATATTTCCTTTACAATGTTTAGCATGTCAAAGGTTGCAATTATTGTACTTCATTTTGGTGATAAAAAAAATACAATTGAGTGTCTTGATTCTTTAAAAAAGCTAAACTATGATCATAAAAAAATAAAAACTATCGTTGTGGATAATAGCAAAAAAAACCTTGGTTTTGCAGGTGGAATAAATAAAGGTTTAAAAATCGGTCTCAAAGATAAATCAATAAATTTTTTTCTAGTATTAAATAATGATACAATTGTTGACCAAAACCTACTGACTTCTTTCTTTAGCCAGATAAAAAAAGATAGCGCAGATATCTTAGGCTGCATTATTTCTTATTTTCTCGAACCAAAAAAAATTTGGTTTGCTGGTGGATATTTAAATAAAACCTTTTGTTTTACTAAGCATCCTTATCTGAATAAACCTCTAACTTCTAACATCCAACTTCCAAAGAGCGATTTCATAACTGGTGCCTGTATGTTCATGAGAAGAGAGGTCTTGGAAAAAATCGGTCTATTCGATGAGAATTATTTTTTGTATTGGGAAGATGTCGATTTCTGCTATAGGGCGGTGAAGGCAAAGTTTAAAATTTTATGCCTTGATCAACCTCTGGTCTATCATAAGGTTTCTTCTTCGGCAGGAACAGAGGGTTCAAACAAACTTTCTAATTTGAGAGCATATTACTATGCCCGAAATGCTTTTATATTTATGAAAAAACATAATTTACCTATGTTAACCGGTATCTTCGGCCAATTTTTTATCAGACTTCCCTATTATCTATCTACAGTAGTCAGTCTAGAATCTGCAAAACAATATCTAAAGGGTGTAAAGGATGGAACCAAATATTACTTTTCGTCTTAATTTTTCATCAATTTTTCGATGTTTTCTTTAAAAGAATTAAAGTAATCTCTTTTATACTCATCAATAATTTTTTTATCCGTATTGCATCTTTTATAAATAATATAAAGCTGTCCATAGTAAGGCTTCCAAATCTTGTATATCGAAATTGCCTCACTTAAATTTTTTATTGCGCCTTGGCAATCATTATAGCCTTTAAATAAAACCAAACCCAAGCCGGCATATGCACCCGGATTTCCATCATCTATCCAAAGAGCTCTTCGATAATAATGCTCTGCTAGTTTCGGCGATTTATAGTGGGAATCGATAAAATCTCCAATGCGAACGAGGGCTTCCGAATAAATCCTAGGGATTTCAAGAGCCACAAGATTTTTCTCTGATGGTTTAAGATTTTCTTTTCTTTTTACCTGTAGCTTTCTCAGATCCTTTTCAACCAGGATGAGATATTCATCTAATGTCGGCTCATCTTTTTTATCAATAAATTGATAGACCATCCCTCTTGGAATGGTTAGTGAAGTCTGAAGAGCTCCACTTATATCATAGGTGGCAAAAATCGGTCTTGTCTTTTTAATTTCAAGTATTACTTTACTAGTAATCTCTTCTTTTTTAGTTTTGGGATATTTTTGATAATATTTATTTATTTCCTCATCAAAAAACACATTTCCTCCTACACGAGGAGGATTAATAATCTCAACATCTTTTCTGACACCTAAAGCGTATCGTGCATACCAAATATTAAAAATCTTGGTATCGCCATGGACCATTAAAACGGCATTTTTTGCTAAATTTTTTAATATATCTTGGGCCAGTTCGTTGCCTATTTGAGTATTTGATAATTGCGTTTTAGGGAAGTTGTACTTAATCATATAAAAAGGCACAATTAAAAAATAACTCATCAATAAACTTATCAAGGTCTTATTTTTTATAACTCTAACTGTTAAATTTTTAATCAGATTCATTCCGTAAGGAACAAAAAATATTAAAACTACAGCTGACAGGGAATAAAATCTTTCCATAATGGCCATGGCTGCCCGTGTAGCAACTGGAGAGGCTCCGTAAAAAACAAAAACTGGACCAGATAATAAGAATCCCAAAACTAACGAACTAAACATTATCTTGTTATTTTTAATTAAAAAAAGAGCTCCTAAAAGCGCCAGAAAAATAACTTGATAAGAAAAATTAGTAAAAAGAGTTTTGAAATAATCGCCAACAATTACTTTGTGAACATCAATCGGTACGCCATGTACAATGCTGGGAGTATAATCGTAATCTTTTCTCAGAAGAAGGTGAAGAAAATTTTTTAGATTATAAGCGCTATCCCAATTTATTACGGGGTTTCTTGATGCAGCAATTGGAACATAAAGATATATTGAGAATCCGATAAGAAAAAAAATTGATAAGATTAAAAGTCTTTTTTTTTTGAAAATTAGTTTGAAGTTGGCTAAGGACAATATTGCTAGAGAAGGAAAAAGAGTAATAATTGTATGATGGTGTGTAAGTGATAAACCGGAAAAAAAGGCTAGGAGATAGAGATCTTTTACTTTTTTATTTTGATAAAATCGGAAAGCAAAATATAAAAGAACTATTGCGAAAAAATTATTTAAGCCAAAAACTTCAGGTATTTCTGCATGCAACCAAAAAAAATAAGAAAAGGCTAGGAATGAAGTATTTAATAATGCTAGAAAAATACTTTTAGTAACCACTTGACTGAATTTGTATAATAAAACTAAACCAACGAGCGATGAAAATACTGAGATTAATCCAACTTGAGAAACGGGCGGAATCCCCAGAGGAATTCTGGTCAAAATTAATCCAAGTAGTGTAAAAAGTGGATAGCCTGGCGCATGAGCTACTCCTCCTACATAGGCTGCTGTCACCAAATCTCCTATATCTCCACTGTAAATATCTCGGGTTAAATTGTGCAGGTATACTAATCCTATGCTTAGGAAAAATATAAAGACTACAACTTTTTTAATCATTAATAATTTGAAATTTTTATTTTTTAATTTTCAATTAATTTTCATTAAACAAATTTAAAAACTATTTAGAACTGGATGCAATTTTGGAGAAAATGAGAGTGAACTCTTGGGCTTCTTGCCATAATTCTCTACATTCATTTTTCAATGTATTGACCGCTCTAGCCAGCATTCTTAACCAGTATTTAGACTCTTTTGATTCTTTTTTACAAGTGAAGATTTTATTTCGAAAATCTTTTTTGCTTGAAGCTCCGTTTGCCTCACAATAGTTAGATCCAACGCTCGTTCCAGCTCGAACAAGCTGATTTACGATTGGATCATTGACTGGACTTCTGGGAACTTCTTTACAAAGATCGATTATCTTCTCGCCGAATCTAGCTGTTCTTTCTTCAAGGTCATATTTTTTGTTTGTAAATTTCCTCATTTAGGTTTCAATGAAAATTGTAAATTTCAAATTGAAAATTTCTGTATATAGTATTATTATCAGTAATTATATGGATAGTAAAAGAATTTTACTAGTTGAGGATGATCTTTTATTACAAAA
>Ga0155901_130_pt1 | contig 7692 bp, 7 predicted proteins | sample RifCSPlowO2_01_FD_107555 | JGI IMG/M metagenome (GOLD analysis project Ga0155901, IMG submission 107555) | Candidatus Roizmanbacteria bacterium RIFCSPLOWO2_01_FULL_37_16 | reverse complement strand
ATTCTCAAAGACGGGCTAAGCTATTTGAGACAATTGTTGCAATTGTCTATGAAATTGCACCACACCCTCAGGATGCGAAAATCATCTAATACGCACCCTGAGGGTAATTTGTAAGTAAACATGAAAATTAAAAATATAATGCTGTTTGGCTATAACTTTCCCCATAAAAAAACGCAGGATTTTATCTTTAGATTATTGATCGAAAATTACAATATCAAATATGTCATCGCGGCTCCTTGGAAAAAACTGAATATCCCACGATCAGCCATTAGGATTTCTCCCGAACATGTTGGATTAGTCCATCCTAAATCTATCTGTAAAAAATTTAATATTAAATTAATTGTTTCTCGTCATAATAGTCAAGAGACGATTAACTTCCTAAAAAAAAATCCCGTAGATTTATATATAATTTCAGGAGCAAGAATTTTAACAAAAGAAGTGATAGAGTCAACCAAAAACAAGATATTTAACATCCACCCAGGACTATTACCCCAAGTTAGAGGTCTAGATACACTCCTTTGGTCAATATACTTTAATAAACCATTAGGAATGACCGCTCACTTTATAAGTAAAAAGATTGATAGCGGATTACTAATCTATAAAGAAAAATTGCTACTTAAATTAAGCGATACAATTTCTGATGTGTCTCTAAGATTGCTAGAGGAGCAAACAGAAGTCCTCATCCAATCTTTAAAAAGATTAAAGAGCTCCAAAATATCGGAGTTGCAAAATTTGGATTTAAAAAAGGCTGTTTATAATACAAAAATGCCGCAGTATTTAGAAAAAAAAACTATTACAAAATTCCCCCTGTGGCTTAAAAAATTTGCTAAATATTAACTAAGCGCTATTTTTAATGCTTCAACGGCAAAGCTCGAATCAATTTTGATTTTATTTTCAATACAATTTAGAAAATAGGAGATTTCTTCCTTTAAAGGTTCCTTTTTCGCGACAGTTATATCGATCTTATCAGGCTGTGAAAATAGTAAGACGAAATCGGAAAAATCTTTTGACTCCTCTTTAAATTTGCTGTAATTGCTTTTATAAAACTCGATTTTCTGGCTGACATAATCCATTTCTAGATATCCTTCTGTTCCTGTTATGTTTAACTTTCGAATCTTCACAGGCGTGATCCAATTAGTCTGGATATAGGCGGACGCATTTTTATATTTCATAAAAAATTCGACTGAATCATCTCTTTTCCTGATATGAACCCTCTGCTTATTGACTGAAATTTCTTTGGGAAACTCGTCAAGGAGAAAGTTTATGATATCAATATCATGAATTGCCAAGTCAGCACAAATATTGACATCTCTAATTTGCGGCGGAAAACCTCCTACTCTTCTAGCTGTGATTGCCGTTATTTTACCTAGATCGCCTTTGTCAATCATCTCTTTAACTTTTCTTACCGCTGGATTATATCTTTCTATATGACCAACTAAAAGATTGACCGTATTTTTTTTTGCCAAACTTATTAATTTTTTTCCTTCTCTAACATTAGTGGTAATGGGTTTCTCCAAAAGAATGTGAATTCCTTGGGAAAGGCAGTATTTAGCAATCTCAAAATGTAGAGAAGTCTGTACACAAATTGAAACGGCATCCGGCCTCTCGTCATTAACAAGTTTTTTGTAATCTTTGTATAATTTTGTCTGAAATTTTTTGGCAATTTTATTTCCTATATTCTCATCTATCTCCGCAATTGCAACAAGATTTATCGTTGGCAAATTAGAATAAACACGTAAGTGATTCTTACCCATGTTACCTACCCCAATGACTGCAATTTTTAGCATAAAAGATTGTAAAACTAAGTAAAATTGTATTATAATCCATTCGTATGCGAAAAGAAATCTTAAAAGTTGCAGGGATTTATTTATTGATCGGAATTTTTTTCCTAGGAAAAGCCTTTCTCAAAGAGTATATCTCCGGTGATTTTTCCGCTTTCTGGATACCTAACTATCGTTTTGTTCTAGAATCAATCAAATCGGGAATTTTACCCTTCTGGCAGCCTTATTCATTTTTGGGTGTCCCTGGGATTTTTCATCCAGGTTATGCATTTTTCTATCCGGTATTATGGTTAATTTTTCTACTAAACCTTATTTTGAATCCATCAATTCAAATTAATTTTTTAGGAAAATCACTCGAGCTCTATCAATACCTTCATCTTCTGATTGGTGCAATTGGTATTTATTATCTTGTAAGGAAAAGGGTCAACCTTTCCCAGATCGCTTCGTTTAGCGCCGGCTTTATCTATACTTTCTCTTTGTTTTCCATATCTAGCATAGGAGACGCACAAAGCCTGCAGGGAAGAATGTATTTGCCCTGGATTATTTTTTTTCTTCTCAATTTTATTCAAAATACCAGCTTTAAAAATTTCCTTTTGTTGGTACTTATAAATTTTATTCTGCTTTCTCTTGGTTATCCGCATTACGTAATCTATTTTTTTTACGCCCAGCTTGGCTTGGCGCTTTTTTATGGAATAAAGCCATTTTTAAAGACAGGGTTTGCTTTACTAAATTCAGTTCTTTTGTCCGGCTTTTTCTTACTTCCCCAGCTTTCTATCTTTATACAAGCCTCTCGCTTTTCCGATGCGGCCAGCAATCCTAATTTTCATACCCAGTTTGCTCCAATTGGAACATTTATAATTAACATGCTAATACCGCAAGGCATCTATTCTGGATCGGTCCTTTTTTGGGGAACGATACCTTTTATCTTTCTTATCATCGGACTTTTTAGCCTAAAAAATAGTAAACTCAACAATTGGCTAGTGGCAATATTCTTATTAAGTATGATTTTGAGCCTCGGAGGCTATCTTAACGTTCCCCAAATCTTAGGCGGTTTTCCCTTTTTTATCGACAAATTAAGAACACATGGTCAAATATTGGTTCTGTCTTTTTTCGCGGGAACTATCTTTATCTCTTACGGAGTAGAAAAAGCAATAAACGGACTCAAAGGCAACAAAACCTATCTATCTCTCTGGTTATTTTATTTTCTTCTTATAATAAGTATGCTATTGTTGCCCTTCATAAGTAAAAATTATCTGGTTGAGCAAAAAGAACTCTTAATAAATCTAGGGAGAATGCTAATTTTGTTTGGGAGCGGTTTAGTTATCTGCCAGCTTGCCAGTCTGCAAAAAAATAAAACTTTAATTATCATTGCGCTATTGATCACTTTATTTGAATTTTATTTTTACTACAGCCGGATTGAATATTTAAAAATTGGTATAGACTATCAAAAGTACTTTGCCAGAAACAGCCTTATCCCTGAAATTCCAAATAAAGATAATTTATTTCGCTATATCTTTTCAGAAAACCAGTTTGCCTACAATACTGCTTATCTAAAAGTCTTTCAATATTTAGGCTATGACCCGACGCCTTATGGAGGTGTATATAACTTGGCTAGATTTGGTGATCCAAAAGGACTCGAAATAGCCAACGTAAAATATGCAGTCAGCGCCCAATACTTAGCAAATTCGGAAAATCCCAAACTTATAAAAACTATTAACCCAGCTGATTACCCTGATGAAACTTTCGTCTCAAGCATGCTAGGCTATAGCGGCTGGACTCCGAAATCCAAAAATATTCATTACATTTATCAGTATCAAAATTATCTCCCCAGATTTTTTATTCCCAAAAAAGTTAAAAAATGCTCAAATGAAGACTGCTGGAAAGAGGAAAATCCTCCCGATCTGGTTTTTGTTAAAGATGTTGACATTAACCTAAAAAACCCGGTTGCAAAAGTTGTTAGTATAAAAATAGACTCTTATTCTCCAAACGAAATTAAGCTAACCGCTAATACTCCCTTGGATACGTTTATAGCTTCTTCGGAAACATTTGATAAAGGCTGGAGGCTGAAAATCAATAATAAAAAATCAGATATCTATAATGTCATGAATGGCTTTAGAGGTTTTATCCTTCCCGAAGGTAGGTCTAATGTCAAATTATATTTTATTCCCCACAATTTAATTTTAGGAATTGCCTTGACTGTGATTGGTCTTATAACAATGTATCTCATCTTCCGGAATAAAAAAATGCTTAAATTATGATCCATTCGATAAACTCAGGATCATAGTGAGTGTAATCGAACTATGAAAATCGGTGTAAATGCCAGGGTCCTGCAAAATGTAAAAACCGGCATTCCTTATTTTGTCAAACAACTTTATAGTGAGCTGGTAAAAATCGACAAAGAGAATCAATATATATTTTTTCAGCCAAAAAAAAATTCACTTCTTCACTCTTTTTTATTTGATAATTTTTCCATTAATTGGAAAATAGAGAAGAGCAGAGTAGATATTTTTCATGGCCCGGCTAATCTGTTACCCATTTTCAAACGATCCGGAATAAAATATATAGTTACTGTTCATGATCTATCTTTTCTGATTTACCCAAGCTATCAATCAGCTATTTTTAATCTTTACTATAAATATTTTGTCGGAAGATCGCTTAAAAATGCCGATATTGTAGTTGCGGATTCAAATAATACCAAGAAAGACATTATAAATTACTATCATATTCCCGCAGATAAAATTAAAGTAATCTATCTGGGAGTCAGCGGAATTTTTTTTAAAACTGAAATAAAGAATCGATTGATTAAAGATAAATATTTCCTGACATTGACAACCCATCCGCAAAGGAAAAATACTCTTGCCATTTTAGAAGCCGTTAAAATTAATAACAAATTATTAAACTATAAGTTAGTCATCGCTGGACTCATTGAAGAAGGGAAGAAAGATTTATTAAAAGAGAGAATTCACAATCTTAAACTAACGAATAATATAATTCTTTGGGGTTATGCAAAACAAAAGGATTTGATTAATCTGTATCAACATGCGGAATTTTTTATCTATCCTTCTTTTTATGAGGGATTTGGCTTACCGGTCTTGGAAGCTATGGCCAGCAAGTGTCCTGTCATTACCTCTGATAATAGTTCGCTTGTCGAAATTACCCGGGATAAAACATGGTTGGTTAATCCTCGAAGTCCGACTGAAATATCAGTTAAAATGTTAAATTTATTAAACTTAAGTGCTAGTAAAAGAATAGAATTGATTAATAAAAACTATATATTTTCGAAAAAATTTACTTGGCGAAATACTGCCAGGCAGTATCTAAAAAATTTTTAATAACAAGAATGGATACAACTAAATCTAATTCTATACGGTACGCTCATCCTTTTAATCAAGAGCTTAATCCAATGACAAAAATACGAATAAAAAAAATGATTGATCTGATCGAACCTTGCCAAAAACTATTGGACACCGGCTGTTGGGACGGTTATATCATGCAGCAAATTCTTAAAGTAAAAAGAACAAAATTAATAGCCGGTGTAGACAACTCCAAACCAGCCATATCAGCCTGCCATAAGAAAGGTCTCGATGCACGCTGGGTTAGAACGGTCGATGAAAAATTACCCTTTAAAAAAAATGAGTTTGATGCAGTAGTTGCAGGCGAAGTGATAGAGCATTTATATGATGTCAATAATTTTTTGCAGGAAATTTATAGAATCTTAAAGCCTAACGGTCAGCTTATTTTGACAACTCCAAATCTCGCCTCTTTTGGCTCAAGAGTTTCTCTGCTCTTGGGAAAAACTCCTTGGATGATTGAAAACGAAATAACTCCACCGAATTCAGGCCATATTCGCTATTTTACTTTCGACTCTTTGACCAAGCTTTTGCAAAAACATAAATTTATGGTAAAAAAAAGGTCTGCTGATGTATTAAATATTGGTTCAAAATTTTTTATTAAAAACAATTTACTGATTAAAAGTCTGCTACCATTTGCTAGAATAATAATTGTTGATGCCAGGAAAGCCTAACTTTCCTAAAAAAATATGATAGTTGTCCGAGCTCCACTGCGAATTAGTTTTGTCGGAGGAGGAACTGATCTTCCTGATTTCTATCAGAGATACCAAGGACGCGTTATCTCTACGGCTATCGATAAATACGTCTACGTAGTTATCAATAGAACACCACTCATCCCTTATATTTCTGCTAGATACAAAATTTCTGAAACTGTAGATTTACCTCAAAAACTTCAACATACCAGGATAAAAGCTGCACTTATAGATCTTAAGATTTACAAAGGAATCGAGATAGCCTCATTCGCTAGCTTGCCAGCCAAAACCGGACTCGGTTCATCGTCAAGTTTTTCGGTCGCTCTTTTAAAAGGACTCTTCGCCTTCCTTGGCAAAAAATTACACACTCAAGAGGTTGCCGAATTAGCTTGTAGATTAGAAATTAAGTTGGTCGGAGAACCCATAGGTAAACAAGACCAGTATGCTGCCTCATTTGGAGGAATTAACATTTTTGAATTTAATTCTGATGATTCAGTTAATATAAAACCTCTATTTATCGATTATAAAATTCGACTTGAATTTGAAAATCATCTTTTGGTTTTTTTCACAGGTGTGACTCGTTCTGCCGGAGTTGTCTTAAAAGAGCAAAAAGAAAATATTGAAAAAAAATTCAAGACGTTGAAAGAAATGTCCGATTCGGTCTATGAATTTGCAGATTTACTTGAACAAGGTCAATTTAAAAACATGGGAAAAATGCTACACCAAGGCTGGTTGAGAAAAAAAAGTCTGGCATCTAAAATCTCTAGTGGATTTATTGACGATTTGTATCAAGCTGGTGTACAAAATGGCGCTTGGGGAGGAAAAATTTTAGGTGCAGGTGGAGGAGGATGCATATTATTTCTTTCTCCATTGAATAAAAAAGATGATATCCGTAAAGCGGTTAAAAAAGTAGCCAAGAAATATAAATTGACAGAATTTAAAGAAATTCCAATTCATTTTGTCCAATCTGGCGGAGAAATTCTATTCAACGCCGACCGCAATTTTTTTTAATTTCTATGAAAGACTACATCGTAGAATTTTCAAGAAAAGTCCATAAATCATTAGAAGATTTACCTTTCAAAGAAATCATTAAAGCTTTAAATATGTTGGAAGCAGTATACGAACGCGATGGAAGAATCTATGTCTTTGGTAACGGTGGGTCCTTGGCATTAGCCACTCATTGGGTTAGCGATTTCAATAAAACAGTCTTTAGTCATCATCTCCACGAACATTCGCGTCGATTTCAGGCTATTCGTCTTCCTACCACTGAAGAAGAGTTGACAGCTTGGGCTAATGATGTTGGATTTAACAAGGTATTTGCCGGACCTCTAGAGAATTACCTTCAAGACAGCGATATTGTCATCGCTATATCAAGTTCCGGAACCTCAGAAAATGTTATCGAAGCAGTTAAATTGGCCAAGAAAAATAAAATACCGGTTATTGGTTTATCCGGCTTCGATGGAGGGAAACTCAATAGATTAGCTGATGCAAAAATAATTGTTCAAACTCCAAAAGACGAATACGAGGTAGTTGAAAGTGTCCATGGAGTTATATTACATTTGATGACTAAATATTTTAAGGATTACTTTAATCATCTATGGTCATTAAACCAGCGAAAAAAAAGAAAAAAGCTATCTTTCTAGATAGAGATGGCGTCATCAATAGAGAAGTAGATAACTTAAAAAGTATAAATCAATTAAGACTTCTACCTTATGTTTCCCAAGCTATAAAAAAATTCAATCAAAGTGGCTTTTTGGTTATTGTGATAACAAATCAACCCGTCATTGCTCGCGGCTGGATCGACGAAATTGAACTTCAAAATATTCATAAAGAACTAGTGAACAGATTAAAAAAAAGAGGCGCTAAAAT
>Ga0155901_129_pt1 | contig 7847 bp, 9 predicted proteins | sample RifCSPlowO2_01_FD_107555 | JGI IMG/M metagenome (GOLD analysis project Ga0155901, IMG submission 107555) | Candidatus Roizmanbacteria bacterium RIFCSPLOWO2_01_FULL_37_16 | reverse complement strand
TGCGATGTATCCAGGACCGTATTTTTTAATTATCTGGGTTATATTTATTGGTTCCATATTAAAAGTATAGGTAATTTCTAACCTCAATTCAACAGATTTTTTTAACGACTATTTTTACGATTGATTAATCAATAAAATACCTGATTTCTTCACGTACGGGAAGATAAAATGTTTTACCAATCAAAAACAGGCTCGAAAGAACGAGAAAATTCCCGATCGTACGCAATGTTAGAATCTTGGTGAATTCCGGAGTCTTGAGCTTGGTTTTAATCTTCTGTAAATGCTTACGCATAACTTATTTTATCATTGAGAAGTTTAAAAACAAAGAAATTAAGAAACGCTTAATAATTTTACTTAGACCTTCAAAACAATCTATCCCACTCCAGGGGTGGAGGTTTATTTAGAATTAATTGTTTTTGCTAACCTCATGCTTGTTAAAGGCTTTTATAACTTCCTCTGAAGGAACAAAAGTTTCTACCAATAAATTTAATTCATTTATCCTTTCTGCAGTTTTCTTTTTATCTACTATTACCATAATTTTACCTTTTAGTACGGGAAAATCCGTGACTAATTTTTCTACCATAATAACTGCATCATGATCTGATTCTGCTGTAAATACAACATAATCCGCCTTTTTAAAACGCTCTGTTAATTTTGGAACTTCTTGAATTTTAAGAAGATCAAAGTCTCCTAATGAAAATTCTATATGGTCTGGTCGAATCTCATGGTCTCCTATTTCTCTGAGTGAAGATATTGACCTTATTAAAGAACTTATCATACTTTCCGGCCTGATGTAAACTTCTCTAGGACTTTCATCGTCTTTTGCTTGTTCCTCATAAGCACCTTTAAAAGGTGATTGTTCAATGTGTAAAATATTTACCGGCTCGCCTCGTTTTTTCCCAAGGGCAAAATCAACTAGTTTTAGCCTAATAATTTCTGAGAAAACTGCTTCGGGAGAAAAAATATTAAGAATAAATTTTATTCCATACTTTATTTCTAGTCTATTTTGAAAATCTCTAAGTTGTTCTTCGAACCTTGTGTAGCGACGAGTAACTTCATCCTCAACTCCGATTCTTGGCATAATTACATTAATTACTCTTCCTTTAAGTTTTCCTAATTTTGTAGCTACTAATAAATAAACCTTATCTGGAGGAAACTGCATGTCTTTGCCGGTACCGTATATATCTGGCATACAATAAATAGTTATTTCGGGAGACCTATCGAGACCTGAATCTTTTATTAATGGAGGGACCTCTTTAGAGCTTTCTTCACTGCCAATTAGTTCAGTAATATCTTCAAAGCCAAAGTGATAGGATATTTGTTTCTCTTCCAAAGCTTCCAAGGGAATCTCTTCTTTTCCTGAGTGAATTAAAACAACCGGTCTATTTTTTTTATTTGATAGTCTGCCTGTTTTAGTTGCTTGACTTATTAACTCTCTCACCTCGCTTTGGGAGGAACTAACTATAACGTGGCTTGGGATGAGATTCTTTTTAAGTGGTTCTCTTCCGGCTAGGATATTTTTATTAAAACCAAAGTAATTTCTCAGCCAATCAACCGCTCCCAATGCGCCTGCAGCTATTGGCGAACCAAGCAATAACGAGTCTATAAACTTAACGGTCTCGGGAGCTTCTGGATCGGTAATAGTAACTAGTTGTGATATCACGTCGGTGTAATATCTAACGAAGGATATGAAATAATGGCCTAATCCTACTCCCAACGGTCTAAAATTGTTAATTAATTCATTAGCATGAGCTAAATCTTGGTATAAAGGGTTTGCAGGATCATTTATAGCCTCATGCAATAATGGAGCACCGATGGCAAAAGCTAAAATGCCCACTCCTGTGGGTATTTTTTTAAGATTTTCTTTTATTTTTAACTTTAAATATTCGTCAGCCATAGTCGTATATTATATCATTACTATAGGTTTTCCGCAAAAGAAAGCTGAGAGTTCAAATGGTTAAAAACCGACTAAAGGTCCACCCGCAGGGTGGACAGCCTCGAATTTCCTCAGTATTGGTCTAAAATATTTTTGGCTGAAAGCCATTCTCGCAATAAATAGACTGATCTAAGAGGGTGATGTTCTATTTTTTCTAGTTCTATTGTTTCTTTTCTCCTTCTTACTAAATATGCTTTTAAATTATGAATCTTAGCCAAAGAAGGGAATAACTTGGTTATTAAAGAAGAGAAACCACAAGCTTCAGCTATTTTCCTACAATGAATAATAGCTTCTTGACGTTCCTCTTTCGAAGCTGTAGGTAAAGACAATGGAGCATTTTCCTCAGCGTCAAGATCATCAACGTAGGCTGCCATCATTTCAATGGCTTGCATACCTATAACAGCTTTGAGATGTGAATTAGCAAGATTTTTAATATCTGCTTCTGATAATTGACTGATTAGAAAAGGAGCATATATTTGTAGTAATTCTTCATAAGAATTAGCCTTAGTGATCTTCATGCCTGTTTTTTCTGAAAAACCATCGATAAGAAGAGGAAAAATCATTCCACCATATATAGCGCTATCTAATTCGCGAAAAATGCACGGATTTGGAGTTGCGCTTAAACGATGATCAACTAATACTGTTCCATTATGAATAAATATATCAATTATTCCGTATTGATCTTCAGACAAGAGTTTTTCCAATCGCTTTCTAGATTCAGTTAAAGAACTGCGGGTTTCACTATAAATATAATGTAAAGCCGGGCTGAAATTTCTAGACAAGTACCTGTCTCTCGCGTTTAAACCTACATCGAAGTAGTTATTTGCTGCGTAAATTAGATTAACTAAAAAAGGAAGAATTCGGAAAGAGTTTGGATATAACTCATTTGGAAAAGTTAGCCTTAAGGCAGCTTCAAGAGTTAATTCAGTTTTGGGACTGACTGACTTTGGGAAGTCAAAATTTACTACACGCCTTGCGACGGTTTTTGAGCCTGCATAAATAGCTTCAAGATTGTTTGACATGAATGTATTATAGGATAAAAGTCAAAAAAAAGATAACTTTGTCAATTTTCACTCATAATTAAGCCTAAAGACATCTGAAGTTAAAATAAAATGAGTCAAATACATTTACCTAAGTCTTCATTATTTTTCGAATTACTTTATATTCTTGCAGGCGATTCCGGGCAAAACCTAAAGAAGTTCCTTCATTGTAGAAAAGGTTTTTCAACTTGCCAATTAGACCCGGAACCTGAAGATCGGCTGGAACAGGCTCGATCTGATGTCCTAACTTAGACTCAACCGCCTGCCAAGTCGCAGTAGTTCGGATATTATCAGTTGGCTCGTTTAAATCAGTCAAAATCTGCTCTCGAGATAGACCAAATGCGTCTGGGAACGTCATGATAGCCTCAACAACAGGTATTTTTTTACTTTCAACATCCTCAAGAAGCAGTAAGCCTGTATTGTTAACCGGTAATTTACTTAATTCTGCTACAGCAGCCTGCAATCCCGCTCTTACCGATCTGCCCTCACCAGCATTCCAATCGGCAAAAATACATTCCAATCGCCTTGCCTCGTCTGGAATATTTTGGTAATAAACCGAAATTTTCTTCAACATCGCAATTCCATAATAAACGCCGTCATCTATAGAAGATAGTCTTTTTAAAGCCTCTTCCTCGCTTATACTTTCAAGATCCATAACAAATTGATAGTTTACCTCCATTGGTCCTCCGGTCCATTGTTTTTTTAATAAACTAAGGTGGTTCTCCCTAATAATCGGAAGCTCGCCAAATACGGGTGGATCTTCTCTGAAGCCACTCAAAGCATTAATAATCGTCAAAACTACTCCTGTATTTTCTGCTGACGTAGACAGGCCAGCCTTGGCAAATCCCTTTTTGATTGCGCCTGACCATTTGGGTGAGTCTGCTCTCCAGTCTGCAGCTTCGGGAAATTGGCGTTTTATTGCCTGAATTACATTGGCTAAGGGATCACTATATCGCTCTGTAAGTTCGTTTGACCGTTCTTGTTCGGTTAAATATTTCCTTAAAGCGAGACCTCCTGCACTAGCAGCGGCTACTTTTAATAAATCTCTTCTTGATAATTTTCCTTTTAACGGAGTGTAATTGGTTTTTTTCTCAGCCTCCTTACTTAATTTTTCTCTTGGTCGTGTACTTGGAATTGAACCTTCACTACTTGCTTCTTCCATAATTTAATTCTATTTGAACGAAATAATTTTGGCAATATGCTATTCGATCATGGTAAAGCTGTAAAAGTAAAATATCATTTCAATCCCTTATACCTAAAAGGTGTAAAATTTCTGAAATCCATTTTGAGTATATTTTAAGCCTTCACCTTTAAGCCTATTCCACAAGTCTGTTTAATAAGAAAAATTAAATGAGAATATAGGAATTTAAAAAAATCATGTGCGGAGACCCAGGCGCTGTACTAACTTCAGCCTATCATATTTCGCTTTCTAATCTCTGGGCTTCGTACCAAAGGTCATAATCGAGACCATTCAATTTCTCAAATTGACTTAAAAATTCAGGTTGATCAGCTTCGGGTATACCTAATTGGGCTAAGGTTAATTTTTTCTTGGTCTCGTTTCTCTTATCTACATGAATTTCCTGATATTGACAACCAGATAGGTAAGCTATTATTCTCCCAGCAAAAAAATTTACTTTATTAGTTGTCCCGATTATGTCAGAACGCCTAAAACGATAATTGCCAACAAATCTTGACTGATAATTGGGGAATTCATCGACAAATTGCCTAAAATCGACCCTAGGATTATAAGGAATTTCTATACCCCAACCCACATTTCCTTTATTTCTGTGCCAATTATCAAACATCGATATCGTCTGATCAATTGTAATAAAATTACGCCCGTAAATAAATTAAAATAACGAGGTAGTATTTTTATATTCACTGGGTGATAATTACTATACATGTCTGAGCTTACGTCTATAGTATTTTGTCAACGGCGTAAAAGATTGATCTTTTCGAAAAATATATTATTCTTATAATTATGAAACAAAATAAACTTTACTTAGTTTTTGCCTTAATTATTTTTTCTTTAATCGGTGGATTTTGGGCTCTTGCTATTTACAAATCCTATTATAAAGGATATAACCAACTAAATAGACGGGTGATAATTCTGCCAAAAGAATATGTCACCAGAGCTCCAACTGAAAAAGAACTATTGGCAATAACTGAAGAAGCTAAAAAAGCCCTGTCTGAAGAACCAAACTATGAACCGGGATCTATAACTGATAAAGATTTTGAAATTACTTTTTCCGAAATTAAGGTATATAACAACTGGGCGTGGGGAGATGTATCTTATGTACCCAGATCAGGCGAAATCGGTGGTGGTACCTTTTTTTTAGCCAAATCAGATGAAAATCAAAACTGGATTGCCGCAATCAATTGGACTTCACAATTCTTGACGTGGTTCCCTGAAGCCGGAAAATATTTTATGGATCCTGAAAGCTTTAAATTCATGCTTAAAGAACACTACGAATTAAAATAAAAATCACATCCGTTTAAAATTAAATATAATTTAGCCACTTTCAAAATTAGTCAGTCCGATTAATCCTTCGATAGCACCCAGAACAGGTCGAATAATAGAAGTGAGCTAAAATCAAATCTGGAATTAATTTTAAGGAGAGAAGTCAATATAGTTTTTATTTAGAATGTCCCTACGGTCTACTCCACTCCAGGAGTGGAAGTTTACTCCGGGAGTTTGTTTTTTAGTTTGGTTTAGACCAGCTGTTCTTTAGGAAAGACTAACTCGGCAAATTCTCGAAGGACTTGATGTCCATAATTTATGGCTTTTAACCTCTCCTCAGTCTGGCTCCACTGCCAATCAGATTCTGCCCGTTGATACTCTACTCCAGCTCCTTGAGCTTCCCGATAAAAAGCAGCCTCGACCATCAATTCAACCAGTCCGGGATTATCATTGGCAAACATAGCGTCACCTCGGCCTACCTTAGGCCAGCCGGCTGACGCGTGCATTCCATCCCTAATCCTAAGATATCTGGCAACTACAGCATCTCGTAATTTATCTGGTGCATTAGGCATTCTAGCTAACAAAGTCTGTAGCTCTATTTCTGACATCTCAACCAGATTTCCTTCTACGTCAACCAAACCTTTTGGCTCTCTTCTATAGGCTCTCTTAACTGAATCATTAGTTATGGCTGTTGATAGCCGGGCTGTCTCTGAATATCCTTTTTGCTCAAGTAGTCTAGCTGTAGCAATGCTTAGTTCCCCAGCAGATCCAGGCCAACGATTAGGATTAAATAAAACTTTATTCCTTTCTGCTATTGGTTGTTGCCTACCAGGAATTATGGATGCATCATTTTGTACAGTGTCTTGCATAAAATAAAAAACTTTAATTAGACTAATAACTAATCTATTATTACAGAAAGAGTCTAAAAAAATCAACTTAATCTGTCAATATCAATTAGATTTTATTTTCTCAGTCTTATTCCTATTCGACATTGCTTATAGAGAAGATAAATTAACGGTACAGACGTTCTTGAGGTTTATTAGTAGTAAAATGAAGAGAACCACGCTCTAATGTAGTTCGATCATCTTGACCAATCATATAAGCAGTAGCTTTACTCTCTGCGACAACATAGGTAAATATTCCCGATTGAATACCTTGAACAACTTCCTGCCAATAATAATAATCAATTGGATATTTACCCGAATCTACCATTGCTCCCTTAGCTAAATCCAGACGACCAGACGAATATCCAAATACTTGTTCAGGCCCAATTTTCATTCCTTCAAACATCATTAGAATTAGTCCTTGAATCCTTGCATCAATTTTTGTTCTGTTGCGATTTAGCAATTGACTATCGGTAAATACAGGCGTGTAAATTGGAAGTAGACTCAATTGCCAATTTATTGCTAAGCCATTAGGACCATTATATCTAGGATCATAAGCTAAAGTTGGCATATTCAGGCCTACTTTTATCCCAAAAGAAGAACTACCACTTAAAGTTACTAAAACTCCACGTTCTAATAATAGATCTTTTATTTTCTCAGGTTCGTAAATTTTACTAGCATCCATTAACGGTGGAATTCCCTGGCTTAAAATCGTTAAACGACTACCTTCATTTGAGCCCATAAAATAACCAATTTTATCATTTGAATTTTCAAATTCAAGAATAAAGATCTATTCAAATACCTATCCCTACTAGTTAGAAAAAGGTTCATGCTTAGATTTATGTACTTACTAAACGGAGACAAAACGAAAAAAGATTATATACTTTCAACTTAAATTTAGCTCTTGACAAAGCTATGGTATCTAGTTTATAATACAACATATGAAAAAATTATTAATGCTTTCTTTATTCTTATTTTTATTTGCCTTCAGCTCAAATATATCTAACCGATTTAGGTTCGATTCCAGAAAACCCGGAGGTCGATTTAATTCACGACCGCCATCTAGAGGTGGATGGATCTGCCTTCAAAGCTTACCGGTTCGCTGTTTTCCTCCCAATCGTATAGACCGTTAATTTAACTTTGAATCCCTTCCAGTCCGACGAATATTGAAACTTGATTATTCACTAGTCTTAAAACTCCCCTATTCAGTTTATATTCCTTTTTTGATCCTTGGCGCTCATGCAAAATAACAAAATCTTTAACGATAGAAATAAAATTGCTATGAAGGGGTAAAATATCAAAGTCTCCCTTTTCATTCACCGATGTTATAGCTTTGACTTTGCCTTGATAAATGATCGATTCAGGACCATAGATGGTGACGGAGATTTCTTGCATAATAAATAGATCCAAATGACAAAATTCAAATCTTTCAAACAACCACCTCTTAAGATTTTTATCTTAAGCTCCAGTCAAGGATTCCTCTAGACTGCCGATGTACAAAAAAGTTTCGGGCGGATAATCATCAT
>Ga0155901_123_pt2 | contig 7900 bp, 9 predicted proteins | sample RifCSPlowO2_01_FD_107555 | JGI IMG/M metagenome (GOLD analysis project Ga0155901, IMG submission 107555) | Candidatus Roizmanbacteria bacterium RIFCSPLOWO2_01_FULL_37_16 | reverse complement strand
TGATAATTTGCAAAGATGATTTGACCTTCTTTTTAAGATGGGGGTGCATATTGCGGATAAGTTTTGCTATTTCATCTGCAACCTTGAGTTTATACATTCGGACGGACCAAATGGCAGATTATTTGAATAGTTCCTCAAGAGTGTATAGAGCAACCTTTTTCTTTTTTAGCGCCGCAAGTCCTTTTTTTATCTCTTTCATCAGCGCTTCATCAGAGCGTATTTTAATGGTTTCCTTCCAACTCTCAAATTCATCAGGACTAATCAGGACCGCGGCAGGGCGGCCATTCTTTGTAATTACTATTTCTTCATCAGTGGAGCTTACAGCATTTATAAGCCCGCTTAACTTCATTTTTGCCTCTGACAGAGATAATGCCTTCATATTTAAAACCCCCTTTAAATTTTAGTTGACCAGAATTTAGCCTATATTAGCACCTATCATCGCAGGTTGTCAATGCTTTTACCCCGTTACTTGAATGCCACGCGCTCTTTCCCGCCAGAGGCGGGCTTGGCCTTGTCCGCCTTTGGCGGAGCAGGGTTGGGGCTCGCCCGTCTCAGGTGGGGCAAGTAACGGGGTTTACTGAATAGTGAATATAAGGTTTTCTATAAACTGTGGCCAAAAATGTCATAGTTGTCTTGTAAGATGCTAACAAAAGTACGCAATAGAGGTCAATGGAATATATCCTCTATGGCTTAAAAATATGGGGGGTCTCAATATTTTGATAAAAAGGATTTAAAACAAAGGACTGGTGAGGATATGGAAATAATAATAAATGCAATAGTGGAAATGCTGTGTTCAAGAAGAACGGAAATTCTAAAGAAAAAGGATATTTCTAATTTCAGAAACCTCCAGATTGTTCTGACAGTCTTGGATGACCGAAATAAGCCTGTTTTTTCTTATGAGGAGAAAAGATTTATACACGAGGTAAATAAGTTTTTGGAAAAAAGAGATTTTAGCCGTATAGAAAGGTTGTACCCCCCACATTCCCTGAAGCACTTTCATGAAGCATTATTAAAAGTATTGCCATTTTTAAAAGAAGTGGATATAAGAATGTATCATTAAAAGGGATGTTATAGGGAAATATCGGAAGATTGCCCCCTTATTTCCTTAAACATTGGGAGTATCTCTCATTAATTAACGGAGGTAATTTATGAGTATGAGTATTTGTGATGGAATTGATGAGATTATTGATGAGCAGTTTAAAGAGGTTATAGCTAATGTAGGCAAAAAACCACCACACTATAAACGTACAAAAAGTTGCCAGTTATTAACCATAAGTAGTCGGCCATCCCATTTTAATGCCGATAAGCTTATTAATAATATGCTGCTTTGTGTTAAAAGAAATTGGCTAATGTCGCAACAATTGTCTAATCGACGCCCGTCGAAAGAAAATTGGCGTTTTAAAAAAATGCCAAAGAAGTCAGAAAAAAACAAATCACCAGAAAAAGTATTGGAAAAGAAGATTGCTGAATTTACATCTAATGATTGGGTTAATCAAGTGCCAACTGCATCTGGACTGATTAACGAAAACAAAGATAAGAAGCGTAGTATTGACCTTGTTTATAAACATCGAGAATATGAATATGAGTTAATTGAACTCAAAGTTGAGAGCAATACACCTCTTTCGGCAGCAATGGAGGTGCTACAATACGCCATACTCTATATGTTTTCTCGCCACCACTACACTGAGTCAGAACAAAAAGCAAAAAAACTTTTAAACGCCAAGAAAATACACTTAACAGTTCTCGCTCCTCACAAATATTACGATGAATGCAATTTAGAGTGGCTGGAACAGGCGCTTAATGACAGCTTAAGAAGATTTATGGAAACACAACCATTTAAGTTGGAAATGGATTTTCATTTCAAGGCTTTTCCTCAAGACTTTAATGCAATCGGTGGATACAGTGATGAAGATTGCCGTTCTGCATTAAAGAGAATTAAGCCGGTTTACGGCTTGCAAAAAGACTTATGAACCTCACCATCCACCGAGGCACTCATGAAATCGGCGGTTCCTGTGTTGAAGTATCAAACAAAGACAGCAGAATCATCATTGATATAGGGATGCCGATATCAAAGAAGGACGGGCAGAAGTTTGAAATCAGGGAATACAGGCACTTAGACGGCCCAGCCCTTGTAAAAGAGAAGATTCTCCCTGCTATAAAAGGTATCTATAAATGGGATAAGGGAAACAAGCCGGTTGACGGCCTTCTCATATCTCACGCCCACATTGACCATTACGGCTTTTCCAGCTATCTCCGCAATAACATTCATTGTTACCTCGGCGAAGGGACAAGGCGGCTTATTGAGCTAAGCTCGATTTTTTCCGACGCAAAGGCAAATATCAAAAGTTACACGCCTATTAAAAGTAGTCAGCCCTTTCAGGTCGGCTCGTTTACTGTAACGCCGCATCTGATGGACCACTCGGCGTTTGATGCCCATGCCTTCCTGATTGAATCAGAAGGGAAGAAAATCATTTATTCAGGCGATTTCAGAGAGCATGGCAGAAAGCCCGGAGCATTAGCACGATTTTTAAAAAATGTCCCTGAAGGCGTTGATGCGCTTCTCCTTGAAGGCACATTGCTGGGGCGGGATGACGAAAAACATCAGACCGAAGAAGATATTGAGTCTGAGTTTGTCAAGATAATAAAAGGCTCTAAAAGTATTGTATTCGCAACTCTATCGTCTCAAAACATCGACAGGCTTGTTTCTTTTTACAGGGCATCGCTTCAAGCTGGCAGGATATTTGTCATAGATGCATACACAGCCTTAATCCTTGATGCTCTGCATGGTCTTTCTAAAATCCCATCTCCAAGGAGCCATACAAATCTTAAGGTCTTCTTTCCCAAAAACCTGTGCGACAGCCTTAAGAGGGCAGGCAAATGGGATATGGCAAGAACAAGTTTTGGCAAATACAAAGTATCAAGAGAATGGATATCACAAAACCGCGACAGAATAGTCATGATAGTGCGTTCATCTATGGTTGATTCATACCTGTATAGGATCGCCGGTATCAATAGCTCCTCAACAGCCGTCTATTCCATGTGGGATGGTTATCTTAAAGAGGTCTCTATGGAAAAACTCCAGGCGTTCTTCAAGCAAAAAGGTACAAGCATGATCAAGCTCCACACCAGCGGACACGCACCAGTTGCTACACTGAAAAAAGTAGTAGACAAGACAAAACCAAAGATGATTATTCCGATACACACATCATCCCCAGAACGATACAAAGATTTCTTCCCAAATGTTGTAGAGGCCAAAGATGGAGTAAGTCTGAAAATCTAAGACAGCCTGTGCAGCATCCCCTGATTTTTATCCATCTATCTTCTAATCCCTTTCACAACCAACCGCAATATTTTCTCAACTGTGACCAAAAATGTCACGGTTGTATTGTATAAGAAATACTAATAACAAAAAGAGGGCTAATCTTATGCTGAATAGGAGAAATTTTTTAAAAAGTTTGGCTGGAATGGGTATTACCTTATCTTATGCCTCAACATTTGCGAGTATGGATGTGGAGCAACCAAAACCTCAAGGAAGTGAAGATAAGAAAACGATGGATGCTTCGGGGCTAACAATATTTATAATCAACGGTCTTAAAAGATGGGAGCAAATCAAAAAAGATTTTTCTCAAAGTGAAGAATTATCTGCATTTATAGGAAGTTCTTACCCAGTGGTGATGTTTGATAATCACCAACTTGATATTAAAATTGCAGCAAATTTATACATTGAGACAAACTACATTGACTCTACCAATGCATTAAGGAGAGAGGAATATCGCAAAAAAATGGTTCTATATTTTGAAAATGATTTAAGAGAACTTTCTTTAGAAATTAGATTTCCTTATTCCAAAATAGAAACTATTCAGAAATTGAAGGCGCATCCACAGATAAAAGATTTAAATTGGCATAGTCCAGCAACAATAAGGGTTGTAATAGATAGTCTTGTGGTAGAAAAGAGGAAGAATAATGCGGGGTAATTTATTTGCTGTTTTTTGGAAGTTATCAATCTGCGGCCAAAAATATCATAGTTCGTAGTGTATAAAAATATTACTCTCAAACTTAAAAAGGAGCAATATGAATTAGGTCCGGAAAATAATAACTTAAATGTGCTTTCTTTAATCTTAACCACAGGAGAAAATATGGTGAGAATCAAAACCAGAAGAAATATATCTTCCAGCTTCTTTTTTAACAACCACTTTGAAGAGAGAAAGATTATTGAATATCTCAAGAACCTGATAAGTTCGTATCTTCTTGTCAGCGGACCGTATCAAGTGGTTTGTTTTGCCTGCGATGTAATTGGGTGGAAGACCATGGCTTCTTTGCTTGAAGAAATATATCCAAAAATTATGAAAGAACAAAACTTTACGGAAGAGCCGGATTTATTCGTTGCAAAGCTGGAAAGATATGTGCCTCAGAGGATTATAATCCGCCTCCTCAGAGAAAAGGTTGCGCCTTTGCTCGTAAAAAGGCTGAAATCGCTTTCGCTCAGGAAAAGCTACGAAATAGGAAAACGGCTTAATGACCTCAAAGAGACTTTCAGATTAAGCAATGAAGAAATTGAGGTCATTTCTTTCTACTATCTCCTTAATGGCAATGAAATTCTCAAAAAGCATCTACTACGGGGAGACAAAATAGCCGATTTATCTTACATTTCTGCATTAAAAAGCTGCGGCCATCTTATTTTAGGCCTTAAGAGAAACGACATATTAAAGGCATTCTCTCAAGGAAGGCTGGTTGATATGGGTATCGTTAAAATAGCAAATTATCAGGTTTGGAACGGCATAATGATAGACCTTGCTTATTGGTGTGGTGAATACCTTTCGTGTATCGGCAAAAAAAAATTATCTCATGAGTTTTTCTCAACAAAGAACAATGTTGCGTTATCTCTATCCGACCTTGCAGTTCCTGAGGATGAAATGATGGTGCTGGATACATTAATGAAAAGCAAAGAAGGATATAATATCCTTTTTTATGGCGAACCGGGCACAGGAAAAACCTCTCTCGCAAAATGCCTTGCAAAAGAATATGACATGGAACTCATTACAGTAAAGATTCCTGATGATAATGAGCATAAAGTTAGGATATCTGCTATTCATGCAGCCCTAAACTTCGCCAATACAGACAAACACCTCATCCTTATTGATGAGGCAGATGAACTGCTTAACACTCATAATTCAATATTCGGAAGCAGCAAGACAAATAAAAGCTGGATTAACAACCTCCTTGAGAACCATGATAAAAAAATAATTTGGTGTACAAACCGCTTTTACAATATACATCCCGCTACGATGAGAAGGTTTTTATTTACTATGGAATTCAAAGGCTTCAACAACAAAAATAGGCTAAAGGTCATCAAAAATGAACTTACCCAAAAAGGTTTCATGAATTATTTTGATGAGGAAGAACTTCAGGAGATTTGCCGCTCTTACTCTGTCAATGCAGGCGGCATAGTAAATGCCATAAAGATGTTTAACATTGATAAAAAGACAGACAAAAAAACGGCTCTTAAAAAGATTAGGGTTGTCTTAAGAAACCACGAACGTGCCGTTGCTGGAAAAAGTTCTGATAATAAGAGGCTTAATGATTTCAAATTCTATTCACTAAAGGGGCTTAACTGTTCAGAAGACCCTGAAAATATTTTATCTATGTTGAAGCGGTATTGTGAATTTCAGGGAAAAGAGAAGTTTGAAAACAACAAGGCTTATTCTTTGCTTCTTTATGGCATGCCCGGAACAGGAAAGTCTGAGTTTGTCTATTATTTGGGGCACACACTGGGGAAAGAGGTTCTCCTGAAAAGATGCAGCGATATACAATCAATGTGGGTGGGCGAAACAGAGAAGAATATTGCCAGAGCATTTAACGAGGCGCAGGAAGACAAAAGCATCCTGTTTTTTGACGAGGCTGACAGTTTCCTCTTCCCGCGCAAGGATGCCTCACACACATGGGAAAAGAATTTTACAAATGAAATTCTTACACAACTGGAAAGTTACACAGGCATAGTGGTCTTTGCAACCAATGATATTGACGGATTAGACCATGCGTCGCTCAGGCGATTCAGATTGAAAATAGAGTTTAAGCCGTTGACGCCAGAGGGAAATCTGCATTTCTACAACACCATTTTGGCTAAAATTGTTTCTAAAAACAAACAAATTTCTGATGACGAGATAAGTCTGATTAAAAGCATTAAAAATCTTACTCCCGGTGATTTTGCGGTAATCAAAGACCGATATGCCTTTGCCACAGACACAGAAATAACCCATAGGCATTTGATTGAGTCATTAATAAATGAGGTAAGGTATAAAAAGGGAGAAAAAAAGATAATGGGGTTTGGCGGAATGAGGGATGAAAAATAACAATAAAAAGCGGCCAACAATAGACAGAAGACAACGGCTGTTTTGTTTGTAGCATCTGCACCTCTCACCCTTTCTTCCAATAAGCCAATTCCACCTCCAGCCCCGGCTTCAAGCCTTTGCCGCTAAAATTTACCTTGCGGCGGGGCAGACGTGTGGATTTTACCCAATCCAATTCAACTTTTATCCCTGCCTTTTTAAAAAAATTATCACAGAGGATTTGCAGGGAGTTTTTGATTTCTTTCCGCCATTTTACAGAATCCTTTATTTTTAAGAATATCCGCGGATCAGCGAAGAAAGTGAACCTTATTTCCACATTTGCAGGGTTATTGCCGAGCGTCATCATTAATAGATGTATGGCAGTAAAAGCCCCCAGTAGAGCTTTATCGTTATAAGCCATGTAGAGTTTAAAGCTGTCGTAGTCATCATCAATCTCTATCCTCCAGCCAGCGTCTTTAAGCTGCGCTGAAAGCGTTTTGGCAATTGTCTGGATTGTTATTTGTTTTTTCATAGCATCTCCCAAAGTAAAATTTTATTGCTATGTTACACCCTAAGTGTGACATTTCTGGCCACAGATTAACACTATATCGGCTTTTCAAGTGGGACTGAAAAAGGAAAAAGGTGACAAAAGGAAAAAGGTGACAGATCTATTTTTAAACTGAAGAATAGGTAAAAAGGGGTAAAAAGGTGACAGATCTATTTTAAAACTGAAGAATTGCCCTTCATGGTTTACCCGTTCCCCAAAATCCTTGACGAAGGGTCAATTATGTTATAACATAGTTCAAACGTCAATTTGGAGGTAGATTATGTTGCGCAAGATATGCCATATAGGGAACAGCCAGGGTGTTTCCTTGCCGAAGGAAATGCTTGAAAAACTTCATCTGTCCGTAGGGTTAGACGTGGATGTTGAAATAGACGAGAAGGGGAAAAGGATTATCATCGAGCCAAAGACCTCCAGGGCTACTTATGAGACCGTGGACAGGGAATTTGCCTCACAGGTCAGCGATTTCATAGAACGCTATAAACCTGCCCTGAAGGCCCTTGCAAAGTAATGAACTACCTGACCCCTGAGCAGGTTCTTTTTATCCACTATCGTCTTATAGAAGAGACAGGCGGCTCCCACGGCATACGGGATATTCAGATGCTCCAATCGGCAGTGACCCTGCCTATGGGCACCTTCAGCAGGAAGGAACTTTATCCCGATCTTTTTCTCAAAGCTTCGGCGTTGATGCACTCCATCATAAAAAACCACCCTTTCGTTGACGGCAATAAAAGGACCGCCATAACAGCCGCATCTATTTTTCTCTTAAGAAACAACTGCCGTATTACGGCGTCAAACAAGGAGCTTGAGCGCTTCACTCTCAAGGTTGCCGTGGAGGACGTTGAACTGCAAGAGATAGCAAAGTGGCTTGAAAGACATTCTCGAAAAGAGAAATAAAAGCCACCAACACCAACAACCCCCAAAATTCCTTCCTCAATTTTTCGGATGAACTGTGACGTCTAAAAACAAAAGTAAAATGGTGACAGATCTATTTTTAAACTGAAGAATTGCC
>Ga0155901_122_pt1 | contig 7905 bp, 6 predicted proteins | sample RifCSPlowO2_01_FD_107555 | JGI IMG/M metagenome (GOLD analysis project Ga0155901, IMG submission 107555) | Candidatus Roizmanbacteria bacterium RIFCSPLOWO2_01_FULL_37_16 | reverse complement strand
TTATTATATAATAAACAGATGCTGCATAAATTTAAGAAAAATTTCGATTTTGATCTTAAAAAACAAGAAAAAAAAATACTTCTCATTTTTATCCTAGGACTTCTTTTTTATGCTTTGCTTGTCTTATTTGGTGACCTGAAAAAAATTATAAATATTTCCTATTCCTTTAATTGGACTGTTGTGATAGTTCTCCTCCTTTTTAGTTTTTTAAATTACTTAATTCGGTTTTTTCGCTGGCAGTATTTTCTTCGACAAATTGCTATAAAAATCCCTTTCTCTACCTCATTTAGGATATTTTTGGCGGGTCTTTCGATGACAGTAACACCAGGCAAAATGGGTGAGGTAGTAAAAGCTTATCTTGTCAAAAAAGAAACCGGAAATAAATTTGCTCAAATGGTGCCGCTTCTTATTATAGAAAGAATGACCGACGGTGTTGGTATGATGATCTTAGCCTTGGGAGGAATTTATCTCTTCAGACAATCAGTCATCTTTTTCCTTTTCTCCTTTTTAATCGTAGTTCTATTTTTCCTTTTTGTCTATTATAAAAAATACACGCTTAGGATTATAAAAAAACTCGAAGGAAGATTTGGACACTTAAAACCGCTTGATTTTTTTATTACTTTTTTCGAGCATTCGCATAAGCTTCTTAAATTTAGACAGCTGACAACAGGAATACTATTATCCATATTAGCTTGGTCTTTCGAAGGCATTTCGCTCTTTTTACTGATAAACAACTTTGGATCTTTTTGGCAATGGAAGTCGCTTTTTTATGCACTCTTTATTTTTTCCTTTTCTTCTATCGCTGGCTTTTTAGTTTTGATCCCAGGAGGCATTGGAGTCGCCGAAGGATCAATCACCTCGCTATTAACCTTGTTTTTCCCAATAGAAATACCTCAAGCTATATTTATAACTTTGGTATTTAGGATTGTCACACTTTGGTTTGGTGTCCTCCTGGGGTTGGTTAATCTATTTTTTTCTTTTTCTAAACTTAAGTTATAATCTTGTTTCACAATAGCTAAAGTCCTACCCAATAATTAGAGTTTGAAAAAATGCACTTAATTTACAAATAGGCTATAATCTTGGGAAAAGTTGATGATTCTCCCACGTTTATCTTTTTCTTCAAAGATCTTATTAAAACTATCAGGAAAAATAATCGCATAGACGTATTTCTCACTTGGATTAAATCTTTCTAAGAGAGAGTCATGATAGTCAACTTCTGCTTTTTTCATATTTTTGCTCTCAAAAAAATAGAATATTTTTTGTAACGCATGAGTTGTATAGGCTGCCACATATACTTTTCGATCAGGGTAATTGTTAGTTATATAATATCCCATTTTAAATTCAGGTTTGTCTTTTTCCAATTCAGTTGACTTTAAAAAATAATTGTAATTACTTAGTGAATAAATTCCTAAAGTTAGGATCGTTACAAAAATCCACATCAAGTCATTTTTTTTAAATATAAGGTGTAAAAAATAAAACGGTACGGAACTTAATATAACTAAGGAAGGTACAGCTACTAAAAGTCTATGAAAAGCAGGCGGCATATTGGTAAAAACTACTCCTAAAAATGTCGATACAACAACTATATATGTCACAAATAGCTCTACTCTACTTTTGAGAAAAAGTAAAGAGAGAAATGAGAGAAATCCCCCTAAAAGAAAAAATATTAAACTTGTTTTTTCAAAAAAAGCCAGTCTCTCTCCAAAATTATATCCCCCATGTCCTCTCATTCCTTGGATAAAAATTGACTTTATTGTACTGGTAAAATTTTTCTTAATAATCTGTATTACACTTTCACCCTTTTTAATCCTTTCTTTAAAATCCGATGATTTACCGGTAAGAAGATTGGAATAACTAAGCCTTTGAACCGGGTAGTAATTTTTTGTTTGATACATATAAGTTAAAAAAGGGCTAAAACTCAACAAAAAAGTGAAAATAGTAAGAATCAAGTTTACAAAAATATATCTTTCTCTTCTAATAAGAAAATCCAGAGATAAAAATAAAATCATGATAGGTAATGCAATAAAGGATGACGTATAAAAAAGGAAACAGAAAGAACAAGATATACCAGTAAGAATTGAGTATATTTTTTTCCTATTTTTTAAATATAACAGTAAAAAAAAGAAAAATGCTGCAAATACTGTCGTACTTGCATTCAGATGCAGACCAAGAGTCTCATGGTATAAACTTACAGGAAAGAAGGTGTAAAGAATAAGTGAAACAATGGCGGTTCGTCTGTTAAATAACAATTTAACTGTAAGATATAGAAAAAAAGAAGTAATAATAACATAAGGAATCGTTGATAATTTTACACTCATTAGGCTCTCTCCAAATATCATAAAAAAAATCTTTTGCAAATAATGATAGACTGCGGAAAACTGACTCACCCAATCGCGACTATCAATAGGTATTGCGCCAAAAAAATTAGTACTGGCTAAATCATATTTGGCAGAAAAATACGCCGATATCATATCGTCTTGATGAAACCGATATTTTTGATAGCTTAGTATCCTAACAATGGAGGGAAATAATAATACCAAAGTAATAAAAAAAGTATTTTTTGAGAGTTTAAGTGGTTTAATATTTGGCAAAATTTCGCTTACAAATGGTAATATGAATAAAATCAATGATGTCATCCAAAGGAGAATAAATAAGGGATTAAACTTACCAATATATATACCATAATTAAGAATTAGAATAAGAAATAATGAAAGTAGAATAAGGAAAAATTTCAATTTAGCCATTTAATAATCTAACAAATTGTTAAAATATTTAACTAAATGAAAAAATATAAGACTATTTCAATAATAATACCTGTTTATAACGAAGAAAACTACATAGTGAAAATAATCGAAAAAGTAGCGAAAGCTAACTCGCTCAGCTTAAAAAAAGAAGTCATAGTTATAAACGATGGATCAACTGATAAGTCAGAATTAAAAATTAAGAATATAGAATTAAGCTTAAAAAAAGATAAGAAAATAAAATTTACCTATATAAAGCATGAAAAAAACCAAGGGAAAGGAACTGCTTTAAAAGCAGGTTTTATAAGGTCAATTGGTGATATTGTTCTGGTTCAGGATGCTGATTTTGAATATGATCCAGCCAACTACCCACAGCTGCTTTCGCCTTTTTTACATCACGGCGTTGATGTTGTTTACGGGTCACGTTTCATATCAAACTCTCCACATCGAGTGCTTTATTTCTGGCATTTTGTCGGAAATTTTGTCTTAACTACATTGTCAAACATGTTTACCAATCTCAATTTAACCGATATTGAAACCGGTTACAAAGTCTTTCGAGGTGGTTTGATTAGAAAAATTGCCCCAAAACTACAAAGCAAACGCTTTGGCTTTGAACCAGAAATCACTGCCAGAATTGCCAAAATTAAAGGTTTAAAAATATACGAAGTGGGGATATCGTATTACGGCAGAACTTATAAAGAAGGAAAGAAGATCGGCTGGAAGGATGGTGTTAGAGCCCTTTGGGAAATATTTAAATATAATATTTTAACCTCCTAATAGAATTTTAGAAAAACCTTTATTTTATTCAGATTCCGTCCCCGCTTGAGCGAGACCACCTGATTTTAAAATAAAGATGTGAGGTTTTGAAAGAAGTTCTAAACTTTTTTTACCTCACGTAAGACTTTAACAAGATTTTTACCTTCTTTTTTTATAACCTGAGGATTGCCTTTCTTAGTTATAAGAGATAACGCCACCTTAAATAGCCTGCCTCGCTTTTCTTCTTTGACAAAAAGCCGTGCCTTGGTGATCTCGGGAATTTTTTTGATTAAAAACGATAGATAATTAAAAAAGCCGCCTACAATCTGGCGGCTTTGTTGGGAAAGATTCTTGCTGATGAATTCGACTTTCTTCCCGTTTCCATTCCTCATCAGGAGTCTAAGGAAATCTTTGGTGGTAATGATGCCAATTGGATGACGCTCCGCGTCTACTATAACAACACTGCCTATTTTTTTATTTAATATCAGATCTAAGGCTTTTTGAGCTGAGTCATCTGGACTTAAAGTGAGCGTGTAGGTTTTAGCAAAATTTTTTATTTTAAGATGATTAAAACTCGTATGATTGCCCTCCCGTTCCCCTCGATGTTGGGAATTTCGCGGACTGACTAGATAGGCTATAAGGTCATAATAACTTAATATTCCCCGAAGTTTGAGATCTTTATTTAAAATAATTAGCTTTGATACCTTGGTTTGTTTGAAGGCGCTAATGGCAGAGCTTACTGTATCCTCCTCATAAATAGTTGTCAACGGTTTGTTTTTTATCTTCAATATATCTTTTATTGGGATATCAAACCAAGCTGAACCCAGATAATTTGCCAAAAGGTGTCTTGCCGATATTATCCCTATAAATCGATCCTGGAGATCAAATACAGGCAGATAATGAATTTTTGATTCAATGAAAAGTCCAGCTACTTTTGCTATCGAGTAGTCTATCCGAACTTTAGGAGGATGGTATAGGCAGTGTTCCGCTTTTGCATTACCGGGATAGGATGATTTAAAAAGGCAATAGTATGGATTAATAAGTCCTAGAAATTTTTTTTTGTCATTAAAAACAAAAGCAGCATCATGAGAAGTTCTCAGCTTTGATACAGCGCTGGAGAGACTTTCTTCAGGTGAAATCTTGATTATTCCTTCTGTTTTAATAATGTCTCTTAATTGGGTCATATTAGATAGCTATCTAAAGCCCAGTAAAACCAATCATACTATCGTCAATAATCAGTGTCAAGAGGATAAAAAGTAATCCCTTGTGGGCAAGGAGGCAGTCGTCCCGATAGTGGCGCAGGTGGGAGTTGAACCCACACGGTAGTTACCTACCATAGGTTTTTGAGACCTACGCGTATGCCATTCCGCCACTGCGCCAATCATCGGGATTTGAGACTTGCCTGTCTGCCATTCCAGCACTTGCCCTTGGTCTTACCAGTATTATACCTCTTCCGTCTCTTTTTTTGATCTGTAGAAGAAGTAGCCAACCACGCCAAATGTTATAAGTGGAGATAGCCAACTCGGAATATGAAAAGCAAAACTATCCAGCAACATAATCAGTCCTAAAAATAATATCGAATACATGGCGCCATTTTTAATATAGCGGTACTTTTTAATCCTTTCTATGTTTCTAATCGTCAACTGTCTAAGCACCAAAGCGCCAAGACCATTTCCTAATAAAATAAGAGGCACTGACAAGGTAAAAGCAAATGCACCCAAAACTCCGTCTATGGAAAATGTTGCATCAATCACTTCAAGATATAGGATTTTGCTTATATCTGTTCTTTTTGATGTTCTATCCATTAAGTTTTTCTCCTCAAGTTCGGCGTTTTGTCTGAAACCATGTACGATAAAAAAAGCTGTAGATCCCAATACCGAACCAAACGCCATCAGAGGATCTTCCTTTAAAGCAAACCAGACAAGGACTGCCAGAATTATTGACACTATGGCATAAAACCAGACTGATTGTCGTCTGATAAATTTCTCTCCAGGAAGTCCAAAGTTTTTATCTTCCATAAATAGCCAGTGGAAAAAGAGGAAGATGAGAAATGTTCCACCACCGATAAGAAGAAGTGGTGACGACGACTCAACTGCTTGAATAACTTTTTCATCGTTACTAAAAGTGGCAAAAAGAGCCTCAACAGGTCCCAAAGATGGCGTTGTCAGCCAAACAATAATCCAGGGTAGAAGTCCACGTAAGACAAAAACCGCAATTAGAATTCCCCAAACTAAAAACCACCTTCTTGCCTTCGGCTTCATCGTGGATAAAACTTCGGCGTTGATGATGGCGTTGTCAACGCTAGATATGATCTCAAAAAGCGAAAGGCCGAGGATAGTAAAAACTAAAGAAAAAATATTCATAATTCTCCTCTTTTTAATTAGTTAGCAAAATCCTTTAAGTCAGAATGTTTATTTCCGTAAATAAACATTATACCTTATGGAGTTAATTTAGTTACATATTGGTATAATACGCTAAACTGAAAGTGGATCTTAACTTATATCTCTTCAGAGAATCTCTATAAGAATCCCGAACTTCTTGGAGTCGAAGAGTTGATTAGTCCTCATTATTCTTTACAACTGGCCCGACAAGCTTTTTTTCAAAAAAGAAGTTGTCTCAAAAACGTATTCACGCTTTAAATTATTCAAAAATTAATATTTTGGCACCAGAAGTCTTCCGTCACTGGTACGTTCAAAATTAACCCGACTTACTACCCCTTTTGCTAGATTCAATATACCGTTATTACCAAACAGAATGCTTCCGTGACCCCGAATTCGAACGCCCCGAATTTCCTCAATCGAATTCATTAGACCAAATCTATAATATAAATTAACTATTCCTCTTAGTGCAGCAAGCACAGACTCAAACGAACCACAAGATGGAGTATGAGGAAAACCCAATTCAGATAAGTCAACTTCTTCTATGAATACCTTTTTATCTTCTTGATCAAAAGAAGCCATTCCATGAATATGGGCTAGGGCATTAATACCTGGTTTAAAACCTTTTGGAATGATTGGTAAAAATTTAGATTTCTGAAACTGATTGAACAAATATTTTAACGCTTCCTCAAAGGCATTTTCTCCTGAACCATTTATTTCTTCATTTTCTAGTAATGCACCGATATGATATAAAATTCCATTTTCGAATGTCTCAATGGACGGTGGATTGTCGGTTAAAACTTCTTTACCCAGTAAAAGAGCCCAAAACATTCTACCGAGATTTCCTCTTAATGCGTTTTTATATATAAAATCTCTTAAATCCGATAAACTTTGTCTTGATGGATGTCTATAAACATTAATCGGGTGGCCCTTTGGGAATCCTTTTAATAACCAATGGACATGACCGTCTTCTGTTATAGCCGGCACCGGCACTGCATTTCCCTTTAAAGGATCCAAGTTTGTCTTACTCTCCCCAGTTTCAGAAATTGCCATTATCCACTCACCATTAAGGTTTACAAGATTGCTTTCCTGTCCCTCACCATATCCTGCTTGTTTCATCGTATAAAGGACTGCCCCCGCTTCTAAAGGTGGTAGATATTGACCCATATCAATATCCCACAGTAGACCTGCCTCAGCGAACATTGAGACAGCGCTTCTTAATTCTTGAACTTCAGGCAAAGACGCCCATCTTCCAAAGGTTACATTTGGATTTTCTACTTTATGCCTTCGATTTACCATCTCAGCTTTAGCTGTAAAAGCAGTCCTTTTTGCTACTCTTTTAAAAAAATCTTTTTCTTCTCCCTCTTTATAAATTTCTTCGCCTACATTACCTTCCAAAGAGGCAATCATCGCACGTGATCCTGGACTAATCCCTGGATCGGAATCACTGGCTTCGAATAAAATCCCTATTTCAGCTTTTTTAGCGCCGCAGTATTGTCTACCCCAATGTGTTCTCTCTGATTCATCGGGAATAATTGCAGTATTTGTATTTGAGGAGTAAATCACTTTACTTAAAGGTCTTCCACCTTTGGTCTTGGGAAATCTTAATAATAAATCTGGTCGCATATGTCTCGACTCAAAATCTTCAAATCGAAGGGCAGCATCAGTATCTGGGGGTATTGGGCCTTTTTCATCATTCACTTCTACTAACCTATTTCCGTTATTTCTTAAGGCCTCTTCCAAAACTGGAGCAATTTGGCCTAATACATCAGGCATTTTAGCTGCATGTAAGATAGCAAAAGCAACTGGCTCAATTCTATATCTATAAACACCATCAGGGCCAATCCTATCTATGTGTTTTTGGAGTTTAGTCAATTCTTCAGCCATAATCAGCTTTAATTAATTGTTATTATAATTCTCGATATAATTTGGTAATTTAATATTTTTATAACTCCTCAATATTGTGGGCTTTGCTTTCGCGAAAACCGGCTTCGGTGACACGGATAAACCGGGCGTTTTTCCATAGATCA
>Ga0155901_136_pt1 | contig 10280 bp, 10 predicted proteins | sample RifCSPlowO2_01_FD_107555 | JGI IMG/M metagenome (GOLD analysis project Ga0155901, IMG submission 107555) | Candidatus Roizmanbacteria bacterium RIFCSPLOWO2_01_FULL_37_16 | reverse complement strand
CCGATTGCTTCAAATCCAATGGTGTCTAAGTATTCTCCTATTTCAAATTGTTTTAACTTGAGTAATATTCTCACTTCTTCAATTGCTAATATTGCCCTAAGTTGGACATCAGCGAAGGCTGCTGCGGTTTTGATTGCAAGAGTTCTGCCAGAAATTAACCTTAGTATATCCAATAGCTCTGCAGTATTTTTGGGTTGACCGATTGGTTCATTTAGTTCATCTATATTTTCACCTAAAGCCACTACATCTGTATCTAGGCCCAAACTATGAGTTACCGACTGATCGTCGCTGAAGGTTAGTAGACTTTTACATCCTGCAATATTAGCTACCCTGAAGGAATCAGCTGAGATTAAATCGCTTTCTCTTTTTTCCCATAATTGCCGTAACATAACTTTAATTGCATCTTCCGGAGGAGGAGAGGAGATAGCCATCTGTGAACCATGCTGTCGTAAAATACTGGACACTTTATTAATTTTTACTGGATTTTGACTGGCTAAACCAATTTTAACTATATCAGGAATTTTCCAGTCAGGCTTTAAAGCATCTGGTGAAGGACTTAACCACAGACCAGTTAAAAGACTTATATCTTTAGTAGATTCTATCAATTCAACTCTACGAATCATTAACGAAGTATACTGGAGAGCCAACTTTTAGTCCATTTTATGTAAAAATCAACACTAGTGGTTGAATGTTATTGATCGTGTAATTTAACCTCGGGAGTTAAAGGTGGCGTTGAGGGAGTCTGAATTTAAATTTTTTAATTTTTTTTTGGGGTGACTGACGGGATTTGAACCCGCAACATTCGCCTCCACAGGGCGACGCTCTACCATTGAGCTACAGCCACCAATGGTTAATATTTTACCACTTAAAATTGTGAATTGAAAACAGGAAATTTTTTTGTTATGCTTTTTAGACTGTTATGGATATAAAGTACTTGGGTCATGCTTCCTTTTTCATCAAATCAAAAGAGGCAAAACTTGTCACTGATCCATTTGATCCCAAGATGGTAGGCTTAAAATTCCCCAAAGTTGAGGCGGATATTGTGACAGTTTCTCACCACCACTCTGATCACGATCAAACCAATTTGATAAATGGTGAGCCCTTAGTTATTGACATGCCAGGAGAGTACGAAAAAAAAGGCTTGCGAGTTTTTGGCCATCAGTCTTATCACGACAAACAAAAAGGAGCAGAGAGAGGAGAGAATATCGTTTACAAGATTGAAGGTGAGGGAGTCTCGCTTCTACACTGCGGCGATTTGGGAATTGTCTTGGATGATGCTTTTATTGATACTATTGGAGATGTTGACGTACTGCTTGTTCCGGTTGGGGGATTTTTTACAATCGATGCTGTTGAAGCATCCGAACTGGTTAAAAAAATTGAACCATCAATTGTCATCCCAATGCATTACAACAGTTCTAAACTCAATCAACAGGTTTTTGCAAAACTTCTTCCTGTTTCCGAATTCTTGAAAAAAATAGGCCAAGAAAGCGCTGTCCCAGTCTCCAAGTTGACGATAAAAAAGGAAGAGTTGGAAGAGGAGATGAAAGTGGTGGTGATGGAAATTTCTAGTTAGTATTCAGTATCAAGTATAAAGTATTAAGTATAAATTATAAATTTTGATTTTCTGATTTTAGTTACTAGATACTTAATACTAGATACTTAATACTATGGTAAATCCTTCCGATGCAATGAAGGTTCCTCCCCATGATGCCGAGGCAGAAAAATCAGTGCTCGGTGCGATTTTAATAGATTCTTCTGCTATAAATCTTATTGCCGAATTTCTCAAACCCGAACATTTCTACCTTGTTGAACATCAGGCTATTTTTTCTTCGATGCTGGTTCTTTTTGAAAAGCAGCAACCTGTAGATCTTGTCACTTTGGCAGACCAACTTAAGTTGGACGGAATATTGAAAAAAATCGGTGGCAAATCTTATCTCTCAGACCTGATAAACACCGTTCCAACTTCAGCCTATATAGAACACTACGGAAGGATAATAGTAGATCACTATGTGAAAAGAAAACTTATTGAACTTTCGTCTCGGCTGGTTGAGAAGTCATTTGACGAAAAAGGTGACACTAAAAAACTTTTAGATTATGCTGAAGTTGAGATATTTGCTTTATCACAGTCACACCTTCGCCAAGATTTTATCGAGCTAAAGGATATTTTAGCCGAGAGTTTTGAGAGATTAGAGGAGTTTATGAAAAAGGGGACTCATTTAAGAGGAGTTCCAACGGGATTTGTAGATTTAGATAAAAAGCTGGCGGGAATGCAGGACTCAAATCTTTTGATTCTGGCAGCCCGACCAGGAATCGGCAAGACTACACTTGCCCTTAATATCGCGCTACACGTAGCCACAATCGAAAAGCTACCGGTCGGCTTTTTCTCGCTTGAGATGAGTAAAGAAGAGTTGGTTGATCGACTTCTGGTTGGTCAGGCGGATATCGACGCTTGGAGACTTAAGACAGGTAGACTTTCTGATGATGATTATAAAAAATTGACAGAAGCGATGGGTGAGCTTTCAGAAGCCCCAATCTATATAGACGACACGCCAGGAGCCTCGATATTAGAGATGCGAACTAAAGCTAGAAAACTAATGATCGAAAAACATCTCAAATTTATTATTGTTGACTATCTTCAGCTAGCCGATTCAGGCAGAAGATTTGATAATCGAGTCCAGGAAGTATCTTTTATCTCCCAGGGTTTAAAAAATTTAGCTAGAGAGTTAAAGATTCCTGTAATGGCTGTATCGCAGCTCTCACGTGCAGTTGAACAAAGAGGCACGAGAAAGCCCCAACTGGCTGATCTTAGAGAATCTGGCGCCATTGAGCAGGATGCCGATGTTGTGATGTTTATCTATTATGAGGAGGAAAGTGAGGATCTTCTGGATCAAAATAAACGTTTAATAAAATTATACATTGCCAAACACCGCAATGGTCCAATCGGAGAGCTGGATTTGATGTTTAGAGGAGACCGTGTTAAATTCTATGGAGTGGAGAAGCAAGGGAGATAAATAATCAAATACTACAAATCAACAAATATACAAATTATTTATTTATGATATTTGTCGGATTTGATTAATTTTAGTATAAATATGCTATTTAAATAACCTACAATTCCTCCGACTGCCACATCAAAGAAGAAGTGACAGCTAAGATAAACGCGCGATAGAGAAATTAAGATTGCAACTCCGAAATAAAGCCACTTTCTTTTTTTATCAAAACTGGTTATTACGGTTGCTGCAGCAACAGCCGTAGTTGCGTGAGACGAAGGAAAACTATAATTTTTAGGGCATTGTGCCAATCCGGGTTCCACCGCGTAGGTGGAATTTGTGGTGTTATAATAGTCGGGGCGAGGACGTTTTATAAGATTTTTTAATATAATGTCTGAAGTGATAAAGCTTAATGTAAAAGTCAAAAGAAAAATAGCTACAAATTTAATATCTCTTTTTTGAATGCCTGGATTTTTCCGTTCTTCAAGAACTAGCGCGATTAAGATTAAAATTAGCCAAATTAATATGGAATTTCCCCGCAGAGAAAAAAAAGAGAAAAAGTAGTCAAAGAAGAGGTTGTGAGGAAGGACTATATTTACAAAGTTGGTAATAAAAGTGTCGAGGTTAGTTAAAAATAGCATAGTCACTAATTTTCAATTTGAAATTTGAAATTTTTATTGAATTTGAAAATTTAAATTTTAAAACATCGAGAATTGATTGAAAATTAAAAATTGAAAATTTTAAATTACTTTTGCCAGTCTTTTCTCAAATTCTTGCTTCGTAAATTTTAAGTTCATCGTTCCTTTAACCTCGATAGCAAAAGATGCAACAACTGCACCCATCCAACCGCAAGTTTTTATAGGCTGGTTGTTTAAGTATCCAGACAAAAAACCAGCTCTGTAGGCGTCTCCTGCGCCGGTTGGGTCGAGAGTTTTAGTTTTATAAATTCCTATTTTTATCCATTTTCCATTATGAAATATTTCTGATCCTTGATCGCCCAAGGTTTTCACAACAATCTGGTCCTTCTTTACTAGGTCGGTAATTAATTTCTTTAATCGTTTTTCAATAAATGCTATCTCGTAATCATTTCCAAAGATTATCCTGGCATTTTTAACGCCTTGGTATAACGTATCTATAGGAAGAGTAGGGATATAAAAAGCTGGATCAAATGCAAATTCAATCTTATCATTCTCACATTGATTTACAAAATTGATTATTGCTTTGGGTTCATTGGGCGAGATTACAATGATTGGGTCAATTATCTTGTCCACGATCGTTGATAAGATAAAATTTGAGTTATTTTTCATAGCTCCTTTGGAATACATCCAAATTTGGTTATCTTTTTTATCGGTTATTACAAATCCTGTCCCTGTAGGCAGATTTTTTGCAATACGAATAAAATCCGTTCGGACTCGGTTTTTCTTTAAAAATTTATTAAAATCATCAAAGTCAAAACCACCAGTAGCAAAAATAAAGGGATTAGTATCTAATCTAGCAAGATAGAAAGCTTGATTTGCAGCTGTACCTCCCCAACTTTTGTGATGACTGTCAATTACGAAAGAAAAATTAATCTGATGAATTTTGTCAGGCAAAATATAGTTAGAAAAAGAGTCATTAACATCAAAGATATAATCAAACGAGAGAGACCCCGTAAGAATAATGTTTTTCATTTGCAAATAATTTTAGCGTTTGTTATAGTGTTTCGCAATGTCATCCTGAACCTTGTCCTGATGAATATCAGGATTGTTTCAGGATCTGATTTTAGAAATACAGATGCTGAACTAAATTCAGCATGACAATATGATTTAAATTGTCAAAAGTAAAAGACCTTGGTTTAGCAAAAAAAGGCAAGTTAAAGATAGAGTGGGCGAGGATGCAGATGCCGGTGCTTTTGCAAATTGAGGAAGATTATAAGAAAGAAAAACCCTTCAAAGGTTTGACCTTTGCTGTTGCCATTCATGTAACAGAAGCAACTGCGGTTTTAGTTCAAGTCTTTAGAGCAGGAGGAGCAAATGTTTATCTTTCAGGCTGTAATCCGTTGTCAACCCAAGATGAGGTGGCGGCCGCTCTTGCCGATGAAGGTATGGAGGTTTTTGCCTGGAAAGGACAGAACACGAAAGATTACTACTGGTGTTTAAATAAAGTATTAGATGCAAAACCGAATATCACCTTTGACGACGGCGCAGATCTTTTAACCTTAGTTCATACAAAAAGAAAAAATCTTCTAAAAAATATGATTGGCGGGCAGGAGGAGACAACAACCGGTGTCATAAGGCTAAGAGCCATGGCCAAAGATAAGGCTTTGAGATATCCTGTGATTGCTGTCAATGATACACCAACCAAACACATGTTTGACAACGTCTATGGAACAGGTCAAAGCACAATCGACGGGATAATACGGGCTACAAATATTTTATTAGCCGGTAAAAAGGTAGTTATCTGCGGTTATGGCTATTGCGGTAGGGGTCTTTCCAATCGGATGAGAGGAATGGGAGCGCAGGTTGTGGTCTGCGAAGTTGATCCGGTTAAGGCTCTCCAGGCTACAATGGATGGTTTTTCGGTGATGCGGCTAATTGATGCTTCTAAAATCGGCGATATTTTTGTTACAGTGACAGGCGATAAACATGTGATAAGAAAAGAACATTTTCAAAAAATGAAAACTGGAAGTATTTTAGCCAATTCTGGCCATTTTGATATCGAGATAAAGATTCCCGATCTTGAAAGTCTGAAAAGAAGCAAAAGACAAATCAAGCAGAGCGTTGAAGAATATTATTTAAAGGACGGCAGAAAAATTTATCTTCTGGCTCAGGGAAGATTGGTTAATCTAGCAGCTGCCGAGGGGCATCCGTCATCTGTCATGGATATGTCATTTGCTAACCATGCACTTTGTGCTCGCTGGCTGGTAAAAAATTATAAAAATTTAGAAGCTGACGTATACGATGTTCCCAAAGAAATTGACGAAAAAATAGCCCGCTTAAAACTGCAGTCACTTGAGATACAAATTGATTCCCTGTCTAAAGAACAAAAGAAGTATTTGACCTCATGGTCGGAGGGAACATGATAAAAACTGTCATCTTCGACTTTGACGGGACAATTGCAGACACATTTTCCACTCTTGTAAAACTTTTTAACTCCAAAGCTAAAGAATTTGGTTTGGATAAATTCACAAGCAAAGAAATTGAAAGTATAAGAAATATGGGATTAAAGGAGTTATTTAAAAAATACGGAGTAAATCTCATCAAAGCTCCTTTCATAGCAAAAAAAATTAGACAAGATTTAGGCTCCAGGATTACGGATATTAAATCCTTTCCAAATATCAAAAAAATTTTGCTGAAGCTAAATATGAAAGGATATCAACTTGGGATCTTAAGCTCAAACTCCAAAGAAAATATTGAGAAATTTATTAAGACAAATGGCCTTGAAATTTTTGATTTTATCCACTCGGAAAAAAATCTTTTCAGAAAAGGAAAGGCATTAAATACTTTATTAAAGCAGCATAAATTAAATCCGGAAAGTGTTATTTATCTAGGTGACGAGGTACGAGATATCGATGCAGCTAAAGAAAATGGCTTAAAAGTCATCTCTGTTACCTGGGGTTTTAACAAAAAAGAAATTCTTAAGAAAAATAAACCGGATTATCTAGTTGACAAACCTGAAGAAATATTGAAAATACTAACCATTTAGTCTGAAGCTTTTTAATATCTTTTCCTTTCAACTCCGGTTCGCACATTTCTTTTTATAAACTCAACAGCTCTAGGTAACTCTGCTTTATTGGCTAAACCATCTGGTAAAAACATTATTTTTCCTTCCGTGACAAGTGACCTTAGAATATTCGTTGCCATGGAAGTTTCTGTTGGTCCGAGAGCTTGTTGCCATAGCCTTAATTCCACCTCGCAGGTGGAATAGTGGTAGGTATAACAGTTTAACGATAAACAAAAATAGTATTTTTTCCTTGAATTTTTTTTTCTGATTTTTTTAGACTTTTGATGGAATACATGTAAGAAATAATTTTTGCTTTAGGAAATTCGTGCGAAATTTTTTTCGCGACTTTTTCGAGAAACCAGGGAGAAATATAGAGATAGAAAGTAGTTAGTAGAGAGTAGTTAGTAGTTGGGAAGGAAAGTTTCATTTTGAAAATATCGTCTCTTATAATTTTAATATTTTTTTTATTCGGGTGGAAGAAGAGACGAATCAAAAGAATTAAAATTAAAATGGGGTTAATCTCGACTGCGACAAATTTTGTGTTTAATTTTTTCTTATTTGCTACTTTTGCTGCTGCAAAAATAATTATTCCATCGCCTGCTCCAAGATCAAAAATTGTCTGATTATTGCTTAAACCCAACGCCTTAGTTATTGAAGCAATATCTTTTTTATTGCTTGGGAAGTAGGGAATCGGTGAAAGCTTTTTGGATGAAAAAACAAAAATAATAAGAAAAAGAAATGCAATAAAAATAAAAATCAAAAAAGCCATAGGATATTTTAACATTGATTTTCAAGTATGCTAGAATGGTTACTCGTATGAAGATTAAGTTTCCTCTTGTTGTCGTCGGAGCTCAGTGGGGAGATGAAGGAAAAGGCAAAATCATCGACATATTAGCAGAGGAGGCAGATTATGTAGTTAGATTTAATGGAGGAAATAATGCCGGACATACTATAGTTGTTGCTTCGGAAAAGTTTCCACTCTCACTTTTACCCTCAGGTATTCTTCAGGGCAAAAAACTTCTAATTGCCCAGGGGGCTGTGATTGATCCAGCAGTTCTTCTTAAAGAGATTGACTTTTTTGAAAAGAGAGGAACAAAAGTAAAGCTTACAATCGATCCACGCGTACATATCGTCATGCCATATCATAAAGAGTTAGATAGAGCGACAGAGCTTTGGAAAGGCAAAAAAGCAACCGGAAGCCTTCATCTTGGCATAGGTTACTGTTACGAAGATAAAAATAATCGCTTTGGTGTTAGATTTGAAGACCTAATAAGTCCAAACTTACTTCGAGAAAAAATCGAGATGTTTTTTCCTCTCAAAAAAAGACAGTTAGAGCTCGTGTTTGGGCAAAAAACAGAGTTGACTAAAGATAGAATCTATCAAGAATATGTTTCTTATGGTTGGAAATTAAAGAAGTATTTAGGTGATGTGTCGAAGAAAGTACAAGAATTATTAAATAGCCCCAATTCGCCAAGGCTTCACGGGGCGAAAAAGTTACTTTTTGAAGGTGCGCATGGAACTTATTTAGATGGTGTATTTGGAACTTATCCTTTTACAACGGCCGTTTATACGATTTCCGGATCGGTATTTCCCTACGTAGGGGTAGCTCCGCAAAAAATCTACAGTCTGGCTGTTGTTAAAGCCTATACTACTCGTGTTGGCAATGGACCTTTCCCCACAGAGTTACTTAACAATCTAGGTGATGAACTAAGAAATAAGGGAGGAGAGTTTGGTACAGTGTCTAAACGTCCGAGGCGTTGTGGCTGGCTCGACTTGCCTTTATTAAGGACGGCAACAAGACTTTCCGGATTTGACTATCTTGTTATTACAAAGTTAGATGTCCTTGCCAAAATTCCAACTCTTAGAGTCTGTACTCATTATAAAATCGGAGCAAAAAAATATTATGAAGTTCCATCGCTGATGACTGAATTTGAAAAATGTCAGCCAGTTTATGAGGAATTTAAACCTTGGAGACGAGATATTTCTCAGATAAGGAATTTTTCTGACTTACCTATTGAAGCAAGAAAGTATGTTATGTTTATCGAAAAAAATCTAAAAGTTCCTGTAAAATATGTTTTTGTGGGACCGGAGAGAAAACAAACGATACCTCTATGATTAAATTTAAAAATTAATTAATTTAAACTTGATTAAAAATTAAAAATTGTAAATTGTAAATTAATGCAGGATATTCCCCTCGGTTTAACCTACGATGACGTTCTTCTTATTCCCCAAAGATCATTCATCGACCATAGAGTTGATGTTTCGACTAAAACAAAACTAACGAAAAATCTAGAGCTACATACTCCATTTATTTCGGCTAATATGGATACTGTAACTGAGGCAAAAATGGCTATTGAACTAGCCAAAGAAGGAGGGATTGGAATAATTCACAGGTTTATGTCGATAGAAGACGAGGTTGAGGAGGTTAAAAAGGTTAAGCGACAGGTTGGATTTGTGCTCGATAATCCCTACACCTTGGCTCCAGATGACACGCTTCGAAAAGTCTGGAAGTTGGCAAGAGAGAAGGACGTTGATGGTTTTGTTATTGTGGATAAGAGATTCAGGGTGGTTGGGATTTTAAGCAAACGTGATTTCATTTTTGAGGCGAATTTACAAAAAAAGGTTCGCGACCTGATGACGCCTTTTAATAAACTATTAGTTGAAAAAGTGGGAATAACCTTTGCCCAGGCCAAGAAAATCTTTCATAAGTATAAAATTGAAAAGTTACCTTTAGTTGATAGAGATAGACGACTTCTAGGCTTAATTACAGCCCGGTCGGTCAGAAATTTTGAAAAGTTTCCCTATTCGACCAAAGACAGTCACGGGCGCTATCGAGTTGGAGCAGCAGTAGGCGTAGTAAAAGATTTTTTAGAAAGAGCGGGCGAGTTAGTCAAAGCAGGAGTTGATGTATTGGTTGTTGATGTAGCTCATGGTCATAACGACGTAGCGCTTCGTGCAGTTGAAAAAATCAAAAAAAAATTTAAAGATGTTGAACTTATTGGCGGAAATGTAGCTACCAAAGAAGGAACTCTCGATCTAATTGAAAGGGGTATAGATGCGGTCAAGGTCGGCATTGGTCCAGGAGGTCTTTGTACAACAAGAGTAGTTGCCGGAGTTGGCGTTCCCCAGTTTACTGCTGTTATAGAATGCGCAAGTGTGGCTCAAAAGAAAAAAATCCCGCTGATAGCAGACGGCGGAACAAACTATCCGGGCGATATTGTCAAAGCTTTAGCAGCTGGGGCCTCAAGCTGTATGCTGGCTGGTTGGTTTGCCGGTACAGACGAGAGTCCTGGAGGTCTGATCATGCGTCAAGGATTAAAATATAAAGTCCATCGTGGATCCGCATCTTTCTTGGCAACCGCCGATCGCAAGATGAAGCTTGAGAATAAAAGCGAAATGCAGCTGAATACTATAGTTCCAGAGGGGATAGAGGCGATGGTACCCTACAAAGGCAAGGTAGCAGATGTGATCAATCAGCTTTTGGGAGCCTTAAGAAGCGGGATGAGTTATTGCAATGCCCATTCAATACCTGATCTATGGAAAAACGCCCGGTTTATCCGTGTCACCGAAGCCGGTTTTCGCGAAAGC
>Ga0155901_107_pt3 | contig 10676 bp, 10 predicted proteins | sample RifCSPlowO2_01_FD_107555 | JGI IMG/M metagenome (GOLD analysis project Ga0155901, IMG submission 107555) | Candidatus Roizmanbacteria bacterium RIFCSPLOWO2_01_FULL_37_16 | reverse complement strand
ATCTAAAAATTATTCTAAAAGTAGTTTTTTAATTAGTTTCAGCTTTTTTTGGTAGTCAATATTATCTTCAACAAATTTTTTGAAAGATCTGGGATTTTTGATAGATATTTCTGTCAAATAATGTTTTAGATATTTAGGATTTGTGATCATATCTTTATATGAGGAAAAATGCCAATCCTCGGGTTTTTCAACTAAATTAGAAGTTGTTGGATTAACGCAAACATATCTTATAACATGTAGTAATTGTTCGTTAGTTTTGATAAGAATAGAACGAAAACGAGATTGCCACAGTGGTCCCTTGCGCTTAAATTTTTTATTAAAAAAGTGAGTAAAAGAATTTTCAACATCGCTTATATATTTAGAAATCAAATCGCTCTGCATAACTTTAGTTACGAGATGATAATGGTCGGGCATGATGCTATACGTTAATACTTTTATTATTGAACTATTTTTCGGTATTAATAAATTTTGATAATTATAAAGTTTGTTTTCTTTGGCAAGTGAATATTTAACCTTATAATCTATGCTATTATAATAGTCTAAGGTTTCGATAAAGCGTTGAGCGTTTATGGGATCTTTAAATATTCCATAATTTGCAATGCTTTTATTACAAAGATGCCAAAATGTACCAACTTTAAATAAATTTTTCCTTCTTTCCATATTTTCAACATAAAATCTATTTTAGTATTAAGCAATAGATTATATGCTACAAAATGCCATTTTTAGGTTACTACGAGGTTTTAAGTAAGCCCGCATTCCACCTCGCAGGTGGAATATAGGGTGTTGGTGCAACTCTGTTAGTCCATATTCGACCTAAATGGTGAAAAAGATGACGATATGATATCTATATAAGTGTGGTGTGATAAAATTGTGAAATGAACCCCAAAAGAGTAATTGTGGAACTCAAAAAGCTCTATCCAGGAAAAAAGATAGTAGTCAATACTCCCGAATTTCCTTTAGAGATCGTGTGTGAATTAGACCCTATTAAACAAACAAGAGCTGTAGCTGTGATAGATTTTGCCCGCCCTCATTATCATAAAAAAACACAGAAATTTAGAAGTTATAAAAGGTGAATTAATAATCTATTTTCAGGGTAAAACAGTGCTTCTTAAGGAAGGAGAAAGTTTAAAAATAAATCCTTATAGCATTCATTCGGCTGTGGGAAAAGAGACTTGGATAAAAGTACAATCAGATCCTGGGTGGAGTTTATTCGTTTTATGTTAACACAATCCTCAATGTTAGAAAAACTTATTTTTCTCTACGGTAAGGTGAAGGGGAAAGAAGTAGAGAAAAGGTTAAAGAATATAATTAACGAAGCCAAGACAAAAGTCGTCTGCGAGGATAGGCCGTTTTGGGATGAGAAAGACATTTTTCTTATCACTTATCCAGATTCATTTTATGAAAAGGAAACACCGGTTCTACAAACTTTGGACAAATTCCTTCAATTCCACCTGCGAGGTGGAATTAGTGGCGTCCATATCCTCCCTTTTTACCCTTTTTCTTCAGACCGGGGGTTTTCGGTGACTAATTACTATCAGGTGGAAAAAGAATTTGGCACTTGGGGGGATGTTGAAAAGATTGGGAAACGTTATCGATTGATGGCTGACTTGGTATTGAATCATGTTTCGGTAAAACATGAGTGGTTTCAAAAATTTCTGGCGGGAGAAGAGAAATATTGGGATTACTTTATCCATTTTGATAAAGTCAAAATCCCTCAGGAGGCCCTAAAGAAAGTTTTTCGGCCAAGGTCAGCACCAATTCTTACACCTTTTGAGACAGCCAAAGGCGAGAGATGGGCGTGGACGACCTTTAGTGTTGAAAATTCTACCGATCAGGTAGACTTGAATTATCAAAACTCGGAAATCTTAATAGAAGTTATTAAAATTCTTTTATTTCTTTTGCAAAAGGGAGTTAGGATTATCCGCTTAGACTCTATTCCCTATATTTGGAAAGAGTTAGGCACCGACTGTAAAAACTTGCCAAAAACACACACGATCGTGTCAATTTTTCGCAATGTGTTGGATTTGGTTTGTCCAGGAGCCTTGATTGTCACTCAGTCGAGCCTGCCTTTTGGAGAAAATATTTCCTACTTTGGCAATAAAGAAAAAGAAGCACAGCTAGTTTATAATTTTGCTCTTCCACCTTTGCTTTTAGAGGCATTTTACTCTCGAAACAGCAAGTACCTCAACCAATTAGCGGAAAAAATGAGCTCTCCAGACAAAGATTGTAGTTTTTTAAATATCTTGGCAGTCCATGATGGAGTTGGCATCAACGGAGCAAAAGATTTTTTAAATGAAGCAGAAATAAACAATCTGTGTTTGATGGCTGAAAATAAAGGAGGAAAATTATCTTATCGTTCCTTGCCAGAAGGTGGACAAACAGTAGTTGAAATTAATATCACTTGGTGGTCTGCCTTAAACAATCCTTTATCATCGCTTGGGACAGTAGAACCATTTGAGATACAACTAAAAAGATTTATTTCCTCATATGCCATTGCTTTTTCGATGAGGGGAATTCCTGCGGTTTATTATCTTTCGCTAATTGGGGCAGAAAATAATTACCATCTCTTTCAAAAGACAAAGATCAAGCGAGATCTAAATAGAACAAATTTAGACTTAAGAGAGCTTGAGGTTAAATTTTGGGATAAAAGTAGCAAAGAGTTTAAAGTTTTGGCAGCGATGAAGAATTTAATCAGCAAAAGAAAGCTTTTTTCTGCCTTTCACCCTGGAGCAAAACAGGTAGTTTTAAATTTGGATAAACGGGTATTTTCGCTTTTGCGAGGAGATGGAAATGAAAAAGTTTTAGCTTTGCATAATCTATCAAATGAAGTCGTGGCCTTAAAATATAACTCCAGACTATTTAAGTTAGACCCGTTTTCCTATATTTGGACTAAAACGTGATTGAATAGTTTATTTTTCCTTTTTTAAAGTTTATTCTCCTCAATAAGCGCTCGAATTTCTGCGAAAAATCTCTCCATGACATAGAGATTGTGAAAGGTGGCCAAGCTGTAGGCAAGGATTTCTTTTTGTTTAAAAAGGTGATGAAGATAGGCTTTACTAAAATTCCTACAGGTGTAGCACCGGCAATTTATGTCGAGTGGTTCAAGTTTTTCTTTAAAAATACTTTTAGTGATATCTAGTTCTTCTGTTTTGGAAATTGGTCCACGGGCTTGCGGATTGAAATTAGAAATTTTATATATTGTTCCCATCCTGGCAAGTCTGGTAGGCTCTACACAGTCAAAAGTGTCTAGACCATATTTGACTAAATCTATGATGTCATCGATTTGACCCACTCCGAGCAAATGAACGGGTTTATCGACCGGTAAAAAATCAGAAACCCAGCGAACCTGCTCTCTCATCTCTTTTTTACTTTCTCCAACTGAAACTCCTCCTATGGCTATTCCATCAAGTGCCTGGGAGGTCACAAATTCGGCAGACTTTCTGCGAAGATCTCGATATGTTCCACCCTGAATAACGCCGTACAGCGCCTGTTGATTTTTTGACGATAGAGGATTGATAGTAGAAGTTAGATTTTGAGGAATGTCGATCTTCGATCTTCTATCATCTATCGTCTGTTTTTTAATAATGCATCGCTTTAACCACTTATGTGTTCTCTCCATTGCTTTTTTTGCGTATTCATAAGTTGCGGGATAGTCGGTACACTCATCAAAAGCCATGATGATATCTGCGCCAATCTTTTTTTGATATTCGATCGACTTTTCAGGAGTAAACTCAATTAGTCGGCCATCGTAGACCGATCTAAACAATACGCTATTTTCTGAGATTTTAACGAGCAGCGGTTTTTCTTCGCCTCGGACGTCAGCTCTTTTTGTGGAACCCTGAGGGTTCCTTTTACTTTTAGCCAGTGAAAAGACCTGGAATCCTCCCGAGTCAGACATCAAAGGCAAGTTAAGGCGAGAAAATTTATGGATCCCGCCTGCTTTTTCAATTAGCGTAATTCCCGGGTGTGTAACTAGGTGATAGGTATTGACAAAAGCTGTTTGGAGCCCTATTTCATTTACCTGTGACGGAGTTAATGATTTAATTGTTCCTTTGGTGGCAACTGGCACAAAGGCAGGAGTTTTGATTTGACCGTGTGCCGTATTAATCAGACCAAGTCGAGCTTTAGACTTGCTCGAACGCTTGATAACCTTAAAAAATTTTAGCATATCTAGGATAAATCCAAATTTCAAAGCTAAAATATCAAATTAAATCCAAACCCTAAATATTTAATAGTTTAGATTTTGAGCTTGGAGCTTGATTTGTATCTTTGGATTTTGACATTTGAAATTTAATTATAATATCAACATAGCATCTCCGAAAGAATAAAAACGGAATTTTTCTTTGATAGCGATTTTATAGAGATCTACCAGATGCCTTTTTGCTTTTTTATATTGTAAAAAAGCCTCAACCAGAAGCATCAGGGAAGATCTAGGTAGGTGAAAATTTGTCAAAAGGATATCAACCATTTTAAACTTATAGGGAGGAAAGATAAAAAGTTCTGTCTTGCCGGTTGAACCGTTTTGCCCTGAAAATTTCGATTCTAGAGCCCGAACTGTAGTTGTTCCTGAAGCTACAAGTTTAAAGCTTTGGAACTTCAACTTTTTAAGTTTCTCAAATATTGATGGCGTGACTTTAAAAATCTCGGCAGGCAGTTTTTTTTGAAATAGATTTTCTTTTTCCAGGGGAGCAAAAGTTCCCAGACCAACTTGAAGAGTAATGAAAAATTTTTCAATCTTTCTTTTTTCAAGTTTGGCAAAGACTCGTCCGGAAAAGTGAAGCGAGGCAGTCGGAGCAGCGACAGAACCTATATTGCCCTTTTTGGCAAAAATAGTCTGGTATTTTTTTCTCAGTTGTTTTTCGTTTAAAGGTGTTTTTCTTAGATAAAGCGGAACCGGTGTTTTGCCTTTTTTTATCAATTTCCTGTAGAGCAGCTGGGGTGAAAATTTAAATTTGAGAAGAAATATTTTGTTATTTTGATCGATAACCTCAAAGTAATAAGTATTATCGATGAATAGCTTTTCACCGATTTTGGTTTTGCGATCAACCAACGCTTTAACAAGATTATTTTTACGAAGTTTTGTAAGTTCGTTCAGTAGAAGTAGACATATCACTTTTCCGCCATTTTGTTTGCCAAGCTCTATTCTTGCCGGTAAAACCTTAGTATCGTTTAAGACCAAAAAAGATTTCTTAGGTAGATATTTATCAAGATTAAAGAACCTGTCAAATTTTATAGAGTCAGTTTTGCTGTTGTAGATAAAAAGTCTGGATGTATCCCTTGGCGTAGCTGGTGTTTTAGCTAGTAAATTTTTGGGAAGGCTATAATCATAAATATTCCAATTAAACATTTTTTCTATCTACCAGTTTCAGCTTTCTAAACTAATAACTACTTTTTTTCAAACGCTCCCAGTTCCTTGAGTTTCCACATAAAAAGAGCGGCTTTATTTCTGGCTTTTGAGTCGCTTACATAGCGGAGAGCCTCCTCCAGGATAGGGCGGTGGAGTGTTTTTGCCAACTTGATATAGAGGCTTTTTCGTCTTTCATCCTGAAGTTTTTGGGCAAGATGCACACCAAAGGCCTGATATTCTCGCGAAATATACCTGTCTTTTAAAGGATCGAATTTTTTCAGGACATCTTTAATTGATTGCATAGTATCTAGACGGTAGATGATAGAAAATTGAAGATAGACCGAGAAGATAGAAGATCGAAAGTAGATAATAAAAATCTATAATCTAACTTCTATCCTCAAAATCCAACTTCTACCTTCTATCATCTATCGTCAATTATACTCAATTCCTCTTGCTTTCTTTGAAAAAATCAGTAACAATGATTTAATATATGGCTGACGAAAGATTAAATTATACTCCGTTAAGTACTTTTAAGTCGTCTCAACCTAAAAAATCGTTTTCGATTTCCAATAAAACACTGGTAGCAATAATTCTTTTTCTGACGATCGGAGTAGGGATGATTAGTTTTCTTCTTGTTCTGAGGAAGCCAATTAGACCAAGAGTTCCGGCCTATTTAAGCGGGGAAGCTACAGCCTGTGATATAAAATTAGGTCCACCCGTCTCAGGATCGGAAAAACTTGAGGGCAATAAATATTCAATTCAGGTGCCAGTTGAAAATAAAGCCAATACAAAAAAACGGGTAAAGATAAACTCAGGCTGGTTTGCTTGTTCTTTTATAGACAAGCAGACATGCCAGGAAGGAGATTCGCATCAGACAGAGCAAGAATATTTACTTTCGCCAAATGAGAAAAAAATAATCACAGTTACGGCCCAGCAGCAGCAAGGAGCCTGTGGCTCTTTTCAGATTGATATAAAACTTAAAGCCGTGAAAAAAAGTGATGACGATGATGGAAAGGAGGGAGAGGTGAGGGTAAGCGAGGGTGAAGGTTGGGACGAGAGTTGTAATACCTCATCAACCTGGGTTGGAGGTTTTTTCGCCTTTCCTCAAGCCTGTGGTGTCTTACCAACTGCAACGCCAACGGTCGAAGTTCCTCCTGAGACTCCCACGCCCACCCCAGAAGAAGGTGAGCCAACAGAGACTCCAACTCCCACCATCGAAGAACCAACCGTAACTCCAACACAAACTCCAGAAGAGACAAACACGCCGACACCGACCATAAGGCCAACAACAACATTTACCCCAACACCAACCGCAATTGACGAGAATACACCAACTCCAACACCCGGTACTCTAGCTGAAGGCCCAACAGCAACACCCATACCGGTTGCCTGCGGAACCAAATCCTGTGATAATACGACTAATCCCTGTAGAGAGGGTTTGGTTTGTGTCCAGGCCCAAGACGGAAGCAATTACTGTAGTTTGCCTGAATTTCAAGAGGCGTGCAAAGCTGATCCTTCGCAATCATCCTGCTGCACGGCCCCGGGAGAGCCAACCGAAATTATCCTTATCAATGCGACTGCAACTCCTGGTGGAGGTGAAGCAGTAGCCCAGACGACCGAGATTCCAGCTGCAGGAGTCACGACATTTGGTACGATTTTTGCCATAGTCAGCGCGGTCGTTATTTTGTTAGGACTTATTCTTTAGACTATAATAGATTTTTTCGTAATCTTCGACCATGCGCTCGACGGTAAAATTTTTTTCTACATGGTCGCGGCAGTTATTACGCAGCTTACGGTACTCTGATTCGGGAAGGGAATAGATTTTTTCAATCGCCTCGTATAAGCCTTCTACTCCCGTTTTTTTGATAATGAAATCGCCCCGTTTGTCGTTCTCGGAAAAATTAACAATAAATCCGGTTTCTCCGTCCTTGATCACTTCCGGTACAGAGCCCTTGGCAAAAGCAACAACCGGAGTTCCTACCGCCATCGACTCAATCATTACCAAACCAAACGGCTCTTCCCAACGAATCGGGAAAAGAAATAGTTTTGCTTTTTGGTACCTCTCAATTATTAATTTTCTCTCGGTTTTAAGAGAAGGCGTAACGAGATCTTTAAATTGATTTAATAGCTGTATCATCCAGTCGTTATGTTTGTCTCTTGGCGCAACATAAAATTCCGCCGGTTTTTTGGTTTTGGCAATAATTTCAAACGCCATATCAAGGCCTTTTTCCGGAATACCCCGGCCGATAAAAAGTATGAAATCGTCGCTTTTATCGCTAAAGCTAAGTTCCTCAATATCAATGCCGTGATAAATCGTTTTGACAAAATTAAGGTAGGGGAGAGGTTTTCTTTGCGAATTGCTTATAGATATTAAATGCAGGTTTTTAGTTTGCCGATATAAATCGTAAATTTTTTTTGTTAAGTTTCCTTCAAGTCTGCTGTGCAATGTGATAAGAACGGGTTTTTTTGTAAACTGCAGCAAAGGCAGAACCAGTTTTTCATCACCGGTATTAATATGAAAAAGATCGAACTCCGATTCATGGGCGAAAGCTTTGGCACAAAGAGCAAGCTCAAATAGTTTATGATTTTCGATACCGATGTCCGGATCATCAAGAGACGATCCGGCGCTTATGCTTTCAATTTTTACGGGCAGCTGAGAATTACCTGCCGCAAAAGCAATAATTTCTACAGTTTCCGTACCAACCTGCTTGACAAACTGTTTTAGAAAGGTATGGATAAACATTTCCGGGCCGCGGTTTGTATCCGGATTGATGGGAGAAAAATTCGATCCTACCAGTGCGATTTTCATAGATCAAATATAGGAATAAGTTTTTGCTGCAATAATTGGTTTAGATTGAAATTTTGTTTGGCAAGTTTTTGAGCCTGGATATTTTTATCGGTTTGGATTTTTTCTAAAATAATTTTAGCAGCGTCTTTAGCCGAGGTTTCATTGTAGTCGATATAATTAACGTGGTTTTGTCCAATTTCATGAAAAACTTCCAAGTCTGATAAAAAGATAGGAGTTTTAGCAAGGGCAGCTTCCAATAATGGCAAACCAAAGTTTTCGCTTTTAGAAAAATAAAAAATAAGGTCGCTAAGGCTGTAAAGGTCATGCAAGGCTGAATCATCAAGCGATTGAGATGTGATTTCATTTAAGAAGATAACAGCTTGAGAAAGATGATATTCGATAATTTGTTTTTTGATTATTTGTAGATATTCTGTAGTCGATCTGTGTTGAGAAACATTGCCTGTAATGAGAAGTTTTATATCTGGAAAATCCGTAACCAATTCTTTGATGATGGCAAGGCTATACTCCAAATTTTTTCTTCCCAGAATATTTACCGGCTGGAGTATAAACGGGTAAGCCTTAAGTAATTTATAATTTTGAATAAAATCCCAGATTAGGTCGTCAATTTCAAGAAAACGCTTAATATTGAGACCATTGTAGATAACAGTAATTTGGTTATCCTCAAGCCCCATTAATTCTTTTACCGCTTTTTTAAACACTTCGGATATGGTGACATAATTCACGTTGGGAAGGGGAATTGTCATAAGTTCTTTCTCAAATTTGGATTTGGCGACTTCGGCAAGATTCTTGATTTTCTGCTGGTGAATGTAAGAGTGGTCGTGAACCCAAGAAATATATTTTTTGTTTGGGTATTTTTCCGTGAATTTCTTAAAAGCATAAGTGAAAGGAAGGTTTCTTACGACGGTCAGCATATTATGGACAATGATAATGTCCTGATTTGCCAGATGCTGATCCAATTTTTGGTTGATGGTAGCGCTAAGTTGGTAGAATTCGTCATCGATTATGCCTTGTTCCAACATCTTATTCTGCAAATTAGCGTTCGTGGCCATCACCGACTGAAGTTCGGGCAAAACTAAAAGTTTTATCCTCGGATCTTTTTCTTCTCCCGAACCGGTGAAGACAGTTATCGCGTATCCCAGCTCGGTAAGCGCGATAGCATGTTCTCTGAGTAGGACTTCGACGCCGCCGGTATTGGGCGGGTAGGCAAAATGGATAAGTGCTATTTTTTTCATATAATTATTAAAATAATACTACTTGGTTCCTGCATTATTTTTTAAGATTTCTAAATAGGTTTTTTCGTAGTTGTCAACCATAGTTTCGTTAGAAAAATTCTTTACTATATGGTTGCGACAGTCTACCGGTTTGATTTGACCCACTTTTGTTAGAGCATTTTTTAGACCTTCGATACCTTTTTCAGAGGGTATGACAAATCCGGTTTTTCCGTTAACAACAAGCTCAGAAACTGATCCTCGGTCAAAACCGATAATTGGTGTGCCACAGCTCATCGCCTCCGCCATAACTAGGCCAAAAGGCTCAAACCAGTTGACTGTCATCAAAAAGACTTTGGCCTTTTGCATCAAACTTACAATTTCGGTCTGTTTGAGTTCCTGTTTGGCTGAAACCGGTCCATGCCATTGGATTTTATCCGAGAGATGGGGTTTTACGTCGCGATTATAAAAATCCTCATCTTCGACGTTTCCCGTGAGAACAAGTCTCGATCCAATTTCTTGGGTAAGTTTGATCGCCCAACGAACACCCTTGGGATCCATAAAAGTGCCATCGGAATTTTTAGCTTTAGAAAGCCTTCCGATCCAAAGTAGATAATTGTCTTTTTTTTCTTTGTAGGTAAAGAGATCAGTGTCTATACCATTGTAAATAACTTTATAAATTGGCGCCTTTTTAAAAAGCGAACGATGGGCTTTAGAGATCGAGATAAATTTTGTTTTTCTAAAAAGCGCTAGGGTTTCGTCGATATAATCGGTGGCTTGAGTATGCACGGTAGTAATAAGCGATGTTTTTAGTTCATTTTCAATCACAGGAGGAAAAAATTCAGGATAAAGGTGATTATGGATGATGTCGAACCGGTCTTGAATTTCAACTATTTTTCTGACAAGTTGTACCATTGTGGCAACTTCTCGCAAAAAAGGATTCTCAACAGCTGGTAAATCAACCCAGCCCTTTTCTATTATAGGGATAGTGGTAACTTGGGGGATAAAGCTGTCTTTTGTACCAAGAAGTGAGACTTCGTGTCCTTTTTTCGCAAGTCCATGAGCCAGTTTGAAGATGATTTGTGAGCGAGAAGCAGTTTCATCCGAAGTTACTTTTCTTTTGAGAGTTGAGATAATGAGGATTCGCATACAATCCATTATACATATGGGGAACAATTGTTCAAGATTAAGACAATGGAAAATAAAAAAAAGAAGATGGATATAGAAGATGCAGGTTAGAAGTTAGAAAATTATCAATCCTCAATTCTCCAACTTCGAAAATCAACCTTCAATCGTCAAACATCTATCGTCG
>Ga0155901_152_pt2 | contig 12649 bp, 12 predicted proteins | sample RifCSPlowO2_01_FD_107555 | JGI IMG/M metagenome (GOLD analysis project Ga0155901, IMG submission 107555) | Candidatus Roizmanbacteria bacterium RIFCSPLOWO2_01_FULL_37_16 | reverse complement strand
TAACTTAATTCACAAAGTCCAAAATAAAAATTAATATTTAAATTGTATGAAACGTCAAAGACATATAATATCACGAATTGAACTTGCCAAACAAGCAGTGCTGGCTTCCGGAAAAGAAATATTAACTATGAATCCGGAGGAAGGTGTTCATTCAAAAGAAGGAAATACAAATTTTGTTACGGCCGGTGACAAAGCTAGTGAAAAAGTTATTATTGGTAATATAAAAAAATATTATCCTAATGACCAAATTCTTTCTGAAGAAACTGAATCGGATCTCACTGAACTACTTAAAGTGGGTCATTTATGGGTTATCGACCCTATCGACGGAACATTTAATTACTTAAATCACCTGAATTACTCTGCAATATCAGTCGGTTACGTCGAAACTGGAGTATTAAAAACTGCCGCGGTCTATGATCCTTTCAGAAAAGATTTATTTACGGCAGAAAAGAATAAGGGCGCGTTTGTGAACGGAAATAAAATTAGAGTTAGCACAAAAAGTGATTTTAGTTCTGCAACGGTTGCCGCAGATAGTTACTTTAAACCTGAAATAACCCGTAATAATTTACGGACCTTGCTTAAATTAGATCCGGTACCCTGGATATTGATGAAAGGCAGTGTTGTTATGGCTGTATGTGAAGTTGCCTGCGGCAGGATAGACCTGTATTTTCAAACAGGTGTCAAACCCTGGGATAATGCAGCTGCAATGCTTATATTAAGTGAAGCCGGCGGTATTGTACGAAATTTAAAGGGTGAAAAAACTAATTTCCTGTCAAATACTATAGTCGCAGGAAATAAAATTCTGGTATCCAAATTTATCCGGATGATAAAATAATGGAAACTATAAGAGACCTAAATGTTGTAATCATCCCTGATGATTGGTTTTCGGTAAAGTTAATTAACTGGAGTCGTTTGGTTTCTGCAAAATATAAAACAAATTTTACTCTTGAAAGAGGTAAATACTGCCCTCATATATCTTTATATCAAACCAGATACCCGCAAAAAAATTTTGCCCGGATTAACAGTCAGGTAGAAAAAATTGCGGCTGCCTTTACGCCTTTCCAAATTTCTTTAAACGGATTTTCAAAAAATTGGGGGTTTATTTTCTATGACGTCGAACCGAATGAAGTTCTTCAAAGGCTTCATGAAAGTATTGTTGATGCCCTGAATCCTTTGAGAAATAATTTTATTCCCGATAGTCAGCTTCGCTTAACCGGATTAACCGCAAAGCAAAAAAACTCAATTGAAAAATACGGCCACGTTTTCGTCAAAAAAACTTATGTACCTCATTTAAGTATTACAAATCTCGTTAATCCACCTGAAATATCCAAAGCTATGTCGATATTACCTAAAAAAACAATAAAATTTAATGTCACAGGCTTAAGTTTAGGTTCGGTATCTGAATATGGTACTTGCCCAAAAATATTTAAAAAATTTCCTTTTAAGAGATAATATTTTTTGTTGAAGTATCAATTTTCCATACCGTCTTCATTATCTTTTTTGCCGGTATTCGAAATATGCGGGTATATATAAATATAAAAATATATCCGATAAGTGCAATGGGGTCGAATACCAATTCCTTAATAAATCCTTTAAGTATCGCTAAAACAGGAATTCTGTATAAGGAAGTTAAGTCGGTAGAAAAATATTTTTCCATTTCCTGTTTCGAATACTGAAATCTGTTGCTGGGTTTAAATTGATCGGCTAATCGTTGAGGGCAGCGAATGTAGACTTTCGCTTTTTCGGCACGGTAAAATTTACCACCGTATTTTGAATTTGCCAGATATAAATACATGTCTCCGTTTACTACCTCCGGAATAGGCAGTTTTTTCAGGTGAGCCGTACGAAAAGCCAGATAGCGCCCGCTCGCAGCCAGATAATTGTCGCCATCATTCCAATAACGTGCGATTTTGTCAACCAATCGTACCATTGATGCCATCATCGACTCAAACCGGGTTTCTGGAGAAAGCGGCAAGATACGCGCACTAATCATGCTAATCTTCGGATCGGCACGGAAAGAAGCCACGGTGGCAGAAATAGTATCGCGATCAAAAATGATATCGTCCTGAGTGATTATCAAAATATCTGTGTTGGTCGCGGCAATCAATTTGCGTACTTTTTTTAAAAAACTTCCCGGATCGGGAGTCCAATGAACTTCAAATTTCAATGTTTTGAGTTGCTGTCGAAGCTTAGTACTGATAGGTGTCCTGTCTGCATAAATTTTAAGATTATAATTTTCCTTCTTTTGTGCAAGACTGATTGTCCTTGCGGTTTCAAGCAGAGATTCGCCTGCAAACGAGGTGGGAATTCCTATGGTAACTGTTGGTTTAGTCATCTTAAAATAAATTTTTTTGTTCATTATATAATTTGTTAATAAGTCTTCCTTTCGGAACAATAATATCACTGAAAGTTATCGGTTTATCTTTGCTGACTGATTTTTTTAAAACACATCCTTTACTTAATCCTATCGGGAGCAAATTTTGCTTTCGCACAACTCGGCTGTTTTCAATCATCCCGAAAGTTGTAAATCCGCCGATTCCGTCCAGAATTTCGCCGGATTTTAGCTCTCGTTTAGCCATTGCAATTACTTCGCAATATAATCCGCGGGGAGCAAGAGTGGCATTTTTAAAAACTACAGCCTGAACAACCGATTTATGAGCCTCAAGAGTACATAAATGAAAAGGTCGATATAATGTATATAATGGACCGTTTCCCAGCTTATACATCTTCAGATATTTTCTGATAAGCGGTTTTTCACAGCGCGCAACGATAAATACGCCAAAACTGGGTTGAGCTCCGATGATATAATCCACAATCCCCGCCTTATTAAGATTATTTAATTTCTTAAAGGCTGCTTGAGCATCATCTACATGTTTTAATGAAAATCCGTGCATGCCTCGGATAGCGACTGAAAAACCGGCAGCATTAGCAACACTTGCCATCTCGGCCGCAAGCTTGGTACCATCAACGGCTGAAGTTGCCAGAGTAGTGCTTTGATTATTTTTCTTTGCCCAGGCTTTTTGAGTTTCGGGAGTTCGATGCTGATCCAACATGGTTTTTATATTCCCGGCCATCACTACTCTCATTCCCATAAATTCCGCCTCCCGGATAAGATTCATGATCACTCCAGGCTGGTCACCGTCAGCCTGGGAGTATATAACCCCTACGTCATCGGCTTTCTTTTTAAGAATTGGGCCAAGAGTACAATCCAACTCCGCATTTATCAGAATTATGTGTTTACGGGCTTTAATTGATTCATAAGCTATATAAGCTCCGAATTCAACATCTCCGGTTGCCTCGACTATTACATCGATAAAATTTGAGGTCAGAAGAAGCGAGGGATCATCGGTAAAACCGGTTTCGGTTTGTGTTTGTAATTTTTTTATATCGGCAGGTTTATTCAGTCTTTTTGGATTTGAAATGCCGATTTTATTAAGCATTTTTTTGGCATTTCCGGCGGTTCTGTTTGAGACAGCAATCAAGTGTAATCCTTTAGTCTTTGCACATTGGAAGGCAAAACCAGTGGCAGCATATCCGGCGCCGATTAGTCCTACACGAATAGGTGATTTAATCATGATTTTATAATTTCAACTTTGGGTATGGCAACAAAACAAACACCCCCCCACTTACGGATGAATCCTAACTTGTTGGAGATTTCTTTTTTTAGATTCCAGGGAAAAATAAGAACGTAGTCGGGTTTTGTTTCTCTGATTTTAGCGGACGAATAAACCGGTATTCTTGTTCCCGGAAGCAGATGATTTTGTTTATGCGGACTGTCATCGACAACATAATCAATAAAATCGCTGCGGATACCGCAATAATTAAGAAAAGTATTGCCTTTGGCTGCTGCCCCATAACCTGCAATCGATTTTTTTGCCCGTTTTGCTTTAATTAAAAATGCCAAGAAGTCCAGTTTTGTTGCCGCTACTTTTTCGTGATAACTATTGTAAGGGATTAAAGTCTGATATCCTGCTTTTTGTTCACGCCGGCGAAGATTTTTTACTGTAGAACTGACAGACGATAGTGCTTTTTGATGTTTTCCGTAAATCCGCAGCGATCCGCCGTGCGTCGGCAGTTCTTCCACATCGAAAATTGCAATTCCGTGATATTTAAAAATTTTTTCAATCGTTGTAAACGTATAATAGGAATAATGTTCATGATAGATGGTATCAAATTGATTTTTTTCGATTAAATTAACCAGATGAGGAAATTCGGCAGTGACCGCTCCGTCCGGTTTAAGTAATAAACGAATGCCGGATACAAAATCATTGACATCCGGCACATGAGCCAATACGTTATTGGCAATTATGAGATTTGCTCGCTTACCTTCTTTAACCAGTTTTTCGGCTGTATTGAGTCCAAAAAACTCTACCCGCGTTGGAACTCCTTTTTTCTCTGCTTCTGCCGCTACATTGGCACTTGGTTCGATTCCCAATACCGGAATATGTTTTTTAACAAAATATTGAAGTAAATATCCGTCATTACTGGCAAGTTCAATAACCAGATTTGATCTGTCAAGTAAAAATCGCCTGGTTGCCATTTCAACATAATTATTTGCATGCTTAAGCCATGATTTGGAATAGGACGAAAAATAAGTGTATTTATCATTAAAAATAGCTGATCTGTCAACTGTATTGGGAATTTGTACTAACAAACATTTTTTACAAATATATACATGTAAAGGGTAAAAAAGTTCTGCCACATTAGGATTATCTGCCGGGATCATTGCGTTTGCAACCGGCGAGACCCCAAGATCAACAAACGTCTGGGTAAGAGATGAGGCGCAAAAACGACAGATTAAAGGGTTCATAATTACTTTTTATCCGTTAACTTCCAATGAAAACTGTCATCAATTTTTTGAGATTTAAGCAGATGTTGTATTTGTTTTAACCTGGTAAAGTGATATGAATTGAAAAGATCCTTAGTGAGACCGATTTCTTTATACTTCTTATGCAGTTCCATAATGCCGCTGCGGACGTCGTGCCGGCTTGAAAAACCCGGCAGCAACCTGTGGATTTTCTCAAATGATACTTTATAACTCCTGGTATCGTTGTTAGAAGCGTTTACCCGAATGACGCAATTCGGAAATTCCTCTTTGATCATTGCGCCAAAATCAGATACGAGATAATTCCCGTTTCTGCTTCCGACGTTAAATATTTCCTTATGGACTTTATTCTTAGGAGCCTCAACGGCACAGGCAAAAGCCTGGCTGACGTCGAGAATATGGACAACCGGACGCCATTGTTTGCCACCATTATCTAAAGAAATCTTATTATATAAATATGCATCGCCCACCAGTTTATTGATCACTAGATCAAACCTCATACGCGGTGAAACACCGTAAATTGTTGCACACCTTAAAATGACCGGGGTAAAAGAAGTGTCGGCAAGTTTCAAAAGTTCTTTTTCCACATCGAGCTTACATTGGGCATACATGGTCTGCGGATTGGTTTCGGATTCCTCGTTCGCCAATTCTTCGGATTGAGTCCCGTATATACTACATGACGAACCAAAAATATAGCGTTTTACTCCTGCTTTTTTTGCTTTTCTGGCAAAATCAACTGCACCGGTATAATTTATTTCCCTGGTTACTTTTTCATCGATCATTCCCAAAGGATCATTGGATAAGTCCGCCAAATGAATCACCGCATCGTAACCCTGAAGCTGTGATACTGAAACATTGCGTGTGTCAGTATGTATTACAGGCGGTTGATAGACAGGTGAAATTAATAAACTTTCCCGAAAAAAACCCGTATCAATTCCCTTTAGTGTATGTCCGCGTTCTTGCAAAACTCCGCTCATCACCGATCCCAGATAGCCTTCTATACCTGAAATTAGTATCTTCATAATTAAAATATATAAACCATCAAAAATTAGCTTTCTGCTTTCTATTTCCAAATAGTGGAACTATAAAAAGCAGGATAAAAACAATCAAGATAAGAGGAATATAAATCATAACGAAATACTGCTGTAAACTCATATGTTTTGAAGCAAACTCGTTAAAGATAAAACTTCCGCTCTTGCCGTCCATAAAGTAATCCCAGTTCAAAAGAAAGTTATACTTCATCTTCAAAAAATCCGCTTCAACCTTAGGCGGAACTTGATTGGTAGTCAACGCTCCCAAAAGAGCAATAAAGCACGAATAGGCAAATAGAATAAAAGTAGTGACTCGACTTATTAATTTGTGTTTTGCACTATTTAACCAGATACCGATAAAAATCGAAAGAATCGCCATCGAAGGAATCAGGTATCTCGGCCCATACGCCCATCCTCCCCACGGATCCCCCCAACTTGCGTATAAAAACAGATTGACTCCAACCAATCCCAGCAAAGTTCCCAACTCCGGAGTAATTTTATTCCTAATAGAATAAATACCAAGCAAAGCCAAAATAAATATCGGGGCATACAAAAATAGCCCTCTATCCGTTGAAAAAAGCAGTATCGCAAATCCACGTGGAAGATCTTCTTCTTTGAAAAATCCGGTAACGTCTTTTTTGCCTGATATTTCAGCCAATGCCTTGTCTTTATTGAGATTCTTTAACTTTTCTTGCTCTTTAACTCTTTTTATACCAGCCAAACTTCCGCTAACTTTTTTCCAACTTCCGAAATTTATCTGATTATAATAACCGTGGAGGAGAATTGAGCCAATGAAAAAAATTGAAGTGATTAAAATCTGTATTTTTAAACCGACGGTAATTTCTTGGGATTTTACTGAGTAATAAAATGAATTGACTAAAAAATAAAGCATGGCTGGCGCCAGTAAAAATAAATTAGGATAATCTAAGAATAAAGCCATGCCATAAACCAACCAAGTATATCCTGCAAAAATCCAATTCCATTTTTTTGCTTTTTTAAATAAATAAGCAGAATAAAATATCGATAGAATCGCAAACGTCGTAACATGATGCTGATACAGTGTTATTGCATAACTCCAAGAAGTGGATGCAAACCCAAAAATAATAGAAGAAATTAATGAGATGGAAAACGGCAGTTTGAAAATATCGCGTGCTATTTTAAATATTAAGATAAGGTTTAATATTGCAAAAATAGCAATTGTGAAAAATGAACCGACTTGCGATAGATTATAATTTTTACCCAGATTATAAAAAGGTAAAGCCAGAACAGATACTCCTGGTGGAAAGAATATATAAAATCTCCCCTCATGGTAGCCTACATCCGGATCGGCTGCGTCCGCAAGCTGGCGCGAAAGCGCAAATGACCTATTTTCCGCTAAAGACATGGTTAAGATATAGCGACCCCGCTCGGGTGAAAGCTCAAAAGGTTTTGTGGCTTGATCTAAATTATTTTTAATGGATGATCCCTGGGGATTACTATATATGCCTCTAAGTATTAAACTGTACAAAACTACTCCAACTATAAATATAAATATTATGCTTAAGAATGTTTTCATAAATTAAAAAAACCCGATAACGCACTTTTAGATTGTAATAAATAAACGCGACTTTTGTTAAGTTTTAGGAATAAATCATACATATTTTGTTGAATCGGCGATTGCCCATTTAGCATCTAGTTTATCTTCTATTTTTCGAGCCCTCAATTTACAATAAAGGTTAATTAGATAAATATATAATGTTGAGATTGGGTGTTTTATAAACATTAATAATTGTGTTCTGTATAATAAACTTTTTGGAATGGAAGTTTCTTTTTTAACCAATTCTTTTGAAAAATATTTTTCCATTCTGAAAGGCGAGGCGCGAAATCTCACGTTTTGTCTGATATGATCTCTTACACTTTGCGGTGACCGAAAATACACTATCGCACTTGCAACAAACTTATATTTTAAACCTAATATCAGGCAACAAAAATATGTAAACATGTCATTCGCAATCATATCGTTAGGTACATTGATCTTTTTTACTAATTCTTTTTTAAAAGATAATATCCTTCCATCTGCAGAGAAAACATTATCCCCATTTCTTACTTTTTGCCTGAATTCTTGATATACCTCAGTTGTCAGATTGATTGCTTTTTCGATATAGGTTGCTCCCTTTATAGGCAGCGGATTTCCCCCACACATAGCCACGTCTTTATTTTTAATAAGGGGTAGCAACATATCTCTAACAACATATTTATGAGAATAAATAATGTCGGAGTCCGATTGTAATAATAAATCGGTATCTAAATTTTGATAAAGCTCATTTAGTCTTGCTGATTTACCGATCCTATTTTCATGACTTATTACTCTTATTAATCCGGACTTAAACGATTTAGCAATTTCTGCAGTTTTATCAGAAGATCCATCTGAAATAACTAGAATTTTAACTATTTTAAAACCTTCTTCCTGCTGGTCTAAAACCGACCTTAGAAATTTTTCAATATTCTGTTCCTCGTTTAGAGCAATTGTTGCGATAGTTACGGTTGGTATTTTAGACATAGATATTTTTCTTTGAACTTTTGGCAATATCCCACTTCGCCGACTGAAAATTTACAAACAGTGATTTTATTTTTAAAAAAGTTGCAATTGGAATATATAAAAGTAGCAGAGGGTATCTAAATACTGTTTGTAAAAATGCGTAGACAACTGCTTTTTTAGGAATATCGTATTCCGATTTTATAATTTTATTTGAAAATTTATTGGATAAATTATCGTAAGACTTAAAAAACCTTATACTTTGTTTTTCGTGGTCAGAAAATGTCGCAGGTAAAGCGTAAGAGACTGAAGTTGAGGTTACCGGAATATACTTAAAATTGTTGTATTTACAATAAAAGTACGAATACGCATCATCAACAACTACATCGGTAAATCGATTCAATTTGTATAATTTCTTGGAAAATCCAAGAGTACGGCCATGACAAGTGTAAACATTTATTCCATTATTCAAGCCATAATACATAGTTTTTTTAAATTTCATACTTGCATATAAGATTTTTTGCACAAAAGTTTTTGGTTTTAATTCTTCAACTACTGGTGAAGTTAAATCCGCTATACCTTTTGTTATCGGATCGCAAATTTTATTAAGAAAATGAGAGTCGGTTATTATCGTATCTGCATCGATAAAAACCAGGATGTCCGAGTGGGATTGATCGATTATTCTGTCCAGACAAAAAGATTTGCCTTTTCTTTTATTATTAATGAGTAAGATTATTTTATCGTTATTAATTTTATTTATTATTTTGTTAGTAGCATCTGTACTATGGTCGGACACAACAATAATCTTCTCTAATTTAAATTTTGTTTGGTGTTGTTTAAGTATACTTAGTAATATATTGCCTATATTTATTTCCTCGTTATAGACAGGAATCCCTATGGTAACTGGTGTTTTTTTATTTTTCATATTAAAAAGGAACGGATATCGGTTTTTTAGTCGATATTACCGTTTCCCAAACAGCCGAATTTTTCGAGCTAATACTTCTAAAAGGAAATTGTTTAATTATAAATTTTAGTGTAACTGAACTGATAAATAAAAACGGATTTTGAGTAAAAGTATTTAGTATAGCTAATAACTTATATTTCAAGGGAATTTTATATTTATTTTTAATCCAGTTGCCGAATATTTCCTCAAATTTTTCTTTATCCGAGAATGGCCCTCTGGTTTGCATAATATACTCGCGTATATTATTTGGTTTTCGGTATAAAATAAGAGCGTTTTTGGCAAAAACAAATTTTTGTTTTTCTTGTTGACATAAAAGATACAAATATCGTCCATATGAATGAATTTGGGGAGGAAAGTTTATTTTACTGACGAATTCTTTTCTTAAGGCTATACAGCAATTGCGAGCGTTATATATATTATCCCCATAATTAAAGCTTAATCTGACAAAATACCAGATATAAATACTATAATTAATAATTTTTCCAACCAAAGTATCTCCCTTTACAGGTTGATTGTTTGCTGAAACTAAAAATACCCCCTTTTTTTCAAAACACTTGACTACTTCGTTAATCGTATTAGATTTACCCAAAACCACATCTCCATCTAAGATCATCAAAACATCACTTAAATTCAGCTTAAATAATTCACTCAATCTTCTAATTTTTCCTTTTCTTTTACCATCGTTTAGCAAACGGATAATAGAAAATTTTTGTGCTAATTTTTCAACTAGGATGTCTGTTCCATCATTGGTGCCATCACATATAACATATATTGCCTCTAAATTAAATTCAGTTTTATCTTGTCGGATAATTGAATAAAGTAAATTTTCAATATTTCCAACTTCGTTATAAACCGAAATTCCGATTGAAATTGTTTTTTTTTGGTTTTTCATAAAATATTTTTTGTTTGGAATTTTGTGAAATCAGAATTTAGACTAAATTTAAAAAAATCAAACCAACCTAATATGATATCTCTGGAAAAACCTGACCCTGTCAAACCATGGGTAACGGAATTAATTGCATAAGACTGAAAAAGTTCATTAAATTTTTTTCGCTTAATATTCTTTTTTATAATTTCCGCCAAAAGTAGTCGACCAAATTCTTTTCTTTTATATCCATACCAAAAATAGCGCAGAGTGGTTATGTATTCGTGAAGAGGCTCCGAAAATACCATTTGTTGAAAATCGATCAATGCATGACCATTTTCACACGTTAGAATATTCTTGAAATGCAAATCTCTATGAATAAGCGAGGATTTGCTATTTTTAAGTACTATTGGAATATTACGTAAAAATCTGATCATGCCCACAAGTACATATGGCAATGAAGCGGGATATGTAATTACCGCCTTAACCGCTAGTAAAGGATAAAGAACTATATAGTTAAGACTTTTTCTGACGGAAATTTGACTTCTCTCCGCCTTTGTCAAATTTTCGCCAATATAATTAAGATAGTTTGTGATTTTAATATACAATTCCAGTTTCTTTTTAGCAGAATAATTTTGTACAACTTCTCCTGCTACAAATTCAACTAAAGATATTAACCGAAAACCGTCTTCAAAAGTATTTATTAATCTTGGTATATATACATCCTTGTACTGAGGTGGAGTGTTTTTTTTTAATCTATCTGTTGCTGAGTTTAATGTATTGTAAATGGCGATTTCATTTAAAAGAGAATAATAGTGATAACTTTTTATTTTTGCACTTATCATTTTTGCAATAGCTTTTTTCCCAGTTTTATTTTGATATATGGCAAGTTTGTACGACTTTCGGGGACCGATTTTCCTAAAATGATTTATAAAATCATAGTCACCTATGACTTTGGGGAAAGTAAGTTCTATATCTTTAACAAAAACCTTAATTATTTCCGCAAAGACAGTTTTCAATAACATCTTAAATAAATCGTATGGTTTGTTTTTCATATTTTTCTCAATTTAAAAAACACTAATATATAATTTTCTAGATTTCTGATTTTATCGGCATAAATATGAAAACTTAGCGAAAGTCCAAGATGAAGAGTCCAGACAATAGACATAACCGAGGCAATTGACGCTGAATTAGCGTGATTAAAAAAAATTAAAATGAATTGTAAAACTACCAATAGTGAAGTTGCAAAAGTAAAGGCGTACACTTTTTTAACTAAATAGTAATTTACCAATACCTTGGAAATCGTATAACACATCATTCCAAAACTAAAGCCGATTAAGTAGGGTGTAATAACTATGGCTTTTTTACCATATAATAGTGGAACAGTATAAAACCCGAATACTCCGAAACTTAAGAATCCAATTAAGGCCAACAAAGTCGTTGCTCCCATTATATAGATCATTGTTTTGCGTGAGCTTTTTCTAGCTCCCTCGAGACGGCTAAGCAAAGGAATAATAAAAGGAGTAGTTAGGCCTCCCAAAAAATATATCATCTTCCCCACCAATGAGAACAATGCATATTTACCTGCCTCAAGTGAGCCTAAATAATGATTGGCAAGGAGAATATCGAATGATAAAAATGCCGTAGAAGAAATACCATTTAGCACTGATACACCATAAAATTTAAAAGGAAAGCGATTAATTTCTTTCTCTTGTCCGACAAAATCTTTATCGTTTTTCTTATAAGTAACTAAAATCCAACCAATAATAAAAATTCCTAATGCGGCAATTGGAATTGCAGAAAACGTCCAAAACTTAAGTCCAAGAAATACTAATAAGAACGTCGCTGATAGTCTAATTAAAGGATCGAATAAATTTAAAATCGCCAGCCCCCAAAAATTCAATCTTGCCGAAATTAAACCTCTATCTGCGCCTTTTGCTAATCCAACCAAAAGTACCAATCCGAATAATATTATTAACCAGGGTGTTTCTGCGTCAAAAAATTGTGTAAGAAACGGCGTAAATATAAACCAAATTAACGTAAAAACCGCCGCAATGATTATTCCAAGTCGTCTGGAATATTTCCAAAAACTGAATCCAGCCCCGTCTCCGTATTTCCCAATAAGAAAAGCACTTTTGTAATTTGAGGCATTAGTGTATGCTCCGAAAATTATTGATGCAAATGAATTGAGACCTCCTATAAGCCCAATTAAAGCGAAATGCTCAAAAGTTAGTATCCTTCCCAAAAAAGCGTTATAAAAGAAATTAAGTACATTACCAATAAATGAAGAGCTAACTAAAAATAAACCACCTAAATAATTTCCTTTGTTTTTAATTAGTTCTAACAGTCTTTTTCTAAATCGAAAGGGAAATCTGGTTTCGCTTTCAGATTCTTCAATTTCTATGACTACTCGAGCAATTTTTTCAACATCATTTTTCTTCATATAAAC
>Ga0155901_125_pt1 | contig 15168 bp, 21 predicted proteins | sample RifCSPlowO2_01_FD_107555 | JGI IMG/M metagenome (GOLD analysis project Ga0155901, IMG submission 107555) | Candidatus Roizmanbacteria bacterium RIFCSPLOWO2_01_FULL_37_16 | reverse complement strand
GTAAAGCACAGAGGCGAGAAAAAAACATTTGCAGAGTATTTGGAGCTGTCGGGATTTGATGGGAGCTTTGGTAGAATTGCCTGCATTGGTTATGCGCTTGGTGAAGAAGAAACAAAAGTTTTGCCAGGAGATGAAAAAAGGATGCTGGAGAATTTCTGGAAAATCGCTAAAGATATCGATCTTTTTATCGGCTTCAACCTTATGGACTTCGACCTAAAATTTATTTATCAGCGCTCAATTGTCTTAGGCGTCAAACCCACAAGAGATCTGTCTTTTAGCCGCTACCGCTCCTCGCCGATCTACGACGTGATGTGGGAGTGGACTAAGTGGAGCAATCTGGGCAAATGCAGCCTCGACAAACTGGCCAAAGCTTTTGGTTTTGAGTCTTCCAAAGACGGAAGTATCAATGGCAGAAACGTCGCCAAAGCCTTTGAACAGGGAAGGATCAAAGAGATTGCCGATTATTGCAAAAAGGACGTCGATTTAACCAGAAAAATTTATAAACGAATGGTTTTTCAAGAATAATTAAAATCTATATTTTCGGTTCTTCGTGGCGGCGTTTAATTTTATTGAGGGAATACATGATTCTTTTGTGCAGGTTGATGTTTTTGATCCGGGCAAAGCGAAGAATGGAAACGATGATGTCCCCGAGCTCCTGTTCATAGGTTTCGTCTGTTTGGGCAGCGATGTTTGTAGATTTTCTGCCGTGTTTGGCAAGGTAAGCCCTGGCCATCTCACCAATCTCTTCAACCAGACTTAATATTAGAAATGAACCAAACTCCTGGGTAGATTTGAGGTCTTGATCAATCTGGTCAAGATAGGCAAAATATTTGCCAAAAGTCGAATGTTGTTTTTTTGTCTTTTTCATTTTCCTCTGGCCCATTCTTCATCGGGAGAGCTGCCGACAAAATGGACCTGACCGCTCTCTACTTTCAAAGACCTTATCTCATAATTCGGTTGACGCTTTGAGACGATATCTTCCACCAAACTATTTAAGCTGGGTCCGTACTGACTAACCAGCGCTTGGGGTATAGGTATCCTGGCAATTTCTGCCGATTTAACCGCAAGGTTTGAGATGTTGTTTACGACTTCGCCTGAAACTTTTAGATAGACTGGCAGTTCACCTCTTAGGATCTTGAATTTATCGATAACTTTATTAACTTCTCCTAAGGGAACCTCAAGCGTCTGGAGAAAATTTAAGGCGGTATTAAACTCCAATATGCCAGAACCTTCAACTGTACCGTCTGGATTAACCCTAATCTGAACCTTTTTAAAAGGAAAAAGGGCAAACTGTTTTTGCCGCGTATCGGCTAAAGCGGTTAACTCTTGGCTTGTTAGCGATTTATCCACCGGATGAGAACCTTTAAGCACCAGTCCCTTTTCTTTCTCTTCGGCTGAAAGCTGGCTATATTTTACGCCTAGTTTTTCATCTGCAGATTTTTTGTCTTTTTGGGTATATGTGATGCCTAATTTTTTTGGTTGGTTTGAGCCAAACACTGCCGAAAGTCCGGGAATAAAACCAAGATAACCGAGGATAAAAACTATGATAAGCGAAAGAAGCAGGATAACAACAAGAAGTTTCTTCATTAACAGCTATTATAGCACAAGACTTATTCTTGCCTTACGCTAGCTTAAATCCAAAAGTCCAATCGATTAATCGATTGGACTTGCGTTGAGAAGTAAAATCTAAGTTTAGTTTAATTTTATTTAAACTCATTTTAATCTTATATTGATCCGTGGGTTTTCCTTGTCAGAGAAATCCGTGACTTTTCCAAACTTGGTAAAAGCTAAAAAAAATTTCCTTATGCTCCCGCCTAGGACAGGAGCATAATCCAACTTTATCTCATCATCCATCCGCCGTGCATCCCTCGGCCAAAACCAGCAAACGGCATGATGTTTTCCAGTCCATTCTGCTTTGCCCAGCTTTTCATCTCCTGCCTATTGCTAATTCTTTTAACCTGGAGTTCGTCGTGCTTTTTTAGGATTGCCTGCTTTTGGCTTTCAGTGATTTTACCGTCTTTGACCATTTGAGTTAGTCTTTCTTCAAGTAAAATTCGCCTCTCTTTTTGGCGCTCGGATTGAATCGAATCGAAAACCTCTCTAACTTTATCTTCTCCAACTCCCAATTTTTTGGCAAGATCAGACGCCAGGTTTGAATTGCCAAAACCAAACCAATTAGCGCTGACACTTGGAGCGACAGAGACCAAAAATCCGCTAAGTAAAAGGCTAAAAACCGCAAGCGCAATATTTCGTTTGTTCATTTGATTCACCCCCTCTCATTATTAGCAGTCTACAAGCAAAGACTGAAAGGAAGCTTAAATATCCAATTAGATCTGAAAGTCGCAAGTATTTATTTAAGAATTGATCCGGTTACAAATAGCAATACTTTAAGATAAAAATATGTTATACTAGGATTCGTAGAGTTGAGATATTGACTTAGGTTAAGAAAAGCTCCAGTTTAGCACTTCACCGCACTCACTATTAAGACTCCTTTATGATTTTAATTTTTTACCTAGCCTATGTATCATCACAATGGTAATCGTTTCCAAAGAAATTTTTCTCAGGGTAGACGCCGTCAGATTAAATCTTTTGACCCGTCGAATTTAATTAGAAAAAATGTTCATATTCAGGCGGAAGATCAACCGTATACGCCGACTAATTCTTTTACCAGTTTTCCCATAAGCGACATTTTAAAAAGAAATATCTCGACCCGCGGTTATATTACGCCAACTCCTGTCCAAGACCAAACGATTCCTCTAATCTTAGAGGGAAAAGATATTATAGGAATTGCCAACACCGGAACCGGAAAGACAGCTGCTTTTTTGATACCTCTGATAAACGAAGTTACACAAAACAGAAACAAGAAAGTTTTGATTATAGTTCCAACCAGAGAACTTGCTGTCCAGATAAAAAATGAATTTTTGCTATTTTCTAAAGGAATGAATATTTATTGTGTCCTCGTTATCGGAGGAGTAAATCTTTTCAGGCAAAAAAACGATCTAAGGAGGAATCCCAACTTTGTGATCGGTACGCCGGGCAGAATAAAGGATATGATCGAACACAAGAGTTTAGATCTCTCAACCTTTGAGATAATTGTTTTGGATGAGGTTGATCAAATGGTAGACATCGGATTTATTTCATCAATAAAATACTTCATTTCATTATTAGCAAGCAATCGTCAATCGCTTTTTTTCTCTGCTACAGTTGATGGCAAGGTAAGAGAAATACTTAACGGTTTTGTTCGAAATCCAGTTACTGTATCGGTTAAAAAACAAGATATGCTAAAAAACATAAAACATAATGTTATAAGAATCTCTGATAAAAGCAGAAAAATAGAAAAACTACATGACCTGCTAATTCAAAAAGAATTTGAGAAAGTTCTTATTTTCGGAAGAACAAAATGGGGAGTCCAGCGGCTGTCGGAAGAATTACTCAAGAGGGGATTTAACGCTGATGTAATTCACGGTAATAAAAAGCAATCTCAACGCTTGAGAATTTTGGATAAATTCAAAAGAAACGAAATTCAAATACTTTTAGCCACCGATCTAGCATCGAGAGGACTGGATATTGATAACGTAACTCACGTCATCAATTATGATCCGCCTGAATCATATGAAGTTTACATCCATCGTATTGGAAGAACCGGACGATTAAATAAGATTGGTACAGCACTTACTTTTGTTTAAAAATTTAAAAAAGCAGCTGTTAATCCAATTACACCGGTAAAAAATTTTGTTTTTTTGAAGAAATAATCTTTTCCTTGCAGACAAGTTTTTATGATATAATTATTTAAGGAAGTTTGAAATTGTTTTGAAGATATTCAGGATAAACCTTTTTTCTTCTCTATCACAAACAACTTCTTACTTAAAAAATTTATCAACTCATTAAATAATCATGGTTAAGAAAATATTTGTCAGAAAAATCTCTTTGAAGACAACCGAGCAAAAGCTATTTGATCATTTTTCTCAAGCTGGAAGAGTCATATCGGCAATTATCTCTAAAAGCTTGGATCCTAAGACGCATGCAGGATCTGGCTATGTCCTCATGGCTAGTGACAAAGAAATGGAGGAAGCCATAAGCAAGTTAAATAATTCTCTATTAGACGATAGTCATATCGTAGTTATTGAAGCTCATCCATTGGACCAAGAGAAAAAACCATATTATTATAAACACCGTTAAGTCGAGATTAGATTATGGAAAAAGCCTATAGAAATAATTGTTACCGTTGCGGTAGGGAAAGAATAGTTGTAAAAGTCTGGAAAGAAAAAGTTGAAAATTCGGTTATTGAAAACACAGAAAGCATCTGTCCAGATAAAAAATGTCAAGAAGTCGTAGATCAAGAAATCAGACGTCAAAGAAACAAGCATCTGCAGGCGGAAAACAAGCGAAAAGAAATGCTGAGAAACAGAAAAATACAACTTCAAATTAAAACAGTCAGGGGGTGAATCAAATAAATGGATAAAAAGAAATTATATGTAGGCAACCTTCCGTGGTCTGTTAATGAACAATCATTGAAGGACATGTTTTCTCCATTTGGAGAGATAACAGAGGTTGTGATCATTAGCGATCGTTATACGGGTCGTTCAAAAGGCTTTGGATTTGTAACTTTTGCCAATGAAGCAGACGCTGAAAAGGCAATAGCTGAATTATCAAATAAAGAAATCGACGGAAGAAAAATTATAGTCAATATAGCAAAGCCCAGAGAGGAAAGATCCAACCAAAGAGGCGGAGGATACAAAAGAGATTTTAATCGACGAGGATATTAACAGCTGGTCTTTCGACAAAACGATCAGAGTGTAAACACTGTATATTTAGAAACTTAATCAGTTGATAACTGCTGCTATTTGTTCTTTAATTTTTCTACAATGCTTCTGTCGAGAAACTCAGCCAGAGAAATATTTGCCTGAGTTAATTCTTTGGGAAAAATTGACGAGCGCAGCAAACCGGGAAAATCAATCCTGGCGTGATTTTCGGCTTTTAATGCCTGATAGGTTTTGATTGCGGCCTGCTGTAGTTTTGCTTCGAGCTCTTGACTGATCGGAGCCGGACAGATTTCTTCGGCCTTACCGGAAACATATTTGGCTTCGTAGTCAAAAAATTCGTTTTTCGATTTAATCATCACAACAGGAAGAGCCGTCGGCTGGTTGTAGGGACCGATAACCCCTACGCTGAACTCTTGTCCGGCAATGAATTCTTCTAGTATGACTTCATCGGAAAATGCGAAAGCTTTCTCGATAGCCGGCTGTAATTCGGCGTCTGATTTCACCAAGGTGGTTCCGCGACTGGCGCCGTTGGAGGTTGGCTTGACAATAAGAGGGTAAGAATGGCGGGATAAGATTTCTTGATTTAGTTTTTCATTTTGGTTTTCTTTATTGATTTCGCTGCTTTTTGGCACGAGCAATCCATTGGAAGCGAGGATAGCCTTGGTAAAGGACTTATCAAAGGCAAGCACAGAACTTTTTAGTTTGGGACTCAAGTAAGGTATATCGACAAGTTCAAGTAGTCCCAGCGTTTTCCCGTCCTCGCCAAATTCGTTATAGATTGCCACTATAGCGAAATCAAACATATTTTTTATTTCCTTGAGAGATAAGGAGCTTAGGGAATAAATATTTGAGACCTTACTATGATTTTTTATTTCTGCGAAAGCTACGTATGTTGGATCTTGTCTAAGTTCATCTTCAGCGATAGCCAACCTGTCGGGGATCAAGTCATTAAAAAGAACGATTGAAATCAGGTATTTATCCGAGTCAAGATTGTCCAGAAGGTTTAGGACGGTATTGTTTGACCCGGTGCTGGTTTTTGAATTCGTGGCAGTGATAATAGCAATTCGAATGCGGTCGGCCATATGGTATGCTGGAAATTAATTATACTTAGAGTCTGATTATTTTACAGCTTTTTTTTTGCATAAAAATCTAGAGTATTGATATCCCGGTTTTCGGCCCTAATTTTTCCTTTACAGATTTGTATTTTAGAAGTTTGCAGGAGAGATTTGTCAGCGGCGTAAGGGAAAGATTTGACTAGTTTTTAATTATTGGTTAGCATAAAATAAATCTATGGTATCGAAATCTACAGGCAGAAAAAAGAAAGCTTCACAACAAAAATCAATTGAAACCAATAAGCAAAATGTGGTTGAACCGCCACAAAATTTGCTGCCAGAGCACACGCAAACACAAGAAGAAACACCAGTTAACAAAGAAGTAGTAGAAGAGGAAGTAAAGACTATAACTGAAGAAAAAAAAGAAACTCCCGTTAGCGTTGAGGTAAAACCTGATGAAATAAAAAGTGAGGAAATCCTGAAAGCAACTGAATCATCTCCACCCCCGCCACCAGTCTCTGTGTCAGTAAGCGGGGTAGAGCCACCATCCCCACCAGACCAACCTTCAAATAGAAAATTCGTCTGGATAGGTTTATCGGTTTTATTAATATGTCTTGCTGCCTTCGGCGTCTGGATGTATCTTTCCAATAAACCTAAGCCAGATGAGAAAAAAACAGAGGCAGCTACACCAACCAAATCAACGACAGAAAAACCAGAGCCAACAGCCACTTCATCGGCAAAGATAAGCCTTGACAAATATTCAATCAAGGTGTTAAACGGAAGCGGAATCCCAGGCGAGGCTTCTAGATTGCAAGATCTCCTGGAGAATAACGGATTTGAAGTTGGAGAAGTCAGCAACGCACAAAGTTATGATTACACAGACACAATCATTCAGGCTAAAAAAGCTGTAGAAAAAATATTTTTAGAAAAGCTCCGCACTCTTGTTGGCAAATCTTATGTCTTAGGTAAAGACGAACCTCTTGCCTCTACCAGCTCTTCCGATGTCATCGTCATAGTAGGCAATAAAAAAGCAGAAAAATAGCTACCTTCTTATATATTTTGGTTCTGTGATAAGTTGAGTAAGACGAGCAGAGTCCACAGTTATCGCTGTTGGAACAGTAATGCCCAATAGTTCCCGCCCTTCTTGTCTTTCTACCAATCTTAATCCTAAAACTGGGGCCTCAGTTCCATTTGTTAATTCAATTTGAGCAATTTGAACCGGACTTCTTCCTTGGACTTTTTGGATATCTTCTCCAGCTTCGCCAAGCTGTGCAAAACCAACCACAACATTTCTCCATCTGTCCAAAATATTGGAGATTCTGATGTTAGATTTGCCTAAATCTACACTTACCATACTGGTATGGTTATGCCAAGTAAAAGTAAAAACAGTTGAGTGGGGAGCGCTGTGTTTTCCTTCCCACTGTAAACTAAAGGTATTATTTTGATCGGGTCTAAGTAGATCTGGAGATACATGTACTCCAATCTGCGCAACCCAACCGCTTTCTTTAGCATAGTTAGCCAGTTGAATCGAGAGTTCATCAAAAGGCGCGGTCATCGGTTGAACAAAATAAGATAAGGCTGTGTCTAAAGTACCTAAGCGGTGATTTGGATAAAAGATAGCCCCAGGGTTTTGTACAACCATTCTGTGAAAAGATGTCCTAGTAGAAGCTCCAAAAAGATCAGGCAAAGTATTACGCAGTTCATCTCTAGCTGATGTTGATTCAGTCTTACTTAGTCGTTCGTACATCAAATGGGCTAACATATGCATCAAGATTTTAAAATATTCTGTTTATTATACCATAACAGTCTAAATTCCATTTTGTAACCACACCGTCAAAAGAAAGCTGGTTTGTCTAAATTGCAGGAAGATTGGTATAATTAGATAATGCCAAATGGAGAAATACCTGGACCTCCTCCACCAGAAAGTACTGATAGCACTCTTAAACGCCTGCACCGTAAAGAAAGCAAATTGTCGAAAAAGTTACAGAATTTAGGTCCTGATGATGAAGGGTTTGGGCGTTTATATGATGCGTTAGAAAAAGTTAAGGCACAAATTGAAGAACTCAAAACCTCCATTCCATCAGCTGGACCCTCACCAACAACCATAGACCCTAGCAAGCGCGATATTCAAGGTAGAATTCCCTGGCGAAAACCAAGACGACATAAATAAAACAACTTCAGAGTATATTTTCTTTTAAAAAATCTCCTTTATCGTATAATATGACTGTAGAATGACTCGATCTGAAGCTAGATCATTTCAATATACTTTGGACTCTGCCGTAGAACTAGAGACTGTTTTTGTCTTCCCTGTGAGAAAAACCATCTATACCTCACTTGGCAGAGGAGAAATAATCAAACATCCTATTACAGCAAGGAGACTGGAGCAGAAGGAACAGGGGTTGCATATTTTTCAGGCGCTTACTCCAGTTGATATTTATGTCTTTAAGTTCCATGGAGAAAGAAAACTAAATCCGGGCTCTTACTTTACCGCTTATTCAAGCCAGGGACGAAAAATAAAAGTATAATTAAATTATGGTATTAACTCCCTCAACTATGCTACCTTTGACGACAACAGCTCCTCATTTTTCCCTAGCAGATGTGGTAATGGGAGAAACCATTTCGCTTGAGACGTTTGCCAAAAACAAGGCGCTTCTTGTTATGTTTGTCTGTCAACACTGCCCCTACGTCCAACATATCAAGAAAGAGATTGCCAGGATTGGAAAAGACTACGAAGATAAAAATCTTGGGGTTGTAGCCATAAGCTCGAATGACGCCTCCTCTTACCCTGATGATTCTCCCCAGAATTTAAAGGAAATGGCAAAGGAGCTTGATTTAAGTTTTCCGCTTTGTTTTGATGAGACGCAAGAAGTGGCAAAAGCCTATACCGCCGCCTGTACGCCAGATTTTTTCCTCTTTGATCAGGAAAGAGGGCTCGTCTACCGAGGACAGCTGGACGACAGTCGACCAGGCAACAACCAGCCTGTAACAGGAGGCGATCTTCGCTTGGCAATTGAGGCTGTCTTAAACGACCAACCGGTAAATCCAGAGCAAAAACCCTCAACCGGTTGCAATATCAAATGGAAACCAGGCAATGGACCTTACTACTTCTAACAAGAGAGTAAAAATCTAAGTTTTTGCTTTAAACTGGCGGCGTTTTATTTTGTTTAAGGAATACATGATTCTTTTGTGAAGATTAATATTTTTGATCCTAGCAAAGCGTAGAATTGAAACTAAAATATCTCCCAGTTCCTGTTCGTAGGTTTCGTCCTGCTGAGCAGCAATATTTATTCCTTTTCTGCCGTGTTTAGCTAGATATGCTCTTGCTATCTCTCCCACCTCTTCAACTAGACTTAAAATCAGAAATGAGCCGAATTCCTGGGTAGATTTTAGATCTTTGTCTATCTGATCAAGGTAAGCAAAATATTTGCCAAAGGGTGAATATTTCTTTTTTGGATTTTTCATCATTGCTCTTATATTAAATAAAAGAGCCCAAATCAGATATGGTCCCAAACATCTACATCTCCCCCTGATTCAATATCCCAGTTGCCTTTGATGGTATAAACAATAATTTCCGCGGCAGTTTTTTATTATCTATTGTAAAATTCTAGATATATGTATAAATATAGCCTCATCATGCTCCAAAATTTAATGATTTTTTGTAAGGGGATTACAAAATAATTTTTAATAAAAGAAGACTAAAAGGATTAACTTTTTTGGACTTTTCTACGAATCCATTCCAAGTACCCTATTCCACCACTTTCAGCTTTATTATGCATAGTTATAGCGTCGATTTCTCCTTGTTCATATGGAATTATCCCAGCTACCTTGAGAAGTAATAACACAGTGGCTGTCCTTTCAGGCGCAGAAGCTCTAGTTTCCAGATAGTCTAAATTTTCTTCACTAAAAATTTGCCTTAAGCCTTCTCTAAAATTAGCTAATCCTACACCACTTAAACGAGAGTCATAGTTAATTACTAAACCACTATTGTCAATATAGCTAATAGGATTTACCTCTCCTAAGTCTTTTCCTAATTCATCTTGAGTCATTCTAGTTGATAGAAGTTCGATCCATCCTACTAGCCGCGACCTGTTGTGATCTTGAAATAAATTAGTACTATCGAGAGGGTCCAAATCCCAAAAATGCCGCCCTCCACTTATTGGCTCAAGTCTAGGGACCCTTCCTGGATCATAATTTATTGCTCCTGTCTGACCTAATATTGTTGCATTTTTTGCCCAACCCTCAAGAACGGTTAATGGATTTTTACCCTGTCTTTCCAACAAGGCTGTGTGGGGCAAATCGGTCAAATTTTCATTCATGGTTTATTTATAACCTATTTAACTGATTAAAGTCAAGATTAAGGTTTTAATTTAATTTCTCTTAAGCCTAGGTTTAAAAAATAAAGAATTAACGAATTAGTTGTACATTAATAGAAAATGGGATTGCTAAAGAATCTGAAAAAATTTTGAAATAATTTTTAAAATCCAAATATATTGAAAAAAACCATCAGCACAAGAAGAACAATTAAAAACAAGAGGCCTAAAACCACAACAATAATCTTTAAATTAATTAAAAGAAACTCAACCAGCTGCAAAAACAGTTTCTCCGAATTTTCTAAAGGATTAACAACTTTGTCCTCAGTATTATCTGTCATAAATTTTGTTTTTATTATATACTTAAAGTTTTCCCAATCCTATGTTAATGCAAAATAGAAATCTTTTGATCATTGCGCTTATCGCCGTTGTCAACGCCTTGGGCTATGGCATCATTATCCCTGTATTGTACTCGTACTCGCTAAAATATGGCCTTTCGGATTTTCAAAATGGACTTTTGTTTTCAACCTTCTCAATCTGTCAATTCCTCTCGACTCCGATAATCGGTAGACTGTCTGACAAATACGGAAGAAGGCCTTTACTTCTTATCTCGATATCTGGTACAGCGCTGTCTTTTTTTATCATGGCTTTTGCACCCAGTGCCTTGTTTTTATTTTTGGCACGTGCGCTTGATGGGGCGACAGCCGGCAACATCCCGGTTGCCTCGGCCGTCATCTCAGATACCACCTCCCAGGGACAAAGAGCCCGAGGTTTTGGAATAATTGGCGCTTCTTTCGGCTTTGGTTTTATTTTCGGCCCGGCAATATCGGCTCTAACTGTGTCGGTTTCGGCTTCGCTGCCATTTATCATCGCGGGTGCAATCTCGCTATTTGCGCTAATTATCACTTATCTGTTTTTACCCGAAACTAATAAACATCTTGGAGAAGTGAAACGCTCCGCTTTTTTCAATTTCAAAAAACTTTTTCAGGCAACTTTTGACGAAAACGTAGGCGCAACGCTTCTTATCACTCTCTTTAATGCAATTTCATTTTCCCTGATGATCTTTGCCTATCAGCCCTTCTCGCTAAAAATCCTCAAGCTTTCGGCAAACCAAATATCGCTTCTTTTTACCATGTTCGGAGCAGTCGGTCTCACAACTCAACTCTTTCTTGTCCATAGATTAGTAAAACTTTTTGGACTAAAAACAATCTTTTCTGTCGCGCTTTTTTCTATCTCTGCGGTATTTTTAACCTTTTTCTTTATTAGATCACTGCCGCCCTTTGTTCTATCATCTCTCTTTTTAGGCCTCTCAAATTCAGGTGTCCAAACCTTAATACCCACCATTCTTTCAAATGAAACCGATGCCAAATCTCAAGGCTCGATCTTAGGTCTTAACGCCTCCTATATGAGTATCGGCCAGATATTAGGCCCGCTAATAGGCGGTCTGGTAGCCAGCTTTGCTATTCCTTATGCATTCCTAGCCGCTAGTTTTTTTTCACTGGTCTGCTTTTTTCTCTCATTTCAGGTTTTGAAGCGCGGAGTCAAAAAAGAGTCAGCTTTCTGATAAAATTAAGTAAGATAATAATGTAAATCCGCCAATTCTTACTTTTCGCCTTAGTTCATTTGAACTGCGGCTCGAAGAGCGAATTTTGGCGGACACAAGAAAATGTAAAACTCTCCGTCGAATCAGCGGATCGTTAACATTTTCTAGTGAGGGGGTGAGAAGATATGGCAGATGTTTTGGTTGGAAAAGTGACCCACTATTATAATCATCTTGGTGTTGGGATAGTTGACCTGTCTAATAAGCTTGCCAATGACGACATGATTAAGGTGGTAGGACATGGCCATGAGTTTAGCCAAACCGTTAGCTCGATGCAGCTTGAACACCAACCAGTTAATGAAGCAAAAAAAGGACAGGTGATTGGTTTAAAAGTTGAGCAAAAGGTAAAAGAGGGAGATAAAGTCTATAAAGTAACAACCTGATGGAAAAAACAATACTGCAAAAAGCCACCTTCGGCGGAGGATGTTTTTGGTGCACTGAGACAATATTTAAGCAGTTAAAAGGTGTGGAGAACGTCGTCTCCGGTTATTCGGGAGGCAAAGTTAAACACCCAAATTACTCTGAAGTTTCCGAAGGAAACTCTGGTCACGCCGAATCAATACAAATAACCTTTGACCCCAAAATCATATCATATGAAAAGCTACTTGAAGTTTTTTTTCTTACTCACAATCCAACCACTCCAGACAGGCAGGGAAACGATATTGGCTCCCAGTATCGATCGGTAATTTTTTATCACAATGAAGAACAAAAAAAACTGGCGGAAGAAGTAAAATTGAGAGTCGAAGCGGAGAAGATATACACAGCACCGATTGTCACAGAAATTACTACCTATACTGCTTTTTATCCGGCCGAATCTTACCACCAAAATTATTACGAAAAAAATCCCGACCAACCCTACTGTCAACTTGTCATAAGTCCAAAACTGGTAAAGTTCCGAGAAAAATTTTCAAAACTGCTTAAGCGCTAATCTCACATCTCAATCACAGCAACCAGATGATAGTGGTCAGATACATCCACTCTAGGTAGGTAATGATCTAAAACCTTGATATTTGGCGAGATAAAAATCATATCGACAACTGGTTTGCTGTAAGTTTTTTATCTTATTGCTTTAATTCTGATTGATTTGTTTAGTGGAAAATTGTATATTTTTCTGTTCATTTATAAATTGCTTGGTTTTTAGTCACTGTCCCGACGTAATGTCGGGACGGGAAGGCTTACTACAAAACGGGAACGCTGTGAAATTCAGCGACAGTGCCGCTGCGGTAATTTCAGAGTTCAATCTGAATGAGTCCGAAGACCGACCAAGCAACTAAGTGATCAGTTGACAACCGATCACTGATTAGCCCCGAGCAGGGAATATGACAGAAAGACTCTCTACGCATCTAACCACACCTCAGTCACCTACCACAACAACCTATGAGGTAAATCATTCGCTTTTAAACAAAGAACAACAAGACATTACTACTTTTTATAATGTAGAAAACGATGTTTTATTTCTGCAAAAGTACGCAAATAGTTTAACTCCTAAAGAAAGTGTTTATTATTTGAAAGAAAATGTTCTTAGCCTTCTGTCTGAATTTGCCGGAAAAGTTCCCTATCGAAATATCACTTATCTTTTGGGAGAAAAAGGGCTTGCCTATGGAGATATAAGACTCATCGACATGCTGCAATACACAAGTGACCTTGCCGGACGACAAAGCAGAGAAGAGCAGGAAAACATAGGCCACACCTGGGTTTATCATGAATTTGAAAAATCTTACCAACAAGCTAGGCTTTTAAAACATGCGGCCATCCTCTCTCCCCCCAAGGATTGGGATTATGGATATCTTTTCTATTATGAACCTGAGTTTGATCCAGATCTGGGTAGAGAGGCTGTCAAAATGCACGCCATCAAATACGGTGAGGCTCGTCACGAGATTAAAAACAGCCAAACAATTTTACATCGTCTCAAACCTAACTTTTTTTATCGAACAGCACGGGAATTTTTAGAGTTTCCGATTTTTGACCTTGACCAGTCTGCAAATTTAGATACGCTGCTTCAGGCTGCCGGAGTCTCAAAACAAGATGTAGACTACTCCCATTGGTTTGAAAACACCGTTAGACAAGATAAAATAATTTCGTATGGGATGGAAAGATACATCCAACTAGCGATTGACTTCACCAATAGCGCAAATCTATTGGATTATGACAGCTATGACAATAAACTAGCTGAGATGAAGTTTTTACTGCGAGGCATGTACAACCGGGCAACCAAATTAAAGGAAGTTTATGAGGGATTGGTTACCGGACAAAATACTTTATATCCCGCAAATTTTATATTCGAAGCTGCTAACCAGCTTATTAATAAAGCCATGCCTATACAAGCTTTTACTGCCTATGCGGATAAACCAGCTGTTGTAATCGGCGGCGGCAGCTGTCCGTCTGTCTCCAATAAAAACTCGAGTGGATTTATGTCCAGTTATCAACTTTCAGAAGGTCTGTCAAAGGGAATTTCTATAGAAAGCCTTATCTCAAAAGGATTAACAAACAATGACAAGGAGGAAGACTCTGATGAATTTGGTCCTTTGGAGTTTGTCTGTCCCCACTCAGACTGTAAAAAAGTAAATAGGCGACCGGCTCATAAACGTATTCCCATCTGTCAACACTGCGGCAAAGACGTTAAGTGCGATTGATTATAGGTTAAGATATAATAATTTTATGCCACAAAATTTCAGCCAAATCAACGATCTAATCAAAAAACTTAAAACCCCCCACTCCGTCCCGCAAAGCGGGACTTCACGGGGCACTGCAAAAGAAGCAGAACCCATACCAACGACAAAAGAGAAATATGAGATTAAAGAAGCTGTCGAACACCAGGTAGAGGAAGAGGTTAAACCCTTTATTCAACCGCGAGCAGAGACGATAGAGCTTCCACCAGATTTGAAAAAAATGGGATTGCAACCGGCAACAACCACTCAATTTCCCAGCTATCAAAATATCAAGCTGCCTATCTCTGATGATAAGATCATTACCGGGCTTCAGCAACCCTTAACCTCATCAATTCGCTGGCTGGCAACCTTAGCCCTATATCTTCTTAAACAAGTTCACCTTACCTTGAAAGTTATACACGGGAAAGTGATTAGAGTAGTCAGAAGCTAGTTTAACTAGTTATAACTAGTTTTAACTAGATGTAACTTTTTTGATTTCATTAAGAAAACCTTCTTTACTCATGGCTCCGACGAATTGAGAAGCGGGTTTTCCGTCTTTAAAGATCATGAAAGTTGGAATAGAGAAGATCGAATACTGTTGAGCAAGCTCCGGATTTTTATCAACGTCAACTTTTAAAAATTTTATATTGCTAAATTCATTTGATAGCTCATCGACGGTAGGCGAAGTGATTCGACAGGGAGCACACCAGTCGGCGTAAAAGTCAACAAAAATAACTCCTTTATCTTCTAAAACCTCTTTTTGAAATGTGTCTTGGTTGATCAGAGTAACTGCCA
>Ga0155901_119_pt1 | contig 18325 bp, 20 predicted proteins | sample RifCSPlowO2_01_FD_107555 | JGI IMG/M metagenome (GOLD analysis project Ga0155901, IMG submission 107555) | Candidatus Roizmanbacteria bacterium RIFCSPLOWO2_01_FULL_37_16 | reverse complement strand
ACAGTTTTATAACAAGCGAAGGGTGATAACTTTTATTCAACTATTAAACTGCAGGTTTGACAAATCAAGCCATTAAATTTATACTTAAATAATATGAATGAACCAGGAGGAGAAGGTGATCCAAAAAATGAAGCAGAAGCTTTAAAAAGTAATATTTTGAAATCACTTGAGGATCTTAGACCATTAACCGATATTCCACCGGCCGATCAGCGACCAACAGGTATGAGTGCAGAACAATATGCCGATTGGAAAAATTTAACGGCTTTATTAGATGTAGTCAAACCACCTCAACAAACTACCGCCTCACCAGCAACTACAGAAGTAAACATTACAACAGATAATAATACACAAGCCAAACAACCAACCATTCCCTCTTCAACTCCTACTCCACCACTCTCTAGTCTAAAATAAATATAGTTTATCAAGTCATTAATTAATGTATTAAAGAAATGTAGATGTCACTTTTATAAATAGATTATCTCAACAATCAAAAAATAATTTGTGGATAGTAGCGAACGGGGCTTATAACTTTTATTTGGTAACAAAAGAACAATTTTAATTTAAATAGGATTACCCTTCAGGTTAATTGGATGTTAGGATTTTTTCTAGATGTTTGTATATTTTTATTCTCGACAACATGTGTTTTGGAAAAATAGTCGTGGTAGGGGATATGAGCACCAAAAATACTGATAAAGTTATATGGTACAAAAAGGGTTAATGTTCTTTTAACTATTTGCCTAAGTGTAGGTTTACCTCCGATGGAAGAGACAAAAGAAGAATTTGTTATTAGATTTCCGAGGGTTTTTCCGAAAAAATATGTTGAAGCTACAAAATAGACAAGACCAACAACAAAATATCCTCCAAAAATCTCATCACCTTTCAAAGGTATCCGTTCTGGATGCAATAAGAGATAAACTCTTGTCAGTATATTGTAAAAAAATGATGCAATAAAAAAATCAATTACATACAATGAAATCTGTTTTCGTTTACTGATAGGAGTGAGTGTAATTTCCTCTTTTTTTGGCTGCGAAGATAAGTAATCAATTATTTTTACCGTTGAAAAAGAAAACCAAAAACAAATTGTAATTCCTAAAAAAATCGTAGATAGAAATAAAAATAAACTTTGATAACCTAAACATTGGAAAAAGAAACAAAACCAAAAATTAATAATAAGGAAAGATACGGCTATTGATGGCAAGATATATATTAAAAAAATAAAAACAGTAAGATAACCATGACTATTTGATTGATTCATAGAGGCTGTAATTTGATTATATCAGCATTTTGAAAGTGATACTCGCTACATGGTATTTATACTTTACATTGAAATTTATATTAATCTTTTATTCCTAAATGCAAATCCAGAAGAGGACTTTAAATATTTTTCAAATTTAATAGCTTTCATTTCTGTAACAAATGCCGCATAAAAAACAAGTTTTAAAGGTCTAAATCCTTTTGTTGCAATTACTCTTCCATCCTGATGATATTTAAATCTTTGTTTAAGATCATCGGTATGACCAACATAATATTGGCCGTTTGATAAAAGAAGAATATATGTATAGAACATTAATTTTATTTTAACAAGAAGAAATAAATATAGCCCAACTTCGCTCATTTAGCTACGCTGGGCACACTCCTTAATTTGATTTTAAATTGGGGATTTTTAGTAAGGGTGGCCTGCCACGCGAAGCTCTTTACCATTTGGTAAAGAGCGGAGTGTGGAGATGCCGGGAGTTGAACCCGGGTCCGGAAGGGCCTTTTTAAAAAAGTTTAGATAGAGATAGACTATTTTTGTCTCTTTCCCGACTAGAAAATAAACAAAACTTATCGGGAAGCCGATTGGAATTATCGATTTTCAAGCTAATCGTGAATACTTGAAAACCTTACCTTGATTGGTTTTCCCTTTTAAAGTTGAATCAAGGAAAACTTTAAAAGAGTCGTTTAGTTTACGTAAGCATAAACGCGGGGTTGAGCCGCGTAAGCCAACGCAAGTTCACGTTGTGCTAATTCGTTCTTAGCAAATAGTTTTTTCCGTTTATCGCACAGGTGCGCTCTATCCTTTTTTAAAAGTGCATGCGTTCCGTCGATTCCTTTCATCCCCGCTAGAAACTGTTTGCGACCTTGACGTAGTCAAGTGCGCATTACAGTTTCTTGCGTCCACCAAAATTCGCTCTTCGAGCCGTGTACGAATAGTACTGAAAAGACTCGCAGTAAGAATTGGTGGACATTTAAAACTTATGACTTTAAGAATTCTTTTGCTTCTCTTTCTTGTTCTCTGGCAATGTCCCTTTTCTTCTCTAGTTTCTTCTTCTCCAATCCTCTTCTTCCTCTGGCTAAGGCTATCTCAAGCTTGATTAAACCTCTCTTATTATAACAGCTTAGAGGCACAATTGTCAATCCGTGGCCTGCTGCCAATTTGGTTTTCAAGCGTATGATTTCCTGCTTGTGAAGAAGAAGCTTTCTTGTTCTTCTTAGCTCATAACCTTGGGGACGAGCGTACTCATAAATTGGAATTTGAGCATTTAAAAGATAGGCTTCTGACCCCAATATTTTGACAAAACTATCCTCAAGCTTTATTCTTCCGGCTCGCACCGATTTAACCTCGGCGCCAGATAAGGCAATCCCTGTCTCGTATTTTTCAATTTCTTGATAGTCTCTTCGAAATTTCCGATTAATAATTTTCATGAGAAAATTTTAGCAGATTTTTTATCTTTGAAATCAATCCAATATCTGCTACACTCTGTAGAATGAAGACAAGATCCTTGGGTGAACTAGAACAACAAGTTATGAATATTGTTTGGCGAAGCAGAGGTTGCTCTACCAGAGAAATTGTAGATGAAATCAGAAAAAAAAGATCTATCGCTTACACAACTATTGCCACAATTCTACAACGACTATATGGTAAAGAACTTGTTGATCGAAAAATTCATCAGCAAGGTTATTGGTATTTTCCCAGAATCTCCAAAGAATCTTATATCAAAAATCTCGCCACCTCTTTTTTGCGAAAAATAACGTATTCGTACGGTGATGTTGCCATTACCTCCTTTGCGGAAAGTTTAGATCATCTTCCCAGAAAGAAAAAGAAATACTTATTACAACTACTAAAAAAGTAGGATTAAATTTATGAACATTGGCCATATTGTTGGGATTTGTATATCTTTTTTAAAAACTGTATCTTATCTTCGCACCGTACTTGCGGGATTATTTTTTTTGTCGATTGCAACAGCCTTGACTAAAGTTCTTTTTTCCTGGTTAAGAACTTCAAGGTTCAAGAAGAAAATAAATACAGCCAAGCTGCCCCAATTTATTAAAAAATTATCTCTGAAATATAATTTAGAAGGTAAAATTATTATCTTCCATAATCCAAAACCGGTTGCATTTTGTCTAGGAATCGGGGATCCAAGGGTCTACCTCTCAACTAAGCTTCTAGCGCTCATGAATAAAAAGGAAATCGAAGCGATCATCCTGCATGAAAAGTATCACCTCATAAATAGAGATACATTTCTTGCTGTAACAGTAAATTTTCTAAGAGGGCTTTTTGTCTTGTTCCCAATTGTTACAGATATAATGGAATCCCTCATTAGACAAAAAGAAACAAATGCCGATCAATACTCTCTTAACTATTTTAAAAATCCAAAGATTGTGCTTTCCGCTTTCAAAAAATTAATATCATGTGGGTCAACAACTTCTCCTTCTTTAGCTTATTTGGTATCATTCTTTCCTGCCGATACTCTTGAACATAGAATTAAAATATTGAAGAGAGAAAAAACATTTGTTTTATCCTTCAATGTCAAACATCTACTTGTATCTTTCTTTACTTTCATAACTTTATTATCATTTCTCCTTTTAACCACCTGGCCCTCGTATGCTAAGCAAAATGAAGCGCCTTCTGTTTGCTTAAAAGGACATAATTGTCACTTGGAATGTTAAATATTCTCTTGACAAAAATCTGCCAACCTACTACATTATGTAGTATTACCTATTTAAAAATTCCCTTATGAAAACAGATAAAAATAAATATTCTCCAACGTTTATTTTGGCGATCGGCCTTAAAAAAACCTTTTCAAAATTACACTACTGGATTATTACTTTAGCAGTTAGTATAAATATTCTTTTTCTTTATTACTTTATTCTCATTCAAAAAACGACCTGGGATTCATTTTTGCAATCTAATACACTCCTTTATATCTGGTCACAGATAATCTTAAGCTTAGGAAATGCGATTCTGATTGGAGCGACGATCTCAATGTTTTTAAATGTCATCGAGGAACGGAGGCAAACTTCTAAAACTTCACTACTGCAGACCACAGGGTCGCTACTTTTCTCTGCTGCTGCAACTGGTTGTTCTGTCTGCAGCGCTTTTCTTCTTCCTACCCTTGGAATCGCAGCTTCGCTCACTGCTATGCCTTTTGGCGGGCTTGAGATCAAATTCATGTCACTTCTTATCTTACTCTATGCCATGTACGAGTATGCCAAGCCAATAAGCGGGCTCTGCCCTCTCCCAAAAGAGTCTATTCTTTCATTCAAAAAAGGCCGTCTTGAGCTTAATATTACTAAAGCTACGCTCCCACAGCTTAAGCCTCTCCTGGTTTTTGTCTTATTTGTTCTAACCGTTTATGCTCTTCCCAGGCTTCCCATATCTTGGCGTCTGCAAACGCAAACTAGTTCTCCCTCTGTCAACCTAAATAAAGATAAAAATCAAGGTCAGGCAGCCGATATATTCGCAAAAATCAATCCACCCGAAGGTTACCAGCTTAATGCCAAATATGGTGATATTGGGCCAAAGATGATCGAGATGGGAGTAATAGACCTTGAAAAATTTAAAAAAACCTATGCTGATTCCGGTCAACCGTTAAATGAGGAACAGCTTGAAATTTTAAGCAAAGGATCAGATAAAAAAATCAAAATAACTTCGGAAAGCTCTTATTTTTTTTTGAATTTCTTCTGGGCATTTGGCTTAGCCAATCAAACCAAGATTTTGACCGAAGGCGATATAGTCAAATACGGAGAAGGACAGGTAGGTGGCTTTGCCTCAACCGGAGGTTGGACCCTGACCAAAAGTGGAAATCCAATGGACTATTATGCCAAAAGAGCAATCGTTCCTTTAAGCGAAGATCAGGAAAAGCTGGTAAATGAGGTTGCTTCAAATGTCTATCGGCCCTGCTGTGGAAACTCCACAGCTTTTCCAGATTGCAATCACGGCATGGCGCTTTTGGGTATATTTGAACTTATGGCCGCTCAAGGAGCAACTGCGTCGGAGATGTATGAAGCTGGCAAATATATAAACTCGTATTGGTTCCCAGCCAATGCCTTCGACGTTGCGCTCTACTTTAAAAGTAAAGAGGGAAAAGAATTTAAGGATATTGACGCCAAAACTTTCTTAAGCAACGAGTTCTTTTCAGCCAATGGTGCTCAGACTGTAAAAAAATGGCTGGTCGAAAGTGGCGTCCAAGAACAACCTCCAGCTCAAGGCGGTGGTTGTGGAGTATAAATTCTAAGTCCAACCTCAAACATGCTTTCCTATAAACTTCTAATTTATTAAGCCAGCCTAGATCTGTTAGAATAGCTTTTGAAATGCAAAATAAAAAATTTTTAAATTTATTTTTTCTTTATTCTGCTTATCTCTGGTTTACCAGTTTTAGCCAATCGGTTCTGCCTACCCATTTTTTAGCTCAAGGACTATCTCTAAGCCAGATGATGCTGGCAAAAATCATTCTCTTTCTTGCCCAAACTCTAATCTTATTTAAACTTACTGTCTTTCGTTCAAAACTAGCTTGGAAGCTGGCTATTATCTGTCAAATTCTATTTATTTTCCTCGTCATAAAAATATATAGCCCTCTCCAGCTTTATCTGGCTTCAGCCCTAAGCGGCCTTGCCTTATATTTTTTTTACGTTTTTTATAATATCGCCCATTTTGAAGAAACACCAAAAGAAAAAAGAGGCTATAGCTCTGCTTTGATGTTTAGCCTCCCAACCTTTATAAGTATTGTTGGTCCAATACTAGCTGGATTTATATTATTCCGAAATCAAAATTTTTTTTGGATTCTATCCGGAGTATTTTTTATACTTGCTTTTAATTCTGCCGGCAAACAGCCAAATTTTCAGCTCGAGTACAATTTGGTAAGCGGACTTAAAGAAATAAAGGCAACCCGCTTACTTATTTTAATTGAAGGCGTCTGGGAGGCTTTACCTATTGGACTGGTCCCAATTTTTACGCTTTACTTTATCAAAACTCCCCTTGAATACGGAATATATCTTACCTATCTTTCCTTAATCGGTATTGTCGCAAATCTATTGTTGGGAGGACTTACAGATAGAGTTCAAAAAAGAGCGATTTTCCTGTATCCCTTAACTATCGCCATGTTGATTATTACTTTATTTTTTACCTCCGCTACTGGCAGCATCTATCGCTGGGCTATAGTAACCGGATCTCTTTCCTTTTTGCTGCCAATCTTTTGGAATGTCTCAACTGCCTTAGTCGTAGACTCGCACCCCAATCTCAAAATCGCCATCCCAGCCAGAGAGCTCATGTTGGCTTTGGGAAGATCATTAGGATTATTTTTGCTATTTCTGAGTTTCATATTTGAACCCGTGCCCTATTATATTTTTTATGTTTTAGCTGGTGTGTTGGCTCTTTATCCTCTAATACTTTTTTGGAATTCAAAAGTAGTCAAAAGATTTCGTTATTTATAATTTGTCAGACACTGAAGATATTGGGGAGTTTGGGTCCAACCGCACTCTCCGTCGGGCTGCTTTTCGCAGATTGAACTATTCAAACAACTATATTCTTCTTTTAACTCACAGGTAGTTACAATATCTGCCTGCGATTGATCAACGCATAGTTCGCTACTGCAACCTGCTCTGACACATCCGTCCTTTACCACGCTGGTCGGAGCGGCTGACAAGTCCGCAGTTGGACATGGCGCAAACTCACAATTTGGTCCAGTCCTACCTACATATGATCCATTAGGACAAAGTTTGGCCTCTTGTGTGCAGACTTTCTCGCTGGGAAAAACGCCTCTGGTGGGATATATCGGAGATGCATCTTGTTTTACAGACCACTTGCCAAGCTGAAAGCCGATGACTGCTCCTATAAGTAAGATAATAAAAAGTCCAGCCAGGGTAGGCTGCTTCATATTTTCGGAAAAAGGCGTGTTTTGATTATCCATATTGACATTTAAATTACCAATAAAAATATTTATGAGTAAATCTAATATAAGTTTACCAAATAAAATCCTATTAGAGTGTCAAAGAAACTAATTTTTCCTCAAGATCTGGAGCTTTACCACAAGCAATTGGCCCGCCTTTCCAAGCAACTAATCCACGACAGGAAAATAAAAAGGTGATAGCATGACAATAGATTCCGTTTGAAAGAGCAGGACAACGACCGGCAAAAGTCTCAGAATTATGGTCCAGATGACAGTTAGCTCGAATTGCGGCTGTACTAGTTTCTGGAATTATTGGTTCTTCAAATTTAACCACAACTCCACCAACTTGTGACCTCGGATCAGCTACATCTACATATCCAACATTTTGATTAAAAATTTTTCTTATTGTTAGCGTTTCCAATATTTCAATATACTATTTTTACTTGCTATACTTTAATTGATATGGATCAGATACCCTTTCAGGTTCTTTTTCTTTTAGTTGCAATCGGCGCCGGCGTTTATCTGAACCGAAACAACTTCAGCGGTGTAGCCCAAAAAGTCTTAGGTTACTATATCCCCAGACCGATTATTGCTTTGACCATTAGTTTGATCTTAGGAATATTTCTGTGGATTTTAATCAATATGCTTCTTCTCAGATTTAGATAGAATATACGATCATAATGTTCAGAAAACTGCTAAAAAAACAACCACTTTATCTTATTTTGTTCCTGGGACTATTTTTGAGACTGTCGCTTCTTTTTCTAGACTACAGTTGGGACGTCCATAATCATATTGTTTGGGCAAAAGATTTATGGCAGAGTGGTTTTGCCGGATTTTACGAAAAACAGTCTTCAGAAGTCTATGCCACAATTTATCCCAACTATCCGCCCCTAGCAATTTTTATTTTTTATCTGTTTTATCCGCTTCAATCGATCATCGAAAAAATTGCCTGGCAGATAAATATCGCTCTTCCACTATTTCCATCCAAACTTATTTTTTTTATTCAGAGTCGGACTTTTTTAGCCGCTGTGATGAAATTGCCGGCGGTTTTTGCCGATTTAGGAATAGCTTGGCTTTGTTTTCTTATTGTCCTTCGACTTCGCTCAGGACAAGCCAAAAATAAAATGGTTGCAATTCTTGCCGTAAGTTTCGTGCTTTTCAATCCGGCTTTTTTCTATAACAGCTCCTTGTGGGGACAGATTGATATAATCCCCATCTTTTTTGTTTTATTTTCTTTTTACCTTTTACTTTTTAACAAACGCTACCTGTTAAGCGGTCTTGTTTTTACTTTGGCTCTTTTAGTAAAACCGACCGCTTTTGTTTATCTTCCTCTTTATATTATTTTTTTTATTTATAAATATTCCCTAATTAATTTTTTTAAAACTTTTTTAATCTCTAATTTTATTTTTTTAATTTCTTTTTTACCTTTTCTAAAAAATTTAAATAATTTTTTACTCCCCTACTCTATTTATTCGGAAAAAATCCTGGCAGCACAAAGTCTACCGTATGTTACCAATGGAGCCTTTAATTTTTGGGTTTTAATTAAGGGATTTACGGGCATTAAAGATACCGCACCTTTTATTTTCGGAATTCCTTATCAAATCTGGGGGTATTTAATAACTGGTTTTTTTATCATACTGATTATTTACCGATTATTAATGTCATTCCTGTGGAAGCCACGTCGGACGTGGCGGAAGCAGGAATCTAGAAAATTACTGGATTCCAACTTTCGTGGGAATGACAGTCACCAAAATATTTTTTATGCAGTTTTTCTAATTGCTTTCGCTGCATTTTTGTTTTTAACCAAGATGCATGAGAGATACTCGCTTCTTCCCCTGCCTTTTTTACTTTTGCTGACTCTAAAAAAACCGGGATTTTTAAAATGGTACTTCCTGCTTTCAATAATGAGCTTTCTTAACCACTATCATAGTTGGTCCGTGCCCAAATTGGCTTTTATCACAAGCATTCTTTATTCCCCAACTATTGTTTACGCATTAGCTTTAATCAATCTTATTTTATTCTTATATTTATTAAGTAGCTATCTAAGATATGAAAAACCAAGACTTTAAACTTATTTTGTTCTTTTTGTTTTTATTTATATTCCTTCGCTCTGTCAATTTCAAAGAACATCTGAATTTCTCCTTTGACCAAGCCTGGAGTTCGACAAGGGTTTTGGAAATCTGGAAAAATAAGGAAATAACTCTGGTCGGGCCGGGCAGTTCGCTAATTGCCAATGGCAAACAGATCCTTCAGGGATCGATCAATTATTATTTCCAACTTATTTTTTTGCTTATTGGCCGCTTTGACCCGATTCTGTCGTCTTATTTTCTGATGTTTTTAAATGGATTAATGCTGATTCCGCTCTATTTTGGAGTGAAACTATTATCCGAGCGAAAGACTGCAATATTTATCCTCCTTATATATACACTTCTTCCTTATTTTATCGACTTCACGCGCTTTTTCTTTGGACCAGTCTACCAGCTATCATTGCTTCCGCTTTTGGTCTTATTGATGGGTTTTTATAAAAAGCTCAAAAAAAATATTTTTCTTTTTTTTGTCTTCGTCATGGCTGGTATCCTTCTCCAGTTTCACTATCAAATAATCGTTTTGATTTTCATTTTATCGATATATTATCTTTGGAAGACACAAAATAAAATCCCAAAAATTTTCCTTATGTCAATCGGATTAATCCTTGGCTATTTTCCTATGATCGTTTTTGAAGTGAAGAATCAATTTTATAATTTTAAAGTTTTGGCAGAATATATTAAGTTTTCAAAAAAACCTTCCGACTTCTTTTTTATCCCTCACCGCTATCTCTCGATCAGTCTCATTCTCTTAATCATCTCATCTCCGATTTATAAAAAATTCCTCAAAGCAAAAACTCTAATTATCTTAGGACTAGCTTTATTTAGCCTCGATCTCTTTCTCTATCTACCCAAACCCAAAAACGCCTTCGGCATGTCTCCCAATTGGAATTATCTGATGGAAAAAAAGGCTTATCAGATCATTAAAAAAGAGGATCTCAAGAATTTTAATGTTGTCAATCTCACTTACGATAACCTTTCTGTGGTCATAAAATATCATCTGAAGCTGGATAATTATCCTCTAAATTACGACGATTACTATCACAATGAATATCTATTCGTTATCAATAAAGACGAAAATATCTTTAATAATCCCGCCTATGAAGTCAATACCTTTAAGCCCAATATAAAATTAAAACAATGGAAGTTGAATGATACCTACAACTTATATTTATTTAAAAGATTGAAGAAAGATCTATAAAGGTACAGCTACTATATCCCCTCTATCAATGCTTAAAACTTCATCCCAGGTTGCCAGTTCGAGTATAAATTTTTTAGTGGCAGTCATAAAGATTATTGGGGCGCCCGTATTAGTCTCCACCGTATAACCTAAGCTATTTAATCTCTCTACAACAGGCTTAACCGCTTTTTTCACCCTTTCTGCATTTGCTTGATCGACTTTTTTAAGAAAATCGTCAATTTCCTTCGGATCGGTAATTTGACCCGGTATTGGTCTTGTAGGCTTAAAGTCAGTACTCTCTTCTTTAATCCACAATGTTATTTTAATTGTGTCATCATCTTTTGCTGTTCTTAACCATTCGGCTAAACTCGGATTAATTTTATTTGGCACCTGGTCATTAAATACTGCTGGGCAGGGAGCAAATTCACAGTTAGGTTCTCTACGAGAAACAGAAGATCCATCAGGACATAGTTTAGCCTCCTGGATGCAGATCTGATTTCCAGGTCTGCTTTTAAATCGCGGACCTAGATAAAAAGCGCCGATTACAAGTAAAAGCAGTAAGTTTGCTCCCAGTAATATACGTAGTTTTGTCATCACTTTTATTATGATCTAAAGACTAAACCGTGTCAACAATCGTCTTTTCAACAATACCCTGATTGCTTGTGACGGTTACTAATTGATACTATAAGAAATCAAAACTGGATATTATTGGAGTAAGAATCTCTAGGTCTTCCTCATCTGTACTATAATCTCTAAATAAAATAAAGGTTTTATTCCCTTTATCAATAAAAATTATTTTTTCACTCATCATCGCAGGCACCTCTACTTCTGTTGCATTAAGGTTGTTGAAGCGGAAATATCTGTAAGTACGGTCCTCTTTTAAAGAAGTGTTTTCTAAGAATTCATCAGGGGTAGTTAAAGGAACAATGGCAATCCTTACCATTAAATCTCCCTCTCTCTTACTAATCTTTGTATAATTATATGTCAATCCTTCAATGCTCTCATTTTCCTTTAATTCCCAATCTGGAGGATATTTAATTGAGAATTTATAAGTAGAATCTGTATATTTTTTCCAATCTGAATTTTCAGTTTCCTGACTTTGATCTAAAAATTTAAAAGTTGAGATGATATTTGAAACAAGATTAGCTTCGTTTAAGGATGAATAACCCCCCGAAAGACTTATTTGAGAGAATTGTCCGTTATTTTCTATATTATCAATCTTAAATATGTATCTTTTGTAGGTTTGATCAAAATATTCTTCTGGTTGATATTTTTTTCCTTGAATTATTACTTCAAGATTCTTGACAGGAATAGGAGTGGAAGACATGTTAGCGGTCAAACTCCATTGATGAGCATATTCCGCGCCGACTTCAATCGTCCTTTCAGAATTATATAAACCGAAGTTTATTTCTGGTGGATTACATTCTTTACATAATTGCAAACTAAAATCTTCCGGAGCAGAAATGGAATATTTATAAGTTGAGTTGGTAAAAGTTTTCCAATTAGCTCTACCAAGCGCTGGTTTTTGATCTATAAAGTTAAAAGTAGCGAGAATTTGATTAAGAAATTTTTCAGAATCTTCATTGTCGTCTATTGATAAAGAAAAAATATCCGTATTAATCCTGTAACTAATTAATATTGAATTTCCAAGTCCTCTATACTTTACTTTTATTCCAGTTATTCCATCTGTAATAATCTTTTCTTCTAAGTATTTAGACTCATAATTAATAAACCCTTTTATAAATTCTTCAAGCGTTTGATTTGATTTTTCTATATTAATATCTAATCTAATTTTTTCAACAGGATTTTTTGTATAAGTATTTTCGACATCAAAATTAGAAAGTGTAATTGATTCCTCATTATTGATTCCTTTAACTAAATACCATTGAGGAGGATACTTAAAATAAAATCTTCCCTGTAAATCTATATGGGTTAACCAATCTTCATAGATATCAGAGATTGGATAGGGAATTGGAGTTAATCCTACGTCACACGGAGGAAATTCACAGTTTGGCCCGGTGCGAGAAACCGAAGATCCATCTGGGCAAAGTTTGGCTTCTTGGGTGCAGATTTGATTTCTTAATCTGTTTTTGAATTGTGGAGCCAAATAAAAAACGCCCACCGCAAGCAAAAGTAGGAAGTTTGCTCCTAGCAAGATGCGGAATTTATTCATCTACTTTTATTATGATCTATGGTCTGACTGGTGTCAAATTACTTCTGTGTGGATATTTCGGTAAATAATTTTTTGGAGAATTTTTATACAACCTTTTATTTAATTCTTGAGCAATTCTTTTGGGATTAGCCTTTTTACCAAGACTCTCTCGAATATTTTGTTTAGCCAACTCTAGCGTAAAATCAGACATTTTAAATGCTTGTTCCAATCTTTTAACTCCAGTCATTTTTCTTAAGATCTGCAGCTGATTCATACCTCTATTTTATCCTAACTTTTTTAATTTTGTTAAAATAAACTTCATGCAGATTATTGCGGATTTACAACTCCACTCCAAATATTCCCGTGCTGTTTCGCCAAAAATGGATCTGGAGGAAATCGCCCGCTGGTCAGTCAAAAAAGGCATAAATCTGGTGGCAACCGGAGACTGGACTCATCCCTTGTGGTTTAGGGAAATCAAAACTAAATTAAAAGAGAAATCACCTGGGATTTTTTCCTTGAACCAAGATTGGACAGAGCTGCCCATCTCCACGAATGTCAATTTTTTACTATCGACGGAAATTTCCAGTATTTACAGCCAGGGTGGAAAAGTAAGAAGAGTGCATAATCTTATTTTTTCTCCTTCAATCGAAACCTGTGAAAAAATCATCAAGGAATTCCAGCGCCGCGGAGCCAATCTCATGTCAGATGGTAGACCGATCGTCGGCATTTCCTCTAAAGATCTTTTGGAAATGGTTTTGACCATTGACAAAAATATTCTTTTTGTACCAGCTCACGTCTGGACACCGTGGTTTTCGCTCTACGGTTCCAAATCAGGCTTTGACTCGATAGAAGAATGTTTCGGAAATTTATCGAGTAATATCTACGCCATTGAAACGGGATTGTCCAGCGATCCTATCTTAAATTGGCAGATTAAAGAATTGGAAAGTCGCTCGATTCTTTCCTTCTCTGACGCTCACTCTGGACCCAAGCTCGGCCGCGAAGCAACGGTCTTTATAAGTAACAATCAACAATCAACAATCAACAATTTTTCATACCAAGACATCGCTGACGCTATAAAACAAAAACCTGATGGAAAACTAAAAATCGGTTACACCATTGAATTTTTCCCCGAAGAAGGCAAATATCATTGGTCCGGCCACCGCGCCTGTGGGATAAAATATAACCCCCAAGAAGTCAAGGAAAAAGGAGTCGTCTGTCCGGTCTGCCATCAGCCTTTGACCATAGGAGTTGAAAACAGGGTGATAGATCTTTCTTATAAAATCCTTACCCACAACGATCTTCTGTATTTAAAAAATGGCTATGATGTAACCTTCGTTTATGATAAAGAAAGAAGAAGACCTTTTGTCTCTCTGATTCCGCTTCTTGAAATTCTTACTGAGACCAACAACGGTTCACAGATCAAGGCGCTTCGCGAATACGAACGGCTTACCTCAACCTTTGCCACTGAGTTTGATATTCTTTTAAAAAAATCGTACGAGGAAATCGAAAAAAATGCTGGTTCAGAACTTCGAAAAGCTATAGAAATTGTTAGGGAACGAAAAGTCTTTGTTGACCCCGGTTATGACGGAGTATTTGGTATTGTGAAAATTTTTAAAGATGAAAAGACAAAGAGCGAAGAAAAAAAATCCGAATCCCAACCCAGCCTTTTTTAACAATGTGACAATGAAACCATGTCAAACGTGGCTCATGCAATTTAACAATGTTTTATTGTTATTATTTATCCTCTTTCTTCCTACCCAACTTGGTAAACATTTCTTCTTTGACTTTTCTTATCTCTCAGGAGTTAGAGTAGACTATCTTGCGCCAACAATTTATCTTACTGATATTCTTGCTTTAATTCTTATATTTTTAAATCTTAAATCCGTTATTAGATGGTTTATTAATAAAAAAATTCTTATCTTATTATTGATTCTGCTTATTAATTTACTATTTTCTCAAAATATCTTTATATCTGTATACCGATACATTAAAGTCCTAGAAATAATAGGTATTCTTTTTATTTTTAGACAAGCGCGGTTATCTAAAAAACTTTTACTTTCTGGCTTTTTAATTGGCGCAGTTTTTGAACTGCTTCTTGCAACAGCCCAATTTATTAACAAACATTCCCTTCAAGGGTTGCTTTATTTTTTTGGAGAAAGACCGCTCGACCTATCTCTGCCGGGAGTAGCTAAGGCTTCCCTCAATGGCGTTGAAATTTTGCGGCCCTACGGGACATTTTCTCATCCAAATTCATTGGCCGGATTTTACCTGCTCATTTATTTTTTTATTCTAACCAGCAAAAAATTTACCAATACTTTTGCTAAAAACATCTTGCTTCTTGTTTGTAGTCTACTAATATTTCTTTCCTTTTCAAAAGTTGCTATCGCAACTTATCTTCTTTTTAATTTTATATATCTGTGGAAAAGCCACCTTAAAAAAACCTGCAAGTTGTGTTTAACTTCTCGTATATTTGTACTGTTGGTTGTATCACTAGTTTTTTTACAAGCTACAACCGATCCTTTGAGTCTAAAAAAAAGACTACAACTTATGCAAAATGCTTTTTCCATAATTGCCAAAAATCCAATCTTTGGCGTTGGAATAGGCAACTATCTTCCAGTCCAACATCAATTCCCAGAGCGTTTTGCCGGTTTGATAAATCAGCCTGTCCATAATATATTCTTGCTTTTAACTAGTGAGATTGGGATTTTATCTATAGTAGGATTTGGTATTTTATTTTTCCAGGAGTTAAAAAAGGCAATTAAAAATGCTCCTTATATATTTTTTGTTATTTTATTAACCGGGATATTCGATCACTATTGGCTGACACTTCAACAGAACTTCTTGTTGATTGGAGTAATATTGGGGGTATTATAACTTTTCAATTTTTCTTTTAATCTGTTGATTTAAATCTAAGGCATCATTGACGCCTTCATTTTGACCTTGGGGAAGATCTTTGAGAAATCCTTCACCTGTTTCTTTATGTTTTGCATTGCTTAGTTTTAACCTTTGAATTAGATCAGAGGATGCGGATACGCCTTGTTTTTTAGATGTTTCCATAAGGGAAGGAATCTTTAAGAAATATTGCTCTGCTTGAAGAAACGCCTTAACCGCTTGTTTATCCTTTCCATTTTTGGCTAAGGACATCGCCATTCCGACACGTTTATCAGAAAAAAGCAGATAAAGTTCGGCCTTTTTTAGGTTATTCCTTGTCGTCAACTCAAGGATCTTGTCCCTGACCTCTTTTATAAAAAATAAGGGATGATCAGGTAGAATTCCAGGGTAAGGAAGGTTGTACTCTACTTTTTCCTGAATAAGATTGACCGGTTGAGATTGTAAAAAATTAAACCTTGGAGGAATTAGCAGGAAAAAGAATAGATAGAAAAAAAAGACTATGACCTTCTTTAGCATTTTCCTATTATACTAAATAAAATACCTCGAAGCAAGCTTGCGAGGTATTTTGATCCTTGTCTCGAAATAAAATCAATGGAAACAACCCCGACTCTAAGTCGGGGTTGTCCGAATAGTGAATTTATTTGACGAGCCTTTTTAGGCTTTTACCAGCTGTAAAACCTGGTGTTTTGGTTGCGGGGATTTGGATCTCGGCTCCTGTCTGCGGATTTCTTCCTTTTCTGGCTGCTCTTCGTCTAACCATGAAAGTACCAAAACCGGTTACGACGACTTTCTCTCCTCTTTTTAGGGCGTCAGATATCGAACCAAACACTGTGTTGACAGCATCTTTTGCTGCTTTAGCAGTGAGACCTGCTTTTTTTGCAACCTGAGCGACTAAATCTGCCTTAGTCATTTTTTTTCACCGCCCTTCGTTAACATAACTGATAATATTTTTAGATTGATTTTTCAATCAATCGGAAACATCATAGAAAGTTTTGACTGTCTTGTCAATCTATATTTAAATGATCTTATTATAACAATCTGGATCAAAATTGGATTATTACAGCTTTATAAATTGCAAAAAAAACGGAGTTTTAATTTTTTCTAAATTTTTGGAGATTTTTTATTCATCAGTGACTCAGAAGTTTGGAAAAATCTGAAAGTCAGAAAGTTAGTTATCTGATGATCCTAATATTAGATTTTTGTCGTTGCCTCAGCTCTATACTCTCGAATGACTGTCACTTTTATCTGGCCCGGAAATATATCGAATTTTTTCTCTAGTTCTTCTCTAATTTTCTCAGATAAGATAGTTGCCTCTTCGTCGCTAACCTCTTCAGGTTTTACTATCACACGAAGTTCTCTACCAGCCTGAAGTGCGTAAGTTTCTTTTACTCCCTTTTTTGATTTAGCTGTATCCTCAATTGTTTTGATTCTTTTTAGATACTGCTCAAAATCTTCGTGACGTGCGCCAGGACGACCACCAGAAACCGCATCAGAAATATAGACAATCACTGACTCAACCGAAGTAAAAGGAATATCCTCATGATGGGCAGCAACACAGTCGATAATTTTTTGCGGGAAACGGTACTTCTTGAGAAGTTCCACCCCAAGTTCGACATGAGACCCTTCTTTCTCGGTTATTACCTTGCCAATATCATGAAGCAAACATCCGAGTTTTACGGTGTTTACATCAACCTTAAGTTCATGCGCTAAAGATACTCCAATCCGTGTTTCCTCCAAGGTATGTAAAATCATATTTTGGCCATATGAATAGCGATACTTAAACTTGCCAAGAAGATGAACTATCTCTTGGGGCAAGTTAAAAACACCTACATTATGAGCTAACTCTTCACCAGCTCTTGAAATAATTTTGTCAACTTCCTGCTTGGTTTTTTTTACTATTTCTTCGATTCGCTCTGGTTGAATCCTGCCATCTTTAATCAATCTCTCAAGTGACTGCCTGGCAACTTCTCTTTTGATAGCGTCAAAGGACGAAAGTCTGATCACTCCCTCCTCCTCAAGATCTACATCGACGCCGGTTGCAAGCTCGAAAGCCCTTATGTTTCTTCCATCTTTGCCGATGATCCTTCCTTTAAAATCTTCATTTGGGAGATTGATAACAGACAACGTATACTCTGCTACATAATCGGTTGCACCATAACGCATGGCATCAATTAAAATTTCTTTTGCTTTCTCGTCAACTTTTTGTTTAATCTCTTCGTCTTTCTGTTTTATTTTTTTGGCTATCTCTGTTTTTAGTTTTTCCTCCCAGCCAGAGATGAGAAGTTGTTTGGCTTGATCTTTAGTCATCTGGGCAACCTTCTCTAATTTTTGTAAAATAATTTCACGTTTCTCCTCATATTCTTTTTTTAGCTGCTCCAGGCTCTGCTTTTGTTTTTCGACAAATGCTTTTTCACTACCAATCTGTCTTTCTTTCTCCTCCAGTTGCTCCTCTCTTGTTGCTAAACGTCTTTCGATATCTAAACTCTCCTGCATAGTTTTTCTGACCTCTCGCTCTGCTTCTTGCTTTATCTTTAAAGCCTCTTCCTGTGCTTTTAAAACAAGCTCTTTTGTTTGTTGTTTTAAAGAAGGGTCTTCTTTTTGTTTCTCTACTTTTGCTTCTTGTAACTCTTCACGCAAGATAGATCGTATAAGATTTTTTAAATCAACCATATTTATTGTGCTAGAAAACTTGAAGAGAGACTGAGGAAAGATTTTCGCCGATTACTAATCCAGTGACACAGATTTTCTAAATCCCTGGGAATCTAAGAGTAAGAATTCTATAAATAACTCTGAAGTAATCATGCGATTAATATCTGTAATTACTATAGTAGTCTTCTTCAAGCAATTAATTGCTAATTCTCCTATTTTA
>Ga0155901_150_pt1 | contig 19972 bp, 20 predicted proteins | sample RifCSPlowO2_01_FD_107555 | JGI IMG/M metagenome (GOLD analysis project Ga0155901, IMG submission 107555) | Candidatus Roizmanbacteria bacterium RIFCSPLOWO2_01_FULL_37_16 | reverse complement strand
CACGTGTGACCTAGATGGTATACCTCCTGAATACTAATCTTCTCGCTCTGGAGTTAAACTTGGAGTACTTTTATCAATAAAGTCTATTGATACCAAGGATCCGGTTGAGGCTCCAGATGACTTGCTCATAATGACATCAAAATCATCATGAGTGGGTAGAAGACTGCACCATGATTCTGATTCATTCGGGATCATCGCGCAGTCTTCTTGGCGTGAAGATGTCCTCTCCCCCAGTTCCGGGGTCCCTTCGGGGGTGTTCTTTGGCATGTGCCAAAGAATAGAGAGGTAGTACCTTTTTAACCTTTGAAAGGAGGTTTTTCGTGAACGCCAAAAAGTTTTTCACCCTGGTGAGCTTGCTCACCGCCAGCATCCTGCTGGCAGCCTGTACCTTTGGGTTGCAGACACCCTGGGGTTTTATTGGTATTTCAGATACCAAACAGGCTGATGCCACGTCCGCCGCTGCCGCGCCCGAGGCCAACCGAGTGCCGACCCCCGTGACCTATGGGTCTGGCAACAGCTCCGCCGCCGATGACAATGGCGACAATGGCTACGCGCCCGCCGCTGGCCCGACGACCGGCATTCCCGTTACCTGGAGCCCCCTAGCCAAGAATACGGCAGCGATCGTACGCGAAATCGTATGGTTGTCTGACGGTTCATCGGCAGAGGTTTGGGTGTACTGGACTGACGGTATGCCTGAAGACCTCTTAATTGGGGCTGCCTGGGACGGGCAAAGCGGACACGTCCGAGATGCTTGGACGTCTAGTGATGGTCAACCTTGGCCGTCGATGGCATACGAAGCCTGTAAAGAGGCTAGTGCTGTCGTAGCTGGTGGACTTGGCATTACCAATGTCACTGTCCATTTAGCTGATGGTCAAGGTGGATTCACCGACGTTCCGGCTGATTGCTCGGCGTATTCAGCGGGAAACTGAACCCTTTAGTGGAGGATCTCATGAAATCTAGGCTGTTTTTTGGCTTAAGTTGGGGTCCTCTAGGACATGTTCGTGGGTTAACTCATGATTTATTGGCCGCAAAATTGCGTCCATCGCTTTCTAGCGACCAATAAATCTCATTACCCCCACAACATGTCTTTCCCTATACCAATAAAACAACATTGTTAAATTGTTTCACCGAGTCTGACTCGGTTTCATTGTTAGATTGTTGAAAAGTTATTGGTAGAGGAAAACCCCAGAAGAAATCTTACCTCGAGCCGGAGGCTTTCAGCCTCGCGCTCTCGAGGGGCGACTCTTCGGGGTAAAGATAAAATTAAAACAATTGTTAAATGGCTAGATTGTTAGATTGCTAAATAACAGATCCTGAAACCCATTCGACAAGCTCAGGGTAAACAAGTTCAGGATGACAGAAGGCGCACTTTGACAATTAGGAAGATGATTATCGTCGGAAAAGTTTTATCGGGAGTTTGGACTGTTTGATGATGCTTTTAAGCGTTCCGATGAAGATTGTTTTATTACTATGATAAGGAACCGTCACGAAGCGTTTGCCTTTTACTAATCTTATTATGACTTCCAGATGTTCTTATCTTTTGGAATCCATTTGCAAAAAGAATTTCAAGAACTTCTCGAGCTTTGAAAGATGGCATTTTTGACATAGTCGGCCGGAGATGCGGTTACCTGATGAGAAATAGTTACAACAATTTCTTCAACTCGCGATTTTTTATCAATTTTTGCAGGTTTTTTATCTGGGGGGATTTTTTGCCCCTCGTCAAGATGTGAAAGTATGACCAACTCAAGAGCATCCTGGGCCATAAAACGGGCTTCCTCATAGGAGTCTCCGCAAGTGGCAATCTCGGGAAAAGCCGGAACACTGACATTATATGCATTAGTCGTTTCCTCATCCGGAGTAATTGTAATAGTGTATTTGAAAAATTGCATATGAAATAGTATAACACGGATAAATTGAAAAAGTAAATATAAATTTTATAAAAAACATTAAACATTTGCCTTTAAGCAATTTGTTTGAAGTTGAATGTTTAAAGTAAATTCAGGGACCCCCCTTCGCTGAAGCTACGGAGGGGCAAGCAAGCAGAATGACGAAATGTTAATAGTTTTAAACAGCTAAAGGTAGGTGAAAAATATGGAAAATCCCGTAAGAAGTAATAAAAATGCGTCCGTTAAAGGCGCTGTTATTGTATTGGCAGGACTGCTGATTTTGACAATCGTCGGTTTTCTGCAGTCGGAAAAGTATATAAGAAACGCCGCGCTTGACGGCTGTGCGCAGTATGCAAGGACACAGGAGGTAGACAAGCAGTCGGGCAACACGATAACCACTCCAGAAAACTATTGGCTTACCAAGTGCCTGGAGAAAAAGGGTTATCCGAAGTTGGCGGAGTAATAGTTAGCAGATCCTGAAACAAGTTCAGGATGACTAAAATCACTCTGGACTCCACTACTCCCGACTTAGTTGGAATACGTTAAGGGTAAGTAAGCCAACATGACGATTATAATAATATGAAAAAAAATTTAGACAAATTCAATCACCAGGATACAATCGCTGTCATCACGAGCTTTCCCAATCCGAAAGAGGGAGCTAAAAGAAAGCGTGAGTTCAATGCCATAGCCTGGCACAGCGAAAAAACTCTCAAAGATTTATCCAATTATAGGAGAGTTATTGTCTTGGCCGAAAAAAACAGCTATAAAGGACAGTCATATTTTGTCAATAAAAACCTTGGCGTTAAAAGGGTCTGGAGTAAGAAAAGCAACTTCTCTATTCTCTCCCTTGCCTGGGAAGTACTCAAGATGGACTATATAAAAACCGTATATATCCCTTTTGAGTTCAACCTGTTTGGCGGAACAATTCACAACTTACTTTTCCTTTTTGTGCTTTTGATACTAAGGCTCAGGCAGAAAAGAATCGTCATCGAAGTCCACCAGGTCATAGAAAACGTGGAAAAACTTTCTAAACACGTCAATATCCAAGGACGAATCCTTCCAGCTTTCTATAACTTGGGTTTAAAGATCTACTATTTCTTATTTGGCCTTTTGGCCAATAACATCATCGTCTTTGAACAAGAATTAAAAAACAGACTGAAAAAGTATGTCCCAGAAACAAAAATCATCACACTTTCCTTAAGCACGCAAAAAAATAAGTTGACCAATAAAATCTATGCCAGAAAAAAATTGGGTCTTCCCAAGAAGGATTTCTTGGTCATGGCCTTTGGTTACATCAACGGTTATAAGGGTTTAGATTTCATGGTAGAAGCCTTCGCAAAAAGCCAGACCAGAAACATCAGACTCGTCATCGCCGGCGGGAAAAATCCTTACCTTAGAGATCAGAAGTTTTACCAAAGGTTTTATCGAAATCTCATAAGTAAGGCGGAAACTATTAAAAAAATTATTCTCACCGGTTTTGTTCCGGACAAAAAAGTCGGACTCTACTTTTCCGCAGCTGACTTAATCGTGCTTCCTTACGAGGTATTTATGTCCGCATCTGGCCCCTTTTCCTTGGCGCTATCTTACGGTAAACCGATTATTCTTTCAAATAAACTTATTCCTTACTTCAAATCCGCTGATTTCAGACTTAGCCTAAAAGAGGCCAAACTTGGCTTAAACGATATTTTTTTTCCTTTAAACAGTGCCTTTTTGCTTGCTCTAATTAAAAAAATAAAAAGCAATAAAAACCTCTATCACCAATTGCTGCTTTTTTCCAAAAGTCTGGCTGTGAAAAGAAGCTCGAAAAGCGTCAAGCATAACTACTTGAGCATCTTCTTCCCCCCTCTTAGACCAAGCCTCAAGGGGGGTGAAACCAGAGTTAACCTTGCTTATAATTAATAATAATCCATCCTGGTATGAAAAACTTTTTGACTAGAAGCAAAATACCACTCATTATATTTTACTTGGTTTTTTTGATCCTGGCTGTCTTTGCCTCACGCACCTTTCTTTTTTATGACGATGTGATGTATGGATTTCCCGCAGTGACCAAAAAATATTTTGATTTTTACCGATTCTATATCAGGGATTGGGGTCTTTTTAGGCCTTTGGCTCTGGTCTATTATTTTTTTATTTACGAAGTTTTTGCTAGACTTCCGGCTTTTGCGCATCTTGTGCCTCTGGCTATTTTAACCATTGCCTCATATCTGCTATTTAGAATCTTGCTTCTTCAGGGAGTAGGCAGCAAAAAAGCTCTGATCATAGGACTTATTATGGCAACCTCACCCTTTAGCGTTGAAGCCTTCAGCTGGCTTTCGGCCAACATCAGCCTGGTTGTCATTCTGATTTTTTTCCTTCAGATTTATCTTGTCGAAAGCAACCAGTTTCGCGATTACTTACCGGAGGCTTTGCTACTTCTGCAACTTGTGACGATCTTCTTTTATGAATCTACCATGTTTTTGACAGTGCCTTTAAGTTTTCTTCTCTTTGCCAAAAACAGAGAGAAAAGCAAGCTTAAACTGGCGTCTTTTATTGCAATTCCCATCTTTATCTATTTTGTCAGCAAGCTGGCTATCGAGCCTTTGTTTGAGCACAAAGACAAGCTATTAGGTTTATCCGAGTTTATTTCAAATTGGGCCTCTTCTATCCATCATTTAAGAGTTTTGTTTTCGCTAAGATACTTAAAAAACTTTTGGTGGCCGGAAGTGACAAACGGATATAGTCAGCTAAATAACTATGTAATCGCTTCTGTATTTTTCTTTTTCTTAATCTACTTTTTAGCATCTAAGTTGTTTGAAAAAAAAGACTATTCGCCGCTAAAGGCATTAACCACGGAACAGGTGGCAGAGTTGGAAGGGTCTCCCGGCAGCGCGCAGATCTTGGGGCCATCCATCGGCAAGTCGAGCACTGACGGGAGGGAAAACTCTGACAGAATCTGGAAGATTAACTATCAAATGAAGTTTTGGGGACTAAGTTTTATCTTTAGTCTTATACCCTTAAGTTGGCAACCTACCTACCAGCCCTTTAGGACGTTGATCCTGCCATTTATATCCCTGATTATTGTTTTATATTTTGTTGTCTATGAAAAATTTAAAAACACTAAGACAGCAATGTTTAATTCGACTTTGAAATTTGCTTGTGTTCTATTTATAGCTTTTTCCATCATGATACAAGTCTCAATGATTGACAAATATTTTAAACAGTATGTGGTGGATAAACAAATTGCCAAAGAGATAGACAAAAAGCTTGAAGGCTTGGGCTTTGATCATCCCAATCGGAGTAATTTATATCTGATGGGCTTTCCTTACAATAACTTTACTAAACTTCGCTATGGCGACTATATTTACAGTATGTACCATTACTATTGGTCAGCCGAAGCACTCCTAGATCTCAACTCCGGTAGCTTCGCAAATGTAGCGGTAGAGGTGCCTAGCGATAAATACTTTACCGCAAGAAGAATGACTAAAGAGGAATTTTTGAACTTAAGACCTCTGACCATAATGAGATATACCGATCGTCAAAGCTGCGAAAAAGCAGACTGTTTAGAAGTTGTAGAGGTTTTAAAATAAATTATGAGTTGCTCTATTTAAATAATGATTAGAACTTATCTTAAAACTTCGGCTAAATATGACGTTTTTCGCAGACCGACACCCTGCTTCGCTGGGACCCCTCGGTCAATTGCTCAAAACGCATATCTTTGCCTCTGAATATTAAAACAATATGACTAAAATTTACAAATACAGATATCAGCTAATAATTTTTTTAATTGCGGTTGCTCTTTTCTGGCTTAACTATCAACCTGGGACCTATTTATCTGGCTGGGACAATCTCCAAACCGAACTCAATCCGGAATTAGCTGTAAAAAGAGCTTTCTATAGCGTCTGGGAGGAATACCAAAGTTTTGGTCTAACCGCTGGCATGGCGCATGCGACAGATTTAATCCGAGCAATCTTACTCTGGTTTGCCTCCTACTTGCTGCCGCAAAATATGATCCGTTATTTCTATCATTTTCTGATGTTACTTCTTGGTGGAATTGGGATGATGAGACTGCTTCTCCACCAGTCGGCAGATCGCCATGAAATTATTTCTTTTTTAGGAGCTCTCTTTTATCTGTTCAATCTGGGAACAATGCAAATGTTTTATCTTCCCTTTGAGGCCTTTTCAAGTTTCTTTGCTTTTCTACCTTGGGGTCTCTGGAGTTTTCTTCGCGTCATTTCGATCCGTCAGCTGGCGGAGAGAAATCCAGCGAGAGAATCGAGCGAAATAAACCAAAAATACGCTTCGCTAGATTCCTCGACTGCCCCTTCGTCTCGCTTCGCTCGCTCAGGGTCGGCTCGGAATGACTTAATAATTTTCTCATTAATTAATTTACTTGGGTCGGCTTCTTTTTATACTCAGGCTCTGTTTGCGGTATATCTTTTAGCACTATTTTGTCTAACCGCATCAACCTTCATTTCATCTAGGTTTTCTTCCATTCAGATGAAAATAAATTTGTTTAAAAAAACGTCTCTTATCTTTATCTTAATCTTCATCCTGAATTCTTACTGGATACTGCCGCAGATATATTTCTTAAAAACAAATGGAAGATGGATTACCATGTCCAAAGCCAACCAACTAGCAACCGAGCGAACCTACAGACAGAACTTAGAAAAAGGTTCGATTGATAATTTCTTAAGGCTGGAGGGATTTTACCTTGACGCTCAAGGTATAAAAAACCAATCATTATTTTTGGCCTGGAATAGGCATTTCTCAGGCTGGAAAAAAATCCTGCCAAACTTTTTTGCATTCCTCATGATTATCGGGCTGTATGAAAATTTAAGAAAAAAAAGATATGCCTTTATTTTCATTTTTATAATCTGCAGTATAGCTTTGCTATCTGCTACTCCACCTTTTTCCTGGTTAAACAATATCGTGAGAGACGTTACTTATATCAATCAAATTTTTCGCTCGCCTTTTACCAAATTCATAATTCTCTATTCATTGGTCTACAGCTTTTTCGTATCTCAAGGAATCAGAAAAATTCTAAAGGCACGAAGTTATATTGTTTCTAATTTGTTTCTTGCTTCTTGTTTCTTCTTGATTATCTTTTACTCTTTACCATCTTTCAGGGGTTTTTTTATCTCTCCCGAGATGAAAATTAAAATACCCAGTGACTATCTTAAGCTAATCTACTACTTCAAGAATGAGGATAAAAATAAACGAATTGCGCTTCTTCCCGACTATACTTTTTGGGGTTGGTTTTTCCATAAATGGGGCTATAACGGTTCGGGGTTTTTATGGTACGGGATAGAACAACCGATTGTTTCACGCACATTTGATGTCTGGAGCTCCTCTTCAGAAAGTTACTTTTGGGAGCAAAAACTGGCGATTGAAGCAGAAGATTTGGCACGCCTTGAGTCTATCTACGAAAAATATAACATCGACTATCTTATGCTTGACCGCTCTCTTATTCCGGTGGTTTCCAATTATAAAAGCCTGCAAATTGATCGTATCGAAAATATGTTGGCAAAAAGTAAAAGAATGTCGGCAGTTTATCAAAACAAATATTTTACACTTTATAAGCTTACTCCTTTGAGCAAAATTGATAAGTTTGTGACTTTATCAACAGCCTTATCAAATATTGGACCAACCAATAAAATTCTTTCAGACGACTCAGCTTTCCAAGAATTTGGCTATTATCAGTCGGATCGCAGTAATCCCTACAGCATCTACTATCCTTATCTTGATCTTACAACCCATACAAGACTTGAAGACAAAAGTTGGAATATTGTCGAATCTGAAAATACATTTACTATTAATTCAAAATTTGATTCAAATCAAGTTTACAAAAACCTATTCATGCTCGATAAATATGATGCACGTTTGCTTATCAACGAAAAGCTTGAAGATATAAGGTTAAACCTGACGTCTAGTTTTGCCAATAACAATTTAGCAGTTAATTTTGAAAAAAAACTGATCAAATCGTTTGCTGTTTCAAACTTAGATTATGAAAAAGACATCGCTTTCTCGATCGCCGATCTTCCCCAAAAATATAGCTATCTAGTGAAAGTCAGAACCAGGAATCTAAAAGGTCCAAGGTTTTATTTTTACATCACCGATGAAACTAAAAAACAAGCAGCAATAGAGGACAATCTTAGAAAGGATATAGAATATTTTATCCTGCCTGCCAAATATCAGTATGGCTTAGGTTATTCCTTTATCTTCCAAAAACCTAAATACGATAATCTCGCATCCCAAAACATAATTGAGGAAATCACTATCTACTTATTACCCTATGAAAATCTAAAGCTGGCTAAACTATATGGCAGCACATCACCAGCAAGGAAACCTATTTTTTTAAATAATTTCCAGGTTGAAAAGATTAATTACTTTACTTATAAAATTTCCCTAAATCCCGGTCAAGAAATAAATAATTTAATTCTGCACCAATCTTTTGATCCAGGCTGGTTGGCAATTAGCAAAGGTAAAATATTGGATCATTTTAAAATCAATAATTGGGCGAATGGATGGAGATTAAACGTTGGAAGTGATAAGTTTGAAGTTGGAAGTAAAAATCTACAAACCTCAAACCTCCAACCTCAAACTTCTAACATAGTTGTAATTTTTTGGCCACAGTATCTGCAATTTGCTGGATTTGTTTTGTTAATAATAGCTTTTATTTATATAATAAAAACAAAGCAAATTCAGTCTTAGCTAGTCGGGCTAGTTGTAACTAGTTTAACTAGCTAGACAAAAATCGTGGTAGAAGATCTCATTATTTATAAGAAATCATTAAATTTAATTAAAAGCACCTATTCCTTACTTAGGAAAAATGAGAGTTTAAAAAGGGATTTTTCCTTATGTGATCAAATAAAAAGATCTTCAATATCTGTGTCAACTAATATTAGTGAGGGTTACGGTAGATCAAAAAAATATTTTAAAAATTTTTTGGGAATTGCTTCTGGTTCAGCTAATGAAACCATCACTTTACTCCAGATAATAGAATTAGTCTATAATGTAAATACAAAACAATTGCAAGAAGATTATAAGTTTTTAGCCAAACAAATTAGCGCATTTTCATCTAGATTGAACTAACCTGACTAGTTAAAACTAGTTATAACTAGCAATGACAGAATTGTCTTTTTTGCAAATCCGCAATCCCAAGGATGATGAGACGCCGATTGAGGCGGCGACGCAGATTTTTGCCTCGGTACTCCCCTACCCTTATGTTCCTTTATGGAAGCGACTTTTCATCAGGCCGAAAACCTATACTTTTGAAATCTACCTGCTTGGTCAGACCATCTATTTCTATGTTGCTACCCCTAGAGAAAACGAGACATTGCTACAAAGCCTGATTACCTCATCTTTTCCGCAGGCCAAAGTTGCAAAAACCACAGATCCTCTGGAAATTGTCTTCAAATCAAAAAATATCGCTGCCGGAGAAGTTGTTTTAAACTCATATCCCTATCTACCGATAAAAACCTACTTTGATTTCAAAGACGTTGACCCTTTATCTTCGCTCATTGGTTTTTTATCTAAACAAGGCGCCAGTCTTAAAATGGCAGTCCAAATATTGGTCACCCCGGCCAGTTTTGCCTGGCAGGATATGGCGGTTGCGGCTGCGAAACACCAAATCTACGATGAGACTGCCCAGCGCTACACTAGAAGTCCGCAACAACTACTAATAATGAAAAAGTCTTCCTTTCAAGGCGGAAAAGCGCTGGTTCGCTTGCTGGTGGCTGGATCCCACAATATTTCGCTATTTCCTTTTCTTGTCAACCTCGCTGGTACTTTTGGCAGCTTTTCCTTGGGAGACGGAAACCAATTTGTCTTTAGACGTCCTTTGATTTTCAAAAATCATTTCTTAAAGCGCGTCAGGGAAAGAAAAACCTATTTTTTTGAGCGAAGGTATCAGATCTTAAATGCACAAGAGTTAGCTACGCTTTGGCATCCTTCAGGCTATTTACTTTCGGGAATTAAAAATGTCGCCTGGGGAAAAACTCTAAAAGGCGAACCTCCAGAAAATTTGCCGGTTGTTCCAGCCTCCGTCCACCCGCAGGGTGGTCAAAAAAAAGATGTCAATTTTTTTGCTAAAACCGAATTCAAAAATAAATCTACCATCTTTGGTATCAAAACCGAAGATAGAAGAAAGCACGTCTACATCATAGGAAAAACCGGAGCTGGAAAATCGACTCTTATTGCCAATATGGCTATAGACGATATAAGAAAAGATCGGGGTATCGGCATTATCGACCCGCACGGCGATCTTTCTGAGATAATCTTGGACTTTATACCCAAACGAAGAGCCAACGACGTCGTCTACCTGGAGCCTTTTGATACAGAAAGGCCGTTTGCCTTAAATGTCCTTGAGGTCAAAAATAATCAACAAAAAGATCTCATCGCCTCTGGCATCGTCTCGATTTTTTACAAACTCTATCGGGAAAGCTGGGGGCCGAGGCTCGAGTACATTTTACGTAATGTAATTCTAACCTTGTTGGAAACGCCAAATTCGACACTCGTTGACGTACTTAATCTTCTGGCAAATTCTAGCTACCGAAAAAAGATAGTATCTCAACTCAGCGATCCGGTTTTGAAAAATTTCTGGGAACACGAATTTGCCAAAATGCCTGACAGGCTAAAATCTGAAGCCATCTCACCGATCCAAAATAAAGTCGGGCAATTTGTGACTTCCCGAATGATCAGAAACATCCTAGGAAAAACCAAATCCTCTATCGATCTTGAGAGCGTGATGAATGATGGTAAAATCCTCATCCTCAACCTCTCGCAGGGAAAACTGGGTGAGGATAATTCTGCTCTTTTGGGAGCCATGATCATAACCCAGATCCAGCTGGCAGCCATGAACAGATCTTTTATCAAGGAGGAAGAACGTCGGGATTTTTTCTTGTATGTTGATGAGTTTCAGAATTTTGCCACCTCCTCTTTTGTCAAAATACTCTCAGAGGCGAGAAAATACAGGCTGGCTTTAACTCTTGCTAACCAATATATCGAACAGCTAGAACTTGAAGTTCAGAAAGCCATATTTGGCAACGTTGGGACTTTGATATCATTTGTAGTTGGAGCAAGAGACGCACATCTTTTAACTTATGAATTTGCCGAAATCTACAGCGAAAATGATCTAGTCTCTTTGGGCAAATATGAAACCGTCGTCAAATTATCAATCGATGGCATGACCTCTGCTCCTTTTCCGGCAACTACCCTTCCGTTACCATCATTGAAGAATGAAAATAAGGAGAAGATTATTAGGCTGTCGAAGGAAAAATACGGGAGAAAAACCTAATTTCAAAATCCAAAGCTCAAATGTCAAATCAAGTTCAAAGCTCAAATTTCAAATTTTTTAGTTATTTGGATTTTGTTATTTGGATTTCTTCTCTTCGAAGATTTTTTTCCAATCCTTAACGAAGAGATCTTTTAGCTTCATTAGTTTATCTGAGGTTTCCTTGGTCTCTGATTTAGCCTCCTCGACCGCTTCCTCAACCGATTTTACATAACTTTTATAATCAAACTCTTGCCATCTCTCCGAAAGTGTATCCAGCTTTTTTAGAAGCTGCTTTTTAACTTTAAGAAGAGTTTTTCTTCCGTCATCAGTCGCCTCTCCCCAGGCTTCTTTTAATTTTTTATCTATCTCCATCTTCTCTATCTGTTTTTTGAGCTCCTGAATCTTTTTCAAGACTACTTCCCGATTTTCTTCGCCTGATTTAGGTGACAAAAAAAATGCAGTCAGTCCGCCAACTATTGTTCCTATGAGCATCCCCAGACCAAAACGGGAAGCTTTCTTTTTCTCGTCCATATTTTTAATATAACAGAGTTTTTGACGAATGCAAGAGGAACTTAATTTAAATTACCAATTTCCAACTCACAAGTATTCCAAATAAATTTCAATATCTAAATTCAAATTTTTTAAACTTAGTATTTGAGGTTGGATTATTTTGTATTTGGATATTGTTTGTATCTTGTTTCTTGGAGGTTGTTTCTTATTTTATATAGTTTTTATAACTCCTATTGGTGTCGTAAGGAAGATAGGGATGGATAACAAAAGCAGCCCGATTGTCTTTGATAGAAGTAGCGTCAAAACTATCTCCCTCCCAGCTCATCACGGTCCAGTCAAACTTTTTCTTGAGCCGCCAGGTAACCGGCATACCAATCTTTTTATAAGTCGCAAAATATGATAAAAAGGCAAGAACCTTTAAGAAAAAATAGGTAAATTTCGCTTTAAGCGAATAGGTCTTGATTGAGTTAAACGATCTTAAATAACTTATGTTTTGCTCTCTCGCAACCTCGTCAACTATTTCGGCAACAGGCGAAAAAGCGTGCGTGTGCTGATGGGAATCGACAATCTTTACCGTTAGACCCTTCTTGCGAAGAATATCCAGCTGATTTTCAACTTCGGATTTTAATTGGCTTTTATCAACTTTTCCCAAAAGAATTTTTATCAGGAAAAATACCAGAGAAAAAAATAAACCATTTTGACCAACCAGCGTATTTACCTTTAAAAAATGTTGCGCAGGTTTTCCTTCAATTAAATTTAAATGAAGGCCTAAAATAAAATTATTTTTGCCGTTAAGTACTCTATTTAGGCGCCGCAGACTCAAAGTGCTAACCATTGTCGATAAAACCGAAACACCAATGAGTTTTCCCTTTTTAATAAGTGAAATGATACCGTAATCTGCCTCTTGGTTATAGCCGAAATCGTCGCTATATAATTTCATACCACTTCGCTATTGAATCCAAACTTATAATAGCTCCGCGGTATTATACCTAAAATTATCAATGTAGGTAATACCTCCGAAGCTCTATAATTATCTTTAATTGAACGTCTAGAGCGTAGGGGTATCATACGTACGCATAACGAATAAATAATCGCTTCAGGGCAACAAGCCTAACAAATTCTTTAACTGTTTCAGCCGCACGGATAAGGAAAGGAAATCTTGTCTTTCTTATTTCGGTTAGACCAACCGGGAGCTCTTTAAATGAATAGCGAAGATAGTGGCATAAGATCAAAAGTTCGCTGTCAAAAAAATGATTTTGACTATGGACTTGATCGATTAAAGGCAAAATTACTTTTTTCCGGATTGCTTTCATGCCATGCGTGTCGGAAAATGGTACGTTAAAATAAACTTTAAGAAAAATTTCTATGGCCTTGCTTAACATTCTCCTGGTTAAGGGTCTTGAGTCTTTAGATGTACCAAGATTCTTTGAACCTATGACAATATCGTACCGATCCAAAAGTAGAAGCGATAGATCTAAAAAGTCAGTATCCCAGAAGTCGATATCAAACTGAACTACTGTGTCGTATCTAGCCTGCTTTATACCTTCTTTAAAAGCTTGACCATAGGAGGGATTTTCTAGATGAAATACTCTGATCTGACTGTAGAGCTTTGCCAGTTTTTGAGCAACCTGATATGTCTTATCTCTACTCCCATTTTCAACCAGTACTATCTCATATTCCGAAAGCGGCAGTACTTTGTCTATCTCCCTAATTAATTTGACTATCTGCTTTTCCAAAATGGCTTCCTCATTATATACCGGCATAATAAGCGAAAAGCTTTTCATATAGGGCCATATTATACCAAATTTAAGCAGGAAATTCAATATTATAGGATAAAGTGTGGAGAAGTAGAAGTTAAAAAAAAGTTGGTTTTTTAAAGTTGCTCGAGGTCTGTTTGAATATCCTTAAGTTCTTCATCAATATCACCCACATCAATACTTTGCACTTCCTCTTCTTCCTGAGAAACTACCTCGGTCGGAGACGCGGTCGGCAAAGTTGCCTCATCGTCTGTATCGGATGGTTTGGGCGGTTTTGAATTTGCTAGATAGATCAAAGCCGCCGCAAGCAAAATTAAAAAAATGAGAGAAAGAAGAATTAAGAATGGTGATTTATTGTTTTTTTGAGGAGGAGGTTGGACCCCACCTTGTGGATAGGAAACTGGAGAGGCCGCAGGAGGAGAGCCGGTAACTGTCGGACCAGGTGGATTGGTAATTGGCTGGATAGGTGGCTGCGGAGAAATTTGCGGTGGTGTTTGAAATTGGGATGAGTCCATGGTATCAATATTAAATGTTAAATATAAAAAATCAAATATACATAGCAAAAATAAAATATATTTGATATTTAATATGTATATTTGCTATTTGATTTTTGATCTTTGATATTGTCTTACGGTGTTGGTGTTGAGACTTCATTTGCTTTTCCTAATTTTGCTGCTTCTTTAACCGCATTCATGACAACCTGTCTTGCGTCAACCACCAGTTTATGGACGTCCCTAAGTTCTGTCTGAAACTGGCTAACGATCTCACCCACTGTTTCGCGAAGAGTTGTCTCATCTACAATCTCTGCAACATAGACTTTACCAGCTTGGGTCGTGACAGCAGCCTCAGCTTCACTAATCTTAGTTTGAGCCGCTTCTATTGCCTGCTCTAAAGAGGTAGTATCTTTTCCTGCTGTTTTGGCAGTATCAACTCTTTGCTTTAGGCGATCAAGTATCGAGCTTAGTCTATCTAATACTGACATCATATGATCAGTTCGTCTCTTATTGATATTTTCAAGTTTGTTATTGATTCGTTCAACCAACAGCTTTTTTTTCTCATCGCGGATGGTTTGCAGTCTTTGTTTGAACTCTTCTCTCTTTTGTTTAAAGCTTTCTGATGCTTCTTTTCTCTTCTCTTCAAGCATTATTTTAAAGTTTTCTCTCATCTGAGATACTGTTGTTTTAAGCTCACTTCTCTGCTGTTCAATCGTTGTTTTTAAAGATTCTCTAAAAAGTCTTTTAGTAGGATCGGCATCTGTCTCAGTTGATGAATCTTGAGCAAATGAATGAAGCGGATTAAAAAGAATAAGAGTAAATAGAAGTATAAGAAAGATCTTTTTTCTATACATATTTTAATGATACAGGTCGCAGCTATTTTGTCAAGCATCAGATCTATCTGATTTCTAACTTATCCCAATTCCAGTCCTTTCTGAATTTTTTGATACCACTTTATGTAGATTGCCCAAAAGCGGATTGAGGAAAAAAGGGCAAAGACAAAACCAGGAAAGCCGTCGATAAAGCCTAAGTGACGAAAGTACATTGAAAAAAAAGTGACTGAAGGTTTGACAAAAAAGTAATCAAACATCATCAAATTGTTAATTGTTAATTGCTTATTGTTTCTTAATTGCTCTGCTTCTAGAGAAGTGTATCGATCCCAGCGCTTGAGGTAGCGAGAAAAATCAGGATCAGCGTAGTGAAGAATGGGATTTTTTAAATGACCAACCAATTTAGAATTATGAATTGATAATTCAGAATTAAATTGAGAATCTAGAATTTCTTTTTTGTTTTTAGATTCTGAATTCTGAACTCTGAATTCTGAATTGATGACGACGTTTTCATGCACGCTCTTACAGGGAAATCTGGCATAGCCATTACGATAAAGCCTGATAGTGTAGTCCGGGTATTGGCCGCCTTTCATAAGAAATTGTGTTAGAAAGAAATTTTTGCGAGGAATCCAGAAAGCAACAAAGTTAGAAGTTTGAGGTTGGAAGTTTGATGTTTTTGAATTCCTCTTACTTCCAACTTCTAACTTCAAACGAATTTCTTCTCTTAATTCTTCACTAAGCGCTTCATCTGCATCCAACTGTAGTATCCACTCCCCTCTCGCCCGCTCGATAGCCTTTTGTTTATTGATATGAAACATTTGGGGATTGTCCTCTTTAAATAGCTTAACTTTTCGACCGTACGATTTGGCAATCTCAACCGTTTTATCGGTCGAACCGCCATCTACGATAATGACCTCATCAACCAGATCATAGGCGGAATCTAGAGAGTAATGGATATTTTTTTCTTCGTTGTAGGTAGCGATACAAAGCGATAAACGCATAATTTTCGATTTGAAATTTACAATTTGAAATGAATTTGAAAGTTTAAATTTTTAAACATTGAAAATTGATTGAAAATTAAAAATTGAAAATTTTAAATTAGCTATCGTTATTATATAATAATCCCATGCTGAAAATAGTGACTACTCCTAATTCGATTCTGACAACAGCTACAAAAAAAGTTGAACAATTTGACGACTCGCTCAATAAATTGGTCAAAGAAATGGAACGGGTACTTTCCGCTCAGGTAAATCCTCAAGGCGTTGGACTTGCCGCACCACAAGTTGGCAAAAATCTCTCAGTATTTGTTATTAAACCAACACCTGATGCTAAAACAGAAACATTTATTAATCCGAGAATTATCAATTTCGAGGCTGGGAACCCTGAGGGTTCGGAAAAACACGCAGCGAACCCTCAGGGTTCTGAGGTTAAAAAAAAGAAAAAACATCGACTAGAAGGTTGTTTGTCCATCCCAAAAATCTGGGGATCGATTAAGAGAGCTAAAAAAGTGTTATTTGAATTTAAAGATTTAAATGGAAAAGCTCATAAAAAATGGTTTAGCGGATTTAAAGCAACAATAATCCAACACGAAATCGACCACCTCCAAGGTATACTTTTTACCCAGCGAGCTCTGGAACAAAACAGTCAACTCTATGAGGAAAAAGAGGGAAAGCTAAAAAAATTGTTGACAAAATAATCTGGTTGTGTCTTAATTAAATTATGGATTTTCTTTTAGTACCTCTTTTGGTAATCGGCGTAATACTTATTTTAAAAACTTTAATAGTTATCGATCAATTTGAAAGAGGGATCGTTTTGACACTTGGACAATATTCCGGGACACTACTACCGGGTCTTAATATCTTAATACCCATTTTGCAAAGAGTTATCAAGGTCGACATGAGAATAACTACCTCTGATATCCCCCAGCAGGAAGTCATCACCAAAGACAATGTGCCGGTTGGAATAAACGCGGTTGTATATTTTCAAGTGACAAAGCCTGAAGACGCAGTCCTAAAGATCCAAGACTATACCTATGCAATTACCCAATATGCCCAAACCGCGCTTCGAGATGTAATAGGCGGAGTTGAGCTTGATACTCTCTTGGGTGAAAGGCAAAAAATAGCCGATGAGATTAAAACCATAGTCGATAAAGAGACTACCGATTGGGGTACCGACGTCACAGCCATAAAAATCCAGGATATTGAAGTTCCTGCCGATATGAAGCGCGTCATGGCAAAACAAGCTGAAGCAGAACGAGAGCGAAGAGCAACAATCATCCGCTCCGAAGGAGAACTTTCCGCTTCCCAAAACCTTAACAAAGCGATGAGTATGCTCTCCCAAAGTGGTGCTATTTCTCTGCGAACTTTGCAAACCATCGAATCGACTACCGCTAATCCCGCAAATACTGTCGTCTTTGCTATTCCCATAGAAGTGATCGAAGGCTTCAAAAAAATGACAGAAAAGATAAACAAGTAATTTTCTGTCATCCTGAACTTGGTTCAGGATCTACTTTACTTAATCTCCTTTAAAAAAGCTTTAGCTAGACTGCTTGTGTTAAAAGTAGAATGATAAAATTCTTTCCAGACTACTACAATGTTTGCTCCATTAAAGATAGCCCTCTGAACCTCCCTAATGGTATCACCACCCGCTATTGAGATGAGAACATTATAGACGCTTAACACTTTATTGATTTGGATATAAGGTATTGGTTTATCTTTATTGAACTTCTCCTCGTCAACCCCCCGATGCAGCAATACAACATCCGGTAAATGCTTTAACCTTCTTAATACTTGATTTGGGTAAGGAATATTCATCATGTCAATCATACTGTCAAGTTCATTCTTTTCACAACTTTCGACAAAACTGTTGATCGTCTCAGTTGGAGCCTGGCCAAGACAAATTGCAGCTGAAGCGCCGGCATTTTTTGCAATGCGCACCTCTGTCTCTCCCCTATCCATCGTTTTTAGATCAGCTACAATATAGGGAAACACATTTTGAGGATGTGTTTTATCACCCCACCAATCATAGAGATTTCGTATTGCCTCTGCTCCAAATTCTTTAATTAAAGGAGTTCCTGCTTCAAGAATTATCCTATCGCTAACCGGAAGGTTTTGGATGATCTGATAGGCCTCATCCATAGTCGAATTTAGGGCTATTTGTAAGTATCTTTTCTTTTTTGAAAGTAGCATAAAATTATTCTATAACTTAATTTTATCTTTATAAACTATATTTACAACAAGTCTTAGATTTAAAAAGTTGACAAAAGCTGTAACGATCGTTTCAATAATTGACAACATGAAGCTTTTCTCTTACCAACAAAAACGTTTGACTTTTAAATTATGAGAAATTAATATTTAACTTATGCACGATAACAGTTCTAGTTCAGGTGATCAGCTTAAACCTCCGCAAACTCTTCAAACCAATAAACCTATTGATCTCGATGGAATCTTAACTCGCGCCGATCAATCAGGCAGGCCCTATCTTAGAAAGGTTATCCATCAGATTGGTATATTAACCAATTCTAGTATTGTTGGAGGAGATCCAGGTATAGTAAATGAAAATAAACCTGAGGCTGCAACTTTTATCGCGTCATTAGATCATTACGGTTTTGGCAGTGAAGAAATGCCTGAATATATTGCTAAAGTAATAAACAAATATTTAGCTGCAACCAGATTTAGAGATGATCGAAGTTGGCATGAAACAGTCAGAAGAACAACAAGTGTTGCAGATCACGTAAAAGTATTGCAGAGCTCTTTACAAGAGCAGAATGTCAGACCGGAAAACCCTAATAGTCCATTAGTACTTGATACCTGCATTATGGCATCTCTGGCTGTTGGAGATATAGATGGAGTGGTTGCTTTGATAAGAGGTGCCGATACTTTCACTAAAACAGCATCTCCTTCGCGCGATACGTTGTCCAGAGTGAATGGAGTGCTAAATTCTGCAACAACAGATGTATACGTTCCGGAAATGGCTCAAAATCTAAATCTAAAGATCGCCGGTTTGAGAGGTGAATTAGGAATTACAAGGTAGAGTTATAATCTAGGCTGTGGGGGATTGTATCATTTCTGTATTGCTGCGTTCCTCCACTTTATCGATCTTCAAAGTTCTATTCTCTCCCGTCTTCAACAGCAAAAACGGTCTTTTACCTTCTCTAAGATCTTTTTTTATTCTCTTTAAACATTTGGTGCACAATCTTACCCTTTTCACTTCACCATCCTCAATAATGTCAACGTGTTGCAGGTTTGGTTTAAAAATGCGGCTTGTTTTCGGCGCTCTTTTTTTCCAGCGTCCTCCAGCAACTCCTCTATGGTGTGTGTGTCGACGACCAAAAATAATTGATTTTCCGCAGTGATAACATTTATTCATAGAAGATTTATGATATCATAATATATACATCAATTCAATCAAATTTTAAATTTTCAGTTTTCAATTTTTATTGAATTTTTAATATTTAATTATTAAACATTTCAAATTTTAAATTTCAAATTGAAAATTAATTAATGTTATCCTATCTTTTCACTAATCCTTTCCTCTTTTTTATCTACCTTATAGCTTTATTGGTGGCAATTGCTATTCATGAGTTTTCTCACGCATTCGCGGCAGATTATCTCGGTGACCCAACACCCAGGCTGGCCGGAAGACTCAAGCTAAACCCTCTCATCCATATTGACACTTTGGGGCTTCTTTTCCTTCTTTTTTTTGGTTTTGGCTGGGGAAAACCCGTTGGATTCGATCCTTTTAATTTAAAAAATCCGCGCAGAGATGCTGCGATAATTTCACTAGCCGGTCCAATCTCTAATTTCATTTTGGCTATCATACTTGCTTTGGGTCTAAGATTATTGCTTTTTTTTGATTTAACTAATTTTTCCCGTCTCAGCTTAAATATTTTATCACCTATTATCTACCTCAATATAATCCTTGGAGTTTTTAATCTATTGCCAATCCATCCTTTAGACGGTTTCAAGATTGTGGGTGGATTTCTCTCAGAAAAGAAAGCGCGCGAATGGTATGAACTTGAGCGCTATGGTATGATCTTTCTTCTCATGCTGATATTTCCTTTTGGTAGATCGTCCCTCCTTAGCTTAATTTTACATCCTGTCATCTCTTTCATCCTCAATCTGCTAATTCCTTCGGGGATTGGAGGAGGGATTATTTAAGAAGCGATCTTCGATCTACTTCAGGGTGTAGTCAACGGAGCAAATGTCGGTGATATTCTTTTAATGCATCTGATATAATCTTG
>Ga0155901_146_pt1 | contig 21308 bp, 16 predicted proteins | sample RifCSPlowO2_01_FD_107555 | JGI IMG/M metagenome (GOLD analysis project Ga0155901, IMG submission 107555) | Candidatus Roizmanbacteria bacterium RIFCSPLOWO2_01_FULL_37_16 | reverse complement strand
ATTGACGGAGAAATAAATTTAAGCGCAATAAAATCTGCCTCAATTGACCTTGGTAAACGGTTGAAATTGAGCAAAAAAGATTATCACCTGGTTGTAGTTAAAAGCACAGTACCGCCTGGAACGAGCAAAAATATCGTGGCCGAAATGGTAGAGTTTTACTCAGGTAGAAAATTGGGGAAAGGTTTTGGATTATGTATGAATCCTGAATATTTAAGAGAAAAAAATGCTTATGAGGATGGGCTAAATCCACGAGTCATCCTGATAGGACAACATGATAAAAAGTCAGGAGATCTGCTTGCATCGGTATATAAAAAATTCAAATGTCCTATTGTCCGCTGCAGCGTCCAAGAAGCAGAATTTCAAAAATATATACATAATCTTTTCAATGCCGTCAAGATAACTTTTTTTAACGAGATGAGACAAATCTGTCAAGAGTGCAAATTTGATACCAAAAAAATCTTTGACGTTACTGCTCAATCGGCTGAAGGAATGTGGAATTCGAAATACGGGATCCGGAATCTTGGTCCTTTTTCGGGAAGCTGCCTACCCAAAGATACCAAAGCTTTTTTACACTGGGTTCATAAAAATGGAGCTAGCGCTCCTCTTCTAAAAACGGTTATCAAAATTAATGAAACTTTGACGCAAGCAAACGGACAAGTAAAAAAAGAAGTTGTCGGAGCAGATTTATAGTTATTAGAATCGATGGGGGACTCTCACCAATGCAAAACGATATTTTTTTTTATTTAGCAAGATATATTGATCCTTATCCTTTCCTTCTGCCTTTGGGTTTTATAGGTATTTGGCGATGGAGTGTCTGGTTACTTAAAAAAACAGTAGGTTATTTTTATAAACCCCAAAAAGCTAGATTCAAGACTTCTGTTTCGGTCATTACACCGGTTTATAATGAGAATCCGAAGATATTTTCCCAAGCTGTTGAATCATGGGCGAGAAACAAACCAAATGAAATCATTGCGGTTATTGACTACACAGATAAAGCCTGTATTGCGGTTTTCAAAGACTTTGTCAAAAAAAATCGCAGTGCCCACCTCATTATAACCAAAACACCGGGAAAACGAGAAGCGCTAGCCGACGGAATAAAAGTGGCTAAAAGCGAAATTGTCGCCCTCGTCGACAGCGACACGGTCTGGGTTGATGATACTTTAATAAACGCGCTTGCTCCTTTTTCTGACAAAAAAATAGGCGGTGTTGCAACCAGACAAAGCGTTGTGCAACCAAAAACCATCGCCCAAAAGCTATTTAGCATTCGGCTTGAACAACGCTACTGGGACGATATTCCTTTTCTGGCAACAGCCGAAGATGTCTTAGTCTGTCTTTCTGGTCGGACTGCATTCTATCGCAAAGCGGCTATTATGCCCGTACTTAGTGAGATGGTAAATGAAAAATTCCTGGGTCAAAAAGTTATAAGCGGCGAAGACAAAAGGCTGACCTACTTAGTCCAGGAAGCTGGCTGGAAAACCACCTATCAAAGCACTGCCCAGGTAACTACAACCGGCGTCAAAGACATTCCAACCTTTTTAAAACAGCAAGTTCGCTGGACCCGAAATCTTTGGAGAAATGATCTGAAGGCTTTTTCTGCGGGCTGGGTTTTCAAACATTTTATTCTGACTCTGTATCTTTTAGATCGAGCTATTCAACCTTTTGCCCTACTTGTCAGTCCTGTTTACTTTTTTGTGTCTCTTGCTTTGGGTCTGTGGATTCCGGTCATAGTCATATTAGTCTGGTGGCATATTAGTCGCTTTATCAAGATGTATCCCCATCTCAAAAAATATCCGCTAGATATCTGGATGTTGCCTATCTTTATTTTATTCAACTTTGCTTCAATCTATATTAGACTCTATGCTCTTTTTAGTATCAATGTACAAGGATGGGTAACCAGATGGCATAAATCTAGACTACCCCAGTTCAGATTTTTAAATCTGGCTAGGGCACATGCTTTGACCATCTCCATGTTTGGCTTAGTGATATTAGGTGTGATCTATAATAAAAATAATAACTATATAATTCCTCATGAACTGCAAAATCAGCTGATTACAAGCTCGCTAAAGAAAAAAACAAACCTTACAGGAAAAATTAATACCAATGTGCTTGGGGCAATTTCGTCGGATCCAGAAAGCAAACTCTCAAAACGATATGAATTTCAGTACACTGACTCCCTTGCGGGCGTTGCAGAAAAATTCGGGGTTCAATTTTACAACCTTTTATATGCCAACGTTCACAAGATAACAAATTGGAATAGGATAAAACCCGGAACAATCTTTACTATCCCTCCTCAAGAGTTAAACATTAGTCCCTCCTACCGGTTTAATTACCAAAGAATCTACGACGACTATTTACAGATTTGGTACGACCCTTTGTCTAAGGCAATAGTCGTCTCAGGCAGAGGCTATAGGGTTGGATTAAATGATATTTATAATTCGCTGGGGAATAAGTATCTTGAAGAGGTCTCTCCCAAGGTCTGGCTACTTCGATCGAATCTGCTTTTGCGCTCCGGAGTAAGTCTCATTCTTGAAAAGGAAAAAGTTAAGTGGTTGAAATTAAAAAGCGGCAAGGATGGGTTTGTAACAATCAGAGGATCTAATACCGATGTGCTGATTGATGGGGTAAAGGTGACTTCCTGGGATGAATCGAAAAACGATTATGATAAAAATCTAGAAGACGGGAGAAGCTATATTCTAGTTAAAGATAATGCCAGGATGGATGTTATAGACTCTGAGATTGCTTATCTTGGCTTTGCCAGACCCGCTGACCTTCCTTATTCCCCCTACGGCATCTCCTGGAGGATGAGTAGCGGAAAATTAGGCTATGCCATCTTAACCGGAGAAGTGATTAAGAGCAAATTTCATCATAATTATTTTGGCGCTTATACCTATGGCGCAACTGGCATGACTTGGCGAGGAAATGAATTTTACAACAACGCGCGGTATGGACTTGACCCTCATGATGATTCAAACTACTTTCTAATCGAAAATAATAAATTTTACAACAATGGCACTCATGGATTAATTTTGTCCAAGCGCTGCAGCTTTAATACGATTCGCAGTAATGTCTCTTACAACAATGGTCTTCACGGCATCATGCTCCATGAATTGTCTAACAGTAATATCATTGATAATAACGACTTATATGGAAATAGCGACGGAGTGAATCTAGATAACTCCAGCAAAAACATCGTACGAAAAAATAAAATACTAAATAACAAGCGCGGGATTCTGGCAGATAAAAAATCTTTAGAGAATTTGATCGAAAATAATGAAATCAATCAAAACAGCCAGTATGGGATATATCTTTACGGACAGGCAAATGAGAATGTGATCCGCGATAATATTTTAACCGCAAATACAGTCGGGATATACATAAAAACCAATCGAAATCTAGTCTCTAATAACCGTTTGCTGCAAAATGGTGATGGAGTCTATCTTTTAGGTAAAGCAAGCAACAACAGTCTCGATTCAAACACAATAACATACAGCGAGAGATACGGAGTCTATGGAAAAATTTTTGCAGGCTTTAGCAATTTTTTGAGTGAGAAAAATCTGTTAGATAAAAATTACAAAAGCGATGTAGCTGCTTACGTATTAGAATGATTTGTTTTGTGGACCTACCGAGAATTGAACTCGGATCTTGGCAATGCGAATGCCATGTTCTGCCGTTGAACCATAGGCCCATGAGAAATTGTCTTCAAATTGTGCTCCCGACCAGAATTGAACTGGTATCACCGGCTCCGGAGGCCGGTGCTCTTTCCGTTAAGCTACGAGAGCTATCCAGAGAATTATACCAACTACAAGACGGTAATATCCAAATCCAACTAGTGAATTTTTTTTGAGAAAATCGATAAACCACTTTACGACAAAGTATGAAGAGATAAATGCAGAAAAAAAACCTACTGTTAGTAAAATCCAATTATCCGAATAGCTTAAGACGATTGAGCTCATCTTATACAAATCAAAAAAAGAGGCAGAAAAAATCGTCGGAATTGAAAGAAGAAAGGAGTAGTAGGCCGCTTCACCACGCTTATATCCCAAAAATATCATCACGACCATCACAGCACCTGCTCTTGACACCCCTGGAATAACCGCAAGAGACTGGACTAATCCGATAAGTAAAGCTTCTATATAGCTTAAATTTGCCCTGTCTTTTTGGAGTTTGACCTTTTCTTTTTTTATCAGCTTCTCGATTAAAATAAAAATTATCCCAACCGTCGCAAAAATTCCAATCATCAACATCTGATTTTCAAACAGGGTATTTTTTATGAATTTATATAGAATAAGTCCGACCAAGCCAGTCGGCAAAAAGGAAACTATTACCCTTTTTGTCAACTGTCTATATTTAACGACGTCTTGAAAGTAGAGTAGAGCAACCGATAAAATAGCACCTGACTGAATAAATACTTCAAATAATTTAGTAAAATCGTTTTGACTAATCCCAAAAAGTCTGGATGTAAAAATTAGATGAAACGTTGACGAAATCGGTAAAAACTCAGTGATCCCCTCTACCACTCCTAAAAGAGCCGCTTGTAATATATTCATTCATCTTCTTTGTCATCCTGAATTTATTTCAGGATCTGCTATCTAAAAATCAGATGCTGAAATCCGTTCGACAAGCTCAGGATCTCTTCGAGCCTGAGCGACCTCAGAGCCGAAGGCCTGAGTATACCGAAGGACTAGTTCAGCATGACAGCTTTAATTGTATAATATGTGAATGAAAGTCGCTTTAGTCCACGACCAATTACAGGAATTTGGTGGAGCAGAGCGAGTTTTAGTCGCACTTAAAAAGATCTTCCCTCAAGCTGATGTCTACACTTCTTTTTATAATCCTAATACGTTAGGCGTTCATAAGAAATACTTTAAAAACTGGAACATAATCACTTCTTGGGCAGACAAAATTCCCTTACTGAAAAAAATCTATTCTCCTGTCCGTTTTATTACACCCTGGATTTGGGAAAGCATTGATTTTAGTAAATATGACTTAGTAATTTCATCTTCAGGGTCTTATATGTCAAAAGGAGTTATTACCCGACCAGAAACTTTGCATATTTGTTACCTTCATCATCAACCCCGCTATCTTTACAATTATGAAACCGGAAGTTTACATGAACTACAAAAATATACAATCTTCAGAATCTATGCTAATCTGATCAATCATTCTCTTAGGCTCTGGGATTACCTATCATCCCAAAGACCAGATTATTTTATCGCCAACTCCGATGAAACCAAAAAACGTGTCCAAAAATTTTACCGTCGAGATGCAACCGTTATTTATCCTCCCGTTTCAATCTCTAAAACCCTATCCCCTATGCCCTATTCCCTACACCCTGATTATTACCTATCAGTTTCTCGCCTTGCTCGAGCAAAACACTTTGAAGTCCTGATTCAAGCTGCAAACAAAATGAAATTTAATCTAAAAATCATTGGTTCAGGCCGTGATGAAAATAATTTAAAATCTATCGCCGGACCTACGATTGAGTTTTTAGGAAATTTAGCTGACGAGGAGGTTGTAAAACTTTATCAAAATGCTAAAGCTTTTCTCTTTTCAGCAGTTGATGAGGAGTTTGGCATCGCTCCTGTTGAAGCGATGGGATATGGCTTACCTGTGATCGCTTATGCCTCAGGCGGTCTCAAAGAAACAGTAAAGATGGGAATTAATGGTTTCCTGTTTAACCAATTAGACCCATCGTCACTTTTAGGACAAATTAAAAAACTCGAGTCCTTAGCAAAAGAGAGATATCTTGAAATGCGGAAAAACGCGCGAAAAGAATCGGAAAAATATTCGTTTGAGAATTTTAAGAAACAATTAGTAAATTTTATCAATTCAAAAATGTCATCCTGAATTTATTTCAGGATCTGCTATTTAAAAATAAGATTCCGGATCAAGTCCGAAATGACAAATGTTTTTTTTATGCCGGAATTGCCAGAGGTAGAAACAATTCGACGCGGTCTTGAAAAATATCTAGTCGGTAAAAAAATTACTCATATTGAAATACGAGACTCTAAGCTTTTCCAAGGCCAAACATTACACCTTAAAGGTGCAATTGTGGTCGACGTGAGAAGATTTGGTAAAGGACTAGTTTTTGATCTTGATAATAATTACTCAATCGCAGCTCACATCAAAATGACCGGTCAGTTTATCTATCAGGAGAAAAACATCATAAATAATCTTAATCTTCCCACAAAACATACTCGCTTAATTTTTAAACTAGATAAAGATGCCCAACTTTTTTTCAACGATATCAGAAGATTCGGTTGGGTAAAAATAATAAAAACATCTGAAGTTAATAAACTTTCTTTCTTTAAAGAACTTGGACCGGAACCGTTTAAAGATTTAACTTATGAATATTTTCAAAATATGTTAAAAAAATCCAACTCACCTACCAAAGCTCTTCTCATGGATCAAAAAAAGATCGGAGGAGTGGGAAATATCTATGCCAATGATGCTTTAAATTTAGCCAAAATTGATCCCAGAAGAAAAGCCGCGAGCCTTAATATGGAAATGGTTAAAAGACTTTATCATGCAGTTCATGAAGTTCTAAAGCGGGGACTTAAATTTGGAGGCGCGACTGAAACCAACTACGTTAACGTATTAGGTCAGTCGGGAGAGTATCAAAACCATTTTTTAGTTTATGGTCGAGAGGGTGAAAAATGCTACAACTGCGGTGGTACCATCAAAAAAATCCGCATCACCGGCCGCGGAACCTACTTCTGTCCAAAATGCCAAGATTAGTTTATTCGTACCTCATCGCCTCAACCGGCTCAAGGTTGGCAGCTTTTCGCGCAGGAAAAACCCCGAAAGTAATTCCAATTGCCGAAGATACAACTAAAGATATCACAACGGTCAACCCATCTATGTAAGCTGGAAAATATCGATTTAAAAAAAAGATCCCAAGATAGGCAAAAGCCAAACCCAAAAATCCTCCTGTCAAAGACAAAAGAATCGACTCAGCTAAAAATTGATATAAAATGTCTGATTGATGAGCTCCCAGTGCCCGCCTGATACCAATCTCCTTTATTCTATCTGAAACTGTCACATACATAATATTCATAATTCCTATTCCTCCCACAACCAATGAAACTGCAGCAATCGCAACCAAGACTAGATTTAAAATAGAGAAAATTGAAGTAATGGCTGTCATAAGCTCTGTGGGTTCGACGATGCTGAAATCCTCCTCCTCATATCTTTTTAACAATTTTTGTTTGATATCCTCCCTCACTTGGGAAATATAGTTTTCGCTTTTTACCTTAACCGAGAGACGAAAAAATTTCTTGTCTGGATTAAAAATATATCCAGTAGTGTAGGGCCCGTAAAAATATTTATCATAATCAAATCCTCCCATCCCCCCACCTCCCCGACTCTTAGTAATTCCTATAATGGTAAATCTGACATTTTCTATCCTTATTTTTTTACCTAAAGCCTCCTCGCTGCTGCCAAAAAGGTCACTGGCGATTCTGGGCCCCAGCACAATTACTTTCGCTCGTTTTGTTACATCGTTCTTATTAAAAAATCTCCCCATATCTACTTCAAATCCCATGATGTCGACAATCGCTTCTGAAGAAAACAGAATATCGGCAAAATCTTCTTTGATTGTTCCCATAACTTTGGCAGATTTTAAAGCGATTGGGGCAACGCCAATTACATTATCTATTCTCTTGAGATTTTCCAAATCTCGATTGTCAAACCTGCCTGTCAAGGATGAAACACTTGCCGAAAAACCTCCACCTGATAGAACTCTCCCCGGAACCAAAAATAGCGTACTTTTACCCAAAGCCTCAAATTGATCGGAAATGTATTTTTTTAAACCTAACCCCAAAGCCATAAGTATCACTACGGCAAATACACCGATTAATATTCCAAGACTGGTCAAAAATGTTCGAACTTTATTTCGAGAAAAATCTGCGATCGCCTCTTTATAAACAGCAATTAAATTGATCATAAAATTTCTCCATCCCTAATTTTTATTACTCTTTTGGCATAACTTGCAATGTCAGACTCATGAGTGACCAACGCCACTGTGAGATTTTCATCTTCATTTAACTTACGAAGTAAAGTCATAATCTCATGACCAGTCTTACTGTCAAGATTTCCGGTTGGCTCATCTGCAAGAATTAATCGTGGTTTCATTATCATAGCCCTAGCAATAGCAACACGTTGCTGTTGTCCACCTGATAATCTATTAGGATAAGAGTGTGTTTTCTCTTTTAATCCAAATTTTGTTAGAATTTCGTCTGCTCTTTCTCTTGGGTTAAAGCTTAAAGCACTTCTTGTATAAATAGTTGGTAAGGTAACATTTTCTAAGACTGTTAATTTAGGAATAAGATTAAACTGCTGGAAGACAAAACCTACAAATTCATTTCTTAAATTTGAAATCTCATCATCTGATAAATTAGAGATTTCTTTCTTTTCTATAAAAACTTTTCCCGATGACGGTTTGTCTAAAAGTCCTATGATATGCATGAGAGTTGACTTGCCTGACCCAGAAGGACCCATTATCGAACAAAACTCTCCTTCCTTGATGGTCAGATTTATATCTTTAAGTGCAAAAAAGACTATCTCGCTATCAAGTTTGTAAACTTTACTTACTTTTTGGAGATTGATCATAGGATCACTTCACAATTTCGTCATTTTCTTTAAGTCCGGAGTCAACAACTACCACTTCATCGATCTCGTCGCCCAAAGTAATGTAAGTTTTAATTTTTTTATTATTTTCCAATTTATAGACATATTTTTTTCCTTTATCGGATTTGATAAATAATGCCGGAATAGCCAAGATATTCTTTCTTTGTCTTAAGAGAAAATCAACGTCGCCCGTCATACCGACTCTATATTTATAATCGCTGTTATCATAATCAAAATACATCTTTACCTCGTAGACCGTTCCTGTTTCCCCCTCTTTTGGAATGAAAGAAATTTTATCCACCTCACTTTTAATTTGGTCATCAGGATATGCATCAAAGACAATGTTTCCTTTTTTACCCTCTTTTAATTTCACTACTTCGGTTTGATCTGCTGCCACGGAAAAATAGATGGTATTTGGATTAACGATTTCTATCTCTGCTTGGGCTGGAGTTATATTAACTCCAGCATAGGGGGAACCTACTCTTATTACTATTCCTTCAATAGGAGAGGCTAGATATGAATATTCGATTGCCAGATTTTTAAGTTCAACATCAATAATTGCATTATTAAGATCATATTGGGCTTTCTCCAAGACCCGCAAAGCTTCTCTTCGGGCATCTTCGCTAAGTCCGCCGGTGTATTTTATTTGGGCATCTTGTAGTTCCTGATCATAATCAAGCCGCTCATTGACAAATGTGTTTAAATATTTTTTAAGATTTTGTTGAACTTCACGTTGGTCAAGCGAAGCTACTCCTTGATACTTTTTAACATAGTCACCCTCTTTTACCCCAACCCAGGAAAGTCTACCCGAAGATTGGAAGCGAAGAGTGACATGTTCTTCGGCTTCTATCTCCCCTGAAAGTGAAAGTTCTTCCTTAATTGTCTGTCTTTTTACTTTATAAGTAGTTTTTTCTTTGCTTGATTTAATTTGAGAAAAATCTCTTTGATATAACACTAATATCAGCAAGATAATAAAACCGGCAAATAAGTACCATCTTTTTTTTATTAGAGCCATAAGTTTCATATTATTACAACCTCCTTTATTTTGAGAAAAAGAAAGACCATTCTGTAACTGGCATTACGTTTTGTAGACTAAAATTCCATGCGTACATATAAATCGCCGGTATTAAAATCACGAGTGCGATAAGAAATTTTTTTGAGGTTAAAAATTTTTCCAATGCTATAGACGCCATCGGCCAAAGAGGCAAACTGTAACGACCAATATCTCTATGTTGGACAAAAGCTGTTGCACTAAAAAATACAATAGCAAAGTAAAAAAAACTCCTATATTTGCTTTCTTTTAAAAAGATTACAGTCAGAGTGTAGAGGAAATAATAAAAAATAATATCTTCTAGCCAAGCTGTGCCAACCCACCTACTTTGTAAATTAAAAACGGCAAAAGGAAAAACTAGGTGTATATTATCACCCGAATGAAAATAAGCAAAAAAATCTCGGTATTGGATTTGATAAAAATAAAAAACCAGCAATAGGCCGAAAGGTATTAAAAGAATATATAACCACCGCCAATTAATCCAATTGTCATTCCGAACTTGTTTCGGAATCTGTTTTTTAGAATCAGATCCTGAAATTAATTCAGGATGACTGCGATTACGAAAATATTTTTCTAACAAAACGAATATATAAGTTACAAATAATAAAATCCCTGGAGTTTTTGTCATTGTTGCTAAACCCCCAAATAGTCCTGAAAGAAAATACTTTTCCTTTTCAAAACAAAATAGCGATAATAAAATCAAAAGTAAAAACAAACTTTCTGGTGCTCCTATTGAGCGGATGACTAGAAATCTCGGCAGCATTAGAAATACTGTTGTTAAAACAATTGGATTTCTTGTCAGTTTAAAATGCCTAACAAGATAATAAAAAAATAAGGCTAAACCAATAGTTGCAGCAATATTTACAAATATCATCGATTTCGCATAATTAAAAATTGGAGCAAAAACTCGAATAAGCAGTGGATACAGAGGTAAATGAGCCGCATAATATTTAACCGGTAAAACTACAGCCAGAGGAACTTTCTCAATCAGGTCTGGAATATACATCGTTTTAGAGGCAATGACGTAAAGCAATCCGTCATAGTGACGGTATATATATAAGAAATTTGAATTTGAAATTGTTAAACCAAACCAAGAATTTGTCCGTGATAAAAACGGTAGCAAAAAAATGAAGGTACTTATCAAAACAACCCCGATTAGAGTAAAATATGGAATTAATATGTCTTTGCGCATTAGGAATATTTTACCAATTCTATTCATTTTATTTACTGCTTTTCTTCGCTTTTATAGATTTGAGGAGTTTGTCACCTTTTTGGGAGACCAAGGCAGAGATGCAATTATCGTAAAAAGAATTATTACTCTCGAGCATCTTCCAGCGATCGGACCCCCCAGCTCACTTGGACAAATTTACCTTGGTCCATTTTATTACTATCTAATCTCGCCTTTTCTTTTGTTTTTTAACTTTAATCCTGTTGGCTTGGCTTTCGGAGTTGCTCTTTTAAGCTTGGCTGGAATTATTATTTCCTACCTTTTGGTAAGAAAAGAGTTAGATCGTGTTGTTGCTCTGATTTATCTAATCTTTCTGTCTTTCTCTGCTGTTAATATACAATCATCACGTTTTTCCTGGAATCCCAACTTACTGCCCATTTTTTCTTTTTTTACTCTCTATTTTTTTTATAAAGTTTTAACAAGCAAAAATAAATTGAATGCGGTTGCTTTTGGTGCTTTTTTATCATTCTCGATCCAACTCCATCACTTAGCTTTTCTACTCTTTTTACCATTAACCGTTATTAGTATCTATCTTAGACTAAATAAAAAAGGTCTCAATTTCCTTATTGCTGCTTTTTCTTTTTTATTGTTCTCTCTTCCACTTATCATTTTTGATCTACGCCATGACTTTCTTAATACTAAAAGTCTTTTTCAATTTTTTTCTCAAGGAAATCCAACCGATCACGAAAATTTTTTATTCAGATTTCTCGACACAAATAAATCTTTTTATTCTCACGTTTTTCAAACAGATCTGAATCAATATTTAGCTCTTTTTTTGACTGTGTTTCTCGTTTTTTTTATTATCAAAAAGGGTCTGTCTCCAAAGTATTTATTTATATCCATCCATCTTTTAAGCTTAGTTTTTTTTATTTTGGCCTTTAGTTTTTTCAATGCCAGCCGCTTTGCTCATTATTTCGGTCCGATCTACTTTAGCTTTTTTCTCGTTTTTGCTTGGACCATCACAAATATCACAAAAAAAGGGCTCGTCAGCTTTTTTCTGATATTTATGCTTATCTTGTTTTACATTTCTTTAAACCTAAAAAATCTTATGTATCTTTTTTATACACGAGGTAACAATCAAATAAAAAAAGCCGAAATCATAGCAGATAGCATCCTGCAAAAAGATCCCCAAATACCCTATCAAACCGTAGCACTTCCCTATGTAGAAACCGATGGCCACATCAGATATTTTTTGGAGATAAAAGACAAAAGACCTCTACCAGCCGATACCCTAAATATTCCCAAGGAATTATATGTGTTTTGCTTTGAAAAGGAGTGTCAAGTATTAGGTAATCCTCAGTGGCAGATTGCTGCCTTCAAAAATGCCAAAATTGATAAAATATGGACTGTGGAAGGTGTAAAAATATATAAGTTAATCCACATCAACGACTAATGTGGATTATCCCGAACTTATCCCGCTAAGCGGGACAAGTTCAGCATGACAAACTATAATGAATATCTCATTGATCATTCCTTGTTATAACGAGGAAGCCAATATCCAAAAAGGGGTACTGGATAAGATTGGTAACTTCACAAAAGATGATCCGAAATTTCTTGAAGTCAACATCGTTGATGACGGATCTAACGACCATTCAAAAAAAATTATTAAAGACGAGTATCTTCTTCAATTTCCAAAATTTAATTTGACCGAAAATAACCATCAAGGGAAAGCTTTCGCGATAATAACAGGAGTTGAAAAAGCAAAAGGGGATCTCGTTATGTTTTCAGATATTGATCTGGCAACACCTATCGAAGAATCTGAAAAACTAATCGAACAAATCGGCAAATACGACATTGTGATTGGTTCAAGAAATAGTGAAAGATATGGTGCCCCAATCTTACGAAAAATTATGGCGATTGGATTTATCATAATCAGAGACCTTTTAATCGGACTTAAGGGAATCAAAGATACACAATGTGGGTTTAAAATTTTTAAACGAAAAGCTGCGCTGAATATAATCGACAGATTGAAAGTGTTTCATAATAAAAGAGTAGCCGAGGGTTCATCTGTTACTGCCGGATTTGACCTCGAGTTTTTGTTTATCGCTCTTAAACTTGGATATAAAATAAGAGAAGTGCCTGTCACTTGGCTCCACGTAGAGACTAAAAACGTAAATTTTATAAAAGACTCCTTTGAAACCCTAAAAGATATATTGAAAATTAAATATTTTGATTTCCTTCGTCAATACTCGTAATGCATGAAAAGAATACTCATCGAGTTAACCATCCTTTTCTTTATCTCTGGTTTTATTGTATTTTTTCAGTTCAATCAAGTCCCAAAAAAACTTTCCTGGGACGAAATTGAGTTTGCAAGATTGGCTCTATCTCTTGATGGGAAACCATATACTCCTTACAGTCAATTAGCTACCGGGCATTCAACTTTATATTTTTATCTCCTTCTTTTATCTCTAAAAGCATTTGGAGTTACTAATTTTGCTTTGCGATTTCCCTCTGCTTTGTTTGCTGTTCTAAATGTTTTTATTTTCTACTTAATTGCTCGCCTGGTATTTCCGAATATTTCTTATTTTCCAAAAGGCGTATTTAAAAAAAACATGCAATCTCTAATGCCATTTACAGCCACATTTATTTTTGTTTCTTTGCGCTGGTACTTTAATTTTGCCAGGTTTTCGTTTGAAGCCACATTTTTATTGTTTTTAGAGTTAACTGCTATTTATTTTTTTATTAAATTCATCCAATTGTCATTCTGGGAATCCCAAAATCGTAGTCTTAGACAAAAATCCAAACTTGTTTATTTACTCTTATCTGCTATTTTCTCTGGTTTGGCATTTCACTCATACTATCCGGGCAGGATCTTTTTTCTTTTACCACTCTTTTTTTTATTTTTTTCAATAAAGAAAGGTGTCCTAAAAAAATATATCTTTATATTCTTAATTGTTTTTACAACAATCGTATCACCTCTCCTTTTTTATTTTTTATCCCACAAAGATATAAGAATCAAAGAACAATTATTTTTAAACGACAAAAATCTAACAACTAGAGAAAAATTATCTTATTTTGGTCAAAATATCACTAAACTAATATCGATGTTCCATCTGGCGGGAGATCTAAACGGCAGACACAACTATCCAGGTAAACCAACTTTCAATCCTGTCGTTGGTGCTTTTTTTATCTTGGGATTTTTAGTCGCCATTTTAAATTTGCAAAATTTCTTTAATCAGTTTTTTTTAATCTATCTTGCTATAAGCTTGTTACCTGCTTTATTTACTTACCCTATTGAAAACCCCAATATTTTACGGACATACACAGCCACAGTCTCGACAGCTTATCTAACAACAAACGGTTTAATCTATCTGTTTCAGTCGGAATTAAAACTATCTAAATTGTATTTATTAGTAGCCTTTTCTCTATTAGTTCTATTTCTAGCTGCAGCTTTTTATGACCTAAGAACTTATTTCAAATATCAAAAAATCGTCTTTAAAAAATCATTTGAGCTAAGTGGTAGCTTAAATAAAATTTTAAGACTCAAGCTATGGGAAAAAGTTGGGGAATTGTAATAATTATTATCTCACTAGTCTTTTTGTCGACGGTTGTTTATAGAAACAAAAACTTATATACAACTAAATTTGATCCGTCTATTTTTGAAAAGAAATATAATCAATCTCAGTGGGTAATCCCTAATTCAAAAAATGTCATCTCTGACGAAGATTTATTTACTTATGTAGGTTACAGATATATAAAAGGTTTAAACCCAATTCTTATAAATCCGGAGACGGCGCATCTAGGAAAGTACCTAATTGGTTTATCAATAATTTTATTTAAAAACCAAAGAATCATGTCTTTAATCGTAGGATTTCTAAGTCTTCTTGTACTATCTCATATCGTTTATTATTCAACAAAATCCCTTATCGCTTCATCAATCGCAATTTTCTTGACTTCCATAAATAGTTTATTTAGCGACCAGCTTATTCATGCGCCACAACTTGATATTTTTCAGCTTTTATTTTTATTGCTTTTTATGATTTTCTTTCTTATCTATAAAAAAACCGGGATTAAATTATTTTTACTATCTGCCGGATTGTCTTTAGGTTATTTCATCTCATCCAAATTTTTTTTGGTTAGTTTTATTATTATGAATTTGGTACTTTTTATTTATTACTTTATTAGGAAAATAGATTTTAAAAAAATATTCGTTGAGTTAGCGGTCTTAAATATTGTTTCGCTTTTAACTTATGTTTTTACTTATGTTGCTTACTTCCTGTACGGAGGAACTTTTCGAGGATTTTTGGGTGTCCAGAAATATATTTTTATTTTTTATAAAAGTTCGCGAATAGAGATTTCAAAACTGCTTGGTAGTTATCTTAATCTGATCTTCTTTAACAATTGGAGATATTGGACCGATGGATATCCAATAATTCACTATCAATACTGGTCAATACTCTGGCCTGTTGTTTTTATTTTAGGACTGATATCCGCAATTAAATTTATGAAAGATAAAAAAGCTAGAAAAGATGATTTGACAGTATTGTTAACTAGCTTCTTAATTGTTTATAATCTTTTTCTTTTCGTAACCCCGATTTATCCCCGCTATTTGCTTCTTCTTTTTGTGCCTCTTAATATTATTATTGCAATCTACTTTGGTAAAATGTTAGAACGTGTCATTCCGAACTTGTTTCGGAATCTGTCTCGTCATTCAGGCTTGCCCAGAATCAGATCCTGAAACCGCGTCAGACGCGGTGAAATGAATTCAGGATGACAAAGTGAGACTAAATGAGAATTAAGCTTAAAAATGCAATTGAAGTTCATTTACTATTAATTTTTTTTCTATCTTTTTATTTTATAGTGATCAGTTTTAAACTGATCACGCATCCCACTCCTTTCTATGACTGGGATGAATCGATCAACGTACAAGTCTCCAAAGAAATAATTGAAAATAAATCGTTAGTTCCACTCTGGCAAGGAAATCCCTGGTTTGACAAGCCTCCCCTTCCATTTTTGTTTTTTGGGATTATTATGAAGCTTACTCCATTTATCCAGCCTGAAATTTCTCTTAGAATAACCGCTTTATTCCTTTCTCTTTTAGCTTTAGTATTTATTTATTCTGTATTTCTAAAAGCAGTAAAACAAAAATTAATCGCATTTTTAGCCGTTGTAATAACAGCATTTACGCCAATTTTTCTTCAACGATCACAAATTGTGAACTTGGATGTATTCCTTATTATTGGTTGGCTCGGATATATATTATTTGTTCAAAATTTTTGGTTAAGTTTATTTTTTTTAACAGTTGGAGTTTTAAGCAAATCTTTACTCGGTTTCTATCCTACAGGTATAATGCTTGCTTATTATTCTCTCCTTTTTCTTAAACCCCTGAGGTTAAATAGCAACCAAGAGATGGGAAAACCTCAGCGGTTAATAAAACAAATTTTAATCCAGGTTGGAATATTATCTTTTTGGTATGTAATTATGTTAGTAATCTTCGGCAAAGACTTTTGGCAACAGCATATAGTCGAGACCCACTTTAGAAGAGTCACTGCTTCAATCGAATCCCACTTCGGTCAAAGAACTTATTATATAGATCTAATACGTGAACAACTTGGATGGTTTTTCGGTGTTTCAGTAATCGGTTTTTCACTAATTGTTTGGCGATTTTTAAACCGACAACTGACCACCGACCGACTGATGTATTCGCTTTTTCTATTTCCTTGGTTTATCTTTCTCAATCTCACAAAAACCAAAATATTCTGGTATATCTATCCTGCTATCCCCCAATTTGCCTTCCTTTCTGTTTACCCACTTACTTTGTTAAAAAACAAAAAAGTCATTTTGTATCTTGTATCTTGTATCTTGATATTTTATGTAATTAATAATAACTTCATTAAGACTAACTTCTTCACCACCTTCTACTCTAAACCAGAGGATTACTATCATCTTGCCCTTTATGCTAGAAACCACTGCGACTCATTAACTGTTTTAGTTGGCAAAGAAACCCGCGAAGCAATCAAAACTCTAGAAGATCTAGAACTGACAATAAGTTCCACCAAACAATGGGGTGATCATCCTTCAATGGTCTATTATTTTAGTAAAGATGTGGCCTTTTATTACCATGAAAATCTTTTGATAAAAAATCTTTTGTCATTTCCTGATTATCGTTGCCTAGCAATTCGAGAAGACGACCTGGACTTAGTTACAAAAAATAAGCAGTTTGTAAAGTTAAAAAACTTTAATTCTTACTATCTATTTAAGCAGTAGTATAATAAGCTAAAACATGTTTGATATTTTTGCAGTTATCGCCTGGATTAAAAAAAATTTAAGCAAGAAGGACTTTTTCTTAATTTTTCTTCTTATCTTTATTTATTTCTTAACAAGACTATATAATCTCGATCAATTTCCTATTTTTTCTGACGAAGGCATTTATATTCATTGGGCAAAGGTGGCCTGGCAAAATGCAAGTTGGAGATTTATTTCCTTAACTGACGGAAAACAACCGCTTCAAACCTGGGGAACAATTCCGTTCCTAAAACTTTTTCCTAATAACGCCCTTCTTGCTGGTAGACTTTTTTCCGTTGCAAGCGGATTTGTCGGTTTAGTAGGAATGTTTACGATACTTTACTATCTATTCAACAAAAAGACAGCTTTCCTCGGAAGTTTTTTATATATATTCACTCCTTATTTTCTCTTCTATGACCGCATGGCTTTGGTTGATTCGGCAGTAAACGCTGGTTTTATCTGGATACTTTTTCTCTCAATACTCCTTGCCAAAACTCAAAGACTAGATGTTGCATTAATATTAGGATTAACTAGTGGAATTTCGCTTTTAGCTAAATCGTCGGTAAGAATATTTTTGGCTTTATCTTTATTTGCTCCCCTTCTTACTCTTGGTAATAAATTGGTTGAGAATGTTCGTAAATTTATTAATTATTATTTATTATTTTTTATCTCAGCTGCGTTGTCGCTTATAATCTACAATGTACAACGCCTTTCCCCTTTCTTTCACTACGTTGCTCAAAAAAATACTACTTTTGTCATGACTTTTGAAGAATTTCTCAAAAACCCTTTCGAAAATTTTTTCCATAATATTAAAATCATCCCCGAATATGTCATAAATGAATCCGGCTTTATATTAGTCATTTTTGCCGCATTAGGTTTATGGCAACTATTTAAAAAGGATAGGAAGTTGAGTTTGTATCTTGTTTCTTGGATTTTAATTCCCTTTTTTGCAATAGCTTTTTTCTCCAAAGTTATCTTCCCAAGATATTTAATTTTTTTTGCCAGTGTATTTGTAATCCTTACCGGTTATTACTTCTCACAGTTGAATAAACGATTCCTAACCATTAGCTACTTACTATTAACTACTTTGCTTTTTGTTTTTTTCTCCTACTACAATTACACGATACTTTTTAACTATGCAAAAATTCCTTTTCCTGAAATAGATAGAGGCCAATATATCGAGGGTGCAACTGCCGGTTGGGAAGTAAAAGATATAGTTGATTTCGCTCGTGAAAAGTCAAAAGAAAAGCAGGTCATCCTTCTGGCTGAAGGCAATTTCGGTCTTATTGGAGACGTTCTTGACGTTTTCACAAAACCCGGCGACAGAATCTTCATCAAGGGTTACTGGCCGCTGCAGGAAAAAGAACTATTGGAGAATCAAAAGGAGCTCGAGAAAAATTATGTTTATGCAGTTTTTGCTCAGAAAAAAGGCTTCCCTCAAAATTGGCCTCTTAGATTTATCAAAAGAATAGATAAACCTGGCAACAAATCATCTATTTATCTTTTTGAGCTGACAAAATAATATTTATTTTGTCATCCTGAACTAGTTTCAGGATCTGATTTTAGAAAAACGCAGATGCTGAAATAAATTCAGTATGACAATAAAAACAAAAGTAGATATGGATATCGAATTTGCAATATTTCTTACCTTAGTATCTTCAAAGATAAACTTAAGATCGTTTCTCCCTACGGGAAGACTGACCGTAATCAATTTCAAATCGTTAATGTCATTAATAGGAATTTTTTTTCTATTCAGATAAGCTGTCCAACCGGGAAAATTGTAAGTATTCAACCTAAACTTGATGGGAGTTTTTGCCTGAATTAAATAATTTTTTTCTCCAAAATTATTCCTAATCTTTTTCACATCAGCTTGTCCGTTAAGTACTTGATAAGATTCTTTAGGCAAATCCTTCTTATCTATATCTAAAACTGTCGTATTTAACTCCGATTTTTTGGTTTTAACCTCTTTGGGTACAAATTCATAAGAAGTTCTACTGATATGCCATACAATTTCATCAAATGACGTTCTTTCTTTATCAGTCGTATAAAAAAATCTCTGAGGTTTGAAGTATTTGTTGTAAACAAGGATTGTCCCCAAAATCAGGAAAATTACAAAAAGATAATAAATAGATTGCCAAAGTAATATCTTTAACCCCCGAGGTTCAAGATACTTTTCTAACAATCTAAACATAAAAAAAAGACAATATCCTCCAACGATAGAGATAAAAATTGCTGTAAAAGTTAAAAATCTCCAGGGGAATTGCAAATACCAAAGGTATTTGAACCTATCCCAGATAAATGAAGAGTACCCTGTAGTCATAAAGAGACTAATTACTAGTAGCAAGGTGGTGAGTAGAAAGTAGTTAGTGGCATGATTGATTTTCTTATTTTTAATAAAATAAATGCTGGATAAAATTATGGATAAAATTGCTAATCCTATATGAATCTTTCCCAGTTGGAAAGTTACACCATCGGCTAATCCTGTGGCTGATCCGCCATAACCCCAAGGAGAATAGATAAATTGTTGAGGATAAATGTAATGAAGTTTGTAGCTTGCTAGCTCTCCAGTTAGAATTGTATCTGTCAGAGTAAATTTTCTTTCCACAAAAGAAGGTAGCCAGAAAAAAGCTGATAGGGATAAACCCACGAATATCCCAGAAATAAACAAATAAACAAATTTAAAGCTGAACTTCGATTTAATCAAATAAAATAAAAACAAAAATACTACGAATATCATCGAGGGTAGGGCTATCAAAGGATGGGATAAAATTAAAAGCGCTAAACTTACTCCAAAAAAAATCCCCTTCTTCCAATTACTCTCATTAGCCAAATTGTCTAAAGTTAAAAAAACAAAAGGTAAGATTGCCAAACTAAAAAACTCTGCCAAGGCTCCCCTTACATAAATTAAAACTGCATGATAGAAAAAATAAGTGTATAGTGTTGCACTTAACAACCCTGATGATCTATTGGTTAATTTTTTAACCAATAAATAAATTCCTACCGCTCCAAGATAAAATCCAAAGATAAAAACCAATTTTATTGACCAAATTAAAGAAAATCCCAATAAATGAAATACTTCAGCAAGATAATAAACAAGCGGAGGATAAAAATTGTAAAGCGGATAGCCAAATCCAAAACCAAGTCCTTCAACCCATCTTGGGTAAAGATATCCCTGCCTCAATCCCTGATCCAGAAGATATAATCTGACAATATGCTGATCATCATGCATCGAGAAATATTGATTGTTTAAAATCCTGATGAAAGCAGGAACTGTTATAATAAAAAGTAGCGTTAGATCAATAATTAACGCTTTCGCCTTATGCATAAAAGTATTATAACAAGCGTCTTAAGTCTATTCTTTCAAAGCGGTTACTCGGCTTTACTGGGTTTAGCCGCAAACCTGGTCTTAACTATTCTTCTCTCACCTACAATCTTTGGTATATACATAACTGTATTATCAATTATCTCTCTACTTAACTATTTTTCAGACATTGGTCTTGCCGCATCCCTCATCCAAAAAAAAGAAATCACAGATGACGATGTAAAAACCGTCTTTACCACACAACAGACCCTGATTATTACTCTCATATTAATAGGTTATATTTCGACAGCTTTCATTAAAAATTTTTACCGTTTACCCCAAGAAGGGGTCTATCTTTTTTGGGGGCTTTTGTTAGCTTTTTTTATCTCTTCACTTAAAACCATTCCATCAATATTTCTCGAGCGAAAAATTCAGTTTCAAAAAATTGTTGTGGTCCAAGTTATAGAAAATACTGTCTTTTATCTTTTGGCCATAATTTTGGCTGTATTTAATTTAGGAATTATGAGCTTTACCTATGCAGTAATAGCTCGAGCAATTGTCGGATTAATAGCTATGTATTCAATTTCATTTTGGACTCCAAGAATAGGGCTTTCAACGAAAAGTTTGAGACAGCTTCTTTCCTTCGGAATTCCCTTTCAAGCCAGTTCGTTTTTGGCATTATTTAAGGATGATCTTATAATTTTATTTTTAGGCAAAGTTTTGGGATTTGCGGGTTTAGGTTATATCGGTTGGGCTAAAAAATGGGCAGAATCTCCCATAAGAATTATTATGGACAATATCAGCCGGGTACTATTCCCCGTTATCTCAAGAATTCAAAATGACAAAGTAAAAATCGCAAAATTAATCGAAAAACT
>Ga0155901_157_pt1 | contig 29069 bp, 25 predicted proteins | sample RifCSPlowO2_01_FD_107555 | JGI IMG/M metagenome (GOLD analysis project Ga0155901, IMG submission 107555) | Candidatus Roizmanbacteria bacterium RIFCSPLOWO2_01_FULL_37_16 | reverse complement strand
GCCACTAAATTTGACGATAAAAGGTTAAGGTTATTTAGATTCAAGCGCGAAGAACCAGCAGAAAAAATCGAAAAAAAAGACGAAGATGCCTCTGAGGAAAAAGCAAAAGCCTCCTCGCTTGAGGAAGACATTGAAGCAACTGAAGAGGAGCTACTAGAGGCCGAGTCCGAATTCGACATTCCGGCGTTCTTACGCAAAAAGTAAAAGCCGGAATGAAGTAATTATCCTAGTCTTCTACGGTATTTTATCCTTTCTTTAAAAAGACAATTTTCTTATTAGTCATCCGAATAATTTTACTTTCTCAAATACTCCCTGATATTCTCATTATGTTCCTCAAAGTTTCTGGCAAAGTGCAGATGGCTGAATTTGTCGGAGATATAATACAGATATTGTGTTTTTGGGTCGGCGTCCAGCACAGCTTGAATAGCTGCCAAGCCTGGATTTGCGATCGGTGAGGGTGGAAGTCCAGCGAACTTATAGGTGTTATAGGGCGAATCTATCTTTAGATCGTTAAGCGAAAGATTCATTTTCCACCAGACTTTTTTATCAGACTGGTAACCTAAAGCATACTGGACAGTTGCGTCAACATCAAGTTTCATCTCCTCCTTTATACGTCTAAGAAGCACACTAGCAACTCCTTGGCGATCCTCAGCAAATCGCGCCTCCCTCTCAACCAAAGAAGCAAGCGTCACTACTTGTTCAACCGTTAAACCTTTGTTTTCTGCTTTTTCTCTTAACTTTTCACTGAAGCGCAGATTAAAATTTTCTTCAAATATTTTAATCACCGAAGCTGCAGTTGCATTCTTTGGTACAAGATAAGTGTCAGGGAAAAGATACCCTTCTCTGGCATATTTTAGAAATTCGATTTCAGGAATACTTAGACTTTGAGAAACTAATTGCGCCACCTCTTCTTTTCTCAAGCCTTCGATTATGGTTAGCCATACGTCTAAGGTGCCGTGGGTTAAGGCTTTGGCAATCTGATAGGTATCCATAGCCGGACTAAGTCTAAAGTCCCCCGCCTGAATCTTTTTTTCGATCCCTAGGCGCTTGACAATTAAGTAAAAAACAATTTTATTTCTGATGAGTTTTTGATCAGACAGGTTATTCGCGATGCTGCTTAAGTTTTCGCCAGGTCTGATGACAAAAATAACACTTTTTTTACTGGTTTTGTCTACAGGAAGAGATCCTTCTAAATAATAAAGATAAAAACTTATGGCGGCTAAAATAATTAAGCTAAGCAAAATCATTAATTTTTTCATAATTTTTTATTCGATCTCGTAAACTGGAAAATTTTTTAGACTTATTTCTGCCTCTTTTATCCTGTATTTGCTGCTGGCATAAAATTGTAACATGGGTTCCTGTTTCTCAACAAATTCGTCTAACTTTTTCAAAAGATATATTCCGGCAAATTTATCAACTGGCGCTCCTAATATCTTAGCCAGAGTATTGACATTATAATTATTGATTTCTCTGATTTTACCCGATCGAGTCGACTCAATTTCTAGGATATTAGACTTTATTTTAAAAGTTTCCGATGAGACTTCCTCGTCACCACGCTGGGCCTTAACAATCTCTCTGAATTTTTTTAAGGCCAAACCTTCAGATAAAATACGCGCGGCTTCATCTTCTCCACTTTTTTTCAACTTCATATCGGCAAAACACAGATTTAGGAGTTTGCCGGCTAGTCGAAGCGCTTTTGCCTCGAGTTTTAGCGGTCGCTCTTTTTTTTGTTCCAATACATATAAAACATCTCTTGCCTCAAGAGCTGGTCCTACTCCTCTTCCTGCCGGTTCTAACGTTTCATTAACGTCAAAAACAACCTTAATGCGAAATTTATAAGCCAGCTCTTTGAATTTTTCTCTCACTCGCTCGGCGTCGTGGAAATGGCGAATCTTCATAGTTTTTCCAACCGGTATATCCAAAACTATATGGGTAGCTCCAACCGCTACCTTCTTGGCTATGATTGAGATAATAATCTTATCAAAAGACTCAAAAGAAAGAGGTTCCTCGATCCGTATTATCACATCGTCTGCCGGTGCAATTCCCAAATGCCCTCCCCAAACAATACAGCCACCCACTTTCTCGACAATTCTTTCTATATCTTGAGGTGTAAAGGTAACTTTGGCCAATGTCTCCATCACGTCAGCAGTTCCAGCCGGCGAGGTGATCGCCCGCGAGGAAGTCTTAGGAATTTTTATTCCGGCTGCGGCTATTATGGGTACTATAATCATGGTGGTTCTGGTTCCCGCCACTCCTCCGGTTGAGTGTTTATCAGCTACAATACCCTTGAAGTGCAGTTTTGTTCCAGTTTCAACCATAGCTTTGGTTAGATAATATAATTCATCCATAGAAAATCCTTCTTTGAAAGACGAGGCAACGAAATATGTTGTTAAAATATCGCTTAGTCTTCTGTGGGCAATCTCGTCCATCAAGCTATAAATTTCTCGATAGCTTAACTTTTTACCCAAAAGTTTCTTTTGGATTGAATTTATAGCTTTAAGCTGGTTTTCATTACTCATAAACAGTATAAAATTCTATAATTTTCTTTCGGTATTCTCTTGCCTTGATAAATAATTTACCAACCAAATAGATTTCCCTCACATCCAAAAACCATGAAACAAAAAGGTAAAGCATCAGATATAACAAACCTCCTGTCAAAAGAAGAAAAAATACATTTATAGTATAGGCGGTATCAAAAATAAGTCCATCCATAAACTTCATCAAATAATAGACGATGAGAGAAGAAAAGACAGTGGCAAAAGTCATTTTAATCGACTCAATAATCAAAAGCCTGAAATCCAAACCTCCGATTTTTTTAGAAAGAATTATAAATAAAAGAATTACATTTAAAATCATTGCCGAAGAAAAAGAGGCAGCCAGAAACCAAACCGGTAATTTAAGTACCATCACAAATACAACACTCAAGATGGTGTTTATAGCTATGGTAACCATGCTGATTAAAAAAGGTGTTTTTGTGTCCAAAAAAGCATAAAAACACCTGGTTAAAAAATAGTAAACCGTATGGAAAGGAAGCGAAAGTGAAAAAAAAGAAAGTGTTATAGCTGTTGAAACGGTTGCCTCCCAATCAAATTTCTGACCGCCAAAAAATAACCTTACAATTGGGGTTCTGGCAAAAATAAAAAAACTCATTACCGGTATGGTTAAAAAAAACAGATTTAGAACTGAATCGGCGATTATTTTTTTAAACTCTTCAATTTTTTTTTGCTGAAATACCTCGGTTAGATATGGCAATGAAGCTTGACCAAATGCAATTCCTATCACCGACACCGGGAGAAGCTGAAGATGTTGCGCAAAGTAAAAAACCGTATAAGATCCTGCTCCAAGCAGTGTCGCTAAAATAAGATCAATTGTTGCATCAATTTGGGCTAAAATTACTGTAAGCGTTCGAGGAACAACGATTTTAAAGAACTCAATCATGCCTGATGTTTTTTTTAAGATTAAGGCATAGACGAAATTTGTACTGGTTAGAATTGGAAGCTGGATAAATACAAACAAAACTGCTCCCAGCATAACTCCGATAATCGGCGCTAAAAGATAAAACGATGAGCTCAAAAACAAGGCGCTGATAATAATTGAAAGATTGTAGGTAATTGGAGCAAGTGCTGGTAAAAAAAACATTTTATTGGCTTGACCTATGCCGGTTAAAAAATTACCAATAATCAAAAATGGTAGCTGGCCTAAAAGTAGAAGCTGTGAATAAAGAATGACCGCCTCGATTTTTTGGCTGCCAAATCCAGGAGTAATGATAGGCACAATTATACTCATGGAAAAAAACAGAATTAGAATCAATGTTCCCATGATGACTAATATGAGATTTATAATCGAAGAAATATTGGCGCTTAAGTCTTCTTTATTATTTTGATATTTAATAAAGATCGGTATAAAAGTACTGGTTAAGGCTCCTGTCATCAAAATCTCAAAAATAAGATCGGGGATGCGAAATGAAGCAAAAAAAACATCTAATTCTTCTTTAGTAAAAAGTCCAGACAAGGTTCGATAGCGCAAAAATCCAAACAAGCGAGAAATGGCAATCATAAAAGCTAGCAAAATTGCCGAGGAGAACATGCTCGTCTGTTTGGTAAAAATAAACTGCTTTGTCCTGTCAATGATTTTATTCATATCGACGTAATTTTAATTATAATCTAAAGTTTTTAAATTTTATCACACCCCGTTATTACACCTATTAGGTGTAATTTTAATCATCGTGGCGGTATAAACACTGGAAATTGTTGCTTATAATCCATAGACAAAATCTTTTAAATCAAATATTTTTTAATATGTCTGGTCGGAATCATACTTTATTAACTAACAGTATTTACCATATTTATAATAAAACAATTGAACAAAAAAGGGTCTTTGATGATCCGAAAATTTGTCAGAAATTTCTTGATATCTTAATTTACTATCGATCTTCCCAATCAATACTTCGTTTTTCTAACTTTCAAAATTTAACAGTTGATTTAAAAAGTTATTATCAAATCAAAATTTTTGACCGGAGAACATATAGAGTTTCTATTCTCTCCTATTGTCTTATGCCAACGCATTTTCATCTTCTTATAAAACAAAAACAAGAAAATGGAATTTCCTTTTTTATTTCACAGACTTTAAACTCTTTCACAAGATATCATAATATTATTAATAAAAGACTTGGTCCAATCTTTCTTCACCCTTTCAAATCAAAATATATTCAAACTGAAGAACAATTAAAACATGTCTCGCGTTATATACACTTGAATCCATATTCCTCAGAAATCGTTGAAAAAGTAATTAACCTTGAACATTATCCATGGTCATCGTTTGGCACATATCTCTACCAGAAAAATGATACAGTTAGTGAAACGGAAATTATTCTTTCTTTGTTTAATAACAGCAGGACAAGATATAAGAGGTTTGTCCTCAGAAATACCGAATATCAAAAAACACTAGAATATTGTAAGTACCTAAATAAGTGGTAAAGATCTTCATAAAAGCACAGTTTGCACCTCTTAGGTGTATGATCATTCTTTTTGCTTCAATTAACTGTTATTTAGCGCATCAGATATAGAGAGACACAAACTGTAGGTCTTGACAATATGTTTAAAATGGCGTTAAATGGTTATATATGTTTTTTGTTGGGGAATATCGGGTTACATTTTCTGGACAAGGACGCATAATTATCCCCAAAAAAATAAGAGAGGCTTTAGGAAAAGGTAAAACCTTTACCTTAACCAAAGGTTTTGACAATTGTCTGTCAGGTTACAGAAACAAAGACTGGGAAAAGGCAGCTCAAGAATTAATCAGTCAATCGTCTTTGGAGGTTCGGAAATCAGAGACAAAAAGATTTCTCTTCTCCAGTGCCGCTATAGTTGAGATTGACAATCAAGGAAGATTCGTCACGCCAAAAAATCTTTTGGACTATGCCGGTTTAAACAACAAAGCTGTAATTATCGGGGTGGGAGACCATTTTGAGGTTTGGGAATCTATCAGATGGGATGAGTATATTAAGAAAGTAAAACCTTAAAAATGCATACGCCAGTTCTTTTAAGTAAGGTTACTGAAGGTCTAAATATCAGTCAAAACGGATTGTATATAGATGCGACAGTTGGCGAAGGAGGACATTTATGGGAAATTGCCAAACTGGGAGGAAATGTTTTGGCAATTGACTGGGACGAAGAACAAATAGCAAATATCAGAAAGCAAATAGCAAAAAGCGAATATCGAGAAAAGGTCAAACCGGTGGTGGGAAACTTTGCCGATCTTGCCAAGATAGCCAAGAGTAATAATTTCTATCCCGTAGACGGAGTGCTTTTTGATCTTGGCTTATCGATTGACCAGATGCAAAAATCAGCTAGAGGGTTTTCCTATAAAAACCTAAAAGAACCGCTTGATATGAGGATTAGTCTTGATTTAGATAAGTCTGCGGCAGATATAGTTAATAATTTTGACCAAAACCAAATATATGAGATTTTGGCGAACTTTAGTGAAGAGATCAATTCTTTGGCAATTAGTCGAGCTATTGTTCGCGCGCGTTCCTTAAAAGACGTCAATACCGTAGGAGACCTCGTCGGTATTGTCAATAGGTCAATAGGATATAAAGACACGCGTGTTCAGGCGCGGGTATTCCAAGCTTTACGTATTGCTGTAAATAATGAACTTGAAAATTTAAAAAAAGGTCTCGCGCAAGCTTTTACTATTTTAAAAGATAATAGCCGGCTGGTGGCAATCTCGTTTCATTCATTAGAAGACAGGATTGTAAAACAATTTATTAAAAATAATGCATTTGAGCTTAAACAGCTTAACAAAAAAGTAATAAGATCTGACAGAGGAAAACGATTCGAGAGATCGGCTAAATTAAGAATCGTTCAGGTTAAGAAACTATGAAAACATTGACAAAATATCTAATTTTACTAATTTTCCTAGCGTTGATTGCAGGTAATATCTTTGTATTCGTCTACAGCCTAAACTTGAGTGATGATATCAATCACTTCGAGAAAGGAATAGAAAAATTACACCAGGAGAATTTAAACTTGGAAAACAAAATATATGAGGTTGACTCTCTGCAATATGCCGCGTCAATTGCAGCCCAATTGGATTTTATTAAAAAAGCGGAGCCTTCCTATTTGGAAAATCTAAAATATGCTAAAAACCAGTAATTCTTAAAGAGTATGAACCATTATGACAAAGCCAAGAATTTTATTGCTGTCGTTTTTAATCTTATATCTTTTAATTATTGCCAAATTATTCCATCTTCAGATCTTAAATTCTGCCTCTACCGATACCACCTATCTTAAAACCAATCGAATTCCTCCCGAGCGAGGAAAGATTTATGACAGAAACAGTCAGCCACTAGCAGTAAATAAGCCATCTTTTCTACTCTATGCCGAACCCAAAAAAATCCCATCGGTTGATGAGTTTGTCAGCAAAATTGACAGCGTTTTGCAGCTGGGAGTTGCCAGTCTTAGCGCAAAGATCGACAAAACTAAAGATTGGGTAGCGATAAAAGGAGGATTAGACAAAGAGCAAAAACAAAAATTGCTTGATCTAGGTTTAAAAGCTATAGGCTTTGAGGATGGTTACCAAAGATATTATCCAGAAAGCTCGCTTTCCGCTCATCTCCTGGGTTTTGTAGGTAAAGATTTCCAAGGTGAAGATGTAGGTTATTTTGGAGTCGAGGGATATTACAATAGAGATTTAGCCGGGCTGCCTGGAATTATAAAAAGCGACAGAGATATACTTGGCAGACCGATTTTAATTGGCACCCAACAGAAATTAGATCCAGAAAACGGTAGAGATTTGTATTTGACTATTGATAAATCAGTTCAAGAAATGGCTAAAAGAAAACTTCAGGCAGGAATTGAAAGTTACCAAGCTAAAGAAGGTTGTGTTTTAATTACAAATCCGGAAACCTTAGAAATCCTAGCTTTAACCTGTCTTCCAGATTTTGATGTCGATCGCTATTACCTTTTTTCTGAAGAATTTTTCAAAAATCCAGCCATATCAAATCTTTATGAACCTGGTTCAACTTTTAAACCTTTTATCATGGCTTCAGCTTTAGAGGAAAAAAGAGTCCATCCAGATGACTTCTACGACGAAACCGGCCCAGTCAGAATTGGAGAATATACGATCAAAACTTGGAATAATAAATATGAAGGTAAAATTTCTATGACTCGAATTCTTGAGAAATCCTCAAATGTCGGTATAGTACACGTTGCCAACCGTCTTGGTGGCAAAAATATTTATTCCTATTTAAGAAAATTCGGTTTTGCTGATCTATCGGGCATCGACCTGCAGGGCGAAGCGCCCGGCTATCTCAGGGATGAATCTGCTTGGTACCCAATCGATTATGCCACAGTCAGCTTCGGGCAGGGAATTGCTTTAACCCCGATTAAAATGATGCGTGCTTTTGCCTCTCTTATAAACGGTGGGAAATTGCTAAAACCTTATGTTGTCCAAAGAATCAACTCTTTGGCCGGGTCAAAAACTATTCAACCTAAGATAGAAAGACGGACGATAAGTGCCAAAACTTCAGAAATTATTAAAAAAATGCTCCTCTCAGCTGTTGAAAACGGCGAGGTACGCTGGGCAAAACCCAAAGGCTATGAAATTGCTGGCAAAACTGGCACCGCGCAAATTCCTATCCAGGGCCATTATGATCCCACTAAAACCGTCGCATCGTTTATAGGCTTTGCTCCGGTTTCCCGACCCAAGTTCTTGGCGCTTGTCATCTTAAGAGAACCTCAAAGCTCTCCCTGGGGATCTGAAACTGCCGGACCATTATTTTTTGACATAGCCAAAGAACTCTTAGTTTACTATAATATTGCACCGGAATGAGATAGAAAAAGACGATAGAAATAATCCATTTTCGATCTTCCACTTTCAAATTCTATCCTCTATTTTCTATCATCTACCGTCAAAAGCTTATGCTAGACATTATTCAAAGATTAAAAAATTTATATCATCTCCTCCAATCTATACTAGCTAATCTCTATTATGGTTTTCCTAGCTCAAAACTCAGAGTCATAGGTGTAACTGGAACAGATGGGAAAACAACTACAACCCATCTTATTTATCACATCTTAAAGTCGGCTGGAAAAAAAACCTCAATGATCTCATCAATTTATGCAGTGATTGGAGGCAAGACCTATGATACCGGGTTTCACGTTACCACCCCTGACGTTTTCCCCCTGTATGGATTTATGCGTCAAAGCCTAAACTCCGCAGACCAATATTTTGTACTGGAGACTACATCCCATGCACTAGCTCAAAATAGAGTCTATGGAATTATCTATCAAGCTGGAGTTCTGACTAATATCAGCCATGAACATCTTGACTTCCACAAAACTTATGAAGACTATGTCAAAGCCAAAGCAATTTTACTACAGAAGGCAAAAATAGCTGTTGTTAACACCGATGACAATTCTTATCCGTTACTACTCCGAACCCTGAGGGTTCGAGGCTCAAATTTTCCGAACCCTCAGGGTTCCCAAGCTCAAAAAATTTATACCTATGGAATTAAAAAAAAGGCAGGTTACAGAGTGGACCTGAGGAAGCGTTATAAGCTTAATTTAAGTGATTTCAACAATTATAACTATCTTGCAGCTTATGCTGTATCTAAAATATTAGGTATATCAGAAAAAGATATTTCAAAAGCCTTAAGATCTTTTAAGCTTCCTCCAGGAAGACTAGAAGTTGTCATAAGAGAACCTTTTACAGTTATTATTGATTTTGCCCATACACCAAACGCGTTTCATGAAGTATTGACAGATGTTAGGAATCGTTTTATAACCTCCTCTAATCGCTTGATTCATGTTTTTGGTGCCGCCGGAAGAAGAGATCAATCAAAAAGACCTCTCATGGGAGAAGAAAGTGACCGCTATGCAGATATTATCATCCTGACCGAGGAAGATTACCGCGATGAAGACCCGCGTAAAATATGCCAAGAAATCGCCCAAGGCATCGAAAAAAAGCCATACGAGGTAATCATTGACAGAAAAAAAGCGATAGAAAAGGCTGTAGAAATTGCGCAGCCTGGCGATGTAATCATCTTAACCGGCAAAAGTCATGAAAAAAGTCTTTGTCGGGGTAAAAAGGAGTATCCGTGGAATGAATATGAGGCAGTAAAGAAAGCTCTACTGAGAAAATCTAAATTGCAAAATCCAATGGATTCGACATAGCTCACCATTGTCCTGAGCAAAGTCGAAGGACAAATTACAAATCAAGCTCAAAGCTCAATCCCGCTAAGCGGATGATTTGACATTTGATATTTGAAATTTGAACTTATATTTTTATGATTACTTATAATCCCGAACTAAAGATTTTCCACTCGACAAAGATTAACGATTCTCAATTTTTTTCCGGTTTTGGCTCTCGTGAATTAGGTGATGCCCGAAAAATTAATAATATAATTAATTTTTTTGCTGACCAATATCTCTCTTATGAGAAATTAGTTATTTTACAACAGATCCATTCAACCAACATTGAGGTATACCAAAAGCTAAACAAATTAGATCAAATTGAAAAACTTGAGGATACAGACGGCACTATTACCAATCAACCAGGAATCATTCTTATAGTTAGAAACGCCGACTGCGTTCCTCTTGTCTTTGTAGATAAATTACGAGGTGCAATTGGAATATCACACCAAGGCTGGCGAGGAAGCTTAAAAAAGCTGGCCTCCAAAATGATCAAGACCTTTTTAAATCAAGGGTCCAAACTCGAACAGCTAATCTGTGCTATCGGTCCTGCCATTGGCGCTTGTTGTTATGACATTGACGATGATCTTTATTATAACTTCCAAGAAGAGTTTGAAATCTATTCAACTAAGATATTTTTTCGGAAAAAAGGTCGCTGGCATTTAAATCTAGCTCAATTAAATTATCTACAACTTATTGAAGCTGGAATGAAAAAAGAAAATATTGATTTCTTTCCTTTTTGTACCAAGTGTGATAATAAAAGATTTTTCTCCAGAAGAAGATCCCGATCTGAAAATTTTGAAGAGATGCTAAATTTTATAATGAAAGTTTAGTTTATCCACTGTACGAAATCGCAGCCTGTAGCCATCTTCTCCTGCGTATCCCACTTATTGGTTGAGCATTTCTTGAGTTGCTTACCTGAAGCTGAAGTATAAAGAATCAATTTGCTCCCGCACTTTGGACAATCTTCCTCCAAATTCTCGCTGGTTCCTTTTATCCACTCTACATAATCACATCCGCTTGAGGTTCGTGTTTCCGGATCCCATTTGCTGGTGGAACATCTTTTTAATCTCTTTCCAAAGCGCGTAACCACCAAAAGTAATGGTGATTTGCATTTCGGACACTTCTCATCTAATTCTTTCGGTGGAACATCCAACCATTTGACATAAGGACAACCCTCGACTTTCTTTGTCTCCGGATTCCAGCTGCCTGTTGAACATCGTTGCATTTGTTTTCCGGATTTTGTAGTTACGATTTCACCCAGGGGTGAACCACATCTTGGACAGATATCTTTTGCATCTATTGGGTCTTGCATAGTCTCTTAAAATCTCTTTATATACGAAACCACGAATAAAATCAACATTGAAGAATGTATAATTGAAATTAGTATGATAATTCAAGCTAAAAAAATATTTTTTCTCGGCATAAAGGGTGTAGCGATGACTAATCTGGCAGTAATTTTTAAAAAATTAGGTAAAGACGTTACTGGTTCTGATCTTTCTGAAGAATTCATTACCGACTCAATTCTTCGAAATTTTGGAATTACTTTTCAGTTGGATTTCGATCCAAAAAAACTACCTAATAATATCGATTTAGTAGTCTACTCTGCTGCCCATCAAGGCGATAGAAATCCACAAGTTATCGAGGCAAAAAAACGAGGAATAAAAATCAGGTCTCAAGCCGAAATTTTGGGAGAGCTGATTAAAAAATTTAACTTAAAAGTTGCTGTTTGTGGGTCACACGGAAAAACAACCACCTCTTCCCTTCTCTCCTATGCCCTAATCAAACTTGGCGCCAAACCAAGCTATCTGGTTGGCGCTCCAATGTTTAATAGCTATCCCGGTGGAGACTTTAACTCTAGAGATTATTTTGTGATAGAAGCTGATGAATATGGCGTCAATCCTCCATATGATCTGACGCCGAAATTCCACTATCTTAATCCTGATTACATCCTCTGTACCAATATCGATTATGACCATCCGGATGTCTATCCCAACTTAGAAGTGACTAGAAAAGCTTTTTTGAAATTCTTTGATAAAAAAAAGCTCATACTTTGCTTAGACGACAAACCCATAGTCCAATCGATTAATCGATTGGAAAGTAAACAAATTGTTACCTATGGCTTTAATAAATTAGCCGATTTGAGAATTCTAACCTATCAGCATAAACAAAGTGGTTCAGAATTTCACTTAGCGTTAAATAAAAAATCTCTCGGGACTTTTCAAATAGGTCTATTTGGCGAAAAAAATATTTCCAATACAGCTGGGGCGATATTGACCCTCTTGCAGCTTGGATTTTCTGGTAAAGAAATTAAAAAGGCTATCCGCAATTTTACTGGTGCCAAAAGAAGATTCGAACTCATCAATGAAGAAAAAGGAACCTATCTTTATGACGATTACGCCCATCACCCAAATGAAATAGCAGCCACTATCAATGCCGCTAAAAGTCATTTTCCTAAACATAGAATCGTAATCATCTTCCAACCTCATACTTATTCCCGAACCCAAGCTTTACTAAATGAATTTGCCAGAAGTTTGAGCTTGGCAGACAAAGTATTCGTCTTACCAATCTTTGCATCGGCTCGTGAAAATCCTAAAAACTTTAAGATCGACTCTCGAGACATTGCCAATCTTAACCCAGAAAGAATTACCTATGCAAAAACAAAAAGATCTCTTCTTGAGCTTCTGTCCTCTAACCTTTACTCTCAAGACGTTATTTTTACCATGGGCGCTGGGAACGTCTATAAGCTAAAAAATGATATAATTGAAATTATTTCAAAGAAATAATTTCATCCTGAGTCCCGATTTAATCGGGAAAGGATCCCATTACCATAATGATAAACTATATCAGTAAACTTGAAGAGATTCTTGGCAAAGGAAGAGTTAAGGCTAATTTTGATCTTTCCCCTTATCTTACTCTTCGTACTCAAACTAAAGTCCAATATTATTTTGAAGCGGTAACAAGAAGAGATTTGATTAATGCCAAAATTGCCTCACTAAAATTGCAACTTCCCTTATTTATCATCGGTGGAGGGTCTAATCTAGCTATAATCAAAAAGAAACTCACAGGTTTAACCGTTAGAAATAAATATATTGCTAAAAAGATCGAGCCAATTGATCAAAATTCGGTCAAATTAACCGTAACTTCGGGATATCCCGTAAGTAAACTTGCTAAAGAATTAGCTAACGCAGGTTATGAGGGCCTTGAATACCATCTGGGCTTGCCGGGAACTGTTGGTGGGGCAATCTATATGAATTCCAAATGGACTAAACCCCTTTCCTATGTTGGTGATAATCTAATTTCAGCAACTCTTTTGGATTCGAGGGGTAAGCTAAAAAGAGTAGATAAGAATTATTTTAGTTTTGCTTATGATCAAAGTATTCTCCAAAAAACTAAAGAAATAGTCTTAGAAGCTACGTTTAAACTTAAAAAAACTAAGGCAAAAAAAACCAAAGAACACGCAGCTTTTTCTCTCAACTATAGAAAAGAGACCCAACCGATAGGAGTATTTTGTAGTGGTTGCTTTTTTAGAAATGTCGATGGAGTTTCGGCGGGAAAGCTAATAGATCAAGCTGGACTTAAAGGAAAAAGAATTGGCAAATTCCATGTTTCCCAAAAACACGCTAATTTTATTATTCATGATGGCGTAGGTAAAGCGGAAGACCTGAAAAAACTGATAAAGCTTATTAAATCTCAAGTTAAAACAAAATTCGGCGTTAAATTGGAAGAGGAAGTAATCATAATATAAATTAACCTAATTGCTCTAATTTCTAATTATTCTAATTTAGATCAATTAGGGCACTTAGAACTTAGAAATTTTAAGATATGGAAGATGCATACTTAATTAAGGGTGGCAAACCTTTAAAAGGTACAATTGCCTTATCTGGCGCAAAAAACGTTGCTCTTAAAGTCATAATAGCGGCTCTGCTTTTTGATCAACCGGTTACACTCAAAAACATCCCTAAAATAAATGACGTTATCGAACTTCTTCATCTGATTAAGTCTTTGGGAGGTATGGCAGATTTTGTCGACAAAAATACCGTTATCGTAGATGCAAGATCTTTAAATAAAAATAGAATTGACTTACTGCATGCCTCAAAAATTAGAGTTTCTTTCATGCTTTTTGCGCCGCTTTTATATAAATTCTCCGAGTGTTTTGTGCCTAATCCTGGCGGCTGTAGAATTGGAGCCAGACCCATAGATAGAATCGTAGACGGTATGAAGAAACTCGGGATCGACATTGAATATGATTCAAGTAGCGGATTTTATCGCGCCCAAATGAAGGCAAAACCGTCTGGATCATATAAATTTCCCAAAGAAACTCATACGGGGACTGAACTACTCATCATGCTTTCGCTTTTTGGCAGAGAAAAAATAACTCTCGACAATACCGCAATAGAGCCTGAAATCGACGAGCTGATTCGGTTTCTAATTTTATCCGGCGCAAAAATTCAGAAAGAAGGTAAAAAAATTATCATCTATCCTGTCGAAAAGTTAATTCTTCCATCTCCTTTTGAAATCATGTCAGACAGAAACGAAGCTGTGACTTTTGCTACTTTAGCAGTAGCTTCTAAAGGTGAAGTAACTATATCTTCAATTCAACCAGGAAATATACGAATGTTCATTCAAAAGCTGAAAGAGATAGGTGCGGGCGTAGACATTTTGGGCAAGTCGTTGATGAATTTTTATTACCGTGGAAAATTAAAATCAAGCCGAATTGAGACGCAACCACACCCAGGATTCATGACCGATTGGCAACCAAATTGGGCAATATTGATGACTCAAGCTGACGGTGAATCTACAATTCACGAGCGTATTTTTGAAAATAGGTTCTCTTATGTGGAGGAACTGCGTAAACTCGGCGCAGATATCGACTACGCTAAAATTCCGATAAAAAATCCGACAGATTATTTCTTTTTTAATTTTGATCCCAGTAAAAAATACAATCAAGCGATTAAAATAAAAGGTCCACAAGACCTGCATGGAGGCGTATTGGAAATTGCTGATTTAAGAGCCGGCGCTACACTTGTTATTGCAGCTTTGGTTGCCAAGGGTGACTCTGTCGTCAATGGAGTCTCAATTCTCGAGAGAGGCTATGAAAATTTTGAGGCAAAAATTAGAAGTTTAGGTGGAGAAATAGAGAAGATATGAGTAAGTTTAAAAATATCCTTATTCTGGCTGCTGGTGACAGTACTCGTTTCTGGCCATTAAAAAGAAAAAGTTATTTCCCCTTTTTGCAAAAACCACTGCTGCAGCATCAACTGAGCAATTTAAAAAACTATTCTGAAAGTCTTAGTGTTATCGTCAATCAATCAGATTACCAGTTCGCCAATTCTATCATTAAGCAAATAAAAAATGGAAACAACTATAAGTTCCAAGTTATCAACCAAAAGCAGAATCTAAAAGGTCAAGGAGGGGCAATATTGTCTGCCAAAAATAAGATTAAGGCTGAAGTCCTGATTCTCAATGCCGAAGATATATTTAAATTCGATATTCTCAACCAGTGCATCGATACAGCCAGAGATAAGAATCTTGACTATCTTTGTCTGGCAAAAAAAGTTAATAGCTATTTCCCTGGAGGTTATCTTGCTACTAAAAAAAATAAACTTGATCAAATAATTGAAAAACCTCAACCAAAAAAAACACCGTCAAATCTGGTCAAGTTAGTTGTTGACTACTTTAAAGATTTCAGTCAACTAATTCTCGCTCTAGAAAAAACAAAAACCAATCGAGACGATCAATATGAACAAGCAATCAATGTTTTGTTACGTCAGACAAATCGGAGAGAATATATATTATATGATGATTTTTGGTATCCGCTCAAATATCCTTGGCATGTTCTTGGCATGATTCAATATTTCCTCGATCCACTAAAAAATGAAATAAAACTTGGAAAAAATGTCAAGATTGCCCAGACTGCAAAGATAGTCGGCCCTTGTTTTATCGATGATAATACTATAGTTGGCGACTACGCTCTAGTTAGACAAAGTCACATCGGTAAAAACTGTCTAATAGGCGGATATTCTGAAGTCGCAAGGTCGTATTTGGCAGAAGGTGTATCACTCCATCGCAACTATATTGGTGATTCGGTCTTGGATACCAAGGTTTTATTTGGAGCCGAAGCTACAACCGCCAACTTTCGTTTTGATGGCGGATCTGTAAAATCTTTTATCAAAAGCAAAAAAGTTAATACAAATCTGGCAAAATTTGGAGCAATAGTCGGAGCGGGCTCAAAAATTGGCGTTAACTCTACTCTGCTTCCGGGAGTAAAAATAGGCAGTAATACACTTATTGGACCAGGTGAGACTATTTATGAGGATGTTAAAGATAACACATTTCTTTTTAAAACAAGTCGAACAAAGAACAAAATGGGTGGCGGAAGTGGAATGGCTCCCAACAGCGCGCAATGACCGCTAAGGTTGCCATCCATAATTATAGATAATCAAAACAAAGACCTTTCAATCGACCAAAATTATAATCTATTATTAAAATGAGCACTGGTGGGATGGAAACTTCCGGCAGGACCCATTTTGTAAATATGAAAAAAGTAACAGTCATCGGTGGCGGAACAGGCACATTCGTTGTACTATCTGGATTAAAACAATATCCTATTGATTTGGGGGCTATTGTCACTATGATGGATTCGGGAGGTTCAACTGGTGTACTGCGCGACCAACTTGGCGTCCTGCCGCCCGGTGATCTTAGACAATGTTTGGTTGCCCTCTCGGAAGCTCCCCTTTTATGGCGCAAACTTTTTCTCTACCGATTTGAAACAGGTGATTTGGCTGGTCATAATTTTGGCAACCTTTTCCTCTCGGCTCTAGAAAAAGTTTGTTCCAACTATGACGAAGTAATTAATACTGCCTCATTTGTCCTAAAGACTAAAGGTAAAGTGATGCCGGTTACATTTGACAATTCTAATCTTGGTGTAGAATACAAAAGTGGAAAAACTGTGAAAGGTGAAAATGATATTGAAGAAAATATACACGAATCTAGTCCAATTAAGAGGGCATTTCTTGAGCCCTCGGCTAATCCAAATAGACAAGCAGTCAAACGAATTATAAATTCTGATCTGCTGATAATAGGTCCTGGCGATCTCTACACCAGCATAATTCCAATTTTACTGGTCAAGATGATAAAGGAAAATATGGTTTCCTCAAAAGCAAAAATCATCTTTATCATGAATCTTATGACAAAATCTGGTCAAACCAATAATTATAAAGCTTCCCATCATCTCAAAGCCCTAGAAATTTATCTAGGCAGATCTCCCGATATGATCTTACTAAACTCTGGAAAAATTCCGTCAGAGATCCTACAATGGTATAGACAGCATAACGAAAAGGTTGTTGAAAATGACCTGGTGAGTAACGGATTCAAGGGAAAAATCATTGAAGCTGATCTTATTGACACACATCAATTTAAAAAATCAGCTTCGGATAACTTGACTCGAAGCATTCTAAGGCACGATTCTCTAAAACTGGCAACTGAGTTAAAAAAAATTATTTATCCGTAAAAATCACCCAGGAATCAGTGGAGATCGATTTAATATGATAAAAAAACACACATTCTCCTTTAAAAATGCAATTTCAGGCATCCATTGGGTTATTAAAACTCAATCAAATTTTAAAATTCATCTTATTCTATCTTTATTTGCAATTATTGGAGGATTCCTGCTTGAGATATCCTCTGAAGAATTTCTTATAATTCTAACTCTTATCGGTATAGGATTGGCTATAGAAACATTAAACACTGCAATTGAGGAAGCGATAGACGCAATTCATAAAGACTGGTCTGAGGAAATTAAGCTGGCTAAAGATGTTTCTGCTGCGGCCATGTTTATATTCGCCTTCAGCGCATTACTAATAGCTTGTATAATATTTATCCCTAAAATTTTAGTTTTGGTTGGCTTTGTTTAAGCCTGTCTAACCGATAATAATTGCATTCAGGGTTTTTAATTTTTTATTTTTAATTTTTAATTTGATACTGTGTCACTTTATCTTTTTATCCTTTTTATATCTTCTCTAATAAATTTTCTTATAATTGTTCCTTTTATAAATTTTCTTTATAAAAAAAAATTTCAGCGAATAGAACAAAAAACAAAGGATGCTTTTAATAAACCCACACCTATTTTTGACAAATTTCATCAGCATAAAAAAGGAACTCCAGTAGGCGGAGGAATATTATTGCTCCTATCTACAGTATTTATGTTTTTTTTATCTCTTTTGCTTTTTTTTCTGCTCAATAAAAAAATAATTACTAGTTACCCTTCTATAATTACAGAAATTAAAATAATTCTTTTTACATTCCTTTCTTTTGGGCTTTTAGGAGTTTATGACGATCTTAATAAAATATTTTTTTTACAAAAAGGCGAATTTTTTGGCTTAAGATTAAGACATAAATTTATTATCGAAGTAATTTTAGCCTTGATAATTTCTTATTGGCTATTTACCGAATTAAAAATTGAAATTATCCATATCCCATTTATTGGAGTATTTGATCTATCTTGGTTTTATATATTATTTGCTACTTTTGTAATTGTCGCTTTTGCCAATGCAGTTAACATCACTGACGGACTCGACGGTCTTGCCTCCGGAATACTACTTTTTGCTCTTACTAGTTTTTGGGCTATTGCCAGTTCAATTTTAGACGTACCCACCACTCTTTTTATTGCAACTTGGCTTGGAGGATTGATAGCATTTTTGTACTTTAACATTTATCCTGCAAGAATCTTTTTGGGAGACTCCGGAGCTTTATCGTTTGGTGCAACCTTTGCTGTGATCGGGCTTATCTTAGGCAAGGTCTTTGCTCTTATTATTATAGGGGGGGTTTTTGTTATAGAAATATTAAGCTCCTTAATCCAACTTTTAGGAAAAAAATTTCTAGCCAAAAAAATATTTCCAGTTGCTCCTTTTCATCTCTGGCTGCAATATAAAGGCTGGGAAGAGCCAAAAATAGTCATGCGGCTTTGGATTATAACTATATTATTCGCGGTTCTTGGTTTAATGGTATCTTTTGGCAAGTGACCTGCATAATTCAATAATCAGCAGGTCATCCCGAGGAGCTTCACGACGAGGGATCCCCCTACAGTTATACATCTAGATTGGTAGTCTGTCTTCTAATCACTTGTCTAGGCTTAGAGCCTTCAGCCGGACCAACATATCCAGACGTTTCGAGCTGATCTAGAATCCGTGCAGCTCGAGCATAGCCTATTCTAAATTTCCTCTGAAGCAGTGAGGCAGAAGCGTGCTCCAAACCAGATATTAGTCCAACTACTTGGTTAAAAATCGGATCTTTTTCATCGCCATTTACAACCATGGTTCCACCTCTTCCAGCGCCTATGAATACTTCTTGATGTACTACCTCCTCAGTATATTGAACATCAGGAACTTGATTTTTCAAAAATTTAACCAATTGGTTGACTTCCTTCTCAGTGATGAACGGGCCCTGAATTCTTCTAGGTTTAGCCTGATCTGGTGGTAGAAACAACATATCGCCTCTTCCTAACAGTTTTTCCGCACCAGGCATATCGATAATTACTCTTGAGTCAATCATCGAAGAAACATTAAAAGCTATTCTGGCAGGAATATTAGCCTTCATCAGTCCAGTTATTACATCAACAGACGGTCTTTGTGTGGCCAAAATAAGGTGAATGCCTGTTGCTCTTGCCATCTGAGCTATTCGAGTTATCAGATCTTCCGTATCGCTAGGAGCAAAAGACATCAAAGACGCCAACTCATCAATGATAAAAAGAATATACGGTTTTTTCTCAACGCCTTCAAGATTGTTATATCCTTCTAAATTTCGGACCCCTGCGTTAGAAAATTCTTTATAGCGATTCTCCATCTCCGAGATAGTCCACTTGAGAGCCGAGATGATTTTTCCTGGTTCGACGATTACCTCGGTTAGTAGGTGCGGAATTCCATTGTATAAAGTCAGCTCAACTCTTTTAGGATCAACCAGTATCATGCGTAAATCTTCTGGTTTGGTTCGGAATTGGAATGTGCTAATCCAGGCATTCAAAAGGACTGATTTTCCCGAACCGGTTGCGCCGGCTATTAGAATATGCGGCATTTTGCTGATAGATGTAGCTTGTGGTTGACCAGAAACGTCTAAACCAAGTGGTACCAATAGCGGATCTAGATTGTCAGTAAAAAGCGGTGACGATAATAATTTTTTCAAAGTTACGATCTCAGGCTTTCTGTTGGGAATCTCAATTCCGACCAATGATCTGCCTGGAATCGGCGCCTCGATTCTAACCTGACCGGTTGGCGCAGCCAAAGCGAGCGCTAGATCATTGCCAAGCGCGGTTATTCGAGAAAGTTTTGTTCCCATGGTAATCGCCAAAGCATACTGGGTAACCGCCGGTCCATAATTTATCTCAGAAACACGAGCTCTTATGCCAAAACTCTCTAACGTTTTTTCGATTTTATCGGCATTAAGTTTGACGTCTCCTCTGTCGGCTTCTTTCTGAGCAACATCCACAAGAAGCGATAAGGGTGGGTACACCCAAGTTGTTTTTGCTATTGGAGAGAGCGGTTTTATTGTTAATTCTTTAGTTTCAAAAACAGCCGGCTGAATTCTCTTGGGAAGAGTGACTTCTTCCTTGATAAATTCTTCTTTCAATGGTTGGGATTTTTCCATTTGTTTTATATTTTTATCTGTCATCGAACGGAAGACATAAGCTTTTAAAAAATTAAAGCTTGATTTTCCCAAGTTAAAAAGAAATAGAAAAAACACATCGATTGAAGTATCAAGAAGAAGTATGAGACCGATAAAAAAAATTGTACTAAGAATTACGATGGCTCCAAATAAAGAAAAATCAAGGCTCAAGTTGTGAAAAATTAGCTCACCCAGCGAACCTGACTGGAAAATTCCCAGTAGCGATATGAATATAAGGACTGCTCCTCCAGTTATGTTTAACTTAACAAATTTAAGTTTTCTGGTATTAAACATGTGTCCGGAGAGTAAAAATAAAACAAAAGCTAAAAGAATAGCCAATCCTCCAAACTTTTCCATTAAAAATTTATTGGTGTAAGAAAGAAATCTTCCGTCAGATCCTCCTAAAAAATTTTTCAGATAGGCGATAAAAAATAAAAAAGCTATGCCAATAACAAAAAAGCCTAAGATATTAAAGATAGTATTTTTGCTAATCTTGAATTTCAAGAACGGAATTCTAATTATGGTTCTTCTTCTTGCCATAGTAAGATTGTAATGCTAACGAAGATCAAAATCAACCATGATTCTACTCGTCTCCGAACCCTCAGGGTTCGAGGCTCAATTTCACCGAACCCTGAGGGTTCTTATGTTCATAATTCAACTCGGTGAAAAGATGCGACTCCCCATATGGATTCGAACTCATGCTATCAACTACGACCAATCATCCTTTAGTGGTAACTGGCAATTTATTGAGATTTTAGGCTATTAGAAGAATACTTATATTTGATTAAATCATCTGAAGATTTATGCGTCCTTGATTATCAATCTGATAGACTTTAACTTTGACCTTCTGACCAATCTTAACTACCTGTCCTGGATCTCGGATAAATCCTTTGCCCATTTTAGAAACGTGTACAAGCCCGTCTTTACCTGGTAAAATCTCGACAAACGCCCCAAATGGGAGAATTCTTTTTACTTCACCTTCAAACTCCTCTCCAACCGTAACTTCGCGGGTGATATTTTCTATTAGCTTCGCCGCTTCTTCAACTTTATTCTTATCCAAACCGCTTATCTGAACCTTACCATCATCGGTAACATTGATCTCGGTCTGGGTTTTAGCTATCAAACTTCTTATATTTTTCCCACCCGGCCCTATAATCTCGCCAATTTTATCTTGAGGAGGAGTCAATACAACTACTTTTGGCGCAAATTTTGATATTTCACCTCTTGGCTTATCAATGGTTTTTATCATCGATGCTAAAATTTTTAGGCGGGCATTTTTAGCCTTCTCCAATGTCTCTTCTATCATCTTTTCGGTTAACCCATATATTTTTACATCCAGTTGTATTCCAGTAATCCCCAATGTGGTGCCAGCTACCTTAAAGTCCATATCGCCAGAAAAATCCTCTATACCCATAATATCTGTCAAGATAATATACTCTTTATCCGACTTAGCCAACAAACCCATAGCAATCCCAGCCACCGGTGCTTTGATAGGTACGCCAGCATCCATCAGAGCCAAGCTGGAACCACAGGTAGCCGCCATTGAGGTCGAACCGTTCGAGGACAATACTTCAGAAACAACTCTTATCGTGTAAGGAAACTCCTTCTCAGAGGGTAAAACAGGCTCAATTGCTTTTTCCGCCAAAGCTCCGTGTCCAATTTCTCTTCTTGATGGAAAACCAATTCTACCTGTCTCTCCTACCGAATAAGGCGGCATATAATAATGATGAATATAGTGTTTTGCCTCTTCTCCCTCAGGACTCTCAATTAACTGCTCCAATCCCGGCGCTCCTAAAGTGACTATCGACAAGACTTGAGTTTCCCCCCTTTGAAATATGGCCGACCCATGAGTGCGCGGAAGTACTGAAACTTCAGAACTCAGTTCCCTGATTTGGTCTGGGCTTCTTTCGTCGATTCTCTTTTTAGATTTAAATATTTCTTCTCTGACTTTTTGTTTGCTTAGGTAATCGATGGCTTTAATAATTGTTTTTCTCTCAAACTCATTTTTGTATTTTTCTAAAACTTCATTTACCACAACCTCTAACGCCTCTTCGTCATCGAACTCTTTCTCTGCTTTTTTAAGAATCATTTCATTGATATGTTTATCGTAATCCTTTTTTAATATCTTTAATATTTTTTCGTCGACAAACGCTTCTTCAACTACTTCTTTTGCTTGGCCTATTTTTTTTGCCATTTTTTCAATGAATTCTATTATCTTCTTATTCTCAACTTTGGCCAATTTTACTGCTTCAATAAGTACCTTCTCTGAGATTTCTTCCGCTTTTGTCTCAATCATTACCACTCTATCTTTTAAGGAAGAAATTATAAGATCCATGACTGAATATTTTTCATCATCAACAGTAGGATTTATTAACAGTGTCCCTTCGCCGTTGTTTTTAATATATCCTACTCTTACGGTGCTAATTGGACCCCTCCATGGGATGGGAGAAAAATGCAAAGCAGCAGAGGTGGTTATCGCAGAAAGAATTTCAGGCGAGTTTACACCGTCAACAGAAAGGAGCGTTATTATAATCTGGATATCTTTTCTATAGCTTTGGGGGAATAAAGGTCTTATCGATCGATCAATGAGTCTGGCTTTAAGAATTGCATCATCAGACGGCCTTCCCTCTCTTTTTACCCAACGTGAACCCTTAATCCTTCCACCGGCATATAATTTCTCAACGTACTCGACCTGCAAAGGCACATAGTCTATCTCTTCACGTTTATTTCCCGTTGTTACAGTAACAAGAACGCAAGTTTCTCCTAGCTGTGCGTAAACCGAGGTGGTGGCTTGGGTAGCAAGCTTTCCAACCTGGAGAGTCAGTTTTTGTCCATTAATCTCTATGGAGTCTTCTATGATGTTCATAATTATTTTTGACGGTGGATGGTAGAAAATAGAAGATTGATTTTGAAGATAGATGATAGAGGATTGAAATCTTTCTACCTTCTAACTTCTATTTTCTTAATCTACTTTCTATCTTCCATCTTCCATTGTCTATTTTTTTAGTCCCAACTTTGCTATTAATTTTTTATACCTTTTTTCGTCAAGCTTTTGCAAGTAGGTTAAAATTCTTCTTCTTTTGGCGATGACTTTTAAAAGTCCACGTCGTGAGTGATTGTCTTTTTTATTTTCCTCTAGGTGTTGAGTTAATTTAGTAATTTTATGGGTAAGAAGCGCCACTTGAACTTCCGGTGAGCCTGTGTCTCCCTTCTTTTGCGCAAATTCTTCAATTATCTTTTGTTTATCATCAGAAAGTATAACCTTGTTTCCTGTCTTCACCATAATTTAGCATTATAATAAAGACTGGCATTTCTTTCAAGAGAAGTTTACTATGAGAAAATTAAAAAGGAGGTTGAATTTTTATCTATTCTTTATACTCCTTCTCATCTTATTAACAATCTTGATTGTCATATTTATTCCTCCCTTGAATTGGTTTATTAAATTTTTATTACTCTTTCTAATATCTTTAATCAGCTATCTCATAACGGTAAAGTTCTTAAAGGTGAAATTCACCCTCTTAATTTCGCTTTTTCTAGCCTCCAATCTTTTGCTTCTAGCTTCCAACCTGCGTGATCCTTTAAACTTTATACTTCTTGCCAGTCTTTTTCTTGGGATATTAGTTCTTTTAAAATAAAACCGTAAAGACAATATCTAAATCAATCAACAACTATTATTATCAATAAAATTACACCTGATTATACTTGATTTTTAATTTTTCCTTTGAGATCATATTTTAAATGGCTAAAATAAATCTCCCGACTCCCCAAAACTCTTTTTTTACATCTAGAGATAAATTAATTTTCCTAATGATTCTTCTTACTGCTATTCTTTTTCTGCTTGAATTAAGTCTTATCTTCCGCTCCCAATCCAATCCTCAAATTCTAATTCAACCAACCATTCTTCCCACACCTTCAATTAATATTTCACAAAATGACCATCAATCAACTGATACTAACGAATGGAAAACATTTACCAATAAAAGCTACAACTATAAAATAGATTATCCAAAAGAACTCACTTTAATTGATGGAGTAGGTGGCGTGTTTATAGAAAAAGGTTCCTCTAATTTGCTTGAAATACTAACTCTTGAAAAGGATATCTATATCGAGGAGGGGAAAAGCTTACCTTTCAAAGAATATGCATTTGAATTGGCTAAAATGTCCTGCTCCGCCGATAGTCCTTGGCATAGCCAATACTGTGACAGTATTGTAAAAGAATTACCTTACACAAACCCGTATGGAATACGCGGTTATGAATTTTTTCTAAACAAAGTTGACGTTGACCGCCGTTCGGAAAACCAATCTAATAGCACTCTTGGTCCAAATTTTGTGCTTGACGTTGACGGGTATACAACGGGAAAAATAAAATTTCTTTTTTTTATTACTTACAAGACTGTTAGGCCCCAAGATGCCGAATTAATAAGACAAATCGTCAATTCCTTAAGATTTTAAATACCTTCAAGAAGCAACTTAAACTTGCTCTTTCTTTGGTAAAATATCAGTCATGGCGGTAAAAAAATTCTATATCACAACCACAGCTCCCTATGTCAACGCTGATCCTCATATCGGCTTCGCCTTAGAAATTGTACAGGCCGATGTCATTGCCCGTTTTAAAAGGCTCTTGGGGTTTGAGGTTGCTTTTGGTTTTGGCACAGACGAACACGGTCTAAAAATCTATAGAAAAGCACTTGAAGAAAAAAAAGATCCCCAAGAGTACTGCGATGAAAATGCGAAAAAATTTGACGGTCTTAAAAAAATTTTACATCTAAGTAGCACTCATTTCATAAGAACAACAGACTCCAACCATCTTGAAGCTGCCCAAGAATTTTGGCGAAGATGTTATAAAAATGGCGATATTTACAAAAAAAAATATCGTATTAAATACTGTGTCGGTTGCGAACTGGAAAAAACAGACTCTGAATTAGAAGGTAACCGCTGCCCCGTGCATCCTAATTTAAAGATTGAATCTTATAACGAAGAAAATTATTTTTTTAGATTCTCCAAATATCAAGAGAAACTTTTGGCACTTTATAAAAACAATAAAGATTTTGTCTTCCCTAAACACCGATTGAGCGAAATTGAAAGTTTTGTAAAAAAGGGATTGCAGGACTTCAGTATTTCTCGTTTAAAAGCGAAAATGCCTTGGGGCGTTGATGTTCCAAACGACGCAGATCATGTCATGTACGTATGGTTTGACGCGCTCATCTTCTATATTTCAACCCTGGGCTGGCCAATAAACCTGCGAGAATTCAACAGATGGTGGCCTGGAGTTCAGGTGGCTGGTAAAGATAATTTAAGGCAACAGTCTGCTATCTGGCAGGCAATGCTTATGTCTGCAGGTTTGCCAAATTCTCAACAAATCTTCATTCACGGATTCATAACCTCTGAAGGTCAAAAAATGAGCAAAAGTTTAGGCAACGTGATCGATCCGGTTGCCTTGGTCAATCAGTACGGTACAGATGCGGTGAGATATTATCTTCTTAAGGAAATCCCCCCCTCTGCTGATGGAGATTTTTCTCACTCGCGCATGAGAGAAATTTATACTGCCGATCTTGCCAATGAGCTTGGAAATCTTGTCTCAAGGACTACAAATCTGGCTGAAAAATATAGCATTTCGGGCCAAAAATTATCAAGTGCTGAAATCAGTAAAGCCTTAACAGATATCTCTGAATTGTTGAACGGATTTAGATTCAATGAGGTTCTTATCTTCATCTGGAATCTGGTCAAAAATACAAATAAGCACCTGGATGAAAAAGCTCCTTGGAAGAATACTCCGCATAGAACTGAAATTATCAGAGAAACTCTACATTCACTCGCCAAGATAGGATTAATGCTTACTCCATTTCTACCCAAAACAGCCGAAAAGATAAGCAAAGCGGCTCAAGGAAAAATTAAAAAAATTCAACCGCTTTTTCCTAGACTTAAATAATATAATTCCTGTGGAACTTTTATGGATTTAGTCAGTAAGCAGGCTGTAGGGAAAATAAGTCTATCTAATAAAGAAAATTCATATGAAAAAAAAGGTTAGCGAAAGTAAGAAAAAAATTAAGTTTAGATTTGACTTTTCAAGACACCGAAAAAAAATTTACATTTCTTCAATTGTTATCTCGTTGTTTACTGTAATTTCTGCCATCTATTTTTATATTTTTTATCAACTTCCCTCTCCGTTAAGCCTAAAAGATTATAAAACAATTCCCCTGTCTTCTCACATCCTCGACCGCAATGGTAAACTGCTTTATGAGATCTATAAAGACCAGAAAAGGACACCAGTCAAGATTAAAGATCTTCCTCAATACGTAATGCAGTCCACCATAGCTATAGAAGATAAAGATTTTTATAAACATGGCGGGATCTCCTTTGTGGGTGGAATCCTTCGCGCTACCAAAGACACTCTTTTGAAGCGAAGACTCCAAGGAGGTTCAACCATTACTCAGCAATTAGTAAAAAGCGCTCTGCTCACACCTGAGCGAACTATACGAAGAAAGTTAAGAGAGATTGTTTTAGCCTTTTGGACAGAAAGTATGTTTAGTAAAGACGAGATTCTTGAGCTTTATATGAATCAAGTTCCCTACGGAGGATCCGCCTATGGAGTCGAGGAGGCAGCTCAAACCTATTTTGGCAAAGAAGCAAAAAAACTAACTTTAAATGAAGCTGCTTTTTTAGCCGGCCTTCCACAGGCTCCTTCCCGTTATTCTCCCTATCTTAATCCCAATCTTTCCAAAATCCGCCGCAATGAAGTCTTGAAAGCTATGTATAAAGAAAAATATATAAATAAAGAAACCTATGACAAACTTGCTCAGGAAAAACTTTCAACCAAACCGATTAAGCAAAAAATTAAGGCTCCCCATTTCACCTTTTATGTTAAATCCCAACTGGAAAATCTATATGGAATCAAACAAGTTGAAGAAGGTGGCCTTCGTGTAACAACTACTCTTGATCTTGATCTTCAACAAGAAGCAGAAAAGGTGTTAAAAGAAGAATTGGAAAAACTTAAAAACCTCAAAGTCTCAAATGGCGCGATCTTAGTGACCAGACCCCCAACCGGAGAAATTCTTAGCATGGTTGGATCTTTGGATTATTTCGCCTCTCCCTCTGGAGCTTTTAATGTTACAACTGCTTCAAGACAGCCTGGATCAGCAATTAAACCACTAAACTATGCAATCGGGCTGGAGACAAAAATCGTAACTCCTGCCAGCGTTTTTTTAGATATCCCAACCTGTTTTTTTGCAGCTGGGCAACCGACTAAATATTGCCCCAGAAATTATGATGGTCTATTTCACGGAATTACCCAGCTTCGTTTTGCGCTAGGTAACTCATATAACATACCAGCAGTGAAGATGTTAGCCGTAAATGGGGTTGAAAATTTTGTGGCTTCTTCGTCAGCTTTTGCAATCACTACCTTCAAAGATTCTAAAAATTATGGATTGTCGCTTACTTTAGGAGGCGGTGAAGTGAAAATGACCGAATTTGCCCAGGCTTTTTCGGCCTTTGCCAACCGGGGCATACCCAAAAAATTAAATGCAATCCTCGAGGTAAAAAATAAAAAGGGAGAGATTTTATATAAATATAAAGACCCGAATTTTATCAAAGAGATAAAAAAACCTCTTTCCAGTCCAAATTTTTTTGCCATCCAAGGCAACCGAGCCATCAGTCCGGAAACTGCCTTTCTTATCTCTCACATCCTTTTAGATAACAATGCTAGATCTGCCGCTTTCGGTTCTTCCTCTTTTCTTGTTATAACCAATAAGGCTGTGTCAGTTAAAACCGGGACTACAAACGATAAAAAAGATAACTGGACTATTGGATACACTCCTAACTTCCTGGCGGCAGTCTGGGTTGGTAATAATGATAATACCCCAATGCATCCTTATCTTACTTCTGGTATTACTGGTGCCGCGCCTATCTGGAATAAAGTTATGACTTTTGTATTGAAAAATCAAACTGATCTTTGGCCTGTAAGACCGCAGGACGTCGTGGGAAGACAGGTTTGTTGGGAAACCGGTAATATAATGAGTAAAAACCCAGACGGTACTGAAAGCTGTAAGGCTCGCTTTGAATATTTCATCAAAGGCACAGAAAATATCTCGGATGAAGTTAAGATTGAAAAAACAGTCGTTCCGGTAAATAGAGATACGGGTAAAATGACGACGGTTGACGATCCTGCTCACGAAATGAAAGAAAAGAATATAATCAAAGATAGATTTTCCTCTTTTTGTCTAGACTGTACACCGGATTATCCTGTCCCAACGACATCACCTACACCGACACCCTAATTTTAGCAAACATACCCTCAGGGTGCGCGTTTGGCTTCCTGAGGGTATAAAGGTGTAAAAATTTATGATTGCACTAATCCAACGAGTCACAAAAGCCTCAGTTTCGATAAACAAACAGCAATATTCTGCAATTAATAATGGCTATGTCATTCTTTTGGGCATTTTTAAAGACGATACTGAAAAAGAGGCGGAAAAATTGGTTGACAAAATTTGTAATTTGCGAATCATGTCAGACGAACAGGGGAAAATGAATAAATCAATTCTTGATACTAAAGACGAGATCTTGCTAGTATCCCAATTTACACTTTGCTCAAATGTGAAAGGCGGAAGGCGACCTTCATTTATTGATGCCAAAGAGCCAAAAGAAGCAGAAAAACTTTATATACTTTTTGCACGCCAGCTAGAAAAGAAAGGAATTCCTACTAAAACAGGTAAATTCGCAGCT
>Ga0155901_117_pt1 | contig 32785 bp, 31 predicted proteins | sample RifCSPlowO2_01_FD_107555 | JGI IMG/M metagenome (GOLD analysis project Ga0155901, IMG submission 107555) | Candidatus Roizmanbacteria bacterium RIFCSPLOWO2_01_FULL_37_16 | reverse complement strand
CTCTATCCTCACTCCAAACCTCTCCGCCATAAGGATGAGCTTTATCTGTCTGATAAAGATGATCGCCGGTTGAGGAGTCTACCCGAGCAAGAAGAATAACGTTGACTATATCTGCAACCTCGCTTGGTCTTAGCCAGGCGGTCTTATTGTAGCTTGGCCGTGAACCCCAATCGCAGTAAAACCAGGGCGATTCCTTATCATAGGCTCTTTCGTTTAGCTCGGCGAAGCTCCCGGGGTTTCCGCTTCTACCGTCAAATTTTCCCAAATTGAGAATATAGCCTCCGTGAGTTGAGGCATATTGAGTAAATCCAGGGCCTCCTCCATCCATCAGAACCCAGCCTTTTGTTGCTTCTACCGCTTGTTCCCAGTTTCCGCCCTTTGGTTCTGGTTTGAAAACTTGGCAGGCTTCTGTGGTGCAGATCGACCCTCTCCTTTGCATTGTGTTTAAAGCGTAAGTGCGGGCTGCAACAGCCTGAGCCTTTAATACAGCTGAACTGTTATCCGTCCAGGAATCAGGCACCTCATAAATTCTTTTTACATAGTCTTCGATTGAATAAGTTCCATATCCCTCAACATTTATTTGAACGCCTTGATCATAGTCTTTCTTCAAAGACATGACTGGATAATAGGCCGCAAGAATTTGTTCTTCATTTTGTCCATCTTTTGCTCTCCCCCAAGCACCGTATTGATTAAGTCCATTTCTGTGGGGGGCTCCATAGGTGAAAAAGGCAACTCTGGGTGAAAAACCTGGATCAACACTCCGATCGTCTGTGCAGCCACGGATAGATGTACCAGCTGATCTGGGAATATTTAAACTCGCCAATCTTTGGGCTATAAGTTGCTGTTGTCTGGTGGTTAGAGTAGCTATCTTCTGCTGGAGTTCGCCCTGATACTGGCGCGCTTTAGTGATCTCACCAGCTAAAAACTGCGACTGTTTGTCAACGTCTAACTTTATAGCGGTTAATCGCTCTTTTTCGCTTTGTAAACTGGCTTTTTTTTCTTCTAAATTTTTGATGTATAAAACCACCTTGATAATTGTTTTTCTATCCTCGTCAACCAGAGATTTCTGATAGGTAAAATTCTTTAAAGACGCCGATAGATTTTTTCCTGTTAGAAAACTAATCAACGATGTTGTCGATTTGCCAATATTTTTGTAATAGGATCTTGCTCGCTCGTTGAGTAAAATTTTTTGGTAAGACAATGCCATCTCTCCCGCTCTAACTTCATTTTCTTTCTTGTCAATCTCAAGCTCCAAATTTGTAACCTGGCCTTTTATTTGTGTAAGTTGTTTATTAAGGCTATCTAATGTCACCTGGTTGGTATCTGTAGCAACCTTTATGTCGTTGAAGAGCTTTTTCAGATTGTTTAGCTGATGAGTGATGTCATCAAGCTCGTCTGCCCGAACAAACATTAACGGCCAGAAAAAAATCAGGCTAAATAAAAATAAAACCCATATTCTTCTCATAGATTAATTATAATGAAATCGTACCAGTAGATTAATTTGAAATTTCACTTAAAAATTTACTTTTCTAATTTTTGCTATACTCAAAACTATGAAAAAATTTTTTATTTTATTAATTTTTTGGCTGTCATTTTTCAGCTTTACCTCGTTTGCGACAGTGCTGGCGCAGACCAATACACCCGCTCCTTCTCGCTTTGCGGCCTGCGATCTTTGCGGATACTGCCCGCCAGATACGCCACCGTCAACCTGGGAAAGTTGTCGTAAGTGCATCTATCCTTTGGCAAGTAGCGATCCAGCCTCCAAAGATACTTTACGCATCGATCTCTCAACCAATACCGGGCCCACCCCTCATCAAGGTAGGCAATATACCATCATTGGTTGCATTCAGACAGACTTGGCAAGTTTTCAACAAGAAGGAGCAGCGGCAAGCGTTGTTCAGATTTTACTAAATGTCATCTTTAGCGTCATCGGAGGCATTGCTTTCCTTTATCTTATTTACGGTTCATTTATCATCCTCACCTCTCAGGCTGAACCAGAGCGGCTCAACTACGGAAAAAGGCTTGTCTATGGAGCGATCGTTGGATTAATTTTCACCCTCTCCTCTGTTTTTGTCGTTAATTTCCTGGCTACTGGAATTTTGAAGATTCCTGGATTTTAATTTCTTTCAGCTTTTTTTCTTAGATAAATACCCAAAGAAAAAGTGGAAAAAACTAGTGGTAATAAAAAACTGGGTAAACCAGTTGCGGGAATTGTGGTTGGTGTTTTTGCTGTTGGACTGTTGCTATTGGTTTTTTCCTGACTTAAGTTGGTGAGTTGCTTCGGAGTAGGGAAGGAGGTCACTTTAACTACTGGAGTAGGAGAAGTTTTTGTTTGACTTCCTAAATTTTTGAGCCTATTTCTTAAATTAAGTCGTCCTGTGACAGCCGCCAAAAAGACAACGACGACAATAAGTCCCAAGACGAAAGAAACAATCCTATTAAAATTATCCACCCCCATATTTTATCATTATAGGATATGAATTGCAACCTTGGCTGGTTTAGAGTTGACTTTTATCAGCTCATGTAGAACAATAAAGCTATGGATAATCCACAGGTCGTCTTTACCTGGAAAGCACCAATCAGGCCTTATAAAAAAAGGTCTTCCCTGATCTTGCGTTTTTACGTAACTGTGGCTCTTCTATTGGGGTTAATCGTGTGGTTTTTCGGAGATAAAGTTCTTCTTATTCCCATCGGAACAGTCCTTTTCTTGTTTTATGTGTTAACTATTACGCCGCCGCCTGAGGTAGAGAATAAAATAACCACCTTTGGTATTGAAACCGCAGGAGTCACCCTGAGGTGGGAGTCACTTTCGCATTTCTACTTTACTAAAAGATTTGGTTTTTATATCCTCACTCTTGTAGGACATGCTCCCTTTTTTTATCATGCGTATGTTGTTGTTCCTCAAGAAGATGTCAAAAAAAATCTCATACTCATCCTTTCCCAACATGTTGTCTACCAAGAAAAACCCAATCTAAGCCTGACCGACAAAATGGTGAATTGGTTTATGAAATTATTGCCTGACGATGATGAAGAAGTTGAGCCCTCATTAATGCATAAAGAGCATTATAAAGAAAAGGGGGGCAAGTCTATGAAAGTAAGTCGTCCAGTTTCTTCTTCCAAACCCCAACCGGCGTCTCTTTGACTCCGAATAACCTTCCCCAGTGAATAACCCCTTCATCGGTAGAAATTAAAAATCCGTCAAGCTCTTTGGCTAGAACAACCAGGTCAAGATCGGCCACACTGTCTAAAAAGCCAAAACGGGTTGCCTGGCGGTATCTTTCCCTAAATTTTTTAACCACGGAGCCGATCTGTATTTGAAAATCTTTTGTTGAAAGATTGTTCTTCCCCAACATTACCCTGCCGGCTTTTTCAATTTCTTCTTCACCGATATTCAAACCGCGGTAGCTGCGTTGTCTAATGTCAGCCACCAGTTCGTAAAAAACCTGGGCCGGAAACGTTGCCTTAGCTATATCTGGTGACTTTACGGTTATACCCGAAAGAAAATTTTTTAGAAATTGCTGTTCTTTGTTGTCAAAGAAACTCAAAAACTCATCTACCACTCGGGGAGGCATATAGAATTCCGCCCTTTTTGCGGCCTTTAGTTTATTTACCATCTCGGTAAGTTTTTTTACAACCACTTCGGTTTTTTCCCCCAACCCCAAACCAGCCTCCATGTTAAAAAACAAATTGGCGTCAAGAATGTATCTTTCCATGAATCTATCTTATCATATTGACCAGCTAATTCAAAAAATTATCTAAAATTTCAATTTTTTTATTGGTTGCGTCAACTAAAACTCTTGCTCCTATAGGTAAAAACGCATGCGGTTGGTAATGTCCAAACTCATTTATTTTTAGTATCGGAAATTGATATTTAGAAGTTAACTCCTTTATAATGTCTTTAACAAATAAATTGTTTTTCTCGCCTTCAAATCTATAGTTATTCCCAACTACCATTGCTTTTATCTTTTGAAAGACTCCAATCTGGTTCATTTGTTCGATTTGGAAAAGTAGATGTTTTACTTTTGTTTTGTATGTTTCTAAAAAAAGAATCGATTCTTTAAAATCCGGAAAATACTTCGTTCCTACCAATTTAAGAATTGACGTTTGGTTGCAACCCAAAAGCTTACCCTCTGCCAAACCTTCCCTTATGGTTATCCATCTGCTTTTGGGCTCAATGGCTTTGGCGCAGTTGATAATCCTTTCAATAAACCACTTTTTTGTGTAGTCAAAGTCCATCTCTCGTCCGTCACCAATTTTGGCATCGCAGCCATGAAAAGTAACCAGTCCGGTTATTTTATGAATAGCCAAAGAAAGGACGTCAATATCGCTTTTCCCTAGGAATATTTTGGGGTTTTTCCCTATGAGGTTAAAGTCTAATAAATCTAGCGTCTGATTTGCGGTTTCTCCGCCTTGGAAACACCAAATAGCTTTTATTTTTGGATCTTTGAACATCGTATTTATATCGTTGGCTCTTTTTTCAGGACTACCCGCTGAAGAGTTAAATTGATCTATTTTAAAAATATTTTTGGAAAGTTTTATTTTAAATCCGCAGTCTTCTAAATATCCTTTAAATTTATTAAGTTTTCTTTTGCTTTCTATATTAAGTGGATTAGATGGAGCAACTATTCCTATTTTATCTCCTATTTTAAGTTTAGGCGCGAGCAGATTCATTTACCAGAAATTATATCATCTTTGATACATTTAGACCTCTTGACTGATGTTGGGGAAATGTGTAGAATTTGTGGATAAGTTATCCACATATATTACACATGTCTATACTATCCTCTTTTTGGGACCAATTTATCGAATCTATAGCAAAAAATCAAAAAAAATACCCTCTTCTTTTTCCTCTTTTAAAACAAATCCATCCAGTAGAATTAACCGAAGAGAAGATTGTTTTAAGTTGTCAAAACCAAGGCCTTAAGTTTTACCTAGATAAAGGAAAACCGCACGAGGAGTTGGAAGATTCTCTTTCGGAACAAGCCGGAAAAAGGATAAGGATAGAACTCTCAGTAACTTCAACTAAAAAAAGACCCAAAGACGCGCCTCTTTTGAATTTTCAACCAACCCTAAGCGATCTATACTATAAAACCGGGCTTTTGTCAAAATACAGCTTTGACAATTTTGCTGTCTCCTCCACCAACCAAGTTGCCCATGCCGCCGCCCAGGCGGTAACAAATGGCCTAGGTCACGCCTATAACCCTTTGCTTTTGTATGGGGGGGTTGGGGTGGGAAAAACACACCTCGCTCAAGCAATTGGCAGAAACGTCTTAGAAAAAGACCAGGATAAAAAAATTTTTTTTTGTCCCAGCGACCAATTTACCAATGAACTCATCGAGTCAATTAGAGAAAAATCAACGCCGGGTTTCCGTAGAAAATACCGCCGCTTAAATCTGCTTATCCTTGACGATGTTCAATTTATTGCCGGAAAAGAAAAAGTGCAGGAAGAGTTTTTTCATACGTTTAACTCACTTGTTTCTGCCGGCGGACAAGTAATTCTCACGGCGGACCAACCCCCCTCCCAAATTAAAAATCTTGAGGACAGGCTCCGCTCTCGTTTTTCGGGTGGGCTAATCGTCGACATTCAACCGCCGGATTTTGAACTGCGCACCGCCATTCTTCTCATCAAGGCTAGGGAAAAAAATATCGAGATTGATATTGAGTCAGCAAAAGCTATAGCCGAACGCGTCTCTGACTCCCGCGAACTTGAAGGAACGCTTCTCACGCTCTATTCGAAGGTGTTGGGTAATAAAGAATTTATCGACTTTGAATCTGTTAGGGCTTTTTTTTCAAAAAAGCAGGAGGCCTTGGCCAATAAACTTCTTCCACAAGATGTGTTAAAAACGGTTAGTTCTTTTTATAATATCCGTCCCTCTCACCTTAAAAGCGGTTTAAGAACAAGCAATGTTGTCCTTCCTCGTCAGGTTGCTATGTTTATTTTGAGAAATTACCTTAAAATGAAGCTTAGTGAAATTGCTTTTTTTTTAAAAAGGAAGGACCACACCACGGTAATGCATGCAATAGACAAAATTAACAGACTTACAGCTAAAGACCCTCTCATCAAAAGAGAGGTTGATCAGATTATCCAATCATTGAATCTATCAACATGAATTTCACATCGTTTCAACACTGTTTTTTTTTCAATCTTGTCGTCTTGAAAATCCCTGTCTTTTTTTATACACTTATGCCCAATTACTAATACTACTAATATAAAATATTAAAATACTAAAAGTGACATGAAAATATGAAGGCAAAATTCAAAAAAGAGATCTTTTTAGATAAACTATCGCTTGCAGCGCGTTTTACTTCAACCAAACTTTCCTCACTTCCTATTCTGCAGGGGGTATATCTCAGAGTAGATAAAGAAAAACTACATCTTTACGCGAGCAATCTCAATGCTTTTTTTCACACTAGTCTGCTTGGCGAACTAAAAAGCGGTGAAGACTTTTTGACTGAACCTAAGAAAATAATCGAGTTTTTATCTTTTTTAGCCGAGACAGAGATAGAACTAGAGATAAAAAACAAACAGCTCTTTATCAGCGCGGGTAAAACGAAGGGGAATTTCCCCCTAATGGAGGCAAAAGATTTTCCGCTGCCTCCCAAAATAGAAGAGAAGGAACAAAAATTAAAAACAGAATTTTTAATCAGCAAATTGCCGCTCGTGCTTTTTTCAGCCGCAACAGACGAGACTCGCCCCGCACTATCAGGGATAAATTTTCTCACAAACGACGAGTTAACACTGGTGTCTACTGACGGATTTAGGCTTTCTTTAGTTAAGGTAAAGAAAGAAGATAAGCTTCCCTCGGTGATTTTGCCCGCTGACTTTCTACGAGAAATCACCCATTTTATCAAAGAAGAAAAAGAGGTAGATTTTGCTTACTCAAGCAAAGAGAAGGTTATTGTATTTAAGGCGGGAGAAACAGAGTTTTATTCGCGACTGATCGAGGGAGATTTTCCTCCATTTGAAAAAGTCATCCCACAAGAAAAAAAAACAACGGTCACACTTGAGAAAGAAGAGTTTTTGAGAAATACAAAACTCATCTCTGTTTTTGCCCGAGATCTCTCAAACGTCATTATTTTAGACGTGAAGAAGAATGGGGTCAGATTTATGCCAAAAGCTACACAAGGCGAGGAAAACAGCGCGTTTCAAGATGGTGAGGTTGAGGGAGAGGAGCAGAAGGCAGCTTTTAATTACAAATTTTTATTAGATCTTTTAAATGTTGTTGACTGCAAAAACATCATCATTGAAATTTTAAGACCAGACGCGCCGGTTGTTTTTAAAACAGATAAAGACAGAGACTTTCTTCACATCATTATGCCGGTGAGAATACAAGAATAAATTAAAATTAACCTAATTAACCCAATTTCTAATTGACCTAAATAACTTGAAAATTTGAACTTGGGCTTTGGTTAGATTAATTAGAATACTTAGAAATTAGAAATTTTGTAGGGCTTTCTTCACTAAAGAATCTGCCAACCAGTTTTTTTCTCTAGGAATATACTGATAGAAAACCGGTTTGTTTATTTCTTGTTCTAAAACCCTAATCTTAATGATAAAATCTCGAATGACCGTATTTTTTACTTTGTACAAGCCGTTTAGTTGGTTTACCATCAAGTTCGAGTCTGAAAAAACAATTATTTTCGAATAGTCTTCTTTAATATTTTCTCTCACCCACTCCATTGCGCTCATTAGAGCTTTATATTCAGCAAAGTTATTCGTATTAATCCCAATTTTTGTAGAAAATTGCTTTAGTGGTTTACTGTTTTTATAAACCAGAAAGCTTATAGCAGCTGGTCCGGGGTTATTGATAGAGCCACCGTCCGTATAGATTTTTAGTTCCATTTAAAAGTATTATAGTTGTCCTAAGCGTTCTTTTCTATCCGCTTCTTCTTTTACCAGGTTTAAAAACCGTTCGGTTGAAGAAAGCCTGCGGTGGCCTACGATTTTAGCTATATACTCAACCGAAGCGCCGTTTATTAGTTGATAAGCTATAAAAGTATTTCTCAGGTCGTTGACGGTGGCGTTTTCAATGCCGACCTCCCTAAAACAGCGAGCAATAATCTGGCGAATGTTTCTAATAAGAAGCGGGTGGCCAGTGCGCGTGATAAAAAGATGGTCGTCTTGGGCGGTGGTTCCCCTAATTCTTAAATATTCAGCGATAGCCTTTTTTGCTGCTTTGTTTAAGGGAACTTTTCTTTCAGGATTTTTACCGTAAGTCCTAATTCGAAGATTGTCATCTTCTTGATCTGAGAGGCGAAGATTTGCGATCTCTCCTATTTTGATACCGGTTTGGAGAAGAATTTCGATTAAAGCATAGGTTCTAGGATCTTCTTTACCAACGTCGCGAAGTGCCCTATATTCAAGTTTGCTAAAAATACGAGGCGGAGCTTGACCGTATTTGGGGTGAGACACATCAAGAGAGGGATTTTGCTCTATAATTTCCTCATTTTTTAAATAACGGAAAAAGGTGCGGATAGAGTTGAGCTTACGTGAAGCAGATTTTTTGGTATAATTTTCTTGCAATAGCTTATTAATAAAGCCATCAATATCGTCTTTTTTAACCTCCCGAATGTCATTTTTTTCTTTACTGGTTAAAAATCCCACAAACTGCTCAAGGTCCTTTTTATAGGCTATGATGGTGAACTCGGATTTTTCCTGTGTCTTGAGATGGGTAACAAACTTATCCAACAGGCTCGGAAGAAGGAGCGTATCCATATTAATCCCATAATATACTAAATCAAGCTTAAAAATTCAAGGGTATTTTAATCTTGTTTTTTTTGAGGTATTTTGCTATAGTTAAGTTTCTACCAAGGCACAATGTCTTAAAGGAGGATAATAGAGGATGACTAAAACAAAAAAATCTACTCACCCGATGGATGTTTTACTTAAAACAAATAGTCCACCCAAAATTAGTAAGAGTCAAGAGCTTGCGGCGACAATCATTTCTTTATCAAAAAAAGGGGTTTTGTTTGATATAGGAGCAAAGGCGTACGCTGTTTTAGGCGATTTGGAAGTCAAAGAAATCTCCACCTATCTACCATATTTAAAAGCAGGAAACAAAATAAAGGTTAGAGTTGTGGCGGTTGAATCTAAAGATGGCTATCCAGTGGTATCGATGAAAAAATTTTTTCAAAAAGGAAAGTGGGAGATTTTGAAAGCAAAGAAAGAAAAAGAGGAGGACATCGAAGTTGTCTGTGGAGATTATGGTAAAGGAGGGGTTTTTGCTGACTTTATGGGAATTAGGGGAGTTATCCCTAAGATTCAGTTAACCGAACCATACATTAGTCAGCCAGAGAAATTGACCAATCAAAAAATTAAGGTGAGAATTCTTGAGGTTGACGAAGAGAAAAACCGACTGGTTGTTTCACAAAAAGCTGCAGCTTTGGGGATTTCGCAAAAAGAGCTAAAAGAAAAATTTGACAAGATCAGTGAAGGAAAAACCTATAAAGCCAAAATTCTGGGAGTCTCAGAATTTGGCGCATTTTGCGAAGTTGACGGTGTAGAGGGGCTTATTCATATATCAGAAATTTCTTGGGAAAAAGTCGCCAACGCCTCTGAATTTGTCAAACCGGGCGATATAGTCAAGGTGGTGGTGGTTGAAAAAAATCTCACCGACGCAAAACTCAACCTTTCTCTTAAACGATTGACAAATGACCCTTGGGAAGACATCGAGAAAAAATATCCCAAAGATAAAGAAGTAAAAGGGGCAATAGTAAGAAGAGAAAAATATGGCTATTTTGTTCGGCTGGAGCCAGGCATAGAGGGTTTAATTCACATAAGTAAACTAAGCGGAGAAGAAAAACTTGAACCAGGACAAGAAGTGAGAGTCTTCATTGAAAAAATCAACAAGAAGAGCCGGCGCATGAGTTTGCTTCTCCCCCAGAAAGAAAAACCAGTAACCTATCGTTAGTATAAAGTATCAAGTATATAGTATCTAGTATAAATACACCATCTTTTTTTCTTTCTTTCGCTCCAAACCATGTTTCTTTATTCTGAATACTAAATACTTTATACTAAATACTGATATCTATGGAACAGCACCCAATGCCAAGGCAGATAACTACTTTTGAATTTAAACTAGTTGGCTTTCTCACCCTAAAACAGTTTATTTATTTTGTCATTTTTATTCCGCTTGGATTTATAGCCTATAAACTTACTCCTATTCCACTACTTAATCTTCTAGTTGGCGTGATAGTGGGAGCAATGGGTCCAGCTCTTGCCTTTGTGCCAGTAAACGACCGGCCATTAGACACCTGGATAAAAAATCTTGTCAGAAGACTCACTTCCCCAACCCAATATATTTATCACAAGAAAAATCCACCCATCTATTTTTTAAAAAATCTGTTTTTCGTCAACGACCCTCACCGCGTTATGAGTCATATTGAATCACAAGAGAAGCTCTCAGCCTACTTGGCAAAAACAAAATCTAATCTACCCTCTCCTAACCGTAAAAAACAATCAATTGCCGTTCTCCTCCAGAAGCCAAAGGAGGCATTAATTGAGCAAAAAAAAGCCCCCCAAAAACCAGCTATTCCAAATGTGGTTGTGAAAAAAATACAACCAGCCCCGACCAAACCATTCTTTTCTGGCATTGTAAAAAATCACAGGCTTATTCCTCTGCCTGGTGTTTTAATTTATGTGAAAGACGGTCAGGGGAATGTGGTTCGTCTTTTGAAAACTAATCCCCATGGAGTGTTTGGGACGCTCAAACCTCTGCCGCAATCGGATTATCTATTTGAGTTTAAGGATCCAAAGAACACTTACTTTTTTGATACAATAAAATTGAGAATCGAAGAATCAAATCTAAAGCCTTTCGAGTTCTTTTCTAAGGAACTAATATAATGCCAATCTACGAATGACATGCAAATGATGCTAATTATGCGAACCAAGTCTGACTTGGTGCGAATAAAATCTGAATTAGGATAATTCGCGGCATTTGCATAAAGACTTGCTTGCGTAAGTAAGTTCGCATCATTCGTATTATATTTATTATGCCAACGAGTAAACCAACATCACCAGTTAAGGCCTCAACCCAAGCGTTCGTTGAGATTGAGGAAATAAGAGATGACATCATCTTGATGAAAGATTTTTCTGCCTGTGTGGTTATCGAAGTTGGGGCGGTAAATTTTTGGCTTTTATCAGTTGAGGAACAGTCAGCTATGATCTATTCATACGCAGGTCTTTTAAATTCTTTATCGTTCCCCACCCAAATTTTGATCTTGTCTAAGAAGATGGATGTTTCGTTATATCTTGATTATTTACAGGGAAAGATTATTCTACAACAGGTGGAGCTTATCAAAAATAGGCTTCAAAGCTATAAGGAGTTTATTAAGACCATAGTCAAAAAAAATACGGTTTTGGAAAAAAGATTTTTTTTTGTTGTGCCTTTTTCAACTCTGGAAATGGGAGTGTCGGGTGTAAACACTAAGAGTCTAAATAAAGAGTATGTCATAAGCCGCGCCAAAACCTCGCTTTATCCTAAACGAGACCATCTTATCCGCCTTTTATCAAAGATAGGTCTTAGGGTAAGCATCTTGCAGCGACAGGAATTGGTTGAGTTGTTTTTTAATCTATACAATTCTTCACCAACAGGTAAGAGGATGGCGCCAGTTGAGAGTTATACCGACGTCGTATTGACTACGGGTTAATATGTTAAATTTATTTGGGAAAAAAAGCAATAATAGCAAAGGAAAACCAGCCAACCTGCCGCCATCGCAAAATGTAGCGGAATTTTTGGCCAAAGGTGCAATCTCGATAAAGGATATCATTGCGCCTTCATTTATTGAGGTAGATTTTAATCACCTAAGGGTGGACGACAAATATTACAGGACTTTTTATGTGGTTGGATATCCGCGTTACGTTTCTGCCAACTGGCTTTATCCTTTGATCACATTTGATCACCCCTTATACGTTGCCATGTATATTTATCCTACCGAGGCAAAAGCGGTTTTGGACGACCTAAAAAGAAAAATCGCTGAAATGGAGGCAACGATAGAAGGCGATATTAAAGCTGGAAAGGTTGTTGATCCAGCTGTCCAAGTAGCACTTGATGACGCTTTAGCTCTTCAGGCAGAGCTAGCTAAGGGAGCCGAGCGTTTTTTCCAGTTTGGTCTTTACATTACCGTCCCAGCAGAAAGCCTGGAAGAGCTAGACAGGGTAAGCAAAGAGATTGACTCGGTTCTTTCCTCGCTTTTAATTATTGCCAAACAGGCAACTTTAGAGATGGAGGAAGGGTTTAAGTCAACTCTACCGATGTTCTATGACAAGTTAAGCGTTTGGAGAAATGTTGACACCACTTCTTTGGCGATGACATTTCCTTTTGCCACAGCCTCTTTGACAAAAAATGAAGGAATCTTATATGGTATTAATCAACACGATGGCAGCCTGATTATTTTTGATCGATTTACTTTAGAGAATGCAAACTCAGTGATTTTAGGCAAGTCAGGTGGGGGTAAAAGTTTCTTGGTTAAACTCGAATCTCTGAGGCTTCTTATGATGGGTGTTGATGTTTTGATAATTGATCCAGAGAACGAGTATCAGAAATTAACCCAGTCTGTCGGCGGAGAGTTTGTGGTATTTTCGACCAGTTCTCAATATAAAATTAATCCCTTCGATTTGGCAACAGCTAATCCTGAACCAGACGAACTTTCCAATAAGATTCTTGATCTCCATTCGCTGATGAAAGTGATCATGGGAGATTTGACCCCTTCGCAAGACGCACTCTTGGATAGGGCACTGGTTCTTACTTATAGAGAGAAAGGAATCACTCAAGACATTGAGACATTTAAAAACGAACCGCCGCTTTTGGAAGATCTATACAAAATTTTTATCGGCATGGAGACGCCAGAGGCAAAAGAGATGGCTGATAGGTTGGAGAAATTTGTCAAAGGATCGGCGGCTGGTATTTTTAACCAGCAGTCCAACTTTGACATTAAAAACCCATTCACGGTTTTTGGCATTAGAGACCTTGAAGAAAACCTAAGACCTGTTGCTATGTATATTGTTTTAGATTATATCTGGAATCGGGTGAGAAAAGATAGAAGAAAAAGGGCACTAATTGTCGATGAGGCATGGTATCTCATAAAACAAAAAGATTCGGGAGCTTATTTACACAGTTTTGCTAAGCGCGCCAGAAAATACCAACTTGGTTTAACCACAATTACCCAAGACGTTGAAGATTTCTTATCAACCGACGAGGGAAAGGCGATTATCACAAACTCAAGCCTTCAGATTATCTTAAAACAGTCAACCGCTGCAGTCGATAAGATTTCCCAGACTTTTTATTTAACAGGTGGAGAAAAACACTTCCTTTTATCAGCGGGTGTTGGCGAAGGACTTTTTTTCGCCGGTCATTCGCATGTTGGTTTTCGGGTGATAGCCTCGGAAGAAGAGAGAGCCCTAATAGAGTAGAAAAATAATAAAATAATAAACAGTAACGATCTATTTTAACTTGCTAATATCTTTTTTACCTCTTTATCATCAATCTGAGGAAAATGTTCGTAGAATTGCGAGACTGCGCCAAAGGCGAAATTTTTATGGAGAATAAATTCTTTATCTACCCCTACTGCTGAGAAATCAGCCGGAGCAACAGGAATAGCAAGTATGACTAACTTCGACTTTTTGGACCTTAGATATAAAATTGCAACCTTGACAGTTGATCCGGTTGCAATACCGTCATCAGTCAAGATAATAATTTTATTTTTCAAGCTTCTCGAATAAAAGGTTTTTTTGATTCCGAACCTTTTAAGGTAGGAGTTAAATTTTTCTTTGGCGATTTCAACTTGATCTACAATTTCTCCCTTAGTTAAACCAAGCGAGCCAACAACGCTTTTTTCAAGATAGGTTATGTCAAAACACAACGCTCCAATTGCCAGTTCTGGATTATGGGGAGCGGGAATTTTGGCTACAATCAAAGGAAGATGTTTGACCTGAAGACCGCTTGCTATCACATTGCCAACCGCTGCTCCTCCCCGAAGAAGAGACACAACCACAACCTTTCGCAGGTTTTTTTTAATATCTCGATCTTCAAATAGTTTTACCAAAAGCTTTCTTCCCGCTTCTTGCCGATCTTTAAATATCATTGATCATATTATAGAATATAGAAGCGGATAAACGCAGATATCAACACGGATTTACGCGGAAGGGCCTGTAGTTTAGTTGGTTAAAACAGCTGGCTGGCAGTCAGCAGACCACCGGTTCGATCCCGGTCAGGTCCACTACTCTAGTTTTAAAAAATTTTTCTTCTCTTCAAAAATTATCCTAAATCTTTTGAAAAATTCCATTCTGCCCAGAAGATTGAAAGAAACAAGATATTCGCTAGAGAATACAATTGGACAAATAAATTCTTTACCGGCAACCCTGATGTGTAATTTATGTACATAACCAATAATTCTTCCTCCCACGCCACCAAGAATAGTTTTATCTCCTTTCTCAATCTTAACTCCTAAAGAATCAGCGACTTCCTTATTAAAGATAGAAATAGTGGCCCCCGAGTCAACTAAAGCTTGAGAGCGAATCCTTTTGCCTCCAGTTAAAAACACCAATGGTATAACAGGATAATAATCAGAACCGTTAAAGTAATAGGGGAATATCGTTAAAGACGCAGACTTCATAAAATTAAAACGTATGGACCCTCATCTTTACGAGGGACTTTAAAAGCGGCAGGAATTTTTTCATCAGGCGTTTTATCTTTCATGGTTCGTGTAACTAAGGGCCCAATTTCTTTGAGTGTATTGCCAACTGCAATAATACGATGTTTAATGGTGTCGATCGCAATCCACTTTCCGGCAAACCTAGCCATATATTTGACAGAAACATTCACTTTTTTCATAATATGCAGAGTTTAACAAATTTTTGCCAAAAACGCCATTTCAAGCTTATTTTCTAATCTCAAATCCCTCAAACATCTCCTTTGGTTCTTCCCACATCACTTCAACCTCTTCGACGCGCGAAATTGGCGGACCTTTTTTAATAAGTTCAAGTATTTTGTTTATTTTTTCTTCTTCTGCTTGAATAATGGCTTCTACTCCTCCGCTAATCCCATAGACTTCTGATTTGTCGTAGACATTTCTTACCCAACCGGAAACGCCTACGATCTTTGCCTGGATTTTTGTCCAAGCCCGAAAACCAACAGCGATGACGTCACCTTTGATATAAAGACGAACCTGCTTTAACACATTTAAGAAATTTGAAATTTTTAATTTTTAATTTTCATTGAATTTTTATTCTATTAATTTTTAAATATTTCAAATTTTAAATTTCAAATTGAAAATTTATTTATCAATAGAAGGATCAATCTCTTTTGCTCTTCTTAGATATTCTTGCGCCATAATTTTATTTCCATCTTCATTATGAAGTAAGTAAAGATTGTATAATATATCTCTTGATTTCGGGTTTTTTTGCAGTAATGATTCAAATTGGCTGATTATTTTTTTTCTTTTTATATCTTCAGCAAAAACCTCTTGTTCTAACGAATTGTCATAGATATTTTTATTCACCTCAAGCAGAGGGAGAAAGTAGGGTAAATTTTTTATTTTGCTTAAAAATCTAATAGCTGCGTTTTTATCTTCTTTCATTAATTGAAAGTAAAGCGGTGAGATATACTGGCTTAAAGTTAAATTAAGAACCAGAAAAGAAAAAAAGAAAATTATTGCCAAGATTTTTAAAAGAGAATAGGTCAAATGTTTCATGTTTTATGTTGTGTGGTTATTATTATATAATTTTTCTATGGACCTATTTGAACCACAAACCATAATTGAAAGAGCAATTGCTTTTATTTTAGCTCTTATAGCAGCCCTTAGCGCAGCCGGCTTGACCTTTCTTGTTCTTTACCTGGTTATTATTTTTCTTCGTCTAAAAAAAAGAGAACAAATTTCATTGGAGATGGTGACGTTGGAAGTTAAGACGCCTAAGGATAATGAAATAAAAATCGACGTAGCTGAACAGATGTTTACCTCTTTTGCTTCTCTAAAAAAGTCCGGTTGGCTTTCTGCTTTTGATCTTGACGATGTTTTGGCCTTTGAGATTGTAGGTAAAAAGGCTGACATCCGGTTTTATGTTTCAGCTCCTGCACGCATCGTCGATTTGGTAGAAAAGACCATCTATAGTTATTATCCTTCAGCAGACATCAGAAAAGTTGACGAGCCAAATATATTCTCCGAGGAGGGGAAAGTGTCTTTCGGCGCCCTGGTTACAAAGGATTACTCCTATATGCCTTTAAAACTATTTAAAGATTTACCATCCGACTCGCTGGCGACAATAACCTCTGCTCTTTCAAAAATGGGAGACGATGAGGGAGCGATGGTGCAGATATTGATCCGGCCAGCCGACTCGAAATGGAAAAAGTTGGGTAAATCATATGTTGCTTCGACAAAAAAGACTGAGGCTAATCCTGAGAAAGCAACTTTTAAGACTGATCCTAAGGTTTTAGATAAGATCGACGAGAAAAGTTCAAAACAAGGTTTTCAGACAGCCATCCGTTTTGTCGTATCAGCAAAAACAAAAGAAGCCGCAGATATACACATTCGCAATATCAAGACGGCATTTTCCCAATTTAACTCGGACTTAAATAGTCTCAAAGGAACGCGCGTTCTTTTTAAAGGCGGATATATGATCAACTTTATTTACAAATTTTTTCCAGTATTTGAATTGCCATTATTTAGATCAATCTCGATTTTATCCTCTGACGAGCTGGCTACGGTGTTTCACTTCCCCAATAAAACTGTTGAGACTCCACACATCAACTGGCTTAAAGCAAAGACAGGACCTGTTCCAGCAGATGTGCTTCAGACGGGTGGAACTTTCGTAGGTTACGGATATTATCGAGGTACAAAAAGATCGGTGAATATCGGTTTTGAAGATCGGCGCCGCCATGTCTATATCATAGGCAAGACCGGCGTTGGCAAGTCGGTTCTTCTTCAAGATATGGCTATTCAAGATGTGAGAGCCGGACATGGAGTTTGCGTCATCGATCCTCACGGTGATTTGATAGACGACATCATCAAATATACTCCTCCAGAGCGGGCAGAGGATGTTATTTATTTTGATCCCTCAGATACTGAGCGGCCGATGGGCTTAAATCTTCTTGAAGCTTATAGCGAGGAACAAAAACACTTTATGACCACGGCAATTATCAATCTTATGTATAAACTATACGACCCCCAAAGAACTGGAATCATAGGTCCCAGATTTGAACACGCAGTGCGAAACGCCATGCTTACTGTGATGTCTGAGCCGGGATCGACGTTTGTTGAGGTGGTGCGGGTTTTGACGGATCCAAAATATGTCCAAGAGTTACTTCCCAAAGTGCAAGATCCTATTGTACGTCGCTACTGGACTGACCAGATAGCTCAAACGTCAGATTTTCACAAATCAGAAGTTCTCGATTACATCGTCTCCAAATTTGGCCGCTTCGTCACAAATAAAACCATGCGAAATATCATCGGACAGTCAAAGAGTGCTTTTGATTTTCGAAAGTGTATGGATGAGGGGAAAATTCTTCTAATCAATTTGTCAAAAGGAAAGCTTGGGGAGGAAAACTCCAGTTTTTTGGGGTTGGTTTTAATTCCAAAAATATTAGTTGCTGCAATGAGTCGACAAGAGACTCCAGAGCCACAGAGGCGGGATTTCTTTTTATATGTGGACGAGTTTCAAAATTTTGCCACCCCAGATTTTGCGACGATTCTGTCAGAGGCTAGAAAATATCACCTGAATTTGACTGTGGCAAATCAATTTATAGGCCAGATGGACGAGGAAGTCAAAAATGCCGTATTTGGCAATGTAGGTACGCTCATTAGTTTTAGGGTAGGAGTTACTGACGCATCTTATCTTCAGAGGGAGTATCAGCCAATTTTTTCAGAATCAGACCTAATTAATGTAGAGAGATTTCATGCCTATATGAAGACGATCGTTGACAACGAGCCAGTTCCGCCTTTTTCAGTCGACATGACCAAGGATATGAAAAAACTTCGGACCTTAGCAAATGAGAAAATCTCTCAGGCAGTCATCCAGCTTTCACGCTTAAAATATGGTCGCCCTAAAGAACTGGTGGAGGCAGAGGTCGCTCAAAGGGCTAGATTATAGATTGTTTTTAATAACCTCGTCAATTACAATGTTACGATTATGAAAAAGCAAACAGTTGCAGTTGTTATTCCTACAATCAGAAATTTGGATTTTTTAGAATCTTGGCAAGATGAATTCAGAGATTGTCTCGGGGTTATAGTCGAAGACCATCAGAAAAAGGAAGTAAAAACTCCTAATAAATTTTTTAAGCAGGTATATCATTATTCTTGGCAGGATATAGATAAAGAATTAGGAAAAAATAGCTGGATAATCCCAAGAAAAAATGCAGGGATAAGATCATATGGATTTTTAAAAGCCTTTCAAAAAGGAGTAGATATTATAATCACACTTGATGACGATTGTTATCCAGTCAAAAATCAAGACTTTGTAAATCAACATTTAGAAAATCTTTCTTACTGGGCTCCTGTTGATTGGTTTCCAACTTATCCACACAGGAGCTATTTTTATACCAGAGGAGTTCCTTACGGAATACGAAATAAAAAGGAAGTAGTCATAAGCCACGGTTTATGGAAAGGAGTTGTTGATTTTGATGCCCCTACTCAGCTTTTGAATATGGATCTAAATATCCCAACGAGCTTTCCGTTTGTTGAATTTATACCAGAAAATTATTTTTATCCAATGTGTTCGATGAACTTGGCTTTTAAAAGCAAAATAACACCAATTATGTATTTTCCACCCATGGGTTATGACAATAAAGGAAATAATTGGGGCTATGATCGTTTTGATGACATTTGGGCAGGAATTTTTAGTAAAAAAATTCTTGATCACCTTGGCTATGCTGTGGTGAATGGTGCGCCTTTTGTAGAGCATAGAAAGGCTTCAGACGTTTTTAAAAATTTACAGAAAGAAGCCAGCGGAATAAAGACTAACGAAATTCTCTATAAAGAGGTACAAAAATTAGAATTGAAATCAAAAACTGTTTTAGATTGCTATCATGAACTAGCTGAGAAAGTTAATTTTCCCAACGAAACTTATTTCAACAAATTAATAGACGCTATGAATACTTGGTATCGATTATTTTGAGATAATTCGATATCTCTTCAGACATGATTTATTACACAAACTCAAAACTTCATCTTCCTCGTGTGATTTTCATTGGGCGCTGGTCACCGCTTCATAAAGATCATACTGCTATAATTACAAAAAAACTAAAAGAAAATCCCAAAATTACTACTGTACAAAAACCGTAGAAAAACAAGATTTCCTGAAGCAAAATATTTTATTAATTTACATGTTCTAGTATTATCTCTTAAATGTGACCATGAAGAAGTTTGTTTATCTAGTTCAAAGCGAGGGAAAATTAAATAGCCGTCTAGAAGTTATATACGGTTTAAATAGCGATATTATTCTTTTGACATGGAAAAAACCGACTAAGGAAGCAATGTTTTTTCCTTTGAGTACCTGGACTGAAGGAAGAAACAGACTGTATCAAGAAGTTTTTCTGACAAACTATTTATATTACATCTTTCTTGATGGAGATGTTGATTTGAGAGTAGCTCACCCACATAAAAAAACTAATAAAAACCCTTGGCGAGTGCTTGAAAGCTATTTGTTAAAATTTCTTCCAGCCGTAGGAGTTCCCAGATTTTCCTGGGATAAGACACCCTACAAAGAAGTAAAGGCGGTATACTACTTTGACGCACCTATTAATGCAATTCATAAAGAAGCTTTAAACGTTTTACTACCTTTTTATGATGGTGATGACATGGAGTCTTGGTGGAATTCAGGAATATATTTTCTCCACCTTGCCTCCCTACTCTATCGCCATCATGTTTTTCAGTTTGACGCAGTTGAAGCAGTCAATAAAACTCATCGCCCCTATCCTAGACACTATGATTGGAAAAAGGTTGATAACAAATTTAAAGCCTCAATTCTGAGCGAAAGATTAGCAAGCAATTTTCAATCCCATTATCCTTTCAGACAATCGTCGAACGGTAGGGTAAAAAAGAAAAATATACGATATGCATATCCTAAGGAGAAGCTGTCTAATTTCTTTGATTTTGATAATCAGATTTTCAAACGCAGGTTGTTTATTCAAAAGAATATTAAGGATAAAGAACCCTACGCAGTCTGTGGACGTTCGAAATTGCCCTACTTGGGAGAATTCGTCTGCAAAAAAATGGGCATAGAAATCGCTACGTTTATGCTTAATCCTTTATTAATTTTCTATGAGTTAAAAAAAAGATATCTACTGCTCTTTGGAGTCCTTAAGCGGAATATCTATAACATTATTGGTGTTTTTCAAAAAAAAACCAGTTCTCTGCGTCACTGGTTGGGACTAAAAAATAAGATGAAAGAAGAGACGCCGATAGAAAAAATAGATAATATCATAAAACAGTATAATTCAGGTACAAATAGTTTTTTCTTTATTCAGATCGGCTCGAATGATGGCCGAGGAGATATAATCTACAGATATGTAAAACAGTACAAATACCATTGGAATGGAATTCTAATAGAACCTGTTCGATACATTTTTAAAAGATTGAAAAAAACATACAAAAGTTTCAGCGGCTTGGCTTTCGAAAATGTCGCTATCGATAATAAAGATGGCTATAGGACATTCTACTGGATTGAAAAAAATTCCGAACCCGGCAACCCCTTTTGGTATGATCAACTTGGGACGTTTAAAAAGGAAGTCATCCAAAAACACAGAAATGAAATACCGAATTTCGACAAGTATTTAATCAAAGAGAGGGTGAAATGTTTGTCTTTTAGCAAATTACTGAATAAGCATAGTGTTTACAAAATTGATTTTTTGTGCATAGATACCGAGGGGTACGATTACGAACTTATAAAGCTTATTCCATTTGATACCCTAGAGCCGAAAATGATCCTATATGAACATAAACATTTGAGTCTTTCTGATAATAAACAATGTGAAAAGTTGCTTGAGAAGCACGGTTTTCAATTAATAAAGACGGATGAGAATATGTTTGCTTATAAACAGGATTCATACCAGTATGGATTATAAAACACCGATTGTAATCACTTCAATAAACAAGCCAACTAAAGCGATAAAAAAAATCGGGAAACTAAAAAATTTTATTACGATTATTGTGGGAGATAAAAAAACTCCTAAAGATTGGCGTGTAATAAATACAGAATTTCTTTCAATAGAAGATCAGTATACAAAGTATCCAAAATTGGCAAGAGCAATTCCAGCGAACCATTACGCCAGGAAGAATCTGGGTTATCTCGAGTCAATTAAAAAAGCCAGCAAATTTATCTATGAAACAGATGATGATGGATTTCCAAATAAGTTCTTTCCTAATTTTTATACAAAGGTCACTACACTAGATGAAGTGAGCTCTCCCCAAGTTTTAAATATTTATGCTTTGTTTACAAAAAAGAAAGTGTGGCCAAGGGGTTTTCCCTTGAATTTTATCAATAAAAAAATAACCTATCAAGCTACTAAAAGAAAAATTTTCCCTTATATTCAACAGTCGCTAGCTGATCTTGATCCAGATGTTGATGCTATTTACCGATTAACTATTGGAAAAAAAATACGATTCGAAAAAAACAAATCTTTTACTTTGGCTAAAAACACCTTTTGCCCATTTAACTCGCAAAACACCTACTGGCATAAAAAGGCTTTTCCCTTACTTTATCTCCCTTCTTCTGTTTCCAGTAGGGTTACTGACATCTGGCGAGGTTATATTGCTCAACGAGTTTTATGGGAGTTGGACGGGCAGTTGATATTTCTTTCGCCCTGCTGTTATCAGATAAGAAATAAACATAACCTGCTAAATGATCTGCATGAAGAGGCCGATTGTTATTTAAAATCAGAAAACCTCATTAATTATTTAAAATTGCTTAAACTTAAAGGCGAAATTGATGAAATGTTAGTTTTTATTTATGAGCATCTAGTTGCGAAGAACTTCGTTAAACCAGAGGAATTAAACATCCTCACTTTATGGCTCAAGGAGTTGAAAGAGTTAACTCCAAGGATATGAAAATTCTATTCATTTGTCCTGAAGATTTGAAAGGAGAAAGGCGCGGAGGCGTTTCTACTTCAACACTTATCTTGGCAAAACATTTAGCAAAGCTGGGTAACGAAGTTTATGTACTATCACGCGGGGATGAAAATAGTTTTTTTCGCCAAAGTAATTATCAAGTTTATATAATATCAGATTTTGAGTTTAAAAAAAATATTTTTCTCAAAATTCTCTGTAAAGTATTAGATAGGGGACTTAAAAAATTTTTTCCAGAGTTTGTCGGGAGGATATATTGGGCTCTATATGTTTTTTTCTTTGTTAAGGAAAAAGGGCCTTTTGATATCATAGAATCACCGGAATGGTGCAATAACGCCTTATTCATCTCCCTGTTCACTAAATCCAAAGTGGTAGTTAAACTTCATAGAGGTTGGTATTGTTATCTAAAAGATAATGATCTGCCAATAAGCATTGATGAGTGGTTGATTTGTTTGCTCGAATTTTTGTCTATTATTTTTGCTACAGCCTTAACTTCGCCATCAGAGTTCATGTTTAACTACTATAAGCCATTGATAACAATCTTCAAAAAAATAAGAAAGAATGAAAACATTAAAGTTATTCCATATGGTGTTGAGATCGAAACAACAAGAAAATTCAAACTTAAGTACACAAGTAAAAATAGATATCTTCTGTCAGTGGGAAGAATAGAAAAAGCAAAAGGCAGTTTTACTCTAATTAAATCTTTCGAACAGGTAATAAAGAGGTATAAAAATATAAAACTCATATTAATAGGAGAAGATACACAAATGTTCGTTAAAAAGAAGCTAGTAAATTATAAAGAGTATTTGAAATCATATATTTATAAAAATCATCTAGAGGAAGGTATTCTATTGTTACCTAAAAAAACAAGTACTCAGCTGAGAGAATATTATAAAAACTGTCTTTTTTTTATTGCGCCTTCTGTTGGCACAGAAAATTTTCCAATGGTACTATTAGAAGCAGTCTCTTATAACAAGGCGGTTATTGGAAGTAATACCGGAGGAATTCCAGAAATAATCAGACATAAGGCGAATGGTCTCCTTTTCTCTCCTAATAATACAAGAGACCTGGTAAGAATAATAGAATTGCTATTGGGCAATGATAAATTGAGGCTAGAGTTTGAACAATATAATGCCAGATATAAAAAAAGGTTCGATATTAGAAAAATAGCTCTTCAGACTGCTTCGTTTTACAATAAAGTATCGAAGAACTAGTTTATCTTGTTTTTAAAAGCATTTTTAGGATATGTAAGATTATCGTATGATAACCCTCGCTTGGATTCACTCGGAATAGATTGTTCTTTATTGCTAATTTGATAGCGTCACCTTTGAATTTTACATATTTAGCATTACCACTATAATGGAGAGTAATAGTCTTATTTGTAAAAGCTTTTAGATATTCTTCATCAGCCCAAACATTGACATATTTTGCGGTAGATAATTGTCTGAGATTGTTATGATTAAAAGAAAACGATAAGGCAGTTTCCTCGGAGACCCATGAGTAAATATAGTAGCTATTATAGAAAAAATCCAACAGTCTATCTAGAAATCTAAGATTTAAGCATTTTTTATTCGGAATACAGAGAAGGCCTGTATTAAAACTAGGATCAACGGGTATGGAAAAATACTTACTTAATAAAAACCGGTAGGCGTGCTGCAGTCTTGCCGCTTCATAGTTAAAAAAGTCTTTTGGATAAGGTAGATGGGCAGTATAGAGAGTTTCTTCGTCTTTAGATTCTAGCCAATTTACAATTTCCTTTGGATATTTATGGAAAAGAAGATCGGCATCAAGATATATAAAGCGCGCGAAAGGATTAAGAAAAAAAGCGTCCAATTTTTTTCTTAAGGCGCATACCTCTTCATCAAATCTAAATTTAAGGATGTTTTTATATCCTCTTAAAACCCTAGACATTTTATCCTGACTTGATCTATGAGATTCAACTATAACGGTAAAATATTTTTTTAGCTTTTTACTATCTTCTAAGGTCAGTGAGCCGTCGTCTACTACATAGACGGGTAAACTTTTTCCCAAATAGTAAAAAATCGACATCAAGTTGTAGATAAACATATCTACATGTTTATGACAGACAAGACTACAGATTCCTATCTGATGAGAAACATCTGGAGTCTTTTTTGTCTCAAATAAGAAAATTAAGCATCTGAATAAAATATCTTTAATAAGTGATTTGAACCAGTTAATCATAAGTTTATAATTATAAAGAAAGCCTTCTACTTTTTCACCAACCAGAAGAATATTTTCTAGTTGAAGAGGTAATTCTTATACCACCTTACCGTTTTCCTCAATCCTTCGTCAAAAGCCATTTTTGCTTTAAATCCAAATTCAGTCAAGGCTTTATATGTATTTAATTTTCTTCTTGGTTGCCCGTCTGGTTTAGTTTTATCCCAAATTATTTTACCCTTAAATCCAACAATTTCTTTTATTTTTTGGGCTAAATCGGATATTGTAATTTCAAGATCTGATCCTAAATTAATTGGATCAGGCTTATTATATCTTTCTGTGGCTAAAAGAATTCCCTTAGCTGCATCCTCCACATAGAGAAATCCTCTCGAGGGTTTACCAGTTCCCCAGAGAGTTACACAGTCTTTTCCTAGTTCTTTTGCCTCAATAAACTTTCTAATAAGGGTCGGGACGACATGTGAGTTGTTAATATCAGCTTTGTCTCGTGGTCCATAAAGGTTTATTGGTATAAGGTAAATTGAATTAAAACCGTATTGTTTTCTATAAGCGTAAGCCTGAACCAATAGTGCTTTTTTTGCTATTCCGTAAGGAGCATTTGTTTCTTCGGGATATCCTTTCCAAAGATCTTCTTCTTTAAATGGTATAGTAGTATTTTTTGGATATGAGCAAACTGTCCCTAATGCTACAAATTTTGATACACCTACTTTTTTCGCTTCATCAAGCATATATACTCCCATTAAAATATTGTCATAAAACATTCTGCCAGGGAATTCATTATTAAATCCTATACCTCCAACGACCGCAGCTAAATGGATTACTATATCTATATTTTTTACTACCTTCGCGCAATTTTCTTTTTTACGTAGATCAAACTCTTGAGAACGTGGGATACGAATTTCTCTAAGGTTTTTTTGTCGTAATAATGCAACAACGCAAGAACCCAAAAATCCCCCCCCTCCTGTTACCAAAACGCGTTTATTTTTCCAAAAGTCCATAAATGATGTTATTTATCGGCTTTATTAAATAAATAGATATCACACATCTATTATTACCCATTAACTTTAATTATTCAAGATTTTTATTAAGGATTATCATAGAAAAATATTTCAATCTATATTTTATCAATACTTGTGGGTTTGTTAGTTATTTATTGCCAACTGAAAGGTTAGGATGTTTGAAATGAGTTTATTAGTTTAATTTCTCTATCAAAAATATATTTTGCGATTCTAAAATTAGATGTGAGGACGATTGTTATAGATTTTTTTTTAAAATCTAAAATTCTTTTTATAGACTTTTTTCTAAATTCATGATCTCCGACTGCAAAAATCTCGTCAATCAGAAGAATGTTAGGGTTAGAATAAACTGCAATTGAAAAAGCTAATCGAGTAACCATTCCAGTTGAGTATCTCTTAAGCGGTACATCAATAAAATCTTTTAAACCAGAAAAACTAACAATTTTTGGGATAATTTCTTTTATTTTTGATTTTTGAATCCCTAAAATAGTTGCATTTGTAACTATATTTTCTTCTCCGGTTAATTCGTAGTTAAATCCTGCGCCAAGCTCAATCAAAGGCACAATTCTACCATAAGTTTTAATACTTCCTTCGTCAGGAAATGTTATTCCCGCAATTAACTTTAAAAGTGTTGTTTTTCCACTCCCATTTGAGCCGGTTATTAGGATAAATTCTCCTTTGTTTACAGATAAAGAAAAATTTTTGAACACTGTGAATTTTTCAAAAGGAGAAATAATAGTGTGAAACCACTTCTTCAAAGTTCTTGGTTTTTCTAAATAATACTTTTTAGTTATATTGTTAATAACAATAGCTGGTTGGCTCATATCAGATCAGCGACTTTTTTATTAAAATTCTTAAATAAAATAATTCCCAATAGAAAAATGAATAAACTCATAGGAAAGGAAAGTAGGTAAAGATGGAGACGGAAGTCGCTTCTGAAAAGTAAATTGCGAATAAAGGCTATCAGTAGGGCAAGAGGGTTGAGATATAGCATAAACTTGAATTTGGCAGGTATGAGAGATTCAGGATAGATGATTGGAGTAGCATAAAAAATAATCATAAATGCAAAATCGACAATTTTGCCAAAATCCCTGAAAACCGCATTAGTCAAGGAACTAATCAAAGCCACACCAGAAGTTAATAAAATAAGGGGAAGAATAATGATGACAATAGAAAAATAAGAAAAATTAGCCCTATAGTTATTAAAGTTGTAGGAAACCAATAATAATATAAGATAAACAAGAAAATCCGGAATTTTTGAGAGTACATAAGAAAAGGGTAATACGCTCGTTGAGAAGGCCGTCTTTGTTATGAGTTCACGGTTCCAGACGAGTGAGTTTTTTGCCAAGTCTACTCCTTGCTGGAAAAAATTCCAGATAATAAGACCGGATAAAACAAAAACAAAGTATGGAATACCTTCTGTCTTTATCCTGATAAATTTGCCGAAAATAAAATTCAAGATAACTGCAGTAAATAATGGATAAAGAACAATCCATAAAGGACCAAGTAGCGAGGCTTTATAACGGGATTTGATTTCACGTAATGTAAAAACTTCTAAAAGCTGAAAATAATGTCTTAGGTAATTAATGTTCATTAGACTCATTAGATTATTTAAAAGATTTATTCAAACTTAATTTTGAAAGCTAAATCTATATTAAAAGGTGGCGAATTGAGAGCGTTTTGGCCTTTTTCCAGGTATTGTTTCAGATTAACCTTACCACTTGCTGGATCTATCCAAATTAGAGTACCAGTTTTCGGGATATTCAATTCAAACTGGGTTGTGGTAGTGACTTCTTGATTGGTGTAATGGTACAGATAACCCAATTGTTCTTTATTAGACACGAGAATGTAACCTCTTACCTCTGGATTTCTGGAGCTTAAAGCTTCTTTTTTTGCAGATATATCTATTCCGTTGGTAAACTTCTGTAGGATCTTCATATATCCCCTTTCCTCCTCACCGATATACTGATTACCGTAAGTAAAATCAATATCTGCTCTTCTTGGAACGATTTCTTTTTTTTCCGAACTATTCCAAAAGATAAGGATACCCTCATTAAAAAAAGCGCTCCAGGCACGGATGCGCATCCTGATTGCCGAGTCTTTGTCCCAGTTTAAGATATGGTTTCCCTGTTCGCCGAAGACGACAGGTTTTTTTGTGTCGGAAAATTTATCTATTAGTTGAACGGTTCGTAGGTCGGATTCAGATACGGGTTCGGTCTCATACCAGTGCGGCGAGATTACATCGATACTATCGTGGTAGGGCTGTTCCCAGCTTACACTTATCGGCTTTTTTTCAAAGTCGTTTAGTTTTATGTTGTCTGCTACAAATTTAACAAGATTATCCGGTAGTCCGGCTTCATTGGCGATTTCCCAGATAGACACGTAAGCACCATATCTAGCGATCATATACTCTATATAATCGGCCAGTTCCTTCTTTTCAATACTATAGAGAGTTGAGCCGTATGGTATGTCAAAACCAAAAATTGTCACCCAAATCTGGTAATCATGATTTTTCAGAGCCTGTAGAAATGTGTCTACTGATTTGCCTTCATTAAGCAAGAACTCGGAGTGAATACCTGACGGTTCCCAGAGATTAGCTATATAGCGATAGAGGTTAAAACCACCACCTTTTCCGTAGGTTGACAGATAGGGTGAAAGATTAACTATTTTATCACTTCTGAAAGATATTTTTTCTCCGGAATTAGTAGCGACTACCGGATTGCTGTCTCCGATTGCCCAATCGTCAAGTGGGGTTCCGTTATAATTAAAGTCCCAGACAACATCTTGAAATCCGAGTCCATTAAAAATGGTTTTTCCGTCCCTGGTTAATCTCTTAGGATTGTTTTCGCTAATTTTCAAATAAGTGCGGCTGGTATTGGTTGTGCTGTTAAAAAACCCATTTCTTTCAAGGATATACCCGGCTAATTCGAATTTCAAATTCCACCGCCATTTTCCTTTGATAGGAGGGTTGAAGCGGATCTTCCAGGTGTCTTTGTCATAGTAAAAACCACTAGTTTCTATTTTCTTACCGGTCTCATGGGAAAAGACAGTTTTTATAGATGCATCCTTCCAGGGATTGGTCAAAAGAGAGTCGTCAACTTTTATCGTAAATTCAACAATATTATTTTCTCTAATCTTTACAATTTCCTGTGCGACTCTGAATTTACGTTTTGTAAAAAAAGGCAGGTTGGCTTTACCTGTAAATTTATTTATCTTATAGAGTCCTCCGTCGGTGCTAGTCAAGAATAAATAATTATTAGTCATAATGGGATAGGTTGTGAGTGGACCGTCGGTCTTGAAACTCCAGATTTTTTTTCCGGTCTTAAATTTTAACGCGTGCATGACCCCGTTTATATCAGAAATATACACATTGGGTATTAGTCTCACTCTAGTCACTAAAGGGTCAACCTTTATTGCTGCGTTTGTCGTAAAGTTCCATTTTTCCTTACCGGTTCGAGAGTCTAAAGCGGTTAATAAACCTTTCTTATTAGAGATAAGGATGGTAGAGTCTCTTTCAAACGGACAATGATAACCACTGTCTTCTCTTTTTATGTTCCACAAAGTTTTGCCCTGGTTGTCTTTTTTAATAATCCTGCCGTTATTGTAGGATACGGTCAATTCCTCTCGTTGCCAAGGAAATTTTTTCGGACTAACAGTTAGGCACTGGACATAGTTTTTTTCCTCCCTCCAGGACCTGATTAGGCGTCCAGTTTTTCGACTCAGTATAAAAACTTTGCCGCTTCGGTTGCCGAGATAGATCTTATCGACTGTGAGTGACACAGAGGTTGAGATGGTTTCTCCAGAATCAAAGCGCCATTTTAGTTTGCCGTTATTAGTCGAGAGACTGTATAGGTTTCCGTCCATGCTTCCCCAATATATAAATCCGTCTTTTATCTCGAAACTTCTTCCGAACCAATTAAGCCAGTAATCAATTAGTATAGAGCTCAGTTTAGACACGGTTTTCGAATGAACTTTCCAGCGGAGTTTACCCGTAGTGTTAAAAGAGTAGAGTGTTCCGCTTGCATCTCCGACAAAAAGTGAACCTTTATAGATCTTGATATCGGTTATGAATCGATAATTTTTCTCCGTTTGGCTTCGCCAGAGCTCTTTGCCGGTTTTGGCATCAAGAGCAAATAAATAATTAGATGAAGTAAAAAATACTCTTCCCCGATCAAATACTGGAGAGATAAAAATTTCGTACCCAGTCTTAAAATTCCATTTTTCTTTGCCCGTTTTTGCATCGACAGAATAAAATCTTCCGGCATTATTGCCAAAATAAATGCTTTCCTTATAGAGTTGAGGACTGGAATAAATTTCTCCTTTAGTAGCAAATTTCCACCAGATGTTTTTGCTCAAAAAATATGACAGACTGGTTAAAAAAATAACAATACCGATAAAAATAAAAAGATTGAATTTATTTTTCATTTTTTAAATTTTATTTAAAGATCGTAACCATTGCTTGAGTGAATTAAGTCTTCGTAATCGTTCAATTTTAACAAACCGTTTGCTATAAACTGTTTCAACCCAAAGAGGACCAAGAAGTGATCTTCTATACCGTGACTTAATTTCTCTGGCCGTGAAGCTTCAAGAAGCTGAAAGTAATGTTTAAGATATCTATGCTTTATCATAATTTAACGATTGCAGAAAATCATACCACGCTTTTAACGACTTTTCTTCTAAATAATGTTGAGATTTTACTTTCCCTTTAGCAATAAATTCCTGTCTTAATTTTTCATTATTTAAAAGTTTAATAATTGCCTCAGCCATGGAGTATTGATCTCCAATGGGTACCAAAATACCGTTTTTTCCGTTTTCCAATATATCTCTCGGCCCAAAATCACAATCAGAAGCTACAACTGGAATTCTGCAGGCCATTGCCTCGACAAGCACTAATGGTGCTCCTTCGTGAAGAGACGAGAGTACGAAGACATCGCTTTTAGCCAGATATTTAAAAGGATTTTTCCGAAAACCCAAAAAAAATATCCTATTCTCAAGTTTTAATCTCTTAGCTAAAGCCTCAATTTTTCTTCGGTGGGGTCCTGTTCCTAGAATTGCCAAGACTGCATCAACTTTATTAAGTACGATTTTAATAGCTTTAAAAAGTGTTGGAAAATCCTTACTCGGCAAGATTAATCTGGAAGAGGTGATGATAATTTTACTTTTTTTTTGCTGAAAAAGCTTATTACTTAGTGGCTCACTTGTAAGGCGAGAGGTTTGTTTACTGACTATTGGCTGAGGGATAGTATAAATTTTATTGGCAGTGACACCAAATTGATTTATAAACATTTGCCTTAAGGAAACGCCTGGGGTAATTATAAAATCAAAAGCCGGATAAAAAAATTTACCCATAAGAGCATATAAGTGCCAAAAACGGGACAGTCTAATATCCTGAAGTGGATTTCCATTCTCAAAAAGAACAATTTTTGTATGAGGTAAAAGATTAAACAAACGAATAGTAAATATAGATAAAATGTCAATAAGCGCATAGGTGCTGCAGATAATGATGTCTAAATTATTTTTATTTGGGTATCTTAAGAGCTTAAAAATAACCTCTTTATTGTTTTGGATAACAGAAGATCTAAAGGCAATAGTCTTAGGAAGTTGAATGTATTGTTTTAAGTCTTTTTTAGAGGGTGGGTGTTCTTCAAAATCCAAAATTGTTACCGAAAATTTTTTATGGGCAAGAAATTTTAATATTTTTTTTGAGACAATTTTTCTTCCACCGAAGTCTGAAAGCCAGTTATTAGTAATCCAGAGAATACGCTTAGGATTTTTATTCATTTTAACCTTCAATAAACTTCTAGTGTATTATATGTATAAAGGTTCAGTTTGTTGATAAAGACCTGTATTTTATAAGTACCCTTCTTGTGAAACTCAAGAAAATTTTTGTACTTTTTTAAATAAGATCCTAATGTATATCTAGTATACGGTTCTATTAAAATAGGCATCTTAAAATAAATACGGTATTTATTCTTATTAAGAAAAATATTCGCTTCCAAATATCTGTCTTGGAATTTATTTGGTAAATAACAGTTGGATTTATTCTTTATATCTAAGGTTATATATAATTTTTCTGAGGATGGTAATTTAGAGGGAAACGATAGATCTGAAATAAAGTTTTTAACTTCGCATATCTTGTAGCTAAAATTGAATTGAGTAAGGTCATAGATAATGATTTTTTTATCCTGGTATACTACTTTTAGCCATTTCCTTGGATTTAATGCATATTTTTTTTTGTTTGAATTATCTAAGGCGTCTTTATGGACAACTACATAATCCAATCCAAGGCTTTTAAGTTTCTTAACTTCTTCTTGGTCAAAATTAGCTGCAACCTCAGTTATGAATTGTTCCCAGTCCGGAGGTACATAGTCAGAATACCCGTTTATGACAACTTCATCTGTAAATATTTTCCAGTTTAAGTATCTTACTTCGTCAAATATTATATGATCCGGGATAGTCGGAAGATGAAGTATAATTCTATTTTTTAGAAAAGCAAGATTTTGGTTATTTTTTAACCAGTTTAGTTCTTCAATAATCGAAGGAGTCGGATTAAAAAAAGAAGGCGTAAAATTTTCTAATGATATCAATATTAGAAAAGCTACAAAGATGAAAAAAGCTGTGATTCTTTTTAGTTTATGTGTTATTGCATAGAATCCATAAGCCGCAAATAAAGAAAAGGGGATATAGAAGATAAACTGAAATCTTGTTGGCACTCTGATACCTTCTAACGGTTTAAAGTAGTTATAAAGATAATAAAAAGGCAGTTTAATTGTTCCTTCATTGCTGTTCCAACCCAGAAAAAAGGGGCCGAACATTAGAATTAATGAAGAGAGTGCTAAAATACCAAATGAAAGAGCTATTAGTCTCAAAGACTTTTTTTTAATTAGCTTTTTGCTTACAAATATAATTCCTATTAGATAGAGCAACGTGGGGAGGATGTTTGTAAATAAAGTGTGTTCGGATGAGTTGAAATATTCAACCTTTCCCAATTTTTCCTTGGGATTGCGCATATTGGCATATTTCCTAGCGATTCCTCCATATAGTAAATTGGTTTCACTTGAAAATAAAAAATCGCTTATTCTAGCAGAGTAGTACTGATTTTCTTCAAGAGGCCTGTAGGCTTCTTTTTTCGAGAAGTCCAAATAGGGAAGATTAAAGTAGAGAAGCAAGGGGAGGAAAATAAAAAAAATTAAACTATATTTTATGAGTTTTAAAAAATAATTAAAGTCTTTTCTTAGAAAGTATTGAGAAAAGAATGGAATAAAAAATAGCGGCAAGGTAACTACGGTGAAGATCTGATAGTAAATTGAAGACAGAGCGTTCAACGTAAAGAATAAGTAGAATAATATACCGTTTTTAAATGAAGGCTTACTAAAAAATTTATAAGCATATAGGTAAACAAGAGGAAGAAAGAACTTGTTTGTTAATTGAAGAGTGTTAATGAGATTTAAAGTAATGGGATTGAAAGTAAAAATGAATGCGCCGACTAAACTTGCATAAGAGTTTTTAAGGAAGTTGTG
>Ga0155901_134_pt1 | contig 33590 bp, 38 predicted proteins | sample RifCSPlowO2_01_FD_107555 | JGI IMG/M metagenome (GOLD analysis project Ga0155901, IMG submission 107555) | Candidatus Roizmanbacteria bacterium RIFCSPLOWO2_01_FULL_37_16 | reverse complement strand
ATTGGAGCAAAAATTATTAAAGTTGCAGCTTCTGCAGTAGAAACTAAAGATGATTCAACTCCGCTTTTACTGGGTAGAAAAGATATCTTTGAAAACAAATTTAATCTTCAGATAGACAGTAAAAGAAAACTAACAATAATTTCAGAAAATAGTGTCTGAATTACTAATGTAATTTAATCTCCTCTGAGTTACTTTAATATCGTTTAATACCCTTAAATTCTTTTAAATTACCCTTAACTTTGTTAATTATTGTAAACCTAGGAAAAGTTTCATACAATAAGCTATGAAGAAGCAAATCCAGAAAATCAAAGCCAAACTTAAAACCCCCGAATACACTAAAATTCTCACACTTCGCACGATCGGTAATTTTCTCGTTCTTTCGAGCCTGTTTTTGATTGGTAAAACATTTTATCTTCCCGTACGTGAAGAAATCAGATATTTTATTGACAGAACAATCCAAAAAAAATATATTGTTGTTGATCAACCTTACCATCTTGATACTACGTGGGACAGAGATGGTAATAGACCAAAAGGCCTCTTAGCTAAAGCCTTAAATCTTAAAGATGTTGAGTTTTTACTACCACAAGATCCGAACTTCAGTCTGGTAATACCTAAAATAGGCGCAAACGCAAGAATTCTTTCTAATATTGATGCTTCTAATGAAAAAGTCTATTTAGACGCTCTAAATAAAGGAGTAGCCCACGCTTCGGGAACAAAATTCCCGGGCGAAAGCGGCCACATCTTTCTCTTTGCCCACTCGACCGATTATTTTTGGAATGTAGGAACGTATAATGCGATATTTTATCTATTAAATAAACTATCCAAAGGTGATGAAGTAGACATTTTTTACCAAGGCCAAAGATATGTTTATAGAGTAGTTGATAGAGTGATAGCAGATCCTTCTCAAGTTGAGTATTTAACCAGAAAAAGCAATAAGGAATTTCTGACTCTGCAGACCTGTTGGCCCCCAGGTACTACTTTTAAACGTCTGTTAGTTTTTGCCACAAGGGTAGTAGAGTGATTTAATATTTAACTATCGGTTATTTTTCAACATATCCTTATTTACAAGTTTAATTAAGAAGTTAAATCAGTATTATTGGCTTTATAATAATTCAATTAATTTAATTAAATTATTTTAATCACGTTTATTATTTATATATTTCGTGCCTATCAACTATAGGACTATAATGTAGAGTTCAGAATCTAGAATTAAGAATTATAAATTCTGAATTATTAACGTATTCCCACAGCATACAAATCGGGTAACCTATTTGCTTCTGGATTAAGGTTAGTCAGGATAAGTATTTTTCCATCGCTAGCAACTTTATAAAAGTTATTTTCAAACGAACCTGAATATACAGTTTGTTTATTTAGATTATCAAAATCTATAAATGATATTTTATTTCCTTCATTTATGACCAGATGTTTTGAGTCTGAATACCATGAAATTGAAGTTTGAGGTTCGAAGTTAGAAGTTTGAAGTGAAGACTGATTATTTATCATCAAACTTCCAACATTAGACTTCCAACTGATTTCATAGTTTCTGTCTTCTTTTCTATCATAAACATAAAGTTCATTCTCCTTAATATTTCGAGATTCAGGTGTTTGGTTTATCCCAATAATTCGAGGTTTTATAGCAATGGGTAAAGTTACTGTTTTTTTCGCCAGATATAGCAGTTTTGTTTCATCCGGTGAAAATTCGACCACATGAAACGAATCGGTAGCAACTTTGGCAATTTCTTTAGGATACGCTTCCAATATTTTTTGGTTTGCTTCTTGTTTTAGTCCTGTCCAGGCCTGTATTATGGCATCCTTCGATGACGAAATGTCAAAAAAAATCACTTTTTCCGCACCAGCCAGATCAGACGTAGCCCCAGCTGGCGGATCGAGTGATAAAAGATACGACTTGGGTCCAGTGAAAGTCTCGAAGCTGAAGATTCCCTCTTTGGCATCAGGCGCTATCTCAACAGTTGTTTCTTTAAGATCTAAATTTCCAATCGCGTTAGTGAGATTTTTTTTGAGCACGACTAGTTTTAAGGGTGTAAAGAAGGATAGAGGATTTTGCCCGCTTTCATAGATATAGATGCCGTCTTTTTCATCATCGCCGGTCTCGGAAAAGAGTAGAACTTTGTTAGATTGCGCTACAGGAACTATATGGCTTACGCCAAGATTAGTTAAAGGTGATAACGACGGATTCAAAGGATATAAAAGTACATCAAGAGTGAGGACGAGCTCTCCTAAAAGCTTGACCTGCTTTTTCCAGCTTGTGTAACCGTCTTTTTTAACCTCGATTTGGTAATCGCCCGCAGGAAGAGTTAGATTTATATCAGTTGCCCCTTTCAATATCTCATTAACATAGACTTTGGCTGCTTTTGGGAAGGCGCTAACTGATATTATTCCGGTCGACGTAAGGCTCTGTTTATCGAAATCTAGCCTATATCCGCGAGCAAAACTGATGATGAGTGCTAAAATAACTAAAAAAGTTATAGTAAGCAAGACACGATAGGCAATTTTCATATTTTTTAGATAGAATGGATCCCTCTCTAAATATGAGCAAAATATTATACAATAAAAGATAGAATTAGACGATAGAAGATGGAAGATAGAAAATTGATAAAGAAGATGGAGGATAGAAGCTAGAAAATCAAAAATATCAACTCTCAATCTTCTAACTTCAAATATCTACCATCCATCATCAATCATCTACCGTCAAAAAGACTATGTTTTTTAGCAAAAAAGTCGGAGTCGATCTTGGAACCGCAAATACGCTTGTGTATGTTGCAGGAGAGGGTATTGTTTTGAATGAACCAACAGTTGTGGCTTATTCTTTGGAAGATAAAAAAATCCTTGCAGTTGGCAATGACGCAAGAGAAATGCTAGGTCGAACTCCAGGCTCTATAGTCGCCTCTAGACCAATGAGGGAAGGTGTGATTGCAGATTATAGAACTACCTCGGCAATGATTACTTTTTTTTTAAAAAAAGCTCTCAAGGGCCGCGTTCTCTGGCCACAAGTGATGATTGCAATACCGGTCGGCGCCAGTCAGGTTGAAAAAAGAGCCGTGGTTGCTGCTTGCAAACAAGCTGGTGCTTCGGATGTTTACCTAATTGATGAGCCGTTGGCAGCAGCAATTGGAGCAAAAATTCCAATATCGCATGCGTCTGGCCACATGATCGTAAACTTAGGCGGCGGGACAAGTGAAATGGCAATAATCTCACTTGGCCAGCTGGTGGTTTATAGCACTGTGAGGGTGGCCGGAAACAAGCTTGACGAAGCGATTATGCAGGTACTGCGCCGTGAACACAACCTAATCATTGGCGAGCGTACCGCTGAGGAAATAAAATTTAAGATCGGGAACGCTTTTATAGTAGAAGAAATCAGTAATAGAACCGAAGCGGTAAAGGAGAGAATCGGGGAAACTGCCTCGATTAAAAAGACAAGTAATGAACGCACTATGGAAGTTAAAGGAAGAGATTTTCAGTCAGGTATGCCAAAGATTCTTGAGATTGGCGAGCATACGATAACTTCAGCTTTTCATAAACCGCTCAAACAAATTCTGGAAGGAATAAAGCAAGTATTTGCTAAAACACCTCCAGAGCTAGCCGCTGACATAGTCGATAAAGGCATAGTCTTATCTGGTGGCACTGCCTCCTTGACCAATATCGACAAATACCTAACCTATTATACAGGTGTTTCTTCGTTTGTGGTCGAAGACCCATTGTTTTGTGTCATCCGTGGTGTAGGTATGGCAATTGAAAATCTTGATAACTATAAAGAAGCTATCCGTTGACCCCCCGTCATCCTGAACGAGGGAGTGAAACGACCGAAGCGAAGGATCTTATAGTAATAAACCAAAGAGTAGCTAGTAGTTATTAGTAAGTAGTAAGGGGAGATACAGTATTAATTATTCATTACTTATAGTAAAATTTACTATCTACCTGATATATTTATTAGATAAGACTGATTAGACCCGTTAGACAAATTGATTAATCTAAAAAAATTTGTACAAAAATAGCTCCTAACTACGAGCTACTAACTACTAAATATTCCTGTAGTAATTCATAAAATTATGACATCTTTAACCCTTCTAGGAATCAAGCTAAAACTTAATAGTAAAGTGATAACCCTAGAGCAAATTAAAAAGTACATTTTTCACCCAGATGGAAACTTGCATATTGTTTCGATTAATCCTGAAAACATAATAATAGCTCAAGAGAATAAAGAATTTAAAAAGGTTATTGAAGAAGCCCAAATTCAACTCGCAGACGGAGTTGGCATTATTTTAGCTGCAAAAACGCTTAATTTTGAAGTGGAAAGATTGACGGGCGTCGAACTTATGCAGGCGTTAGTCAAACTGGCAGCCGAGTTACGCTTAAGAGTTATACTAATTGGAGGCAAGCCAAATTTAGCACTCATGTTAGCTGATTGCTATAACCACGTATATAGTAAGGCTAAATTTCTTGGCCTCGAAGGGATAATAAATATTAAAAAGCCACTTAAGGTTGAGGAAGAAAAGATTTTCTCTATAGTCACTAGTTTTAAGCCCCATCTCTTATTTACTTCTTTTGGTTCACCGGAGCAGGAATTATGGCTAGATCGCCACAAAAGGAAATTAAAGGGAATTGTCTGTATGGGAGTAGGAGGAGCTTTTGATTACCTGGGTGAGGTGGTTCCTCGCGCGCCAAGATTTTTTCAAAAGTTAGGTTTTGAGTGGTTATTTCGGCTTATTATTCAGCCCTGGAGATTAGTAAGGCAATTGCGACTTTTGAAATTTAGCTATCTGGTGCTAAAGCAGAGACTCAGTCCATCAACTTTATAAATAATCTTTATCGACCACAGGACTTCAATCAAAAGCAATCATTCGATTTTTTTTCATCTCTTATTTGTACTGAAAGTTTCTTCAATCTTGTCAAATTTTGAAACGATCGTTTCATTTTTTGGCAATATTTTTAGCTTTATGTAGTTTGTAAATGGAGAAGTTTATCTTAGTTTATTACCTCTGAAGGGACCACCAACGGAGAGATCGAAACCAAAAGCTTGATGATATTCCCTGTCTACATGAATAGCTTGTCGTATTTGACTTACAATATGAGGCGATAAACGGCCAAATCTTATAAGATGTTGAGCGAAACCTTACCTGACAGTTTCTGCCGTATTGACGCAAATGGGAAGTGGTTTTTCAGCCATAACAAAGCCTATTTTACCTTTTTCTCTTTTACTTGTCAACTAGAGAAGAAAGTGAGAGAATTAGGAGCAATGGAACAATTTAACAATTTAACAATTGAGCAGTTAGTAAAAGATGTTCTCCGCTATTTCTTTTTCTTTAATTACCCTCTAACTCTAGAGGAGATATATACCTTCCTGAAAAAAAAGACCTCAAAACGGCGAATTATGAGCATTTTAGAAAAGATGGAGAAAGAGAGCCTCATAACAAGACAAAATACATCAGTTAGAAGTAAGAAGTTAGAAGTTGGAAGTAAATATTCGAATTTTATTTCCTCCAACTTCCAATCTTTCGACTTCGCTCAAGACAGGCCTCCAACTTCCAACGCTCTTCCCAGATATACTCTCACCCAGTATAAAAAAACTAATGAAGCAATGAATCAATGGAACAATCGTCAAAAAATATCAATAAACAAACTTAACTCGTGGAGATTTAAACTTTACACTAAACTTCTCTCCCTTTTCCCCCAAATCAAACTTGTCGGTCTGTCTGGCTCTGTAGCTATGTTAAATGCCGGAGAAGACCATGATATTGATCTTTTCATCATCACTGGTAAAGACCGCCTCTGGACCGGGAGATTTATTGCACTATTTCTTGCACAATTGCTTAGTATACGGAGAAAGAGAGACTCAGCAACGCAATTTTTATCACACGAGAGTCTCACCAGGTACCAGACGGTACCTGGTCCCCTCGAAAGTGAAAAAATTGCTTTTGCCTCGTCTCCAAATCAATTAACAATTAACAATCAACAATTCAGGGATACCGTTTGTCTCAACCTCTTCTTCGACGCCAACAATCTAAAAGTCCCTAAATTAAAGCAGACAGATTATGTCGCCCACGAAGTCCTCCAGATGAAACCGCTTAGACAAAAAAACGGTATTTATTTGAGATTTATTGATGCAAATAAGTGGGTATTTGATATATTTCCCAACGCAAGATCAGTATCGAGTATAAAGTATCAAGTATCAAGAAAAAAAATACTTAATACTAAATACTTAATACTTAATACTCTTGCCGATAAAATAGAACAATTGCTTAAAAGTTTGCAGCTTCACTTTATTAAAAAACATCAAACTACCGAGATCGTAACCGATACCCAGCTCTGGTTTCACCCGGACGACTTCGGCAAGAAGATAAAAAATATGCTTAAATATTAACTACTAACCTGGCCAATTTCTAAAGCCGTGGCGGAAAGCTGGAAGCCAGCGCCTAGACCAAGATGTGCGATGTGCATACCCGGCTTAAATTCCGGTATGAATTTAGTAAAGGCTAGAAGCGAGGTTGCGCCGCTTGAGTTACCATAAATACCATATTTTCCTAAAAAGGGCATGAGGCCTGAATCTATGCCTGCAACTCGTCGAATTTTTTCCAACATTCCATCTGAAGGCTGGTGAGCAATTATAAGAACTAGGGGATTAGGTTCGAAACCTGAAGTTGGGTCAGAGACAGTTTTGTCGTGCAAATCAATTACATTGCGACCTCCTTTTCCGCCTAGCATTCCCAAGGCAAAGGTAGTATGTATAGGTTTTAAACTCACTCTCATTCCAGGAGGCGGTGTAGGAAGCCGAATTCTTTCAGTCATTCCGTCATCAAAAATTTGGACTAGAGGAGTGTCTGGGTTTTTGTCAATCGTGTAGGTTTCGGTTCCTGCAAGAGCTCCTTTACCATCTTCAAGTTCTTCTGTTATACTAACAATTCTCCTCATATTTTCTGGGCGAAAAATCATAGCCGCAGTGGCATTGCCAAAGTTTGAGAGAGAAAAAGGGTCACCTTTCGTGGTATCATAGGCTGAAGGAATTAGACGACGCATACCTTCATGGGCCATAAGAAGGACATTTTCTTTGGCAAGCTCGGGATGCTGTTCTACCATTTCATAGATTTTTGCATGGGCGCGGGCGCCGCTATTGCAGGCGGTGCTGACTTCAAATCTAGGACACTCTGGTGGAATTCCTGCTTCATGTGCTATCCTTTCAGCATACTGATCACCTATTGGAGTTCCGCATGCAAAGGCAAAAAGACCTATTTCGTCAAGTCCAATGCCGCTTCTTTCTGATAAAGTACGCAAGGTATTTACCGCTGCTTGGACTTCCCATAGTTCTGCATCTGCTTCACTCAATCCCTCCGGATAGGTATAAATCGCCTCGAAGCCTTGAGGAACAAAGGGACTAAGGGGTTGAAGCAATCCATTCAGCTTTGACAAGATTTCCAAAGTTGGTATTCGCAATCCCCAATATGAAGATGCGCCGTAAATCGCCAACTCTCTATTTTCTCTAAATTCTGTGGAAATTTTATTTCCTCTTGGCGCCTCAACGATTATTGGCTTAACCTCATCTATTGGAAATTTTAGAATTTCTCCAACGTTTACCATATGGTGGTTTAAATCCTATCAATAATATCATAATCATAGAGAATTCGTCTGTTATAATTTTTTATCTATGACTAAAGAACTCGGTCCAGCAATAACAGGGATTGGAATGTATGCTCCAGAATTAATAAGGGAGAATAAACATTTCGAACAAAGAGGAATGAATACGTCAGATGAGTGGATTAGAAGGAATACAGGCATAAAACGTCGTCACATTGCATCTTTTGCAGAGGCAACATCAGATCTTGCCACAAAGGCTGCTGAGGAAGCCTTGGCAATGGCAGATCTTGATCCAGACAAAATTGGTCAAATCGTTGTGGCAACTGCTACACCAGATATGATTTTCCCCTCAACAGCCTGTAAAGTTCAAGCAAACCTGCAAGCGGTTCACTCTGGAGCATTTGATCTGTCAGCCGCCTGTAGTGGTTCTCTTTATGCCTTAGCCTATACGTATGGAATGCATAGAGCTGGAATGCAGGACAACTCTTTAGTCATTGGCGCCGAAACCTTATCAAGAATAGTTGATCCTGACGATCGAGGTACTGCTATTCTTTTTGGGGACGGTGCTGGCGCCGTTGTGGTGCAAAACGTTCAAGATGCCGAACCTTCCCATTTTCTTCTTAAGGCTGATGGGAGTAAAGGAGACCTTTTGATGTTGCCTGCTGGAGGAAGCAGATTCCCGGCTTCAAAAGAAACGATAGCAACCGGGATGCATCACGTCCAGATGCGGGGTCATGATGTTTTTAAAGAGGCGGTTGAGAGGATGACAGAAGTTTCAGTCGAGCTTCTCCAAAGAGCAGGTATGACTAATGCTCAAGGCGAAGTCGATCCGAGGAGAATTAATCTGGTGATTCCCCATCAGGCGAATCAAAGAATTATGGATATGGTCGGCAGAAGGTTGGGAATTCCGAAGGATAAGTTGTTTTCAAATATTGAAGAGTACGGTAACACTTCAGCTGCTTCAATTCTGATTGCAATGTATGACGCCTATCATCAGGGAAGAATTCACAAAGATGATACCCTACTTTTAGTTTCCTTCGGAGGCGGATTTACCTACGCCGCAGGAATTATTCAATGGCATCTAGAAGCCCCACGTTTGGGTTTTAGAGAAAAAATAGCACAAAGACTACGAAGATAGAGATTTGACATAAGCTTAAATAAAATCCTATATGTTATGTAAACCAGATGTTTCCCTGATGAAAAAATCCACACCATCACTTTGAATTATAATATATGCAGTATTATCTATTGAACCCGGAGGGAGCTCTTTACCTTGATTAAAGTCCAGATGATTTAAAAAAGCTCTTAGTATTCCACCGTGGGTAACAACCAAGACATTTTTCCCCAGATTTGCGATAGAGACCTCACGCAAAAGCGGTATGAATCTGACCATAAGTTTTTCATCGCTTTCGAATCCGCGGTAGGGAGTTTTTTTGAACCTTTCCCGGCTAGATAATTTAAAAAACTTGACTAATAAATCTTGATATTCTATCTCTCTCCAGGGTTTACCTTCATATTTACCAAAACTGCGCTCCCTTAAAGCTTTGGTGCTTCGAACTGCGATTTTTTTCTCCAAAGCTATGATCTCGGCCGTTCTTTTGGCTCGCAGTAAATCAGATGAAAAAATCATGGCAAACTCTAAGTCTCGCAATTTTCTGGCTAATTTTTTAGCTTGAATTTCACCAGCTCTATTTAGAGGAATATCGGTGTGACCCTGAAGAAGACCTTTGATATTCCAATCCGTTTCCCCATGCCGGACTATGTATAGGGTGCAATATCTGTTACTTTTTGATTTGATTGGAGTATATGTAATTGTAGGCGTATTATGTCGTTTCATCAACAAATTATCAATTTATATTTATAAATATTTTAGCAAAAATCATTCTTGTCACGCGCGATACAGGAATAGTATGAGAACTGAGCGAGAGGGACTGGAAAAATGTTATAATAATTTTGTTTTAACCAAAGCAGCGAAAAACTTATGTTACCAGTAGTCGGTGGACGCTCAAGGATGAGCCAGAGGATTTACTCTGTACTATTTGCGATGGGTGAGTGGCGGAACTGGCATATCCTGAACCAGAACAAGTACGGTTCAAGGCAAGCTCGTATTAGCCAGAGTGTTGGAATGGCAGACAAGCATGGTTCAGAACCATGTGCTCGCAAGGGCGTGGGAGTTCAACTCTCCCCTCTGGCACTTATAAAGTGAGGGTTATAGTACTGAGCGAAGCGAACGTATTCAACTCCCTCCTCGCCCACAATTTGGTACGAAGTGGAATTAGCTTCTTCGCTCGTGGTGATGAGTAGCGGGTAGAAATGACCGATAAATTGCTCTTAGAGTATCTCTTAAAAAATTGGTCAAAGTATATAACGGCTGTCGGACAATACTTGAAGGAGAATCCACTCTATATCCATTTTCTTTTGCTCTCTCGTTGATTATGGTCGTCATCTCCATTGATCGATGAACTCCCAATACGAAGGTAAAGATTGCAACCGGAATCAGAAGCCAGCCAAGAACCTGAATAATATAACTATCAAAGAATTTGATAAAAGATATTCCAGCTATAAAAAGTGTCAAAGAAGTACGAATGTATGCCAAGAAGGTTCTATCAACTGACATCATCGTCCTTTCACTTGCAAGATAATCTCGAAGTAAAAGCTCTTGTTTTATAAATTGCTCTTCATTTTTATCCATATTTGACTCTATTATATAGTTCCTCTATCTTGATAATAAGGCTTTTGTGCCTTTTTGTCAAGACGCTCTTGGGTTTATACAGAATTATTAGTAGTTGTCTCAACCTGAATAGATTCATCTTTTAAAATATATGATAAAATTTAAGTAACTTTGGAGAGGTCGCCTAGTCTGGTCCATGGCGGAGGTTTGCTAAACCTCTGAGGTCTAAAAAGCCTCGCGTGGGTTCGAATCCCACCCTCTCCGCTTTTATGAGAAACAAAAATCTAATCGTAGGCATTGTCATTATTTTCATCAGCATTGCGGTAGTGTATTATTTTCTCCAAAGCGAAAAGCCAGCTAGTCAAAGATCGAGCCCTCAGTTTAATCCGTCTGATTTTTCTGCCACGATTACTAATAAATATTTTGCCCTTCCCGTTGGCAGAAAATTTGTTTATGAAGCTGAAAAAGATGATGGTATTGAGCGGGTGGAGATCGAGATTCCCGGTGAGACAAAAGAGATAATGGGCATTAAAACACTGGTATATGTCGATAAAGTTTATCAGGATGGAGAACTTGTCGAATACACGCGTGATTATCTAGCTCAGGATAAGGAAGACAATGTTTGGTACTTTGGCGAAGATGTCGATAATTACGAAGATGGCAAATTAAAAAATCACGCAGGTGCATGGATAGCCGGGATTGATGGCGCAGAACCAGGTATTTGGTTGAAAGCAAATGCAAAACCAGGCGATTCCTACCGTCAAGAGTACTACCCAGACAGAGCAGAGGATATGGCAGATGTTGTATCGGTAGCAGAAACAGTCGTAACTAAAAAAGCAACCTATCAGAATTGTCTGCAGACTCTTGATTACAGCCCACTTGAGCCAGGCGCAAAGGAACACAAATATTATTGTCCCGAGGTGGCCGGCTTAGTGCTTGAGGTAGATTTAACAAGCGGTGAGAGATTAGAATTGATCGAAATAGTCAATTAGATTAAGAGTTTTGTAAAGATAAAATACAATAATCCAAGTCTTAATCAAACAAGTAAATCTTTTGCAGCATCTTTTTTTATACATCGATGATAGAAAGAGCTAGTGAATTTACTTTTCGGGACCACTATCTTGGGAAAAATATTGTATTATTTTTTGACAGAAAAGCTCAAAATCAATCCTTACTTAATGCCGGCTTGCCTATCACAATAGAGGCGCTTGATGTTTTAATCAGTCTACGAACTCTGCCACCAGTCCAAAGAACTTTTGAAGGAATTTTAGATGATATGGTGACGTTGACGTCACCTGAAGGACAATTCGTTCCCGTACAAAGTCAAAAAAATAAATTTGCTTGTCAAAAGTTGACACTTTTACTTGATCATTTATCAAGAAAAAAAATGCTAAGGCGAGTTGATGACGGAGAAACAAGCTATAAAATTACTAAAGCAGGAAAAGTTATGTTGAGAAAAGCCAGAGAAGTTTTTGCAGAGTTTCGCAGCCAAGGAAGTTGGCCCTCAAGTCTAAGATAGATTTAATCTAGAATCTGATTTTATTTAATTATAGGTTTGAATATAAAACAATTTAGGTTAAGTTTAAAGATTAAAAAGGACTTGTTATATAAAGAGAACTAAATACATTTGATTTTTTAATATTTATCCTATATTATACGAAATAATTTGATATTTTAAAAAATATGGAAAATAGGACTGGATCACAAAATGAGGGTGAGCAACCAGAGACCTCCGGATGGCGGAAAGTTATAGCTAATTTTAAAAGTAGTATTAGCCGAGAAAGACGAGCTGAAGAACAAATACCTGAAAAGACTGAAGTTAGAACCACCTTATCTACTCTTAGGAAAAATATTTCAAAAGGAACAAAGCTTACTTTAAGAGGAGCTGGCAATATCTTTAAAGGAGGATACGAATTGGCCATCGGACTTGCTAGAGAGGTTGATGCTGTTGCCTTGGGCTTAGGTGCTTTAGCTATAATTACCGTTGGTGAAATTGCGGTTGCACCGGCTCGGGCGCTAGTGTCAAAAGATAAAGATATTACTGATACTACTCGTGAAGTTTTAAATTGGGCTCAGAGACGTCAATTAGCCCGAGCAGTCGGATATCCTTTATTGGCTATGGCTGGATATTCCGGTTATTTGCAGTTAAAAAAATAGGTTATTTGGTTATTTCCACTTCATTTCATAGACACAATGCCCTCTTTTTTAGTATTTTCTACTCCGATTCAATAGTTACCAATATGACAACGGCCGTGGTCAGATAGGTTACTTTCGACAAGTGTAGATATAACCATTGACGAAAAAGACTAAATTTGGTACAAATAAGCCGTAAAATATGGACCCCCTCACTAGAATCAGTCCTCTTGATGGCCGCTATGCTTCTCAACTGACTGAATTAAATAAATTTTTTTCCGACTTTGCCTATTTTAAATATCGCCTGCTGGTCGAGATCAAATATCTTCTTTTTCTCTCATCAGAAAAAATAATCGAACCAATAACAAAAAAACAGGCTGATAAAATCAATCGCCTCTGGCGCGAGTTTAGTCATGCTGACGCCAAAAGAATTAAAACTATCGAGGACAAGATAAAACATGATGTTAAAGCGATAGAGTATTTTTTGCAGGAAAAATTTGCTAAAAAAAATTTGTCGGTATTCGCATCATATCTTCATCTTTGCCTGACTTCAGACGACGTCAATAACCTCGCCTACAGCCTGATGCTTTTACAAAGCAAAAAAGAAATCATTCTTCCCGAACTGAAAAAGATCATGGAGCAACTTAAAATTTTAATTAAGATTTATGCGGATTCAGCTATGCTTGGTCGAACACACGGTCAGCCGGCAGTGCCGACGACTTTTGGCAAAGAGCTGGCAAATTTCTACCAAAGACTTAAAAAACAAGAGGAGAAATTATCCAGATTTACTTTTGAAGGAAAACTTTCCGGCGCAGTCGGCAACTTCAATGCTATGGCATTTGTTTTTCCCACTGTCGACTGGTTACAAAAAAGTAAAAAATTTGTATCTAGTCTAGGTTTGCAGCCAAACCTTTATACAACCCAGATTTTGCCGTATGATAACTGGATCGAGTTTTTTCAAACTTTGGCTCTGGTAAACCAGATTTTGATGAACTTAAGTCAGGATGTTTGGATCTACATCATGCTTGAGGATCTGAAACTAAAGGTTGTAGAAAAAGAGGTCGGATCCTCGACCATGCCGCAAAAAGTCAATCCGATCAATTTTGAAAACGCCGAGGGTAATCTGCAAATAGCCAATTCACTTTTCCAGTTTTTTCAAAACAAATTATCAGTTTCCCGACTGCAGCGCGATTTATCCGATTCACCCGTGAAGCGCAGTATGGGTTCGGCTTTAGGTTATACCATTGTTGCTTGGAAAAGTTTGCAGCTGGGTTTGGCCAAGATCGATGTAAATAGACAAAAATCTAATGAAACGCTCAATAACCATTGGGAGGTTTTAACCGAGGCAGTGCAGACATTTTTACGATTGAAAAAAGATTCAAAAGGCTATGATAAGGTTAAAGACCTGGTCAGGGGAAAACAGTTGAATAAAGAAGATTATTTGGAATTGTTAAAGCAATTGGGATTGGCAAACGAAGAGAAATTAGTTAAACTTAAGCCGGAAAATTATTTGGGTTTAGCCAAAAAACTAGTAGGGCTTATAAAATAAATAATTATTGTTAGGTGACATGAGAGGAAGGGCTCCCGGCAGCGCGCAGAATTTTTCCAGCCTGTCGCTGGTTCGAGCACTGACGGGAGGGAAACTCATGGCAGAATCTAACAAAAAACCAATATGATACAGTTTGTTTTTGGTTCCCAATGGGGTGACGAAGGCAAAGGCAAGCTGGTTGATTATTTGGCGGCAGACGCCGACTATGTTGTCCGCTTTCACGGCGGCAACAATGCCGGTCATACTGTTATCGTTGGAGAGAAACGCTATCCTTTTCATTTGCTGCCTTCTGGAATTCTTAATCCCAAAGCAATCGGAGTGATCGCCAACGGCGTCATCGTCGATCTTGAGGTTTTACTCGAAGAAATTAATAACTTAGCCAAAGACGGTTACTTGCTCAAAAATAAACTTCTAATTTCTCCCCGCTGTCATTTGATTATGCCCTATCACAAGGCGCTGGATGAAGCCTATGAAAATGCCAGAGGGAAAAATAAACTTGGCACCACCCGTCGGGGGATAGGTCCGACCTTTGCCGATAAAGTCAGCTACAACGGCTTGAGAATGTATGAACTTTTAGACTGGAAAGGTTTTGTTGAGAAATTTACTTTTCAGGCCAAAATAAAAAATAAGATTTTAAAATTGTTTGGCGTTAAACCAATATCTGTCAAGAAAGAGCTGGTGAAATTGGCAGAGCATAGGAAAACGATTTTGCCTTATGTCCGAGAAGTTTATCCGGTTCTTCAAAAAGCCCAAAATGACAACAAAAAAATTCTTCTCGAGGGAGCCCATGGAGTGATGTTGGATATTGACTGGAGTCCTTATCCCTATTCTACCGGCAGTAACATCATCAGAGGAGCCATAAATACCGGCGCGGGCCTTCCGGTAAGCAGAATTAATCGCTCTTGGGCAGTGGTGAAAGCGTATCTCTCACGTGTGGGTGGAGGACCTTTGCCAAGCGAATTTTTTGGAAAAACAGCAGATCAGATCAGGGAGCGAGGTAAGGAGTTTGGCACAACTACAGGCAGGCCCCGCCGGATCGGCTGGCTCGATCTTGAAGCGGTTAAATTCACAACCAGTCTTGCCGAAGCAAACCGTTTGGCAATTACAAAAATTGACATTCTAACAAGCGTAAAAGAAATTAAAGTCTGTATTAGTTATAAGCTAAACGGCAAGAAAATATCCTATGTTGAATCAGGTTATCGCGAACTTGCCAAATTAACACCGATTTATAAAAGTTTTCCCGGTTGGACAGAACCAATCGATAAAATTAAAAAGTTCAGCCGACTGCCAAAAAACTGCCGATATTACCTAAAATTCATCGAGGATTTCCTACAAATTCCTATCTTCTACATCGGCACCGGCCCCGAACGAAGTCAATTTATTAAAATCTAATCCCACCTCTATCTCCGGAGTGGAATAGATTATTTTTGCAAACCACAATATTTAACAATTAAAGCCATAACCTGATCTATAGGAGTACGTGATAAGCTTGTATCTTTTACAGTTGTATTAAAAGTTTTAACTCCTTTAATATCTTCAAGATTAACGGGTGTTTGTTCTCCTATTCCTTGCGTTTCGCAGCTGACTTCAACACTCCTAGTGCTTTTAGGTTGAACTGCAGTGCATTTAAAAATATTGCCAGTTTCTGGATCTATCGGATTAAAAATTGGGTTCTCACCTAAGGGGCTAATCATAACCTGTCTTGGTTCATACTCACCACATTCAGGTTGTAGTTCGCTAGATGGACTAGGAGGAATATAAATTTTTTCAGCTGTACCATTTGACGTTTTGGTTGCAGTCGGTTTAACCTGTAACTTATCAAATTCATTTTGCGTGTGGCTATCGAAGGCTCCACCAGCACAAGAAGACAATACATAACTAACCGCAACTAGGAGATTTAGAACTCCAGCAGGTATTCTTTCCTGAATACACCCTTTCCCAAATATATTTTCCGGATCTGGCAGCAAAACCCCCATTTCCGGAGCTGGTATATACAAACCTTCTTTCATACGAGATTAATTATACTGCCTAAATTTAATAAATTGCTTCGTGAACAAGATTCAGGGCATCAGTTGTTGCTATAAGACAATTATCACAAGGATTGATCGGTCTAGTTATTTCTTCATAAACTGATTGGAGAAGTGCAGGCAGATAATATTTTGAGCCTCCATATTTTCTGGTCAAAATACTTTCGTGGTTAATCATACACCCTGAGGGTATACAGGTACAAAGCCAAGAAACTGCCGATATTACCTAAAATTCATCCAGGATTTCCTACAAATTCCTATCTTCTACATCGGCACCGGCCCCGAACGAAGTCAATTTATTAAAATTTAATCCCACCTCCATTTCCGGAGCGAAATAGCACTTCGATTAATCGATTAATTGGAGTAGGCTTTCAGCTGACGCCGAAAAAAATTGGTAAAATTAAAACTATGTATCGAAAAAGAGAAATCGTTAGGATAAAGGGAAATAAGAGAAAAGTGGGTTGTCTTGGTTGTGCAATTCAATCAGGTGAAGTAGAGAGTACAAGTATCTTTATAGATTCGACAAAATTTTTTGTCGCAAATCAAGATTATGAGATTCCTATTCCAGGTTTTGTCATAGTTGCAGCAAAAAGGCATTTACAGAGTGTGGATGAATTTACGGCAGAAGAAAGAGCTGATTTCATTGAATTTTTGACGGGATTGCGAAAAATGATGAGGTAGGTATTAGACATCCAGACGGTTTATTTGATCCAAGAAGAAGATACGTCACACCATTTTCATGTTTGGATTTTTCCTAGATATACTTGGATGGCGGAAAAATTTGGCAGAAAAATTGAATCGGTCCGTCCGATAATGGAGTATGCTAGAGGTAATCTAAAGACAAAGGCAAATTTGCATAAAGTCGATGAAGCAATAGCAAAGATGAAAAATTATTTTTCCACCGCAGGTAAAATGTTACATACTTGACAAATGTATATTGCTCATATATACTAAAATAAATGAAGATTTTGCAGGAGCCGCTGGAGTTTGAGTGGGATAAAGGCAATATCGAAAAAAATCTAAAAGAACACGGAGTATCTGATAAAGAGGCAGAAGAGGCTTTTGAAAGTCCTAAAAAATATATATTTAAAGACGAAAAGCATTCTTTGCTTGAAGATCGATATATGGTCTGGGGAGTGACAAAAAGAAACAGAAAGTTAGCAGTTTTCTTTACCTTAAGAGCAGAAAAGGTAAGGATTATTTCGGTTCGAGATATGAGTCGAAAAGAAAGGAGGGCTTATGAAAAAAAAATTCAAAGCAATACCAAAGTTTAAGAATGAAGACGAGGAGCGGAAGTTTTGGGCAAAAGCTGACACTTCTGAGTATTTTGATTGGGATAAAGCCGAGGAGGTTATCTTTCCGAATCTAAAACCTTCAACAGAAACTATCTCGATCCGCTTACCGGAGTGGCTTTTGGCAAGGATCAAACAGCTTGCCAATTCTCGCGACGTAGCTTACCAATCGCTGATAAAAATCTTTTTAGCCGAAAGAGTGCAAAAAGAATTAAATTCTTAATCCGACTCGTTCAATAATCCTATCTCCACCTCCGGAGTGGAATAGAGTGTCATGACCTTATTTATAATATTATAAAATAAATTAAGTGACTCAAAATATTGGTTTAGCTTTTATTTTCTCCTTATTTTATAGTTTGTTTGTTCTACTTCAACAACAATGACAATATCTTTAACCCCCGAGGTTGAAGTTTTAGGTTCAATCGCTATATTAAAATATAATTAATCTATTCAAAATTTATTTATTAAGAGAAAAGCTTAATGGTTATACATTAGGAAATATCCAAAATAAATAATCAAAAAAAACTATGTCAGATATTTTTTATGACGAGCCGTCCAGGGCCGAATTTATCGACCCATTTTGGCTAAGACAAAGCCAAGCAATATTAAGAATAAGGGAAGCGATAGGTTTTCCTAAGACAAAAATCGGCGAGAAAATAACAGTTAATAACCAAGGTACTTTAATTTTTTTAACTTACAACAGATTATCGGACATTTTCGCTTCGCTGGTATGTCTTATGGAGTACGATGAGATTTTCACTTTTCTCAACGACGGTTTTTTTCATGATCCCCTCAACCAAAGAGTATTAGTCAGAGCTTTTTCTCTTGCGGTTGAGGACGCGGTCAAATTTCCCGTAAAACCCGGTGAAGCAAGGGTCTACGGTGATTATCAACCTTTCCTAAACGGTATTTTCCGAACCTTAAAATCATATGATTTCCAAGTTGAGAGAGGAACAGTCTATCCGAACATAGTTAATTCCTTAGTTATGGCTTTTTCTCAATCGGCAAACGAACTGCCGGGAGTTTCAAGTTTTCAGGTGATGAATGACAACATAAGGGAACAGATAAGAGGCTATATTCCGGTATATGCAAGGATAAATTCCGGCCAGCTGCTTAGAGCTCAAGTTAAAGCGATAAGACTTCCTTCCAGAAAGTAAATCGACAACATCTTTAACCCCCGAGGTTCAATTTTCGAGACTCAATCAATTTTTAGTTGAGTGGAGTGTTGTTTGTTGTTATGGTTGGCAGAATTCGGGCAAGGCGTCAAGTTGTTGAGAAAAGTCGGGCAAATTCATTATTGAATTAAACGCGTGATTAGCTCTTAAAAAAAGCTCAATCCCTCCATCTTGGATAAAACTCAAAGACCTGCCTTCAAATAAGGTAGAGTTTTTATTGACTCTCTTGGCAAAATCATTGATAGGTAGGATTTTATCAGGGGGTTGACCAAGCAAATTACCTGGAGTATAATCCGGTTCTGTCAGCGTTTCAAAAAAAGTTGGAAACAGCTCTTTACTGATAGTTATCTCAAAATATGCTGTTGACACTTCAAATCCTTCAGGTAGAAGATCAGGGGGATATTGTTCTGTTGGGAGATAGAGACTATAACTATAATCAGGATTAGCTGCGGTACACATCTGACCATCTGACTGGTAAGCTTCTGGTGGTAGAAGAAAATGAGTGATTTCATGTGCGATCACTCCCGGGTGGATAGCGTAACCTTGTTCAACAAAAATTCCATCGGACCAAGTGCAGGCTTGAGGATTTGGAGAAAGACAAGCATCAGATATATTCTCATGGGGGATGAGAAAAGAATTTGGATAAATGGTTTCAATAATCCGATTCGGATCAAGACCTGTGCTTTCGGCAAAAGCAGTTGCTGCTCTGCAGATTTCATCTCTATATGTATCTTGATTATCATAGCAATCTTCAGGCGAATATACTGGCGCTGCTTGGATTTCAACTACCTGACGATCACGGGTATTAATTTCCTTAGTAATTTCAATACTCGTAGGATTATATATTGATTGACCAAAATTTACGAGGTCATCAACCGAAGGTACAAGAAAAATATTCGCTGGAGTATTTTCTTCAAGAGGAGGAAATTGAGCTTCTTCGGTGACTTCAGCGTAAGGTGTCGTTGATTGAGCTGGAGAAACGGAAGCGGTTGGAATGGCTCCAGCATTACACGACAAAATAACAAGGTACGCTAAAACCATTAAACCCATAATTCTTGTGTAGAATCGTGGCGAGCGGAACTCCTTATAAGACTGTCGATTTGAGGGCGATTCAGGCATAAGTCTTTATTTTATCATCTCAGCGGTGATTTTTGTAGCCTATAATAATAATTTCAACTTAATGGCTTAATTGACAATATCTTTAACCCCCGATGTTCAAGTTTTAGTTATCAGATTGAATTGGGTTGACTTTCAAGCAAAACTAGTATAAATATTTATTAAAGGAGTCAATTATATGTGGAAAACAATCATATTTCTAGGAATTATTGCGACTGCGGTCTTTACAGCAAATTTTTTAAGATCATTGTTCAATAAGGCTGAAAATTTTAAAAAAGTAACTCAGGAGGCCCAATCATACATATCTTGCGGTTGTGGCTGTTGTGGATTTGACAAACCGCTTGCAGAAATAGCCAAGGTTGAGTGCTTATACAAATTAAAAGGCGAAAGCATAGAAGAAAAGATTGAACAAGATAAAAAGTTAACTCCAGAACAATGCGCAGCGGTCGGCTGCAGTTTTCCTATAAAATACGTCTATTGTGATTAGCTTTGATATTTTTTATCTTCTAGTTATGAAGCCGGGGAACGACTGCGGTACTGGTACGCTTCTTCGGAACTTTGGATTAACTTTTACGTCCTTGGGTAGGCAGAATCTATCGCCGTTATTAACCAACCCAGGTAAATTACCTCTTGATACTCTAACTTTTTTATCGGTCGCGTCCGGCCCGGCAACATTCTCAAAAATAAGCTCCTCCGGTTTACCTAAGTGAAGCCAAATTCTGAAGGCATTCTTTCGTTTAAAAACTTTGGAATCAACAGTTGCACATCTTTTTGGTTTTTTAGCCATAGGCGTTTTTTTAACTTCTGGAGCTGGTAGCATAGACGTTGGCATCGGGGTTTCAGCTAAAAATATATTTCCGGCAGGTGAGGTCAATGACGGCGTAGGGGTTGCTCCGGCTCCTTCAGTAGACTTAAACCATTTTTCGATCTTTTGCTGATCAAATCCGAAGTAGGCAATAAGACCACAGATAGCTAAGCCAACCGGTACAGCAATTTTCAGGATGTTTTTTAGCCTGATAGGCTGTCCTTCGGCTGTCATAAGTTACTAGATTGTAACATAAAAATATTATTAAAGAGGCTAAGAGTGATTAAGAAAATAGAAAAAGGAAAGTTCAATCTATATCGAGAGAGTCTCTGATTTTTTTTAGGATTTGATCCATGCTCATTTCGGTTTTGATCATGCAGTCTGAAGCGCCGACCGCGAGCATCTGTTCGCATTGACCCTCAAGGTTGGTAAGAACCAAGATCGGAATCTTTTTAGTTTTATGGTCTTTTTTGAGGCGTTTGAGAACCTCTTGACCGCTAAGTCCGGGAAGAAAAAGATCCAATACTATGAGGTCTGGTTGCCAGTCGTTGGCATATTTAATCCCTTCGTTTCCGGTTATGGCATTTTGTGTAGCAAAGTGAGGAGAAAGCTTTATTCTGTAAGCTGCGGCTAAGGACTGATCGTCCTCGATGATCAGGACTTTTTTTTGCGACTTTTCTTCCATAATTTGTTCGATTGAATTTCTCTTCCGTTTATCCGCTATTGTTTGTATTTACCTGCGCTATCAACTGTCGAATAATGCTAATAACATCATCTAACTTATATTGGGCTTTTAACAAATATTTTTTTGCTCCAAGCGCCAACATAGTATTTACTTTTTGCGTGCTAGCAGAGTTTGAGACAACGATGACAGGTATACTCTGTAATTTGGAATTCTGTTTAATCTCACTCATAAAAGAAAGCCCATCCATATCTTTAAGGTAATAGTCAAGCCAGACAGCATCAGGCAAGTCGTTGCTTTGGATAAGTTGGTCAATTGCTTGTTTGCCGTCAGAACAAAGTATGGTAGTGATTCCTTCCCTTTCCAATTTTTTACCAATAGCTTCCAAAAGAAGCGGTTCATCCTCGACTACCATTATTTTGAGATCCTGATTATCCATAATTTAAAAAATTCCAAATTCCAAGAAACAAGTGTTCCAAACAAATTTCCAAATTACAAATTATTAAATTGTTTGAAATTTGTTTAATTGAAATTTAAATATTGTTTGTTTCTTGTGGATTGGTTATTGTAATTTTGCTTATATTATTTATACTTTCTAATCAAACGTTAGTCAAGCGATACTTCACCTTTTCTAGCTCTCATGCCGGCAAGGGGCAAACTAAACCAAAATGTCGTGCCTTTATTTTCTTCGCTTTTAAACCAAATTTTTCCGCCTGACGATTCAACAATGGCCTTGACGAGGTATAATCCGAGTCCAGTTCCCTCAGTCACATGTCTTACGACATTGCTGGCTCTAAAAAATTTCTGGAAGAGTTTTGTCTGTTCAGGTTGGGGAATACCATAACCGCTATCTGTTACTTGGGAGATAATCTCCTGATCTTTTTTGGAAATGATAACGACGATCTCTCCAGATTCAGGTGTGTATTTTAAAGCATTATCGATAAGATTCGTATAGACATGACTTATGAGCTTCGGATCGATGTTAATTTTGGGGAGTTTTTGATGTGTGCTGACAATCAATTTAATTTTTTTTAGGTCGATTTTTTTAGCTAGTTCAGCTTCGACCTCTTTAACAAGGTTTAAAAGATCAGTCGGCTTCGGCTCAATCATTATTCTGCCGGATTCAATTCTTGAGATATTCAAAAGAGAGTTGACTAGATCGATCATCCGTTCGGTCGAGATGCTGATGTTTTTGGTATATTCTTTTTGTTCTTCGGTCATCGGGCCAGATTTTGGGTCAGTTATTAGCTCGACGAACCACTTGATCGCGGATAGGGGAGTTCTTAGCTGATGGGAAGCAAGCGAGATGAACTCTGTTTTCATACGGTCGATGTCTTTTTCTTTTGAGGCGTCTCGAAAGACTTTGACAATGCCTATGACCTGATTGTTATGAATAAGCGGTGCAGTTATGGCTACAACCGGGAATTTTCTACCTGAACGGGTGACATAATAGTGGTCGTCTGTTATCGTGGTGATCTTGACAATGCCCTTTTTTAGTGAAATTACAGCAGAACGTTTATCAAAAGGAATTGGTTTATCGCCTATATAGGCTTTGCCAAACTCTGCCCATTTTTGACCTACGGCTTCTTTGGAATTTGTTTCTAGAAATTTTTCAGCCGCCGGATTTATGAGCTTAATTTTGTAGTCTGTATCTAAAACTAAGAGTCCTTCACCCATGGAAGAAACGATTGCTTTGGCAATATCGCGCTCTTCCCGTAGTTCTTCCTGAAGTTTTCTTTCATTTTTCAAAATGACATGAACGTCAAGAAGAATGATAAGAAGTACAGCGAAGGCAATAAATAAAATTATCAGGATAAAAAGAGTTTCCATAATATTTTATCTTCACATCTTTTGGATAACTTGTCAACCCAATCAATTTTTTTACTACCAATTTCACTTTCCAAGGTTAAACTTTTCTCGCTTCAATCTGTATAATAACTGGATTTAAGCTTATGCTTAACTCCGAAGGTCTAAATTTAACAGTAAGCGGCGATCATTATACAACACGATATAAACCCGAGAGGCCTTTTTTTAGTACTACCGAATCTCAAAGTCTTCCGATTCTAAATTTGCCAACAGTTGAGGGACTTAAAAGACTTGAAATAAAATCTGCGCGCATTTTATCAATCACAGGCTCTGGGCAGATACTAGACTACGCTGCCCTTCTTGAGAGAAGTGGCGCGATTAAGTCGCTCGGTCTTGTCGATTATAACCCAAGTCAAAATATCTTTGTTGCATACCTACTTACTCAAGCAGTGATTGCACAAGAAACAGGTGAAGCTGTACGAGATAGGATCATAGCGACTAGACCGCCAGAAATCCGAGAAATATTTTCAGGCAGAATGTTTGAGCTTTTTCCTGATCTCGAGGACTATTTTACATTTTTACCAGCTGATCTCTTTTCTCTTCTTGCGCATAAATTTGTTTGCGCAGATGCAGCAGATATGAAACCTGAGGAATGTGATGATTGGTTTACTTTTAATACAGACAATTTTCGCTACTATTTTCTCTTACTAGATGAGCTGGCGGAATCTTTGGTCTCAATGGTTAAGACTGGAAAAGTACGATTCCATCTGGGGTCAATGGAAGACTTTCGGCCAGTTAAGGCAGGAGAGTTTCATCTTATCTACACTTCTGATGTTCATCCGCATATAACAAGAGTTGAGTTAGAAAGGTTTATTGATACGATTGAGCTATTACTGCATCCGAGGGGAATGTGTATGGTGAGCGGTTTTGGCACAGACTGCATGTCTATAGCAACAGGTGAAGCCAGAAGAGAGGAAGAGCTTTTTAAAGTCTTAAAGGAAAAAGCCTCTCTTTATCCTATTGTTGACGATCATAAGTGGAGGAGAGTAAATGAAAAGAGTTTAGTAGAAGAACTTGGATTTGAGGGAGAATCTGCTGAGGATTGGTTTAATTTTCTAAGAAGCGGCCCCTACGGTTTAAATCCTAAGCAACACATGCCTATTCTATTACTCAAGCCAGAAGGAATGACACGACTTTTTGGTTAAAAATGCTAATATATATTTTACAAAACAATATTTTTAGAATTTATACAAAATGATAAAATAGCAAAATGAAGACAATCGGAGTTTTTTGCTCGGCTAACGAGGTTGACAAAAAATACGTTAACGCCACAGTCAAATTAGCTAAATTGATAGTTGAGAATGGTTATGACTTGGTTTGGGGTGGAACGAACAAGGGACTGATGAAAGTAATTGCCGATGAGGTACAACATAAGGGTGGGAAAGTAATCGGTATAACTGTAGAGTTTTTAAAACAAGGTAGAAGAATGAACGCTGACGAAATGATAATAACAAAAGATATTTCAGACAGGAAATCGCTATTTTTTAACCGATCCAACGCAATTATATTATTGGTTGGTGGTATTGGATCTCTAGATGAAGTATCAGAGTTGTTGGAGCTTAAAAAACATAATTTTCATAATCATCCGGTGGTAGTTTTGAATACCGATAATTTTTACGCAGGTCTAAAAGCCCAACTTCAGCGTATGGAAAAAGACGGTTTTTTAACCAAAGAATTAAAGGAATTAATTTATTTTGCAGAAACTCCAAAACAGGCAATCCAATACATCAATTCATCAAGGAAGAAAAAGGGATAATGAATTGTGTTATTTAAAACGAAGATTTAACCAGAAAAACCACAGTTGCCAGATTATAGCACCAAAAACAAAACTGTAAAAACTCTCTTTTACCAATTTGGCAACGGCCGTGGTAGTATTGGTATACTTCGATAACTCAGGTTTGCAACTGAGTTATTCAGTATATACCCATCTAATCCACTTTTTCGCTCTTGCGAGCTGCAAACTGGAGTAAGATGGGTATACTAGTAAAGTAAGAATTAGTTTGCGGGTATGGATTTTTTGCCAGGAGTAGGAGTCGGCGTTGGAGTACTTCCGTCAATTGTGTTTTTGATAAACCGTTGTACAGGTATCCAGTCATCCATTCCTTTATCTGGAATTAATATGAACTGGCCGTTTTCCGACCTTGTGGCTTTGAGAACGTTCTGATCGCTCAATACTAATGAAGTCAACGAGTATTCTTTAGCCGAGGATGCTTCTTTGAGAAATCTTTGTATTTGATCTGGCGCAATATCTGTCTTGACATATTTTTCCATTTCATCTAAAAGAGCTGGTAATTTTGCAATAAAACCAACCGAAAAAACTTTTTCTTTCACCGCCTCAAGAAGTTGTTGTTGTCTTCTGGCCCTGGCGAAATCTCCACCATCCTGGAGAGATTGACGTGAGCGGGAAAATTTTAGGGCTGTAGCTCCATCCATATGTTGCTGTCCGGAGGCAAAGTGTATTCTTTCATAACGGCAAGGGAACGCCAGATGTGGTGATTCGGTTGCATTGCGTAAGAATTCCTCTAAGGCCGGTTGCTCTTGCAATAATTTTTCTTTTTCGGCAGAACCGGTTGCATCAATTCCATTTAAATATGGTTCTATTTTTTTAAAATCTTCCTCTTTACCGCAGAGGTCATTTTCTTTGCCTTCGCTTGGATACTTTTCATCAGTAAAAGTCTTAAGGACGTTTATATCAACTCCTCCTATGATATCAACCGCTTTGGTAAAGCTGGCAAAATCAATAGTAATATAATTATCAATTTCAAGTCCTGTGATTTGACTTAAAATGTACTTAGTTAGTTCGGCGTCGCTTATGGAACCAGCAATTTTCGTGTCTAAATCGGGAAAGGTGTTGGGGAAAAGCTCTGTTTCGTAGATGGTATTGGCTTTAGCATGAAAATCAGCGCCTGATTTGGTTGGGAGTTTTAGCCAGAGGTCGCGGGGAAGAGAGATCATGAGAGCCTGCTTTTTTTTTGAATCAAAGTGCATAACTATCATCGTATCAGTCAGATAGGTACCAGCATAATTGCTTCCGGCATAGCCCAAAAGGAGAATAGAGAATTGAGTTTTATCTAGTTTTACTTTGTTGTTTTTCTGTTTATTGGCGATTGGAGTATAGATGCGCTGATAAAATTGGTTTAACTTTAAAAAGTAAAATAGCACAGCAGCCGTAGTTATACCAGCTAAAGCGAGAAGAAATTTCTTCATAGTTTTAAGCTTATATTTTACTACGGCAAGTTTTATTTCGCTCTTGTTTTTTAAATGCAGTAGCAAATGCCGATCCTAAGTCAACCTGCCAGATTGGTTTTCGGGTTACTGCAGAGTTCTAAATTTCTAAACTTTTGATTATTTTTTCAATCTCTTGGTCATTGATACGATGGTATCTACCTCGATGGGGGAGAAGCGCTCCTGAAAAGGTCTTTGGGATGTGCATTAATTCGTGAATCAAGGTTTTTAACTGTTCACGCGGATTCAATTTGTCAAAGCGCTTAGCGTTTACTTCGATGATATAGTGGGGTTCTAGTCCGGCAACTTCTTTAAAAAGCTTTGCCATGCCCCAGATTCTAGCATAGGCCCTCGTTTTTGCATCAAAACTGCGGATGCAGTGGATATTTTTTCCTTGAATATAATCAAGATTTAATTGATCGATTAATTGATCTATTTTTTGCTGGATGTCAGGAGCTTTGGAATATTTCATCTATTTCCCAATTTTCGAAGCCAACTTCTAATAATTTTTTTTTGGCTTTAGCTTTAGTTGTAAATAATTTTATAAAAGCTTGGGCTGTTTCCCGGATTTCGTAAGGAAAGATAACCCATTCATTGATGATCTTCAGATAAATATCGGGTTTTGGTTTGGTGAATTTTCGAATAATAGGAGCTAAGGTTTTAAATTTGTAAATATTAATCGAATGTAAATAATCGATAACTATTTTCAAAGTTTTGCCGCTATCGGCGATTTCGTCAACAACTAGCATATTTTGATTTTCCAGAGTTGCGGGAACTTCGGTTATTTTGGTTTCTTTTTGCTGTTTTAGATCCTGGTAGGAGACAACAGTCAGATGCGAGACAGGCAGATTTAATAAATCGGAAAACATTCTTGCCCAGACTAATCCGCCTCTTGAAATGCATAAAATCCGATCGAATTTTTGCTTTTTTAATTTTTTAGCCAGTTTGTAGCAATCTGCTTGCAGCTCTTGCCAGGAAAGTTTATAAAATTTCATAATAAATTGATTAGATTCAAAAAGAAATTTTTTAATTTTTTTTCCTGATTTTTGACAGCTTGGAGAACTTCCTGATGTTGATGTTTAACCAAAGCCAAATTCGTCACCAGCGACAATCCCAAAACTTCCATCTTCAAGTGATTTGCCATTATTACTTCTGGTACCGTGCTCATACCGACGACATCAGCGCCTAAAAAGCGCAGTGCCATTTTGTCGCTGTAGGATTCGAAGTGAGGGCCCCTCATATAGACATAAACACCTTTTTGGGAAGTGAGACCGCTTTGACCTGCAGCCTTTAGAGCCAACTCAATTAAATTCCCGCTAAACGGTTGGGAAAGGTTTTGAAATTGTGATCCGGTTAGAGGGCTTTGGCAAAAAATAGAAATAATATCGCTCAAAATTACCAAATCACCTACCTGAAATTTTGGATTTAATGCTCCGACAGCCGAAGTTATTATTATTTTTTTTACACCCTGTTCATGTAAATAACGTATAGTTTTTGTTGCTTCATAAGAGCTATAACCTTCATAGGTGTGAAATCTACCCGAAAGAACAATTACTTTATTAGTAAGAAGCGAACCAGTTATGACTTTACCCGCATGACCTTTTACACTTGTTTTATGGCCAAAAACTGATTTGAAGTCTTTTTCTTTTTTATTTTTTACTTGGTCAATTATCCCGCCCCAACCGCTGCCAAGTATTAAGCCAATTGCTGAATTCATTTATCAATTATATACTACTCTGGTTTGATTTTGTAAAAAAGTCTACCGATAGGAGGAATGGTTTATCCCTACGCCACATCGAACTGAGCCCTAAGCGGTTGATCACCGAAGCCTCTAGATAAAGGTTGACAAATCTTGTAACGATCGTGTCATACTTTGGCAAGCATATATTTAAGGATATATTTGTTGATATTGGAAAATAAAATCGGTATATTAGGGGAGTGATAAAAAGGTTTTTAACAATCCTAGTTTTTTTGGCTATTTTTCTTCAGCTTGGGTCGGCAGTTGATGCTAAGGAGCAGATCCAAAATTTTGACTCGAAGATTAACATCAATAAAGACGGAACAATAGAGGTTGAGGAGAAAATTGTTTATGATTTTGGCAATCTGCAAAGGCACGGGATTTATAGAAATACCCCATATATTAAAACCAATAAAGCAGGAAAAAAATTTGAGCTTGAATTTGAAAATTTTTCCGTAACCGATGAGAATGGGAAAAAATACCAGTATAAGAAATCCGTCTCTAACGAAAATATTAATCTAAAAATCGGTGACCCAAATAGAACAATTACAGGCGTCAATATTTATCTTATTAAATATAAAGTTTCCGGTGCGCTTACCTATTTTTCCGATCATGATGAGCTGTATTGGAATTCCAATGGCAACGAATGGACAATTCCGATACTATCTTTAACCTCGGAAGTTAGATTACCTGTTGGAGTAGCCCAAAGAGAAATTTCTGCCAGCTGTTATACAGGTTATCTAGGAAGTAAAGATCAAGATTGCCAGATCAACAAGACTGATATTTCGGCGACATTCAAAACCATTGGGATACTTGAACCAAATCAGGGGTTGACGCTGGTATTTGGATTTCCAAAAAACATTGCTTTGCTTTTGGAACCAAAGCCATATGTGTCTTTTTGGCAGAGTTTTGTTGGCAAAGCAATACTAGGGATGATCATTCTTGTTGCTATTTTTTGGTATATTGTCTATCCAATCTATATTCCTGTTAAATGGCTAAGAGAAGGTCGCGATCCTTCGACTCGCTCCGCTCGCTCAGGACAAGTTCCTGGAGAAGTAAGCGCTTGGTTTGACCCGCCCAAGACAAAAACGGGAAGACCTCTTACCCCCCAGGAGACAGGAGCATTGGTTGACGAGCGAGTAGATATTGATGACTTATCCGCGATGATAGTGTCTCTGGCTCAAAAAGGATTCATGAAGATAGAGGAGAGGGAAAAGAATAACTTTTACTTGGTAAAAAAGAAAGATTCCTCCGACTCTAGATTGTTAACATTTGAGAAAAAGTTTTTAGACGAGATTTTCCAAGGCGGTGAGACAATCTCACTTAAGAATAAAAAGCCAAGCTTGAATACGGTGGTTGAGGAATCGAAAAAAAGCATTTACGAGAAACTCGTCCAAGAAGGATTTTTCCCTGAAAATCCAAATAAGATCAGGACTTTTTATACTGTTATCGGTAGTTTGGCGCTGACTACAATCAATTTCGCTTTGGCGTTCTCAGCGTTTTTATTCGGCCGCAATATGCCAAAAAAAACTTTGTTGGGTGTTGAAGCAAGCAGTATTGCCAAATCGCTTAGAAAATTTTTAGTCAGCCAAGAGCGCCAGCTTGAATTTCAGGCTAAAAACCAGATGTTTTTTGAGAAACTTCTACCCTATGCGATCGCTTTTGGAGTTGAGAAAATTTGGGCAGACCGGTTTAAAGATATCGAGATGAGACCACCAGACTGGTATGAAGGCTATTCGACTGGCCGATTCAATAGCATAGCATTAACAAATAGTCTAAATTCCTCATTTTCCAGTTTTCAGTCTGCTGCAACTCCTACAACCAGTTCCTCAGGCTTCAGCAGTGGTTTTAGTGGTGGATCTTCAGGAGGGGGCGGCGGCGGTGGTGGTGGAGGATCATGGTAGTTTGTCCTCTTTAAGATGAACGAAAGTTTAAAACAATTTGAGCACTCTGCCCATACTAACCCCTCTTTAACACGAGTGATGGAGGGAGGGAGTCGATTTTCCCACGTAGCTTTTTTTGAAGGAGCTACGCTTCTGGAGCCAGTTACAAGCCAATTTTTTCGCTTGACTCAAGTTTTAAGAAGTCAACCAAGAGAACAGACGGGATTTCCGACTAACCGCAATATTTTTAAACGAAGCATTGACTCTTTTTTAGAAGAAATTGAAAAAGCTGGTTTTAGTGTTAGTGGCTTAGATATGTTTGATGAGTATCTGCAGCCTGATTTTAAGATAGGCCATTATGGCAAGCTAGTTGATGAGGAATTAACTAAACTAGCCAGGCTGGGTGAGTTGGAGGTAGTCATCGGTAACAGCGCCGGAACTTCAGCTGTGATGTGGGCTGTTGGGATGAGGATAAAAAGAACAAGAAACGCAGGCTACGATCCTTATGATTTGAAGTCGCCTCCCAATTACCGCCTGCCAAAATTATTAATTTTTATCGACCCTATTTTTGACGGTTTAACTATTGTAGCGCAAACATATTTAGATCTAATCAGACAACTTTTTCCCTTAGAAACTGTTCCCGGCCTTGAAGATATGTTTGTGGGTTCTCATTTTCTTGACGATTTGAGCAGATTAATTGAGGAAGTAAGCGACGATTTACCCTTGACGATTATCCTAAACGGTCAGGCGGGTGAGGGTTACGTGGCTTGTCCTTTTGCCGCAGTTGCGAGAGCGGATTTTGACCCTGTAGCTAAAAAACTTGGAATTGAAGCTGAGATTGAGGCAGAATTTGAGCTTGATCCAAACGGTAATGATGGAATGTGCAAGGAGGGAACCATTAAAAATTTATGGCCAAAGGGTAGACGGATTGAAATGAAGCGCCTAGGAAATCTTCATATAGGAGCGCCTTACTCTTATGTTGGGGAAGTGATCGAGATTTTAGCAAAAAAAGAACTCCGAGGCGATCTACTATCTGAACTTCCTAATGAATTTATTGTTGACAACCGACAGAATTTAAACCAAAACAAAAATAAACTGTTGGGGAAGCTGATGTTATTTTTATTTAAGCTGATGCTTAAAAAGTTGGAAAGATAGGTTAACTAGCGGTAAAAGTAATGGTCGCTTAAAAGTACACCTGTCAGGTGTCCAGGCAATAGGCGTAAACCTGTTTCATTTTCATACGGATCTTTAGTATAATCTAAAAATGCCTAACGAAACCGTAATACCCCATAACCTAACTCATGGATTTCTTTCACGAGTTGAAAATTTTTTAAATGGTAGACTAAATAACCCTGAAATGTTTGCTCTCATATACAGATGTTTATATCGTCAAGACGAGATAATTAATTTTTTAATAATAGAGAAAAGATTTAATGAGTTTGATGAAGAACTTTTGTTAAGACTTTTTCAAGTTTTTGATCTAAAAATGGATGAACTTCAGGTTTATATTTCAGTCGACAGTCCTGAATTATTGATGTTAAATATGCGCTATCCTCTATGGCGCGGAGCTGTGAATACTTACACTAAAGCAACAAAAGCATTATCGTTTAATAGCGGAGAGGGTAGAAAGATGCTTTGTTTTTCCGGTAAAAGTAATAGTCGCTTGATTACTGCAAGGTACGAAGCAGAAGAAACGGCTGATACATATTCTTTAGAATTATTTAGTTATGGTTTGCGAAAGGAAGAACAGCCTCCAAGTTTTTTAAGTAATCCTGAAATAGTTAAATCAACGGTTGATTGGTCAGCGGGGATGGTAACACCACTGATGGCTAAATTGACAAGAAATCCTAATAAAATAATCTTCAGAGACAATTTTCCTATTTTAGGGAAATTAGGATTAAAATATCCTATTCCACTTGAATTCAATTCCACTGTATAAATATTTCTTAATCTTTATTAGAATTCATCCGCAGAAAAAGTCCACCCGCAGGGTGGACAGGCACGAAAATTGTTAAAATTAGGAGGTTTTGTACTCCTTCGTTATTATGATGAAAAATAACTTAGGATGGGTATAAAAATTTCTAATCTTACTCATCAGCTGACCGATCGAATTAAAACCCACCGTTTTGTGGACGCTTCTTGCAGGGACGCTCCGAGTTGAACGGAGAACAAAGGTTTTGGAGACCCTTATGATACCATTTCACCACGTCCCCATTTGTACTCCCGGGCAGAATTGAACTGCCATCAAAGGCTCCGCAAGCCCTTATTCTATCCGTTGAACTACGGGAGCAATCAGTAAAAGATATTTTAACAGATTAACTTTAATTATTGGGCTTTTAAAAAATCTTAAATTATTTTGCTACAATATCTCGTGGCAAAAAGTAAAATACTTTTTATTGGTGCGATGGATCGGGAGATCCGTCAACTACTTCAATACTTTCAATGTATTAAAAAAGACAAAATAAAAGGAATCTACCCTTTTTGGTTAAGTAAAAAAAATAATCTCTTAGAATTAGCGGTAGTTCAATCCTTTGTTGGCGATACAAATGCATGTATATCAGCAGCGCTGACAATCCAAAAATTTCGGCCAGATTTTGTTTTCAAAATCGGCTGTGTTGGAGGGAATTCAAAAGGATTACATACCGGAGATATTTTATTGCCTCTGGGTTTTTTTCACAGCGGATCGTGGATCACGCGCTCAAATATAGATAATTCTCCTACATCTGATGCTTCTTTATGGCAATCGGTATTTGGTGAGAAACCCTACCAGATAAGTAAGGATAATCTTGGAAACCGGCCTTATTTTTTAAAGCCAGATCAAAGACTAGCAAATAAATTCAAGCAATATTTCACACAACAAAAAGTTAAACTAAAACCTTGTTACATTGGTGGCGGAAATATCTGGTTTTTTGATCTAAAGTTTATGGAAAATGTTGCCGAGATGCAAATTCCCGGAAATAATAAACTTCAACCGTGGGGAGCAGATATGGAATCATATTCAATCGCACAGGTATGTAATGTTTTTGCCATTCCTTTTCTAGGCTTTTACCGTATCTCGAATAGCGATTATTATAACGAACCCTACCAGCCAGAAAATGTAGCAAAATTATTTGATTTTAGACTCATTTCATTAATAGATAAATTTCTAAGATTTTTGTTATGAAACCAACTTCAGTTTTATTGGCAGCTTTTGTAGGTTTGGTATTTTTTGTTTTGCTGCCTTTTGCATCTATCAAAATTAATGATTTTTTTGTTTTACCTGTTATTTCATATCCAGTTTTTAAAGCATTTGGGCTGATTTTATTTCTTGCTGGAGTATTATTAATTATTTACTCCACCAAACTTTTTTTCATCTTGGGCAAGGGTACACCAGTCCCGATTGAACCACCGAAAAAGTTAGTAGTTAACGGTGTTTATAAATACTCTAGAAATCCAATTTATCTATCTTATTTTTTGATTTTTCTTGGCTATTTTTTCTTTTTTGGTCATTTGACTTTGTTAGTCTATTTTGTTTTATCAATAATCGGGATAAATTTGATAGTCGCGTTTTACGAAGAGCCTATTTTAAAAAAACGTTTCGGTAAAGACTATAAAGACTATCTACATAAAATCCCAAGGTGGATTTAATAAGTTTAGATAAGTACTTTCGGACGCAGAACCAGGTATGGAACGAACAAGAATGTCTTCAGTATTGCGCGTCACTGATAATCCTTAAAAAAAAGCTAAACAATAATCTATAATGTGAGTCATGTTTGAAACATCACAACGGGCTGAAAATGATGCGTATATTAAAGAACTTGCCTATAAAACTGCTATAGAAGCAGCTATAAGAGCTGGTAAT
>Ga0155901_104_pt1 | contig 54420 bp, 51 predicted proteins | sample RifCSPlowO2_01_FD_107555 | JGI IMG/M metagenome (GOLD analysis project Ga0155901, IMG submission 107555) | Candidatus Roizmanbacteria bacterium RIFCSPLOWO2_01_FULL_37_16 | reverse complement strand
TCTACTAGAAAGGGGCCGCTAACTGCGTGCCAGAAGCGTCGGTAATACGTGGGCCCCAAACATTATCCGGTTTTACTGGGCGTAAAAGGTCGTGTAGGCGTCCCGCCAAGTTTCATTTTAAATACTATGGCTTAACCATGGGAAAGGATGGAAAACTGGCGGGATCGAGTTTTCTTTAGGGAGACTGGAACTTAGGGAGGAGTAGTGAAATGCGTTGATACCCTAGGGAACACCAGTGGCGAAGGCGAGTCTCTGGAAGTTGACTGACGCTGAGACACGAAAGCCAGGGGAGCGAAGCAGATTAGAGACCTGCGTAGTCCTGGCCCTAAACGAATGCCTGCTAGCTGCATTCCCGCCTTTGGCGGGGGTGTGGCGAAGGTAACCCGTTAAGCAGGCCGCCTGGGGAGTACGGCCGCAAGGTTGAAACTCAAAGGAATTGGCGGGGAGGCACACAACCAGTGGAACATGTGGTTTAATTCGAAACGAACCGAAGAACCTCACCAGGGTTTGACATGCCGCCGTTTATTTTGCTAGAAATAGTGAGAAATCCGCAAGGATGGCGGCACAGGTACTGCATGGCTGTCGAAAGCTCGTTCCGTGAGGAGTACCCTTAAGTGGGACAACGAGCGCAACCCCCGTCCCGTGTTACATGTATCACGGGATACTGTCCCGCCTTTTGGCGGGAAGGAAGGAGGGGTAGACGTCAAGTCAGCATGGTCCTTATACCCTGGGCTACACACATGTTACAATGGGTAGCACAACGGGTTTGCTAGATTGCAAGGTTAAGCGAATCCCTAAAATCTACTCTCAGTTGGGATTGAGGTCTGCAACTCGACCTCATGAACGCGGAATTGGTAGTAATCGCGGATCAGCTATGCCGCGGTGAATACGTTCTTGCCTCTTGCACACACCGCCCGTCAAGCCAACAAAGTCGGGAAAATTTGAACCCCACCTATGGTGGGGGAGGATTCTTCCGGCGATGGGGGTTAAGTCGTAACAAGGTATCCGTTCTGGAAGGAGCGGATGGATCACCTCCTTTCTAATTTTCTTTTTAAAGAAAATTAGTCCCTCCGTAGCTCGTTAGAGCGAAGGTGAGACTTTAAACATCCCCTAACCCGTTTATTAGACTAAAAAAATGCTTATAGGTACAACCTTAAGTCATCCTCATCTTGATTTCCTCAAACTGGACTTTAAAAAGTCGTTAGTCTTTCTTAGCAAGCTTGAATTAGGTATTATTAGAATCGGCTGTTATTGGAGTGAAATTGAAACAAAAAAAGACAACTTTAATTTCGCTAAAATACAAACGATTTTAGAATACTGCTCTAGAAAAAAACAAAAAGTTATAGTTACTGTTGGTATGAAAGCGCCTCGCTGGCCGGAATTTTATCTTCCTAGTTGGATTAACTCGTCAAGCCAGCCTGATTTGTTTGCTAGATGTCTTAATTTCATCGATAAAACAGTTAATAAACTTAAGTCTTATCCGTGTATCTATTCATGGCAGGTTGAAAATGAACCATTAGATCCAAGTGGTCCTGATAACAAATCTATCCCTTTACCCTTTTTTTTAAAAGAAGTCAATCTGGTAAAAACCATCAATCCCAAGATAAAAGTTAGCGCAAATGTCTGGGCTAATGAATGTCTTAAGAGAAAAACAATTGAAAGACTAGTCCCTCAGGTTGATGCAGTAGGATTAGATCTCTATTATAAAGTGCCGATTAACTCTTTTTTTTACCTTTCTTTCCCGTTTTCGGAAGATAAACCTGCGAACATAATACGAAACTACGAAAAAGATGTTTGGATAACCGAACTACAAGCAGAACCCTGGGAATGGCAGACAATATTTTACGCTGGAGATAATCCCAGAAGTATTAGCCCTTCGCTCATGTATAGAAACTTTAAAAAATGTCTTAAAGCTAATCCCAGTGTGGTACTGTTTTGGGGGTATGAATATTGGTATTGGAGAATGGTTAAAAAAAAAGACTCATCCTATTTTAAAATTCTTAGCAAAATTAGACAAGAAATTACTTAACTATAGCTATTTCTGCACCAGGCCTTGGATAATTAAAAACACGCACTCCAGTCGCAGGATCAGCTTCAGTAAAGTGCCTCCAGACGCTAATTTCCAAAAATCGATCGTCTGATTTTCCAGAAGAACCTGGATAAATAACCAATTCTCCAGGTTCTGCTCCAAATAAATTCGTGACATATTTTGCCTTTTTAGTTATTTGATTTAAAGTGACGGTAACTTCTTCACCATACTCAAATTTACCTTTGAAATAGGAATGGGGTATTAGCGTTTTAATGTTGCCAAAATTATCAATATGGGCTACATAAAATCCGTTTAAAATAGGGATTATATTTGGCGAGATTTCCTCGAGTTCCATCTCGTCTTCCATCCCATCCATCAGATGGGCCGATATTCTGGCATATAAATCTCGCGAGTGAAATTGACCCTCAAGATTTAGTCCCTCATAGGTAAATACCTCGTCAATTTTATCTCTGATTAAAGAAAAATTGTAGCCAGCATCGGGGCCAGTTAAATACATACCAGATTTCAGTCGGATAATTAGTGGCTTTGCACCTTCAGAGTTTTTCAAAGCGTGATCCGAGTGCAGTCGAGGATCGGTGTTTTGAAAAATCACCGTCTCAAGAGGCTTTCCATATCTTTCCTCGACCTGAACAACCTGCGAGATAAGAAAACCGGTGTGTATGGTCGAAGGAGTAGAGTGGATAAAAGTTAAAATTCCTCCGTTACGATCTTTAAGATATCCTTCAACTCTAGACCGCACTTCCTGACACGAGAGACTATCTGAAGCCCAATCGGCAACCACAATCAGTCTTTTCATAATTTGAATATTGAACTGATGAGTACAAAAATCGAGGCAAAAATAATTATAACAGACGAGGCTATAACTATGTAGTTGCGATCTTTAGAATTTGTATAACTTCCCATCAAATCCTTATTGTTGGTTATCTTCAAAAGAAAATAAAAAATAATAGGTAGAAGAACAGCATTCAAAGATTGTGTAAAAAAAACAATCTTGAATAAAGAAATAAAGGGAAAGATTACGAATAGAGCTGCGACAATAAGCTGTAAAAGAAATAAAGTATAAAAAAACCTGCCTCTTTCATATGGATCATCTAAACTTCCACTAAAACCAAAAAACTCAGAAAAAGCATAAGAAGTCGTTAAAGATATAATAATTATTCCCATAATAGCAGCATTCAAAAGTCCCAAACCAAACAAGATACTTGCCAGCTCACCAGCAAAAGGTCTTATCGCCAAAGCAGCTTCCTCGCCTGAAATGAGACTTATCTTGTGCACAAATAGTGTCGAGGCAGTAGCTACAATCATAAAAAAAGAAAAAAAGTCAGTGAGGAAAGCACCAAAATAGGTCTCGAGTTGAGAATATTTTAGTTTCTCTGGTTGAATTTTTTTATCGACCACAAAACTGTTGACAAAAAATTGACCCCATGGGGTGATTGTCGTTCCCAAAACCGCGATCGAGGCAAAGATAAATTCCTTTGACAGCTTTATCTCAACCGGTGTAACAAGACTAGTAATTGCCTTACCCCAGTCAGGAAAGGTTTTAAATGCAGATATGATATAGGAAAGATATAAAATCGTTCCAAATAAAAATATTCTTTGATTTGTCTTATAGTCGCCTTTTGAGATAAACAAAAATGCCGCAACAATAACAATAATTACCAGAGGAATTACCGGAAGATTAAACATATGCGCTACAGTTTTTAGTGCCGAAAAATTAGCTATAATTGAGCCCATATTTGCAATTAACAGCAAAAGGAAAACCAAAAATGCAACCCTCACTCCATGTCTTTCTCGAATAAGATCTCCCAGGCCTTTCCCGGTTATGGCTGCAGTCCGTACTCCCATTTCTTGGGTAATAGCCAGAAGCACAGTAACAAAAAGCAGAATAAAAAGAATGGAGTAGCCGAATTTTGCTCCAGCTAAAGAATAAGTTGCGACTCCCGCCGCGTCGTTATCGGCTATGGCTGCAATTGTTGCCGGTCCAAAAACGGAGATAAAAACAAGAAATCTATATTTATATTTCGCCCACAGCTGCCTCATTTTATTTTTTCTAACAGATATTCGGTAACATCATCTATCGTTACTATGCCTAAGATTTGTTTTTCCATGTCTATGACAGGAAGAGCTGACAATTTATATTTCAACATTTTCTTAACTGCAATCTCAACGGGAGTAGTTAAATGAATAACTATTATATTTTGGGTCATAAATTTATAAACTAAGCCGCTTTGTTCTTGAAGTAACAAATCATGAGGACCAAATACCCCGATCAATTGATTTTTTTCATTTAAGACGTAAATTGCTGAGAAATATGAAAACTCGGTTGTTTCATTTTTAATTTTAGACATGACATGACTAACCGTATCTTTCGGCTGGACAGCTAGATACTCTGTCGTGAGGAGTTCACCTATTGGTGTACGAGATAATCTAATAAGAGCTTTAATTTCTTTTTTTTTCAAATCAGGAAGTAGTTCTATTATCTGTTCTCGTTTTTTTTGTGACATAGCAAGCAAAACGTCAACAGCCTCATCAGGATCTATTAGAGTAATTATTTTGGCACATCTGTCAAGATTAAATTGCTTAAAAAGTGAAGTTTGATAATTAATATTTAGATTTCCTATAACGTCGGCAGCAAATTTTTCATCTAATATTTTAAGAATTTTATTTGCATTCGTTACATTTGTTTTCTCAAGATAATCAGCTAAATCTTCGGGGAACAATTTTTCGAGTCTTTTTTCTTCTTTTTTGAGCTTAACTTGCCCCCTGGTAAGCTCTAAAGGATGAATATCTGCCCAAGACAAAAATTCGGCAGAAAAAGCAAAAGGAAAAAAACTTAACAATTTCGCTGTAATTTTTTCTAATCGTAGCCAACGAAGTATGCCAAAAGGACTTATATCTACTCCTGCTATATAAAAACCATCTTTATCTTGTATTGCGATATCGTTAACCCTAACAATCTTATTACCCTTAAGATCAATAATCTGTTTATCCAGAATATTTTTTACTAAATAAAGTTCATTCTCACTTAATTCTGATAAGTTAAAGTCTTTTTCGAGAGTGATATTTCGATTTATTTTGTTTAAATATTCGATTGGAACAATAATTTTATTTTCTTTAAGGTCTCTTATGATCAGTTTGGTAATTTTTGGAGTTTCACTTGCCAAGAAAATTAGATCTTCAAGTGTTCCGACCCCTACCTGATCTTTCGTGTAAACTTTTTTTCCTTTTAATTCGGAGAAATAAATCATATTTTCAAAATCTATAACCTAAATGGAATAGTAGTTATAGATTAAAGCCTAAAATAATATCCCAAACTCTTTTCTAAACTATTTTTATTAATATCTTAATTAAAAATATTTATCAATACAATCACCAACTTTTTTCATGGACTGTCCAAAAAGTTTTTCCATATTCCTTAAAACCTAGTTTCCCAAAAACAGATATTGAAGTTTGATTTATTGCGTCAGCTACAACGATAGAATCCTCAGGAATTTTTTCAGTCAGAAGTTGATAAACAATAGCTTTGGCTAAATCTTTGTCCCTATGAGCTGGATCTGTGACCAAATCTCCAATAATAGAAACTGGGTTTGCAGAAGCTATTAATCCTCCCAAGCCAACTATCACACCATTACTGTCAACGGCAACTAAATGAGTATCACGCTCATAAGATTTATCACGAAATGAGTTAAAAGCATAATAAGTTAATAGTGCGTCTACTTGAGGTTTATCACCTTCATCCAAAGCTCTAATATTATAACCTTTTGGTATCGCCATATGTCCGAGATTTGCTCGTTTACCATATAATAATCCCATCCTGGTAACAATTTGCGGATTTCTTTTTTCAGGATCGGTATTCTTTTTTAGTCGCCAGCGAGAACCCAATAAATCTGGTAATTCCTCTTCTGTAAAAGGAGGACCGGGTAAAACTGTCCTAAATTCTTGTTTAATTAGCGTGGGTAGAAAAATATTCCACGATCGATTAGCTATCCTATTGAGTGCATGCAAATATATCGTTGGGTCTCCTGTTGGAAAATACCTCACTCGTCTTATGTAATCCCCAGCTCTACCTTCTTTCCTTCCATAATAATACATAATTACCGCTTTTCTTTTTTCTCCATCAACTACGCCTTCAGATATGTCCCATGAAGCAATATCAGGTCTTTCAGGATTAAAAATATCAACAAATCTAAAAGCTTCCTGTATTAGCAGCTCGTCTTGAAGAATAGGTGGATTACACGCTATAATTTGTTGCCAAATTGAATTCCTGACTATCGTCTCCGCGATATGTGGGTGTTCAAAAAATGTAGATTCAAATTTTCTTATCTGAATATTTTCAGATCTATATAACATATCTTATTATATCAGTCTATTGCTTATTTTGATATCAAACTTTTAAGTCGTATTATTTTTGGTATAATTTTAGTCAAAAGCTTCTAAAGTTCAATAGAAAACATTTTGAGGCCAACTTTAGCAGAAATTGAAATTTTGGGTGCGTGGCTCAGTGGTACCTGCCCGCAATGCAAGCCCTGCGTTGCAGGCGGGGAGCGCCGTCCTGACCCGCCTGCCAAAGTACAAGTTGGGTCGCTAGTTTATCGGTAGAACACTTTCCTGATAAGAAAGAGGTGCTTGGTTCGATTCCAAGGCGACCCACACAAGGTCGATAAACTAAATTGACTCTTGGTCGTGTAGCTCAGTTGGTTAGAGCATTCGGCTTACATCCGAAAGGTCACAGGTTCGAGTCCTGTCACGACCACAATTGTTCAAACTATAGTCCTGAGCGAAGTCGAAGGATCCCTCAGCGGTCACATTAGAATTTCTTTCCGAACTCCGTGAGGATTAGAAATTCTTATGCCCACCAAAAGAAGTAAGAATAGGTGGGCAAAATTCAGCCTCTTCTAATTTGACTACTTCCCCACAAAGTTGGCGCGGTCTGTTGTTTAAGGAAAGAAAAAACCAAGCTTGCCGCTCTTGCTCCCGAGCCAACAGCCGAAGTAATCTGCTCGATCGAATATCTATGGCTAATAACGTCACCAGCCACATAAACTCCTGGTACATTCGTAGCTAATTTTTCATCAATAGCAATAAATCCACCTGGATCCATGGTTACACCAAGCGGTATTAGGAGGGCAGATCCGGGAACCCCACCAATCTCAATAAAAACTTTATCAACAGCCAAATTTTTGCTGGTCGTTTGATTTTGGACTGCTTTCGTCAAGACTGTTATTTCGGTAACCTTTTGGCCGTCGCCTTTAATTTCGCTGACGGAAGAATTATAAAGTTCATCTATTTTAGGATTTTCGCTGATGTGCTTTTTCCAAACTTCGTCACAGCGCAGGTCGCTTCCTCGATAGATAATTGTTACTTTATTGGCCGAATGACCAACTTGGACTGCGGTCTGGGCTGCTGCATTAGCTCCACCCACCACAACCGCTACTTTACCAAGATAATCAAATCTCCCCCATTTGGCATGATACTCCACTCCTTTTCCAGTATATTCGTTTTCTCCGGGAACGTTCAATTTTCTCCTCTCAACTCCAGTTGCCAAAATTATTGTTTTTGCTTGATATTCTTGGTTTTGTTCGGTTTTAAGTAAAAAACCCTCCTCAATTTGACTGACGTTGATAACCGAGTCAGTCAAAATCACTCCACCTCGTTTTTTTGCTTGTTGAACCATTCTATTGCTAAGATCCTGGCCGTTAATTTCATCATAGCCAGGATAGTTTAAAATATCAGGTGCCAAAATCATCTGTCCGCCAATTACCTTGCCAATAACCAAATGTTTCAAACCAAGACATGAGGCGTAAATAGAAGCTGTCAATCCAGCTGGTCCTGCGCCAATTATGATTAAATCGTACATAAGATAAATAATAACAAATATAAGTTTGAAATTTTCAATTTTTAATTTTCAATCAATTTTCAATGTTTTAATTTTTAATATTTAAAATTCATTTCAAATTGTAAAATGAAAAATGAAAATTACTTAGTGTACCTTCTAACGGCAGAATTTATTATTATTTTCATCATTTCTTCATACTCTATCCCGGCTTTACGTGCTGCTAGTGGAAAATAAGAAGTTTGAGAAATCTCAGGCGGAAGAATTCCAGGAGGAGAGTTTACTTCAAGAATATAAGGATTACCGTTATTATCTAGACGAAGATCGATTCTACACCAGTCTTGGATATTAAGAGCTTTCCAAACGTTAAGACATACTTCTTCAATTTTCTGTTTTAATTTTTTATTTAAACCGGCAGGACATCTTAGATAGTCGGTGTGACCTTGTTCTTCAAAAATCCATTTTACCTCCAAGGAATCAAGCGGTAAATATTTTTTTGGCAGCATGGAAAAAACAGGTTCTATAATCGGCAGAATTTTAGGTGGATTTCCAATCATCGCAATCGAATACTCCTGCCCGCTGAGAAACGCCTCAACCAAAGCTGGCTCTCCTCTAAAAGTTTTTAAGATATATTTAACTTGTTTATCTAATTGGCTTTTATTGTATACGACGCTGTTATTGCTAATTCCTGCGCTTGATCCTTCGGCTACCGGCTTGACGATAATTGGATATTTAATATCTATCTCTGGTATAACTGAGTGATCCGTGTAAAGTCGAAAGGCTAGAGTAGGTATATTATTCCCCATAAGTACTTCCTTAGTTTTTGCTTTATTTAAAACCAAGGCTTGGGTTAAGGGTGATGATCCGGTATAGGCTATCTGAAGCATCTCAAGCATCGCAGGCAGATGAGCTTCACGATCCTTACCATAGATTCCTTCTGATACATTAAAGGCTAAATCAATCTTGCTTTTATTTTTATATAGCTTTAAATAAGCTGTCTCATCTGCCTCAATCGGGATAACTTTATAGCCGCAATTTTTTAGATGTCTGATCTGCCAATCTGTTGTTTCTGGATCATCAAAGTCTGCCTCAAGTTGCGTTCTTGGATCATTGGGATCAGGATACTTATGTCTTACATTATAAAGAAAAGCAAGGGTTTTGATTTTCATTTTATTACTTATTGTTATTTTGCGTTATAGGTAACAATTTTTTTCCCATAGCGTCTCTTATCGTATTTTCGATCAACCGCTTTAAAATTTCAATAAAGGTTACCTCATACAAATCTAAAATATTTGCAATCGCACATTCAAGTTCTTTTGGACCAAAAGCCGGGTTGCTGTTGGCGTCAACAAAAAAATAGCGACCTGATTGGTCTAAACGGATATCAAATTTACCATAGTCAAACATCTCAGTTACCTCAAATGCTTTTTTAATATATTCTTTTAAAATTGGATCATTGAATTTTTGATATTCAAAAGGTTCAATTTCTGACTCCATCCACTGGTCCTCAAAAGTGGCAAAGATATACTTTTCATTTGGTTTATTAAACCTTTTTTCAGCCAAATAAACTTTTTTATTTAAACCTTCAAGTAAAATTGCAGTTATTTCTCTGCCGACAATAAATTCCTCGACTAAAACAGGCTGGTCATAGGTTTTTATCAAAAACTTCATCCTTTCCCGAAGATGTTTCTCATTCTCGGAGACGGCATTTCGAGTGATCTCAACTGCGCCATGAATTTCATTTAGTTTGGAAATCAAAGGAAACCTTAGCGTTGGATCGATTGGATCAGTATAACTGTTAAAAAGTTGATAAGCTGGCACTGGTACGCCATTTTGTTGTAGGAGTTTTTTGATGATGAATTTATTATAAGAAAGAGACTCACCTAAAATACCAGCCCCTGTATAAGGAATTTCTAAAAGTTCAAGCAAAGCCGGAATGGTCGAAGCCAGATATTCATTACCCCTAACCGAGCCAACGGTGTTTATCACTAAATCAACAGAATTTTTCCTTAGACGTTGAGATAAAAGTTTGTCAGCAGGAAAAAGAAAAGTTTTAATACGTAATTTATTAATATAGGCAGCAATTACTTTAGCGTCACGATAGGCATCTTTCTCGGTCAGATACTGTGCTTCGGTGGGAAAGTAGTCTCTTTTGACATCGCTATAGATAATTGCAATTTTTTTTGCATGTAAGTGTAGCTTTTTATTTGAATGATCCTCATTTTTAGGCATGACTTTTTATTATTAAAAAAATAAAAAAACGCCAAGGTTTTTATAAAATTTTTTTTAAATATTTCTTTGCTTCAATTTGTTCTTTTTCAAATATTCTTAAAGTTTTTTTTCTTAGAGTAGAAGGCAACGAATATGAACTTAAAATTCCAAAATATTCCTTAATTAACTTTTCTTTTTTTTTCTCGGCTTCTTCTAAATGTAACGATTTAAATTTATTTATGAGTTCGTCTTTCACTCCATTTTTATAAGCTAAATAAAAAGCCAAAAGCTGTTCATCTCGTCCAAGTCCGCTACCGCCATAAGCGCTATTATCACTTTCTCCGTTAAATAAAACGTAATATTTTTCTTTTTTAAACGAAAGCATATCGCTATTGTAAAAACCAACTCTTTCTGGTGAAATATTTAATGCTTTTAAAAATATATACATTCTGGCGCATTTTTCACAGACTCCACACCATCTTTTCTTTCGTGCTGGCTCCTCCTCGGAAAAACAAGACATTTGAAATTTACCTATATCTGGATAACGGTGATGCAGAATGTAGGTTATAAATATTTCGTTAATTGGTTCAACCAGACTACCGATATGGGTTTGGATAGAAAATAACTGAGGTATATCCTGAAGAAGTTGCATAGCCGATACGCTTTGTTCAAAAACAGGATTGACCAAATATCCCTCTTTATCTGCAAGAAAAAAATTACAGCTTTGTTCGTTGCCGAAAAATAAATATCGAGTTTGATAATAAAAATAATATGGGATCAAGACAAAAGCGTATTGGGAAAGGATTATATCCCATCCCCAATATAAACCAACAGTTTGACGTAACCTACCGATTGATAAAGGGAAAAAAATAACTTCTTCATTAAACTTATTATAAAACCTATCTGCCAACTTTCTTTTGTGAGCGTTCTCAAAAGGACTTTGTGGCTCCCTCATAAAAACTAAACAAGTAGTTACTCCCACTTCTTTCAGCAGTCCGTAAGTTAATAAACTATCCTTTCCAAATGAAAACAAAACGATAGCCTTTTCTTTTAATTGTTTTTTTACTTTCTTGCCCGAGCTTTGAAAATTAAGTCCACGATATTGCGTTTGAAAATTTGCATTGTAAAAATTTTTAATTAATTCGGACGTTTTTAAAGTTCTTGCTTCGAATATATTCATTGGGATAGTGTAAAGCAGCATTTTAAAGAAAATAGTTTCAATCGGAGGGTGAGAAAAATGATAAATGATTTTAGATTTTTCAACTAAAGGTAAATGCCAGGTTGCAACATAAGTAGCATTATCAGCAAAAAGACGGTGTAAAGATTTAGGAAATTTATTCCAGATATAAAAAGGATAATTGAGTGAATATTTTTTATTTTTTGTTTTTATTTCAATACCCGTTCTTTTTATTTTTCGAAAGATATGAATTGTAGATTTATTCATGATTATTTTTACTAAATTATGAAATAATTTCTCAAAATGTCAACACTTTCTTTAAATTAATTTACTTTTTAATATTTGCAAAAGCAAAGAAGCTTGGTATATACTTATGATATGTCGAAGAATTTTAGCTATTTTGCTCGTCAATCGATCGTAAATTTTCTTGAAGCTCTCATAAACATTGAGTTATTTTTGCCCTATTTTTTTTCTATTCCAACTTTATTTAAAACTCTTTTCTCACCCTGGAAAAATTTGGTGTCTAAAGAAAAAACTGTTGGTTTTTCCTTTAATGTCTGGTTTTCTAGCTTTAGTTTCAATTTTATTTCTAGTTGTATAGGCCTGATGATGCGATTTTCACTTATCTTCTTTTATTTTATTTTTCAGTCAATCTTAGTTATGCTACTACCATTTTTATTAATAACTTATATTATCTTACTTCCAATTTTATATATACGATCTTTAAGCCAAAAAACTGAAGAAGAATTAAAGGAACTTGCCAGAGTCAAATTTGTAGGATCTCATCTACTTGATCAGGAAAACTATAAAACCGTAGCGACTTGGTTTGAGGAATACTATCAGAAATTTATTCATAAAACACGTTGGTGGAAAAAATCAAACCTATTTTCTATTCCACCATTGGCGCGTGACTGGGCTGTTGGTTTTACACCAACCCTTGATCAGTATAGCCAAGATTTAACCTCATCAGCATATCAAAATAAAACCTTGACTATCGTTGATCGCGAAAAAGAAATAGATGAAATGCAGCGGACACTGGTAAAAAGCCAGGATGCAAGTTTAGTTATAGTGGGCGATGAGGGTGTGGGGAAACACACTATTATCGTAGCCTTAGCAAAAAAAATGTATGAAGGCAAAACCAATAATTTGCTTATGTATAAAAGAATACTTTGGTTTAATATGGAAAAAATTTTAAATCAGGAAACAGATATTCAAAAAAGAGAACATTTTTTTGAAGAGCTCTTAATGGAAGCTACGGAAGCTAAAAACATTATTATTCTCGTCGATAATATTGAACAGTATATTGCCAGCGATGCTTCAAAAATAGATCTGACCACATCTTTTGAAAAATATGCCAAATCAAACCAGATACAGTTTATTGGCATCACTACAACTTTTAATTATGAAAAATATGTTCTAAGAAATGAAAGATTGTCTCGTCTTTTTACTAAAATTGATGTCAAAGAAGTACCACCTGAAGAAGCAGAAAAAATACTACTTCATCTTGCTTTCTCATTTGAAATCCGATACAACATTATTCTACCTTATGAAACAATCAAAAATGCGATTCAAAAAAGTGACTTTTATATCACTTCAATTCCTTTTCCTGAAAAAGCAATTGACTTATTAGATTCAGCTTGCATATTGGCAAAACAAGAAAATTCCTCGCCTGATTCCGATAAAAATAAATCTCTGATCGTCCATCCCCACTTTGTCGATAGTGTACTCACGGAAAAAACGCACATTCCCACAACCTTAACCGAAAACCTAAAACAAAAACTTGTTCATCTCGAAACTCTTGTTTTAAGTCAAATTGTTCATCAACAAAAAGCCATCGCTAAATTATCATCAGCGCTCAGACGTTCATTCGTCCTAATAGGTAAACGTAAAAAGCCACTTGCCAGTCTGCTTTTTCTAGGTCCAACTGGAGTAGGGAAGACCCAAACTGCAAAAGCGATTGCCAAAATTTTTTTTGGCGGAGACGCGTATCTAACACGCTTCGATATGTCAAATTATCAATCAACTGTAGATATTCCCCAACTTATTGGATCTATAGACACAGGGACTGTGGGACTTTTAGCCAAAGCCATACGCGAAAATCCTTATGGTGTTCTACTTTTGGATGAAATTGAAAAAGGCAACAAAGATCTTTTAAATATTTTTTTAACTATCTTAGATGAAGGTTACTTTACCGATGGATTCGGTAAACGAGTTGACTGTAAAAATTTAGTTATCATAGCTACAAGCAATGCCGGTTCAGATTTTATCTTCAAAAAAATTCAGGCAAGAGAAGATAGAAATTTGCAAACTTCTATTCTTAATCTTCCATCATCCAGTTTAATAAATTATCTCATCGAGCAAAAAATTTTTGCTCCAGAATTCTTAAACCGTTTTGATGCCGTCATTGCCTATGACCCACTTGATGTCGAATCGGCAAAACAAATCGCCAAAAAAATGATTCAAACCATAAGCGAAGATATCTATAAATTACATAAAGTAAACCTTAAGATATCTGATTCCTTTTTGAGTGACACTGTTAATAAGGGCTACGACGAAAAGTTCGGCGCTCGAAATTTAGAACGCTTGATAAGAGACGAAGTTGAAGATAAAATAGCCAAGACTATATTGGAAGGGAAAGTCAAAGAAGGAGAAACAATACAACTATGATTAGCATACAGATTTGCAGCATTTGTATCACCTAATTATGCTCAATGTTTATTTTACTGCAGCAACTTCCTACGATGGTGATCTAAAAAAGCAGTATGGGAAAATTATTTACTTAATTAAAAGGAGTGGAGTGAATATCTTATCAGGAGAACAAATTATTGATAAGAAGCTGCTTAATCGAGATAAAAGCCTCACAAAAAGACAAATTTTTGAACGAGAACGAAAATCTATCGATCAGTCAGATTGTATCATCGCCGAAGTCTCTAGACCATCGCTTGGTGTAGGATCGGAGATTACCTATGCCTTAAATAAAGAAAAACCTGTAATGGCATTAGTCTTAGAAGGATTTGAGGATAAAATATCTCCCATAATTGCTGGTAATCCAGCCGAGAACCTTTTTTTCGAATATTATAACTTTGATAAATTATCTTTCCTGATCAGAGATTTTTTTAACCACATTAAATCAACTTTAGAAAAAAAGGGGAGACTAGTGGTCATCGACGGAGAGGACGGATCTGGAAAAACCACTCAAGCAAAACTGTTACTTGAGTATTTAAAAAAACTTAAATTTTCCACTAAATATCTTGATTTTCCTCAATATCAACATTCATTTCATGGTAAAACAGTAGCAAAATTTTTACGCGGAGAGTTTGGCACAATTCAGCAAGTTTCTCCCTACTTAATATCACTGGCCTATGCTCTTGATCGAGTCTCTGCCAAAAATGAAATGAATCTTTTTTTAAAGAAGGGTGGCATTATCATTTCAAATCGCTATGTAACTTCAAATCTCGCTCATCAAAGTTCTAAATTTAAGAAAGAAAAACTAAGAGAAGAATTTCTTAAATGGCTGTATGAACTGGAATATAAGGTTCACAAGATGCCAAAAGAAGATATAGTTATTTATTTATATGTTCCATGGTATATCGCCATGAAACTCAGCCATAAAAAAAAAGAAAGAAAATATCTTTTAGATAAAAAAAAAGACATCCATGAAAGCGATCCAGAACATAGACTTATGACTGAACAGATGTATTTATATCTATCTCATAAATACAAACATTGGGTCAAGATCGACTGTACTATAGATGGAAAACTTTTATCTCCTTTGCTTATCCATAAAAAGGTAATTGAAGTACTTAAAGAAAAAAAAATTATCCCGTAATTGTCATTCCCGCGAAAGCCACGTCTGACGTGGCGAAAGTGGGAATCCAGATTATATTAGGATCCTTCGCTTTGCTCATGATGACGTCGAAATCATTGTGTTATCGACGTCATTTGACAAATGTTAACTGGTTGTTTTATAATTCGGTTATAACCATGGATAAGAAGCTTGTTGCTCTCATAATGCTCTTTTTTATAACTTTTGCTTTATTCGTCGGTGCCTTAATTTTCAAAGATCCCCTAATAAGTCTTACTCGAGCAAAAGAGGGGTATACACCTTCTCCTGTTCGCTCTATGATACTAGCCTGGCCTATTCGAGCCGTGGTAGCAGATGGAATATCAGAATCAGTGATAAATGTATTTGTCATAAGCCAATCCAATAGGCCACTGGCTGATAAAGTCGTAACTCTGACAAATTCTTTAGGTAGCTTAGATAAAAAAATTGTTAAAACCGATAACAATGGCAAAGCTACATTTAAAATCTCCTCTAATACACCTGGAGTTGCCGAAATTGAAGCTACCGTTGAACCCAATATCAAAATAGCAAATAAAATAAGTATAAACTTCGAGTAAAATGATGCTAATATCTAGGCAGATTCGCATCATTCGCATAATATTTTCATGAATAAAATTTCTAAAGTTGTCATTCCTGCTGCTGGCTTTGGCACACGCTTTCTTCCCCAAACTAAAGCGATGCCCAAAGAGATGCTTCCTGTTGTCGATAAACCCGTCATCCAATATGTGGTTGAAGAAGCTGTCGCTTCTGGGATTGAAGATGTAATTATAGTCACAGGTTGGAGTAAAAGAGCCATTGAAGATCATTTTGACAGTCCAAATGCGGATTTAGTTAACAACTTAAGACAAGGTAAAAAAGATCATCTTTTACATGAACTAATCAATATCTCAGAAATGGCTAATTTTATTTACATCAGACAAAAGGGCGCATATGGAAATGGCACTCCAGTCCTTTCTGCAGAACCCATTATCGGGACAGAGCCATTCGCTGTGATGTGGGGAGACGAATTTATTTATGCAAAACCGCCTAGACTTAAACAGATGATAGATGCCTGGAAAAAATATGGAGGGATAATGATCTCAGGTGTTAGGATTGAATCAAAAGACCATTTAAGTAGGTACGGAATTGCAGAGCTTGAACCTGTGGATGGAACAGTTCATAAAATTATGAAAATCGTTGAGAAACCTCTACCTACTAATGCACCTTCAAATCTAGCCACCCACGGAGCTTATATTCTTCCGCCTGAAATTTTTAAAGCTTTAAAAAATTTGAAACCGGGTAAAAGTGGAGAGATTTGGCTTGTGGATGCAATTAATGAGCTAAAAAAACAAGGTGTGCCAATCTACGCTTGCGAAATCAATAATGGAAAATATTTTGATACAGGAAATAAACTAGAGTATTTAAAAACGGTAGTCGAGTTTGCTTTAACTCATACAGAGATCAACGGAGAATTTCGTAAATTCCTCAAAGATCTACCTAAACATTAATTGCAAATCTTTCCCTGCGTTGGTACAATGGACAAATGGAAGAAGTCTCCAAGCAAATTGAAGAACTATTCGTCGCCAAAGCCCATTTAGGCCATAAGACAAACCGAGTTCACCCTAAAGCCAAAAAATATATCTATAAAAATGAGGCTGGAGTTTCGGTGATTGATCTTACAAAAACTACTAAGCTCCTTGACGAAGCTAAGCAATTTATCCAAGAGCTAGCTAAACAAAAAAAATTATTTTTGTTGGTGGCAACTAAAAAGATCGCCTCTTCTCAAATTCAAACTTTATGTCAAAAAACCTCTATTCCCTATGTTACCGCTAAATGGCCGGCTGGTTTACTGACTAACTTTGAAACCATAACTAAAAATATAAAAAAACTTAGCCAAATGAAAAAAGATAAGGAGGAAGGAGCTTGGAATAAATATGTCAAACATGACAGAATAAAATTAGAAAAGCAGCTTTTAAAATTAGAAAGAGCATATGGTGGCCTTATTCAGCTTGAAAAGTTACCAGATGCTTTTTTTATTGTTGATATAAAAAAAGAAAAAAACGCTGTCATCGAAGCACGTAAAAAAAATATACCCGTTGTTGCCATCACCGATACCAATGTTGACCCAGATCTGGTTGATTTTCCAATTCCAGCCAATGATGACTCTCTTTCTTCAATTGAGTATATAGTAAATCAGATTGTTGAGGCTTATATAAAAGCTAAAAAATGACGAACATCATACATTAATTAGTACGTCATCCCGAGGAGCTAAACGACGAGGGATCCCACTAATAAACTACTATGCTAGATATAAAAAAATTAAAACAACTACGATTAGAAACAGGAATTTCTATTGCGCTTTGCAAAAAAGCGCTAGAACAAAGTAACAATGATATTTTAGAAGCGAAAAAATTGTTAAGAAAATGGGGTATTGAAAATATTAAAGATAAGATAAACCATTCAACCTCTCAGGGAGCTATTTTTAGTTACATACACCATAACAAAAAAATTGCTGCATTGGTTGAAATATTATGTGAAACTGATTTTGTGGCAAATAATACTGAATTAATAAAATTCGGCAATGAGCTATGCATGCAGATAGCTTCAATTCCTGCAAAAAATGTTGAAGAGCTAATGAATCAAGAATATATTCGTGACCCTAATAAAAAAATATCTGATCTTATTAATGAAGTAGTCCTTAAGTTTGGAGAAAATATTAAAGTTGGTAGATTTATTCGTTGGGAAATGGGAGAGTAGGATTAGTTGAAATTAGTTATTATTCGTGAGCATCCTATAAAATATATGGACTCAATATTAGAACAGTTCAAACTATCCGCCGAAAAAACTCTTATTTATTTAAAAGAAGACTTTAAATCTATTCGGACCGGCAAATCTAATCCAGCTCTGGTTGAAAACATTTTAGTCGAAACCTATGCTGGACAGTCCAAATTAAAACTTTTAGAACTTGCCACTACAGCAACAGAAGGAGCAACAGCGCTGTTAATCACACCTTTTGATCCATCGACTCTTGTTGACATTGAACGAGCAATATTAAAGTCTTCTTTGGGTTTAACGACCTCGGTTCAAGGCAATCAAATCAAGGTTATAATTCCCCCCCTTTCCCAAGAACAGCGGGAAAAACTGTTAAAATTAGTCAATCAAAAAACAGAGGAACGAAAAAATTTTATTAGAAATTATCGCGATGAGGCAAGAAAAAAAATTAAACAATTGTACGAAGCAAAAAATCTTACTCAAGACGATAAATTCAGACTTGAGAAAGAAATCGATTCTGAAATACAAAAATATATGGAACAATTACAACAAATAAGAACGAATAAAGAGAAGGAGATCATGCAGATCTAAAAACAAATACTAATTAGAAAAAATCTAAATTCGAAACAGTTTTGAACATTTGAAAATTTGAATTTAAGATTTTTATTGTATGTCAATACTAATTTTTATCTTAGTCTTAGGTATTCTTGTCCTGATTCATGAATTAGGTCATTTTTTAGTCGCCAAAAAAAAGGGAGTATTAGTTGAAGAATTCGGTTTCGGTTTCCCTCCAAGAATTTTTGCTAAAAAAATAGGCGAAACTATTTATAGTATCAATCTAATTCCCTTTGGAGGATTTGTCAAGTTGTATGGGGAAGAGTATCATCAGGTTGAGTCAGATCCCTACCCATTAGAACAAAAACAAAGCCGGGCTTTCGCATTTAAACACCCACAAACTAAAAGTCTTATTATTGTTGCTGGAGTTTTGATGAATTTCTTGCTGGCAATATTTCTTTATTACATAACCCTTTCTTTAAATAATTTTAAATCAGAACCAATGCCTCTAATTAATGACTATAATTTCAGATTTGGTAGTCAAGAAAATAGGGTAGTAATTGGCGCAGTTGTCAAAAAATCACCTGCATCCAAAACCAAAATTCAAATAGGTGATTTGACATCACGCATAGGTGTAAAGACTAAGAGTGGACAAATTATCTGGTATCCAATCAGCAAACCGGAACAATTTATCGAACTTGTTAAAAAGTCGAAAGATACACCAATTTATCTTGACTTGGAAAATATCATCAATGATGAAAAAAAAATTGTTCAAGTTATACCTCGTTATGACCCGGAGCTTAAAAGAGCTATCATCGGTATAAATCTGGTCGAGGCAACCATAATAAAATACGATACAGTTCTTGATCGATTATTCATGGGTTTTTTACAGTCCTATAATGTCACCGCCTATAATTTGGAAGGGATGCGATTTCTAATTAACCAATCAGCCAAAGAAAAATCTTTGCAGCCAGTTGCGGAAGGATCAGCTGGTCCGCTTGGTATTTTCAGGATTATTGATGAAACTGTCCAATCATCAGGTAAAAAATTAACCTTAAATACTCTCAATCTCTTAGCACTACTTAGCTTGTCATTGGGATTTATAAATATTTTACCTTTTCCTGCTCTTGACGGAGGAAGATTTGCATTAGTCGTCTATGAATGGTTGACAAAAAGACGAATAAATCAAAATCTAGAAAGAAATCTTAATTTAATTGGTTTTGTTATTCTTTTAACCTTAGCTGGTCTTATAACCATAAATGATATAATCAAAATCTACAGATGAAACTCAAATACGACAACATCACCATTTCAGGCGGTGTAGCAACAGGTAAAAACACCCTACTCAATAACCTCAAACCATATTTAAAACCTTATGGTTGGAAGTTTACTTCAGGTGGTCAACTTTTACGAGATTTTGCTAAGGAATACATCCAACCTCTAGCCAATCTCGCTGATAAAAAATTTCATAATGCGCTTGATGCTAGAACCAGAAAACTCTTAACCAAGGAAGGTCACTATGTCATTGAGGCCTGGTTGGCTGGATTTATGGCAAGAGATCTAAAAAATACTCTCCGTGTACTTCTTGTTTGTAGTGATGAAGCATTAAAGGTCGACCGAGTCGTAAATCGCGATAAAATCTCAATCGAGCAAGCTAAGGAATTTATAAAACAAAGGGAAAGTGTTAACTTTAATGAATGGAACAGAATTTATGGTGATTATAATTTTTTTGACCCTAAATATTTTACTTTAGTTATTGACACTTACTCTTCGGGTCCTCTCGAGACAACCGGCAAAGTCCTCGATAAAATTGGGTATCAGACGAAGCATGCTCAAATTAAAGTGAAGTAACCACGACAAAAATCATTATTAACAAATCTTTCTACCCATCCTTCTTTCTCACGACTTGCTCTTGTCTAACGGCTTACCAGATTCTCTTTTCGAATATGTATCGATTAATTGATTAATCGATACATTCATGATTAAGGTAGAATTTTTCTCTCTTGTTGGCGTCTTTTATGATTCCAATATCTCTGCCAATCACCGATCTTTAGACCTGGTTGTATACTTAAATCTGCAAAAACATCTTCCAGAAAGTTAAAAAACTTTTCTTTTTTAAGCATTGTTTTAATCATTTTAACTATTTTCGAGTCCCTTTTATAGAATTTGGCTGCGTATAAAACAACAGTTCCAGTTGATACTTTTAAAACATTTGCTATATCTCGATAGTCAACTCCTTTTATTAACAAATAAATAATTGCTACTCTTTTCGTCAGCATAATTTTTTCAGTTGGTGATAAAATATCATCTATTAATTCTAAAAAACTTTCTTTGCTACTATATTGTGACATTATTTCAAAGAATAAACTATGTAACTTAAGAAGTAAATTTTCTTTTAATATTCTTCTGGAAATTCTCGTCATGTTTATTATGAATGTTCCGATTAATTGATTAATTAATACATTCATGAATTATATAATTCAATGGATTATATGCCACAAAATTCTTGTTTTTCCTGTAAAATCAACTAAATTTAACTAATATATGAAAAAAGGGGTAGATTATATAGGCGTTACATGTGTTTTTTATTGCCATGACGGCAAAGGAAATCTATTACTTCATAAAAGAAGTCAAAAGTGTCGAGATGAAAAAGGCCGTTGGGATTGCGGTGGAGGAGCTATGAAATTTGGCGAAAGTTTCGAGCAGACTATGAAAAGAGAAGTAAAAGAAGAATATTGTTGCAATATCGAAAAACTAGTTCCAGTTGGTTTTAATAACGTAATTAGAAATGAAGGCAAAGTAAAAACTCACTGGATCGCAATTTTATATGCTGCGAAGGTTGATCCCAGAAAAGTAAAAATCGGTAACACTTCAAAGATGGAAAAAATCGGTTGGTTTAAGCCAAACAAGCTTCCTGTACCGCTTCATTCGATGTATCTAATTCATCTGGAATCTGTAAAAAAAGCTGTAGTATTATGAATGTTCCGATTAATTGATTAATCGAAACATATTCAAATAATTTCTTCGTATAATTTTGAATTTGTTATATAATTTCTAATTAATTTATGCTTTACTCAAAACTTTTTGGAAAAGCAAAAAAAAGCAGCAAAGCTTATGATTCGGTCAATGCCGCTTTACTGCAAAAAGCAGGTTTCATAGATCAAGTAATGGCCGGTGTTTATACTTATTTACCGCTTGGTCTTCGTGTTCTAAATAAAATTGAAAATATCATTAGAGAAGAGATGAATAAAATTGGCGAGGAAATTTTTATGCCTTCATTAACACCAAAGTTAGCCTGGGAGCAGACAGAAAGGCTTAATACAGTTGATATTTTGATGAAAACGGCTCCTGCAAACAAATTTGCTCTGGCGAAAAATGCTACAGAATATATTTTAAATCCAACCCATGAAGAGGTGGTTGTACCACTCGGCCAAAAATTTGTCTTAAGCTATAGGGACTTTCCTTTTGCCTTATATCAAATCCAATCCAAATTTCGCAATGAACCTAGAGTTAAATCCGGGCTTCTTCGTGGCAGAGAATTTAGGATGAAAGACCTTTATAGTTTTCATACCTCGGTCGAAGACTTCAAGTCCTATTATGAAAAAACAAAAGAGTCATATCTCAATATTTTTAAGCGACTTGGTTTAGGCAAAGATACTGTAACCGTCTTAGCCTCAGGCGGTTCTTTTACCGAAGACTTTTCTCATGAATTTCAGACTTTCTGTGAAGCAGGAGAAGATACTTTATTTTTTGTCAAAAGCAAAAAAATTTACTATAACAAAGAAGTAACACCTAGTAGAGCTCCAAAAGTCAAATATAAAGAAAAAAAAATGCTCAAGCGACAAAATGTTTTTGGCAAAGGAATTATAGGTGTTGGAGAATTAGCTAAATTCCTCAATATTCCAATTGAAAAAACAACCAAGACTCTTATTTTTGAGACTGATGATGGAAGAGTAATTGCTGCAGCTGTAAGAGGCGGATATGATATCAACGAAGATAAACTGCGAAAAGCTGCAAAATGTAAAGCTTTAAAACTTGCTTCAGAAAAAAATGTCAAGAAAATTACTGGAGCTGAAGTTGGTTATGCGGGAATAATTAATCTAGCAAAAAATCTTGAAGTCTATATCGATGAATCAGTCGGTGAAAGAATCAATTTTGAAACTGGTGCAAATCTAACCAACTATCATTCTATTAATGTAAATTTTGGTCGCGATTTGCCTTTGCCTAAAAAATTTTACGATATAAAAATTGCCAAAGATGGTGATTTAAATCCCGATACAGGTGAGATTTATCTTACGATGAAAGCCTCAGAGGTTGGTAATATATTTCCACTTTACACAAAATTTACTGACTCTTTCAATTACAAATTCATCGATCGCGATGGTAGAGAAAAACCAATTTATATGGGATGCTACGGCATAGGCTCTTCTCGAATCATGGGAGTAATTGTTGAGAAATTTCACGACAGCCACGGCATCATCTGGCCAGAAAACGTGGCTCCTTACCGTTTCCACTTAATCGGACTAGATTTAAAAGATAAGTCAGTTAGTGAAAAAGTTCATAAAGTTTATAAAGTTCTTAAAGAACAAAATCAAGAAGTACTTTTCGATGATAGAGTAGATGTATCAGCCGGTGAAAAATTTGCAGATACTGATCTAATCGGTATCCCATATCGCTTGGTTGTTTCAAAAAAAACAGGAGATAAAATTGAAGTTAAAAAAAGAAATGAAAAAACCTTCCAATTAGTCTCATTAAACAAATTAGTCTAATTATTTTATGAAAGTTATTATTACTCACTTTTCTCCCGACTTAGATGCTATCACTTCCTGTTGGTTAATCAAAAAGTTTTTTCCAGGTTGGCAAAATGCTGAAATTAAGTTTGTTCCGGCTGGATTGACGTATGAGAACAAACTCGTGGACTCGAATCCCGAAATAATCCACGTTGACACCGGTCTGGGAAAATTCGACCACCATCAGTCAAACGATATAACTTGCGCTGCAGAAAAAATCTTAAACTATCTAAAAAAAAACGATTTAATCAAAATTAAATTAATCGAGCCACTTAAAATTCTCGTCGATTTTGTGATTGAAGACGATCACTTTCTCGAAGTCTATTATCCTGATACAGAATCAAGCCGTTATAATTTCCTGCTAAATAACTTAATCGACGGATTAAAAAACACTCTCACTGATGACCAAAAACTGGTTGAATTTGTCTTTATTGCTCTTGATGGCGCTTTAGATAAACTTAAGAAACAACAAGCAGCACAAGCAGAAATTAAAAAAGGGTTTGCCTTCCATTCTTATCTGGGAAAATCCATGGCTATTGAATCAACCAATGATGAAGTCTTACGACTGGCGCAAAAATTAGGCTATCAACTCGTCGCTCGCAAAGATCCTAAATATGGCAATATTAGAATAAAGTCTCCACCAAACCCTAAACTCGATCTAACGCCGCTTTATAACAAAATTCTTAAAGTCGATTCCAAAGGCTCCTGGTTTCTTCATTCGTCCAAACATATGCTCCTCAATGGATCTCCGAAACGTCCTGATCAGGTTCCCTCTCCTGTAACAATTCCAACGCTCATTGAAATAATAAAAAGCGTATAATAGAAAAGTTCATAAAGTTAAAAGTTCATAAAGTTCACGAAGATTTTTTGTGTTACTTTATAACCTTACAAACTTTATAAACTTTTTAACTCTTTTGAAGGGAGGCGTTAATTATGGTACTTGTCAGTAAAAAAAAGGGCGAGTCAAAGGATAAATTATTTAGAAAATTTACCAAAATTTTTATTGAGGAGAATATTGTCGATGAAGTTAGAAATAAATTATTTTACAAAAAACCCTCACTTCTCAGAAAAGAAAAGGAAAAAGAATTGTTGAGAACCAGATCGAGACAAGGTTATCCGAAAAAAACCATAAGAAAATGACAGAGATCTACCTTAATTCTCTGTCAGCCCGACGTAACGTCGGGATGCCGTTGAGGTAAAACAATACATGATAAATATCATCTCCTCCTCTAGATATAAAATCAACAGAAAGCTGCTAAAACAAGAGATGAATAAAATCTTAAAGAATTATGGCATTCCAGATAACGCACTTTTTAATTTAATATTTGTTGGTAAAAAAAAAATGAAAACAATTGCTAGTCAATATAAAAAAGAAAATGCCGCTTTACCTGTTTTAAGTTTCTCCTATCTTGACAAAAATAATACATTCGAAAAGGAAGATCCCCTTGGTGAGATTTTTATTTGTTATCCACTGACAATTCTTTTAGCCGCAGAAAGAGAGAGAAAAGTTGATGTTATCATATCGCAACTTGTTAAACATGGAATTGATAACATTCTTAGATAAAAAGCAGTATTTGCATTATATATGTTTTACCTCAAATATCGTCCCAAAACAGTCGAACAACTTGATAATTCTAAAGTTAAAGAAACCGTAAGTAGAATTCTTTTATCACATTCGTTTCCTCACGCATTACTTTTAGTAGGGCAAAAGGGGACAGGTAAAACCTCTACAGCCAGAATTTTAGCCAAAGCAGTAAATTGTTTAAACAATAAATGGGTTCAACCCTCCCAAAGTCGTACCACATCGACAACTCATATCAAAGTAATTAAAGAATCTTATGAACCTTGTAATTCTTGTAAAAACTGCCTCTCGGTTGACAACTCTTCCTCACCTGATGTTATTGAGTTAGACGCAGCTTCCAATAGAGGCATAGAAGATATTAGAAATTTAATCAGAGATTCCAGTTTCTATCCAATGGTTAGCCGCTTCCGTGTTTATATTATAGACGAAGCGCATATGATTACTAAAGAAGCATTTAACGCACTTCTTAAAATACTTGAAGAACCACCTACATCTATTATCTTCATTCTTGCAACCACAAATCAAGAAAAAATACCCAAAACCATTCTGTCACGTTGTTTTTTAATCAACTTTGGCAAAGCTAAAAATTCAGATATCTTAGCTATGCTCAAAAAAATTGTCGATAAAGAAAAAATTAAAATTAGTGAACCTCTCTTGGAGTTGATCGCGAAACATTCTGATTACTCGTTTAGAGATGCAGCAAAATTTCTGGAAGAACTTACTATTCAACAGAAACTTACTTACGAAGAAGGTAGAAAATTCTTAGGCCTCATCAGCGATAACTTTTTTGAAATCCTGCAAAAAGGAGAAATAAAAGAAATGCTTGCTTGGATCCACGAATTTAGCGAATCGGGTGGAAATGTTAAACATCTCATCGAACAGCTTTTAGAGGAATTGCGTTTAGCTTTACTTGTTCAAAGCGGAGTCAAAATAGCTGAAGAAGTCGGCATCAACTTCAAAATCAAAGAAATAATTGCTTTGATGAAGCTACTAACCGAAGCCTATTCCAATCTGAAAATATCACCAATCGAATCACTACCGCTTGAAATTGCTGTAGTCGAGTTTTACAATCAACATAAGCAAAAAAATATTAAACTTGAAAAAAAGAATTAATAATTTTATCGCAAGCGTGCGTTTGAAGCTTAAATAGCTTGCGATCCAACTCAGGGAAAATCGTTGGGAAAAAACCGTTAGGTTTCGTCCCAAAACGTAAGGGAGGTGTAAATTTATGTTCAATCCATTAGGCGGTTTAGGAGACCTACAAAAACTTCAACAACAAGCTCAACAGATGCAACAGGCTCTTCAGAAAGAACAAGTTGTGGTAGAAAAAAATGGAGTAAAAGTACAGGTTCGAGGTGATCAAATTATTGAAGCAATTGAAGTTGACGGAGTTATTGAAAATCGTATCGCAGAAACAATTAATGAAGCTATAAAAAAAACCCAAGAGCTTGCAGCCAAAAAATTAATCGAAATATCCAGCCAACAAAGATAAATGATACGAATGATGCGAATCTTTATGCAAATGCTGTGAATTATTCTAATTTCGATTTTATTTGCATAATTAGCAATATTTGCATACCATTCGTAGATTGGTATTATATTTATGCTTAAGCTTTTTTCTGGTACTGCTCACCCCGTTCTTTCCCAAGAAGTTTCAAAACTGCTCAAAATTCCATTGGCTAAAGCTGAGGTCGTAAGATTTGGCAATAGCGAGGTAAGGGTAAGAATACAAGAAGATGTCAAAGACTTTATAACCCTAATAATTCAACCAGCTGCAAATCCAACAGATACAAACTATATGGAACTATTCTTTTTTTGCGATGCCCTAAAACGACAGGAAGCAAAAAAAGTAATTGGGATAATTCCTTATTTTGGTTATGCGAAACAAAATATCCAACATAGAATAGGCGAGAGTGTTTCGGTGAATGTCGTAATTAGATTTATTGAAGCGATAGGTTTTGATAAAGTGTATGCTTTTGATCTTCATGACGAAGCAACCGCTGGTGTTTTTTCTATTCCTTTTAAACATTTATCTGCTTTTGCTTTGCTAGCAACACATAGTCGAGATTTTTTATTAAATAATATTAAATCTCTGCATGAGACGACATTAGAAAAAAATATAGCGCTAGTTTCCCCAGACCAAGGAGCAGTTGAAAAAGTAAGAAATTTTGGCAAGGTTTTTTTTAATACTGAAAACTTTAGCGAAGTTGTGATTGAAAAAAAAAGAGATTTAGCAACCGCTCATAAAGCAAAACCGCTTGATCTCTATGGAGATGTTGAGGGAAAAATAGCTTTAATAGTCGATGATATGATCGTTTCAGGAAGCACGATTCTACCAGCCGTTGATTTATGTTTAGAAAGAGGTGCAACCTCAGTATATGCCGCTGTAGTTCATCACGATTTCACCGAAATTGCTCCAAATCAGCTGCAAAATTCAAAACTGGTAAGATTTTTTACTACTAATACCTTAGCGCTGAACCGCGAGCAAAAATTTCCAAAATTAGAAGAAATCTCCGTAGCCAAGCTTTTAGCCGATGAATTAAAAACAATTTAACAATTTAATAATTGTTTCTTCCTTCAATTGCTTTTCTCAAAGTCATATAGTCGGCGTACTCTAAACTCGCACCAATCGGTAAACCATAGGCAAGACGCGTTATTCGCAAACTAGATCCGGTTCTCTTTTTGATTTCATTTAATCTATCTCTAATATACATTGCCGTTGCCTCACCTTCCAAATCAGGATTCAAAGCTAGTATTATTTCCTTTAATTTTGTGTTTTTGCTTTGTTTTGTTCCATTATTTTTAAGCGAATTCTTTATTCTTTCCATCAATTTGTCAATATAAATGTCCTCTGGTCCAATATGATTGAGCGGATCGATCTTTCCGTGTAATACATGATAGATCCCTTTATAAATATTTCCCGTTTCAAGTGATAATAAATCCAATACCTCTTCAACTACTATGATTACACCATGATCTCGTGTAGAATCCGTATCGATATTACAAATCTCATCTTCGGTAAGATTCAGACAAACCTTACATAACTTTGTCTTTGACTTAATCGAAGCTAGATTTGAAGCTACATCTTTAAGATCTCTTTCTGGAAGTCTCAAAAGGTAAAAAGCCAGACGGTTAGCTGTTTTTTCACCAATGCCTGGCAATCTCTCAAGAAATAAAGCTATCTTTTTAAGATTATTGGGTAAAGAATTCATACTCAAATTCAGAATTCAGATTCTAGAATTAAGAATTAAATTAAGAATGTAGAATAAAAACAATTTTAAATTGTAAATTTAATTCTGAACTCTGAATTATAAATTCTAAATTTGAATTATATCTACTATTACTAATGGTTTTCTTCCTCTTTTCTTAAAAAAGAAATTTTCCAAAATTATTGTTATTTCTTTTCTAATATTATTGAAATCGATTACTCTTTCAGGCCTTGGCTTCAAACTTCTTTCTAGCAAAATTATAGCTTCGGAAAACAATTTCTCTTCTCCTTTTTCATAAACAAAACCCCTTGATAATAATTTTGGCCGACTAACCAGCTTAGCTTTTGAATCTAGTACTAAAACAGCTACCACAATTCCTTCGCTAGATAAGGTTCTCCTATCGCGTAAAACGACATTCCCAACATCACCTATTCCATAGGCATCGACATAGATATTTTTTATCTCGAGAGAGTTTCCAAGATAGGCTTTACCCTTAACAAACCAGACATTGTCACCCTCATTTAAGGAAAAAACTTTTTCTTTATTATAGCCTAAATCTGACACCAGCTTTTTATATTGGTTTTGATGCCGGATAGTCCCCCCAATTGGGATAAAATAGTCTGGATTGGTAAAACGAATCAGAAATTTTAAATCTTCTTGATTTCCGTGACCTGAAGCATGAAGTTGGTCATGAATGTCTGAATAAACAACATCCGCCCCTAGTAAAGAGAGTTCCTCAATTAACGCGTAGACTTCTTTTTCATTGCCAGGTATAGGATCTGAGGAAAAAATAATTCTATCTCCAGATTTTATTTTGATATTTGGATTTTTATTATTAGCTAGACGGGATAAAGCAGAATCATATTGACCTTGTGAACCAGCTGCAATTAAGCAAATTTTGTTGGGAGGCAGACGTATCACTTCATCTTCCTTAGCCTGAAGTCTATCGGGAATTGGTAAATAACCTATCTCTTTTGCCTGACCGGAATTTTCTCTCATCGATCTGCCTAAAAAGACTATTTTTCGATTGAATTTGATTGCAGCTTCAACGCATTGTCGAATACGGGAAATATTAGAAGAAAAAGTTGTCATCACGAATTTGCCTTTAGTTTTTCGCATCTCATCTTCAAATGTCTGACCAACAATGCTCTCAGATAAAGTAAGACCTTCCCGTTCAACGCCCAGACAATCAGAAAAAAGACACAAAATACCCTCTCTCCCGGCTTTTATGATTGAATAGAAATCTGGATATTTGCCATAGGGAGGGGTAAGATCAAGTTTAAAGTCGGCTCCATGATAGAAATTACCAATAGGTGTTTTAATCAAGATATGTAGTGCGTCAGGGATCGAATGTGTAATACGAATAAAACTTACAGTAAAGAGTCCAAACTGATACTCTTTGTCATATTCAATTTGATTCATCTTTACTTTTTTACCGAATTCTTTAAACTTATTTTCAACAAAAGTTGCTGTTAGACGACTCGTAAAGACCTCAGGATTGTTTAAAGCTTCATAATGATAGGGAAGCGCACTGGTATGATCTTCATGTCCATGAGAAAGTAAAACCGCACGGATTTTATCAACTTTGTCAGACAAATAAGAAATGTCAGGAATGACAAAGTCAACGCCAAGTTCTTTTTCCTCTGGAAATCCTATCCCACAATCAACAATCAGGATATCTCTCAGCTTTTCTTTTTCATACAGCTCATAGACATACATGTTTTTAGTCACATCTACCACGCCACCAAGTGGAATAAAACGGAGTTTATATGAATTCATTGTTAATTTAAATTTATCTCTAACTACTTACTATTTACTGTTAGCTACTTAGATAAGTATACCATCTGTTAAAATTTACTTATGGCTAAAATTAGTGAAAGAGCAATAAGAGCTAAACTAACTGAAGTCATGGATCCCGAACTAAACATTTCAATCGTTGATTTGGGATTAGTATATAAAATAACTCTAGATAACTTAGGCAAGGCAAAAATTACCATGACTCTTACAACTATTGGCTGTCCATTATTTTCTTTGATTGAGCAAGAGGCAAAAAGCAAGCTTAAAGAACTAGGTTTACCAGAAGATAAAATCAGCTTTGAGCTTACCTTTGATCCGCCCTGGTCGATGGATAAAATGTCCGAGAGAGCCAAAGCAATGCTCGGGATTTAGTATTTAGTATAAAGTATCAAGTATCTAGTATGATTTACGCCTTTGGATCTCATGCTGAACGTGGCTAGCATCTGTTTTATACTTAATACTAAATACTTTATACTTGATACTCATGATAAAATCTACCCTGGAAGATTCTTTTGAAAAACTAGTCGAACAAGGCTCAACCCAGGCAAAAAAAGCAGCTAAAACCGTCGTTAAACAGGTGTCATCAACCATTAGCTCCACTAAAATGTGGGAGCAAATTCTAGGTGTGGACTCTAATGGCGATAAAACCGGTGCGGTTAAGGAGAAAAAAGGGGAAACCGCCTCAAATCACACTCCTCTCAATCTTGAAAAACTCGGTAAATCTTATCAAGACCTGGAATCCCAAAAAACCGAAATCTTAAAACAACGACTTTTTCAGCTAGTAAAACGTGGAGAGGAACAAGTTTTGCAGGATAAGAAAAAAGAAGAACAAGAAAAGAAACAAAAGGAATTCTTTGAGTCCCAAGAAAAAGAAAGAATAGAGGAGCAAAAGAAAAAGCAAGAACAAGTAGCAGAAATACCAAAAGGCAAAGTAAGACGAAGCATCTTTTCACCTAAAAAAGTTGCTCAGCGCCAACACGCCGAACTCAAACCCTCAACCGGCAAACAATGATATAATAATTAATCGTAAGCGTGCGTTTGAAATTTAAATAGCTTGCGATTCAACTTAGGGAAAATCGTTGGGAAAAAACCGCTAGGTTATGTCCCAAAATACGGGATGTAGTTCAGATGGCAGAACACACGGTTCGGGACCGTGAGGTCGTGAGTTCAAGTCTCACCATCCCGACATAAGAAACTCTTTCCGAGAAGTGATGATTAGTATTTCTTTTATCCATCAAATAATGTTATTCAAGACATCGACCATATCAATCTTGGTCTACGAATAGCTAAGCCGAGTTAGACTAGGCGAAGATTCTAGTCTTGAAGTAAATTATGCTGAACACTTAATAAACTATAGGGTTATAAATATAAATCTAGGCTAAGACTATAGAATTGCTAATTTTCAGGAAAATATTGTTATATTAACAAATCTTATAAACTTTCCTGATATTTCTTATCAAAATCAATATATTTTTTGATAAATCAAGATTTTCACAAAATTTTGCCTAAAAAAAGTGCATTTTAGCGCAAAATAACAACTCAAATCTCTTTTTAGCAACTAAAAGAATTAGGTGCTAATCTGACTGCTAAATTTGTTTAGATTGTCAAATTAATCTAAATATAAATCAATCTCTAATTTATCCCCTTGTTTTACCCCAAATATATTAATTTAACCAATTAACTCTCGCAACTTAGGTTTTAAGTTAGTAATTTCTTAATTTCTTTAAAGATAAAATTAATTCATATTAATTTATAATTCTATCATTTTTAATTGATTATATGCTCTAATCCGTTAATCAGACTCATTACTTTAATATTAATTTATATATAAACGTTTAACATGATATTTAAATATTACTATAGGTAGTTAAATTGCGAGTTAATTATCTTTTATCATCTATAATTCTAAGCTAAAAAATCTTTAATTTTCAGAAAAGAAAGATTAGAAAAACAAGTTTTAAGAATGGACCAAGATAGATAAAACTGTTTTAAAAATTTTTGAATATATTTACTATACCCATCTTACTCCAGTTTGCAGCTCGAAAGAGCAAAAAAGTGGATTAGATGGGTATATACTGAGTTACTCAGTTGCAAACCTGAGTTATCGAAGTATAGATTAATAATGTTTTTATAGATGCCTTTTTTTATAATATTTTTTAATTATAATAAGTTATTTATTAAACCTATTTATCTATAAATGATTTATAACTAATTATTTAAAAATTTGAAGGAATGACTTTTATTCTATGAAGCTAGATTTAACTTAAACAATATATTATATTGATGCTTTTATTAGTTATTTTTATAAATGTATAAAACGATTTTTGAAATTGAAGAAATTTTTAAATAAGGAAAAAAATATATTTTAATAATAATCCATAATGCAACTTTTGTGATGATATAATAGATTAATATTAACTATAATTGTTCAATTTAGTTGAGTTAAATTAATTGATCGTTAATAATATTATAACAAAAAGTTATTTTTTTTGCTCAATTTAGTTGATCTTTTACAAATTTAAAGCTAAATTATATACCATAACTCATGAAGCTTTACAATACATTATCTAGAAAATTAGAAGATTTTAAACCTCTAATAGCAGGAAAAGTCCTTTTTTATCACTGCGGTCCAACTGTTTATTGGGTCCAGCACATTGGTAATCTAAGGGCAATGGTATGGTCTGATTTGATAAGAAAATCTTTTAAATTTTTAGGTTATCAGCTTACCTTTGTCAGAAATTATACCGATGTTGGTCATTTGGTTAGTGACGCAGACGTTGGCGAGGACAAGATGGAAAAAGGAGCCAAAAGAGAAGGCCTTACCCCTTCACAAGTTGCTGAAAAATATATAAAAATCTTTGAAGCTGATACGCAAAAACTTAATATTCTACCGCCTGATCATAAACCTCGTGCAACTGGTTTCATAAAGCAGATGATCACCATGATCAAAGTCTTACTTGAAAAGAAACACGCTTACATTACAGATTTAGCAGTTTATTTTGATGTAAGTACGTTTCAAAACTATAATCAACTTAATCGACAAAAAATTGATTTAAATATAGCCGGAGCTGGTAAAGGTAAAGCAGACGATCCAAATAAACGGCATTTTTCTGATTTTGCACTTTGGTTTTTTAAAACTGGAACTCATAAAAGTGCTCTTCAAACTTGGTCTTCACCTTGGGGAGTAGGCTTTCCCGGCTGGCATATTGAGTGCAGCGTCATGGCTAAATCGCTTTTGGGAAATACAATTGATATTCACATGGGAGGTGTAGAACATATACCTATACATCATACCAATGAAATTGCTCAATCAGAAAGTGCAAATGGAGCTAAATTTGTTAATTATTGGCTTCACAACGAACATCTCTTAGTCAATGCTAAAAAAATGGCAAAATCCGCAGGAACCTTTCTTACCTTTAACGACGTAATAGAAAAAGGGTATGATCCCATGGATTTGCGCTATTTTTTTCTAAATGCCCATTACCGCTCAAAGCAAAATTTCACCTGGGAAGCGTTAAATTCAGCTAAAGATGGTTATCAAAAATTAAAAGATTTTGTTTTGACGCTTCGTGGTCAAACACAAAGATCCATTCTCTCAACTGATAAATTAACTCAGCTTAATAAATATCAACAAAAGTTTACATACTTTATCTCTAATGATTTCCAAATTCCCCAGGCTTTAGCTCTAACTTGGGAGATGCTCAAATCCAATATCCCCTCCCAAGACAAACTTGAACAACTGTTTGAATTTGATCGAGTCTTTGGTCTCAAATTATCTGAAGTTCAAGAAGTCAAAATCCCTGAGCAAATTCTTGCCTTAGCAAATAGAAGAGAAGAGGCGAGAAGAAAAGGTGATTTTACTGCTGCTGACGAACTACGTGAAAAGATCGCTGAAAAAGGATATTTGATTGAGGATTTGGAAAAAGGCTTTAAAATCCGCTTGCAAAAATAAAAAACTTTGCTAGAATATAATTTCATAATATGAAATCTAAGGTTTGGTCAATTATGTACGTCCTCTTTCTTACCCCTTAACGGGCGGGAGGATTTACTAATTGATTTAACCTTTTCAAAATTAACCTCCCGAAAATTGGGAGGTTTTTTTTATTTCAAAGAAAATAATATGGCTGAAAGTACTCTAGGTAAAAAATTTGAATTAGGTAGAAACTATTTGCAAGAAGCCTTAGGACAAAGAAGGGGTGAGTTTGTAGATATGATTCAAGACGCAGCTAGAACAGATCCACTTTATAAACCTACTCTGATTCACCCCGAACATTTACTCGGAATCCTATTGACTACTAATGAATTATCACCGGATTTATTTTCCGGATCAAATGCCGCTCTGCAAGAGCAAATCTTTCAGGAAAATTTCGGAACAATCGTTACTATGCTTCCGGATATTGTTACGGCAAACCATCAATTAAGAAAAGCCGGATTTACATACACCGAGAATCCTTTTTGTTACATAACCGACTACCAAGCGTTGACAGGTGAAGCCGATCAGTACGCTGAAGTTATTCAACAAACTTATCCGAACGGTACTGGAGGAACTCGCTACCCTTTAAAACAAAAAAACCCCCAAGCAATCATCGACGATGTTGGAGCCGGAAAATTTCATATGTATACAGTTCATAATCCTATAGGAGAAACTGTAGCCGTATTTGGAACGGTAATAAGAGAAGATATCCTAGGTAAAAAAGGTTATGCTGTCGAACTGGGAAGAACTGGTATACGAGCGGATAAAACTGCGGAATTAAATAATGTTCCGGTCAGAGGAGTTTCCAAACTTCGGTTATATCATTTATTAACCGATCCTAGATTTATTGCCGACCCAGAAATTGTTGGAAAATCAGCTTCATTTATCTACAGTGATATTAGACTTGCCCAAACTTGGAATGATGAATTTTCCGGGGGTCAAGGGGTTCAAAGTGTTTTTTTTGGAGGCAGAAAATACGGAGAAAATTTAGGATTCGGTTTTTCTTCCGTCGGTTGGAGGTATAATCTTGAAAGAACAGAACCTTTTCTATTTATTTTTAAACCTACCTTTCCGGAATCCTATAGAACGAAATTGACTAAAAAAACTTTATTTGTACCTGATAGTAAAGATGCAGAAAGAATATCTAATTTTCTGCTTAGGACATTTGGTGCTACTCCAGAAATTCTACACAATGGAACCGTGCTTAGCTCTGAAGTGTTGTCTTCTGACGGAATTCAGGCTGTCGTTAGTTTTACGCCTACAGACAGTAACGGACAATCAGATATTTTTGCAAAAGTAGATATAGTTGATACCGATGACGAATTTAGACAAAAAGCTACCGGAGTTATACCGACTGTTTCATTGGCGGATGCAATCCAAATCGCGATAAATGGCAACGTTCCCTTTGTTGAAGTTTACGTTGACGCTACCTTAGGCGATGGCGTCAATCAAGAAAGAATAACAGGTATTGTTAGCACTCTAAAACAGCTTGGATTTGTCTGCAACGGCTGGGTACCGTCAAACCGCGGCAACGGTGACGCAATCCAAATATCATATGCCAGACTTGGTCCGGGAGCCAACAATCCTGTTAGTCCCGATATGCCCGAAAAATATTACGAAGGAGATTTAACTGAAGTACGAAATGAAGCTTTACAAATTTTCCAAGAGTTATCAGATTCTGGTCCCATAGGTTAATAAGATTCTTGATTTCACTATGAAAATTGAACAGCTAGAGGTACGATACATTATTCCAAAATTAATTAATCCTTTCCCTCTTGGTGAAGTTAATGGTAAACCAAGAATTGTTGGTCCAGCAAGAGATATGATAGCTCTACAGGCACAGACTACTGAAGGATATCTGGGATGGGGGACAATCGACACTTTACCTTTTCCTTTCTATAATCCAGAATGGACAGAAGGAGCTTGGGAATTGTTACAACGGGTTGGGCCAAATGTAGTTGGTGTTGAATTTTTTGACCCTCAAGAAATTGTCGACGCTCTTGGACCGATCGTGGGTCACAATATATTCAAAGCCGGATTTGCCAACTTATTTTTTGATGCCAGTGCTCAGATCAACGGTGTTCCCCTTTATTCTCTTGTTGGAGGTTCGAGACGACCTGTTGAGGTCGGAATCAGCATTCCTAAAAGCGCCTCGCAAGACGATATACGAAAACAGATCGCACAAGGCTTCCGAAGAATCAAAGTCAAAGTTGGGCCATTACAAGACGATCTTGAAAAAATTGCGCTAATTAGAAATGCCAACCCTGATGTGATGTTGATGGTTGATGCAAATTCATCATTTGATCACGGAAATCCAGAACATATGCGTTTATTAAGAAAGTTTGCAGAATTAGATCTTTTGATGATTGAGCAACCGTTGGCGCCCGATGATATTAGACACCATATTGCCTTACAGCAGAAGTTTGATCGGGAAGGAATCCCTGGTCGAGTTTGCCTAGATGAAAGTATAGAAACCTTGGATCAGTTAGAACAGGCAATTGAAGGTGGAATACCGATTATTAATATAAAAATCGCTCGCGTGGGTGGTCTGCATGTAGCAAAACAGATGATTGACCGTGCACAATCCGAAGGTGTAGCTACCTGGATTGGCGGAATGCTTGAACCAACTCCAAGTAAAGCTCATAGTTTAGCGATGGCCACTCATCCTGGAGTTACTCTGCCATCGGATATCTCAGGTACTAAAGCCTATTTTGTTGAGGGTGATGACCCTGTAACCGAACCAATGGAAAGAGAAGGTGCGGTAATTAAAATCAGGGAAGTTCCTGGCCGAGGATGGGATATAGACCAAGTTAAGCTTAAAGAAATTACTGCAAAACAAGTTGTTTTCGAAAAAAAATAATATGTCAGTATCAGAAACAGTCAGAGGAAAAGTTGCAGAAATAAATTCTCAATTGGGAATTAGATTTGAACATCCTCACCTAGATTTTTTATCACCAGCACAACTTCTTGTTAACCGTATGGCTCACTCTATAGGCACAAGTGCACCCCAATTACAACTGCCAGTAATGGGATTTTTAACTCAACCCTTAACCACCGAACAAAGACAACAAATAGATTACCAACTTGGACCTGTTTACGCGCAAGAGAGCATCGAATTTCAACAGATGATGATGGCGATCTCTATAGAAGAATCAGGAGAGCTGATGGTTCCGTTAGAAGAAAAATTTAAACAGTTAGGAGTGAGAGTAAGTTTTAGCGAAAAACCTTTCCATCCGGCTTCAGAATCTGGTTGGGCAGGAAAATCTAGAGTTTTTTGGACAAGAGAAGCTGTTTCCGAAAAATTACTTCAAGCTGCCAGAGCGTTGAATGAAGTCGGTTTAATCATGCATTTTGAAGATGCTTTCAGACCTGTTGGAGTTCAGGAAGGACTTTTAAAAAGAAGAATTACCGATTTTATCTTAAATGATCACCCTGATTGGGATCCCGAAAGAGACTTTAACCTTATTATGACCGAAGCACAAAGTAAGACAGCTATCATGCCTAGAATTGCAGGACATAAAGGTGGAGCTGCTGTCGATGTCACTCTAAGAACACTGAATGGAGATCCCTTACCTTTGGGAAATAAATATCCCCAGGGAGGCGCGCTAGTTTCTCTCAGCTGCCCGTATCTTCTTGCTGAGGAATGGCAAACCAGGCAAATATTTAGGGTTGCGATGGAGATAGTAGGCATGGTTGTCTATCCTGGAGAGGATTGGCATGCTTCAGATGGCGATAATTTAGCAGGTGTAAATCCAGATGGAAGTTTGAAGCCTAACTATGTAGCCTCTTATGGACCAATAACTAAATTCGATCTAAATACTGGGAAAATTTTTCCCTATGATCCGTCAGATTACGATAGACTATTTTTTACACCAGATCAGTTGAGGCAATTAGCAATTAATTCTAAAAGTAAAAATGAATAACTTTGCAGAATTAAAATTCATCGAAAAAATTGCTGATAAATCAGTAAATCAACTTCTAGATAAGCTCAAAAATCTCTCATCTATTTCTATGGAAGAAAACAAGATTCTTCAGCCTGAAGTTAATTACTTTAAGAAAAAATTTAACGACGCTCTTCTTTATTCTTTTCATCTCAGCGAAAAAGCACTTAAAAATAAGAGAAAGTCTAAAAAACGAATCTGGTATTTCAATACTGAAATGAAAAAGACTCGAAAAAGTTTAGAAGGCTTATTTCCACATGCTGCCAGAGCTTGGGTGTTAGATGGAATAATAATAAAAAAACAAACTGCTGGAATAAAATATTTATTAGGTTTAGATAGTCAAGAAGGCGCATTGATCGACGTACTAAATTCAGCTTCTTCTATTGCTTTGGGAGCAGAAAATCCCTGGCTGCTAATGATGGACAGAATAGAAGATTTTATGGGTTGGAAAGATAATGTTTGTACCGCCTATCATCCCGGATTAAGACAAGTGTTTGCTTTTGAAAAACTCAGAGATCTCTATCCCATAAAAAAAAATCGGAATAATGTATATATTCATATGGAGTCATCCGCATCAATCGTCAACTCTATTGCTATAGAAACAGTTAATGCTTATGCAGAAAAGGTTTTAAGACTTAGGAACGCCCGAATTCTTGCAGTCGATGGAACATGGGCTGGTGGTTTTGGTAGTGCCCGTGAAGCGACAGGTTTTGGTGTTGATGTTCAAGAAGTTAGGAGACTAGGTAAAACTATTTGGGTTGATAGATCACTACCTCCACCAACAGCTAAATTTCACAGAGAATTTATGACAAAATTAAAAGAAAAAATCGAGAAGAAACTAGTTGCCGGACTCTATTTGGAACCTGATATACTAGGAGATTTGGGTATTATTGTAACAGATAAAAAACTCCTAATCGAGGTTAAACACTTAATGAAAAAAAATCGACTACCTATTATTGTTGATTGTGTTCAACAATTAGGTAGAACCGGAAGTTATTGGGGCGAAAATGTTGATGCTATCTTTTCGGATTTTGATCTGTTGGTTGTAACTACAGCTAAATCTGCTTCCAATGGTCAACCCTTTGGCATGGTGATGATGCCAAAAACAATTGAAAAAGAGGCTTATCCATTCACACAGATAACCACAAATCAGATGAATGGACCCTTGCTTCGCGTGTTACTTTCCGCTGAACTTCTTAAGAGTAAGAATTTGCAAAAATGGTTCAAAATGAAATCAGATGCAATAGATCAAGTCGCAAAGGAGGAAAACTTCGATAAAAAAAATCTCTTAGGTAAATATTTAAATAGAGGAATAGCTGTTGGCAATAATAATAATGCGAAACTAGTCCAAATAGCGCTCTTAATCGAGGATGGAGTACTGGTGGGAGCACTACCTAATGCCATAAGATACCAACCAATGCTTTTTGAATTGTCAGAAACTAATAAAAACATTGCTAGAATAATTTTTAGGCGAGTAAATAAAGTACTTGGAGGAAATGTATCAGATGAAGTTAAAAAAATATATAACTTAATGCAACGGGTCACAACGGGTTTGGCAAAAAAAAGCACAAAATTGTAAAACCGCTATTATGCCTGAAAATAAAATCTATTGCCAAATAATTGCTGCCAAACCCGCTGTAGCCTGGTTAGACGAATTTAATCCCAACATACATCCTAGACTTTATCAACCTTTTAGACCTGAAGCTCTTAAAAGACCTCCTCATGAAATAAAATCTACAGGAGGAACAGCATATATCCTGCTCGAAGCTTCAACTGGATCACCGCAGACAGTAAGAAATATTGGTGAGACTTGCGGGGCTGCCTGTAGAAATTGTTATTTGATTAGAGGTGGGGCAAGACCCGATTATACTCCTTCTACCCAAGAAGCTTTAGAGATGAGAAATTCCTTAGAAGATAAGGGATTCTCAGTTATTTTTACCGGAGCAGAGTTGCTGTCCCTACCTCAACATTTCAAAGCAGGACTTTTCAACGAAAAACCTTATCTACTAACAAGTGGTCTTATCGTCGCACAAGCGCCTGAAAAAGCCTTAGAATTAATTTCCACAGCTGGCATAAACAACATCCAAATGTCTCTGCATGGAGCTTCCGGTTCAGATAATGTCTTCAACGGTATTCCATGGCAGATTGTAGTAAAAGCAGTGAAAAATATATTAGCTTTTAATCAAAAATTTGGAACCTACATCGGTGTTGTTTTAAACGTTACTGTCGGCAAACATAATTTAGACCAGTTACAGAATGTTGCAGACTTAGTTTTAGCTGATGAGAGTCATGGAGGATTAGATTGTAACGGCTTGAGATTTAATCGACATAAAGCCTCTGGAGGTAGATTTCAAGATCTGATGTTAACAGAGGAAGATCATGCGACTTTTTATCAAATCGTTGGTGAAATTAGAGAAAAATATCCTATTTCAACCACTGGTAAAACTGTAAATGTATCGGGTGATTTTGGAAAATTAAGAAGACCTTCTCATAATGGAAAGGCTCCCTATGAATGCCCTGCAGGTATTCCTGGTGGAGAAATCACTATCGTGCCTAAAAAGAGAGGCATTCACGAAGTTTATTCCTGTCTTGAAGTCAGGGATCATCGACTGCAAATGGGTATTTTGCAAGGTGGTGAGTTAAGATTGCATACGGCACCGTTTGAAAGATTAAAAGATACACAGTTAAGAAGTGAATTTGGGCTTGAACATGACGCGGATGGATGCATTGCCTATGTGATAACACGAGATAACTCTTCAGCGGAAAAAATTCTTAGTTACTTAACATCTTCAATTAACCTTGATAACGCCAATCTGACGATTTAAAAGTGCAACTTCCAAGCGTTGTATAGAATTTCTCTAGCTCTAGTAACTTGTGGAGAATTAAAGTCAACTCTTGTCAATAAAGAAGGATTAGATGGAGGTGTTCTCTCGGAAATCTGATCTGCATAAGCATCTCTTATTAATTTGGCAGGTTCGGAAATTGGCATACTAATAACTTCTATTTCTCCTTTTGAAGGATGAATGATTCTTTGATTTCCTATAATAGCAGCTCCGACTGCATTTCCGACCATGATAATATTATCAACCAGGCCCTTTCTTATTTCATAAAATCCAAAAGGTCTCTCAATAACCTTAAATCCTAAATCTGGAGCTAAATATCGACAAATATAAGCCATAGTTGTCGAAGGTAATTGATTTACAAATTCTGGAGGATACCATAGTTCACGACGTCCATTTCTTGCACTAACTGCAATCAGTCCCTCACCCGGTCCGTCTGAAAAATATTGATATAATAAAAGTTCTATCAATGCGTTCTCCCCGTCTTGAGCAAATCTACGAATATGTCCTCCTGTTATTGGATTAAATCCATACGGTGCTAATAAAACTGCCTCTTCGTCTCCTAACTCTCTCGCCCTTCTTGTCAAATCACCAACCAAAGGGTAATTTCGAGCAAGTTTTCCTACAATCGGTTCAAGTCTTTGTTGATCTAAGAATATAGTAACGTTTAATCCGTCGCCATGATAAATTCTTTCATCGCGACCTGGAAAATAAGAAGGAAAATAATGTATATAAACACTGTTAAAAATTACATCATCAGCAGCTGAACCAACACCTGTTCCTTCTGTTATCACAACACCGGCTGGCCTAATATATGCTCTTCCTATTTCGCCATCTGGACCTTTCAATACATTTTCTCCCAGTACAGCTGCTAAATCAAAGATACATTGATTAAAATCTTCTGTTTCAACATCGTAACCTAACGCTTGCCAAGATTTTCGATAACGCTTATTTCTAGGTCTTGCCAAAATAATATTTCCGTGAGTAACTTTTGTAGAATTTTCCCTTTCCGTTACTGGCACAAAACTACCTCCTTCAAAGATAGCTTTAGCATAATGTACACCCTTTGCATCTCCACGTATCCTATTCAAATCATGCCAAGACGGTACAAAATAGAGTTTTCCTTCTTTTGTTGCAATAGTAAAGTCCGCTCCAGGAAATATTTTTCTATGTTTTTCTCTTGTTTCAATTTCATCATCGGTAGGAGATCTTTGTAGAATATTAGAGGAAGGTAGATGCGCATAAACTCTTGTTTCAAGATTCACAACTGAGGAAGCCCATTCACTTTGTCCTGACATGGCGAGATAATCTTAATCTATCAAAATTAAAAAGTCAACAAGAAGCTATATTCTTTTATAAATCCGGAAAACAGGATGGTCGAAGACTGTCCAGGTTTCTTCTGCTTCCTCATCAGGAATTTCAATAATTGTTTTACCGAAAAACTGAATTTTTGGATATGAGTTGAACTCGGCGATTTTCTCAAAACCTAACTCACCGGAAAAAAGATTGTCATAATATTCATTGAGTAATGGATATTTTTTTCTTAAATAAACACATCTTTTTTTTTCTGCGTCATTTCGAGCGATTAGCGAGAAATCTAGCGGAGCGTTATCGTACGTCCTGATAAAATCAGGACTGGATTTCTCGGTCGTTTCACTCCCTCGAAATGACAATGAATCTGAACAATAATGATTCGCAAAAATTCTTCTTGACGGAATAAATATATAGTCGGCTTTTTTAAGATGTTGTGGAAGTTCGGATTGGAACTTTGGATTTTCATCTAGATCATAAAAATTGAAAGAAATGTATTCATAATGTTTGTCGGGATTTTTGAAGGTAGGAGTTGAGATTGGGGGATCGATAACATTAGCGGTTTCGGAAAGAATATAAGATCCTGATGGAATATTTTTATAGATCCAATCCGAAGCAGTAAATCTAACATCGGGGTTTTTATAAATAGAAAGATAAGCGAGACCAGGTAATATAAAGATAAAACTTAAAAGGCAAAAGGCAAAAGATATAATTATTTTCGTCATTCCGAATTTATCCTTCGGTAAACTCAGGATCCTGAGTTTGTCGAATGGATTTCGGAATCTGAATTTTAAAAACAGATCCTGAAGCAAGTCCAGGATGACATTTAAATATGCTATAGCAACCACTAACATTAAAGGAAATATTGGACTGATAAATCTTGTCCATTTTGCATAAAAAAAGGCATTGGGCAAAAATCCTGATAACACAGCTAAGCGCAGTAAATTAAATTCGATTCTATTGGGAAGAAAAACAAATCCCAGTAGAAAAAAAATATAAACCGGCCAACCCAGAGTGTAAGGAAAAATTTTCGTCAGTTGAAATATAATCGGTTCTGCAAATTCAAACTGTCGCGTATAAAAAGCTCTGTAGGCTCCTGTTGCCACATCTGACTCATATCCCATCGAACCTAAAAACTCGAGGAATGAAATAAAATTATGTGGGGAAAAGAGAATACCGAAAATTAATGTCAGAGCTAAAAGATACCATATCGCTAGCGACCGTTGCAGAAAGGAACTTCTGATTTGATTAAGAATTAGGGCCAGTGGAACGATTAAAAATACTACGGATGAAACTTTGGTCGCAAAGGCTATACCGACGAAGATTGAAGTTTGAAGATAAAAAATTAAGGGATCGAGTTTATTTTGACTGTACTTTATCGATAGATAAATGATTACTGAATACAAAAACATTAACAGTGACTCCGTTGTACCGAAATGAGAAAATTGAATGAAGAATGGGGAGAGTATGAAAACTAAGAAAATTGATATTTTATATTTGATATTTGATATTTGTTTAGAAATTAGGAGTTCGGCGACCTTCATAAGAATCAAAACGTTTAGAATCGATGCTGCAGCCGACATAATTCTTAGACTAAACGCTGCTTCTTCAAAACCAATCGCTGTTCCCAAATCACCATCAAATAACTTGAGAATCATGACTATTCCATAACCAATATATAAAGGAAATTGCCCATAGGCGAAGAAATGGGGATTAAAACAATTCTGAATTCTGAATTCTGAATTCTGAATTGGACATTGCAACTGTTGAATTGCATTTGCCATATTTCTTTCATCAGGATGCATTGGATAGGGGAGACCCCATGAAAGATTGACGAAACGACTATAAAGCAACATGGCAAACAGCAAAATAAACAAAATCCGCTTGATTTTAATCATGTTAAAGTTTATTATATATAAGAATTTTAAAGGGCAAGTAAATTTCATTTAATTTCTATAAATATCAATCAGTTTCAGATTAAGAAACTAATTAGTGAATAAGTATGCCTAACTACGAATTGACTTTACTTCTTTCGGATGAAGAAGAGTTAAAAAACATAAAAGATTTAATTAACTCGCTTAAGGGTAAAATAGAAAAAGAAGAAAAATGGGGGGGGAAAACTCTTGCCTATCCTATTAAAAAGAATACCAGCTCCAACTATTATCATTGGCTTCTTAATCTAGACCAAAATAATATAAGCGAGCTTAAAAAAAAGCTGAACTTCAACGAAAAACTAATCAGGTACTTATTATTAAAAATGACACGTTAGTGTCATCCCGAATTCATTTCGGGATCCCACTAAAATCAGATGCTGAACTAAATTCAGCTTGACATCAGGTTATAAATTAATTACTAACACTATGGCAAGTAGATCTTTAAACAGGGTTATCTTGATAGGAAATCTCACCCGTGATCCGGAGTTAAAATATACTCCAACCGGAACAGCTGTATGTAGTTTTGGCGTAGCGACAAACAGGTCATGGAAAACCGTCGATGGTGAAACAAAAGAAGAAACACAGTATCATAGGATTGTCGCTTGGCAGAAATTAGCCGAACTTTGTGGAAAACTTCTAACCAAAGGTAGAAAAGTATTTCTTGAAGGAAGACTTGTTTATCGGACATTTACCGGCCGCGACGGACAACAAAGAACCGTCTCAGAAATTGTTCTCGATGATTTTATTGTTTTTGGCGACGGCAGAAAAGTTGCTGTCGAAGAGGAAACTGTTCAAGAAACTAAACCAGCAGTTGAGGAATCAAGCGAAGAATCATTGCCCTCTGAAGAAAGTCAAACGTCTAAGACAGAGAAAAAAGAAAAGGAAGAAAAAAAAGAAGAGAAGAGTGTAGAAGCAAGGACCGAAGATGTGAATCCCGATGATATACCTTTCTAAATTCCCAGTTTTTCAAGTTACAAGTTCATCAAGTCGAAAAATCATATAACTTTATAAACTTTATGAACTTGATAAACTATTTATTATGACTAAGTGCTTTTTTTGTCAGTATAAAACAAAACCAAGTTATAAAGATATAGAGAACGTAGAAAAATTTTTATCGATAAGAAAAAAAATCTTAGGTCGCGATAAAACAGGAGTGTGCGCTAAACATCAAAGACTCCTTACGAAAGCGATAAAATACGCAAGATATCTAGCTCTCTTACCCTATGTTTCTTACCAAGGACTAAGATAAATAATCTTCATAACTTCTTGCTATAATTTTACTGAGGGAAAATTTCAAGAATAATAATTCGTAAGCATAAAATGCAGATTGTTTAAATTATATGATGAATATTTCAATATCTACACCAACAGATACAAAGTGTATTTTAAAGGTTGGTCAAAAGGTTGATTTTAATACACCTTTTATTGAAGACTACCAAAGTGAAGATATCATCATCTCCATTGCAAAAAAATTACAAATTCCTTCCGATAAAATATTTAAATACCTTAAAAAATTTGTTGGTGACCCAATTCAAAAGGGAGACATCATTGCTGAGAGGAAAAGTTTAATCAGTAAAAATGTTATTTTAAGTGATTATAACGGTGTCATTAAGGAGATCAATCACTACGAAGGGACAGTAAATATCTCTATCTATAAATCAAAGAACACATTTACTAATGCTTATTTTAAAGGTGAAATTGTAGAACTAACTAAAGAGCGGATAAAAATTAAGGTTACCGAGGCAAAAGATTTCCAACTCAAACAAGCAAGTACAAATTTTGGCGGAGAAACTATATTCTTTAAAGATCCATATGGACCAATCTTTGCATCTCAAGCAGCTAATAAAATTATGATAGCTGAAGTAGTCGATGTATATTTAAAAACCAAAGCAGAAGCTTTGGGTATTCGCGGTTTTGTTACCATGAGAGTACCACCACAAAATTCGGACCTACCTGAAGCACAAATTAAAACAATCGAAGATTTCAAACAGATTCTAAAATTAAATTTACCTTATTGTTTAATTGATAAACAATATAGTAAGATATATTTTTACAGATAAATTCCAGGATTCAAAGCTCAAATGTCAATTCATCCCGCTAAGCGGGATTAGACTTGGGATTTAATTGGGATTTTGTCCTTCGACTTTGCTCAGGACAATGATGAGCACAGTCGAATCCATTGGATTTTGTCATTTGGATTTTAATAGATTTATGTTTACTAAAAAGATAACTAATATACTGTTGCTTTTATCTCTTGGCGTTTTTCTTTTTGGTACGGGTTTAAAATTAGGCCAATATAAAGAAAAAATTGAAAGAATCGGACAGTTAAACAACAGCGTTTTTAATACAAAACGAAGCCCTCTATTGGATGATAAAAAATTAGATTTTGAACTTTTTTGGGAGACTTGGGAAGAACTTGAGAGAAAATTTATCGACAAAAGCAAAATTGACAAACAGAAAATGTATTTTGGCGCTATCAAAGGAATGGTTTCAGCTCTTGAAGACCCGTATACTTTTTTTCTTACACCTGAAGAAAATAAAGAATCGAGAGACGATCTAGCGGGTAAATTTGAAGGAATAGGAGCTCAACTTGGACTTCAAGATAACCGCATCACTGTGGTCGCTCCACTTAAAAATTCTCCGGCACAAAAAAGCGGGATAAAGGCTGGTGATTTTATAAATGAAGTTGACGATAAATCTACCAAAGGTTGGACTTTACCCCAGGCAGTTTCTAAAATTCGAGGAACACGGGGAACAAAAGTAAAACTTACTCTAGAGCGCTCTTCAAAAGAATTTGAAGTTGTTATTGTTCGTGAACAAATTAAAGTTGAGTCAGTTGAAATAAGTTACGAAAAAAGAAAGAATCAGTCCGTCGCCATTATTAAGCTTAATCAGTTTGGCGATAACACCAATGACGAGTGGGACAAAACTGCTGAAGAAATCGCTGAAAAATGGCAAAGGGATGAGATTAAAGGATTGATCATCGACTTAAGAGACAATCCCGGAGGTTATCTTGATGGCTCTGTCTACGTGGCGTCAGAATTTCTACCGAAAGGAAAACTAGTAGTAAAACAAACGTCAACAACTCAAGATGAAAAGTCATATCAAGTAAAAAGGGAGGGCAAACTTCTTGATATACCCTTAGTGGTAATAATCAATAAAGGTTCAGCTTCAGCCTCAGAGATCCTGGCTGGTGCTTTAAGGGACTATAAAAGAGCGCGTCTAATAGGTGAAAAAAGCTTCGGTAAAGGATCGGTGCAAGAGGCAACTAATTTAAAAGGAGGAGCTGGAATTCATATAACCGTGGCGAAATGGATATTGCCAAAAGGTGACTGGATAAACAGTAAAGGTATAGAACCAGACATTAAGGTTGAAAACAAACTAAAAGAAGGAACCACCCTAACTCGAGAGAATGATCAGCAGCTTGAAAAAGCAATAAAACAGCTTATCAAATGACCCGCCGATTTAGGCGGGTCATCCTGATCCCGCCAAAGGCGGGAGAAGGATCCCCATATGACTTAGGCAATGCTATAATATATGTATATGAAAAAACTTTTATTTCTCCTTGCGATTCTCATAATTGTTCTGGCTATAGCCCAAAAATCTCGACTCCCTTTTACTCTTCAACAAGCAACACCCCCTAGCCCAAAAATTGAAAAACAAACCGTCGTCTATGAAGAATCAGTCATTACCAAGGTCGTCGAAGAATCACTACCATCTGTAGTCACAGTTGGAATCAGTAAAACAACATCGACAAGTGATTTTTTTGAAATTGATCCTTTTGATCCGTTCAGTCCTTTCAGAAGAATTCCTGGCAGACAACAAAAAGTTGAACAAAATATCGGATCAGGCTTTATCATCTCTCAAGACGGACTGATCATCACTAATAAACACGTTGTTTCCGATACAGACGCTTCCTATAAGGTCCTGACCAATGACAATAAAAAATATGACATAGTAAAAATATATCGAGATCCTCTAAATGATCTAGCAATTGTAAAAATAAACGTATCCGGACTAAAGCCTCTTAAATTAGGAAACTCTAACAATCTTAAATTGGGTCAGATGGCTATAGCGATTGGTACACCACTAGGAGAATTTACCAATACAGTTACTGTTGGCATCATATCTGGATTAGGAAGAGGCATAACCGCCGGATCACCCTTTGAAGGATATGTTGAGAAGCTTGATAATGTCATCCAAACCGATGCCGCTATAAATCCTGGCAATTCTGGAGGACCTCTTTTGAATTCTAAAGGACAGGTAGTGGGAGTAAATGTAGCTATTGCCCAAGAAAGTCAAAATATTGGCTTTGCACTTCCTGTTAATATCGTAAAGACTTTAATAGACAATTTCAATAAACAGGGAGGTAGTTTCGAACGGCCCTATATAGGTGTTCGTTACAAGATTATTGACAAAGAAACTGCGGTTTTAAATGAGATTGCCGAAGGAGCCTATGTTATTGAAGTTTTAGATAACTCTCCCGCCCAAAAAGCTGGAATTCAGGAAGAGGATATCATCATCGAATTCGACGGTCAGAGGATAAAAGGAGACGATGATCAAGTCCTGGCTAAAAAAATTCTCCAAAAGAAAATTGGTGAAAGAGTCAATCTAAAAATCTGGCAAAATGGAGAAATTCTCGAAAAACAGCTCACCCTCGAAGCCTTCAACGAATAACATTAAGGTTTAACTCTTACAATATAATATCTTTTATCAAATCATCAAACACTAAAAAACTCTTCTTATTTTATATAGACTTTAACTATAATATTTTACTCTGTGAAACTATACACTAAAACAATTTTCACTTGAGTATTTAGCAACAATTTGGTAATATAGGTTTTAGGTATGCAATACAAAACGACTAAAAATACAGAAAGTCATCATCATCCTCTTAGCAGAGGGTTGTAACTTTTGTAATTAAATTTTAATAACCCTCTGAAAGGAGGGTTTTTTAGTATAATTTTAAAAATATGATAAAAAATATTTTAAAACCACAAACATTAAAGGGTTTCCGTGATTTTTTACCTACTGAAAAAAGAAAGCGTGATCTTGTGGCTCAAAAAGTAAAAGAGATATTTGAACTTTTTGGCTATGAACCTTTGGAAACCCCAACTCTTGAGTATGCTTCTCTTCTTTTGGGAAAATACGGTAAGGAAGCAGATAAACTTCTTTACAGGTTCAGAGACTCTGGAGGAAGAGAAGTAGCCTTAAGATATGATCAAACTGTTCCTACTGCTCGCGTCTTAGCTCAATATCAATCGGCATTGCCTAAATTTTTTAAACGTTACCAGATTCAAAATGTCTATCGTGCCGATAAACCTCAAAGGGGTCGTTTTCGAGAATTTACCCAATGTGATATAGATATTTTTAATTCCACTTCGCCAATTGCCGATGCAGAAATTGTTGCTACAACCTATTTTGCTTTTCAAAATGTGGGCTATCCAAAAATCAAGATATTAATAAATGACAGACAAACTCTTTTTCGTTATCTGGAACCGTTCACCAATTCTAATTTAAATATTTTTTCCCTTATTCAAAGTATCGATAAACTAGAAAAAATCGGAAACCAAAGAGTAATTGAAGAACTAATAAAGAAAGGGTTGGATGAAAGTCAGGCTCAAATGGCTATAAATTCAATTACAGAAGCAACGCTTTCAAAAAATCTTGCTGAAATTATTAAGACGACAATTTTATTAGGAGTTCCAAAAAGAGATATTATCTTCTCTTCGAGTCTGGCGAGGGGTTTAGATTATTACACGGGAATGATTTTCGAGGTTGTTTTACCAGGGTATGCTGCCGGTTCGTGCGGCGGGGGTGGAAGATATGATAAATTAATAGAACAACTGGGCGGTGACCCAACTCCAGCGGTCGGAATCGCTTTTGGTTTTGATAGGATGGTCGAAGCAGCGGAATATTTTAAAATTATCTCTCAAGAAACGAGGGGAACTCAAGCCCTGGTAACAGTTTTCGATCAAATAACGCTTAAAAATTCACTAAAACTAACTTCAGAATTGCGAAAAAACAAAATAAAGACCGAAGTTTCTCCGACGATAGAGAAACTGGATAAACAATTAAAATACGCCGATAAAAAAGGAATCCAATTTGTAGTCATAATCGGTCCTGAAGAGGTGAAAAAAAATGTCCTAAAACTTAAAAATATGAAAACAGGTGAGCAGAAAGAGTTGTCAGAGTCTGAACTCATCAAATTTCTAATTTCTAATTATTCTAATTGATCTAATCAAATTCCAATTTCCAAATGTCAAAATTAATTAGGTTAATTAGACTAATTTATTTATGACTATCAATCCAAAAGTTGCAATTATTGAGGCAATTCCTGGCGTCGGCGGAGATGAGGCGAAGCTTTGGATGAAGGAGCTTTTGTTATCTTACATACGATTTGCCCAAAAAATGAACTTCAAATTTGTCTATCTTGAAGAAAATATTATTAAAATCACAGGTGAAAATGCTTTTAGTTACTTTAAAAATGAAACTGGTGTTCACAGAGTTCAAAGAATCCCCACAACCGAGCGAAGAGGACGAATTCATACTTCAACAGCCATCATCGTAGTTTTGCCTCAAATTATACAAACTGATACAAGGATTCATCCTTCAGATCTTGAATGGCAATTTTTTCGAAGCGGAGGGAAAGGAGGACAAAATGTCAACAAAGTATCGACAGCTGTTAGACTCACTCATAAACCATCAGGCATAGTAGCGACTGCTAGCCGTGAAAGGTATCAAGAAGCCAACAGAAAAATTGCTATGGATATTCTTTTGGGAAAGTTATATCAACTGGAAGAAGAAAAAAGAAAAGGAATTGTAAATTCATACGTGAAAGATGTTGGTACAGGAGAAAGAGCTGAAAAAATTCGCACTTATAATTTTCCCCAAAATAGACTGACAGACCATCGCTTGGAAAAAAGTTTTTACAATCTCGAACAGATTATTGGGGAGGGAAAATGGGACAAAGTTTTCAACCCATTAACCCGTTAACGCGTTAATGGGTTAACGTGTTATAATATAAACTCTATGAAACCTAAAATTCATCCACAATATTTCCCCGACGCTATCGTCACCTGTTCGTCCTGCAGGAACACCTTCACCACAGGTTCCACCAAGCAGTCAATAAGCGTAGAAGTCTGCCATAAATGTCATCCTTTCTTTACTGGTGAACATCGCTATCTAGATATTAAAGGGAGAGTCGACACTTTTCAAAAGAAACAAGAAATAGCTAAAAAATTTCAAGCGACTATTTCAACCAAAAAAAGAAAAATAACCCAAAAAGAAGACAGAGAGCCAAAATCTTTAAAAGAGCTGCTAAGTGAGATCTAGAATATTGTTTTCTAAAAAAATTCTGGTAAAATAAATAACAGTCACTAAGACTTCGGGCTTACCCTGAGCGTAGTCGAAGGGCAACCTTGCCCTGAGCGTAGTCGAAGGGCAACCTTGCCCTGAGCGTAGTCGAAGGGTTGTAAGAGGTAAAATTTCCCGAAGTAGATCTCCGCCAGCTGGCGGAGTGAAAGTGGTAGTATATGATTAAACAAGAAAAACTTTCTTTCGTAAAAAAACTTTTAGAATTACTGGTAAAACATCCAAATTTTATTCTAGTCAAAATTGACAGAACTACTCATCAAACACTTGAAACCCTGCGAAAAGAATTAAAAACAACTCATTCATTATTTAAAGTTATAAAAAATACGCTTTTAGGTAAGGCTATAAATAAACTTGCCCAGAAAGAAAAAAAATATCTAGAACTTAAAAAATCTTTTTTTCCCCTTAAAGAAACAAGTGCTTTGCTGCTTTTTGATGAAGATTGGACTAAAGGGTTAAACGCATTTTATAGTTTTAGCAAAAAAGAACCCACCTTATCGTTTAAGTTTGGACTATTAGATTGGGAATCCCACCCGCCATCAGATCTTATCAAAATTGCCCAACTACCTAGTAAAAATCAATTAGTGGCAAATATTATTGGATCAATAAATTCTCCAACTTCTCGGTTCGTCTCTCTAACGAAATCTAATATTTATAAATTGGTTTACCTGTTAAGACAAAAACCTAAACAATAGGATTATGGAAGAGGGGGTGATTATTTATGGCAGAAATAAAATTATCAGAAAAACTAGAGAAACTGGCAAAAGAAATCGAGTCTTTGACCCTTATTGAGATGGCCGATCTTTCTAAATATCTTGAGAAAAAGTTTGGCGTTTCAGCTATACCGGTTGCTGCTGCTAGCCAACCGGCTGCCTCACCCACTTCCCAAGATGCCCAAAAGAAAGAAGAAAAAACTACGTTCACAGTTATATTATCCGGAGCTGGTGAGAATAAGCTTGGCGTTATAAAAGCAGTACGAGAAATACTGCCTAATCTTGGTTTAATGGAAGCTAAAAAGCTCGTTGAATCCACTCCAAAAGAACTCTTGAAAAATGTTAAAAAAGAACCAGCAGAGGAAGCGAAAAAGAAGATTGAAGCTGCAGGAGGGAAAGTCGAATTAAAATAGAAATTAGCTTTAAAATCTAGTAAAATTTAAGTTATGACTTCTACGAAAAAATCAGGCTACGGTGCCGAATCAATTGTAGTTCTTGAAGGTCTCGAACCAGTTCGAAAAAGACCAGCAATGTACATAGGGACAACTTCCCAACCCGGCATCAATCACTGCCTTAATGAAATTATAGATAACGCAATAGACGAAGCCTTGGCCGGATTTTGTAAAAATATTCATATAATTATAAACGGTACCGGTTACCTTACTATCTTTGATGACGGTCGGGGAATCCCGGTTGATAAAATTCCCAAATATAAAATATCCGCCCTTGAGATTGTCATGACAAAGCTTCACGCCGGGGGGAAATTTCAAGTAGGCGCCTACAAAGTTTCCGGTGGTCTGCATGGAGTTGGTGCATCAGTCGTAAACGCTCTCTCTTCTCACTTTATCGTCGAGGTAAAGCTGGGCGGGCATCTCTACCGGCAGGAGTATAAAAAAGGCAACCCGCTTTACCCTGTAAAAAAAGTTAGCCAGTCAATTCTCAACTTTCCTTTTGACAACGGTACAGCAGTTTCGTTCCTCCCGGATAACGAAATTTTCAAAGAGACGACCGAACTCCATTATCCGACTCTAAAAAAACAGGTAAAAGAAAGAGCTTACCTTATTAAGAGTATCTATTTTCGAATCTACCACAACCAGACGAAAGAAAAAATAGCTTATTACTTTGACGGAGGCATCATCTCACTCATCAGAGATATTAATCGAGGAAAAAAAACTCTACATAACACCGTTTATATCCATAAGCAGATTGACGACAAAGAGGTTGAAGTCGCAATCCAATATAATGACTCCATCAATGAACATGTTTATTCCTTTGTCAACGTCATCAATACCCATGAAGGTGGAACCCATCTTACCGGCTTTAGAAGCGCTCTGACAAAGTCTGTCAACAACTATGCAAAAAAGGTATTGAGCGAAAAAGAAGCGGGCGATGCTTTGACTGGTGATGATATCAAAGAAGGTCTATCGGCTGTTGTATACGTAAAAATGCCGGCAACAAACCTTCAGTTTGAGGGCCAAACAAAATCTAAACTTGGCAACTCTGAAGTACAGACTATTGTTCAGCAAGCCGTGTCGGAGTATCTAGACGTCTATTTTGAAGAAAATCCAAAAGTAGGTCGCGATATTTTATCTAAAATATTTTTGGCTCAAAAAGCCCGTCTGGCTGCCAAAGCTGCCAAAGAAGCGGTTTTAAGAAAAGGAGCGCTTGAAGGAGCAACTCTTCCTGGCAAATTGGCTGATTGTCAAGAAAGAGATCCGGCAAAATCAGAACTCTTCCTGGTAGAGGGTAATTCTGCAGGAGGAACTGCAAAAAATGGCAGAGATAGAAAATATCAAGCGATTCTTCCTCTTCGAGGTAAAATCTTAAATACAGAAAGGGCTTATTTGGATCGAGTGTTAAGTTTTAAAGAACTTAAGGATCTGGTTATCGCCTTAGGTACGGGTATAGGAGAAAATGTTGACTACGCCAAGCTTCGTTATCATAAAATTGTCATTATGACCGACGCTGATGTTGACGGAGAACATATCAGAACCCTGATACTAACATTTTTCTTTCGTCACCTTCCCGATATCATCAACAAAGGACATATGTATATCGCGCAACCACCTCTTTATAAAATACAGTCAGGTAAAAAAATTAATTATGCTTATACAGACGAAGAAAAGGATAAACTCGTTAACTCATTAACTCAAGAACATAATAACTTAATAATTCAAAGGTATAAAGGTTTGGGCGAAATGAATCCCGAACAACTCTGGGAAACAACCATGAATCCGCAAAATAGAATCTTAAAACTCGTGACCATAGCCGACGCCCAAGAAACCGATTACGTTTTTTCTATGCTCATGGGTGAAGAAGTCCCACCAAGAAAGAAGTTTATTGTTACGCATGCAAGATTAGCAAATCTGGATATCTAATTATAAATTTATATATTTACCTATGGATCTAGCAAAACTTTCCGCAGGTATTAATCCCCCGGAAGAAATAAACGTTTTTGTCGAAATCCCGCAAGGTTCTTTTATTAAATACGAGATGGATAAGGATACGGGTTTTATTACTGTCGATCGTTTTTCC
>Ga0155901_106_pt1 | contig 60396 bp, 55 predicted proteins | sample RifCSPlowO2_01_FD_107555 | JGI IMG/M metagenome (GOLD analysis project Ga0155901, IMG submission 107555) | Candidatus Roizmanbacteria bacterium RIFCSPLOWO2_01_FULL_37_16 | reverse complement strand
TATGATTTCTTTTTATTTCCCCGCAAAAACATTATCTTCGGTAAATGGATACAGCATTCCCGCTGGTGGCCCGACTATCAACTCCGATTATTCAAAAAAAATGCTGTAAATTGGCCCAAAGAATTACATCCCACTCCAAAAGGAAAAGGTAAAGAATACAGATTTGAAGCTAGAGTTGAAAATGCAATTCTACACTATAATTATGACACGCTGGATCAATATCTCCAAAAAGCCGTAAGATATGCAAAAGCCGAAGCAAATTTGAAATTTAAACAGAATAAAGAATACACTCTTTCAGAGGTGCTACGCCAGTCAACATCCGAATTTATCAGTCGTTTTTTCGCACTTGACGGCTACAAAGATGGTCTACATGGCTTTGTTTTATCAGTACTTCAGATGTTTTATTACTTTCTAGTTTATTTCTACTTTTGGGAGATGAAAAAATATCCAAATTTAGAAAAAAATACCCCTCAACACTTCCAGAGTTTTGCTCGCAACTTGCACTTTGAAACTAACTTCTGGCTAAGCAAAAAAAATTTGGTTTCAGCAACAGAAAAAATAAAACTCAAAATCCAGAACAAAGTTCTAAAATTATTCGGACAATAGCGTCATTCCGAACTCGTTTCGGAATCTGGTTCTAAAATCAGATGCTGAAACTAGTTCAGCATGACAAAATTATTTAACACTAAAAGAATTCTTTTTTTACTTTTTATTCTATTTATTTTAATCCGTCTTCCTTTTCTTGATCAAATTAACCTCCTCCATGACGAAAGAGACATAGTATTATCCGGCTGGTCTATAGCAAGAACCGGTAAAGACCTTTTTGGCAAACCATTCCCATTGGTTTTTGAAAATATAAGTCCCAACAATCCACTCATTGCTATATATTTTGCAGCCCTTTGGTTTTTATTTGTACCTTTAAAGTCAGTATTCTTTGCGCGACTTCCATTTCTTTTAATATCAGCACTCATCGTATTTATATGCTTTAAACTTGTTAAGTTTATTACCGGAGATGATAAAAAGTCGCTGATAACTACAGCTGTATTATGTTTTAATCCCTGGATATTCCATATTACCAGACTTGCCCTTGATATTCCTCTTGCGCTGGTTTTTCTTTTTGGAGGAATTCTGCTTTACCTTCAGAAAAAAAAATTTCTCGCTCTCATTCTATTTTTTCTCACAGCTTTTACTTACCAAGGTTCAAGACTTCTCATTCCATTTCTTTTGATTTACTTAGAATTATTTTTTTTAATCAAACAAAAATCATGGAGATCATTCTTTTTTAGTTCGTTTATAAATCTCTGCTTTTTTATTTCGATAATCACGCTTGCCAACTTGATTGAACCAACTATCAGTAAAAACCGCTTGTCTGAAATAATCTTATTTGATTTTAAAAAAATTTCGCAAACTGTTGATTTCAAGCGAAGAACAAGTATTGCTCCTCTTTTGGTAAGTAGATTTTTTGATAATAAAATTACTTCAGCCTTTGACGAGGTAGTTCTTAATCTAAGTAAAGGTTTTGATATAAGTTATCTTTTTAAAAGTGGAGACTATAGCGCAATAAATGCCAATGCTGTGACCGGTCAATTTCTTTTTATTTATATTATTTTTTATTTTATCGGCATTATTTTCCTTGGGAGAAAAAGCAATAGATATGACTTTTACATTTTGGGTTTTATTCCTCTTGGTATGATTCCGGCAGTTCTAAGTACCCATGGTCTTTCTTTTTCTATAAGAGGAGTTTTATCATCTCTTGGGTTTAGCTATCTTATTTCGCTTGGAATTATTTTTTTTATTCAGTTATTAAAAGGTAATAAATTTAAAATTTATCTGATAACTCCAGTTATCTTGATTTTTTTTATCAATCTGTCTTATTTTATCTATGGATATTATTTCAGAAGGCCAATAACAGTTGGAGAACTTTTCAAAGAAAACGAAAGACAACTGTCTAATTTTTTAATCAAAAGCGACAAAAATTACACCATATACCATCAATCAGCACAAGATATGTTATTAAGCTACTTATTTTTTCAAAAAAATCTAAGTATGAATAAAGTCCAAAAAAATCTTAAGAGTAAAAATTATGCTTATGATAATTTAATCTTCTTTAATTGTAACCACAAAATTGATTATTTAAGCGTAAAAAATACGATTATTCATGATCTGTGTTTGGAAAATGAAACCTATGAAATTCTCAATGATATTAATAATAAAAAAGTTGCATTGAGAATTCCTTATCAAGATTTTTCGCAAAAAACTGCTTATTTTGTCATCGAATAAATATTTATTGATTTATTTTCAAATATTTTTTTTGCTTTTTTCGGTTTGCATTGAACCATAATTTTTTCTTTATCTACTAGTCTTCTAATTTCATAGACATAATCAACTTTATTCAACAGATTACAATCAGCTTGCTTTAATAGATCAAGTCTTTTTTCATATTCTACCCCGGTTAATCTAAGCTGTAATATATTGGCAAAATATGTTTGTTTACCGGAAAAAGCAGAAACATAAGCTGTGTCTTCATAAGCATATAAAGGATTCGGTTTTTGGTAACTCTTCAACTCTTTATTATAAAGAGAAGTTAAAACAATTCCGTCTGGTTGTTTTTTTAAAAATTGAAGCGCTCTTATCTCATCAACTGATAAATATGTGGCTCCGGGTGCAACCATAAAAAGTCTTACCAAATCTAAAGAGGTAGGAATTGAAGCTAAAGCTATAAAAGTCGCCAATAAAGCGAAAATTATTTTTTTGGATTTTATTAGATAATATAAGCATTTTGTGAGATATATAGTTAAAAGAAAAATTGTGTAGAAGAAAAACTGTATTGTGTTCCACCATTCTGCCTTTTGCACCAAAGTCACAGTCAATAAAATTGAAAAGAAAATTGTCAAAATAATTGTTAAATCAAATTTATCTAACTTTCTTTTTATAGCTAAAAAAGCTATATACAAAAAAGCAAAAAATCTTGTCCCCAGATAAAAAAACAAAAATAAAAGTAAGTTTATTGTCTCTATAGCGATCAGTCTTGGCCCAATTTTTCCCTGCGCCATGATGTAGTATCTAGCATCAGTCAAATCTCTAAGATAAAACTGATTTGGTTCCTCTGTAATCTTATGAACTAAAGAAAATGGCGCCCAACCGAAAATCGAACCGGTCTTAATCGATCTTATTGGATCATAAAATAGAAATAATCCCGAAAAGACAAATCCTGAAATGATAGATAATTTAATTATGCTATCCTTTACTTTGTCATTCCGAACTTGTTTCGGAATCTGATTTTCCGATAATAGATCCTGAAATGAATTCAGGATGACAAAAATCACAACCATAAAAACACTTATCACTCCCCCGTAAAACTTTAGTCCCATAATCAAAAAAATACATAAACCCATTATTAATACATTTTTTAGACTAAGATTTTTTTCCTTCAGCAAAATCAAAATGGTTAGAAGCGGAAGTAAAGAAAAAGCATAAGGCAAGTTCGACATCATATGCATCACAGGTTGAGGAAGCAAAGTTGAAGATCCATTTATAGTTTTATCGTGCATAAGTGTTAATAAATAAGAAAACGATCCGGCAAAATAATTTAAAAAAAGGAATAAACCAACAAATAAAAACGTATCTTTTATTTTTCTACCTAGAATAACAAGAAGAAAAGTAAAAACAATAAACCAAAAAATAGGAAACAACTTAAAATATGTAACTATAGATGGAATACCCAACTTTGTAAGTAAAAAAATAAAATAATCCAATAAATAGTTATAACCATAAAGATTTTCACCTGAAAAAGTTGGAGCGATAAAGGGAAATTTACTGAAAGAAACGTTAGCAATTGCTAGATGCCAGATGGCATCGTGTCCATGTACTCCCCAGAAATTTATACCGCAGGCTTCCTTAAAACAAAAAAACGTGCCGCTAGGAAAAATAAGAAGCATATAAAGAAAAAAGGCTGGCAGGATAATTAAAAGTAAGACTTTGTGCTTTCTGATATAATCAAATACAGATCTCATAATGACTTTCGTGTCATTCCGAACTCGTTTCGGAATCTGGTTCTAAAATCAGATGCTGAAACTAGTTCAGCATGACAAAAAATAAACTAGCATTAATTACGGTAATCTACGAGAATTATACTGTACTTACCGACTTCTTAGGAAGTCTTCGTGATCAAATCAATAAAAACTTTCATCTTTTTATCGTTGATTTATCCAAAAATAAAGAAAAAATAGAAAAGACTAAGCAATCAACCATTATCGCTGAAGTAAATAAAGGCTATTCCTATGGAGTGAACATTGGTTTAAAAAATGCTCTCAATGACGGTTACAAATACTTTTGCGTAATTAATAATGATGTTTATTTTAAAGAAGATTTTACAATTAATGCTTTCAGGTCTATCCTCAACCATCCATCTTCCATTATCGGCGGAAAAATCTATTACGCGCCTGGTTTTGAATACCACAAGGAAAGATATACAAAATCCGATATAGGAAAAGTCATCTGGTACACAGGTGGAAAAATTGATTGGGATCATGCATTAACTCCCCACGTCGGAGTCGATGAAATCGATCATGGACAATACGACAATTTTAAAGAGATTGACTTCGTAAATGGAGCTCTTATGCTATTTGATAAGTTGGTAATTGATAAAGTAGGTTTTTGGGACGAGAGCTATTTTCTCTATTTTGAGGATGCTGACTTTTGTGTTCGGGCAAAAAAAGCCGGCGTTAAGTTATTCTATGATCCGTCAATCATTATCTGGCACAAAAATGCCCAATCTACCGGTGGATCCGGCTCAAAACTGCAGCAAAAATATCAGAGAATAAATAGACTTCGTTTCGGTTTAAAATATGCTCCCATTAAAACTAAACTGCACCTGATAAAAAATTATTTTCTAGATTTCATACACCCTCAGGGTGCTGGTCATTGAGAAACACCCTGAGGGTGTAAAAAGGATGAAAAAATATATATATGTTTTACTTCTTACTGGATTAATATTCAGAATAGCAATAAGCTTTCGTACCTATAGCGGCGACGTATCCAACCACATAATTTGGGGCAAAGATGCAGTAGATCAAGGTTTGCAAGGACTTTATGAGAGAAACTTTGAAAAATTGTACGGTCATACCTCACCTAATTATCCTCCTTTAACCATTCTCATTTTTGCTTTTCTTTATCTAATCAAAAATTGGATTTATCAAATAGCTTGGTTTTTAAATTTACGTTTTCCGATTTTCCCTTCTAATTTAATTTTTTTACTCAAAGAATTTGATTATTACCCTTACCTTCTTAAACTTCCAGCAATATTTGCTGATATTGGAATCGCGTATATTAGTTATCTTTTTTTAAATAAAATTAGAGTTAAAAACCAAGTAACTAATAAACTAATAACTTTATTTATTCTTTTCAATCCCGCTTATTTTTACAACAGCGCTTATTGGGGTCAAACTGATTCAATTCCGCTTTTTTTTCTTTTAGTTTCATTTTATATTCTTATCTATCAGAAAAAATTTCTTACTTCTGCAATTCTTTTCACTCTTGGTCTTCTATCGAAGCAAACAATTATTATATTTATTCCTCTTTACCTAATTGTTCTTTTTCATCTCTCCAATCTCTCTCGTCATTCCGACCCTGAGCTTGTCGAAGGGGAGGAATCTAGCGATCCGCCAGCTGGCGGTAAGCGTAAATTACGCTTCGGAATGTCAAACGTTCCTTCGCTAGATTTCTCAGTCACTTCGCTCCTTCGAAATGACAGTTTGAGAAGTTTTATTATTGTTTCTTTAGTCACGTTTATTATTTTTTGGCTTTTTTTTCTTCCTTTTTATCAGAATGGTAATCCCCTTCTTTTTCCACTAACAACTTACTTGAATAAAATTATTCTGGTTTCAGGTCTGCCATTCACTTCTAATCACGCCTTCAACTTTTGGTATTTATTGACTGGTTCTCGAACAACTCTAGCGTCATCCAAGTTTATTTTCAATATTTCTTATGAAATATTGGGGTATTTAGTTACAGGAATAATAAGCTTTCTTATTTTATTTAGGTTATGTATTCGTTCCCAAAATAACTATATAAGAAATTTTTTCTACGCCGGATTTCTTATCCCTTTAACTTCCTTTATATTCTTAACCAAAATCCACGAGAGACACCTAATCGTTACTCTACCCTTTCTTTTATTATTAACCATCAATAACAAATTTTTGTTAGTTACTTATATTTATATTTCTTTATTTAATTTCTTAAATATGTATCACAATTGGTGGTCACCGAACTTCTTTTATCTTCAGAAATTACTGTCGACAGATTTTGTTATTAATGTTTTAACAATAGGATTATTGATTTTTTATTTTTTACTATTGTTAAGATTTTTTAAATCGGAATCCAAAAATTATTGAATATATCTATTTATTCTTAAGCTCCTAAGAATTTCATCTTGATGATTATTTAAAAGAAAAAGGTTAGTATTCAAATAAAACGAGGAAGGGCTTTTAAGGACTTTAATATCTTTTATTTTATCAAGCCGCGTATATTTATCCTTCAGCCATTCTAAAAAAAAATCGGCAAATTGATCAGCCGGCGTCCCGAAAACACCTGTATTCCACTTAAAGATAATTATTTTAGGTTGGTTTCTTTCAAATTGTTCGATAAAACTTCTTTTAATTTTTTCATTTTCTTTAAATTGCGGCATAACTGAAATATATTTACCTGACAGTCTCCCTTTTTTAACAAAAAAAATCTCGTGTGGCTCATAAGGCCCTATCCAATAATAGTCGTCCTCTTCAAGAACTTCATCCAAAAAAACGGCTGTATCTGCCTTATCATAAATTGACGGCATTTTTTGCGTATAGCGATAAAACCATTTATCATAGGTATTTTTAACTAGAAAAACAAAAGTAAAAAGTAAAAGAATACTTAGCAAAAGCTGACTCAACCTTCGAATATCATTTGTTAAAGTATCTTTTATCTCTAATTTTCTAAGAAGATAAACTGCAACTAAAGATGAAACAATTCCCAACATGATAAATAAACCCGTTTGATAGTCGGTCTCGAACATTGCTTTCTGCAAATTGCTTCTTGGAGCAGAAAAGGACACCAGAAAGAAAAATATTGCCGCTATTAAAACATTCCTAAACAAAAATAAAATTAGAAGTATAAAACTACCCAAAACTGTAACTGTCGAGATCGGCAAATAAAGACTTAAATCTTTTACTGTGGCTAAGCGTGGTAAAAATCCTTCCCAGAAATTAAAAATCAAAGTAAATCCGAATTTTAGCGGATTAAAAAACCTTCCTCTAACGTAGTTTGGTATATCAATGTAAAGCGAGGTATTATATTCTATATTTGCTAAGTAAAAATCATCTAATGATTTATAAAATAAGAGATAAATCAGATATAAAAAATATGGCAAAATAATTATGACGAAAAGGATTAAAAACCTTTTACTACGAAAACCTACAAGATAAAACTGCCAAAGGTAAAGAGCTAAACCCAAATAAAGATAAGTAAGTGATGAAAAGATTAATAAGAAAGTCAAAAGTGAACAAATTAAGATTATTCTAAAACTTATTTTTTTATCAAAAGTCTGACAAATTAAAATCCAAAAAACTAAAACAAAAAAAAGTGTCGCCAAGCTATCAGCCAAAAATAAATGCAACCAAAAGTAGACAGATACGAGCGGATAAAAAGCAAAAAATATTAGATAATACAAGTAAATACTTCTATAATATTTCCGAATCCACAAACCAGTCGATAAAAGAACAATAAATGAAAAAACCGACCATAAATATCTAAATAATAGGTAAGATCCAGATGAAAATTTTAAAAGAACCGCTGCAAAATACCAGGCAAAAGGCAGATGGTGGTCAAAAAATTCTTTGTAGGGGATTTTTCCTGAATTGATAAATTTACCCGCTAAAAGATTTACAAACTCATCAGGATAAGTAACATAAGTTGTATTAATAAAAAAAATTAAAAAAATGATTAAGAATAAAATAATTTCAGGCAACGTTTTTCTTTTCACTTTTTTTTATCCTGAGGATTAATAAATAGACTACATTAAGGATCAGGGCAATAGCTATTATCCAATGTTTGAGTGAAATTTTTTCAGCTTTATCCCAACCACCCAATCTAATATACGGGTAATAAGATACCAAAAGTCCGAAGAAAAATAAGTCCAATCGATTAATCGATTGGATAAATAAGGGTAAAAATATAAATAAATTGAGAAAATACCAAGGTTGAATTTCTGATTTAAATGATAAATAGATTAGCACACTAAATAACCAGGCGAAAATAATTTTATTCCATTTTTTATTATTTCGAGTTAAAAATATCAATGGAAAAGAAATGTATTTTATACCGGCCGATAGTAAAAAAAACAATCTGAATATCTTACTTCTACTCCTTAGGAGAAAATAAACTCCGACGATACCTAAGGAAACCGCAATAAAATCATTATGAGAATTAACTAACCCTTCAACAATAACTAAAGGATTGGTAGCTAAAGCTATTGCATACTTTTTATTAATTTTATTTAAATAAAAAACCGCCAGAAAATAAAAAAATACAAAAGTTAATTTAAAAAACAAAAAGCTTAAAATAAATTTTCCCAAACTCAAAAAAGACGGGGCGAGAGTTATTAAAAGAAATACGGGACCATAAGGGTAAGTTCTATGAGTCCATTGCAGAAAACGAAGCCAAGGATCTGACGGAAAATCAAGCGCTTTATAAAAATAAGGATTTTGATGGTAAAAAGTTGCGATCTTGGCATCAAACATATAGTTAAAAAAATCATGCGAGAGGAATGGATAAGAAAAAAGCAGAATCAAACCTGTAAAAATTGCTATTTTAATTACGCTTAAATGTTTATATTTTTGAATAAAGAAGTAATTAAATACAAAAAGAAGTATGATTATCACTAAATAAATTAGCCAGGATATATCTCTTCTATAATATCCCAATTCAACCATCTTTAGTCTGAATATCGCCCACCAATCAGACGAAACTAAAGTTAGGTTTGGGTCAACAAGTGCATACGAATAGATACTCAAGATAAAAAGAAGAAAGTAATAAAGTGCTATCATATAACTTAGACTGTCATGTTGAATTTATCCCGATTTAATCGGGATCAGATCCTGAAACGAGCTATAGTCCTGAGCGATAGCGAACGGATTCAGGATGACAAAAGGTGCGAAATTCCTGCTTATAGTTTTGAAAAAACTTCAAGCTTTGCTTATAGTTTTGAGATTATCGAATAGGTATTATTTTTTTCTAATAGTTTAAAAGGGAATTTCTTTTTTTCTAAATCTTCTATTACCCAATTTTTTGTTATTCCTACCACATTTCCGCCATCCGTCTCGAATAATCTTGCAAATGTTGCCTCTCCGCTTGCTTCATATATCAATGTCTCTATTTTTCTCCCAGAATAAAAAACCGCAACAGGTAAATAATCTATATCTAAGAAGATCTTTTTATTGTATTTTAATACTTTCCTGACGATATCGACTTGATCTGTTTCATATTTTGATTGGGGAAATACTTCTTTCCGAAAATTAAAGATTTGAACACCGGCTAAATATATTACTCCTAGTAAAAAAAATATGTTAAAGATAAATTCATATTTAGTTTTTTTAAAAATCAAGTCAAAAAAAGTCTGACCCGAATAGTAGAAACCTTGGGGAATTAAAAAAGCCATAGGTAAGTAGGTGGGAATTAAGTGCCAAAGCTCTGTTTGTTCTGAAGTAAGAAAAGGGTAAAGGATAATAAAATTCCAAAGAATTAGAAAGATATTAATTTTAAGTAATTCTCTTGCCTGTTTTTTCTTTTTTTTAAAAAAAATGAGTAAGCAATTAAAAATTACAAGAGGCAAACTAATCTGCCACAACCTATACCACTTTCTCATACCCATATGAATATAAAACAAGGGTTGCTCTAATTTAAGTTGAAAATAGGAATTTAAAGTTTTATCTCTTGCGCCTTTATGAATAAAATGATACTGATAAAAATCAGGATATTTCTCTAGATGTAAACGGTACCAAGGTACTACTAATAAGGTAAATAAAAAAAACCCTATAAAAATTAGTACAAAATTTTTCTTAATATTCAGTATCTCCCTGATATTAAAAAACAAAATAAAAAATCCTGCCGAAAAACCAATTAATGTTTTTGTTAATATCAGGGCACCAAAAATTAATAATGTTAAGGGAAAGAAGTTAAAATTTTTTTTCGCTTTTAAGGATAGAAAAAGAGTCAAAAGATAAAAAAACATGAAAGCCGATTCAAGATTACCCGATCTTACGCGTATTACATACCAAACCGACGTACCAAGTATTAAACTGGATGCAAATCCTAACGTTTTCTTTCCCAGGAGTTCACTGCCAATTTTATAAACTAAATAAATCGAAAACAAACCCAAAATTGCTGACGGAAAACGCGTGGCGAATTCATTTACTCCAAAAAGTTTATAAGAAATAGCCATCAGCCAGAATCCCATAGGAGGATGGTCATAATATGGCTTACCGTTCCAAACCAAATTCATGAAATCACCGGTTTTTGCAATTTCTCTAGCAATCGACGCGTACCAAGCCTCATCGAAGCTTTCGAGTGTGTTATAATCTAACCGATAAAAGAAGATATATGCAAATAATATGCTCAAAAAGATAATTGGAGCCACTCTTTTCACTTTTGTCATTTTTCTTTTCTGTTATTTTAGATTAAAACCTCTTTATTTTCAAACAGTTGGCTACACTTATGACCAAGGCAGGGATTTTCTCAAGGCCGCTGAAATAATCCTCGATAAAAACATCACCTTTATCGGCCCAACCACCGGAATTCAAGGTCTCTTTCATGGAGCTTGGTATTATTACCTGCTTCTTATCCCCTTTATTATATTTAAGGCCTCTCCAATAGGATTTTATTATTTTAACTTTTTTATTCAACTTTTATCTTTTCTTTTTTTTGCTTATTTTCTTAAAAAATTTTTTGGCCCCCTTGTCGCTTTGATAATTTCTGTTATTGTTTCTACCTCGCCGTATTTTATTTTTACTTCGACTTTCATCGGCAACAATATTTTTGTACTTCCCTTTTTTTTAGCTTTTTTACTTGTAAATTTTTTATTAATTGAAGATAAGGTTAATAAATTTAAACTTTTTTTACTGATTTCCGGTCTACTAGTTGGATTTATAACAGAATTTGAGCTCGCCTTCGGTCTTTTTTTAATTCCTTCTTATCTTTTATTTATCATTTTTTTGAAAAAATTAAGAAGCATATATTTTCAAAAAAAGAATTTTTTGTTTGCTTTAATTGGGTTGATAATTCCATTTATTCCTCGCCTTCTTTTTGAATTAAAAAATAATTTCATGCAGACAAGAAATTTTTTCATTTACCTAACGAGTTTGAATACTCAAATCTCTCGTTCTTTTGGCCAAATACTGCAAGAACGGGTCAATCTTTTTTATGGATATTTTAATAGTTTGTTTTTAAATGATACGGCCTTAAAGGTTTTCCTCATTTTTTTTATTCTACTTATTTACTTTTTCTCTGAATTTAGAATCAAAAAATATTATCAATCTATTCATTTCTTTATTTTGTTGTCGGCATTACTTTTTTTTCTTTCATCCCTAAGTAGAACAGATTTTTTTTGGGAAAATTATTATGAAGGAATTCAATATCTAATCCTTTTAATATTGGCTTTAGCTTTAACTATAGATATAAAGATTAATCTCTTTCTTTTTAATTTTGCAAAAATTAATCTACTTATAATTTTGCTTATTATAAGCCTAAATAGTATATTAAAGGATTTTAAAGTTAAACCTAATTCGTTTGGAACTCTCAAGCAACTTTCTCAAATAATTTACTTTATTCATTCAAACGAAAACAAAAAGAGTAACTATTGTGTGAAAGTTTATACACCGCCAGTTATTCCATATACGTATAATTATTTATTTCTTTATGAAAAACTTTCTAAAAATATCCCAACCCCCCAATCAGATTGGGTTAATGAGAAATGTTGGTTTATCATTGAACCCGACGATAATAAAGAAAGACGCGCGCAGTGGTTAAATAAAAATATACCTAGACTGGCAAAAACAGCCAAGGAAACTGTGATTGATGATATTGAAGTTGTCCTTTTCGAACTCAATTGAAAAAATATATATTTCCTATCTTAATTTTTTTATCAATATCTTTAATCTATTCTTATAAATTGTTCTCTTCTTTTAATTTTCATCCTGATTTTGCCCGAGATATTTATGATATGCTGACAATTATTCGAGGCAAATTGACTTTAATTGGTCCAAAATTTAGTTTTGGTGGAATTTATTCAGGTCCCTATTATTACTATTTGTTCGTACCAATTTTTTATTTAACCAAATTAAATATTGACTCTCTACTTATTTTTAACCTTCTAATTTTTATTGCTGCGTTACTTGTTTACTTCATTTATGCAAGTAAAAAATTTGACTTAATTTCAGCAATATTAGCTGTACTCGTTCTTACATTTATACCAATTTATCTTATTTTTTCCCGAAGTCCCTGGAATGGATCAACCTATTTACCCCTTCTTTTGATTTTCCTTACTTTACTTTATTTTCAAAATTTCAAAAGTATTGGTTTATTTCTTCTAGGTATTTGGGGGGGAGCAATCATTACTATTCATTTAGTCAACTTGCCTATACTTATTATTGCTTTCTTATATTTTCTTAAATTTAACCACAATCGATACCGTTTAATTTATTTAGCCCTTGGAGTTTTAGTTGCTTTGTTACCGCTTATAGCTTTTGAATTTAGACACAATTTCATTATGTTAAAAAATACATTCATCATCGGCTCATATCAAAGTTTTATTGAAAATAAAAACATTCCCTATGCAGTATCCGGAAATAAAAACTTTTTAAAAAATATCTTCTTTGTGGGTAAACATCTTTCTTCACAGACAGGCGTTAATATTTTAATTTATTTTTCTTTATTTATTCTTCTTTGGCCAAGACTCAAAGAAACAAGATTGAAGTTTTTTATAATGTCAATCTTGGTTTTATTCCTAATTTATTCTTTAATCCTACGCTATCAGTTTGGACAACATTATTTATTTCCCTTTTCTCTTTTTATTGTCTTTATCGCAATTATTACTCTACTCAATACTAAAAATAAATGGTTACTTGTAGTTGTCTTACTTCTTGAATTATCTTCTTTTCCTAAAACTATCTACAATACCTCTCCAAGAAAATCGGAAAAGTATGAAAAAGCAGTAAACTTTATTATTGATAATAAAATAGTACAAAAAAACGATTCTTTTAATATAATCCAGTACTCAAAAGAATATAAAATATATGTACCCATCGGTCATGAGTATCGTTTCTTTTTTGTTAAAAATAAATTTTTACCTAAATCTGAATTTGAATACAATACATCGGGTATACTCCTAATTTTTTCTGAACTTAACGACCTAGATATTACAAAGTTGAATAGTTGGGAGATAGATCAATTTGGTAAACAATATTTTAATAAAAGACAAAAATACAAAATCGGAGATATAATTTTGTATAAGATTAAAAAAATATGAATAAGCAAAAATTAACAGTAATCATCTACACTCATAATGAAGAAAAAAATATTCAAGCTTGCATTGAATCTCTTAAATCATTGACTTCAGAGATAGTTCTCGTTGATATGAAAAGCACTGATCAAACAGTTTCTCTGGCTAAAAAAATGGGGGTGATTGTTTATAGTTTTACTTTTACAAGATATGTTGAACCCACCAGAGAATTTGGAATTAGAAAAGCTGAGACTGAATGGGTCTTGATACTAGACGCTGATGAGAGAGTAACGCCAGAACTAAGTCAGGAAATTAGATATTCGATATTAGATAATAGTCAAAAAAAATCCAATATCCAGTATCCAGTATCTAATATCACTGCATTTAAAATTCCTCGAAAGAATATCTTTGGTAAAATTAAGTGGTTGAAATACGGAGGATGGTGGCCTGATTATCAAATACGATTAATCAATAAAAATTGTTTTAAATCCTGGCCAAAGGAAATCCACTCTACTCCTCTTTTCACTGGAAAAACGGGATATTTAAAAAATCCACTTATTCACTATTTCCACGGTGATTTGGAATCAATGGTTAAAAAAACAATCATTTTTGAAGACATTGAGTCAGATTTACTTCTTAAGTTTCATAAAAATGTTTCAACTATGACTTTTTTTAGAAAATTTTTGGGAGAATTAAATAGAAGGCTTATTAAGAATTTAGGATTTATAGATGGCGAACTTGGTATAATTGAATCTATCTATCAAGCTTTCTCCAAAACAATAACATATATTTATCTATATGAAAAAAGTCGCTCTATACGACCCTTATCTTGATACTCTTGGTGGTGGCGAAAAACACCTTCTTTCAATTTTAAAAGCTTTAGAAGATGAAGGATTTGAAATAAATATTTTTTGGAACAAAAACCTGCAAAATCAAATAGAAAATCGTTTCCGACTTCAATATATTAATAAATTAAAGTTTTTACCCGATTTCTTCACGCCTACTAGTCATTTCGAGGAAGCGAAGCGACCGAGAAATCTAGCGAAGCGCTTTTACGCTCCCTTTGGTCGCTGGATTTCTCACTTTGTTCGAAATGACAATGTGTTAAAAATACTTAAAAATTTTGATATTTTCTTTTACGTAACAGACGGAAGTTATTTTTTTTCATCGGCTAAGAAAAATTTTGTCTTTTGTATGGTTCCAAATATAAATCTTTATCAAAGATCTCTCTTTAATAAATTAAAAACAGCTAACTTTCGCTTTATCTCAAATTCTTACTATACTCAGAGTTGGTTAAAAAAATGGGGTATCGAATCTGAAGTTATATATCCTTACCTAAATCATGATTTTATCGATATAGATTTAAAGGATTTAATCAAAGAAAATATCATTTTGAGTGTTGGAAGATTTTATAACCAACTTCATTCAAAAAAACAATCTATCCTTATAGATTTGTTCAACAAATTAAAACAAGTTAATCATAAGTTCAAAAACTTTAGACTAATTATTGCCGGTGGACTAAAACAAGAGGATAAAGCATACTTTTACAAACTTAAGTCTACGATTGAAAGTAATTCTGGAGTGATACTTAAAACAAATGTTACCTATACTGAATTATTAAATCTTTATCGTAAATCTTTAATCTATGTACATATGACAGGGTTTGGCGTTGACGAAAATAAAAATCCAGAACAAGTCGAACATCTAGGAATTGCCCCACTTGAGGCTATGGCAAGTGGCTGCCTGACATTTTGCTACAACGCCGGAGGTTTGAAAGAGATAGTGAGCGATGGTAGCACTGGATTCCTTTTTAATTCTCAAGAAGAACTTATGGCTAAACTATCCTCTATTCTCTCAAATACAACTCTCCAAACTCAAATTAAAAGACGCGCCAAACAGTTTGTGCTGGATAATTTTAGTTATAAAGTATTTAAGAAAAGAGTAAAGGAGATAATTTTATGATCTCAATCATCATTCCGACCTATATGAATAAACAATTTTTAAGCAATACTCGAATGAATATAAAATTTTTCAGTGGATGTGAAGTAATAATTGTAAATGACAATCCTAAAGAAAGCCTAAAAAACGATCTAAAAGAATTTAAAAATATAAGACTATTAGAAAACAACAGCAATCTTGGTTTCGCTCAAAGTATAAATAAAGGAGTGAGAATGGCAACAAAAAAATATGTAATGTTAATAAATGACGATGTATTACTTCTTGATGACAGTTTCAAAAAGGCCACTTATCTTTTTGAAAAATATCCATTGCTATTCGCGGTGAGTTTTGCCCAAAAGGAAAAAGATAACTCTATCGTTGGAAAAAACATACTTTATTGGAAAAGGGGACTGATATTTCACGCAAAAGCTAAGAATTTGAAATTCGGCTATTCTGCTTGGGCAGAAGGTGGTGCTTGCTTAATTGATAAAAACAAATTTTTGCAGCTTGGAGGTTTCGACCCGATCTATGCTCCTTTCTACTGGGAAGACATTGATCTTTCCTATCAGGCTTGGATAAAAGGTTTTAAAATCTTATTCGATCCCAAAATTCTTGTAGAACATCACCATGAATCAACAATTGGAAAATATTTTTCTAGGAAATTTATTCAAACCATTGCTTTTAGAAATCAATTTATTTTTGTCTGGAAAAATATTAGCGACCTTAACTTGTTACTAAAGCATTTTTTGCTTCTTTTTTATAATTTGCTGTATTATTCTATAGTAAAAAGACAGTCAAATTTTCTGAGAGGATTTTTCCAGGCTGTAAAGGATTTACCGGCAATAATCACGAGACGCAAACTAACTAACAAAGATAGAAAAGAGAGAGATAAAAAAATTTTAGCTTCTTTCTCCCTATGAATAAAAAAATTATTGCTACACTTTTGGCCATATTCACTCTGATTTCTGTTTTTTTACATTTTTATAGGATTAATCAAATTCCGCCCTGTATCAACGCTGATGAAGCAGCTTTTGGCTACAATGCCTATTCTATCTTAAAGACAGGAAAAGATGAGTATGGAGCATTTTTACCGCTTCGATTTAAGTCTTTTGAAGACTATAAGCTACCTTTGTATACTTATCTATCGGTCCCGTTTGTGGCCTTGTTTGGGCTAAATGATTTCTCAACCAGGGCGTTAAATATTGTAATCGGCATCAGTTTCATTCCTCTCATATTCTTTATTACAAAAGAACTATTTAATAATGAGAAAATTGCCCTCCTTTCATCTTTTTTAACTTCTTTAAGTCCTGGTATATATATCTTATCCAGACATGCACATGAAGGAGTTCTAAGTGCTTTTTTTATCCTACTTATGCTTTTATTCTTGGTTAAATATATAAAAACTAACTCAATATACTATTTTTTATTTGCAAATTTGAGTTTATTGGGATCTTCGTACTCATATCAAAATGGAAGAGTCTATCTGTTTTTCATTATTTTATATGAAGTCGTTCTTCTCTGGAAAAAAGATTCGGGTAAGTCAGTAAAAAAGTATTTCGGTTACCTTGCTTTTTTGGGAATTATTGGAATTATTGCAATCTATCCGGATATTCGATATAGCCTAAACAGAATCCAAAACTTAGCCTTTTTCAAAAGCTCGGGATTTCAACTCCGTCTTACCGAATACCTTGCTGAACATCCAAATCGATTGCTTCACAATAAATTAGTAGAATCTGCCCAAGAAATATTTAAAAGGTATATCCTTCAACTCTCGCCTGAATTTTTGGCGGTTTCTGGGGACAGTAACTGGAGATTTGGTTTTTCTAATTTAGGACTAATAACACCTCTAGAATATATATTCTTTTTTATTGGATTATATTATCTATTTAAAAATAAGGAAAAATTTCGCCTTCTACTTTTATTTATTTTTTTTATTTCTCCAATCAACAACGCTCTAACCTGGCAAGACGCTTCTCTTATCAGGACATATATAATTTTATTTCCAATTCTTCTGATTATTGCCTACGGAATATTTCATATATATCTATTATCTTCCCATTGGAAACTCCAAAAATCATTGTTGCTATTCTTATTTCTAATATTTGCTTTTTTTAAATTAAATGTTTGGGATCTGTACTTCAACCATTATCCAAAAAGAGCTATGACGATAAGATCCTGGCAGTGTGGTTACAAAGAACTTGTCGACTATGTAAAGCAAAACTACGACAAATATGACAAATTTTATATTACGGATAGACACGGACAACCCTATATATTCTTTCTTTATTTCTGGCCTTTTGATCCTACCGGCTATCAAAAACAAGCAAAAATATCTGCACCTGACGAGTACGGATTCGGACAGATTGGAAAATTTGACAAATTCGAATTTAACTTTAAATTCGATCCGAAATTAAGAAGATCTGTATTTATAGGGTATCCGGAAGGTTTTAATGATACCAGCCAAGAGGTACTAAACAAGATAAAAAAAATTAAAGTCGGCACAGAAGAAATTTTCTGGATATATGAGGTAAACTAATGAGATCTTTCGACTCGCTACGCTCGCTCAGGATGAACGTGGGAATTATGTCCCACGCTCAGATGAATAAAATTATTGAAAGATTATAAAAAGTATGAATTAGAATTGGAACGATTAGATTTCTTCTTTCTAAAAAAGCAAAAGAATTGACTAAACTCAATATCATATCGGTCGTCAAAACCATTAAAAGGGTGTTACCTGTAAGTTTCACATTGGTAAATAGAATAGGAACATGAAGAAAGAAAAATAATATACTCGCAAAAAAAGATGATGTGTAGATATTTTTTGATTCTTCATAAAGACGTTTAAGTATAAAACCCCGCGACAGTATTTCTTCTGAAATCCCAGTAGCTAAAGCTAAGACAGCAATAAAAGCGAGATTTTCTAAACTAAATGGCTGTTTTAAAAATATAAACTCTTTAAATTTAACTATATTAGCCATCACAGCGCTTAATGTAAAAATCCCTCCAACTATAATAACTATTAAAAAATCTAAAAACGAAAATTTGAACTTAAGACCGATTGAAGAGAAAAAAGGTTTTTTCTCAATTTTTTTAATGTAATAATAGACTGGGAATATAAAAACGGCGGGTTTGGCAATAAATTCATCGATCCACTCCGGAAATCTAAACTTTGCCCTATAAATAGCCCAGATAATAAGAATGACCGCCCAAAGATTAAGCGATCGCTGGATTGGAGTGACTTTTGACCTCATTTTAAAAATTTACTCTCTTTTTTTAAATAAATCAATAAGGCTTTATACGCCTTTAAGTAAAAAGGAAACACGCGTCTTTAAAACTCGGGATAATTTATTCAAAACCTTGATTGTTGGATTAGCTTTACCTTCCTCGATTCGGGCTAAATATGTCCTGTCGATATCGGATAATAAGGCTAACTGTTCTTGAGAAAGTTTTCTTTTCTTTCTGCTATTTATAATTCCCTTTCCTAATCTCTGATAGAAGAAATTTCCGCGCCCCATGTTAAAGTTAAGATAATTAATATAGTATTGATTGTCGATGGACTATAATCTACAAAATAATTCAATTGCACCATCAAAGCGCTGAGTATTATTTTAATGATTATGTGGATTATAATATACTTTATTCGAGAAAGTCTTTTAGTTTACGTGCTCGTGTAGGATGTTTTAATTTTCGAATAGCTTTAGCTTCTATTTGACGAATACGTTCTCGTGTAACTTTGAATTCTCTTCCTACCTCTTCTAATGTTTTTGGCTTACTGTTTTCTAAGCCAAACCGCATGATCAAAACTTTTCGTTCACGAGGAGATAGGGTTTCTAATACTTTTCCCAGGGCATCTTTAAGAAGTTCCTTAGATACTTTATCATAGAGGGTTGGTTGATTTTGATCTGCTACAAACTGCTCAAGAGTTGCTTCTCTATCGTCTCCAACTGGAGTAGATAATGATTTAGGCTGTTGTGAAATCCTCATTAGGTTTTCTACCTCGTCAACTGACATCATCATCTCTTTCGCAACTTCTCTTACTGTTGGCTCACGGCCCATCTTCTGTGTTAATCTACGCTGTGCTTTATAGTAGCGGTTTATATGATCGACCATATGCACTGGAATCCTAATGGTACGCGATTGGTCGGCTATGGCTCTAGTTATAGCCTGCCTGATCCACCAAGTTGCATATGTCGAAAATTTAAATCCCCGCCGCCAATCGTATTTTTCTACACCACGGATTAATCCTCTGTTACCCTCCTGAATAAGATCTAAAAATGAAAGACGTCTGCCTAAGTATTTTTTTGCAATAGAAACAACAAGTCTTAGATTTGCCTTGATCAGTTTTTCTTTGGCTTTAAGATCATTTTTTTCGTACCTTTTTGCTAAGGCTATTTCCTCCTCAAACGTCAAAAGCGGGGTTTTGCCTATCTCTTTCAAATACATCTTAATTGGATCAAGTGACTCTCCATGTTTTAGGACCACTAACTGCTCCAGTTCTTTCTCCAGTTCTTCAGCGGTTTTTTTAGCATCCTCTTCATCTCTGGTTGAAATTGTTTCAAAAATATCAATTCCGCTTTCAAGTGCGTGGTCGAAAAACATATCTATTTCATTTATATGTTTCTCTGGTTCAGGATAGACAAGAAGAATGTCATCCTGAACTAAAAAACCGTCACTCTCGCCTTGTCTTAAAAGTTCATTTAGTGTTTTAGGTAATTTATGCTTTGTCATATCACTTCATAGCTTATTCTATAACGCTATAATCTTTTTTTCCACAAGAGTTAACTCTTGATTTGTTCGTCTTAAGCTTTCTTTCATTTCGTTATCATCAGAGCTTTCGGAAGATAATAGTTGTGATATTCTACGTTTAAGACTAAAACGCTTAGCCTCGTAGATTAACTTTTCAATTTTTTCATTTTTTGCTTCAATTTCAGTCGAGGCAAAAAGGAATAACTCATCAAATACCGATTTCAGTTCGCTTGGGAGTGTTTCTATAAAACGGTTGAGATAAAAACGCTCTTGTTTCTCTTTATATTTTAGAAACAAATTACAAATTTTTTTAAAGGCTGGAACCGATAGATCCTCGATAGTAAAAGTTTTAAAGATCTCTTCAGCTAATCGGTAAGGGTCTTGACTTTGAAAAATTAGACTTAAAAGATATTTCTGGATGATAATCTCTCTCATCATCTCTGTTACCGTCTTTTTTTGGCTGGGTAAAGTAAATCTTTGCAGTCTTTTTCTTTTTAACTTACTCATCAAAACTTGGATACTTGCTTCAGAAACATCTAAAATTGCAGCAATTTTTTTGATGTAGTGAGATTGCACAATCGGATTCTTGATTTTTTCTATAAAAACAATCACCTCTTCAGCAATATGTTTTTTACTATAAGGGTCGTTTTTGGGATTTTTATTTTGGGCAATTTCAATAAGAAAATCATAAAAAGGAACTGAATTTTCCATTGCTTTTTTAAATTTGATTGGATCTCTATGAATTGCCTCATCTGGATCTTTGGCGAAATCTAGATTAACAATATTTACATCGAACTCAAAATTTTCTGCTTCTTCTACACCTTTCTTCATTGCTTCCTCACCCGCTGTATCGCTATCAAAAGCTAAAGTAATTTTATTGGTGAACTTTTTTAAAAGCATCAGCTGCTCTCTGGTAAGAGCAGAACCTTTGATTGCCACGATATTTTCAATTCCTAATTTGTGGGGGGAAATTACATCAAATTCACCCTCAACTAAAAAAATATTATTTTCTTTTTTTACTGCTTCCTTTGCGAGATTAATACCAAAAAGAGATTCTCTCTTGTGATATAAAAGAGTCTCTGGAGTATTAATATACTTAGCTTCTTTTACATTCTCATCCAGAATCCTACCTGAAAAACCAATGATGTTACTTCTTGCATTTTTTATTGGGAACATCAATCGTCCTCTGAAACGATCATACAAGCCTCCTCTAACACTTTTTACCAACAGGCCACTATCTAATAATTCAGATTCTTCATATTTTTTCTTTTTAAAGAACTTAAGTAGTGAATCCCAAGACAAAGGCGCATATCCAAGTTGAAATTTTTTTATAAATTTTGTTTCTAGTGACCGCTTCTTCAAATAATCACGGGCTTTTTCTCCAATTTGTGTTTTATGGAGAACGAATTCAAAAAATTCTGAGGCAAGCAAATTTATACCTATCATCCTTTCCTTCTTTTTCCAAAGCTTGTCTTCAAAACTCACTTTAGTTAATTTCACTCCTGCCTTATCTGCTAATTCCCTCAGAGCTTCAATAAAGGTAATATTTTCCCATTTCATCAAAAATCTAATCAGATCTCCTCCTTCCTGACATGCTCCGAAACAATGCCATATCTGCCGTTCAGGTGAGACCACAAAGGAGGGTGTACGCTCTTGATGAAATGGACATAAGCCCTTATAATTCCTCCCAAACTTTTTAATAGGAATAAAGGAATTTATGAAAGTTACTATGTCTAGCTTATTTTTAATTTCTTCTATTGTGTTATTCATCGGTTATATTCTACCACTAGAAAGCCTTGTTTTTTTTCATAAAAGTACTCTATAATTTACATAAATATGCTGTATTTGTTTATTGATAAGAATCGTATTAAAGCCTTACATCTTAAAAAATCTATACTGGGTCAATATGAAACGCTAGTCTTCTCAAAAACTTACCAGTCATCTAATTTACTTGAACAGGGTAAAATCGTAAACATTGATTTTGTAGCATCGGCAGTAAAGGAAGCTCTTCAATCTCTTTCAGAGCGCGAAATAAAAGATAGAGACACTCTTTTAATCTTACCTCAAGAAAGTTACTCGTTTTTGCGTATCCAAGTCCCATCGGATATTGCCACTTCAGCTATTTCCTCCTTTGTTAAAGATAAGGCCAGATCAAATCTGCCTATTAACTTGGACGAATATTCATATGACTATTTTCTCGAAGAAGGAACGTCGGGAAAATATATTCATTTTTTTGCCATAGAAAACACGTCTTTAACTAAATATAAGGAAGCTCTTCAACTGATTGAACTAAAGTTGCGTGTAATCTTACCAGAGACTGTAACCTATTTTAAATTATTCCAAAAAACCCTAAGAAAAGACAAAAAAGAAAATATCCTCTATGTTACTTATGACGAAAATAAGTTAACTGGAATTCTTTACGATTCATATGGTCAAACGTCTTCTGAAAAATGGATGGTCCAGCTGGATGATAAAAAGGTTGAAGAGGCTTTAAAACAAAAAACTCTTGAATTGGAGCAAAAAGGGGTAAAATTAAACCGCCTAATCTTGGCAGGTACCCAATCTGAAAAAGTAAGACAGGATACCTTCACTAAAGAAATTGGCGTTTGGACTAATCCTCTAAAGCGTATAATTCCGGAATTTTATCAGGAATATCTGAAGTTGCTTATAAGTTCGTCCAATAAGCCATTTTCTGTACTCTCTTATGAAGCCTGTGTTGGTGGCTTTATTTTTCACGAACAACATAAAAACTTCTCGCTCTTAAATAATGCTAAAAGAAGGGGTGGCAGATTTTTTACTTTGCCCAAAGTTAATTTTATAAAAAAAGAGTTGATAATTTTTTTAGGTTCTTTTATTGGATCTTTCATTTTATTTATGCTAGTATCGCAATACAAATTTGATTTTAATTTTGCTTTCCTTCAAACCAGAGTAAAACCTACGCCTACAGTAATGCCAACAAAACCCACGCCTAAGTTAACTTCTACTCCTCTCCCAAAAGTTAATAAAAGCCAGCTTAAAATAAAAGTGCTCAATGGTTCGGGAATAAAGGGAAAGGCAAGTGAAGTAAAGGATCTTTTAAAAGAAAAAGGTTACCAAGAAATTTTGACTGGTAATGCAGATAGCTTTGATTATCAGCAAACGGAGATTCAAGTTAAAAAATCAAAAGCGTCGGTCACTTCAACCGTAAAAAACGATTTAAAAGAAAACTTAACTTCTTTTAAAGAATCTACTTTAGATGAAGACGAAGCAGCAGACATAATATTAATTATCGGTTCTGACTTTAAATAATCCATTCATAAAACCAAATGGTCAACCGAAGCGGTTGACATGTGGTTGGTATGATAATCCGTATCTAAATAAATTTAATTTCATAAATTTAATAACGAAAACTACCTTCTAGTATAATATCAAAACAATGGAAAAAGAAGAATTAAAGAAAAAATTGGATAGTATTGTTTCAAAAGCTAACCTACCTGCAAAAAAGGAAGAACTATCGTTATTGGAGAAAAATACTTACGAATCGACTTTCTGGCAAGATAATAAAAAAGCTAGCGAAGTTATGAAAAAGATAAACGAACTAAAAAAAGAAATCGAAGATGTAGAGATGATGCAATTTACTTTTGAGGAAGGAGATTTAAAAGAAGCCAAGAAATTAATTAATAAATACGAAGTGCTGCTCTTTTTATCAGGTCCCTATGACAAAGGTGACGCCATATTCTCAATTCATGCCGGTCAGGGAGGAACCGAGGCGATGGACTGGACGGAAATGCTTTTTCGTATGTACACGCGCTACTTTGAAAAAAAAGGCTGGCGATTTGAGGAATTTGAACGAGTCCCTGGAGATGAAGCAGGTATAAAAAGTACAACCATGAATGTCTACGGACCTTTTACCTATGGGCATCTTAAAGCCGAAGCCGGAGTCCACCGCCTGGTCAGACAATCGCCCTTTAACGCAGATAAACTAAGACAGACGTCCTTCGCCCTTGTTGAGGTACTGCCGATTATTGAAGATAAAGAAATTCACCTCAAGGAAGAAGATGTCGTTTGGCAATTTTTTAGAAGCGGCGGTAAGGGCGGGCAAAACGTAAATAAAGTTGCTACAGCAGTCCGACTAACACACAAACCAACCGGAATAACGATCTCAAGTCAAGAAGAGAGATATCAAGGCGCCAACAGGGAAAATGCCCTAAAACTCCTTCGAGCCAAACTCTGGCAATTAGAACAGGAAAAGAAACATAATAAGATAGAGTCATTTAAAAAAGTAAAAATTGCATCTTGGGGAAAACAAATCAGGTCATATGTGCTTCACCCATATAAGTTAATCAAAGATCTTCGCACCGATTATGAACAATCCAATGTCGAGTCGGTCTTATCTGGCGAGCTTGACGGATTCATCGAAGCCTACTTAAAAAAAAGTGAATAGGTTGTTTTTTGCTAAGTTTCTTGCTAAGCTTTTTCTATGCAAGAGCCAATAAACACTGAAAAAATCATCCACGATTTAGACTCCAAAACTAATCAAACTGCCTTTACATTTCCTAAATTTTTCTTTTTTTTGACCTTGGCTGTCGTCGCTGGTTTGATCGTTGGCTTTATGTTTAGTTTGACAAAAAAATCGTCAATCAGTATCACCCAAAGGTCTAAGACAAAAGTAGAAAAGACAGCAGGAATTGCCGACAAAAAAACCTTTAAAGACAAAGCTGAAGGCATATTAAAAGAAGGCGGTGTTGATGGTGAAGGCAACTTTCATCTTGAACGCCCTGGAGGCGAATCTCAAAACGTCTATCTAACTTCAACCACAGTGGATTTAACGCAATATCTTGATAAAAAAATTCGCGTCTGGGGTGAAACATTCCAAGCTGAAAAAGCCGGGTGGTTAATGGATGTTGGTCTTGTTGAAGTACTCCAATGATTAAATTTGAAAATGTTACAAAAAAATTCCCTTTGGGAAATCTTGCACTTGACGAACTCTCTTTCGAAATAGACGATGAGGAGTTTGTTTTTATCGTGGGTCCCTCAGGTGCAGGAAAAACTACCATTCTTAAACTTCTCTTACGAGAATATCTTCCCACCACTGGTTCAATATTAGTTGACGACTTTGATATCGCCTCAAGATCATTCAGTCAGGTAGAGATTTTGAGAAGAAAAATCGGCATGATCTTCCAAGATTTTAAGATTCTTTTTGATAAAAACGTATATGAAAATGTTGCACTAAGTCTAAAAGTGATTGGATTGTCTGACGATCAAATCAAAAAAGAGGTTAGAAATGGATTAAATCTCGTAGATTTAGCTAAAAAAGAAAATGCATTTCCAATCCAACTCTCAGCAGGAGAGATTCAAAGGGTTGCTATAGCCAGAGCCATAGTCGGTGACAGAGATATTATTTTAGCTGACGAACCCACTGGTAATCTAGATCCTAAAACCACCTGGGAAATCATGAAAATCTTTAAAAAATTAGAAGGGGAAAAAACTGTCCTTTTTGCAACTCACAATACCGATGTAGTTAATAGTTTGCAAAAAAGAGTCTTAGTCCTAAAACAAGGTAAACTAATAAAAGATCAGAGAAAAGGAGGTTACGAATTATGAAAGAAATAGTTATATCTATTCGAAGAGCTCCTTATCAATCTTTAGCCGCTTTTTTGATTTTGTTTTTTACACTTTTTTTATCATCGATTATGTTTATCTCGATGAGTTTTTTATATGGCCTTCTAGGATATGTAGAAACCCGGCCACAAGTCATCGTCTATTTCCAAACCAACACATCCGAAAACTCTATTATTAAGTTACGCGACAGACTGATGAATTCGGGAAAAGTTTTATCAATTAAATACATTTCTAAAGATGATGCCTATAAAATCTATAAAGACTTAAATAAAGACAACCCCCTTCTTCTTGAGATGGTGACATCGGATATCTTGCCCGCTTCTTTGGAGATATTTGCTAAAAAGCCTGTCTTTCTTCAAGAACTTGCAGATTTTCTAAAAAAACAGCCTGGTGTTGATGAGGTTAATTTTCAAAAAGACATTCTCGATCGCCTGCTTACCTTAACAAATATCTTGCGTAAAACAACAATTACTTTTTTCATCTTTCTTTTCTTTTTATCTATTTTAGTGCTCTTCACAACTATTCTTTTTAAGATTGCTTTAAAGAAAGATGAAATAGAGCTCTTACGCCTGTTGGGAGCTAGTAACTATTATATTAAAAAGCCATTTATCCTTGAGGCGACCTTATTTGGCCTTTCTGCGTCTATCGGATCCTTCTTAATCATCTTGATCTTTTTGCTTTATCTCAAACCGTTCCTTGATTCTTATTTAAGCGGGATAACTAATCTTACGCTTTCGATCTTTATTACTCAAATAACCGTTTGGCCCCTTAATATAGCTTTTTTATTGTTATCTTTTTTCCTTTCTTTATTTTTTGGTGTAAGTATCGCGGTCTTATCCTCCCTGCTTGCTACACAAAAATATTTAAAGATTTAAAAAATAAAAAACCGTCTGTCTTCGCGCTGTCTGATTGATTATAATTAATATATGGCTAAAAAACTGGTCTTCTCACTTATTTTTATCCTCATTCTCTTTTCTGCTCAGGGTATTTTTGCTCAACAAAGCGCCAGTGATGTGGCAAAAAGAATTGAAGAATATCAACAGAAGCTTAATGCGTTAACCAGACAAAGAGACACTCTTTCCTCTGAGATTCAGTATATGACTCTGCAAATCAATCTAACTACCTTAAAAATCCAGGAAACTGAGGAAAAAATAGTCTCCACTCAAAGAGAGATAGAGATTCTCTCCTCCAGAATCAAAGGCCTTGACAACGCTCTTAATTACCTTTCAAAACTGTTATTAAATAAGATGGTTGAGAGCTATAAAAATAAACCTTTATCTTTTTTTGATATTCTTTTTGATAGTCAAAACGCGAATGACTTTATCAGCAGGGTTAAATACCTTAAAACAACTCAAGAAAATAATCACAAGCTTCTTGTTCAAGTACAGGAAACTAAACTCAACTTCGAAGAACAAAAAAATTTAAGAGAAGAAAAAACCATAGAATTGGCCAAATTAGAAGCCCAGCTAAATAATCAAAAAGCAGATCTCAACAATCAAAAAGCTGCAAAACAAAACCTGCTTAATGTAACTAAAAATGACGAAAAGATCTATCAACGTTTACTGGAACAGGCAAGAGCAGAATATGCGGCTATTCAGGGAATCATCTCTGGTGCAGGTACCGAAACTAAATTAAAAGAGGTGAGAAAAGGCGAAAATATCGCCTTAGTAATTCCTGGTTCTTCCTGCAACTCCTCGGGGGGACACCTTCACTTTATCGTCCAGGAAAATGGCACTGTGACAAATCCATTTAACTATCTAAAAACTGTGGGTTACAGTAACTGTTCAGGTTCAGCCTGTGGTTCTTCAGACGGAGACCCATTCAATCCAACCGGAAGTTGGGATTGGCCGCTCAATCCTGCAATTGAGCTTGAACAGGGATATGGTAGCACTTGGGCTGTCAGAAATTCTTGGGTAGGAAGAATTTATAGTTTTCATAACGGTCTTGATATCAACGGCGCGTCAAATAACGCTCTAGCCGTGGCCGACGGAGAACTTTACCGCGGCAGCTACTCTGTTGGCTGTGCCCTACCCTATGTTAAACTAGTCCATAAAGACTCTAATATTGTCACTTTCTACCTACATGTTTATTCTTTATAGTTTAAATTAAGTATTTAATTTTATTTAATTTCAAATTGCGAAGTTTGATGTTTATTTTAGTTTTTAATTAAAATCTGAATTGTATCCTTAAGTTTATCTAATAAATTCGTTCTTTCTTCGGGATCTTTTCGCATATTGGTGATTAAAAGATTTGTTACCTCATCTGGTATATTAGGATTTAATTTCTGTAATAAACTTATTTGATCGCCGAGGGTCATACTTTGGTTAAGCTCAAAAAATACTGGATTGAAAAATAAACAAATCAATTGACTGGCTAAAGAATATCTATCGGCCAGTGCACCATTGAATTCCATCTCTGTAACTGTTTCAGGCGGTTTCCAATATCTATATTTCTTACTTCTTGTCTTTTTTTGTCTTACTATATTTATATCTTCACCGATAGCACTTAAACCAAAGTCTGTCAAAAACACGTTCCCTGTCGTACTGACTAAAATATTCTCTCCGTGTAAATCAAGATGAGCCACTCCCTGAGAATTTATAAATTCAACTGCAGCAATCAATCGTAAGGCAACTGGTACTTGATTTTCAAGTTTAACACCTTCACTGTAATAAAAATGCTTTAAATGAATTCCGTCAACATGTCTTAATACCAGAGATCTATCTAAAGGATCAAAACATAGAAGTGGGGCAAAAGGAGGTAAACTCTGACTACTCCATGCTGTAGTTAACTTAATTAATGCCTCAACCTCAGCATCAAATTGAAATGGATCTCTCACTCTCTTAAGCACCGGATGATTAGCGAGCGTTGTAGTATAAAGTTCTCCACCTTTCATTCTGCTTGGAAGCTGAGACAGTATTCCGGCAGCTGATAAAATGTCAAATAAGCCTGCTTCTTTATTCATATTTAAATTAAAGATTTATAAATGGTCTTTGTATAGAAAGAGCCGCCTGACATGGTAATGAGTTACTTTCTGTTATTTCAACACTCCTAAGTCTTGCCAATTCAAGTAACTTTTTCATCCCAAGTGTTGCCTTTGCTTGTGGATTTATGACTAAAAATTTCCAAATTTCACTTTCGTCGTTATGAAGCCTCATATATGCTTCATTTATTCCGAATTTGAACAATCTTCTATCAAACTGTGCTGGCGAAAAACCCATTGCGCTTAATGCTCTTTCTATATATCCACTTTCATTTAAGCTAAGTGTAGGTTCGTTTAAATCAATATTGCTAGAAGATGCTTTTGACAACATTTCGAACCACGCCTCTAATCTTAATCTTGCTGTAGAATATGCATCAGGATTAGGTGAAATTAAGGGCATTCTACGTCCATCACCTGTCTTTGAAGGATGGAAGGCATGAGTGTCATCATTCTTGGGTAATAGATTCCAACCTAGCATAGTATCTTCTCTTGTTGCAGTAAAGTCACTTACGCCAATTGGATCTAATAAAGTCGCAGTGCGTAACTTGAAGTTTAATCCTCTTCGAGTTTTAAGTTCGCTGAAGAATTTTTTAAGACTTTTTAAAATCTCTCCGCTTCCTACCCATCCGTCTACTATTAAAAATATTCCTTTTGGGTGGTTGGATAATAAATAAGCAAGTGTTTCGCCTGCAATTGTATTTGGTAGAGGATCTTCTCTAGAAAATATTGATATAGGTTCTTTATGTTTATTCGGAACAATACTATAATGAGGTAAATCAATTCCATGACCATGCCTGTATGCAAATTGGATTCCTATAGCCGGATAAATTCCACCTCGATAAAGGCTTAATAAAACAAGGTTTGATTCATTTCCAAACTCTTTCCTAATCAAATCTGCTAATCTTATTGTGAGACCTGCACTCTCCAAAAGCGCTTGTTCATATTCTTTTCTATCAAAAATTACAGGATTAGGTATCTCGCCAGCATTTCCCTCTATCCTATTTGCCATAAAAGTCACACCCTTAGCACTAAGAGGATGGTCGCCAAAATTACCCCTCATCCAAGTTTTTCCAAATGATTCTGGATTAATACCACCCATAACCATAATCTGACTATCTATATCTTGATCAGGATCTAATCCAATAGCTTTAATGATCTTTTGCCTATGCCATTCCTTTAACGTGAATCCGAAAATACGTTCTAATTCTTGGAAAGTAATCTCCAAAGTTGGAGCAACCCTAAAACGTACGGTTGCTCTCCGGACAGCAGCTTTAAAAATTCTAATAAGATCACTTTTAACCTCAATATTGTCAATACCCGTTTTTAAATATTGCGTTAATTTAAGTACGCTAAGATTAAAACTCAACCTATTAAGAAAATCTATAACCATGTCTGGCGAATTTTTTTCAGAGAGATATGAAGCATGCTTTTTTGCTATAGCCTCTGCATTATTTGGAACAACAAATATATATGCACCTGTTGATGTTGTTACGCCTTCTGTTGGAATATCTATGAAATCATCACCAAAATGGATTATTGCTGTACTTTTTGGATCTATCCCTTTTAGATTTAAGTATTTGATATTGCCTTGTTCCTTGAATGATCTCGGATAAAAACCAATTCGATTTCTTTTAAAGTCAATCCAGACAACCAAATTTTGAGCTTCTTCTCTAGTTAAAATTTGGGCAACTAGTTCATCTGCAGAGATTGAAGAATCAAATGGAAGATCTACATAAAAATAATCGTCGCTCACAATTATTGTTTCCAGTCCTAACTCTCTACTTCTTTTACCAACCTTCAGTCCAGTTTGTTCAAATTGGGTAAATTGATCCCGTTGGGCTAGTTTTTTTGGATTTGCTTTTGGCCTTTCTCGATAAATCGTTCCGTTCCTTTCAATAATCGGCATGCCTAAATCGGTTAAGATATTTTCTTCTGTTCCAGCAGTATTTATAACATAAGATAATTTATTTCCTAATATAATCTGAAGTCTAGAAATAGCGCATTTTAACTCTTCAACGCTGTCTTGGGGAATATACTTTGTTCCAATTTCTGTAAGTGTATAATGATAATCAAATGAAAGATGTAGATGGTCTAAAGCCATAATCGCCACAGCAATTTCTCTCATTTTATAATCACGTCTTTTTAGATAATTAATTTCACTTGAATGAGGAAACAGAGGCTCTCTTATAGGAGATCCTTCCCATACATTTGGATGTTCGTTTACCATAACCTATAGTATATAAAACCAGCGTTAAAATTTCTATTGAATTTTTAGCTTTATATCACAAACGTGGTCTAACAACACTACTTAGGAAGATTAAAAATACAAAGCTAGTCGGTAATATTTTCATAAACTTTATTGATATAAACATTAGGGAAATTCCTTTTTCATATTAATAAATAACCATCTCTCAATAAATAACGGTAAAATTAGCAGGTACAGGTATGTATCGTTTAAATATCTTTTAAGTTTGAACTTTATATTAAAAAAATCATTGTAAAGCAGAAATTAATTAAATATGTCGACTATAATCCATTGACTTCATATCTTGTACTCAATAACTTGAATATATGTTTAGAAAATTATTGACTCTAGCTATTGTATTTTGTTTTATTCCTCATATTGTCAAAACAACGTTTGCCGAAGTAGTTATAAACGAATTTAGCTCAGCTATTTCTAGTGAAGACTGGGTTGAGCTTTATAATAACTCTGACGCACCTATTAATCTTCTTTTATACACGCTTTATGACGGATCAACAAATACAAAAAATTTTTCCTGCCTATTGACACCTAAAGGATTTACCATTATCAACTGGAATAATACCCTAAATAATGATGGGGATTTAATAATTCTAAAAAATGAAAACAATACGGTGGATTGTGTTAGTTATGGCGACGGAGCAGGTAAAAAATGTGAAGGTAAGAATGAAATAGACCTAAAGAAACTTGAACCTGGTGAATTCGGAGCGAGATTGATTGATGGGTTAGGCAGCTGGAAAGTAATCAATAACTCTACAAAAGATGGGCCTAATGATGGGAGTCAAAAAAATTCTGACGCTACTTGCATTAATCCCACTCCGACTTCTTTACCTATTCCTTCTTTTTTAACTACCACTACACTTACTCCGACGATAGCTATTTCAGAAACAACATTACCATCGCTGACTTTTCAATCTTACGCTAACATCTATCTTTCTGAGGTCATGACTTACCCAGAAAGTGAGGTCAATGAATGGATTGAGCTCTATAACGACAATGGTTTTGCTGTTTCGATGGATAATTGGTACATTGATGACGTTGAAAGTGCTGGAAGCACTCCTAAAAAATTTTCAATCACTATATATTCTAAAAGTTATGCTGTTTTTAACCTTTCTAATTCTATTTTCAATAACGATGGAGATAGTGTAAGATTATTGGATTTTAATCAAAAAGAACTAGATAGTTTTCAATATCAATCTTCGGAAAAGGGAAAAACCTTAGGTCGAACAAGTTTTAGTAGTGACATATTCTGTCTTCAAGAACCTTCAAAAGAGACGGTTAATAATTCATGTCTTAACCCCACATCTTCCACCACTTCTCAATCGTCATCAGTCTCATCTTTAACTCCTATTAAAACACCAACATCCATCGTTTCTCCCACTCTTAAAGTAATAACTATTACTGTCAGCAAGCCAACAAGATATTTTTTTGGCTCTCAAAATAGCCCTAACCTTACAGATCCTAACTCTAGGCTTGAAAAAAACAATATTTTAGGTATAACCACACAAAAACAAATAAAGATCGGGTCAAAAACAAGAGCTTTACTTTCATCGCTTTCTTTTATCTCTTTTTCTTTTTCTGCTTTATCAATTATCTCAATTATTTACAAAACAAAAATAAATTCATAAATATTGTAATATCTTATTTATGGGTAAATTTTATCGCACAATACTATATTGGTTGCCACCGATTGTCTGGATGACATTTATTTTTTATCTCTCATCCAGGCTGCGAACCTCCGTAACCGGAGAATTTCTTTTTGATTTTTTAATTTTTAAAATGCTCCACATGGTTGAGTACGCAATACTCTATTTTCTCCTTTTTCGGGCCCTATACTCAATTAATAGCCAACATTTTACCATCAATAATAAATATTTATTTTCCATTATTATCTCTATTCTTTATGCTGCTTTAGATGAATTTCATCAAACTTTAGTTCCTACTCGTGAAGGAAAGATTCGCGACGTAATTATCGATACAGCTGGAATAATTCTGATGTATATTTATATTAAGAACAAGATTACCACGCTAAAAAAATATTTGTAATCCTAAACACTATGCAATCAATAAAAAAAATTATCCATCATTTATTTATTCCTCACGAAGGAAATAATTATCGAGCTAAAGCTCTTCATATCGACTTCTTAACTTACTATCTACTTTTCGCTCTTTTTTTAAGTTTCGGGTTTAAAACACTGTATGCAAGATCTGGTGACGTATTGGGTTTCGCAACAGACATAACAGTAGATAAGCTGTATCAACTAACCAATAATCTAAGACTCGATAATCAACTGCCGCCCTTGGAATCTAATGAACACTTGGCTTTGGCGGCCCAAAAAAAAGCATCAGATATGTTTGCTAAAAACTATTGGTCACACTATAGCCCAGATGGGCTAACCCCCTGGGATTTTATACTAGATTCCGGTTACCGCTATGAGTTTGCTGGTGAGAATTTGGCTAAAAATTTCTTATTTGGTCAAGGAGTAATAGATGCCTGGATGAATTCGTCATCCCACAGAGATAATATTTTAAGAAAAGAATATACAGAGGTAGGTTTCGCCGTTGTTAATGGTATCTTAAACGGGGAAGAAACAACTCTCGTAGTTCAATTATTTGGTAAACCTCTCACAACTCCACTTGCTCAAGTAAGCCAGAATCTCGCAGAAAAAGAATTAGCTCCAATTACAGAAGAAGTTGATGCTTCAATTCCTATAGTAGAAAAAAATCCGCTTATCCAAAAACAGCCAGCTATTTTAGCCCAAAAAACTTCACCAGAAATTAAGAATACCACGCAACTAATTTTTAATTCAAATCTTATTTTTCTATCCTTTTTAATCTTAGCCATAATTCTGGACTTATATTTTGCCACCAAACTACGCATAATTAGAGTGTCAGGGAAAAGTCTTGCCCACTTGATTTTCATTAGCTTTATTTTCATCGGCTTATTAATATTAACCAAAGGGTCAGTATTATAATTAAATCATGAAATATTTAGTTGTCCACATTCGGAAAGAAATAAAAAAAAATCTGTTTGACTATCTCTTACTTTTTACTGCAGGAGTCTTATTCTTAATTTCACTTAATATTTTTAAAGGAGAGCGATTATTAGAATTCATTATTCTTCTTATTTTTATTTCTTTTTATATTATCTGGGGAATTTACCATCATATTATTGAAGATAGCCTACATTTAAAGACTGTGGTAGAATATATTCTCATTGCTTTTACACTTATGTTTCTATTAAAGATTATCATCCTACCTGGTTAATATGAAGGGAATGATTCTCGCTGGCGGACTTGCAACAAGGCTTCGACCATTAACTTTAGTAACAAACAAGCATCTCTTACCAGTCTATAATAAACCGATGATTTTTTATGCGATTGAATCGATGGTTAAAGCTGGTCTAAAAGAAGTCCTACTTTCCACCTCTCCTGACCATTCAGGAGACTTCGCCAATCTTCTCAAAGATGGTCAAGAGTTTGGACTAAAATTATATTACGTTGTTCAACAAAATCCTAAAGGAGGTATAGCAGACGCAATCTCTTTAGCAAAAGAATTTGCCAGAGGCGATAAACTTCTAGTCATACTGGGAGATAATATCTTTGATGCTAAAAAATTGAAATCTGCAGTTATAAAATTCAAAAATATTAAGAAAGGGGCATTGATTTTTGGTGTAGAAATGCCAACAGAATCTAAACAATACGGTGTTGTGGAAATTGACGCTCATGGTAAAGTTCTGTCAATCGAGGAAAAACCCGAACATCCAAAGTCAAATATAGCTCAAACGGGGATATATATTTATGACGAAAGAGTATTTGATTTTATTAGCGGGTTAAAACCATCTGCGCGAGGCGAACTAGAGGTGACAGATCTTAATAATTCTTATGTCAGAGAGGGAACTTTAATATGTGAATTTCTTAATTGGTGGATCGATGCAGGTGCCTCCTACGATGAACTCCTGCGAGCAAATAATCTGGTTGCGGAAAAAGTAAAAAAGGGCGAACTGTAATCTAATTATTTAATTTTGATTGACATTTAGTAATTTTTATTCCAGAATAATATTATATGGATAGCACACAACTACTTTTGACTGTAGTACTCTCGGTAACAACTGTTCTTCTGATTTTGGTTGGAATACAGCTTATATTTGTCCTCAAAGAGTTGCGAAAGACTCTCAAAAAAGTCAACGGAATTTTCGAAAACTTTGAAAAAGTAGGCATGTCTGTTGAACATAGTTTTTCTGAAATAACTGGATTTGTCTCAGGTTTGAAAACGATCTTTAAAGTTATTGACCTCATCCATGCTAAAAAAAATGCAAAGTCAAAATCATAACAAAAGTTCGAATCTCTGGTTAGGATTTGCTTTTGGTGCTCTTGCTGCAACGACAGTGGCATTTCTCTTTGGAACAAATAAAGGGCGGCAAATACTCAAAAAACTGTTGGAATTATCAGAAAACCTAGAAGAAAACGCTCTTGCGATTGTTGAAGAAATTGAAGAGACATTCGTAGACAAAGCAAAAGAGCTTCATGAAGTAAAACAAGAAAAACCCATCCTAGGCACCCTTCTTGATAAAATGAAAAGTCTAAGAAATTGATCCAGTCTATAACTTTTAGGATTAATCCTGGATAAAGTAACAGATATTAAATTCGCTTGACATTTTCACCTTTGTCATGTATAGTTTATTATCTTTTTCCGATCCCCTTTTTATTAGAAGGGTTTTTTTATTGTTATAAAAAAATTAGCCGTCCTCAGAGATGCCTCAAAATAAATTATCTAATCTTTCATCTCAAAAAAAAATACTTCTCGGCAAAGAAGATAAAGAACTAGAAAAATTTGACCTTATCGAAATCCAAAAGGAATCATGGGAGAAATTTATCAAGATAGAGTTAAAAGAGATTATTAATGAATTCTTTCCTATCGAAGATTATACGAAAAAAAAATTTATTTTATTTTTTGAAGATATTTTCTTTGGAGATCCTCGTTACCCTTTAGAACTTTGTGTTCAAAAAAAGTTAACCTATGATACTCCTGTTTACCTAAAATTAAGACTCGTCAACAAGAAAACAGGAATTGAACGCCAGCAGGAAGTGTACTTCTTTAATTTACCAAAAATGACAAGTCGCGGTACATTTATCATAAATGGCATCGAGAGGGCAATTATTAATCAAATCGTACGATCTCCAGGCTTATACTTCACAGCTGAAATTGACAAAACGACAGGACTAACCTTATATAATGCAGAGATTCGTCCATATATCGGTGCTTGGCTTGATATCACACTCAATAAAAATAACCTTATCGAGATGAAGGTTAATAAAAAAAGAAAATTTTTAGCCACTGTTCTTTTAAGGGCTTTTGAAGGTGATAACAATACTCAAATTATGTCCCTTTTTCAAGACCTTGATAAGGAGCTGATTGAAAAATATATTGCGCCCACTTTAAAGAAAGATCAAACAAAGGATAAAGACGCTGCAGTACTCGAGATATATCGTAAAGTTAGACCGGGTGAGCCTTTGATTTTGGATAATGCCTACGAGACATTGCAAAACTTATTCTTCAGTCACCGTCGTTACTCTTTGGCTAACGTTGGTAGATACAAAATAAATAAAAAATTAAAACTTGGTCTTGAAATTACAAAAGAAAACCATCTTTTAACCAAAAAGGACATTGTTGAAACGGTTAAATATCTAGTAAATTTAACTAAAGCTATTGGAAGCTTCGATGACATCGACCATCTAGGCAACCGTCGTTTGCGAACAGTGGGAGAATTAGTAAGTATGTATGGTATACGCGTAGGAATGGTTAGGGTTGAGAGAGAAATTAAAGAAAGAATGAGTTTAATAACTAGTGAATCCCACACCTCCCCATCCCAGATCGTCAACTCTAAACCCCTGATAGTTGCAATCAATTCGTTCTTTCGAACGAGTCAACTTTCTACTATAGTGGACCAAACCAATCCTTTATCTGAACTCGATAACTTAAGAAGAGTCACTGTGGGAGGTCCAGGTGGAATTGAGAAAGAAAGAGCATCATTCTCGATACGTGATATATCTTCGTCTCAGTATGGAAGAATCTGCCCAATTCGATCTCCTGAAGGACCAAATATCGGTGTCGTTACCTATATGGCTTTGTATGCCAGAGTAAATAAATATGGTTTTCTTGAGACGCCATACCGAAAGCTTGCTCAAGAAAAACACGGTATTGAAATAAAGGTAAGACTCTCAGACGAAATTGCCTATCTTCAGGCAGATGATGAAGAGAAATACTACATAACCTCAAATAATATTAATATTGACAAAAATAATTTTATACTGGAGGAACATGTTGTCTGTCGACACGGAGGAGAAATCGTTGAGGTCCCGGCTGATAAATTAGATTTTATCGATATTTCACCAAGACAAGTCGTCGGAGCTTCTGCGGCATTAATTCCCTTCTTACAAAATGATGATGCAAGCCGAGCCCTGATGGGTACACATATGCAATGCCAAGCTGTCCCGCTAATTAAACCTCAAGCTCCAATCGTAGGTACTGGTTTAGAAAGTAAAATTAGCTCAGCACTAAATAGAACCATTACTTCTCCAGAAGATGGAGTAATAGTTTACGTCGACGCAAAAAAAATAATTATCAAGGGGAAATCTGGTAAGGAATTTACTTATAATCTAGATAGATTTATCAAAACAAACAAAGATGTGATTTTTGATCAAAAACCGAGAGTTGCGTCACGTGAGAAAGTAAAAAAAGGTCAAGTAATTGCGGATGGTCCAGCAACCGACAACGGTAAACTTGCTTTAGGACAAAATTTGGTTGTTGCCTACACGTCTCTTAATGGCTTAGGCTACGAGGATGGTTTTGTCATCTCGGAAAGGTTGATAAAAGAAGACTTATTAACTTCTGTAACCTCAGAAGAATTTACTGCTGATCTGGTTGATACTAAGCTCGGACCTGAAGAATTGACACGTGATATTCCAAACGTCCGAGAAGAAGTTTTACAGAATTTAGATAAAGATGGACTTGTTATTATCGGGACTGAGGTTTCGGGCGGAGATATATTGGTTGGGAAATTGGCTCCTAAAGGTGAAAAAGAACTCACAGCCGAAGAAAGGCTTTTAAGAGCTATATTTGGCGAAAAGGCAAAAGATGTAAAAGACACTTCCCTACGAATGCCATATGGCAAGCGTGGAATTATCGTGAATTTGGAAATAATTGATTCTAAAAAAGATCCAAACGAACTAGAACCAAGTGTATTAAAAAGAATTATTGTTACCGCGGCTCAACTTAGAAAAATATCGGTTGGCGACAAACTCGCAGGTCGACACGGCAATAAAGGTGTAATCTCTAAAATCTTACCTGAATGGGATATGCCCTATTTAGAAGATGGAACACCTGTTGATGTTATCCTTTCTCCTTTATCAATATTATCGCGTATGAATCTTGGACAACTCTTTGAGACTCTTCTTGGACTTATTGCAAAGCATAGAAAGACTTCTATCTCTGTTCCTGTTTTTGAAAAAATTAAAGAACAATTCATCAGCTCTGAACTAAAAAAACTTGGATTACCAGTTGACGGAAAAGTAAAACTTTTTGACAGTCAAACAGGCCAACCTTATGACAAAAAAGTCTTCGTTGGAGTAGGCTACATTATGAAGCTTATTCATATGGTTGAGGACAAATTTCATGCTCGCTCTGTGGGTCCTTACTCTCTGGTTACTCAACAACCGTTAGGTGGTAAATCTCAAATGGGTGGACAACGATTTGGAGAGATGGAAGTCTGGGCACTTGAGACACATCGAGTTCCCTACACTCTTCAAGAGATGCTTACTATAAAAAGTGACGATGTAAGAGGTAGAACCAAGGCATTTGAATCAATCATCAAGAAAATCGATATACCCCAATCAAACGTGCCTGAATCCTTTCACGTTTTAATGAAAGAGCTAAATGCACTTGGGCTAGCAATAGATTATATAAAATGACTCCGATATTACAAAATTCAACCGGAGTCATCCTGAGCAACCCTGAGCGAGCGAAGCGAGTCGAAGGGGAGTCGAAGGATCTCAATAAACGTATAAATACGAAAACAGAGATTCCTCGACTACGCTCGGAATGACGTTTGATATTATGGATAATCACGAACCTATTGATTTTTCCGGTCTTCGTATTAGCCTCGCCTCTCCTGAAGCGATAATGAGTTGGAGTCATGGTGAAATAACAAAGCCGGAAACAATTAACTATCGAACTTTTAGAGCAGAAAAAGACGGTCTTTTCGATGAGCGTATCTTTGGACCTACCAAAGACTATGAATGTTATTGTGGTAAGTACAAAAGAATACGATATAAAGGAATCGTTTGCGATCGATGTGGAGTCGAAATTACTACTTCTGCCGTACGCCGAGAACGAATGGGTCACATCAAACTCGCCTCTCCTATTGCTCATATTTGGTATTTTAAAGGCCCATCTTCGGTTCTTAGTACCATTCTCGACATACCGCCCCAGTCAATGGAGCGTATAATTTACTATGCTTTGTATTTAGTTAAAACTATTGATAAAGATAAACAAAAGCAGTCTATTAAGATTTTAGATGATGAGGAAAAAAAAGAATTAGATGGCCTACAAAAAGAACTTCGAAACGATCAGAAAAAGATAGAGAATGATTTTAAGAAACAAAAAGAAGACCTGGTTAAAAAAATTACCAATAAGGAACAAAGAGAGATTGCCGAACAGGAAATTGAGTTTAAACTACGAGAACAACTTAAACTACTTTCAGATAAATTTATTGAACAAAAAAATAAGAAGGTCTCTTTTTTTGATCGACTTTTAAAAGTTGTCAAATCACTAAAAACCTTAGATACTATCGAAGAAGATGATTATCTTTATCTTAAAGAGAAAAGAGCCGAACAATTCATAGAGACCAGTATGGGTTCAGAAGTAATCTATGAAATCTTATCATCATTTGATGTAAATAAGAAATATGCAGAAGCATTAAAAGAACTCAATGAGGTAAAGGGTGAAAGAAGAAATAAACTGCTCAAAAAAGTCAGGCTGCTTGAATCTTTTGCCAAAGCAAATATCCTACCTAAATGGATAATTTTGACAGTTTTACCCGTTATCCCACCAGATCTTAGGCCGGTTGTTCAACTACCAGGAGGAAAATTTGCCACATCAGATCTTAACGATTTTTATCGAAGAGTAATAAATAGAAATAACCGTCTCAAACAACTGATAGACTTAGGTGCGCCCGAGATAATTCTAAGAAATGAAAAAAGGATGCTTCAGGAAGCAGTTGATTCTCTGATAGATCTTCAGAAATCTAGAGGAAGAGTCAGAACACAAGGAGCTGCTTCAAAGATTCAAAAATCGTTGTCTGACATTTTGCGGGGTAAACAAGGCCGTTTCAGACAAAATCTTTTGGGAAAAAGAGTTGACTACTCAGGCAGATCAACTATTATTGTAGGACCTGAACTGAAACTATACCAATGTGGTCTTCCTAAGGAGATGGCTCTTGAACTTTTTAAACCGTTTCTCCTGCATGAAATAATAGTTAGAGGACTTGCCCCAAATATAAAAAGTGCCAAAAATTTTCTAGAAAAGAAAGAACCAATAGTCTATGACATCTTAGAAGAAATATCTAAAGAACACCCAGTTTTACTCAACCGCGCACCTACGCTCCATAAATTATCTATCTTGGGATTTTATCCGGTGTTGACTGATTCCTATGCTATAAAACTTCATCCTACCGTATGCGCTGGATACAATGCTGATTTTGATGGCGATGCCATGGGTGTATTTTTACCCCTTTCCAAAAAGGCAATCGAAGAAGTAAAAAATCGTATGTTCCCCCATCACAATCTTTTAAAACCTGCCGATGGTACTCCCATAGTTCTACCAAATAAAGAAATGGCCTTGGGTTGTTATCATATTACAACCTTGGATCCCTCCTACCAGTCCTTAAAAGACGAAGAATTGAAATATTTTGCCAACGAAGATGAAGCTACGACTGCTTATCAATTTGAAAAAATATCTCTAAGGCAGCTAATACTTGTCAAAATTAAAAATCAGCTGTTGAGAACAACAATTGGTCGAATTATTTTTAATCAATCGCTCCCTCAGGAGCTGCGGTTCATAAACCAAGAAGTAAAAGCCTCCACACTCAAACAAATAGTTATGAAGGCTATGAAGGTCGTCGATAATCAAGAAGTTGGCAATAGCATCGATCGTCTCAAAGAGATTGGATTCTGGGGTGCAACAGTTGCAGGCGGTCTTTCCTTTTCGGTATTTGATTGTCTCATCATCAAAGAAAAGGAAGAAATGTTAAAACAGGTTGAAAAAGAGGTAGAAAAGGTTGAAAAAAATTATCGTCAAGGACTCCTTACCCTTGAAGAAAAAAAACGTTACACAAATAAACTTTGGATTGAACTAACTGAGAAGTTGGCCGATCTGACGTGGGGGGCGCTTGATGAAGAAAATCCAGTCAAAATTGCCATTAAATCAGAGGGTCCAAGGGCATCACGCGAGCAATTAAAACAACTTTCTGCCATTAAAGGACTTGTGGTTGATCCTCTAGGCAAAATTATTGAGGTCCCAACCAAATCAAACTACCGTGAGGGATTGTCGATTTTTGAATATGTCATTTCTGCACGTGGCGCACGAAAAGGTCTCACCGATTCTGCATTGAAAACTGCAGACGCAGGTTACCTGACGCGTCGGCTAGTTGACGTAGCTCACGACATGATAGTTAGAGAAGAAAATTGTGGTGTAACAGACGGTATCACTATTAGTGAGAGAGATGTGCGTGGAGAAAAATTCAGTGACAGAATAAAAGGACGTTTTACAGCTAAAGATCTATATTCCGAAAGTAAACAGCCCATTATCAAAGCAAATGAGCTCATCGATGAGGAAAAAATACAACTTCTTCAGAAAGCAGGAACTAAAAAAATTATCGTCAGATCTCCCCTCTATTGCCAATCAAAATATGGCGTCTGCCAATACTGTTATGGGATTGATCTTTCCAATAATAACCTTGTTGACATTGGCGTCCCGGTTGGAGTCATTGCTGCTCAATCGATCGGTGAACCAGGAACTCAACTCACCATGAGAGTTAGACATTTCGGAGGGATTGTAATTGCAGATGTGACTCAAGGTCTGCCAAGAGTAGAAGAACTTTTTGAGACAAGAACGCCAAAAATTGTCTCACCTATTGTCGAAATCGACGGAAGGGTCTCTGTCCAAGAAGATACCGAAAAAGAGGTTTACATAGTAAAGGTCGTTTCTACTGACAAAACCAAGCCGCAAGAACAAGAGTTTATAATTCCCCTGTCACAAAAACTTAAAATAAAAGACGGTGAACTAGTCACAATCGGCACACCTCTATCAGAAGGCTACTTGGATGTCGATGACATTTTGACAATCAAAGGTCTTCGAGCGGCTCAATTTTATCTTTTAGATGAAATTCAAAAAGTTTATGAATCTCAGGGTATTAATATTCACGATAAACATTTTGAGGTTGTCATACGAAAAATGAGTGACAAAGTAACAATAGAAGATGAGGGTGATACTTCGTTTATCAAAGATGAGGTTGTTTCCAGGATTCGCTTTGAAGAAGAAAATAAAAAGATTCTTACTCAAGGCGGAAAACCATCAGTTGGAAAAGTATCAATCTTAGGCATTACGCGTGCTGCTATCTATACTGATTCTTGGCTTTCGGCTGCTTCATTTGAACAAACAACCAATGTCCTAAGCTCTGCCGCCATTAAAGGCAAAATTGATTATTTGTTGGGATTAAAAGAAAATGTTATAATAGGAAGACTTATACCTGTCACAGCCGAATTAATTGAAAAATATTACGGTAGATTTTTAAGTAAATATGCCTACGATAAGCCAACTAATCAAAAAAAAGAGGAAAAAGAGAATTAAAAAAACCCGCGCAGCTGGGTTAAAGTTCTCTTTTAATGCCTTAAAAAGAAAGTACACCGGCAGCGACAACCCTATGAAACGTGGCGTATGTACGGTGGTTAGGACGATGACTCCAAAAAAACCTAATTCTGCCCTGCGAAAAGTAGCCAGAGTCAGACTATCTAATAAAATGGAAGTAACAGCTTATATACAGGGAATTGGCCATAACTTAGCAGAGCACTCTATTGTCTTAGTCAGAGGAGGAAGGGTAAAAGATCTCCCTGGAGTCAAATATCACATTGTAAGAGGAAAATTCGATACTGCAGGAGTTGCCGACAGAAAATCTTCTCGGTCAAAGTATGGAACTAAGTTAGATCAAGCGAAAACAACTTCATAATATTAAAAATTAAAGATTAAATATAAAATATACATATTAAATATCAAATATTTTTAATTTTTGCTATGTATATTTAATTTTTTATATTTAATATTTGATATTGCTATTATGCCACGTCGCCCGTATAAAAAACGCATAGTTAAACCTGAACCTGTTTATAACAGTTCTGAAGTTACCAAACTAATTAACTATATTATGAAAGATGGGGAAAAGGAAGTTGCCCAGAATATTGTCTATCAAGTATTTAATGAATTAACAAAACAAAAACAAGATCCCTTAAAGGTATTAAATCTAGCCATACAACATGTGGCTCCTAATTTTGAGGTTAAACCGAGAAGACTAGGGGGAGCATCATATCTTGTTCCCACCGAAGTTCGTAGAGAGCGACGACTCTTTTTAGCGTTAAACTGGATTATCCAAGCAGCTAACGCCAAATCTAATAAAGAATTTAAAACATTTACCAATAAATTATTAACTGAGCTTCTAGATGCTTCTAATAATCAAGGCCAGGCAGTAAATAAAAGAATACAGACTGAGAAGCTAGCAGAGGCCAACAAAGCATTCGCTCACTTAAAATGGTAAAAAAGTAATTGACGATAGATGATAGAAGGTAGAAGCTGGAAATTGATGATGGAAGTTAGAAAATAGAAATTTTCTATCTTCTACCATCTAGCCTCAAATTCTAATCTCTATTTTCTACCCTCTACTGTCAAAATTTAATCAATACTATGGCTCAACAATCAATTGTCACAAAAAATCGCATTGTCCCTCTAGATAAAATTCGAAACGTAGGAATCATTGCTCATATCGATTCTGGTAAAACCACCACAACCGAGCGTATTCTTTTTTATACTGGAAGGACCTACAAAATAGGAGATATCGATAAGGGAACAACTCAGATGGATTGGATGCCGCAAGAAAGAGAAAGAGGTATTACCATTGTCTCTGCAGCGACAACAACTTTTTGGAAAGGCGTTAGAATCAATATCATCGATACCCCAGGACATGTTGACTTCACGGCAGAGGTTGAGAGGTCTCTTCGTGTCTTAGATGGCGGTGTAGTTATTTTTGACGCTGAAGAAGGAGTACAGAGTCAGTCTGAAACAGTCTGGAGACAGGCGGACAAATATAAGGTGCCTCGAATTTGCTTTATAAATAAAATGGATAAGCTAGGAGCTGACTTTGAAGCAACTGTAAAAGAGATTGAGGAACGCTTAGGTGCAAAACCTGCTGTAACGGTATATCCCATAGGTAAGGAACAAGAATTTAGAGGTGTTGTGGATCTTCTGACCTTAAAATCGCTAATTTGGGATAAAGACGCTCAAGGGACTCAATATTCGATAAATGATAATCTTCCGTCGGAAATAAAAGAAAAAATAATAAAAGCAAGAGCTAAATTAATTGAACAAATTGCAGAAACTGATGATGGTCTCCTACATCAATATCTCAATAATGAAGAATTGTCATTTGATCAACTTAAAAAATCCTTAAGAAAGGCTGTTATCTCGTACAAATTAATTCCTGTATTTGCGGGTTCCTCACTTAGAAACAAAGGAGTTCAGCCTATACTTGATGCTATTGTGGATTACCTTCCTTCTCCCACAGATCTTAAGGAAATTAAAGGAATAAATCCAAAAACGGAAAAAGTTGAAAAAAGACTTTTAGCAAATGAAGAAAAATTTACCGCTCTAGCTTTTAAAATTCAGCTCGACCCACATGTTGGAAAGTTAACCTATACTAGAATCTATTCTGGAGTTTTGCAATCTGGCTCTTACATTTACAATATAACACGAAATAATCAGGAAAGAGTAAGCCGAGTACTAATTATGCACGCCAATCATCGAGAAGAAATCGATAAAGCCTTCGCTGGAGAAATTGTCGCTTTGGTAGGACCCAAAGATACAAAAACCGGCGATACCCTGGCAGACCAAAATAGCCCCATTCTTTTAGAAAAAATCTCGTTTCCTGAACCTGTCATTTCTCTTGCTATTGAGCCAAAAACTAAAGCTGATCAAGAAAAACTGTCTTACACTCTTCAGCGCTTGGCTGAGGAAGATCCTACCTTTAAAGTAAAAATAAACCACGAAACCGGTCAGACAATCATGTCTGGAATGGGCGAGCTTCACTTAGAAATTCTGGTTGACCGCATGAAGCGCGAGATGGGGATGCAGGTAAATGTAGGTAAACCGCAGGTTGCCTATAAAGAAACTATTACTCGCCTTACCGAAGCTGAAGGAAAATATATTAAACAGACCGGCGGACATGGTCAATACGGTCACTGTTTGATTAAAATTGAACCGTTACCTCGCAACAGCGGTTTCAAATTTGTTAATAAAATTAAAGGAGGCGCTATTCCCTCAGAATTTATTCCGCCAGTTGAGAAAGGAATAATTGAAGCAATGGAAAAAGGAGTCCTTTTAGGATTTCCCCTAACCGATCTTCAAGCTACGCTCTATGATGGTAGCTATCATGATGTAGATTCGTCAGACATCGCCTTTAAGATTGCCGGATCTATGGCTCTTCAAGCTGCCGCCAAAAGAGCCGGACTTACACTTATTGAACCCATAATGAAACTTGAAGTAACAGTGCCTGAAAACTTCATGGGGGTAGTAATAGGCGATATATCAGCGAAAAGAGGTAAAATTATTGGTACTGAAAAAAGAAGCCGTGCGGTTATAATAAAAGCCTACGTTCCTCTGGCTGAAATGTCAGGCTACGCAACAGTCATCCGCTCACTTACCGAAGGCAGAGGATTTTTCTACATGGAACCTTCCCACTACGAAGAAGTCCCCCGAAACATTATTCAGGCAATGATAAATAAATGAAAATTCTTGTTTTCTCGGATAGTCATCTTACAGAAAAATTTGAGGAAAAAAAATTCAATTTCTTAAAGAAAATCATACGACAAGCTGATCAAGTAGTTATTAACGGAGATTTTTGGGACGGTTATCTTACAACTTTCGATCGTTTTATTTCTTCAGGTTGGAGTAAACTTTTTCCTCTTCTAAAAGCGAAAAAAACGGTTTATCTCTATGGTAATCATGATCGAAAATCTTATATGGATAAAAACGCAGATCTATTTTCCGATCTTCAAACATATTCTTATCGTTTAAAACTAAATGGAAAAACATTTAAGTTTGAACACGGTAATAATCTACATCCTCTTTTAGATGAAAAACTGCCTCGTTCAATCAACAAACTAAATACAATCATTATTGGTTTTCTGTTGGAGCGTTTTTCTTCGCTTAAATTTATTCTTAAAAGAGCCAATAAAATTATGAAAAGAATAAATAAAAAAAATTCCAATAAAAATGAAATATTAGTTTGTGGTCATTCACATTGGGCAGAAATTGATTTGAAAAGTCAATTTATCAACACTGGCTTCATAGAAAACGGTGTGGCAAAATATCTTTTGATCGATGACGAAAAAATTATCCCAAAAGAAGAATGGTACGATTAGCTTAAATTTTTATCCTAATACAGGTATAGGAAATTTCTCTTTTATATACTTCATAAATAACTCTAAATCATCTCCGTGATCAAAAGCAATTTGATCTCTGGGGGGTATTTTATCTAAATCAAACCATTGTAACTTTTTTACCTCTTCATCGGCTGACTTAATTTGTTTGACAGCTTTAGCAAAGAAAATTATGTCTACGTTTTGCCTGTCTTCTTTAGGTCTATCTGGATTATCATTTATTCTTAAAAGAGCCAATAAAATTATGAAAAGAATAAATAAAAAAAATTCCAATAAAAATGAAATATTAGTTTGTGGTCATTCACATTGGGCAGAAATTGATTTGAAAAGTCAATTTATCAACACTGGCTTCATAGAAAACGGTGTGGCAAAATATCTTTTGATCGATGACGAAAAAATTATCCCAAAAGAAGAATGGTACGATTAGCTTAAATTTTTATCCTAATACAGGTATAGGAAATTTCTCTTTTATATACTTCATAAATAACTCTAAATCATCTCCGTGATCAAAAGCAATTTGATCTCTGGGGGGTATTTTATCTAAATCAAACCATTGTAACTTTTTTACCTCTTCATCGGCTGACTTAATTTGTTTGACAGCTTTAGCAAAGAAAATTATGTCTACGTTTTGCCTGTCTTCTTTAGGTCTATCTGGATTATCATTAATTCTTAAAAGTTGTAATTCGTCTATTTCCCATCCACTTTCCTCTAAAACTTCACGTTTCACAGCCTGGATTAGATTTTCGTCACGACCAAAAAATCCACCTAGTAGTGCCCATTTTCCTGATTCTAAAATCGGTTTTCCGTCTAAAGTTCCTCTTTCTCCAAGTAAAACTTTTTTATTTTTAGTAACTATTGCATTCACTGTTACATGACGCAAATAAGCTTTATTGTTATTCTCAAATGCGCAGGTAATCATACTGACATTATGTTTTATTCAATTTAATAACGGTAGTTATTTGGGAATTCGGGATATAGATAAGATTTCCACTCTTATCTTTAAGTACCGTCAATCTCAAGGTCATTTTATTTACTTCTCCTTCTAACTTCCCTATCTGGATTTTATCTCCGATATTAAATTGATTTTCAGCCACGATAAAAAATCCCGCGATAAGATCTTTTACCAAAGTTTGCGCTCCAAATGAAAAAGCTAATCCTAAAATGCCTGCACCGGTGAGAATCGGAGCTATATTTATACCCCAATCAGAAAGAATTATCAAAATGGCAACTAAAAATAAAGCTACGTCGATGATATTTTTCAATAAAGATCTGATTGTCCTGGTTTTAGCCAAAACATAGTTGTCAGCAACTTTTCTTTTGACACCTGTAAAAACTAAATCAATACTTTTTTTAAGAAAATAAGAAAGCAAAAGAGTAACCGCTAGTGCTCCTGCTGAAAAAAATAATCTATTTAAATAAAAATCAGCCGCTCCAAGTATATCGGACATACATTTATATTATAACATTTATTTACCCTTTCCCGCCTAAACTTACCCCGCTAAGCGGGGAGCGTTTTTTTGGCGGGTGCGCGAATTTTTAATAAAAATTCGCTTGACAAAGTGAACGAATGTTTACTATACTTGAAACATACTTATGAACGATCGTTTAACAAAAATCAAAACATTTTATAAAAAGCATAGACGCCTACCCTCTTATTCAGAAATGCTTAAGCTTTTCAATTTTTCCTCAAAGAATGCAGTTTTCAAAATCATCCAAAAATTTATTGAGTCGGGGTTTTTAAAAAAAGAAGGCAGTAAACTTGCTCCCACCTCAAAATTCTTTTCTCTTCCTCTTGTTGGCTTAGTTAAAGCGGGATTTCCAATTCTGGCAGAAGAAAATAGAGAGTATCTGACATTAGACGAATATCTCATTGATGACCCTCAATCTGCATTTTTACTCAAAGTCAGCGGAGATTCTTTAATCGGCCTTGGCATCTTTGATGGAGACATCGTAATTATAGAACGCAAGAAGCAAGCAACCGCAGGCGATATTGTCCTTGCCCAAATCGATAGAGAGTGGACGCTTAAGATTCTAAAAAAAGATGGAATACGGGCCTATCTCGAATCAGCCAATCCAAAGTATCCACCTTTCTATCCCAGGCAGGAATTACAAATATTTGGAGTCGTGAAAGCCGTGATTCGTAAATTCAATTAAAAAGATGGGTGTCGAGATGAAAGGGTTCCCGCCAGCGCGCAGAATTTTTCCAGCCTGACGCTGGTTCGAGCACTGGCGGCTCGGCCTTCGTAGCCGAAGCTACTTCGGCGAAGGAGGCGAATGAAATCGAGACAGGGCCCATCAAAATAAATTATAAATTTAAACTTAAAACTTTAAGCTTATGTGCGGAAGATATAATCTCGACTTTTCCGACCCAAGAGAATTTACAAATAGATTCAAAATATCCAATAGGTTGCCGGAAAACAAACTAAAAACAAGCTACAACATTGCTCCCGGCCAAAAACAACCTGTAATTACTGCGCATAGTCCAAATCTTCTAGAGATTATGCTCTGGGGACTTATCCCCTTTTGGGAAAAAACCGAAAAACCCACAGGATTGATTAACTTAAGAGACGATACCATCTTGGTTAAAAAGTGGGCGTACAAATATCTTCAATTCCAACGTTGTCTTGTTCCTGCTTCGGGATTTTTCGAGTGGAGTTATACGCCGGAAGGCAAAATGCCCTACCATTTCAAACTTAAAAATCAAACATATTTCTCGTTTGCCGGACTATACACAGATTGGAAACACCCCAGAACCGGTGAACAAATAAAAACCTATGCAATCATCACCACCTCACCTAATGAACTACTGGAAAAAGTTCACAACCGAATGCCAGTCATCCTCAGGCAAAAGGATGAAGACGCCTGGCTCAATCCCGATATGGTCGAGATAGAAAATATTAGGGAATTTCTACGGCCTTATCCCAATCAAGGTATGGAAAAAATCGCTGTTTCCAAAAAAGTAAATAATCCCTTTAACAATGACCCGGACGTTATAAAACCGTTGTAATTTGTCCACTTTTATGCTAGAAATCATCAACGAAAAAATCAGCGTCGTCACAAAATACGACAGAATAAAAGGTCTTGTTATTCCTCTTCGCTTACATTGGCAGGGAAAGGATTTCTTCATCAAAAAACTTGCCTATTATCACCGCGTAAGACTAGGTAGAAATATCCAGCACATTTTCCATGTCACCGACGGTAATATGGATTTTAGACTGCGGATGGACAGCGAAACGCTCCATTGGACGTTGGAGGAAATTACCGATGGAACTGCCGATTAATAAAAACAGCCCGATGATCATGCATATCGATCTAAACTCCTGTTTTGCCACAGTTGAGCAACAGGCCAATATGCATCTTAGAGGAAAACCCCTGGTAGTAGCGGCATATGCGACGCCCAGCGGCTGCGTAGTCTCACCTTCGATTGAAGCCAAACGATACGGAATAAAAGTTGGTATGACCGTAAGAGACGCTAGGTTGTTATATAAAGACGTAATCGTCCGAACTCCCGATCCACCCCTTGTCAGAGACGTTCATATCAAATTCAAAAAAATTTTCAAAGATTACTCTCCCAACGTCTATCCGCGATCAATCGACGAGGCAATCATCGATTTTAGCGGCATGGAAAATTATCTCAACCGTACTCTTGGCGAAATCGGAAAAGAGATAAAACAAAGGTTGAGAAATGAAATCGGCGAGTGGATATCCTGCAGTATAGGCATCGGCACCAACCGATTCTTAGCAAAAACCGCTGCTTCCTTAAAAAAACCAGACGGTCTTGAGGTAATAACACACAATAACCTAAGAGATGTCTATCAAAAACTTACTTTAATCGATCTTTGCGGCATTAATAAAAGGTTTGAGGCAAGACTTAATTCCTCTGGAATATTTACGCCGATTGAATTCTTAGATTCTCCCTTACCTCTTCTTAAAAACCAAGTTTTTCAAAGCGTTGTTGGCTATTACTGGTATCTGAGACTACGTGGCTGGGAGATAGATGATGTAATATATGCTCGAAAAAGCTATGGCCAAGACTACGCTCTAGGAAAACCAACCAGCGATCCTCACGAATTAGCTCAAATTATGATGAAATTATGCGAGAAGATGGGAAGGCGACTTAGAAAAGCCGAAAAAGCAGCTCTAGGAATACACGTTGCCTGTTTATATCGGGACGGAACTTTTTGGCACAGGGGTAGAAAATTTCAAACAGAGATGATAACTACCTGGGAACTTTATCGAAAAGCCCTCTACGTCTTCAATCAGCAACCGGAAAGAAAAATTGTGGCAAAATTAAGTATCAGCTGCTACGATCTTATCCCGTCAAAAAAATCCCAGATAAGTTTATTCGACGTTCCCCAAGATAAAGAAAGAAAAGTTTCTGCTGCCTTGGATGCCATCAACGACAAATACGGTGACTTCGTCATCACTCCGGCTCTAATGCTCGGGATGAAAGACCTGGCCATCGACCGTATCGCCTTCGGCGGAGTAAAGGAACTGGAGGACTTGTATGAGAATTAAAGAAAAAATAAAAAGTCCTTATCAATTTTAGCTTCTTAACTACTAGCTACTAACTACTTTCTACTATTGTTGTCAGTGGGCATTTCTTGTGATTGTGTTTCTTGGCCAGGCAGTATTTTCTTCCGTAATCAATCATCAAATAAGTAAACTTAAACCAGTCTTTTTTTGGAACTATTTTCAGCAAATCCTGCTCAATCTTATCCGGATTGTCTTTATCGGTTAAGCCATATAATTTTGCCAGCCTGCGTACATGAGTATCAACTGCTACTCCTTCATAAATGCCAAACGCATTGCCTAAAACAACATTAGCTGTCTTTCTGGCAACGCCAGGTAAGGTTAATAAATCTTTCATTGTATTTGGAACTTCTCCTTGAAATTTTTCTTTAATAATTTTTGCCGAGGCCAAAATATTTTTTGTCTTATTGCGAAAAAAACCAGTTGATCTAATATCGTTTTCGAATTCTTTTGGTTTTGTATTTACATAATCGTCCAGTGTTCTATATTTTTCGAATAATTCTTCCGTTACCCTATTTACCATCTTATCTGTACATTGAGCAGACAAAATCACCGCAACCAAAAGCTCCCAGTTGTTCGAATATTTAAGTATTATCTTTGCATCTGGGAAAAGATTCTTCAGTTTATCAATTATTTTTTTGGCTAATTTTTTTCTTTTCTCGATATTCTTCATCTTTTTCTCGTCATTCCGGCTTGGAACGTCAGACGTTCCTTGTCCGGAATCGTTGTTTAGATTCTGTCCCGATTCAATCGGGACCCAGAATGACGGACAAATCCCATTTTACATCAAAGCCTTCTCTTTCATGCTGACGAATCCTTTTTCAGAGACTATGATATGATCAATAATGTCTATACCTAAAATCTTTCCCGCCTCGATAAGCTGCCTCGTTAATTTTATATCTTCTTCCGAAGCGCTTGGGTCGCCAGATGGATGATTATGAGAAATTATCATTTGAGCCGCAGTAAATCTAATTGCGGGTTCGAATATTTCTCGCGGGTGGATAAGACTTGCATTAAGCGTGCCGATCGAAATAAGCTCTCGCTTGATAATTTGATTTCTGACGTCTAAATAAAAAATAAAACAGTGTTCTTTCTTACTGTTCCTTATATCTTTCATTTCATCCCATATTTGTTTTGCTGACATGATAATTATAGACTTTTTTCCTTTAAGTAAACGCTTTCCTAACTCAACACAAGCAATAATCTGACAAGCTTTTGTTGACCCAATTCCTGTGAAATTTTTTAAATCATTAAGCTGAATGTTTACTAATTTTTCTTCAGGAAATTTCTTCAATAAACTTCTTGCCATCTCGACTGCATTTTTACCTTTTATTCCCTTACCTAAAAGGATCGCTAATAATTCTGAATTACTCAATTTTTCCGCTCCATACTTCATTATCTTTTCCCTCGGCCTATCAACTTTAGGTATATCCTTAATTTTCATAACTGAAATTCCAATTATTCGAATATTTGAATAATTGGAATTAAACACCAATCCTTCTTCTATTTTCTTTTTCTATCTTGGACTTCCACGCTTGACTCCAATTTGTTCCATATCTTCCTGGATAATTAAAAAGCTCATCAAAAACATCTTCGAAAAAATCAGCAATTTTTTCTTTTTGTAATAATTTTTTTAGATAAGGAACAACCCCTTCACTTTTTTCCATTAAGATTGAGAATTTCGCAACCGTGGAAAGAGAAACACTTAAAACATCTGCAATAATCACTGGCTGAATCTGTTTCATCAGTAAATACATAATCGCAATTCGTTTTATAACCATTATTCTCTCGGTCTCAGAGAATAAATCGTTAATTATTTTTTCGAATTCATCGTTTTTATTTTTCTTACCTACCACCTCAAAGAAAAGAAGCAGTAATTTGGAAAGTAGTTCTTTAGGAAGTTTTTTTCTTGAAATCTGTACCATAACTCCAATTATTTAAATAATTGGAGTCTGGTCAATGGACTATATGCTACAAAAAGACTGGATTATCTTTAAATAACAGGATAAATTATTTTATACCAGATCATTTAAGTTTCTTTTCGAATTCCCATTCATCCATTATTGGGATACCGTGATTTCCTATCTTGGGAATCTCTGGTTTTAGTTTACGAGATATTTCAAGCGCGTTGAGATGAACTTTAACCAACCGATATCCCCGTTTAACGTAAAAAACCGCGGCTTCTGGATTATCGTTAACTGTGATAAGCCAGATTCGCGTACATCCAGATTTTCTTGCCTCCTGCTCTACTGTATTAAGCAATTGAGTTCCTGTTCCTTGTCCTCGAATTACGGCATCAATCGAAATCAATTCACACGAATTATCTTGTTCATTTATCTGATATATTGCTAATCCAATAAGCTTATAATTCCTACGTCTGGCGACTACGCGAGGTAATAACGCTGCATTAACTTTTTTGCCACGAGATACAATATGCTTTGATCCCCAGTGTTCTTTGAGAAAAGTTACTATCTCGGAATCTTCACCGGAAGGATTTTCAAGATTAAAATCAAAATTTTTTTTGGGCATTATTATTTATTTTTTTTAGAGCGGAGGGTAGAGGATTCGAACCTCTAAGGGCTTGCGCCCACCGGTTTTCGAAACCGGCGCAATACCGTTCTGCCAACCCTCCAACTCCACCTCCAATTTTACCAAATCATAATTTAATAATACTCTTTGGCATATCTGCTAACTCTAATAACTCAATCTCCGTTGTCGTTACTATCGTCTGATATTTTCTAACTAAATCAATGACTAATTTTTTATTTTTTAAATCAAGTTCGGAAAAAATATCATCCAAAAGTAAAATTGGTTTAATCTTCAATCTATCTTCAATAAATTTTATCTCATTAAATTTTAGCCAGAAAACTCCAAGCCGCTGCTCGCTACGAGACCCGAAATGGTGAAGATTTTTTACTAACCTATCTTTTTGACTTATCTGAAAATCATCTTTCTGTGGTCCTATTATAGTTTTCCTGTATCTTCTTTCCAGATCGAAATTTTCCTCCAGACGTTTTTGGTTAAATTCATTTTTCAAATATTCAATTGAAAATTCTTTATTGTCAATTTTTTCGTGAGAATTTAGAAAATCCGTATATAATTTTCTATTTTGCGTAAGATAAGTCCCCTGCTCCTCAAGATATTTATTCCAAAATGTCAGCTCGTCACGCAAATCTAACTCGTTCCTATATTTTTCTAATATTTTATTTCTTTGTCTAATCGCATTTTCATAATTTATTAACCTTTTTTTGTAGACTAAATCGAAAGACGTGAGAAAATTGTCAAAATACCTTCTTCTTTTTTCAGGTGAACCGGTAATTATCTCTATCTGCTCTGGTTGAAAAAGTACTATCTTTGGCGTTTCTCTTAGATATTGTAAATACTTCTTTTTTGACTTATTAATAGTAAAGATTTTTTCAACGCTAGCTACGTTTGACGCGGAAGCTAATAGTTTTTTCTTAAGAATTACTTCAAAAATAAAATTTTCATCTTCCACGCCAAAAACTCCTTGAATTCCCGCCTCATTTTCTTCAAATCTGATCAACTCACCTTCTCTAGTCTCTCGAAAGCCACTTCCGTGTATAATCAAATGAATTGCCTCCAGTAGATTTGTCTTCCCTTTTGAGTTCTCACCTAATATAATAGTAAGAAATGGGTTGAATTCGAACTTTTCGAGGCTAAAATTTCGAAGATTTTTTAAAATAACTTGCTTTAAAATCATATTAATAATGCCAATCTTCAAATAATATGCAAATGATGCTAATTATGCAAATATAATCTGGATTAGAATAATTCGCAGCATATACTTAAAGATTCGCATCATTCGTATCACTATTATGTTACAATACTTCTATGAGTAAGGGCACATCGCTTCCTTATAAGAGAGTTCTGCTTAAACTATCTGGTAGAGTATTCGGAACTGAAAAACAAGGTTTAGATTTCAATGAGGTTTGTAAGGTAGCTTCTATTATTAAAAATGTCCATCGTAAAACTGGCGTACAAATAGCAATAGTTATAGGTGCAGGCAATCTCTTTAGAGGTAGATACGTTGATGGTACAAAAATCGATCATGTTGTAGCTGATCAGATCGGAATGTTGGGGACGGTAATGAATGCTCTTGCTCTTCAGGAAGAGATGGAAAGACTAGGCAACTCTACCAGAGTCATGTCATCAATCTCAATTCCAACAGTGTGTGAACTGTTTATCAGAAGAAGGGCACTTAGACATATGGAAAAAGGAAGAATTGTCATTTTGGCAGGTGGGACTGGTAATCCGTACTTCACCACTGATTCGGCTGCTGCTTTACGAGCTATTGAATTAAAATGCGCTGTACTTCTTAAAGCCTCCGATATTGATGATATTTATGATAAAGATCCTAAAAAATTTCCTGATGCAAAAAAAATTGGAAAAGTTGATTACCAAACTGCTTTAGAAAAAGGTTTAAAAGTTATGGATAGCACAGCTTTTGCCCTATGCCAGAGTAGAAAAATGCCAATTATAATCTTCAATTTTGAACGAAGGGAAAATCTTGAAAAAATAATAGAGGGAGAATCGATCGGTACATTAATTTCAGATAATCCCACCACCTAATCCAAATATTTGACTTATCAACCTCACTATTATAAAAGCAAGAAGTAGCAATATAAAGCCAATAATTCCTGTGGTTAGTTTTGCCTGAGCACTTTTTAGTTTTTCAGGACTTCCTTGCGACATCATATAATCATAACCTCCCCAGATGAAAACCAGTAAAAGAATGAGGGCAGCTAGAGGAATAAGAAACTGGACAATCCTATTTACCAAATCTGCCACAGTCTTAATACTAGGATCAAGAGCTCCCGTTACACATTGTCCACCAATACAAACTTGTTGTGCTAAGTATCTAGTATCCATCTCTTATGCAGGGGATGCCTGAAAACTGTTTTTTAGAGAAGAATCATGCTTATCAACTTCTTCGCCACTTAATTTTCCGTCGTTTGATAATTTAGTTTTTTCTTCTTCACCCTCCGAAGCTTTAGCGAAGGAGGGCTTTCCATCTTTTTGGCTAGGAGATTTCTCCTCTAAAGAAACCACATCGGGTGACTCGATGAGTTCTTGGACTTTCGTCGAGGCGCATCTACTACAGATAACAGTAGAATTTTTTACTACCATCGTTTTAAAATTGTGACCGCAAGCTTCGCAGAAAAAGTTTTTTATCGTCTTTTTTTTCAACTTTTCCTCCGGTACCAGCTCTACCTTTTCTATATTGAAAATAAAGCTCTCACCGTCAAAATCGGCCTGTATCTGATTTCCAGCTTTGACTTTTTTCTCAATAATAAGCGTTGAAATGGGATTTTCAATCAGCTTTTGAATAGCCCGACGAAGGGGTCTGGCACCATAGATAGGATCAAACCCTTCTCGCACTATCTCTTTTACAGCCGCCTCTGTATAAATAAATCCTATATCTTGATCTTCGAGTAATTTTCCAATGGCCTTAAGCTGTAATCTGACTATCTGCATCATGTGGGTAAACTTAAGTGGCTCAAAAATTATTACCTCGTCAAATCTGTTGAGAAGTTCGGGTTTAAAGAATTTTCGCAGCTCTGTGCTGACTTTGCTTTTTATTAAACCGTATTTCTTGTTATCTATTTCTTCATCAATCTTTCTTTTTTCCTCAAGTTCTTTCTCTAGGGGAAAATCCTTGCCAAAATATTCGTTAAGCGACTGAGTCTGCCAGATATTTTTACTGTCATCTCTAAACCAGGCAGTGTCTCCGCAAATTATTATTTCTTTACCTAAGGGTGAGAAGGTATGGATATCCCAATAGGCGGTAGGAAATGTTTTAGTAGTTTCTTTAACCTCCTTTTTTTCATCATCTTGACTGGTTTTGCTTTTAGCTTGACTTCCATTATTTAGGTTTTGCTCCTGTTTGGCAGGTTCTTGACTTTTTACCTCTTGAATTTCTGCTCCGGCAAAATAATCTTTCAAATGGCCGGTCTGCCAATCATTAGATCCTTCCTTGCGTACCCAAAAGCGATCTTTAAAACTGACTATCTCTTTTTCATCAGGAGTAAAAGCATGCGTCTTCAACTTTACGGTTGGAAGCTGTTCTTCTGGTTCATCGGGTAGAGCATTCACAACAATACCGTCTTTGAAATAATCTATAAGAGTTGTGGTATTCCAGATCTTTGCCGTAGTCGAAGTTCTAACATATACAGTGCTACCCTTGCTTATTAACTCCTCTCCTTTGAATGAAATTGTATGGCTGTCAAATCCTGAAACAGGGAAGTCAGATTTTGACTTTCCAGGCTTAACATCCGGACCGGCAGGAAGGACGGATTTATCATCACTTTTTATCTCTTGGCCGGCAAAATAATCCAAAAGCATGCCCTCTTTCCAAGAACTCTCACCAGGCTTACTATCTTCCTCTGTTTTGAAGCTACCATTCTGCGTTGCCTGATTAATACGTTCTCTCTCAAAATATTTTGTCCCGATGGTCAAAATCTCTCTGCCTCTGGGTGAGAATGTGTAGGTAGATAAAAATGGGGGCTCTTCTATCTCAATTTTGCCATTTTTCAAAAGCTCATCCTGGATAAGCTGTGTTCCGATGTTAGATGTGCAGATCACAACTGTGTTTTTAAACGAAATCACATGACCTTTATTGTCTGTCAACCTGCCATCGTCAAGAATCTGAAGCAGAATATTAAAAATATCCGGGTGGGCTTTTTCCACTTCGTCAAAAAGGACAACCGAATATGGTTTTCTTCTAACCACCTCAGTCAACTTTCCTCCCTCCTCATATCCAACATATCCCGGTGGCGCACCAAGAAGCTTTGCAACTTCGTGCCTCTCCATATATTCTGTCATGTCAAAACGTGCCATTGCTTCCTCTTGACCAAATAGAACTTCTGCCAATGTTTTTGCAAGTTCTGTCTTACCAACACCAGTTGGCCCTAAAAAGACAAAGCTCCCGATTGGTCTTTGTGTAGATTTTAATCCTGCTCTTCCTCTTCTTACAGCTTGTGCCACAGCCTCAACTGCAATATTTTGATCAATCAACCGCTGGTGCATAATTTTCTCAAGTTGGGCTAAACGCTCAACTTCTGACTCACTGATTTTGGAGATTGGGATGCCGGTCCAACGTGAAACAATATCTTTTATAATTTCCCCACTCACGGCCGAGGTTGTCTGGGCTTTTCTCATATCAAATTCTGCCTTTTTCTCTTTTAGCGTAGCTTCGATGTCATCGATTTTAGAGCGAAGAATTCGTACCTTTACTTTATCTGCGGATTTTTCCGACTCCTGAACTTCCTGATTTAATTCAGCGATCCGCGTCTCAATCGATTTAATCTCCTCAGGAAGAGATATCAAAGGTAGTCGCACCGCTGAGGCTGCCTCATCAATTAGATCAACTGCTTTATCTGGTAGAAATCGATCCCCTACATATCTTTTTGAAAGCTTTACCGCGGCATCTACAGCCTCGTCAGGAATCTTAACTCTATGAAATGCTTCATACTTATCTTTTATCGCTTTAAGCATTTTTATGGCTTGTTCAATGGTTGGCTCTTGTACCAAAACCGGTTGAAATCTTCGCTCTAGGGCCGGATCTTTTTCTATGTATTTGCGATATTCAGTAAGCGTAGTTGCACCAATGAGCTGAAGCTCGCCTCTGGCAAGGGCGGGTTTTAAGAAATTTGACGCGTCCATGGCATTCTCGCCGGACGAGCCCGCACCCACAATATTGTGAATCTCATCTATGAAAAGAATAATCTGACCTTTGCTCCCCTGAACCTGATCGATCAACTCTTTCATCCTTTCCTCAAATTCACCCCTATGCGAAGCTCCAGCTACCATACTCATTAAGTCAAGCTGCAAAACTTTTTTGTTAAGAAGTGACTCAGGGACGTTTTTGCTAACAATTTTTTGCGCTAGTCCCTCAACTATAGCTGTTTTACCAACGCCCGCCTCCCCTACCAAAGCAGGATTATTTTTAGTTCTTCTTGACAAGATGTGGATGACTCTTTCGATTACGTCTGACCTCTCAACAACCGGATCCAAAAGTCCTTGGGCAGCCCTTGCTGTCAGATCGATTGTAAATCGCTCAACCGTGCTTTTTTTGGCTTCTTCAGCTTTTTCGGTCTGTTCAAGCCCTTCTTTTTTGCCGATAATTTTTTTATTAAGATCCTGTTTTTTTAACCCAAGTTTTGACAATATTTTAGCTCCTGCCCCTTCTCCTTCTTCATATAGAGCCAAAAGAATGTGTTCTGGTGATATAAATTCAAAACGAAGCTTCCGGGCAACTGTTAGAGAAAGACCTAGAATTCGTTTGACTCGGGGGGATAGTTGAGGCAACTTTTGACTTGTTCCTTTTTTATAAATTTTTTTTAATTCCTCCTCGATAAGTTGTGGGTGAATTTTAAGTTCAATAAAAAGATTGTAAATCTCGCTGTCTGATAAAAGTCCATGTAAAAGATGCTCACTATCGACAAACTCTAGGTTTAATTCCCTAGTTTTATTTTGAGCCGACAAAAATACTCTATTGGATCTTTGGGTCAGATGCGTCATCAGATCAATCTCTTCACGCTTCTTTTCTTCGCCTCTTACATTAGTAGTCGGAGCTGTTGGGACGGCTACTGATGGTGAACTTGTGGTTTTAGTCACCGTGGTTGTAGATTGTGCGCTTTCAACATGGGGTTGGGGAGGAGGACCAATGCCTGAATAAGCCTGGCCGCCTGGAGGATTACCTATCCCACTATATGATTGTGGGCCAGTTGATTGAGTTGGTTGAGTTGTCTCAACAACTTGATTGTGGGTTGTAGTTGTATTTTGAGATGGAACTTGATTGTTTGCGCTTGATTTTTGCTTGGGTTTTTTAATAAAATCGAGTAAGGCCATAACAAATAACATTATGAAGAAATTTTTATTGATTGTCAACACCTCAGTTTTACTTTTTTTATTTTCCTACGCTTTTCTTCCTTCAAAAACAGCCGCTCAAACTCCAACAATTCCACAAACCACATCTCAAGCAAATCCAAGTCGTTCCTCAATCTGGGTGGAACTATTAAAAATATTA